>Ga0316209_1000190_pt1 | contig 125962 bp, 100 predicted proteins | sample 6monopyrite_MG_FD_204945 | JGI IMG/M metagenome (GOLD analysis project Ga0316209, IMG submission 204945) | Microbial mat bacterial communities from mineral coupon in-situ incubated in ocean water Damariscotta River, Maine, United States -... | ecosystem: Environmental > Aquatic > Marine >... | reverse complement strand
GTCAGCATCGGCCTGTACCCAAGGTGCTGCAAGGTCGATGCTTACGGTGATGGGGTGCAGGGGGCGCCCCCGCAGCGCCAGAGCCAGATGCGGAGCGCCTTGCTTCCACACGAAACCCTGAAGCCCCACCCGCTATTCAGACTGGTTCCAGTGCGCCCTGGTTCACGTGTCGCGCGACGACTGCTTCAAGGTCGCTTGCAGCCCCTACTCTACTCGAATGAACCAGGCGTCTTCAATCGGTTGCGGGAGTGAGAGATTCGAGGGTTCAGTCGACACGCGGTCCAGACTCGTGACCGTGATCGTGGTCCGACGAATCAAGGACTCGTCCACGGCGTACGACGAGATGTTCACCGTGGTAGGGCGCTTCGCGGGACCGCGAAGCGCCGCCTGGCCTTCGAACTCGTAGTCGACATAAGTCCCCGCAGCGTCCACGCGGCGGACCTTCGTGACCATCGGATTCGCCCCGTTCGTGTTCACGGTGAATTCGGTTCGTCCGCCCAACAACCACTGGGCCGCAGGTGTCTCGGGAACTCCCTCCGCGTAGCTCCAGTTGATCTCTTGAGTGATCCGGAGGATGCCCCCACCCTCTTCCGAGATCGAGAACTCCATCGCGTCGGATGCGTAGATTCGATAAGGGTTTTCAAGCCAAGCCCGAAGCTCGCTGATGAACCACAATCGTGTCGAGTAGGGGAGCGAGTCGCTGCTGTTCCTCGCGGGGTAGATCGTCCCGGCCGGCTCACCCTCTTCGGCGAAGTAAACATCTCCCGACAGAGAAGCCCAGTGCTCGGTAAACGCGAAGACTTCATCCGCTTCACCTTCGATGAGCTCAGGCAACCGAACGGAGAAGTCGCCACCCGCACGAAGATCACCCAGCACCGCGAACGAGCGCCGTGTGATGCCTTCGAATCCCGGGACATCGACGGGATACATCGTTTGCACTTCGCAGACGATGTCATCTACCCACTCGAGAGTTCCTTGCTGGTTTCGCACTTGCTGCAGGACGGGCGGCAGCGCTCCGGGCGACTCTGAAGTCAGGTGTGACACGAGCGAGGGGTCCAAGTCCGCAACTCCTGCCTCCGCCAAGCGCTCCGTACCGGAGAGGACGGCATCCATGTCCAGCTGGTTGAGCTTCCCTTGGTACAGAAAGTGGGTCGCGCCCCCTTCGCTGAAGTAGGTGCCGGCATCAGGACGACCCGATTGCGCCGGCGGATCGCAATCCGCGCACCCAACGAGACGCGCAGAATTGAGCACGCGGGATCCCGGGTCGACCGCTTCGTTCGTTACGTCTTTGAGCGTCCCGCAAGGAATCGTGATGGGAACCCCGTTGGTAATGGCATTGCGCGCGCCACCGAGCAAGCCGAGCAGATCCGCCGGCGGCAGACTGGGGCAAGGCGAGTCGTTCTGATAGAGCTTCACATTGACCTTGGCGGCGTCGTGGTCGCACCAGTTGCAGTAACCGCTACCGGGGGGCTTGCACCCGTTGACCTCGCCGGAGTAGTGAAGTTTCTGGGTCTTGCACTCGCTCGGCGTCGCGATCTCGACGGAGATGGCGCCTGTCGCGTCGGCGTCAGCCACGACGATTTCCCCGCCGGCACTGATCGTCACCGAGATCGTCATCGACGTCTCCCCGCATGTCGTGGACGTCTCCGCGTCCGGTTGATACCCGACCTTGCTCAATCGCTCGTAGTCCTGGTGCGGACACTCACCGGAGGTTTGTAGCGCGGTGGCGGTAGGGGCGAGGAACAGGAGAGTCGCTAGACGTCGAATCATGCGGGAATCTTCATTGTGTGATGAGTCTCTCAACCAGGCACACGGGTGTCACCCGTGTGCCTGGATTGCATCAGAGTATCGAAACAAGAACGTTACCCCCCCCCAACCCCGTGTCCAGAGCAATCGTCAAGGGGTCTTCAGGCTTTCGTGTGAGAGCGAGGCACTCCGCATCTGGCTCTGGCGCTGCGGGGGCGCCCCCTGCACCCCATCACCGTAAGCATCGACCTTGCAGCACCTTGGGTACAGGCCGATGCTGACGGCGACGGGGCTACGGGGGCGAGGAGGGGCCCGGGATGGGCTTTCCGGGCCGGTACCCCTGACCAGGGATACCCCCGCATCCCGGGTCCGTCAGGGCCGTTCACCACACGAAAGCCTGAGGGTACCGAGCCGGGGCCAGTTCCCCACAGCTCAGCGCGCCACGGCGACCGTCGGTCGCCGTGGCGCGCTGAGCTGTGGGGAACTGGCCCCGGCTCGGTACCCTACGCTTTGCGCTTCGCGGCGGCCTCGGCGAGGCGTTGCTCGGCGAGGTGTTCGGCGGCTTCGTTGGTCGGGATGTTCTGCTCGCGCGAGATCTTGAAGACCAGCTTGAGGTTGTCGTAGATGCGCCCGATGCGCTCCATCGCGACGGCTTCGTCGTAGCCGCCGGGGAGCAACTCGACGGAGACGTTGATGATGCCGCCGGCGTTCAGCACGTAGTCGGGGGCGTAGAGGATGCCGCGTTCGCGCAGCGCCTGGGCGTGGCGCGGTTCGAGCAGCTGGTTGTTGGCGCAGCCGGCGACGGCCTTGCACTTGAGGCGCGGGATCGTCTCGTCGTTGATGCCGGCGCCGCGGGCGCAGGGCGCGTAGACGTCGCACTCGAGGTCCAAGTGTTCCACGTCCGTCGTGACTTCGAAGCCGTACTCCGACGCCAGTTCTTGGACGCGCTCCACGTTGATGTCGCAGATCGTGACGCGCGCGCCGGCTTCCTTGAGCATGATCGCGAGCGCACCACCGACCGCACCGACGCCTTGGACGACGATGTGCTTGCCGGCGAAGTCCTGCGAGCCGGAGATCTCTTCCATCACGGCGCGCATGCCGATCAAGCAGCCTTGCGCGGTGTACGGGCTCGGGTTGCCGGAGCTGCCTTCCTCGCGGCGCAGGCCGGTGACCCACTTGGTCTCTTGGCGCACGATCTCGAGATCCGGGATGCCGATGTTCATGTCTTCGGCGGTGATGTAGCGGCCTTCGAGCGCATCGATGAAGCGACCCATCGCGCGGAAGAGCGCTTCGCTCTTGGCCTTCTTCGGATCGCCGATGATCACCGACTTGCCGCCGCCGAGCCCCGTCTCGGCGATCGCCGACTTGTAGGTCATGCCCTTAGACAGACGCAGCACGTCGAACAGCGCTTCATCTTCCGAGGCATAGGGCCACATGCGCATGCCGCCCAAGGCCGGGCCGAGAGCGGTGTTGTGGATCGCGATGAGAGCGTGCAAGCCCGACTTCTGATCACGGCAGCGGGCGACTTTTTCGTAGCCCTCGACCTGAATCTCGGTGATTTCCATGCTTCTGGGATGCTCGTGGATGGGGACGTCGGGGGGGCTGCAATCCCAGTTGGGGGATCGGAAACGGGGGGAGCAGTTTACTGCGATGGGCCTGCATCGTCGAGTTGGGACCGGGCCGCGCTCAAGAACCGGCCTTCTTGGAGGCCTTCTTCGCGGTGGACTTCTTGGCCGCCTTCTTCGCGGCCTTCTTGGCGGTCTTCTTCTTGGCCGCCTTCTTCTTCGAGGCCTTCTTCTTGGCCTTGCGGCTGCCCTTGCCGGTCGCCTCGCGCACGCGGATCAGGTCGATCGCGAGCTCCAGGGTCACCGACTCGACTTCCGCGCCCTTCGGCACCGAGGCGTTCGTCGTGCCGTCGGAGACGTACGGACCATAAGGGCCCTGCAGCAGCTTGACCGGACTCTCGGTCGACGGATCGACACCAAGTTCCTTGAGCACCTTCGACGCGCGCCGGCCGCGGCCGCGCGCGGGTTCTTCAGCGAGTTTCTTCAGGGCGAGCTCGAGCGTCGCCTCGAAGAGGTCTTCGGGCTTCTCGAGGCTGCGCGCATCGGTGCCACGCTTGACGTACGCGCCGTAGCGGCCGTAGTCGACAAAGATGTCGTCGCCGCTCTCAGGGTCTTCGCCGAGCTTGCGCGGCAAGCGCAGCATCGACAGCGCCTGTTCGAGCGTCACCGTCTCCATCTCCCAGCCGGGAAGTAGCGACTTCATCTTCGGCGACTCATCGTTCTCGCCGAGCTGGAAGTACGGACCGTAACGACCGGTCTTGACGTAGACCTTCGACTCGGTCTCTTCGTCGACGCCGAGCTCGATCGGACCCGAACCCTTGTCGAGCAGCTCTTCCGCCTTCTCAAGGTTCAGCTCGTCCGGCGCGAGGCCGTCCGGGATCGTCGCGCGGTCGGTCACTTCGGCACCGGGTTCTTGTTCGCGCTCGAGGTACGGGCCGTAACGCCCGACGCGCACGTTGATCTGTCGGTTCTGCGAGTCCTTGCCCAGCGGCAAGGTGCAAACCGTGCGCGCATCGATGTCACCTTCGACGAGGTCCTTCAGGCCTTTCTTGCCGTCGATGCCGAAGTAGAAGTCCTTCAGGTACGGCACTGACTCGCGCGTCCCGAGCGAGATCTCGTCGAGGTCGTCCTCCATGTTCGCCGTGAACTGCACGTTCACCAGGTCCGTGAAGTGATCTTCCATCAGCTTCACGACAGCGAAGGCGACGAAGGTCGGAACGAGCGCGGTGCCCTGCTTCACCACATACTGGCGGTGCAGGATCGTGTCGATGATCGACGCGTAAGTCGATGGACGACCGATGCCGCGCGCTTCGAGTTCCTTGACCAACGAGGCTTCGGTGTAGCGCGCGGGCGGTTGAGTCGTGTGACTCTTCGACTCGAGCTGCTTGAGGTCGACCGACTGGCCTTCGCTGACGTTCGGCAGCACCGTTTCCTTGTCGGCGAGCTCTGCATCCGGATCGTCGGCGCCTTCGACGTAAGCGCGCAAGTAGCCGGGGAACTCGATCGTCTTGCCGGAAGCTTGGAAGACCGCGACGCCGTCGCCGATCTTCAGGCTCATGCGGTGTCCGCGCGCGTCGGCCATCTGGCAGGCCATGGTGCGCTTCCAGATCAGCTCGTAGAGGCGCAGCTCGCGGTCGCCGAGTCCGGCGGGGTGCCCCTTCAGCTCTTCGGGCAGGTGGAAGTCGCCCGACGGTCGGATCGCCTCGTGGGCTTCCTGCGCGTTCTTGACCTTGGTGCGATACTGGCGCGGCTTGTCCGGCAGGAACTCCTTGCCGTAGAGCTTCTCGATCTGCGAGCGCGACTGCGTGATCGCTTGTTCGGAGAGCGTGGTCGAGTCAGTACGCATGTACGTGATCAGACCGTTCTCGTAGAGGCGCTGGGCCGCTTGCATCGCCGCTCGCGCGGAGAGTCGCAGCTTGCGGTTCGCCTCCTGTTGCAGCGTGGACGTCGTGAACGGCGGCGCGGGACGATCGGTGTACGGCTTGCGCTCGACCTTCTGCACGGTCCAGTCGGACTTGCGCAGGCTCTGTTCGAGTTCCTTCGCGCGCTCTTCCGTGACGAGCACGACTTCGCTGGACCCTTTGCCCTTTACCAGCTCGCCGGTGAGGCTGTCGAAGTCCTTGCCGCGCGCGATGCGCTTGCCGTCGAGCGTCGAGAGCACGGTCGAGAACTGCGGGCCTTCCTGAGCCTGGAAGTCGGCGAGCAAGTCCCAGAAGGTGCTCTTCACGAAGCGCTGTCGTTCGCGTTCGCGTTCGACGACGATGCGCACGGTCACCGACTGCACGCGACCGGCGGAGAGGCGCGGCGCGACCTTGCGCCAGAGGATCGGCGAGACCTCGTAGCCGTAGAGGCGATCGAGGATGCGGCGCGTCTCTTGTGCGCGGACGAGTCGCTCGTCCAGCTCGCGCGGATTCGCCAGCGCTTCTTGGATCGCCGTCTTGGTGATCTCGTGGAAGACGAGGCGCTTCTTGGGGACCTTCGGCGCGAGGAGCTCGAGCAAGTGCCACGAGATCGATTCCCCCTCGCGGTCTTCATCGGTCGCCAGGTAGAGGATGTCGACGCCCTTGAGCGCGTCCCTCAGCTTCTTGACCTGCTTCTTCTTCTCGGCCGGCACGACGTAGACCGGAGCGAAGTCGTCGTCGACGTTGATGCCGAGCCGCGCCCAAGGCTCGCCCTTGATCGCCGCGGGGATCTCCTTGGCGGAGGTCGGCAAGTCGCGGACGTGACCGATCGATGCCTCGACGACGAAGCCGTCGGGCAGGAACTTGGAGATCGTGCGGGCCTTCGTCGGGGATTCGACGATGACCAGGGCCTTGGTCGTCACGGGGTGGCTCGTTGCTGGGGAGGCGGGGCGGCGGTTCGGTGCCTTGCGGCGGCGCAAGTAATAGGGCCCCGCTCCAGGGAGTCAAGCCGTGCCGGCGATGACAGTACCTATGGTGCGCCTGGCGCGGAGGCCCCGCCGGGCCACCGCAAGCCATTGCAGCGAAGGCATTTACGGCCCCGCATGACCCCTCGCAAGCGCTCTGTCGCCCGCTGAGCCCCGGATCACGGCAAGCCCTTGCCCGCCAAGGACTTGGGGTGGCCTTCGGACACCGACGAGCTTTGGGCCCCGGCGCCGGGCTAGTGGAGGGCCGCCTCGACGACGCCCTCGGGGCTGACCCGCGCGGCGAAGACGGCGACCTTGTCCGGCAGGCCGTCCGTGTTCTCCCCGTCGCCGAGCCGAAAGTGCCAGCCGTGCCAGGGGCAGGTCACCTCACCCGAGACGCAGATCCCGGAGCCGAGGCTCGCCCCCGCGTGGGGACACTCGTCGTCGAGCACGTGCACCTTGCCGTCGAGGTGGAAGACGGCGAGGCGCAAGCCGTCGAGCTCGACCGTGCGGCCCTCACCGTCGGTCGGAAGATCCGTGAGCGGCAAGAGCGGCGTCCAGCGTGTGAGGGATTCGAACAAGGGCAGTTCCTCTGAGCTCATCGAAGCAGTCTACGCTCTGAGGAAGGTGAGGCGAGCCCCGTGCGCGCTCTACAATCCCCGCCCGCCGATGACCGCACAGCGCCTCCCCACCGACCTCCTCGCCTGGCAACGCCTCGCGCCCCTGCGTCCCGCCTTCGTCACCTTCTGGGCCACCGGCCCCGACACGGCGGTCGATGGCGTGTTCCGCGTATGCGCGCTGCGTCCGGCTGTCGGCGGCGAGGGTTGGGAGTCCTTCGACCGCTTCGCGCGGCCCTTCGAAGATACGGAGGACGGGTCGGCGACGCAGCGCATGACGCGCGAGTACGGGGTCTCCGGCGCGGACTTGGAAGACGCGCCGAATGCACGAGCGGTGTGGACCGAGCTGCGCGAGTTCCTGGGCGAGCTGCCGCTCGTGGTGCCCGATGCGGAAGCCTTCGACGCGTGGAACGGTCGCTACGCGCGCGGTTCCGCGGCGCTGGCGGATCGCGTCGGCTTGGTCGACCTCGCGGCGCTGCTCTTGCCCGGACGCCTCGCCAGCTTGCGCGAAGGGCTGATCGACGCGTTGACCGACGGCGCGGAACGGCCGTCGTCGAACGCGGTCTCCCCCGCCGACTTGCAGGCGGCGACCGCGAGCTTGCTCTCGCGCTTCGCGGGCCTCGGCGCCGACGCGCATGCGCTCGCGGCGGCCGGCTACACGGCGACGCACGCGCGACTGACGACGGTCGATGAACACGCGGCGAAGCGCCTAGCGCTCGCGCTGCGACTGATCGACCGTCCGTCGGATTGGATCGCCTCGGCCGACGGACAGCTGTTCGGCGGCGAAGAACTCGAGGACGGCTGGCTGTCGAACCACAGCACGGACGAGGACGAGCTGCCCGATCTCGCCGACGCGCTCGAACCGCGCTGGACCGACGAGCTGCGTCGCTTCGCAGCCGAACCGAGCTTGCCGTCGCGCTCGGAAGGACCGACGCCCTTCGACCCGGGCGATCGTTCGATGCTCGACGACTGCTTCCAGGTGCACTTGCCCGCCGCCTTCGCCGGCGGAACCGGCGCTTACCGCGAGAGCCAGCACCGCGTCGCGCGCGAAGTCGCGGATTGCCTGGGCGGCAAGCGCGAGTCCGGAGCGCAGCTGTTGCTCGTGCATGCGCCGACGGGAACGGGCAAGACGCTCGCGTATCTGCTGCCGCTGCTCTTGTGGGCCAAGCGTCACAACTTGCGCGCGGCCGTCGCGACGTACACGCGTGCGCTGCAAGAACAAGCGATGGAACGCGAAGTGCCTCGCGCACTCGGCGCGCTGCGTCGCGCCGGCGTGACGGGTGACCTGCGCGTCGCGATGCTCAAGGGCCGCGAAAACTATCTGTGCTGGCGCGCGCTGAAGCTCGCCGTGCCGGAGAGCTCGGCCGGCGCCGACGAGTGGCTCGCCTGGACACAACTCGCGCTGTTCGCCACCTCGGACATCGACGGCGACTTGAACCGCTTCCCGCATCGGCCGCCGATCGCCCTCGAGCGCGTGCGCCGTTACCGCGGCGCGCTCACCGACTTGGTGCGCGCGGCGCGCGCGCAGACCAGCTGTTGCCGACAAGCCGACGACAAGAAGACCTGCGCCGCCGACGTCGCGCGCGAACGCGCGATGCGCGCGCACGTGGTCATCACGAATCACTCCTTCGCGCTCGCGCGGCAAGACTTGTTCTGCCACTTGATCTTCGACGAGTGCGAACATCTGCACGATCAAGCACATGGCGCGTGGAGCCACGTCTTTCCGCTCAAGCACGCCGCGCGGCTCTGCGAACAACTCTACTCCGACGGCAAACTCCGCTCGCGCTCGTGGCTCGTGCGCTGGAACAAGAAACTCATGCCGGGAACGGCCGCGCACAGCTCGCTGAGGGCGGCGGTCGAACACACCGACGAGCTGCGGCTCGCGAACGGCGCGCTGATGCGCGAGCTGGAAGAATTCGTGCGCTGGCGTCGCGACCTGGAACGCAGTCGCGACGTGCGCGACGAACACTCGCTGCTGCGCGAGTTCGTCGACGATCCGCGCGGCGAAGACCTGATCCGCGTGCGCGTCGGATGGCAGAAGATCGGTAACCAGCTCGACGCGGCGCTGTCGGAACTCGCGGAACAAACGGAAGCGTTGAAACTGCGGGGCACGGCGCGCTTGCGACGCGGGCTGGACTTGGTGCGCGCTGACCTCGCCGAGCTCGTCGAAGCGATCGGTTCATGGGTTCCGTTGTCCGACGGCAAGCCGCGCTTCTCACCGCAGACCTTCCACGACGTCGAAGAGACACCGAGCGGTGAACTCGCACTCGTCGCGCGCGTGTTGCTGCCGGACGAGTACCTCGGCCGTTTCTACTATCCGCAGCTGCAGACGGGCATCTTGCTCTCCGCGACGACGTGGTTGCGCGGCGGCTTCGAGTCGCAGAGCTCGTACCTCGGTCTCGCGCGCGCACAGAATCCCGCCGACAACGAAGAGCGTCCGCCGTGTCCGCTGACCACCATGCGCGCGCCGGAGGTCTTCGACTACTCGCGCGTCGTGGCGTTGCTGCCGCGCGACGTTCCGCACCCGTCGAAGGACAAGGCGGCGTACATGCGGCACCTGCGCGAGTTCCTCTGCGAGCTCGGTGAACGCACGCGCGGCCGCATCCTGGTGCTGCTAACCAACTCGGAAGACACGCGGCGCCTCGGCGCGGAACTCGAAGGCTTCTTCCGCGCGCGGCGCATCCCGCTCTACTTCCAAGGCATGCCGGGTGTCGCGAAGGAAGAGCTAGGCGAGTTGTTCAGGCGGCGCACCGACTCGATCCTGCTCGGCGTCGACACCTTCTGGTACGGCGCGGACTTCCCGGGTGAGACGCTCGAGTACCTCGTCATCGCACGCTTGCCGTACGGCGTTCCCGACCGCTATCACCACGCGCAGTGCGCCGCGCTCGGCATCGGCGAACAACGACGGCGCATCTACATGCCGCGCGCGCTCGCGAAGTTCCGTCAGGGCTTCGGGCGCTTGATGCGCTCGAAGGGCGACCGCGGCTGCGTGTTCTTGATGGACCCGCGCGTCAGCGATCCGCGCCACCGCATGTTCCTCGACGAACTCCCGCTGTCCCGCGACTTCCGCCCCGACCCCTCAGGCGCGCGACTCGTGCGCGGCGACACGCAGCACTGCCTGCGCGAAGCCCTCGCGCACATGGGCATGCTCGCCGACACCGAACGCCGCGGCCTCGGACTGCCCGCCCCCGCAGCCGACGCCCCGCCCGCGCCGAAGCCCCCCACACTCCCCACGCCACCGCCCGTCCTCGACGTCGGCCTCGACGACTTGCCCTTCTGAGCCGTGAGGTACCGAGCCGGGGCCAGCTCCTCACAGCTCGCGCGCGCACTGACTCCGCCCGCGCCCGCCCGCCGGGACCCACGAGTGGGAACGAAGCGTGAGGAGGTAGCCCCGGCTCGGTACCTCACAGGTCGGTCGTGGAGTCTAGCCTTGCATGGGAAAGCGCTACCGACAAGACGACATCGACGCCTGGCACCACGTGATGAACCGCGGCATCGCCCGCCGCCCGACCTTCGAGAATAGGGCTGACGTTCGCTACTTCCTGTCGCGCGTCGCGCACGCGGTCCGGCGGGAGGACATCGAAGTTCACGCCTACTGCGTCATGACGACGCACTTTCACATGCTGGTGCGAAGTCCGCACGGCCGGCTCTCCGACGGCATGCGACGTCTGCAGAACGAGTACGTCCGCTACTTCAATCGCCGTTCCCGACGCGACGGCCCCCTGTTTCGCGGGAGGTTCAATTCACGCCCTGTGATCACGCTCGAGTATCGGCAGCTCCTCGTGAAGTACATCGATGACAACGCTGTCTCGGCCGGCGTAGCCCGGACAGCGGCGCTCTACGCGCACGGCAGTGCCCAGCACTACAAGCGGACGAGCGGCCCGCCCTGGCTCGAACGAAGCTGGATCGAGAGTGTCGTCATGGCCTCGATGTCTCGGAGTGACTATTGGCCGGGCGGCTATGAAGCTGCGTGGGGAGCGGCCTTGAGCCCGGGCCTGGCTCGGATCGTCGAGCAGCGCATCGCATGCTGCGGGCCCGAGCCGGATCCGATGGATGAGTTCACCCATCTGCGGACGCCCGCGGTCGAATCCTGGATGCGGTACAAGGCGAAGCTCGCGGACGGCACCAAGCCGGGACTCTCCGTCTGTGACGCGCAGAGCATTCGCGAAGTCATCGCCGAACAGCGCTCGGAACATGGAGCTTGGGAAGTGAAGCCCACGCGGCAGCGGGCGGATGGGTGGAACCACTGCTACGTGTCGCTCCTCCGCGATCTCGCCGCGCTCTCGTGGCCCGAAGTCGGTCACATCGTCGGTTGCAGCGAAGGCGGGGCTCTGAAGACATACAAGCGGCATCAAGTCCTCATGACCAACGACCCCGACTACGCTCGGCGCACGGCGGAGCTTGGCACGCTGGCTCTAGCCGCATGCCGCGGCGACTCGTGAGGTACCGAGCCGGGGCCAGCTCCTCACAGCTCGCGTGCGCGCCACGAGGGCGAGGCCTGTACGCCGGCGAGCGTGAGGAGCTGGCCCCGGCTCGGTACCTCACAGCTCGTGGGTGCGTCGGTGAGTTGTGAGGAGGTTGCCCCGGCTTGGTACTCTGCGCGCGTGATCAGCTGGACGGAAGTGAGAGTGCTCGTGCCGCAAGGGTGGCAGGAGTTGGTGGCCGAACGGGTTTGTCGGGGTGCTTGCACGTCGGCGGCCTTCGGGCGGTCGTCGTTGGCCGCGGATGCAGTGCCGGACGGCTTCGAGATGGTGCGCGCGTTCTTGCCGAGTCATGCGGATGGTCCGGAAGTGCGCGCCGAACTCGAGGCCGGACTCGCGGAACTCGCAGAATCGACGGCTGCGCCTGAGCTCGCGGACATGCAGGTCGAGTGGCGCGAGCTCCCGCCCGAGGACTACGCCAACTCGTGGAAGAAGAGCTGGAAGCCCTTCCGCGTCGGCAGGTTGTGTCTGTTGCCGCCGTGGAAGGACTGGACGCTGCAGCCGTCTGAGATCCGCCTCACGATTCAACCGGGCGGCGCGTTCGGTTCCGGGCGACACGCGACGACGCGCACGTGTTTGCGCGCGCTCTCGCAGCGCATCGTCGGCGGCGAACGGGTGCTCGACGCCGGCAGCGGCAGCGGCGTGTTGTCCGTCGCGGCGGCGTTGCTCGGCGCACAGTCGTGCCTCGGCTTCGACGTCGACACGAACGCGGCCTACATCGCGGATGAGTTAGCGGAAGACAACGGCGTCGAAGCACGCTGCGAGTTCCGCGGCGGCGACTTCAGCGTGTTGCACGAGGATGACTCCGGCTTCGACGTCGTGCTCGCCAACATCTACTCGGACGTGATCCAAGCACACGCCGTGCAACTCGCGGCGCGCCTCGCACCGGACGGCTGGTTCATGTTCTCGGGTTGCCCCGATCGGCACGTTCCCGAGACGCGCGCTGCGATGGAAGCCGCCGGCTTGGTGATCGACGAGCTGCGGTCGCGCGGTCGCTGGTACACCTTCCTCGGCCACAAGGGCTGAGGTTCAGGAGTCCGACGCGCCGTCTTCGGCCGGCTCTTCGACGGCTTCCTCGGTGCCCGGTCGTTCCACGAAGCGCTCGAGCGTCTGCGCGTCCGACTCACGCTCCGCCGCGAGCAACGCGTCACGCACGGCGCGCAAGGTCTCGCGCGGTCGCACACCACGCGCATCCGGTTCGTCGTGCCCGGGCGTCTCGAACGCGAAGCACAGCAAGACCTCGGCGAGCGCTTCGTCGAGGCGGCCGGCTTCGAGGTAGAGCCGCGCGCGACCGGCGCGGGCTTGCGCTTGGTACCAACGCGCGAAGGTCGCGACGGACGAGCTCGCGCCGATCGCTTCCTCGAAGTCCTGGAACGACATGCGGTAGTCGTCCAACGCGCGCAAGGGATCGCGTTCGTCGATGCGTCGCTCGGCAGCGCGTAGCTTCGCGAGACCGGAGAACGAGAGTCGCTCCGCCGGATCCAAGCCGCCGAGCGTCAAGTCGTCGTAGGCCCGGAGCAGCCCTTCCGGACCCTCGTCGCGCATCACGATCCAGCGATACCACTCGTGCATCGACCCCGATTCCGGCCAGCGCTCGAGCGCGACCTCGACGGCACGGCGTTGCGCGGCGAACAAGTTGGTGCTTCCGAGCAGCTGGAAGCCGCGCAGCGCTTGCGCTTCGGTGCCGAGCGGATGTTCGAGCAACACCGCGTGCGCCGCGATCGCGTCGGCGAGCTGCGTGCCCAAGAGAGCGGCGCCTTCGCTCACCTGCGCGTACACGGCACGCGTGCATGAATCGGCGAGCACGTCGAGCGTCTCGAACGACAAGGGAGTCGAGCTCCACGCTTCCAGCTCCGTAACGGACCGCCGCGCCGCTTCGGCCGCGGACTCGAAGTCACCGAGCTGATAGCTGCTCCACGCGAGGAACGCGTTCGCCAAGCCGTCGTCCGGTCGCACCTGCAGCGCGCGCAGCGCAGCTCGCCGCACGTCTTCGAGCACGAAGGTCGGGTTGGTTCCTTCGGCCAGCAGTTGCTGCGCGTACGAGCGCCCGTTGCGCGCAAAGAGCACGTTCCAGTCCGCGTTGTCCGGATCGACGGCGAGGCGTTCTTCGATGCGCGCGAGCCGTTCGTCCCACGCGACCGAAGGATCGGGTTCGACGGCGAAACGCCCTGCGGTGCCGAGCAGCCACGCGTCGACGTCCACGACATCCGAACCAGCGCCGATCGCGCGCATCGCGCGGCTCAGCTGCATCGCGGAGAGCCTCGTGACGTCGTCCGAAGCGGATTCACTCGCAAAGCGCTCGAGCGCGACCAACAACGCGTCGCGTTCGGCTGAAGCACCGTCGCCCACGATGCGCGCGGCGACGGTGAAGAGGTCGAGCGACGCGGCGCTCGGATGTTCGGAGAGCGCAACGAGACCAGCCGAACGCACGGCCGCGTCGTCATCGAGCAACGCGAGCCGCAGGAGCTCGGGGTGTTGCGTATCGCGCGTCGACAGGAGTGCGGTGCGCGCCAAGCGCTCGCGCGTCTCCGCATCGGCCACGACGAAGCGCGCTTCGAGCAAGTCGCGGTGTGCGGCGTCGGGGCTGTCGATCAAGTCCGCTGCGGTCAGCTCAGCGGCTTCCGGAGCGGGCGCTTCGGGTTCGGGTTCCGGCGTGGGCTCCACCGCCTCCTCCGCGGGTTCCGCGTTCTCTTCGGAAGCCGCACCGGGCAAGGGCGGCGGCACGTCGAACTCACCGTGCGCCAGCAGCGCTTCGTCGATCTTCGTCAGATCGGTCAGCAGGTAGAGGTCGAAGAGCACCTCGCCCTCCGGCGACACCCCGATGTGGCGCGGCGCGACGCGGCGGCCGTCGAACCAGCGCTCGTAGAGCTCGGTCTCGATGTCGATGTGCTCAGAGTTCGTGACGCGCCCGAACTTGCTGTCGGGAATGCGTTCGCCGCGGCTCGTGTAGTCGAGCGCGTCGTGACGATCGGGCGAAGCGAGCAACGGGATGAAGCCCTCGACCAAGGCGACGAACTCGGGATCGCGGTAGCGGTCGGCAGCGAGCGACTCGCTGGCCAGCTCGCCGTCCATGTTGACGCAGATGAGCAACGGCTTGCCCGTCGCGCGACTGAGCGCGAGCGCGTCGCCGATGCTGCGCTGCCAGGGCATCAGCGGCGGCGACGCCGAGCGGTCCTCACGCAAGTAGGAGATCCGTCCGCCGCCTTGCGGGAAGGCGACGGCGGCGAGCGTGAGGCAGAGGACGGACAGCGTGAGCAGGGCGCGGTGGAACAGCATCATCAAAGGGTGCATGGCGTGAGATCGACGCCCGACAGGGTAACGCGCCGCGCCGTCCTTGTGCCGCCCGGAGCGCCGCGCCACACTCCCGATATGCATACTGCCCTCTTCCTGAACCACGACGGCATGGGTCACGGCGACCCGGAGCTCGGTCGCAAGATCCTCGCTGTCTTCCTGCGCAAGATCTCCTCCATCCAGCAGGTCGAGTCGATCCTGCTGGTCAACTCCGGCGTCAAGCTCGTCGCCCCCGACTCGCCGGTGCTGGCCGAGCTGCGCGCGCTCGAGGAGAACGGCGTCGATCTGCTGCCGTGCGGAACCTGCGTCGAAGCCTTCGGGGTCGAAGTCTCCGCCGGCGAGGTGTCCAGCATGGACGCCGTCGTCGCCGAGCTCGGTCGCGCTGACAAAGTCATCACGCTCTAGCGGCGACCGCGTGAAGCTCCTCTTCCTCTCGCAGCGGGTGCCTTACCCGCCGAACCGCGGCGACAAGATCACGACGTGGCGCTTGATCGAACGCATGTCGCGCACGCACGAAGTGCGCGCCGTGGCCTTCGCACACGACGAAGCGGACTTCGAAGCGGCGGCGAAGCTGACCGAGATGGGCATGCCGACGACGCCGATTGCGTTCCACGAGAAGCGTCGCAAGCTCGTCTCGATCCCGCTGCTCGCGACGAGCACGCCGTTGACGCTCGGCGTCTACGGTTCGCGCGAACTGCAAGCCAAGGTCGACGAACTGGCGAGCTGGGCCGACGCGGCTTACGCCTACTCGAGCTCGATGGGTGCGTTCCTCGAACCGCACGACATGCCGCGCGTGATGCACTTCGGCGAGCTCGACTCGGACAAGTGGCGCCAGTACGCGGAACGCACGTCGTTCCCGATGTCGCTCGTCTACGCCCGCGAAGCGCGCACCTTGCAGCGCTTCGAGTCGCGCATCGCCCACGCATTCACCGACAACGTCTTCTGCACGCCGCTCGAACAGCGCATATTCGATCAACGCATTCCGGGTTGTCCGTCGACCGTGTTGCGCAACGGCGTCGACCTCGAAGCCTTCGCTCCCGCGCCGGAACAGGCCGAACCGGGCCACTTGGTCTTCACGGGGGTGATGAACTACTACCCCAACGTCGACGGTTGCGTGTGGTTCTGCGAAGCGATCCTGCCGCTGATTCGCGAACGCCACCCGAACGCGCGCTTCTCGATCGTCGGCTCGAAACCCTCGCCGGAGATCGAACGACTCGCGCAGCTCGAAAGCGTCACCGTCACCGGATTCGTCGATTCGACGGCCGACTGGATGCAACGCGCGCAGGTCGCTGTCGCCCCGCTGCGCATCGCGCGTGGCATTCAGAACAAAGTGCTCGAAGCGATGGCGATGGGCTTACCCACCGTCGGCACGACGTGCGCCACGCAAGGCGTCGAAGCGCAGGACGAGCGCGACTTCCTCGTCGTCGACGACGCGCGCGGTTTCGCCGATCGCGTCATCCGCTTGCTCGATGACGCCGCTGCGGCACGAGAACTCGGCGCGCGCGCCCGACGCTTCGTCGAAGACCACTACAATTGGGAGACTGTCTTCCAACCCCTCGACGAGATCCTCGAGAACTGCGCGCAAGCCGCGCGAACAGCACGATGAGTCACGAAAAAGTCGCCGGCGTCTTCGACGACTGGGCCAAGAACGGGCGCGGTGAGCGCATGCAGATCGGACACGGCGACGTCGTCGAACAGGTCATCACAGACCTCGACGTGCGTCCCGGTCACCAGATCCTCGACCTCGGTTGCGGCGTCGGTTGGGCGACGCGCCTCCTCGCGCAGAAGGCGCCCGGTGCGCAGGCCATCGGCATCGACGTCGCGCCCGAGATGATCGCCAAGGCCGAAGAACTCTCGTCCTACACGATCCGCGCGCGCTACGAAGTCGGCCGCTTCGAACACCTCGACTTCCCCGACGAGAAGTTCGACCACGTCTTCTCCATGGAAGCGCTCTACTACGCCACCGACCTCCCGCAAGCGCTGCGCGAGATCCACCGCGTCACCAAGACCGGCGGCGAAGTGAACATCGTCATCGACTGCTACGCCGAACGCGAGTCCACCCACAGCTGGGGCCACACGCTCGGCCTCGACCTGCACGTGCTCTCCGAAGCCGACTGGAAGCAGGCCTTCGAGCACGCCGGCTTCACCGACGTCCAACTCACCCGCGTCATCGACCGCCGCGGCCCCGGCGTCGAGGGCGACTTCCAAGCCAGCGAACACTTCCCGAGCTGGGAAGAACACGTGGCCTTCACGGAAGCGGGCAGCTTGCGCATTCGGGCAAGGAAGCCGTTCTGAGGCACGTATCCCAGAAGTACGGTACCGCGTTCGATTCTTCGGGCTAGCGAGACACGCCGCCCAAGCTCAAGACCACTGTCAGGCGGTGCACGGCGAGCAGGGCTCGAGTCACTCGACCAAGGGGCAGGAAGCGCCGGTTCGCGGCCGCTTCGGGATCGTCTCGTGCGACGGTCAGCAACCACTGCTCGGTTCCCTGTTGAGTGCCGAACAAGAGGAGCATTCCGCCGCCGTTCGGAAGCTGTGCGCTGCTGCGCCACGAGTTCCAGCTCAGCGCGGGCAGGTCCACTGACTCGCGACCCGTCGGATACCTCGTCTGCCGATCCGCCAAGGCACTGGCATCCTGCACGAACACGCGCACATCGAACGATCCATCCGAGCCGGGTACTGGAATTGCGAAGAGCTCTGCACCACTGCGCTGCACGCCGATCTGCGGGTCCAGCTGCGGGCGCGCGCGAAAGCCTTCGGCGTCGAGATCGACAACGAGGGCTCGCAGCTCGCGCGGACGGAACAGCGCTCCGCGGCCGGGCAAGGTCGTGCCCGAGTGCAGCGCCTCGATCGAGACCTCCTCGAGCAACCGGCACACGCCCGCCTGATCCAACACTGCGGGATAGTCGGAGAGATCCGCCATGTCGTCCAGGCGCATCCACTGCACGCGGATCACTCCGCGCAAAGCTGCACGCAGCTGCGCCAGATCCGCCGCGAGCGCTTCGTGATCCTCCCGAGTGCCGACCGCGAGTTGGAAGCCCGCTGGACTCGTCAGGCGGTTCTTCCAGAAGAAGTCGAGCGAGTGGCTCGTGGACCATGCTTCGAAGTCACCCAGCGAAAGACCGCTCTCGTGCAACGACCCGTCGCGCGATCCCCAGTCTCCATCGAGGTGGATCACACCGCGCCGCCAGAGATCCGGCTCGAGCGGGTGGTGATGATGAAGCGCATCGATCCAACGCAGGTCGTAGAGCTTCGTCACCGTCTCGGACTCGCGCTGCAGCGGCAGCGCGTCGGCCGCACCCGTGCCGGCACAGAGCGCGAGCAGGAACAGTGCGCTGATCATCGAGCGAGTTCCCGGATGCGCACGAACAAGACTTCGGATTGCTCGAGGCCGCGACTCGTGGTTCGCAGGTGCACCCACTCGCCCAGCGGCATCGGTTGATCGGACCAGGAATCGGTGGATCGCACCTTCGGGAAGCTCAGACTCGGAAACTCGGTCGCCTCGGGGATCGATGCGGATTGTTCGCCCATGTCGATCAGCTCGCTGCGTTGGACGATGTGCTGAAGGTCGACCACTCCATCCTCGGCGGGCGTCACCTTGATCCAGACCGAGAGTCCGGTGAACACGGCGTCGATCAGCAAGGGACTCACGATGCGTTCCCAGTCCCCGCCCGGCACGGAACCGAGCGTCGGCCACGGAAGCCAGTCGGGGTTCGGTTCCAAGGCGTCGAGGAAGGCGGCCGTCAGCGGCAGGCGTGGGTCCGGCACCGTCGCGTCGAGCTCCGCGAAGGTGTCGAGCGCTCGCATGTCGTACGTGCGCTCGATCAGCTCGGCCGACTGCGGCGTGGCGACGAACAGGAGCAAGGACGCGGAACACAGAGCGAGCATGGGAGCTCCGGGGTCGAAGAGCGGATGGGTCGAACTCTAGGGATCGGCGTCCGCAGTGTAACCGCGCGGCTCAGGCCGCCCGGAATCCGGTCACCCCCCAACGAGCGCGGGCGGCCTCGCATCGCTGCAAGGCCGCCCGCTCGTGCGTTCCACGTGGATCGTTGTTACTCGAGCAGGTCCATCGAGTCGGCGACCCAGCGCATGATCGGCGAGACGTAGAGGCCGAAGACCACGGTGCAGACGCCGAAGGCCGTCAGCATGCCGGTGAAGATCGGTTGGGTGCGCGGCGCGGCGCCGTCGGGGCCCTCGCGGAGGAAGAGCACCTTCGCAATGCGGAAGTAGTAGAAGAGGCTGACCGCGCTGTTCAGGCCGGCGACGACGGCGAGCCACGTCATGCCGCTGTCGATCGTCGCGGTGAACAGCATGAACTTGCCGTAGTAGCCGATCGTCGGCGGCAAGCCCGTCAGGCTGACGAGGAACGCGACCATCACGATCGAGATCAACGGTGCCTTGCGACCGAGACCCGCGAGCGAGTCGATGTGGTCGTTGCCGGTCACGCCTTCGAAGTACAGCACGACGCCGAAGGCGCCGAGGTTCATGAAGTAGTAGGCCGCCATGTAGAAGAGCGCGGCGCTGAAGCCCGCTTCGTTCATGGTGGCGACGCCCATCAACAGGTAGCCCGCGTGGGCGACCGATGAGTAGGCGAGCATGCGCTTGAGGCTCGACTGACCGATCGCGGACACATTGCCGACGGTCATCGTGACCGCGGCGAGCACCGCGATCAGCAGGCCGACTTGCGAGCCGTAGTCGGCGACGAGCCCTTGCACGTCGTCGCGCACGAACAACACGCCCATGAAGCGCAGCAGCGCGCCGAAGCCCGCGGCCTTCGAGGCCACGGCGAGGAAGGTCGTGACGGGCGTCGGCGCTCCCTGGTAGACGTCGGGCGTCCAGAAGTGGAACGGCACGGCCGAGATCTTGTACGCGAAGCCGGCGAGCACCATCGTCACCGCGATGCCGACCGGGATCGGGCTGGCGGCGAGTTGGCCGGTCAAGCCGCGCGGGATGCCTTCAGCGCCGAGCGTCGCCATCTCGGCGATGTCGATCGTGCCGGTCAAGCCGTACAGCAAGCTGATGCCGAAGATCATCACGCCGGCGGACAAGCCGCCGAAGATGACGTACTTCAGCGCGGCTTCGGCCGAGGCCTTGTTGCCCTTGTGGAAGCCCGCGAGCGAGTACGACGCGAGGCTGAGCAGCTCGAGGCCGAGGACGAGCAACAGCAAGTTGTTCGTCGAGACCATGAAGAAGATGCCGACGGCCGCACCAAGCAACAGGAAGTAGTACTCCCCGATGCCGTGCTGTCGTTCGCGCCGGTCCGACATCACGAAGACGCACACCACCGCGAGCGCGGCGAGCGTGAACAGCTTGAAGAAGCGGCCGAACTTGTCGACTTCGACCATGCCGAAGGCCGTCACGACTTCGTCGCCCTGCCCCATCAGCGCGAGCGCCGTAACGCCCAAGCCGGCCAACGTCAGGTATCCGACGTTGCGCGAGTTGCGCCCCTTTGTGATCAGGTCCAGGAGCAGCGCCAAGAGCGCGAAACTCGTCAACCAGATCTCAGGCGCGATCGCCTTCATTCCATCCCAGTATTCCACGGTGATGTGTCTCTCTGGGTTCTAGCCGTTGATGATTTGAATGGCTTGCTGCATCGACGTCACCCAGTGTTCGACGCTGCCTTCCATCCAATCGAGGAGGTAGGCAGGCAGGATGCCCAGCGCGATGCAGAGGAACAGCAGCGGCGCCTGGCAGAAGATCTCGCGCGCGTTGATGTCGGAGTAGTCCTTGTACTTCTCGTTCAAGGTGCCGAGGAACACGCGTTGGATCGCCCACAAGAGGAAGGCGGCCGTGATCACGATGCCGATCACGGAGATCAGCACGAGCACGCGGAAGCGCGGGTCTTCGGACTGGTACGCGCCGAGCAAGGTGACCATCTCGGACACGAAACCCGCGAGGCCGGGGAGGCCGAGCGCCGCGAAGAACGCGAGCGTCGTCATGCCCCAGTAGACCGGCATCGGTTGCGACAAGCCCCCGAAGCCGTTCAGGTCGCGGTGGTGCGCGCGGTCGTAGATCACGCCGACGATGAGGAACATCGCGGCCGAGGACGTGCCGTGGTTGAACATCTGGAGCGCGGCACCGTTGGCACCCCACTCGGTCAAGGCGGCGACGCCGAGCAGCACGTAGCCCATGTGCGAGACCGACGAGTACGCGACCATGCGCTTGAAGTCGGTCTGGCCGAGCGCGACGTACGCGCCGTAGACGATCGAGATCACGCCGAGCACGCCGAGCGTGAAGGCGAAGTCATCGAAGGCCCCCGGGACGATCGGGAAGCAGGCTCGCAGCAAACCGTAGCCACCGAGCTTCAGCAGGATGCCGGCCAGGATGACCGAGATCGGCGTCGGCGCTTGCACGTGTGCGTCGGGCAGCCAGGTGTGGAAGGGGAAGACCGGGATCTTGATCGCGAAGGCGACGAAGAGGAACCAGAAGACCCACGTCGTGAACTTCATGCCCATCAGCATTCCACCCTCGAAGAGGTTGGTGCCGAGGAGGCCGCCGCTCATGGCGAGCTCGGTCATCTCGGGGATGCTGAAGGTGCCCGTCTCGAGGCGCAGCGCGATCACCGCGACCAGCATCAGCACCGAGCCGGCCAGCGTGTAGAGGAAGAACTTGATCGCGGCGTACTCGCGGCGCGGTCCGCCCCAGATGCCGATGAGGAAGTACATCGGCAGGAGCATGATCTCCCAGAACACGTAGAAGAGGAAGTAGTCGAGCGAGACGAACACGCCGAGGATGCCGACTTCGAGGAGCAGCAGCAGCGCGTAGTACGCCTTCTCACCCTTCTTGATCCCGAAGCTCGCCGGCACGCCGATGAACAGCAGCAGCGTCGTCAGCCACACGAGCGGCAAACTGATCCCGTCGATGCCGACGTAATAGTTCACCTTCATGTTCATCGACTCGCTGGCGCTGTAGATCCACGGTCGCAGGAACTCGAACTGGTACTCCGGTGTGCCCTTCTCGAAGCCCACGAAGTAGAGCCACGTCGCGAGCACGAGCGGAATGAACGTCGCCACCAGGCTGATCAGTTTGATCAGTCCGACCGAGCGCTTGGGGCAGAGCAGAATCGCCGTCATCCCGATCATGGGGAGGAAGATGATCCAGTTCAGGAGGGTGTGGTCCATGGTGGTCCTTGGGGTCCTGCGCGAGAAGAGCTGTGCTGTGAGGGGGTGTGGACCCGAACGTGAAGGATGGGTGTTCTGCCGAGCGGCGCGCCGGATGAATGGCGAGCCGAGCGGCGGAACGAGCGGTGGTTTGGTCGCCTGAGCGAGCTATAACTGGGTCGCCTAAGCCAAGAAGAGCCAGGCGAAGAGCAGGAGCAGCCCGCCGAAGGCGAGCGAGGCGTACTGTTGGATGCGTCCCGTCTGGAACAGGCGCACGAGCGAACCGGTCATGGTGGTCACGCCGCCGACGCCGTTGACGATGCCGTCGACGACCGTCTTGTCGAACCATGCCCACATGAAGCCGAAGCTGCGGTTGAGCTTGCCGGTGCCGTTCACGGCGCCGTCGACGATGTTCCCGTCGATCCACTTGAGGGTGTAAGCGAGCACCATCTGCAGCTTGATCACCGTCGCGTTGATGAACTCGTCGACGTAGTACTTGTTGACCACAGTCGTGTAGAGCTCGCCGAGCGAGGCCGTGATCTTGCCGGGGTCCACCTTGCGGAACAGGTAGATGAACATCGCGAGCAGGATGCCGAGGCCGGCAACCGTCAGCGAGCTGGTCATCGCCCAGAAGTGACCGGCGTGCAAGTTGCGCTGGAAGTGCTCCGCGGAGTCGCCGACATAAGTGTTCATCTCTGTGATCGCGATGCCCGGATACATGCGTTCGAGGCTGAAGATGTCGCTCACCGAGCCGGCGGCGCGCGAAACGCTCTCCGGGTGGTGATCGATCTCGGACGTAAGCCCTTCGAACCACGTGCCGTGGCTGCCCATCAGGTCGAAGTCGAGCAACCACATCTTGCCGCCGAACATGCCGAGGAAGGCAAGCACGAGCAGCGAGATCGTCATCGTCTTCGGTGACTCGTGCGCGTGGTCGTGCACGTGCTGGTCCTTCGGTTCCCCGAAGAAGGTCATGAAGATCAGACGGAACATGTAAAAGGCCGTCATCATCGCCGCGAGCAACAGGCCGCCGAAGGCGAACAAGCCGGCTCCGTTCAAGCCGCCGCCGTGCGTCATCGACATGTACGCCGACTGAATGATCTTGTCCTTCGAGTAGAAGCCGGCAAAGAGCGGCACACCGGCGATCGCGAGCGTGCAGATCAGCATCGCGATGAAGGTGAGTGGCATCTTCTTCCGCAGCCCCCCCATCTTGCGCATGTCTTGTTCGTGGTGGCAGCCGTGGATCACGGAGCCGGCCGACAGGAACAAGCAGGACTTGAAGAAGGCGTGCGTGACCATGTGGAAGAGGCCGGCCACGAGGCCGAAACCTCCTGTACCGATGCCCGCGACCATGAAGCCGAGCTGACTGATCGTCGAGTAGGCGAGTACGCCCTTGATGTCGAAGACCGTCATGCCGATCGTCGCCGCGAAGAGCGCGGTGAACGCGCCGAAGCAGGTCACGACCGTCAGCACCGTGGGCGACATCAGCGGGTAGCAACGACCGAGCAAGAAGACGCCGGCCGCGACCATCGTCGCGGCGTGGATCATGGCCGACACGGGGGTCGGGCCTTCCATCGCGTCGGGCAGCCAGATGTGCAGCGGGAACTGCGCGGACTTGCCGACCGTTCCGCCGAAGACGAGCAGACCGGCGGCGGTCATCCAAGCGGGGTACTCACCACCGTTCGACGCGACAGCTGTCTGCGCCGCTTCCCAGAGCCCCGTGAAGCTGAAGGTCTGGAAGTGGTAGTAGAAGATCATGATGCCGACCAGCAGGCAGGTGTCCCCGACGCGCGTCGTGAGGAACGCCTTCTTGCAGGCGGCGGCCGCTTGCTTGATGCGGTGGCTCTTCGGATCGTGGCTGAAGTGTCCGATCAGGAGGTAGGACATCAAGCCCATGATCTCCCAGAAGACGAACAGGAAGAGGATGTTGTCCGAGAGGACCAGGCCGAGCATCGCCACCGTGAACAAGCTGATGTTCGCGAAGAAGATGTGATAGCGGCGGTCACCCTTCATGTACCCCATCGAGAAGAGGTGCACGAAGAAACTGACGATGCCGACCACTGCCAGCATCGCGGCGCCGAGGCCGTCGTACAGGATGCCGGCGGTCACGTTGAGCGGATCGGTCGCGCCCTTCTCGGTGTCGTAGAGCCACTGGAAACCGAAGCCGGTCTCCGCGAGCGACTCGTGGAAGAACACTTCGTGGCCCTGCGTCGCGGCGATGGCCTTGAACGCCATCCAGACCGTGATGACCATCGTGACGGCCATGCCGGATGTCAGCAGCCAGTCACCCCTCCGCGGCAAGAAGCGGCCGAAGAAGATCTGAATGATGTAGCCGCAGAGCGGAATCAGCGGCACCGCGAGGAGCCACTTGTAATCCGTCTCGGGGTTGAAGGTCAGGTCCATACGGCTCTCGAGGGGAGAAGAGCTACTCGCGCAGGAGGTCGACGTCGCTCGGCTTCACAGTGCCGAACAGCTGGAACACGTTCAGCACGATGCCGAGCGCGACGGCGGCTTCAGCCGCAGCGAGGATGATCACGAAGATGGCGAACATGCGTCCGTCCATGCCGTCTCCGTTGAAGCGATTGAAAGCGACGAAGTTGATGTTCGCCGAGTTGAGGATCATCTCGATCCCCATCAGGACGTAGATCACGTTTCGCCTCGTGATCAGGCAGGCGATGCCCAACCCGAAGAGGATCGTCGCAACGACCACGTAAGCTTCGAGACCCATCAGTATCCTCCCTCGTCGGTGAGGTCGATCATGTCACTGGGCTTGCGGCGCGCGATGTAGACGGCGGCGACCAGCGCGACCGTGAGCAGCACGGCGGCGAGCTCGAAGGCGATGACGTAGCCGTCTGCGCGCAGGAATGCAGCACCGATCTCGTCAGCTCGGGTCTCCACGGGCGGCAGCGCCTCGGCTTGCGCCCAGTTCACCACCGCGGCGACTTTGGCACCGACGAAGGCGAGCGTTCCGACGACCAACAGCACGCCGAGTCCGACGCGCGGCAGTTGCCGTTCGTTCAGATCGGGCGGCGTGAGCATCACACCGAACAAGATCAGCACGAGGATGCCGCCGACGTAGATCAGGATCTGCGCCATGGCGAGGAAGTCGTGTCCGAGCAGGAGGAACAAGCCCGCGACGCCGCAGAAGGTCGCCATCAGGCTGAACGCACTGCGAACGACGGAGCGTTCCCAAATGCACATCAAGCCGCCGCCGAGCGTGAAGGCGGCGAAGAGGCCGAACATTGCGCCGGGCGCGCCCGCCGTCTTCAGGCCCCAGCCCATCGCGGCAAGGGTGCCGAGCAACATCACCGTGTAGAAGGTGATCTGTTGTTTGCGAAGGTCCATCAGCCCTCTTGCTCCTCATCGTCCGCGGATTCGGGTTCCGCTTCAGCGGCTGCCGTTTCGGCGGCAGCTGCAGCCTTCGCGGCCTTGGCGGCTTCCTTGGCGGCCTTCTTCTCCTCGGCCTCCTTCTTGCGGATGCGCGCTTCGCGGGACATGCCCTTGTAGGAGAGCAAGTCGAGCACGAGCTCACTGCGGTCGAAGACCGTGAACGCGAAGTCCGTACCCATGTGGATGCAGTCCTTCGGGCACGGGTAGACGCACAGCTCGCAGAACATGCACTTCTGGTAGTCGACCGTGAACAACACCCACTCGAGTTCCTTGCCGTGACGGATCGCATCCATCTCGATGCAGTCGATCGGGCAAGCGCGGGCGCAGGCGAGGCAGTTGATGCACTTCTCCTGCTCCAAGTAGTGGATGCCGCGGTAGCGATCCGGGATCGGCAGGCGTTCGTCCGGGTACTGCACGGTGATCGGCTTCTGCATCAGGTACTTGCCCGTGATGCGCATGCCGACCGCGGTCGAGTAGACCGAGTCCCAGATGTTCTTGATGTACCGGCGTACGGGGTTGGCTTTGACCATCTTGTTCGATCTCGCGGTCAGCTGACTGCGTGTTTGATCGCCTCCCAGATACCGGCGCCGAGCACGCAGATGAGCGCGAGCGGCGTGAGGTACTTGTATCCCATGGTCATCACCTGATCGATGCGCAGGCGCGGGAGGGTCCAGCGCAGCCACATCATCATGAAGATGCCGAACGACCCCTTCACGACGAGCGTCAGGAAGCAGACGAGCTGGTAGACGATGCCGTCACCGAAGCTCTGCATGGCGAGGTACGAGAACGGCGACTCGAAGCCGCCGAAGAAGAAGAACGCCGTGACGGCGGACATCAGGAACATCGCGGCGTACTCCTCCATGAAGAAGAGCGACCAGCGGATGCCCGAGTATTCGGTGAGGAAGCCGGCGACGAGCTCGGACTCGGCTTCGGGCAGGTCGAAGGGCGCGCGCTTCGTCTCGGCGAGCACGGCGATGAAGAAGATCACCGACGACACGAGGACGAAGGGGTTCTTGAACGCGAGCCAACCCATGCCGAAGTAGTCGGCTTGTGCGTTGCTCGCTTCGACCAGGTTGAAGGTGCCGACGACGAGCAGCGGCGCGAGCAGTGTGATGCCGAGCGGGATCTCGTAGGCGACCACTTGCGCGGCTTCGCGCATCGCGCCATAGAGCGACCACTTCGAGTTCGAAGCCCAACCCGCCATGACCACACCGATGGTGGTCAGCGACGAGAAGGCGAGGATCATGAACACGCCGAGATCGATGTAGCCGAAGTAGAACGCCGGCGCGAGCGGCATGGCGCACAGCGCAGCGAACACCGCGCCGAGCAGAATCGACGGCGCCAACATGAACAGCTTCCGATCGGCGCCGATCGGAATCATGTCTTCCTTCGAGATCAGCTTGATGCCGTCCGCGAGCGCCTGCGCCCAACCGTGCCAACCGCCGACGTACATCGGACCGTAGCGACACTGGATGTGCGCGGAGACCTTGCGCTCGGCCCAAGTGCCGGCGAGCGCGATCAGGCCGACGATCGCGATCACGATCGACACACCGATGATCGCAACCGTGAGCACGACGGCCCAGTCGGGCACGAAGTCGGGCGCCAGAGGCTGCAGGAGGTGGAGGAGCGCGTTGCCGTCGTTCATCGCTGGGGGGCGGTCTGCGGGTGGTGCAAGGAGTTCGAGGCGACTAGCGGTCCGTCTCACCGATCACGACGTCGGTCGAACCGATGATCGCGACCGAGTCGGCGAGGAAGGTGTGAGGCATGATGTCCTCGAGGATCGGCAGGTTGCAGAAGCTCGGGCCGCGCACGCGACAGCGCACGGCGATCTTGCCGCCGTCGGACACCAGGTAGTGACCGAGTTCGCCGCGCGGGTTCTCGATGCCGACGTAGGCTTCGCCCGGCGGAACGCGCAGCACCTTGGGGAGCTCCGCGATGGTCGGACCCTCTGCGATGTTCGCGAGGCACCAGCGCACGATCTTGATCGACTCGACCATCTCTTGGACGCGCACGTAAACGCGGTCCCAACAGTCGCCGAGCTGGCCTTGCGCGCCGCTGCCGAGCGGGACTTGGAAGGCGCCGGCTTTCCAGATCTCGTCGTAGATCATGTACGGCATGTCGCGACGCAGGTCCCAGTCGATGCCGGAGCCGCGCACCATCGGGCCGGTCAGGCCGAAGTCGAGCGCTTGCTCGGGCGTGATCACGCCGACGTCCGCGGTGCGCTTGATGAAGATGTGGTTCATCATCAAGAGGTCGCGGTACTCGACCCACTTCTCGTCGAAGACGTCGCAGAAGTTCGCGACCTCTTCGAGCCAGCCGGGAGGCGCGTCGTTGAAGACGCCGCCGATGCGCAGGTAGCTGTAGGTCAGGCGCGCTCCGCAGATCTTCTCGAACAGCATCAGCAGCCATTCGCGTTCGCGGAAGCAGTACAGGAAGGGCGTGAACGCGCCGAGGTCGAGCCCGTAGGTGCCGAAGGCGACCAGGTGCGACGCGATGCGGTTCAGCTCGACGCAGATCGTGCGGAGCATCGTCGCGCGGCGCGGAATCTCGATGCCGAGCAACGCTTCCACGGCCAACGAGTAGCCGAGGTTGTTGTTCATCGCCGCGAGGTAGTCGTAGCGATCCGTGTACGGCAGATACTGGAGCCACTCGACGTTCTCGCCGATCTTCTCGGCGCAGCGGTGCAAGTAACCGAGGTGCGGTTGCGCGCCGGTGACGAGTTCGCCGTCGGCGCGGATCAGGATCCGCATCACGCCGTGCGTCGCCGGGTGTTGCGGACCCATGTTGACCTCGAGGTCAGTGGTCCGCACGTCCATCATGAACTCGCGCGCGCCGTTGTTCGCGGCTGCTTGCTGGTCCGCGATCGTGATCGACGGCTTGTAGTCTTTGGTCTGTTCGCTCATGTCGCCGAGGGCTACTCGCAGGAGATGCCGTGGTACTCCTTCGGGAACTCGTAGTCCTTGCGCAGCGGCCAGCCCGCCCAGTCGTCGGGCAGCAGGATGTTGCGCGGGTCGGGATGACCATCGAAGGTGATCCCGAACATCTCGGCGCACTCGCGTTCGTGCCACTGAGCGGCGCGGTAGACGAGGGCGAGCGAAGCGATGCGGCTCACCGACTTCGGCAAGATCGCCTTGACCGGCAGACGGTGCTTGTGACGCAGCGAGAGCAGCTGGACGTTGACCCAGAAGTTCTCGTCGTCCTTCGCCGGGTCGGTCGCGCTCAAGTCGACGACCTGCTCGAACGCGAGCTTCTCGTCCGACTTGCAAGCCTTGAAGAAGTCGACCCAGTGCGCCGGATCGACGAGCACGAAGGCGTCGCCGGAGCGACCTTGATCCTTCTTGTCCTCGGGGTCCCCCGCACGCGGAAGGTCGCAGCCTTGGAGGCCCGGAGCCTCGATGGCGCGCAAGCGGTCGTAGATGCCTTGGAAGTCCATGTCGTTCCTAGGCGGTGCGGGCCGGTTTGCGGATCACCGAGGTGTTGCGAATCTTCTCCTGCAACTTCATCAGGCCTTCCATCAGCGCCTCGGGGCGCGGCGGACAACCTGCGATGTAGACGTCGACGGGGACCACGCGGTCCACGCCCTTCACGACGGTGTAGCCGAACTTGTAGTACGGACCGCCGCCGGTCGCGCAAGCGCCCATGGCCATCACGTACTTGGGGAACGGCATCTGGTCGTAGAGACGCTTGATGCGCTCGGCCATCTTGAAGTTGACGGTACCCGCCACGATCATCAAGTCGGCTTGACGCGGCGTCGCGCGGAACGCGCCGGCGCCGAAGCGGTCCAAGTCGTGGTGCGCCGCACCCACTGCCATCATCTCAATGGCGCAGCAAGCGAGACCGAAGGTCATCGGCCAGATGCTGGACAGACGAGCCCAGTTGATGAGCCAGTCGACCTTGGTGGTGAGGAGGTTCTCCTCGAAGCGGTTCTCGATCAGCGACATTGTGTTTCTCTGCGCCGGAGCGCGTCAGGCCGCTTCCTCGTCGGTATCCGACGGGGTCTCGGTCTCTTCGGTGGGTTCGCTCTCGTCCGCCTGCAGATCGCTCAGGCTCGGCACGGCGCTGCGCGCTTCACTCGGGTTGTCCGGGTGGTATTCCTCGCCCTGGTACTCGGCCGTCCAGGACAAGTCGCCCTTGGCCCAGACGTAAGCCAGTCCGAGGAACAGGATCGCGATGAAGATGAAGCCTTCGATCAACGCGAAGTAGCCCACGCCGGCGGCCGGCCCCTCGTTCTTGAGCGCGCCTTGCATGACGAGCGCCCACGGGAACAAGAACGCGATCTCGACGGCGAACACCAGATACACGAGTGCGACCGTGTAGTAGCGCACGTCGAAGTTGATCCAGGCGTCGCCGATCGTCGGCTCGCCGCATTCGTAGACCTCGAGGCCTTCATCGTTCGCCCGCTTCGGACGAATGATCGCGCCGATCATCATGTTCACGATGACGAACACGAAACCGACGGCGGCGAAGACCAAGACGTTGAAGTAGTCGAAATGCATGAGGGGGATGCCGGTCTCGCCACTGGTCGCAGACATCGCGCCCGCAGCGACCACGCGCTCAGGTCGAGCTGTGGTCCGGGCGTCGCGCGGATGCTGATCCCTCGCGGAGCGAGGGCCCGAAGGCGTGGGCTGGGGAGTCTAGAAGGGGGTCGAAAGCGCTGTCAAGCCGCGCAGAGCGTGCGTTCGCAGGCGATCGACCCTCGCGGGGGAGCCGCCGCCGCCCGACGACGCGGATCGAGGTCCGATCCCGCCCCTGGGAGAGCTCGGCGCGGAGGCCCGAACGGCCCGCGAACCAAGGCCGCCGCAGACCGGTCGAAGCTGCCGGACCCCCCGCTCGGAGCCCCCGCAGGATGCAACATCTCACCCTCCTCTCGCTCGGCCTCGGCGCCGCACTCGCCGGCCTCGCCGGAGGCTTCACACCCCCACTCAGATATCATTTAGGACCAACTTGGAGTCCAGATGCGCTCCCCTGGGCCGCCTTCGCCCTCGGTCTCGCGGTCTTCGCCCTGCGACCCGGCCTGCGGTCGGAAGCTCGCCCGGACGAGAGACTGGCCGCGAGGGCTGGTGAAGAACAGGAAGGCCTATTATTATAGTCGGCCCGCTCGGCGGAGCCCCGCTGACCATAACCCCCGTACTGACAGATCCTCATGGTTGTCCTGAACGCCGCGTCCATCATCTCTGGGCCGGAAAAAACGAGCGCGTGGGGCCAGACCTTCACCCTCGATCTCGGCACGCCCGACTCGACCCTGGCCATCTCACGCGACAACCGTCTGCCCCGCACCGCGGTGGTCGTGACGCTTGCGGCCCGCGAGCTGATGCGGCTCTCGAAAGAGGGCGAGAAGGTCGAACACATCCTCGTCGTTGGAACCGAAGTCGATCCGACGATGCACCCCGGCTTCCGCGAAATCAGCGAGAACCTGCGCGCCCTGCGCCAGAAGTGGTTCCCCCGCGCCAAGCTGGTCTTGATCTCGAACGCGCCGACGATCGACAGCGCCGAAGTGCGCATCGCGCTCGGCGTCTACGACAAGCCGGTGATCCGCTTCGAACACGGCACCACCAAGACCTTCGCGAAGATGACGGGTCGCAAGAGCACCGAGCTCGGCGAAATGACCCGCTTCCTCTCGACGCTGGAACGCCTGATCGTGCGCGCGTGCTTCGTACGTGGCGAAAAGGACAACGACAACTCGACCGAGAACGAGATCAAGGGTTGGATCAAACGTCTAGGCGACCTGACGCCCAAGGAAGTCCAAATCTTCAGCCCCGACCCGAAGAAACGCGCCGGTCCGCGCGGCATCACGAAGACGCGCATGAATGAGATCATGGAGCAGCTCGCGGAGAAGGTCAGTGCGCCGGTCAAGGTGCTCGAGTCCCGCGACCTCGAAGGCTGACCCACGGTGTCCGGCAACGAGCCGATCGTCCGCTTCGAGCAGACGACCAAACACTACGGCGAGATCCGAGCCCTCGAAGGCTTGGATCTCGCGTTGTTGCCCGGCGAAGTCTTCGGCCTGCTCGGTCCGAACGGCGCCGGAAAGACAACCGCGCTGCGCTTGCTGACAGGGCTCGAGCGCCCCGACAGCGGTCGCGTGACGGTGCGCGGCATCGACGTCGTTCAAGACCCGCTCGCGGCGCGACGCGAGCTTGCGTACTTGCCCGACGGCGCGCCGCTCTACGCCAACCTGTCGCCGCGACAACACCTCGCGCTCGTCGGCCGCTTGTTCGGTCTCGGTGAAGACGAGATCCGCGCGGAAGGCGACCGCTTGCTCATCGCGCTCGACCTCGGCGATCGCCTCGACGATCCCGTCGGACGCTTCTCGCGCGGCATGCGCCAGAAAGCAGCGCTCGCCTGCGCGCTGCTGCCGCGCCCCGGCATCCTGATCCTCGACGAACCGCTCTCCGGCCTCGACGCACCGACGGCAGCGGTCTTCAAGGAGATCCTGCGCGCGTGGGCCGACCGCGGCGGCGCGGTGCTCTACACCTCGCACTTGCTCGACGTTGTCGAACGCGTCTGCGACCGCATGGCGATCCTCGACCACGGCAAGCTCGTCGGACTCGGCACGCTCGACGAGCTGCGCGAACGCGCCGGCTCCGAAGGCAGCCTCGAAGAAGTCTTCACCAAGGTCGCGCGCTCGGGCGATCCACGCGAGGCCGCGCTACGCGTGCTCGGCTGAGTTGCAGTGAAGTACCGTGCCAGGCTCGGTTTTTCGATCTAAGGAGTCATCACCGCCCACCAGCAGTGATGACTCCTTAGATCAAGAAACCGAACCTGGCACGGTACTTCACTGCAACGCGCCTCGTTATCGTCGGCGCGTCATGTCGAAGCAATCCATCCCCGGACCCGTCGGCGCGCTCGAAGCGGAACTCTGGTTGCCTGAAGACGACGCGCCGCCGCGTGCGCTCGCGATCATGTGTCATCCGCATCCGCTGCACGGCGGGACGATGGGCAACACGGTCGTCTTTCGTTCGGCGCGCGGTATTCAGAGCGCCGGCGCCGCTGTCTTGCGCTTCAACTTTCGCGGTGTCGGTGCGAGCGAAGGCGAGCACGACGGCGAAGGTGGCGAAGAACTCGATGCGCGCGCAGCGATCGACTGGATGCGCGAGCGCTTCGGAGACGAACTGCCCTTCTGGGCCGGCGGCTTCTCGTTCGGCTCGCGCACCGTCGCGCGACTCGCGCCGAACGACCCGCGCATCGAACGCATCCTGCTCGTCGCTTTCCCTTGCGTGGCCTTCGACTGTTCGTTCATCGAAGACGTGAAGACACCCGGCTTCATCCTGCAAGCCGGTGAAGACGACTTCGGAAACCTCGCCGCGTTGCGCGAGCGACATCCCGACCTGTACGCTGGCCTCGAGCTCGCTGAGATCGCGGGTGCTGATCACTTCTTCCGCGACTACACCGCGGACCTTCAGGCGCGCGTCGGAGACGCTTGCCGTTCCTGGCTAAATCCCGACGCATGAGCACCCCCAAAGGCCCCTCCGACGAATTCCCCTGCGAGCGCGTCCCCGCGATGCGCAACGTGATGATGCCGCGCGACACGAACGCGCTCGGCACGATCTTCGGCGGCGTGATCCTGTCGCAGATCGACCTCGCAGCCGCGGTCGAAGCGCACAAGTACTGGTCCGGTCGTCTCGTCACCGTCGCCATGGACAAGATCGAGTTCAAGCACCCGGTGTGGGTCGGCGACCTGGTCAGCTGCTACACCGAGACGACGCGCGTCGGCACGTCTTCGATCACGGTCAAGGTCGACGTCTGGGCGCAGCGACGCTTTGGCCGCGAAGGCGAAGTGCACGTCACCGAAGCCTCCGTGACGATGGTCGCGGTCGACGACGACTTCAAGCCGGCGCCGATCCCCAAGCCGGCCTGAACCCATGGCGCGACGGATCTCTGCGATCTTGCGCGCGCGTCTCGCCGCGCAGTTCAGCGGCGGGCCGCCGTGGGCCGCGCTGCTCGCACAAGGTTCGTTCGCCGCAGTGCTCTGCTTGCTCGCGCGCGACACCGTCGGGCCGTGGGGTTACGCGCTCTTCGCGCTGTCGCTGTCCGGCGGACTCGTCCTGCTCAGCCTGCTCGGTGAATTCGGAGGCGTCTTGCGCCGAGACCCCGCGGGCGACTGGGCCGAAGCGCTGCCTTCGTCCGAACTCGAACGCCGACTCGCGCACTTCGCGCTGATCGCGGTCTTGCTGATGGGGCTCTCGCTCGCGGTCGGAGTGCCCGCCGTGCTGTTCGCACCCTCGGCGCTCGGTTGGCTGCAACGCGCCGTGATGTTCGCAGCAGTGCTCGCGCAGTCGATCGGACTCGCCGCCGGCTTGCTGGCCATCGCCGCCCTCTTGGGCGAGCGCGCCGAAGGCTTGTTGGTGCTCCTGCAGACGGCGATCGTCGCGGTCGCGGTCAGCGCCACTCTGGCGAGCCTGCGACTGCTCGGCTGGGTGAACGCACTCGAAGCCGGCAAAGTCGACGCGCCCGGCTTCCTCGCGTGGTGGCCGTCGACGCACGTCGCGTCCAGCATCACGAGTCCGCCGCTGGGCGTGGCCGAGGCAGCGCCCGGCTTGCCGCTCGTCGTCGCGCTCGCCGGCGCGGTCTTGCTGACCTTGATCCCGCCCGCGCACGAAGGACGCGGTCGCAAGAGCACGACGCCACTCGCGCTGATGCTCGCACCGCTCTCCGCGCTCGCCGCGCGCTTCTGGGTGCGCAAGGACGAACGCGCCTGCTTTCACTTGGTGCAAGACGCACTGCCGCTCGAGCGCGACTTCGTGCTGCGCACCTATCCGATGGTCGGACTGCCGCTCGCGTTCTTCCTCGCCGGCGCGAAAGGCGACGCCGGCCCGGAACGCGAAGGACTGCTCGCGGTGCTCCTGTTCACGCCGGCGATCTACTTGCCGATCTTGCTCGCACACGTTCCCGCGACGTCCAGTCCGCGCGCGCGCTGGATCCTCGAGAGCGCGCCCGTCACCGCCGCTGCGATCCGCGGCGGCGCGGTGAAAGCCCTCGCGGTGCGCTTCCTCGTCCCGCTCTACGTCGTGCTCGGCGGACTCGCCGCCGTCCTCGCCGGCCCCGACTTCGCGCTGCGCCTCGCGCCCGCGGGCTTCCTGATCACGCTCGTCGTGATGCGCGTGCTCTACCCCATGGTCGTGCGCGACCTCCCGCTCTCGGTTGCCGCCGACGACGTCGAAGTGCGACACGACTGGATGGGCATGCTGTCGACGCTCGCGTTCGGGCTCGTGGTCCTCGCGGCGCTCGCGCAGTACGTCGTCGCCTCGACCCCGTTGCGCGCGCTCGGCTTCACGATCCTGGTGCTCGCGATGGAATGGCACACTGCGCGACGAGATCGCGCGAACCCCAGCGTCGTCTGACAGCGCGACTCAACGCGCTTCCAAGAAGCCTGCGAGGTCCGCGGGCAGCGGCGCGACAACTTCGACGCGCTCGCTCGTCACCGGCGATGTGAACACCAAGCGGTGGTTGTGCAACGCCTGACGCGGCAGCTCGAGCGCAGCCCAGTCTTTCGCCGTCAGCTCGCCGGCCACGCTGCGCTGGAAGTAGCTCTCGTCGTACGCGTAGAGCTTGTCGCCGACGATCGGATGACCGATCGCCGCGAGGTGCACGCGGATCTGATGTTGGCGACCCGTGTACAGTCGCACGGCGAGCAGCGCGTGATTCACGTGGCGTTCCACGGTGTTCCAGTCCGTGCGCGAAGGCATGCCGTCCGCTTGCACGGCCATCTTCAAGCGCACTGCGCTCGCGCGCGCCGGCCCGAGCGGCAACTCGATGCGCCCGCGATCCTCGATCGGAACGCCGCGCACGACCGCCAGGTACTCCTTCTCGACTTCGCGGTCTTCGAACTGACGCGAGAGCTCGGGGTGGAAGCGCGGTTCCTTCGCGACCAGCACGATGCCGCTGGTCTCGCGATCGAGCCGGTGACACAAGCGCGGCGCGCGACCGCGTTCGAGCAGCTCGGGATGCCGCGCGTGCACCCGTTGGATCAGCGTGTCGTTCACGTGCCGACCCGACGGATGCACCGGCATCAGCGGCGGCTTGTCGACGGCGATGCACGCTTCGTCCTCGTAGATCACGGTGACTTCACCAGTCTCGCCTTCCGGTGCGGGCAGCCGCAACTCGGGCGGGATGATCACGACGACGCGTGAACCGTGCTTCAGCTTGCGACCCGGACGTATCTCTTGTTGCAGCTCACCGCAGCCGTGCGGGTGATCGGGAGTCGCCGCATCGACGTACAGCCAGCCGTCTTTCACCAAGCGCTGGATCGAGCTGCGCGAACGCCACGACAAGTGTTGCTGCAAGAAGTTGTCGAGACGCACATGCACGTCGTCGACCTTCAAGCCCATCGCGCTCGCATCGACGCACAGCTCGACGCGGTCCGGCGCTTGGTTCAGGTCCCGATCTCTACCGAAGAGTCCCATGCGTCATGCATTCTCAGCCGGTGTGTCGAATCGGTCCAGACATGCAGAAAGACCCTGACGCCTTGTCGTACAGAGTCTCTCGAGCAGAGTGTGCGGCGTCAGAGCGCCGCCGGCGCCTACTTCTTGACGCGCGCGCGCTTCGGGCGGGGGCGGGTCTTGCCGCGTCCGCGGAAGTTGGGGTCGTTCTTGCGCGCGGCCTTGAGGATCGTGCGCAGGCGCTCGCGACGTTCGCGGCGGCGGCGATCCGAACGCTTCTCGTGCCAGGACTGGGCTTTGGCGATGCGGAAGATGCCCTTGAAGTTGCACTGGCGCTTGAAGCGGCGGAGCGCGGCTTCAAGGGATTCGTTCGGACGGACCTGGACTTTGATCACGAGGAGGTACTTTTCGGTTCTCTGAATGCACGACGCGCACTCTGCAGCGCCGCACTGGTCGGATGACAAGGCGTTCCCTCCTCGGGCCAATCCCGCGGAGAGGGCCGAAGATCATAGCCAGGTCGAGCGATTCCGGCAAAGGGGCCGCTGGAAACCCGTGCGCCGCCCTGCGATGCTTCGCGGCGTGGTTGCAGAGACGCCGGAGAGCGCGGGGGCTCCCGCGGGCCAGGATGGAGCCGAGGAGGAAGCACTCCAGGGCCTCATCGAGCGCGTCACCTACCACGATCCGGAGACGCTTTACACCGTTCTAAAGCTCACGCCGGAAAAGGGTTACGAGATCTCCAGCCACGACCTCTTCCGCCCCGGTCGGGCCTCGGCGGTCGGCCGTGCGGTCGACCCCAGCGAAGGTCAACGGGTCCGGCTCCTCGGTCGCTGGGGCGAACATCGAGCGCACGGAAAGCAGTTCGAATTCGACTCGCTCGAGCCACTTCCGCCCGCCGACGAGCGCGGACTGGTCCGCTACTTGTCCTCCAAAGCCTTCGACGGCATCGGCGAGACCCTCGCCCAGCGCATCGTCGAAGCGCTCGGTTCCGGCGCGCTCGAAAAGATCCAGACGGACCCGGGGTGCCTGAACGGCATTCGCGGACTGCGCGCCGACGTCGCCGCGACGCTCGCCGAAGCGGTGCAGTCCGAACTGGCGCGCCACAAGGCCAGCGCGTTCCTACGCGGATTGTCGCTCGGCCCGTGGCAAGCGGCGACGGCGCTCGCGACGCTCGGTGGCGAGTGCGAACGCCGCGTGCGCGAAGACCCGTATGTCTTGTCGGACGAAGTGCACGGCATCGGCTTCAAGACGGCGGACAAGGTCGCGCTCGAGCTCGGGATCGCGCTCGACGATCCGCGACGCGCGCGCGCCGGCTTGCTGCACGCGCTCGAGCGCAGCGCCGACGACGGCAGCTCGTTCTTGCCGCGCATCGAACTCTTGCGCAAGACGGCGTACCTGCTCGACGACGGAATCGATCCGGCGATCCTCGAGACTACGCTGCACGAACTGCACCGACGCCGCGAGGTCGTCGTCGAGGAACTCGATGGCGACGACGCGCGCGTCTATCCGCCGCGCTTGCACCACTGTGAAGAAGGGCTCGCCGACAGACTCTCCGCGCTGCTCGCGCACGAAGTCCCGCCGCTCGCCGACGAGTCGCGCGTCGCCGCGCTCGCGAAGGAACAGCAGATCGAATTGCATCCCGATCAGGCGAGCGCCGTGCTCGGCTTGCTCTCCAGTCCCGTCGCGCTGCTCACCGGCGGTCCGGGCGTCGGCAAGACGACGATCCTGCGCTTCGTCGTCGCACTCGCGGAAGCGGCGGGATGCAGAGTCGCGCTCGCGTCGCCGACCGGCCGCGCTGCGAAACGACTCGCCGATGCCAGCGGCCGCGACGCGTCTACGGTGCATCGCTTGCTGCGCTACGATCCCGCGGAAGGCGGATTCGTGCATGGGCCGGACAAGCCGCTCGAAGCCGACCTGGTCGTCGTCGACGAGATCTCGATGCTCGACCTCGTCATCGCCTACCACCTCGCCGGCTCGATCGACGGATCCACGCGCCTGATCATGGTCGGCGACCCGGACCAGCTGCCGTCCGTGGCCGCCGGCAACGTGCTCTTCGACCTGATCGAGTCGCACACCATGCCCGTGCACCGCCTCACGCGCATCTATCGTCAAGCTGCGGGCAGTCGCATCGTCACGAACGCGCACCGCATGCTCGAAGGCCTGCCGCCCGAGCTGCCGGAACGCGGCGACACGGACAGCGACTTCTACTTCTTCCCCGCGGACGGCTCGGAAGCCTGCGCGGATCGTCTGGTCGACGTCGTAACCGAGCGCATCCCGCGCTCTTTCGGCCTCGACTGGATGCGCGACGTGCAAGTCATCGCGCCGATGTATCGCGGCGCGAGCGGCGTCGACAACTTGAACGATCGGCTGCGCGACGCGAACGGCGTCGGCGGGCTGGAGCTACAGCGCGGCGGTCGACGCTGGCGCCTCGGCGACCGCGTGATCCACACGCGCAACGACTACGAGCGCGAGGTGTTCAACGGCGACATGGGCCGCATCGTCGAAGTCGAACCCGACGGACGGCTCACCGTCGCCTTCGAGAATCGTCGCCTCGAGTACCAAGCCGGCGAGCTCAGCGACCTGATGCCGGCGTACGCGATCACTGTGCATCGCTCTCAAGGCGGCGAGTTCCCGTGCGTCGTAATTCCTGTCGTTCCGGAACACTCGTTGATGTTGCAGCGCAACTTGCTCTACACCGCGGTGACGCGTGCGCGGCAACTCGTCGTGTTGGTCGGTTCGTGGCGCGCGTTGGTGATGGGGCTCGAGAACCAACGTCGCAGCGAGCGGCGCAGCGCGCTGGCTGAGCGCCTGCGCAACGCTTGCGAGCAGTGAAGCGCTCTGCGGCGCGAACGCGCTGACGCGGCGATTGAAGGCCTCTGTGGGCACTACAGCGTCACAGGCGAAACGAGCGTGCGGCGAGCGGCTCCGAGAAGAAACCCGGAGCCTGCCGACGAGATGTCAGCAGGCCCCGGAGTTTTGCGTCACGAGTCGTCCTGTCTCTTCATCGCTCGCGAGAGCGAATCCGAGCCATCAGCGGATGTGCTGACAGGATCGATTCGCTTCGACTTGTAGAGACGCAGGAAGCGCGAGACAAGCGCAATCCCTCACGAATTCGAGGGTTTTCGACCTTCACCACCCTGCTCGGTGGGCTGCTTGAAGTACTTGCGACCGGCCAGAGACGGCGGCATGCACTGCATCTCGTTCACCGCATCGGGGTCATCGTGTGCGTAGCGATAGCCCTTCCCGTAGCCGACATCCTCCATCAAGCGTGTGCTGGCGTTGCGCAAGTGCAATGGAACGGGTTCCGCAGACGACTCCTGAACATCGCGTTGCGCCCGATCCAGGGCCACGTAGAGCGCGTTCGATTTTCGCGTGCGAGCGAGGTACACGGCCGCTTGCGCGAGCGCCAACTTGCCCTCCGGATAGCCGAGTCGGTGGAACGCATCCGCTGCATCGAGAGCGATCCGCAGCGCGAAGGGATCGGCGAGACCTATGTCTTCCGACGCCATGCGGATCAATCGCCGTCCGATGTACTTGCCGTCTTCGCCGGCCTCCATCATGCGCGTCAGCCAGTAGAGCGTCGCGTTGGAGTCCGAGTTGCGAATGCTCTTGTGAAGCGCGGAGACCAAGTTGAAATGTTCTTCGCCGGACTTGTCGTAGAGCGCGAGCTTGCGCTGCAGAGCTTCCGCGACGTCCTCGGGTCGAATCTCGCCGCCCACGTCGACGATCGCCGCAGCCGTCTCCAGCGCGACGAGCGCGCGCCGCGCGTCTCCGTCCGAAGCGTGAGCGATGCGCGTCAGCGCTTCATCGGACGCCGTGTGCGAACCCTCGAAGCCGCGATCCGACTCGAGCGCGTGGCGCAACAGCTGCACGAGATCCGCGACCGCCAGCTGCTCGAGCACCAGCACGCGCACTCGACTGAGCAGCGCCCCGTTGACTTCGAACGACGGGTTCTCCGTCGTCGCGCCGATCAGCAGGATGTCCCCGCGCTCGACGTACGGCAGGAAGGCGTCTTGTTGCGCCTTGTTGAAGCGGTGGATCTCATCGACGAACAACAACGTGCGCGCACCATCGCGACGTCGCGCGGATTCCGCTTCCGCCATCACGGCGCGGATCTCCTTGATGCCGGACAACACGGCGCTGAACGGAACGAAGCGCATGCCGGACTTCGCGGCGATCAAGCGCGCGAGCGTCGTCTTGCCGGTGCCGGGCGGACCCCAGAGGATCAAGCTCTGGATGTGTTCGCCGTCGAGCACGCGGCGGAGCAGCTTGCCTTCCGCGACGAGCTGCGCTTGCCCGACGAACTCCTCGAGCGTGCGCGGTCGCATGCGATCGGCGAGCGGCGCGTTCGGATCTTCGCCGCCGAAGAAGTCCTCGAGCTTCGCGGCCGGTTCTTCGAACAAGCCGCCGGTCATCGCGCGCCGCCTTCCGCGCGGCCGGCCGCGAAGAGCAAGAGTGAGGTCGCGACGGTGACGTTCAACGACTCCGCGGCGCCGGCCATCGGGATGGTGACGCCTTCGAAGCCTCGAGAGAGCTGCGGAGCGTCGCCCGTCTCCGCGGCGACCCACAACGCGATGCGTCCGGTCCAGTCGAAGTCGCGCCACGGCTTGCCACCGCGCGTGTCGGCAGTGACCGAGCGCACGTTCAGTCGGCTCAGCTGTTCGACGAGCGCCTCGGCGGATTCGGTGGTACAGACCGGCAGGCGCAGCAGGCTGCCCATCGAGCCGCGCAGCGCTTTCGCGTTCCACGGCGAGACGCCGCCGGGGAGCACGCAGAGCGCGGAGACGCCGGCGGCTTCCGCGGAGCGCGCAAGGGCCCCGAAGTTGCCGGGATCGGCCACGCCGGCGACGACCAGGATCAGCGCATCGGCGACGAGCTCGAGGTCCGACAGCTGTCGTTCGGTCGGCGGTGGGGCGAGCGCGAGCACTCCCGGGGACGTCTTCAGCGCGCTGACGCGATCGAGTAGTCCGTCCGCGACGACGCGACGGTCATCGACTTCACCCGCGAAGCGCTCGGGATCGCCGCCGCGGTCCGCGTCGACGAGCAGCAGCTCGAGCCTCCAGCCGGCCGCGAGGGCGTCGGCGACCAGCCGTTCGCCCTCGAGCAAGATGCAGTCACGATCGCGCCCCGCGGCGACCGCGCCGGCGCGCTTCAGCAACGGATTCGCCTTTGACTCGATCACGGGCTTCGCGCTCATCGGCGGCTGTTATAGCATCGGCGCCGTGAAAGCCCCGGAACATCGATGAGCGAGTTAGTCAGAGGCGTCGTCCTGCGCATGGACGCGAAGGTCTGCCACGTCGAAGTGGACGGCAAGGTCGTGCTCGCTGCGCCGCGCGGCGCGCTGTTCGAGAACCTTCAAGGCGTCAAGAATCCGGTCTCGGTCGGCGACCACGTGGAAATCGATCCGTCGGGTGATCCCGCCGGCTTGATCAACGTGCTGCCGCGCAAGAACCAGCTGAGCCGCACGGCGTCGTCGCACGACCCTCGCGAACAGGTGCTGGCCTCGAACGTCGACCAGCTGTTCATCATCGCGTCGGTCAAATCGCCGAAGTTCTCGTCCAACCGCACGGACCGCATCCTCGCTGCTTGTCAGTGGCAAGGCATCCCCGCGGTGCTCGTGCTGAACAAGACGGACCTCGTCAAGCGAGAGCAGCTCGACGCGTTGCGCGCGACGTACGACAGCGTGCCGGTCGAGATGCTCGAGACGTGCGCGACCGACGGCACGGGCGTCGAAGAGCTGCGCGAACGCTTGCGCGGCAAGACGTCGATCCTCTACGGCGCTTCCGGTGCAGGCAAGTCGACGCTGCTGAACGCGCTGCAGCCCGGCTTGCGCTTGAAGGTCGGCAAGATCAGCAGCTACTGGGAACAAGGCAAGCACACGACGACCTACTCGCAACTGCACCACCTCGACTTCGGTGCCGACGTGATCGACACGCCGGGCATCCGCGTGTTCCGCATCCACGACATCCACCGCTCGGAGCTCAAGGGCCTGTTCCCCGAGTTCGCGCGCTACGAGGACCGCTGCAAGTTCCCGAACTGCTTGCACGACCACGAGCCGGAGTGCGCCGTGCTCGACGCGCTCGAGGAAGGCGAGATCGCTCGCACGCGCTACATGAGCTACCTCGAGATGCTGATGGAGGCATCGCCCGACCCCGCGGGCTACGGCGAGGACGACGACGAGCCCTTGGAGTGAAGTACCGTGCCAGGTTCAGTTTTTCGATCTAAGCGAGCAGCCCGTGCCGATGGCACGGGCTGCTCGCTTAGATCGAAAAACTGAACCTGGCACGGTACTTCACTCCAAGGGCCCAACAGGCGGCGCGTGGACGGCGTGTGCAACGGACCAGCTCCGTGGGAGGTCCCCTTGTCCCACTCGGCACTCGTTCGGCGCGACGCGCGGTGTGCTCGGTGAAAGGACGTGCGGCCTAGTTGAAGTCGTAGATGTACGACAGGCGCAGCTTGTTCACGATGCAGTAGTCCATGCCGTTGAGCAGCTTCAGGTCCTTGTCACCCTTGTCGTTGAAGCCGCGGACTTGCGGCTTGCGCATCACGACGAAGCGGCGCGAGGTGTGGTCGTCGGCCTCGTAGGCGCCGGGGCGCACGTAACCGGCGAGCTCGACGTTCAGGTTGCCGGTGTAGAAGACGCGCACGCGGTGCAGGTCTTCTTCGGTGGCGACTTGGCGGAGGTGGCGGTCGCCGGCCTCGTCGAGGAACTCGTGAGCGACGAGGATCTCGTCGAGATTCACGTGCAAGAGCGGCGTCTGGATGCGCTCGCAGGTCTTGAGGTCGACGAGCGTCGCATCCCGCACCTTCAAGAAGTAGCGGCGGCTCTCGTCGAGCACCTGGCTGAGGCGCGTGTACTTGTTCTCGACGTTCCCCTTGATCAGGAAGGAATCGGTCAGGAAGAGGTCGGAGACGATCGTCAACATGAGCTAGCGGGAGGTCTGGGCCGCAGCGGTGAGCATCGGCCTGAGCTCACCCGCGAGGTAGAAGGAACCGGTTACCAGCACCCATCCGCCCCCCCCGGAGGCTTCCAGTGCAGCGCTGAGGGCTTCCTTCGGATCGGGTTCGGCGACGGCCTCGAGGCCGATCGCGCGCGCCCGATCCGCGAGGTCCTCGGCCGCCAAGAGCGGTCCGGATCGCGAGGTGGTGCACCAGACCCTATCGGCACGTCCGCGGAGCGTCTTGAGGACCGCGGCGTGCTCCTTGTCCTTACCCAGTGCGATGACCACTTGTGGGCGGCCCGCGAGGCGCGGCGCCAGCTCGTCCAGCAGCCCCGCCAGCGACCCCGCGACGTGCGCCGCATCGAGGTGCACCGGAACGCCCCCGACCATAAAATCCTCCCAGCGTCCCGGGATGCGGGCCAGCCGAGCGGCCTTCTCATCCAGAAGAGCCCGCCCCAGTGGCATTCCCGTCTTAGTCTGAACCCCCACCGCGCCGAGTTCGTCCAGCGCCCGCGCCGCCAGCTCGCGGTTGCGCTCCCGCAGCGGACCCGAAAGCTCCACCACGATCAGCCGCGCCTCGCGCTCCGCGCACAGCGCCTCGAGAGCCCCCAGCGGGTCGTCATCGGCGGCTCCTCGCCGGACACCCGTCAGAAGTACTCCATTTATCGGAACGATAGACCCCTTCTCGAAGGCGATCCCGTCCAGGCGGTTCCCGAGCGCTCCGGTGTGCTCGAGGTCGACATTGGTCAGCACGCAGAGCTCGCCGTCGAGCGCGTTCGTCGAGTCCAGCCGTCCGCCCAGCCCGACCTCGACCGCGGCCCACTCGACGCCCTGCTCGGCGAAGATCAGGAAGGCCGCCGCCGTGATCAGGTCGAACCAAGTCGCCGCCCCCGCCGCTCCACCGTCCGCCAGACCGGCTTCGCGCGCCTCGAGCGCCCGCTCCAATCCCGCTGCCAGGACAGCGTCCGCGACGCCCTCACCGTCGATGCGGACGCGCTCGCGGGGGTGTTCCACGTGCGGCGAGGCATAGACGCCCGCCTTGTATCCGGCGCGCGAGAGACCGGCGGCGATCCACGCGCAAGTCGAGCCCTTGCCCTTGGTTCCGGACACGTGAACCGCCCTGAAGCGCCGTTCCGGGCAGCCGAGGCGCCTCAAGACGTTCTGCACCGGCTCGAGGTTGCGGTTCCAGTCACGCCGATCGCGGCGCTCCCAGTCGACCAGCCGGTCCATGCGTTCGAAGGCCGCGCTCAGGCGGCGCGCGTCTTCCTGCGCTGCGCTCATGGCGCGCAAGTTAGCAGGACTCCGCCAAGTCAGTGCTCGATCAGGGGCCGCTTCGTCCGATAAGGAGTGAGGTCCCCGTCCCCATGACTGAACTCATCCACCGCATCAAGGTCTTCGTCTACCGCATCAAGGGCGACCGCCCCGACTACCTGCTGCTCCAGCGCGATCAAGGCGCCGAGAGCTCGTGGGGTCCGGTGCAGGGTTCGATCCAGTTCGGCGAGCAGCTCGAGACGGCCGCTCAGCGCGAAGTGCACGAGGACATCGGGCTCGCCCGACCGCTGGACCTGATCGACCTCGAGATGCCGGCCCGCTGGGTGCTCGGCGACGAAGAGGTGATCGAGTGGAACTACGCCTTCCACGCGCTGCCCGACGCCGACCGCGTGCTGCAGCTCGCGCCCGACTGGATCGACTTCCGCTGGACCGACTTCTCGCGCGCCTTCCCCGAGCTCGCGCTCGAGGTCGACCGGGCCGCGATCATGCGCCTGCACACCTTGCTCAGCGCAGCCTGAGCCCGCCGCGGCTCAGACGAAGTCGAGCGGTTCGTAGTTCGCGCCCAGGACGGTCTTCGTGTCTGCGCCGAACCAGCGCTCACAGACCGTCGCGTAGCTGCGCCGAAAGTCGGTGGTGAACGCCAAGTCGCCGGATTCCAGGCGGTCGAGGCGCGGCGCCTTGCCGTACAGCCCGCCCTTGACCGGCGTGCCGAGCGCGAACATCGGGCCCGCGCGACCGTGGTCCGTTCCGCGCGAACCGTTCTCTGCGACGCGGCGACCGAACTCGCTGAAGACGACGACCAAGGTCTCGTCGCCCGCGGTGCGACCTCGCAAGTCGGCGGCGAAGGTCGACAGGCCTTGATCGATCACACGCATCAAGTTGTCGTGCGTATTGCGTTGAGCCTTGTGCGTGTCGAAGCCCGCGACTTCGATCGAAATCACCCGTCCGCCGATGCGCGCGTCGATCAACGCGGCGGCGACGCGCAGCGCGCGGCCGAACTCGGAGTTCGGATAGTCGGCCGCCGTCTTGTAGCGGCGCGCCGCGTCGCGGATGCGCTTCGACGATGCGGACGCGTCGGCTTGCACGCCGCGCAGTCGATCGAGTGCGGGGTTTCCCGAGGGCTCGACGTCGCCGGCGACGGTGCCGGGTTCCGCACCGAACCAGCGGTAGCTCTCCGGCACCTCGAACGCGATCGGCGCCGAGTCGGCCGCGTGCAGCGAGTACGGCACGCGTTTCCCGATGTGCACGGTGCGTTCCGGCGCTTGGTCGTCCGGGAAGGCTTCGCGCACGAGTCGCGGGATCCAGCCTTCGCCGACCGCGCGCCCTTCGGTGCTCGCCGTGTGCCAGACGTCGAACGACTTGAAGTGCGAGCGGACGCCGTCCGGGTAGCCGACGCCTTCGATGATCGCGAGCTGACCGGCGTCGTAGAGCGACTTCAGTCCGACCAGCTGGCCGTTCATGCCGCGTCGCTTGTCGATCACGAGCAGCTCGGATTTCTTGTGGCGCGTCGTCGTGCGCGCATTCGCGTAGTCCGAGTCGTCGTAAGGCACGATCGTCGACAAACCGTCGTTGCCGCCGGCGAGCTGGATCAGCACGAGCGTGCGGCCCTCGAACTGCTTGCCACCGCCGCCGAACAGGCTGAGGCCCGCGTGCACTTGCGGAGCACCGAGCGTCGCGGCCAGCAGCGAACCGCCGGCCGACAAGAAGGTTCTGCGATCGAGTTTCATCAGCGCCTCTTCATTCACGAGAGTTGAGCGGCGGGCGTCGACAGCACCCAGTGCATCGCACGGCGCAGCACCTTCTCGCATTCCGGGTGGTCCAAGAGCTCGCCGTCCTTGACGCCGAGTTGTTCGCGTTCGCCACGCAAGCGCCCCAACAGGCGAATGTGCAGGTCTTCGGGCGTTTCGATCGCGAGGCCGGCCGAGAGCAAGTACCCGGCGATCTCCGCGTCGCGCGAGAGCTCGGCGCGCTGCATGCGCCAGCGCAAGTTGATGCGCGGGATGTAGTTCGCGCCGATCTCACCCTTCAGGTCGCGGATCACCTTCGGCATGTCTTGCTTGCCGCGCACCTTCAGGTCGTCGTCGGGCGACTCCATCATCTCGTCGCCGCCCATCATCTCGCCGTCGTCGCCCATCACGTCATCGACTTCGGCCTCGGGGGTGTCGAAGCCGCCCGTGCGCGGCGCATCACCGCGCGCCAGCTTGCGCGCACGATCCATGCGATCACCGAAGACCGCGTTCAGGTCGACGACGCCGAGCATCATGCCGGCGAGGTTGCCGCGCAACATCAGCGACGAAGTCGTGATCCACGCGGGACCTTCGTCCCAACCCTTCACGCTGGGCGGAAGGAAGAGTTCTTGTCCGAGTTCCGCCGTGCCTTCGCGCACGAAGCCGGCGGGCACGCGCATGTCGAGTCGGCGCATCGAACCGATCGCGAAGTCGATGGGCCCTTGCACGCGCGTTCCGATCACTTCGGCGCGATAGAAGTCGGGATCCAAGAGCAGCGAGCGCAGCAGCGGAGCCAGCTCGTAGTTCGATTCGCGCAACAGCGCTGCGTAGAAGTCGAGACGCTCCTCCGAGGGCTGCACGCCTTCGAGGTACTCGATCACGCGACCGGCGACCCAGCGTCCACAGGCTTCCTGCTTCAACAAGATCTCGATCACGTCTTCGCCGTCGAGGCGCCCCTTCTCGCCGAGCACCGTCTTCTTGCCGAAGTCGTGGTGCCCGCGTCGGAACTTGTAGTCGCCCTCGATGTCGAAGCGCATGCCGGTCAGAGCGCGCGCGACTTCCTTGATGTCCTTCTCGGTGTAGTTGCCTTCACCGAGACTGAACAGCTCCATCAGTTCGCGCGCGAAGTTCTCGTTGCTCGCGCCCTTCTTGTTCACGTCGTTGTTGAGGTACTTCAACATCGCCGGGTCGTGCACGATCTCGTACAGCATGACCGCGTAGCTGCCGAGCGCTTCGGAGCGCAGCATGTCGTGCTGCTGCGCCATCAGGTCCGAGCGACGCACGTCGCGGTACGAGCTGGTGAAGAAGCCGTGCCAGAAGAGCGTCATCCGATCGCGCAGCGGGTCGGCGCCCGAAGCCATCGTGTCGATCCACCACTGCGAGTACGCGGACATCTGACGACGGTCGGCGTTGCGGATCGCGGAGCGCAGGCGGGCCTTCGCCGTACCGCTGAGATCCGAGTCGTCCATGCGCTGGAGCGGCGTCGGGCCCTCGACGTAGAACGGCTCGACTTCACGCCCGCCGCTGACCAGCTCTTCGACGACTTCCTCGGGGCGCCGGGCGAGGGCGGCTTGCACCTCCGCAGGGCTCGCGCCGAAACCGGCCCGGTTGTAGAGGTGTTCGACCGTACGGGCGTTCCAGACGAGCCGGCGCGAAGCGGCTTCTGTCTGCGCCTGCGGCCCGTTCTGGGCGGCGACCGTCGAGGCGCCGCAAAGCGTCAGCAGGAGGGCCGCGAAGCAGGTAGCGGGGCGTGTGAAGTGCATGTTTCGAGTTCTCTGCCGGTGAACGGCGATCGGGCAAGGATCAATCCTCGCCCAACCAGTGCAGACTGTCGAGGTTCCGATGCGTGAGAGCCTTCGTACCCGCGCGGATTCCTCGATCGCCGCCGCCCTCCCCGCCGCAGAGGCCTTCGAATCGCCTCCACGCCTCCCCCCGCGGGGCCGCCGCCGTTAAGCTGTTCGCCTCAGCCTGGTCCATGAACCTCCGCGAACCGAAGTCATGAACGCACTCCTCCAGCTCGCCCCCCTCGCCTTGTGCTTCCTCGCCGCTTGCGCGAGCACGAACGACAGCACCAGCGGCACGACGACCGCCGCGGCCCCCGAAGGAGCGTGGATCGGCGACGGTCAACAGATCGATCAAGTCGTCCGCCTCTCCGTGGTCGACGCCAACCCCTCTGAGTTCTACGACCGCACCGTCTTCGTCGAAGCGAACGCCTACGCCGTCTGCAAGAAGATGCAGTGCTGGATGCAGATCGAAGACGAAGGCCGCTGGGCTACCGTGCGTTGGGACTCGGGTTGCGGCGGCAACTACAAGTTCCCCGAGGACGCCGTCGGCGACCGCGTCGTCGTGCAGGGTGATCTCTACCCGAAGGCCCTCACAGAAGAGCAGATCGCCGAGCTGAAAGCTGCGGGCAAGCCCGTTCCAGCCGAGCCGTACGAGTTCAACGTGACGGCCGTGATGGTGATCGAGGACTGATCGAGTCTTCATGGCCACTTCCCCGCGCGCACCTCGAAATCTGCACGAACATCTAGCGCTCCTGCGGGAACGCAACGAGCTGGCCGAGGTGCGCTGCGAGGTCAGCTCCGATCTCGAAGCCGCCGAGATCCACCGCCGCGTCATCGCGGCCGGCGGACCGGCGCTGCTGTTCACCAAGGTGCGCGGCAAGGCGTTTCCGCTCGCCACGAACCTCTTCGGCACCAAGCGGCGCGTCGACTTGGCGTTCGGCGAACGCGGTCCGGAGATCATCGCGGAAGTCGCGAAGCTCCCCGAAGAACTGATGCCGCCGTCGCTCGGCAAGCTGTGGGGCAAGCGCCGGCTGCTCACCTCGCTCGCCAAGGTCGGCATGAAGCGCAAGGGCGCCGGCGCGGTCGCGGAAGTCGTCGTGCGCGACCCCGATCTCGGCCAGCTGCCCGCGCTCAAGACCTGGGCGCGCGACGGCGGGCCGTTCTTGACGCTGCCGCTCGTCTACACCGAGGACCCTACATCCGGAGCCGGTAACCTCGGGATGTATCGCATCCAGTGCTACGGCGGTTCCGACGTCGGCGTGCACATCCAGATCCACCGCGGCGGCGGCAACCACCTGCACATCGCGGAAGAACGCGGCGCAGCCTTGCCCGTCGCGATTCACCTCGGCGGTCCGCCGGCGTTGATCTTGTCCGCGATCGCCCCGCTGCCCGAGAACGTGCCCGAGCTGTTGCTCGCGTCCTTGATGCTCGGCGAACGCCTGACCCTCGGGACATCCGACGCCTCGCCGTACCCCTACGTCGCCGACGCCGACTTCGTCCTGTGCGGTTCCATCCAACCCGGCGCGCGACGACCCGAAGGTCCGTTCGGCGATCACTACGGCTACTACTCGGAAGTGCACGACTTCCCGTGGATGAAGATCGACACGCTGCTGCACAAGCGCGACGCCGTCTTCCCCGCGACCGTCGTCGGCAAGCCGCGCCAAGAAGACTTCTTCCTCGGCGACTACCTGCAGGAACTGCTCTCGCCGCTGTTCCCGCTGGTCATGCCCGGCGTCAAGCGACTCTGGTCCTACGGCGAGACGGGTTACCACTCGCTGTCCGCTGCGGTCGTGCGCGAACGCTACAAGCGCGAAGCGATGACGTCGGCGTTCCGCATCCTCGGTGAAGGCCAGCTCTCGCTGACCAAGTTCCTGCTGGTCACCGACGGCGACGTCGACCTCGCGGACTTCCGTTCCGTGCTCGCGTACATCCTCGAGCGCACCGACCCGCGCACGGACCTCTTCCTGCTCTGCAACCTCTCGATGGACACGCTCGACTACGCGGGTCCGCAGCTCAACGAGGGCTCGAAGGGCATCTTGCTCGGCATGGGCGATCCGATTCGCAAGTGTCAGGGTCACTTCGACGGCGCGCCCGCGTCCGGCGTCACCGACGTACGCGTGTTCTGCCCCGGCTGCTTGGTCGTGCAAGGTCCCGGCTTCGCGGACGATCCCGACGCCGCGCAACGCATCGCGCAAGACCCGGCCTTCGCCGACTGGCCGCTGCTCGTCCTGACCGACGACGCCGAACGCGCGACGCGCAGTCCGCAGAACTTCCTGTGGACGACCTTCACGCGCTTCGATCCGGCGTCCGACGTCTACGCATCACGCTCCGAAGTCGTGCGCGGACACCTCGCACACCACCCGCCGATCTTGATCGACGCGCGCATGAAGCCGTCCTACCCCGAAGAGCTCTTCTGCGACTCGGAGACCGCCGACCTCGTCGACAAGCGCTGGGCCGAGTACTTCCCGGCCGGCGGCGTCGAGATGGGCGACTCGGACCGCGGCCACCTCGACTGAGGTACGGAGCCAGGACACACTTCTTCCACGGTTTTCGCCGCGCGCCGTCGTTCGTGGTGGTCCGGCAGGAATCGTGGAAGAAGTGTCCTGGCTCCGTACCTAGCGCGGCAGCGCTAGGCGGTAGATGCCGGCGTCCGAGGCGACGAACAACCACTCGTCGCCGAGTCGCGTGAAGCCCGTCGGCGTGCCCTTCACCGGCAAGGACGGGAACCACGTCGCGCCGCCGTCGAAGGTGCCGTGCACGCTGCCTTCGAAGCGCGTGACCCAGCCGCATTCGTGGTCGAGCGCGTTCCAGACCGGTGGGTTCAGGAAGAGCACGCTGCCCCTCGGGCTCGCGTCGAAGGTCGCGAAGGTCGCTTCCATCAAGTTCGCGTAGTCGTGGCTCGCGTCGACGAAGCGCCACGCGATGGTCGAGCGCACCCAGAACGCGTGAACGGAGCATGCGAGGAGGCGACGTGCAGCGCGTCGTCGATCGGGTGGAACCACGCGTCGAACAAGCCGCCGTACGCGAGCGCGACGAGCGCTCCGATCGCGAGCACGGCGACGGGCAGCTCGCGGTGCAGGGCGAAGGCGGAGCGCGAAGTCGGCGCTTCGCGGGGGGTGTGCGAGTCTGGCGTCATGGCGCGGCGCGCGTGGGAAGGCGTGCGCCATGCTCGAGAGGATATCAGCCGTGGACTTCGCCGACTCGCAGACGAAGAGCGCCGCCCCGCTCGAGGGGGTCGAGCAAGGCGGCGCGGAGCTGGACGGGCCTTGCGGCTCGTCGCGGGTGGTGTGGTCAGCGGCGATCGTTAGGACCGGAGTGCATCGCCGCCGAGGGACTCTTGGGACGTGCTAGGCGCTCGTCGCAAGCTGTCGTTTGGCGGAGAACTTCGGCGCGAAGGCGAAGCGCCCGGGACCCAGGAGTCCGAGCGCGGCCGCGGCGACCGCGAGCGTCAGCGGGTACTCCATGCCGCCGGCCTGCGCGCTGAACGCGCCGCCGTGCGCGGTGATCGCGCCGACCAGCATGGTGAAGGCGAGCGGTGCGGCGATCAGGCGCACGGCGGTGCCGGAGATCAGCAGCAAGCCGCCGAAGAACTCCGCGCCGCCGGCGAGCAGCACGCTGAGCACGGGGAAGGGGATGCCGAGGCTCTCGAAGAAGCCGGCCGTGCCCTCGATGCCGTAGCCGCCGAACCAGCCGAAGAGCTTTCCGGCGCCGTGGAAGACGAAGACGGCGCCGATCATCAGGCGCAGGATGAGGAGACCGAGGTCGGAGCGAGTGGCTTGGTTCATGGCGTATTCCTTAGCACGTTAGTTGTGATAACAAGTATTGGAGTGTAGAGCGGGCCCGGGGGCCCGGTGGAGGTCTCAGCGCTCGATGAAGAGCGTGCGCAGCAAGCGGTCGAGCTGACCGAGCTCGTCTGGCGTGAAGTGCGCGAACTGTTGCTCGTGCAGCTCCTGGAGTGGCTGGTAGAGGGCTTCGGCGCGCCGCTGCCCTTCCGCCGTGATGCGGATCTCGACCACGCGCCGGTCGCCGGCCGAGCGCTCGCGCGTCACCAGACCGGCCTTTTCCATGCGGTCGATCAGCCGCGTGACGTCGGGGACGCGCTTCAGCAGCTGGTCCCCGATCTCCTGGCAAGAGCAGGTCTGCAGCGACCCGCGCAGCAGGATGCGGAGCGCGTTGAACTGCGTCTCGGTCAGCCCGCCGGCCTTGAAGACCTCCGCGGTCTGCACGTGGAGGGCTTCGTGGGCTTGCAGCAGCGCCAGGTAGGCGCGGTGCTCGAGGGTGGGCGGTCGTTCTTGGGCGGGCTTCATGGCTTCAACTGTCTGCACAGTATTCGTCACAACAAGCATTCTGTCGAGAGCCGATCTCACTTTCTTTGCGAGGCGCCTCCGAACCGCATCCTCGGGCCCTGCAGGCTTGGTTCGACCGGTCCGGGCCGCCATGCTGCTGCCCCGCGGCGTCGCCGCGCCCCCCCCATGACGCGCCGCAGCCTGTTCGGAACCTTCGCCCTGCTCTTGTTGCTCGCCGGCCTCGCGCGCTTCGCGGACGGCTGGCGCCCGGACAACCGGATCAGCTCGTGGACCTCGAGCGGTGAAGGCGCGCTGGTGCTCGAGCGGCTCGGCGCGGCCTACGGCGGCGACGAGTTCCTGCTGCTGCGCGTCGAACACGCCTCGGATGGAACGACGCTGGCTTGGGCCGACAGCCTCGGCCTGCGGCTCGGCGAGCTCGAAGCGTCGGCACGCGTCGTCGATCCGCTGCACCTGCCCGGTGCGGGCGATGCGTTCTCGCCGGCGACGGATCGCTTGACGGCCGCTCTCGCGCGCCCCATCGTTCGCGAGCTGCGACTCGCCAGTGCGGCGCACCTCGACTTCGTGGTCGCCCTGCAGCCGGGAGCTTCGCCGGAAGCGCGCGCCGAGGTCGCCGAGCTCGTCGCCGAGATCCGCGGCGAAGCCGAAGAGCGCGGAAACCGCGCGATCGCCGCCGGCCACCCCTTGGTGTCGGCCGCGCTCGACCGGGAAGCCGCGCGCGTCGACCGCAGCTTCGCCCCGCTGCTCGTCGTGCTCGCCGTGTTGTTGCTCGCGGTGCTGAAGCGTTCCTTGTCGCTCGCGCTGGTCACAGTGCTGCCCGCCGCGCTCGCATCGGTCGGCACGCGCGCCGCGCTGCACACGCTCGGGTGGCCGTCGAACTTGGTGCTCGTCGCGGTCGGGCCGCTGGTCTTCGTGATCGTGCTCGCGGCGAGCCTGCACTACGCGTCCGCTTTCCGGCGCGGCATCGACGCGCACCTGAGCCCGCCGCAAGCCGCGCGCGCCGGCTTGCACGAAGTGCTGCGTGCCAGCTTGCTCGCCGCGCTGACCACGGCAGTCGGCTTCGGCGTCTTCGCGACGAGCGACGTCGAAGCGGTCCGCCGCCTCGGCATCGCGGCAGCGGGTGGAATCGCCGTCGGGACGCCGCTGGCGCTGTTCTGCTTGCGCCGCCTCTTGCCGGGCTTGCGCGTCGCTTCGCGCACGGCGCGAGAGAGCAACGCGCTCGCCGGACTTGCGGTGCACGCCGCGCGTCACAAGCCGCTGGTCATCGCCGGCGCGCTCGCCATCGCAGCGGGCGCCTTGTTCGGACTGCGCGGACTGCGCGCCGGGACGAACGCGCTCGACTACTTCCCCGCCGGCGACCCGCTGCTCGAAGCCTTCCTCGAGCTCGAAGCCGACCACGTCGGTCTCTCCGCGATCGAAGTGCTCGTCGAGGGCGTGCCGGCTGAGGAGCTGGCGCGCGGCTCGCTCGGCGAACAGCTCGATGTGATCGATCCGACGCGCCCGGTCTTCGGGCCGGAACTCGTGCTCCGCGACCTGAACCACGTCGCGCGAGCGACGGCGCCGTTCTTGCTCGGCACGGCGCTGCGCGAGTCAGGCCGCGCCGCGCTCACGGAACCGCACGGCGCGCGCTGGACCGTCTTCCTGCCGACAGCCGACGCCGACTCGACGCGAGCCTTGGCCGATCGCGCGCGAGAGATCGCGGTCGCGGCGCACCCGGATGCTCACGTGCGACTCGGCGGTTCGTTGCTCGGTGCGCTCGATATGCAAGCCGCGCTGCTCGCGACCCTGGCGACGTCGCTCGCACTGACGGTGCTCGCGACCGGACTCCTGTTCACGCTCGTGACGCGCAAGCCGCGCGAGCTCGCCACCGCCTTCCTCGTGAACCTGTTCCCCGTCGCGGTGGTGATGCTCGTCAACCGACTGTGCTACGCGAGCCTCGACGCGAGCACCGTGATGGTCGCGGCCGTCGTGCTCGGACTGGCGGTCGACAACACGCTGCACTTGGTCTTCGCCGGTCAGCACGGCGGGAAGCAACTCGCCTTCGCGCGCGTCGCCGAACCCGCCGCGCTCGGCGGTGCCGCGCTGGCGCTGGGGTTCAGCAGCCTCGCGCTGTCGGGCTTCGCGCCGACGATGCACTTCGGCATCCTGGTCGCGACCGGGGTCGTGGCGGCGCTGATCGGCGACTTCGTGCTGCTGCCCGCGCTCTGGCTGCCCCGCTCGAAGCGCGACTGAGGCTCCGCCGGCGCATCGATTCGCCGGGCGAATCGATCGGCACTCTGGGACCGGATCGCCTCGAGCCCTCGGGGTGATACCTTGAGCGCGTGGAAGTCATCCTCACGCTGGTCGGCATCGCGCTCTTCATCTGGGTCATCGCCGGACCCTTCCTCGCCCTGTCCGCGCTGCGGCGCGCCAAGCAAGCGGAAGCGGATCTGCTGCGCTTGCGGCGCTGGGTGACGAAGCTCGATCGCGGCGAACACTTGTTGCCGCGCGACGACCAAGCGCCGACCGCGGCCGCTGCGGACGAGGCGTGGTCGGCGGACGAGCTGCCCACCACGAAGGCCGCGTCGCCGCGCGAACCGCTGCCGTTCCGCCGCGAGGAACCCGAGAGCTCCGAGACGACGCCGGCTGCCACGCCCGTCGCGAAGCCCGCCACCGCTGCCGCCGCGGCGTCCGTCGCAGAGGGCGCGAGCACTCCCCCGCCCGTCGCGCCTCCGCCGATCCAGCGGCGCGCCGCCGAGAGCAAGCCGATCGAGTGGGAGCGCTGGGTCGGCGTGCGCGGCGCTGCGCTGCTCGGCGGCGTGCTGTTCGCGCTCGCTGCGATCTTCCTCTACATGCACGCCGTCGAGCAGCAGTGGATCACGCCCCGCTCGCGCGTCTTCAGCGGCACGGGATCCGGACTGTTGATGCTCGGCGTCGCCGAGTATCTGCGACGCAAGCGCTTCCAGATCGCGCCGGGCGCCGTCGCCGCCGCGGGCATCGTCGCGCTCTACGCCTCGACGTGGGCCGCGCACGACCTCTACGCCTTGATCGGACAAGCGCCGGCGCTCGCCGCCTTCGCCGCGATCACTGCGCTGTGCGTCGGGCTCGCGATCCGCCACAACTCGCAGTTCGTCGCCGTGCTCGGACTGCTCGGCGGCTTCGCGACGCCGCTGGTGCTGCAGATGCCCGCCGGCAATCCGATCGGCTTCTTCGGTTACGTGCTGTTGCTCAACGCCGGCTTGTTGATGGTCGGCAAGCGCAAGGCGTGGCACTCGCTCGGGCTGCTCGGCGTCGCCGCGACCGGCGCGCTCGAGGTGTACTGGGCTCTCGGTCACGCGAGTCCGGACGAAGTGCTGATCGGACTCGGCGCGCTCTCCGCGATCGCGTTGCTGTTCGTCATCGGCCGCCCGGTGCTCGACGAAATCGAACCCGTCGTCGCGCAGGCCGTGCGCGGCCTCGTGATCCTGACGCCGATGGCGCTCGGCACGTACTTCGCGATGCGCGCGGACGTCCAGGTCGAATTGTGGGTGCTGGCCAGTTACGCGTCCTTCTTGGCGCTCGGCGGCATCGTGCTCGCGCGACGACAAGGCAATCCGACGCTCGCGGTCGCCTCAGCGGTCGCCTTGGTCGCCGCCGTCTTCGCCTGGACCGGTGGACGCACGCAAGTCGGCGCGGATGCGCTGCAGCTCTGCGCCGTGGTGGCGGGACTAACCGTGTTGTTCACGATCATCGGTCGTATCGAGCGCACGGAGATCGGCCGCACGACTTCCCTGACCGTGCTCAGCGCGCTGCTGATCTTGCTCGCCGGCATCGCGCTGCCGGCCCACCGTGACCTGCAGGACCCGCCGTGGCCGTGGCTCGGCGCTGCAGCCGTCTCGCTCGCCGCCTTGTCGGTGCACCGCTCGATCGGTTGGTGGCGCTGCGCGCCGGGCCTCGCCGCCGGTGTGCTCGCGGCGATCACCTTGTATCTCCGCTCGACTGCGGAGAACGCCTACGCGCCATCCAACAACGTCGTGCTGGTGAGCGCGCTGGCGTTCGCCGCCTTCAGCGCGGCCTTGCTGTTCGGCGAGCGGCGCAAGGATCGCGCTCGCTGCTTCGCTGCCGCGCTCTCGATCGCGCCGCTGCTCATGCTCTTCAGCTACCGCCTCGTGACGGTTCCCGGCGCCGCCTACCCCGCTGCGATGGCGGCGCTCGCGTTGTGCATCGCGGCGATCGCGGCCAACTCGCGCTCCGGCATCTTGTTCAGCGGCGCCGCCCTACTCGCGGTCTTTGCGATCCCCGTGCGTTGGGTCTTCGCGAATATGGCGGGTTACATCGTCGACATGGAGGACGCCTGGGTCCTCGTCACCATCTGCATGACGAGCGCGTTGCTGATCGGCTGGCCGGCCATCTTCCGCGCGCGCTTCGCGAAGTCGCCCGCGGCCTGGCGCGCCGCTGCGCTCACCGGTCCGCTCTTCTACGCCGCGGTCGTGCAGGTCATCGAGCCGCACTGGGGCCGTTCTTGGAAGCTCCTCGCGCCGGCCTTCGTCGCGGTACTGCTGCTCGCTGCGGATGCCTTCGGCGCGCGCTTGCTGGATCCCGAAACGCGCAAGGACAAGGACCTCTCCGTGCGTCGCACCGCGCGCACGTGGCTGCGCGGCATGGCGATGCCGTTCGTCGCTGCAGCGCTCGTGCTCTGGCTCGACGACTCGTGGTCGATCCTGTGGTTCTCGATCACCGGAGCCTTGCTCGCCTTCGTGGCGCGACGCGAAGGTCACCCCGGCCCCGCGATCTACTCCGGCATCGCGCTGGCTCTCGCGAGCTTGGCGTTGCTCGTCGCCGGCGGCGAACGCTGGTACGAGACGAGCACGCTGTTCCTGTTCAACCGCATGACGCTGGACGCCTGGGGCGCGGCGCTCTGCGCCGGCTTCGCGTTGTGGTGTGCGACGCGATCCGATCGCACGGCTTTCGAGCTCAGTCGTCCTTGGCTGCAGCGCGCGCTGAAGCCGCTCAAGGTCACGCTCTCACTCGTGCTCGCGCTGTGCCTGTTCCAGTGGATCAACCTGATGGTCTTCGATCACTGGAGCACCTCGACGCACGTCGCGATCGGTTACGACCACTTGCCGGCGCGCGACTTGACGCTGTCGTCGAGCTGGATCGTCTACGGCCTCGCCTGGCTCGGCGTCGGCATGTGGAGGCAGTTCAGCGCGGCGCGTTGGTTGAGCCTCGCGATGCTACTCCTGTCTCTGGGCAAGGTCTTCTTGTTCGACCTCGCCCACCTCGAAGGCCTCTACCGCGTCGCGTCACTGCTGGGCCTCGGCCTCTCACTCGTCGCTGTCTCGCTGCTCTATCAGCGCTTCGTCTTCCACCCGAGAGGTACCGAGCCGGGGCCACTGCCCCACAACTCGCCGTGAGCTGTGGGGCAGTGGCCCCGGCTCGGTACCTCACAGGTCAGTCGGCGGAGCGGAAGCCGTAGTAGTCGGCGTGCTGCAAGGGCGGCGCGTGCTTCGCGGAGACCTGCAAGGTGCGGATCGCCCAGAGGTCGCGGAAGATGCGGTACTTCAGCGCGGTCTGGTCGAGGTAGTCGACGCCGGCAGAACCACCCGTGCCGGTGCGGCGACCGATGACGCGTTCCACCATGCGCGCGTGGCGCTGGCGGAAGATCACGAAGAGCTGTTCGAACTCGACGATCGCATCGAGGACCTCGCGCGGCCATGAGAGCAAGGCGAGCTCGCGATAGGTCTCGATGAAGAGCATCGCGGCGCGCACGCGACGGCGGCGCTTCGAAGCGTCGTCCGTTCCCGGCGCGAAGAAGTCGACGACCGACTGTCGCTCGGCCGCGTAGCGCTTCTCGATCAGCGCGCGGTCCGAGTCCTTGTCCGCCAACAGCCTCGCGCGTTCCAGCGCGTCCGCGACTTCCGCTGCGTGCGAGTCCAGGTAGCGACTCAAGAAGCCGTCCAGGCTGACTTCGGCATCCGATGCATCGTGAGCGACTCCGTCGATCGGCGTGCGGTACAGCCATTCCTCGATCGCGTCCTTGAGCGTCGTCGTGTCTTCGAGCGCCTTGAGCACGCGCTTCATCGAGGGCGACTCGGTTCCGTCCGCGGCGCGCAAGGACTCGATCCAGTCCATGTCGAGGCCGTAGCCGATGCGCTCTTCCGCCTCGAGTCCGATCACGATCTCGATCTCGCGCAGCTGTGCGCTCTGGAAACCACTGGCCGGCATCAGCTTGTTGCGGAAGGCGAGATACTCGCGCGTGGTCAACGTCTCCATCACGGTGAAGTGATCGCAACAACGCGTCAGGATCGTCGTGCAACGCTTCAAGCTGCGCACGGCTCCGGACAGTTCTTGTTCGGCAACCGGTTCAGTGCGGAACAAGTCGCGAGCGGCGCGCAGTTCGCGCAACACCAACTTGAACCACAGCTCGAAGACTTGGTGCACCGTGATGAACAGCACCTCGTCGTTCGTCAGTTGATCTTCGTCGCGTTCGATCCCGCTCTGCAGAGCGAGGAGTTCTTCTACTTGGATGTAACCCCAGTAGGTGGTCGGTCGGGGGGCAGTCATTGCGAGAGCGTAGCCTCGACCTGCCCGCCCAACCAAGAGTGGATCGAAGTCGCCTGCGATTCGCGCGAGGAAGCTGGCGCGCGTTCTCGACGACAGCGTTTTAGTTCTCGTCCAAGGCAGTGGGTCGCGCCGAGGGGGCGCCGCCCGGGACGAAAGGGAATCACCATGAAAACTATGCAACACATCAGCTTCGGATCTCTGTGCTGTGCGCTGCTCCTGGCAGGGAGCGCAAGCGCGGGTGAACAGATCAGCTCGCACGAACTCACCTCTTCGCTCGACGTCAACAAGCCGGGCTCTCGAGCGAGCGAGGTGCTGTTCGTTCCGGGCTTCGACCCGGCGCTGGGAACCCTGACCGGGGTCGCAGTGGAAGTCGAGGTCGGCATGGACGGCACCTGGGCCGTCGAGAACATGACCGACAAAGAACGCGTCGAAGCCGTCGGCGGTGGCTCACGCTTCAGCGTCTTCCTCGGTCCGATCGGATCGAAGCGCAAGTTGATGAGTTCGACGGCCGGCAGCCAAGGGGTCTCGAACTTCGCGCCCTTCGACGGCGTCTTCGACTGCCGCGGCAGCTCGTCCGCGCACAACTCGTTCACCGGGCAGAAGTCGCAGACGATCAAGTTCGAGCCCAACAGCTTCTGGGTTAAGACGGACAACCCGAACGGCGCGTCGCTGACGCTCAGCCTGCTCGGACAGCTCCTCCCGCAAGAGGGCATGAGCGGCTGCATCCAAACCGATGCGAAGGCGACCATCCGCATCAACTACCACTACGATGACGGTGCCAAGGGCGAACTGATCGAGGGTGGACTCCTGACCTCCAGCACCCCGGGGCCGATCCACGCCTGGCGAGAGGAATGCGAGACTCCCAGCGCCTGAGTTCGCGACCCAGTGGATCGGAAGGGCCGGGTGTCCCGCAGGCAGGCGGGGCGCCCGGCCTCTGTCATTGCAGAGTCGATGCTCACGTCGAAAAGTGGCGCTTCCATGGCGGTCCTCGGCTCTCCACCGCGTTCTCCACCCCAGAGGACCCCCACGAACACCTCGGCGGAGCTGTCGCCTCACGGCGTGGTTCCGGGATCGACAACACGACGCGCACCGCCAATGACGGAAAGAGGCTCGCCGCCGCTGGGGGGAGTGGCACAAGGATCTCGGGTCGCTGCACCTCGGTGAAGCGTCCGTGGTTCCCGAATCGCGAGCCGCGGCGACGCCCCCGGGCGTCGCCGCTTTTTCGTTCCCGCCTCTGGTGCGCCCCCTCCTGTGGCGGATTCCGGATGCCCTGGCGGCTCGAGCGCGGCATGCTGCGGGCTCGGGGCGCAGTGCTCGGCCCGAGGCGCTACAATCCCGCGCCATGCCGACCTCCCAGACCACCACCGCAGCGCCCGCCGTGCCCCTCGAGGACGTGCTCGCGCTGCTCGACACCCCCCTGCTGGACCTCGTCCACCAGGCCGCCATGGTGCACCGTCAGCACCACGACCCGCGCCGCATCCAGTGCAGCCAGCTGCTGTCGATCAAGACCGGCGGCTGTCCCGAAGACTGCGGCTACTGTTCCCAGAGCGGGCACTCGAAGACGCCGGTCGCGCGCGAGTCGCTGCTCGACACGGACGCCGTGCTCGCCGATGCGCGCGAGGCGAAGGCGAGCGGCGCCGACCGCTTCTGCATGGGCGCGGCGTGGCGCGGCGTGAAGGACGGCGAAGACTTCGACCGCGTGCTCGAGATGGTCAAAGGCGTGAAGAACCTCGGCCTCGAGTCCTGCGTGACGCTCGGAATGCTGGAACCGCACCAAGCCGAACGCCTCGCCGAAGCCGGTCTCGACTTCTACAACCACAACCTGGACACCGGGCGCAGTCACTACGACAAGGTCGTGACGACGCACAGCTACGACGATCGTCTGCGCACGCTCCACGCGGTGCGCCAAGCCGGCGTGTCGGTGTGCAGCGGCGGCATCCTCGGCCTCGGCGAAGACCGGACCGCGCGCGCCGAGCTGCTCGCCGAACTCGCGAGCCTCGATCCCGCTCCCGAGAGCGTTCCGATCAACACGCTCGTGCCGATCGAAGGCACGCCGATGTCCGAGCGCCAGAACGTCGACTGGACGGAACTGGTGCGCGTCGTCGCCACGGCGCGCATCTTGATGCCGCTCGCCGACATCCGTCTGTCGGCCGGGCGCCGTGAACTGCACGACGCAGCGCAAGCGCTGTGCTTCATGGCCGGCGCGAACTCGATCTTCGTCGGCGAGAAGCTGCTGACGACGCCGAATCCAGAGCCCGGCTCGGACGCAGCACTGCTCGACACCCTCGGGCTCGTTCCCGCCGGGCGCGAGTAGAGAAGAGCTCGCCTTGGGGCGCTCCCTCGACGATCAACTCCTCAAGGAGGCCCGGGCGCTGCGCGCTGCGGGGCTCTGGCGAAGACTCGCGCCGGATGTCGGACTCGTCGACTTCACGAGCAATGACTACCTCGGACTGTCGCGCGCTGAACTCGTGCTCGACGCGGCGCTTTCCGCGGTCCGCGAACACGGTGCCGGTGCACGCGCATCCCGACTCTTGGGCGGCGGGTCGCCGCTCGACCGCGCGGCGGAAGAAGCCTGCGCGAAGTGGCTCGATGCCGAGGCGGCGCTGCTCTTCCCCACGGCCTTCCAAGCGAACCTCGGCTTGATCGGTGCGCTGGTCGGACCGGGGGATGTCGTCTGTTCCGACCAGCTGAACCACGCATCCTTGATCGACGGCGCGCGCTTGTCGCGAGCGGAAGTCAGCATAATCCCGCACTGCGACTTGGACGCGCTTCAGCGCGAACTCGCCGCTGCGCAAGGTGCACGTCGACGCCTGGTCGTCACTGAAGGCGTCTTCTCGATGGACGGCGACATTCCGCCGCTGCGCGCGATGCACGAACTGTGCGCGAAGTACGACGCCTGGCTCATCGTCGACGAAGCGCACTCCGTCGGCGTGGTTGGACCGCACGGCGCGGGCGCGTGGGCTCGAGCCGCAATGGACGGCCGCGGTGAAGACCGCCTCGCCGCTCGCGTCGTGGCTTGCGGCAAGGCGCTCGGTGCCGCCGGCGGCATCGTCGTCGGCTCGCGGGCGCTGTGCGAACAACTGGTCAACTGCGCGCGATCGTTCATCTTCACGACCGGCGCCGCGCCCGCCATCTCGGGAGCGATCTCCGCGGCGATCGACCTCGCGCGCGACGCCGATGAACAACGCGCAAGGCTGTACGCCGCGATGCAACAACTCTGCGACGGACTCGGCATCGAGCCACCGCCTGCGGCGATCCTGCCGATCATCGTCGGAGAAGAATCTCTCGCGCTCGCCGCAGCCGAAAGGTGCCGTTCCGCGGGGCTCGACGTCCGCGCCGTGCGACCGCCGACAGTGCCCGACGGCAGCGCCAGGTTGCGCGTCGTGTTGCACGCTACAAACACGGACGCGGAACTCGCTCGCCTCGCTGCCGCCCTGACCGACGTTCCGCGCATCTCCACAGCCGCGTCGGTTAAGGCACGGCGCGCGCCGTTGTTCGTCGTCGGCACGGACACCGGCATCGGCAAGACGGTCGTCTCCGCGCTCTGCGCGCGCGCCGCCGCGCGCCTCGGCCCCGCAACTTACTGGAAAGCCGTGCAGACCGGCGACGAGTCGGACACCGAGGAAGTCGCGCGACTCTGCGCCGACACGCCGCTCGCGCCGGCGGAACCGCACCACCACTTCCCGCTGCCCGCTTCACCACACGAAGCCGCCGCGGCGGCGAACAGCTCCGTTGATCTCGCGGGACTCGACGCACAGTGCGCGGAACTCCGTGCCCGGCCCGGCTCTCTGATCGTTGAGCTCGCCGGCGGCCTGCTGGTGCCCTACGACGATCACGTCACGCAGATCGACTGGCTCGCGCGCCTGCGACCGAAGCTGTTGCTCGTCGCGCGCTCGGGCCTCGGCACACTGAACCACACGCTGCTCTCGATCGAAGCGCTGCGCCATCGCGGACTCGTTCCGCACGCGCTGGTGCTCGTCGGCGAACCGCACGCGTCGAACCGCGCGACCCTGCAGCGCATGAGCGGCGTGCAGCGCATCATGGAACTCCCCCGGCTTCCCGAGCTGAACGGCACCGCGCTCGACGCCTGGCTCGACGCGCACCCCTTGGACGACTTGTTCGAATCCCGATGAGCGCCCACGAACGAGAACGACTGCTCGCCCGCGACGCGGCGCACGTCTGGCACCCGTACACGCAACACGGACTCGAGACGGACTTCCTACCCGTGGCGGGCGCGAAGGACGCGACCTTGACGCTGACCGACGGGCGGACCGTGGTCGACGGCATCTCGTCGTGGTGGGCGTGCCTGCACGGTCACTCACACCCGCGCATGGTCGCTGCGATCGCGGAACAGCTCGGCACACTCGATCACGTGCTGTTCGGCGGCGCGACTCACGAACCCGCCGTGCGACTCGCCGAGGAACTCGTCGCGATCGCCCCGCAAGGCCTGAATCGTGTCTTCTACTCCGACAACGGCTCGACGGCGATCGAAGTCGCGCTGAAGATGGTCGTGCAATCTTGGCTGTACCGCGGCGAACCGGCACGACGCGTCTTCGTCGCCCTCGAGGGCGGCTACCACGGCGACACCTTCGGCGCGATGGCGGTCAGCGACCCCGACCCCTTCTTCTTGCCGTTCGCGGACATGTTCTTCGAGGTGCGCCGCGTCCCCCCGGACGCCGCAGCGCTGCGCGCCGCCTTCGACGAGCTGGGCGGCCGCGCTGCCGGATTCATCTGCGAGCCGCTCGTCCAAGCAGCGGGCGGCATGGTCATGCAAGCGCCCGACTTCCTGCGCGAAGTCCGCTCCGCCTGCGACGACGCCGGCGTGCCGTGGATCGCGGACGAGGTGATGACCGGCTTCGGCCGGACCGGCGCGATGTTCGCGTGCGATCGCGCGAACGTCTCGCCCGACTACCTGTGCCTCGCCAAGGGTTTGACCGGCGGCAACTTCCCGCTGTCCGTCACGCTCGCGCGCGAGGAGACCTTCGAAGCCTTCAAGTCGGACGACCGCGGCCGCGCGTTCTTCCACGGCCACACCTTCACGGCGAATCCGGTCGGCTGCGCCGCGGGACTCGCGTCGCTCGCCATCTGCCGCGATGAGCACACACCGCTGCGACTCGAGGCGATCGGCGCGCGCATCGAAGCGCGACTCGCGACACACTTTGGTGATCGCGCGACGGAACGCAAGCTGCGCCGCACCGGCGGCATCGTCGCCTTCGACATGCTCACGGACGAATCGGGCTACCTCGCCTCGGCCGCTCCGCGACTGCGCGCGCTGGCCGTCGAACACGGCGTACTGCTGCGCCCGCTCGGCAACGTGCTCTACGCGATGCCGCCGGCGTGCACGAGCACGACCGAGTGCGACCTGATCGTCGAGGCATTGATCGCGCTCGACGCCTTTGCCCCCGCTTAGAAGCTCGCCCTTCGACTGTTGCCCCCCCCCCGCCACTTATCGCTACGCTCACTATCGTAGCACTCCATTCAGAGGAGCCTGTCCCACTTCATTTCCCCGACGAAAGCAATCTCCGTGAGTCTCTTCATGCTCGCTACGCTCACACTCAGCGCACCGCCCCCGGTCCATCAGGCCCCCTGCAATCACTCCACCTACGACCAGGACGATGCGGTCCCGCCGGGTGACCAACCTGGCTCAGGCACGACCGTCCCGTGCGGCTCTAGTTCGCTCACCGTTCATGTCACGATCTCGGCCGAGGGATCGGTTCAGGTCGTAGACGTGGGAACTTCCGGCGCACTCACGATCAAGCTGGAAACACCCGCATCGTGCCCGTCGCAGCGTCTCGAGTATTCAGGGGAGATCATCGCCTGTGAAGGTACTGGCAGCCTGCACTGTTGGAACTGTGACCCGCATGGCGCGAACGTCAAGGTCACGCTGTATCAGAACCACTCTCCGTGCCCCACGCTTCCCCCTGCAGACTTGCTCGGAGTACTCAACTCCATCGGATCTGCCCTGATGGATGGAGCACCCGTGACCATTCCTTGCGGCGAGTTGAAAGACGTCACCGAGGAGGAGTTGGACGAAGGCTCGAGGGTTCGGAAGTCTGCCAGAATCTCGAAGTGTGATCCGTGCGAATCCCCCGCCGAACTGCCCTCACGTGAGGGCCTCAATGCCTACGTCGAGTCGGCCGGCTCCCGTCTCTTCATCTATCAGGGGAAGCTGACTGCGCTCGACTTGGACACCATCCTGGCGGGATTCGAGCCCATGTCCGACTTCGCTACCTTTGATGTCGACCCGGCGCTGACCGCACACTTGCTGGGGGAGGCCCCCGACGTCGTTCCTGCGCCGCTCGAGCAGGCGCTCTTGGCGCTCGGGAACCCGGAATTCGTCGACGACGTTGTTTGCGAGGTGAGGACTTCCTACTTGCTGAATTCGCCATCCTTCCAGGGCGAAGCGACTCGGTCCTTCGTTGTCATGGGAAGTCTCCGTTCGAACGGTGACTTTTCGTTGCGATTGCCTGAGACGATACGGCACGAGGGCAAACGAGTGTCGTTCACGGAGCACTGGGCGAGTGTCGACGGTGACATCTTCTTCGCCGAAGAAGGAGAGCTGTCCGGCGTGCTCTACCCACTGGCCAACCGCAGCGCAGCGATTGCGCAGTCCACCCGACTGTGGTTCGTCAATCGGCTTCAGCAGTGGATGAGCGATCCGTTCCAGGTTTCCGCGTCGAGCGCCATGCTCTATTCGGTGGAGGAACTCGAAGGGCAGATCCTGCGCATCCGTTGCGCCATCGACTGGAGCTACGCACCCGGGGCCGTCGAGAACGATGCCGCGGAACTCCTGCTTGGGGGGCAGTGTGAGTATGAGCTCGACGTCAGCGGCACTCAGCCCATCGTCAATTCGATGCGCCGCGAGTACTCGTCCGGCATGGTCGAACTCTTCGAGTTCAACAAGTACATGAATGTGCGGCCAGGCTCGTCACGCCCCATGTCGATGACGGTTCAGGAGTACTGGCCCGATGGGACCCTGTCTCGCGAGACAGCGTTCGACTTCACCAGCATGGATCGAACGGCCGAAACGGCACGCGAACTCGTGATGCCCCAACCCTCAGATGACGTCTGGTACATCCGCGTCGAGTAGACGCCACGGGGCCTCTGCGAAGGGATCCTAACGTGAACTCTTCGGGAACGGTCAAGTCGCCAAGTCGGCGCTTGGCCGTTCTCGATGTTCGACGACATGGCTCGGCGCCTGCGAGCGGGGCGTGACTGTCGATCAGCCGAGGCGCTGCACCTGCGCGCGGACGAAGTCGGCTTGCTTGCCGCCGTCCATGCCGTTGTGTCGCGCTTCTTCGAGGGCTTGGTCGAGCGGCACGTCGAGCTTGGTCGCGCGATAGATCGCGATGAACATCGCGCAGCGTCCGCCGGATCCGCAGAACAAGAGGAAGGGCGCCGCTTCCGGGTCCTCGAGCTTGGCCAGCACCAGATCGACGGTCTCGTCGTTCAAGAAGTGCTCGCGCCGCAGCGCGAGGTCGAAGTAGCGCAGGCCCAGTTCCGACGAGACGCCGCGCACGTCACAGGCGGTGTCTTCTTCGGGGAGCGAGAGGTCGACGACGGTGCGGATGCCGCGACGTCGCGCCAAGTCGAGGTCTTCGGCGCACGGCACGCTGCCGAACCAAATGTCGCCGGTACGCGAGACGTTGCGCATGCGTCCGAAGTCCGCGGAATCGATCGTCGGAACGCTCGTGTCCGCGACGTCTTCGTGGAAGACGCGGCACGAACCGAGGGCGAGGCAAGAGCCGAAGGCGAGGAGCGTGAGGATGAGGCGCATGGTGACGGAAGAGCCTGGTGGCGAGCGCGAGGATACGCTCGCTCGCAGGATGCGTGAGAGCTTCCCGCTACTTCCCGCGCGCGTTCCACGCGAAGGCACCCCAGCCCAGCAAGAAGGCCGTCCCGCCGAGGGGCGTGATCGCGCCGAGCTTGGTCGGTCCACCCAGGGCCATCGCGTAGAGCGAGCCGCTGAACAGCAGCGTGCCGAGCACGAAGCACCAGCCGATGAAGCCGCCGCCCGGCCGCGAGTGACGCCACGAGCCGAAGGCGAGCAGGCCCAGCGCGTGCAGCGCTTGGTACTGCACGGCGGTCGCCCACCACTCGGTCTGCGTTTCGTCGAGGCGACCCTCGAGCCCGTGCGCGGCGAAGGCGCCGAGTGCGACGGTCAAGAAGGCGCTCAGTGCGCCGATGGAGATCCAGCTCAGCTTCATCGTTCGATCTGACGTTCGGTGTCTTCGGGCAGTCCGCGCGAGAGCGCGCGTGACACGGCGCCGGCGAAGTCTTCGCCCGTGGCGAGCTCGGCCAGCGGTGAGCGCAGGATCGACGAGCGCACTTCTTGGTAACGCTGCATGCGCTCGGCGACGAGCGACTCGAGCCGCTTCGCGATGCGCCGGATCGGCAAGCCGTGCAAGCCGAGCGTCTCCCACTCTTCTTCGGGCACGAGTCGTTCGACGAGCGCTGCGGGTCCGGGCGGCAGCGTGTGGATCAGTGCATGGATGCGGTCGTCTTGGTGATCGCGCGCGGCGCGGTTGCGCATCCACAAGCCGGTCGCGGCGAGCGCGAAGCCCGCGGACCAGAGCGTCATCGAGATCGGGAAATCGATGCCGGTGCGCGGGAAGCCGAGTTCTTCCGGCGTGAACGAACCGAGGTTCACCGTGCGCACCGCTTCGAGCCACGGCGCGTCGAGCCAGCTGACGATCGGCAGCTCGATCGACATCACGGCCCAGCGGTGTTCCGAGCCTTGCCACGTGATCCACAGGCGGAAGATCAGCATCAAGCCCATCGCGACAAGCGTTCCGCCGGTGATCTCCGGTCCGCCCGGTTGGCTGCGCGAGCGACGTCGCGCGAGCAACCAGAAGAGCAGCAGGACCTCGAAGAACATCCACGAGCCGCCGGGCGCGAGCACTCCCGCGACGCAGAACGACATGCCGAGGAAGCCGCACGCTGCAGAGAAGCCCGCGACCCAGTCCGTCGGCAAGCGTCCGCCGACGCTGGCTTGCACCAGGCTCGCGGCGAGTGCGACGAGCCCGCCGACCCCCAGCGCCGTGTAACCCGTGCCGACGAGGTCGCCGTTGCCGTCGACCTGCAGACCGAGCAGCAAGCCGCCGAGTCCGATCATCAGGCACGCGAGCGACAAGTGCAGTTCCGCGTGCCGCGTCTCGTTCCGGGGGAGCTCGAGCAGCTTCACTCTTCGCACTCCCCGTCGAGATCATTGAACGACACGCGCGCCTCTTGATCGAAGCCCAGCAGGAAGTCGCCGTCGCCTGCGAGCAAGCTGGTCGCGCGACCGTAGCGCGCTTGGACGGCCGCACCGAAGTTGGTGCGCTTCTGTTCGGTGATGCCGACGAGTCGCTCGAGCGTGCTGCGCGCGCGATCGTAGGCCGCGTCGTCGCGCCCGAAGGCCGGTGCTTGATAGGCGATGTGCATCGCGCGACCGTAGATCACGACTGCCGACAGCGCGGGTTCGTAGAGCAAGGCGTCTTCGAGCGAGCCGTCAGCGCGCGCGTTCAACCACTCCGCGATCAAGCCTCCGAAGCGGCCGGCGTCTTCGCCGCCGCCGAGGAAGCCCGAGTCCCACTCGGTGCGGCGCGACAGGGCGACGAGCAACGACAGCGAGGCGAGCGCCTCTTCGGACGAACCGCGCACGAGTTCGGCGCTCAGCTGTTCGAACTCGAGCCCGTCGACCGTGTCGAGCCACGCGCCGAGGCGCGGGCAGTCCTGCAAGCCGCAAACCGTCTCGCGCATCGCGACCCAGCGGTCGCGCCGCGATTCGGCGACGTGTTCATCGAGCTCCGCGATGCGCAAACTCGCTCCGCCGAGCAAGAACTGCAGCGGCTCGGGCAAGCGCAACGCCGCTTCCTCGGCGCTCGGGCCGAAGGTGCGTCGCGGCTGCCAAGCGCGCACGACGAGCGCACCGATGAGCAGCACGCAAGTCGTGCCGACCATCGCGCGCAACCAGCCGCGCCCTTGGATGCTGCCTCGGTCCGTCATCTGCGTTGCCAGCTCGCGCAGCCCCTAGCGATCGAACGCCATCACGCGCTCGACGTAAGCGCGCGTCTTCGGACAGTCGTCCGGGATCGTGAGCGTGTCCGAGATGAAGCGACAGAGATCGGCCGCCGGCCCCGACTTCTCGATGAAACCGTCCGGCAGCTGCCCGTACGCGAGCAGCGGGACGATGCACAAGTCAGCGGCCGTGATGCGACCGCAGCAGAGCGTCTCGTTGTCACCCAGCGCCTCTTCGATCGTCTTGCAGCGCTCCGCGAAGATCGTCTGCGCGCGTTGCAGCTCGGCGGGGTCTTTGACTTCCGCGAAGACCTGCGTGAATGCGATGCCGATCGGTTCGCCGAATCCGCCGCCGCGCGTCTTCATCTCCCACTGTTCGATGTTCCAGATCTCTTCGCGATCGGCGGAGTACAGGCGCTTGTCGCCGGCGAGGTTCGCGTCGAGGTAGCGCAGGATCGCGCTCGAGTCGAACATGCGAACGGCGCCGTGCGTGATCGCCGGACACTGCGGCTGTCCGCTGGCTTCGATCACCGGGGCGCGGTCCAGCGGTTGGATGGAGAACTTCTCGTAGGGCAAGCCGAGGAAGCCGAGCGCGAGGCGCACCTTCACCGAGTTCGGGCTGCCGTGCAGGTCGTAGAGGGTCAGGTCGGTCATGGAGATGGCGCGTGGCGCTCAGCGCTCAGGTCGAACGCGCGTGACGCGCGTGGATTCGTGGGATTCGGTGCCCGCGCGTTTCAGCCGCGCGTGACGTAGTCGAGGATCGCGACGACCTGCTCGGGGGTCTCGCACACGGCGCTCGCCGCGGCGTCGACTTCCTTCAGGGCGTGCGTGAGTTCAGGCGGGTGCAGCACGATCAGGGGCTTGCCGAGCGCCGCCGCCCGGCCCGCGTCGAAGGCCGCGTTCCACTGCTTGTACTGCTCGCCGAAGCGCACCACCACCACGTCGGCGCGACGGATCGCCGTGCCGGTGCGGATCGCGTTCAGCTTCGCGCCCTTGTGGTCCTTCCAAAACGGCTGTTCCTCGCCGCCGAGGATCTCGACGCCGCAGTCGTCGCTCTTCGCGTGGTCGGTGACGGGCGCGTCGAAGCGCACGGCGAGCCCGGCGGACTCCGCGCCGGCGCGGATGCGCTCGCGCCAGTCGCTGTGGATCTCGCCGGAGAGGTAGACGTTCCAGATCGCTTGTTCGCTCATCGTGGGGCCGGGGCTCGGGTGGCGACGAGTCTAAGGACCCTCGCGCGAGAATCCTCGAACCGGCGTCGGATCCGCGCCATCACTCCGGCGGAATCGTCGTAGCTCTGGGTTCAGATGCCCGCTGGGCAAAGGAGATTGATGATGAACAAGCTTAGTAAGTGGGCCCTCCCGCTGGTCGCAGCGTGCGCGGGGCTCGCGCTCGTCGCGAACGCGCAAACCGACTCAGGCGGCAAGCTGCAGCCGGTCGATGGGGCTCCTCAGCTGGACGAAGTGGTTCCGTTGCAGGCCGTCTTCGACGCGGCGCACTGGAAGGCTGAGCTGACGCATGCGGACTTCGCCGCGCGCCGGAACGCGATGCACGAGTTGGCGGACCAGGCTCGCTCGAATCCTGACGCGCAGGCCGCCCTCGAAGCGTGGGCGGCTGAGGGTGACGCCTGCTTGTCATGGACGGCGTACCTGACCCTGGAGGAGCTGCGCTCGAAGCCGCAGACGACGCGGCAAGACCCCTTCCACGACTGGTTCAAGGGCGGGCCCAGCTTCCTGAGGCCGTTCGGAGCGGATCCCTTCGGACAGGGCATCTTCGACCGCGATCCCTTCGCGGTGCAGGACCTGATGCGCGAGCTGCAGGATTCGCTGGACCGCTTGCCGCAAGGCACCCGGCAGCACGGCCAAGAACTCTCGATCGAGTCCGGCCCCGACGGAGTGAAAGTCGAGCGACGCTCGACGGTCGACGGCGACGAGACCTTCGAGACCTTCGAGGCCGAGAACATGGAGCAGTTGCTCGAGCTGCACCCTGAGCTGAAGGCGGAGCTGAAGCTGCAGCCGCTCTCCAGCGGGCCGGACGAGATGCGCTCCCTGCTCGACCGCTTGCGCATCGAGCTCGACGTGCCCCAGTCGGTGATGACGCCCGGCGAGGTGCGCACCGATATGCTCGGCGTGATGATGCGCGAAGCCGACGCCTGGCGCGGCCGCGTCGACGGGCTGGAACCCGGAACGGGCCTCTACGTCGAGAACGTGTTGCCCGGCACGATCGCCGAAGCCGTCGGCCTGCGCGCCGGCGATATAGTCGCAAAACTGAACGGCAAGCCACTGCGCACCGCCGCCGACGTGCGCGCCGTGCTGGACGCGCGCGGCGAGAGCGAATCGCTGGAGCTCGAGTGGTTCGATCGCAACGGCGCGCTGCAGCGTCGCGAGTGGAAGCCTTAGAACTCACGCCCTGAAGAAAGAGGCGGCCCTCGCATCGATCGATGTGGGGGCCGCCTTCACGCCTTCTGCCGAGGCGCTGCCGCGCATCCCCCCCGGGTCGCGCGGCGTCAGGAGTCACTGGCTCCTACTTCAGCTCTTGCTCCAGCTCCTGCCGGATCAGATCGCGGATGCGCAGCTCGAGCTGGGCGTTCTGTCGCTCGAGGTCGGAGAGCAGGGCGGCGCTCTGGTCGCGGCGCAGCTCTTCGACTTGGGCACGCAGGATGCGGTTGCGGCGCAAGGCGTCGATGCAGTCCGTCAGGTCGCTCGTGCGCGGAGCGCGTTCGATGATCAGCCGGCGGCCGGCGCGCAGCATGTCGACGAACTCGGAGAAGTCCGGGTCGCGCAGCTGCGCGTCGAGCTTCGCCGACTGGGCGATCAGGTCGTCGAGCGAGTCGCCGCGGGCGTGCACGCTGCGGCGCAGGATCTCGGCGAACTGGGCGACGCAGGCGTCGCGCTGGAAGCCGAGCGAGGTCGCTTCGAAGGCTGCGATCGGCGCGTTGTTGACGGGGAAGGAGAACTCGCCCGCCGCGACGTCCTCTTCCGGATGGCGGCCCGCGCCGGTCGGCGCTTTCCAGCGCACGTTGACCTTGGCGAGCGGCGCTTCGGACGCGTTGCCCGTCAGCTCAAGCTCGTAGAGCGCGACGACTTGGTGTCCCGCGCCGACCTCGCCCGCGTCGACCTTGTCGTTGCGGAAGTCGACGTCGGCGATCGCGCGGTTCTCGTAGCCGAGCAAGCGGTAGCGATAGACCTGGCTGGGATCGAACTCGACTTGCACCTTCAGATCGCGGGCGATCGTCTCGAAGGCGCCGGTGAAGTTCTCGACCAGCGCGCGGCGTGCTTCGCGTTCGTCGTCGACGTAGTTGCAGAGACCGTCGCCCTTGTTGGCGAGCTGCTCGAGGAAGGTGTCGTTGTGGTTGCCCATGCCGACGCCGACCGTGTTGAGGTAAATCCCGCGCTCGCGTTGCTTGCGCACGTCTTCGTTGACGCGGTCTTGATCGGTCTGACCGATGTTCGCGACGCCGTCGGACAGCAGCACGACGCGGCTGTGGTTGCCGGGCGCGAGCGTCAGGCCGGCCGTCTCGTATCCCATGCGCAGACCCGCTTCGGCGTTCGTTCCGCCATCGGGGTTCAGGCCGTGGATCGCCGTCTCGATCAGCCCGCGGTTCGCGGCGCTGGTCATCGGCAGAACTTGTCGCGCTTCGTTGCTGAAGGCGATAAGCGCGATCGAGTCGCGGGCGTCGAGCTCGGTGACAAGCAAGCGCAGCGCGTGCTTGACCAGCTCCATGCGCCCGCCTTCTTTCATCGAACCCGAGGTGTCGACGACGAAGGTCAGCTGCAGCGGTTGACGCTCTTCACGAGCGACTTCCTTGCCGCGCACGCCGACGCGCAACATGTAGCGGTCCGTGCCGGCGGACTTCTCCGACGCCCACTGATCGCGGCCGTAACGGCTGATGCCGAGCTCGGTGTGCACCGCGAAGGGAATCGGCGAATCGGCGGCCGGGGGCGCCAGGTCGGGCTTGAAGTAGTTGACGAACTCTTCCGTGCGGATCTGCGCCTTCTCGGGCAGCAGGCCGTCGCGCAGGTAGCGGCGCGCGAGCGTGTAGGACGCCGTGTCGACGTCCGCGCCGAAGGTCGACTGCGGGTCGACGTGCGCGAGTTCGAAGCCGTTGTCGCCGTAGAAGCGGAAGAACATCATGTTCGGGCGCTCGTTCGGCAGTCGGCGGCAGCCTCTCAGGACGTGTTCGCTGCGCTGAGCGGCGAGCGCGTCGAGCTCGTCTTCGGTGTAGATGCGACGGCCGGCGTAGTCGCGCTTGCGGTCCTCGCGATCGAACTCGAACTCGAAGTCATCGGCGTATCCGGCGTCGCCGTCATCGCTGTCGTCAGCGAGGCGGATCTGTCGGCGGAAGCGACCGCTGTCCGCTTCTTCACCGTCGACATCGCCTCCGACGTAACCGAGACCACGCAGGGAGTCGTGCACCTTGGCCTTCGGCGTTCCGGCAGCAGCAGGAGCCTGCGGTCCGCTGCTCTTCGTCTTGACGCGCTTCGCATCGCGCGAAGGCGCAGGCGACGTGAGTCCGGCCGGAGGCGGGGACGCAGGCCCGCCGCCGGAAGTCACGGCGCTGGGCTTCGCTCCGGCGGAGATGCTCGGATCGGCCGCGGGTGACTCGGTGATCAGTTCGGTGCCGGCGAACACTCCGCTCGACGGCGAGGAGTCCGCAACTTCGCTCGGCGGAGTCGAGTCGCCCGGTCCGCGGTAGCCGCCGCCGTGCGAGGTGCCCGGGCGGTCGAGAGGTTCGACCGTCGCCGGTGCGAGAAGCTTGCCTTGTTCTTCGGAGCGAGCCCGGCTGTCGGATTGCGCTTGACCGATGAAGAAGGCGTCATCGGAAGCCGTCTCGGCTTCCGGTGACGGCACGGCACCACCGCGTCCGAGCTTCACTTCAGAACCATCGGACTGCAGACCGCGCTGAGCCGAGTCCTTCGGTTGGCCGGCGGCTCCACCGAGGCGTGCACCGGCGAGGTCTTGGCTCGGGGCAGTGGAGTCCCGCACGGTCGAGACGCGCGCGTTCTCATCCCACTCACCGGCCTCCCTCTTGGCCGCGGTTTCGCCGAGGCGCTTGCGGAGCATCTCGAAGTCTGCGGGGTTCTCCGATTCGGTGTTCGCGTTCGACCGGTACTCCGACTTCTCGGCGCCGTGTCGATCGATCGGCTGCGGCTGAACCGGCTCGCCGGCTCGGTTGTAGACCATCGCCCGTTCCGCCTTCGCGAGTCGGTCTGCGCGCGTGTCTTCACGGTCGCCGCTCTTGAAGATCTCGTTCGCGGCAATCGCCCCGCCGCAGACCAGCGTCAGGCCGGCGGCGATGCGCATCCAGTTCCTGCGCGCGGGCATCTGGTGCACGGGCGTGTCGGCGGAAGCGGCGCGCTCGAGGCCGGCGAGCAGCTCGGGCGGCAGGCTCTCACCCGCCGGGAAGGACCCGCGCACCAGTGAGGCCGTCGCGGCGAGCGCATCGCGCTGGGCGCGCAGCTCGGGTTCTTGCGCGAGGCGCGCGTCGAGTGCGGCTTGTTCGTCGGCGGAGAGTTCCCCGAAGACCGAGGCCGTGAGCAGCGCGTGGTCGTCGCGCTCGATGTGTTCTTGTTCGTTGTGGTTCATGCCAATCCTCCCTGCGTGCGATCCGATCCGCCCGATCCAAAGTTGCGTCCCGTGTTCTGTCCCAGCGCCGGTCGTGTCGCGGCCGCGAGTCCGGACGCCGGAGCGCCGTCCATCGCGAGCAACGGCGCGAGTTGAGCCGAGAGGTGCTTGAGCCCCTCGCTGATCAACCAGCCGACCGTGCCGATCTTCTTGCCGGTGATCTCTGCGATCTCCCGGTAGGAACGATCCGCCAACAAGCGCAGGACCAGCACATCGCGCTGGTCCACGGGGAGCTTTTGCAGCTCGCGCTCGACGACAGAACGGGTGTCTTCGGCTTCCACCCGATGCAGGCCGCCTTCGGCGCGGTCGGGTGATGCGGCGTCGTGTTCGCGCCGCTTCCTACGGGTCTCGGATCGAATGGCGTCCATGCAGGCGTTCCTCGTGACAGTGTGCAGCCAGCCGAGCAGCTGGCGGCGTTCAGCGCCTGGGTCCCCGCTCGCTTCCGAAGGCAGCTCGAGTCCTTCGCGGGCGAGCTTGAGGAAGACTTCCTGGACGACGTCCTCGTAGGTGCTTCCCGCACCGAGCAAGCCACGGGCTTGTCGGAGCAGCGCGTCTTGGTGCCTCTGGACGAGCGCACTGAAAGCCGCGGGTTCGCGGCGTTCGCGCCAGTCCTTGAGCAGTTGTCCGTCGGTCGCTTCGTTCATGGGGTCCCGGTCTGAATGCGGGGCGAACGCCAGGCCGCCAGGGCCTATTGGAAAGGATTGCAAGAAAACGCGCTGAGCCGTGAGGTACCGAGCCGGGGCCAGCGCCCCACGAGTCGCGGCCGCCCACAGCGCTAGGCTGCGGGCGGCCGCGACTCGTGGGGCGCTGGCCCCGGCTCGGTACCTCACGGCTCAGTCTGACTCGGCCGGCGCATCGCCGCCGATCAGGAGCTTCGTCAGCGCGTCGATGTCGATGATGCTCGGCACCGAGGGATCGTTCGAGTTCAGCGTGACGCTCTCGATCTGCAGGTTCTCGGCGGCATTGCGCGCTTGCAGGATGCGACCGCCGGCTGTGTCGAGCGCGGCGTTGCGCAGCTCGTCACGAAGGGCCTCGGCGCGATCGACGGCCAACTTGCCCTCGGCCAACGCCACATCGTAGTTCTTGTTCGCTTCCGGCTTCACCTGGTTCTCGTAGCGCACGGCAGCAGCGCGGATCTCGTTGATCGCGACTTCGTTCACGGACTGCATCTCTTGGAGTTGCTTGTTCCACTCGGCCGTCGCTTCCTTCTCGAGAGCTTCGGTCTTCTTCTCGATGCTGCCGGTGACCTTCTCCGCGTCCTCGACGTGTCGTTGCGCCGTCGCGAGGCGCTCCTGTTGCTGAGCGAGCTGCTTCTGCTGCAGCTTCTCTTCGTAACTCGGCAGGAAGCGCACCGCGCGGATCAGGATCTTCTCCGGCTCGACGTAGAACTCGTCCAAGGAATCCGACAGGAGCGGCAGGGCAGCTTCGACGCTCGCGAGCCGCTTCTCGGTGTTCTGGAAGTCTTCCGGCGTCAGCTTGGAGAGTTCTTCGCGCAGCAAGCCCTCCACCTTGGAGGTGACGCGATTGCTGTAGTCGTGCTGAGCACCCTTCTCCACGAGCTTGTGGCCCTGGCCTTCCTTGATGCGGTAGACGACGGTCACATCCAAGGCGACGACGTTGTTGTCCGCCGTTCGAATCTCGAGCGGCAATTCGCGCTTCGAGTTCTTGTGCCGTCGGCTCGCACTGAGTTGGCTCGACTCTTCGGCAAAGTGGATGAAGTGCGAGCGACGGTCGAGGATGTGCCACTTGTGCACTCCGGTGATGCCGAGGTGATAGCCCGCAGCGAAGTCTTCCTCCACCACGCCACCCTCGCCCCAGAGGCCCTGGCGCACTCCGATCTCACCCGGCTCGATGCGTTCGAACAGCATCGATGCGGAGAGCATTCCAAGCACGATGAGCGCGAGTAGTCCGTAGAGAAGCTTGTTGGTGCTCATTGGTCGGATCCTTCCTGGTGAGGGTTGCGCGCATCGATGTGTTCGAGGCGCTTCGGCGTCGGGTCCTTGCTGTACGGAATCAGCGTGAAGCGGACGCGTCGCAGCTTCTCGATCAGTGCTTCACGCACGACGACGCTGCCGCGCCTCTCGAGCGCTTCGGCGCGCGCGACGAGACCTTCCGCCTCCTTCGTGTACTTCTCGGTCAAGCCTTCCGCTTCGAACACCATCCGGTCCCGCGCAGCGAGGCCCTCGGCTTCACGTTCGACGCGATACGCATCCGCGGACTTCTCGACGCGGATGCGGTCCTTCTCCGCCTCCTTGATCAGTCGAACCAGATCACCCTCCAGCTGTGTTCGTTCGATCTCCTTGACCTTGTCCACAGCCGCCAAGCGTCGCTCGCGGTCTTGCATCAGGCGACTGACTTCGACCTCGAGTCGTTCGACTTCCTGGTCAGCGACCTTGCGATCCTCGATCGCTTGCTCGTAGGCGGGATCGAAGCTCGGCGTCTCCGTCACGATCTGCACGATCCGAATGCCGTGCGGCTCGAGCAGCTCGTTCAGGCGCGTGCGACTCGACGAACCCGCGTCGCGGAGATTCCCCGGGTCGGCCACACCGACCGCGTCGAAGCGACCGAACTCGTCACGCAAGATCGATCGCGAGTAAGCCCGCACCCACTCGCGCTGGTACGCATCTCCGATGCCCGAGTCTTCGAGCACCTGGTCCGCTCTCCCCGGCAGCAGCTCGTACTGGATCTCGAGCGTATCGAACCAGAAGTTCGAGCCGTCGTCGGCGCGCACGGTCAACAAGCTCGCCCGGTTGTCGTCCGTCGAGCGGTTGCCCGCCATGACGAACTTCTGAGGCGTCTTGTCGAGCGCGAAGACGTTCTCGAGGAACGGCAGGTAGATCTTCACTCCGGGTGAGTTCATGACCGTCTTGCTGCCGGTCACGTAGTTGACCTTCACGCCCACTTCCTGCGCGCTGATCACCTTGAAGCCGAGGTTGCCCGACATCGCCGCAACGCCCACGAAGCCGATCAACGCGATCACGACGATCACGGCCATCAACTTCGCCGGTGAGAGGTTCAACTGCACTTGCGGTCGTCGGCCGGGGCGTCTTGCCTGCCCGAAGCCTTCATCCATATCTCGAGTATCCATGCCGGGACTCCTGTCCTGAGGGTTTGGGGGGAAGATGGTGCCAGCTGGCGAGCGGCAGGGCCAAGGTCGCGACGCACTACCGAGTCAGGAGCTCGACATTCACGCCACATCTCGCGTAAAGCGGCGCAGTTGTTAGGCTTCGCCGCCATGACGACGCCCTTCGACCCCGACGCCGCAGCAGCGCCCGGCAGCGGCCCCTTCGGACTCGACCACACCGCCGAGGACGCGCTGATCCACATCCTGCCGGTGCCCTTCGACGCGACGACGTCGTACCGCGACGGCACGGCCGCCGGCCCCGAGGCGATCCTGGCGGCGTCGCACCAGGTCGAGCTCGCGGACCTCGTCTTCGGCAAACCCTACAAGGCCGGCCTGCACTGGCTCGAAGCCGACCCGCGCGTCGCGGAGTGGAACACCGAGGCGCGCGAGTACGCCGAACCGATCATCGCGCGCGGCGGAGCGATCGACGGCGACCCGGACCTCACGCGAGCGCTCGGGCGCGTCGACGAGCTCGGCGCCAAGGTCAACGAGCTCGTCGAAGAACGCACCGCCGCCCTCCTCGAGGCGGGCAAGCGCCCCTTGATCGTCGGCGGCGACCACTCGGTGCCCTACGGCGCCATCTGCGCCGCCGCGCGCCGGCACCCCGGGCTCGGCATCCTGCACTTCGACGCGCACGCCGACCTGCGCGTCGCTTTCGAGGGCTTTCGCTGGTCGCACGCGTCGATCCTGCACAACGTGCTCGAAGATGCGCACGAGCTCGAAGCCCTCCTGCAAGTCGGTCTGCGCGACGTCGGCCAAGCCGAAGTCGAGCGCATCCACAGCGACCCGCGCGTGCACGCCGTGTTCGATCACCAGTGGGCCACCGCCCGACTCTCCGGCCAAGACCTGGTCAGCTTCGTGCGCGACCAGATCGCGCTGCTGCCGGACACGATCTGGGTGACCTTCGACATCGATGGCCTCGATCCGATCCTCTGCCCCGGAACCGGAACGCCCGTACCGGGCGGGCTCGACTGGAACGCAGCCGCCCTGTGGCTGAAGACGCTCGCCGACTCGGGCCGCACGGTCATCGGCGCCGACCTCGTCGAAGTGCGCCCGAGCACCTGCGCTGACGGCGAGGACTCGTGGGACGCGATCGTCGGGGCAAGACTGCTGTATCGCCTCGCCGCGCTGCTCGCGGGGCCGGAACGACGCTGATCCGTCGCGACTGGGGTTTCTTACCCCTCGCATGCGGAGCGCGGATGGATAGCCTGGGACGAATGCGCGCCTCCGAAGAAGAACTCCACGGTGAGACCGGTCGGTCCGCCTCCACCTTCAAGGTCTTCGGGCGGCCGGAGGCGGAGGAAGTCCGTCTCGACGAGCCGCGCGCGACTCCGGCGCCCACCAGCACGGAAGCCGACGATCCCTTCGCCGCGCTCTCGAACGACGCGAGCGACTCCTTCGGCGCTCCGCCCAAGCAGGTTGCCGTGCACTCGACGCGCGCGCGTCACGAGGTGCTCGAGGCCGAGTTCCCCATCGCCGCGCGCGGTGCGTCGCGCGCTGCCGGAGGTGCGGCGGTCCCGGCGGACGCGCCGCTCGAGCGCGCCCGCCCCGAGCTCCCGGAGCCGCCGCCCGCCGTCGTCCCCCAGCCCGCCCCCGCACCGCCGGCGCCGCTCGCGACCTCCGCTGAGCGCCCCGACTGGTACCGCGACCCGGCCTTCTGGGTGCACGCTACTCCGCTCGCCGGTACCGTCCTGATCCTGACCGGCTTCGGCCTCGTCCCCGGCCTGTTGATCGAGAACACCGCCGGCCGCCGCAACGAGTTCGTGCGCGACCAGGCGCGCGAAGCGGTGAACTTCCAGCTCAACTACTTGATGCTGAACCTCGCCGCGCTGATCACCTTCACCGCGCCGGTCGTCTGGCCGCTGAGCCTCTGCTTCGGCATCGTGTTGCCGATCCAAGCGGCGCTCGACGTGAAGAACGGCAAGCGGCACCGCTATCCGCTGGTGCCGCGCTGGTTGGACTGAGTTCAGTCGAACATCACTCGGAGCTACACGGAGGTCGCGACTGAATTCGGCGCGGCATCAGGCCGGATTCTAATCCTAGTGGCAAAGACCGAGCGCGTCGCGGGCTCGAGCGCATCACCTGCTTGTTCCGTGCGCTGTAGAATCCGATTCTTCACGCCTGGCTGGCGCCAATGCATCCATCCGGATTCTCACCCGAGAGAGTTCCGGTCCGCCAAGGTGTCACCCATGTGCCCGGACACGAGTGTCACCAGAGTGCCCGGGTTGTACCGCCTGAATTGCCGGCGCCGAGCTTGCCCCCCCCCCCCGCGCAAACCGCTAGAGTGACTTGCCGCCGTGGCTTCGCTGAATGCGCTCCGCGGCTGTTCCCGAAAGACCACTTCCACCTTTCAAGGAAAGAAAACCACCCCATGCTCGCTCGCGCAATTCTCTACGCCCTGCTCTTGCTGCCCATTGCCCCGGCAAGCGCAACCGAGTCCGGCGCTCATGCGGCCGGAGTTTCTGGTGACGCGCACGCCCTCACCTGCGTGAAAGTCGCAGTCTACGATGGGACGGCCTTGGTGCCGTTGGTCAACGCGGAGGTCGACGTAGCCCTCGGCGGAGACCAGCTGACCCAACACACTGATCAGGATGGATGGGCGTCCTTCCTGCCCTTCTCGATCGTTCCGACGACTGCTCCCGGACTGTCGCTCCGCGAGCGGTTCGGCGAGCTGGACGCGGTCCGCGTGCGGGCTAGGCTCGCGGATCACGTGCCCGTGAGCCGCCTCGTCGGGCGAGATGAGCACGGGGCCTGGATACCACTGATCCCCTTCAAGTCAGGCAACATCACACCGGTCATCAGCGCTCAGGACGGCGGAACGGTGACCATTCCGGGTGTCGGAATCCTGACCGCGAATCCCGGAGCGTTGGCCGTTGACTGTGCACTGCTCGTCATTCCCGTGCCGGCGTTCGCGCAGTCCTCGGACCTTTCCGAAGAGATCGTCCTCGCCCAGTACTACATCGTCGGATTGAATTCCTTCGGCAACCCCGTGCCCGGCCTGATTCTCGGCGGGAACGGCGGCCTGACGCTGAGCGTGCGGCGTGACATCCTTGCCTCTCGTCGACCGGAGGCACCGGGAGAAACCGTCAACAGTGAGACCTGGACCTGCCTGCTCTACGATCAGGACTTCTCGCTCATCGACAGCCGACCGATGCCCGGCAGCGGCGAAACGAGCAGAGCCACGATCGCCGTCGGTGAGGGGCTGAACTCGTTCGAGTACAGCTACATGGCGGTCGATGACCCGTGCGAGTGGGGACCTTGGGAGCTGCAGTACACGGTCCTCTACTGCGCGATGCCCGGGGCGGCGGAAGCCCAGTTCATCTGCGGACACTTCATCGGCTCGACTTCAGCCGAGACCCAACAGGGGGAGGAACGTACAGGGGAGATGCACTTGGACGTCGAAGCTTCCAAGGAGGTCGGAGTCAAAGCGGGTACGGCGCTCGCCGGAGCGGAAACCAAGGTAGGACTCAAGGTGACTGCCGGCGGCAGCTACAGCTCGACCACCACAACGCTCAACAAAGGTACCAAGTCGGTAAGCGGGCGCATCGACGGTCAAACGGAAGGCGAGTTGACTCCCCCCGCGAGTTGCCTCACCGGCACCTTCCTGCTCGGCCCAAAACGCATTCGCTTCTCGGTTTGGGCTCGCCGGCAGTGCACTACCAGCGGCGGTTCGATCCTCAGTGAATCGAAACCGCTCGGCTTCATCGACGTCTGGACCGGAATGACCGGCGAGTGGTCTGGCGATGTCCACGTGGACAGCAGCTGCGGCGAGGAGTGCGAGGACGTCTCGGAAGTGCCCGAGAACTATCGCTCCGATCCGAAGCTCTGCGAGTCGTTGGACTGTCCCTGAGACGCGTCCGGATCCAGTGCCACAAGATGGAACGGAGCCGGGAGCGTCATCGCGCCCCCGGCTCCGTTGCTCGTCCGGTAACAGGGTTCTGACGCCAGCTCGCCCTCAGAAGCTCTGCCACGCGTACCAGATGTACGCGGCCAGGAACACGAAGCCCTTCCAGCGGCCGAAGCGTGGACCGCCGACGCGCGGCAAGAGCAGCGCGGCGAAGTGGAAGCCGGCCACGATCAGGAAGTCTTTGTCGCGGGCGTGGCGGAGCTCGTCGGCGAGGCCGGGCATGTCGCCCTCGAAGGGTGCGATGAGCGCGGCGATGCCGATCACGGCGAGGACGTTGAAGACGTTCGAGCCGACGACGTTGCCGAGGCTGACTTCGCTCTCGCCCTTGATCGCGGCGCCGAGGCCGGCGGCGAGCTCGGGCAGGGACGTACCGATCGCGACGACGGTCAAGCCGATCACGCGGTCGCTGACGCCGAAGGACTCGGCGATGCTCTCGGCGCCCATCACGACAAGCTTGGCGCCCGCGGCGACCGCGATGCTGCCGATGATCACATCGCGCCACGGGTGCTTGGACTCGCCCTCCTCGGGTTCCTCTTCCTTCACGCCGCGGCGTGCCGTGAAGAACAGCTGCAGGTTGTAGGCGAGGAAGGTGAGCAGCAGCAGGATGCCGTCCGTGCGGTCGATGGTCAGGTCGGTGACGGTCCACCAGAGCACGCCGAGCGACGCCATCAGCCAGAACGACTCGCGGATCTCCGGAGCCTTCTCCATCACGCGCGGCAGCACGAGCGCGCAGGCGCCGAGGACCAAGCCGAGGTTGGCGATGTTGCTGCCGAGCACGTTGCCCATCGCCATGCCGGGCTTGCCCTCGACCGAAGCGATCGTCGAGACGACCACTTCGGGCGCGGAGGTTCCCCACGCGACGACGGTCAAGCCGACGATCAGCGCGCTGACGCCCCACATGCGGGCGATGCGGGCACTGCCGCAAACCAGCCAATCCGCGCCCTTGGCGAGCAGCACGAAGCCGCCCGCGAGCAGCACGAAGTCGAGGAGGTAGGTCTCCATGGCGCGAATCCTAGCCAGAAGCGGCGCGCCTCTTCGCGCCGACCGGCGCTTTCCCGTCATCAGTCGTTAGAATCGCCTCCGATGGAAAGCTCCACTGCCCCTCTGATCGGAATCAACGGCCTGCTCGTCTGTCGCGGCGGCGTCGATCGCCTCGAACTCGCCACGCGCTACGCCGACTCGGTCTTGAAGGCCGGCGGCATCCCGCTCGTGCTGCCGCCCGTCGGCGGCCCCGGCGACATCGCGCGCACCCTGGACCGGCTCGACGGCCTGCTGCTGACCGGCGGCGACGACTTCGACATGGACCGCCTGGGCATGGGCGCGACGCACCCCTCAGCCAGCCCGACGCCGGCCGAGAAACAGGACTGGGACTTCGAGCTCGGTCGCCGCGCCATCACGATCGGTATGCCCGTGCTCGGCATCTGCTACGGGATGCAGCTGCTGGGCCTCGCCGAAGGCGGCGCCATGCACCAGCACCTGCCCGAGGACCGCCCCGGCAGCCAGGAACACAGCGGCAATGTGGAACACCCGGTGAGCGTCACCCGCGAATCGAAACTGGGCGGGCTCCTGCGTGTAGAGGAGCTGCCCGTGGTCTCCCGTCATCATCAGGCTCTCTCCGCAATCGGACCCCTCTGGAAGGTCGTCGCCACCGACGGCGAGGGACTGATCGAAGCCATCGAACGACGCGACCATCCTTTTGCCGTCGGTGTGCAATGGCACCCGGAGCTGGCCTATGAAGGCAGCCCGCACGACGGCCTCTTCCGCGGACTCGTCTCCGCGGCCGCGATGCGCGCGACGCGCCTCAGCTTGGAGAACTCCGCCCGATGAAGAACAAGTCCGACAAGAAGAAGCCGCTCTTCGGCGCTCCGCCCGAGAAGTCCACGCTGCTCAACAAGAGCGAGCGCAACCGCATGATCTTCATGGGCGTGCTGCTGCTCGGCTTGACGATCGCCTTCGGCGCGTCGCTGCTCACCAAGTCCAAGTACGAGCACGAACAAGACAACTCGCTCGCGCAAGGCGTGCCGCCCGCACCGCAACCCGACGAAGTGATCGCCGTGCGTCTCTTCGACCCGGCGACGATCGCCGGAGATGTGCGCGACAACACGCCCGAAGCACGCGTGCTGATCGACCTCGGTCCGCTCGCGAAGATGCTCGATCACGTCGCGGGTTACGGCCCGGGTCAGTGGAAAGGCCTCGAGCCGGAACACCTCGATCCCGCGCGCTTCGACGCGCTGCTCGCCGACCCCTCCGCGAACCGCGCGAAGCCCTTCTGGCTGCGCGGCCGGTTGCTGTCGTACGAAGAGCGCCCGGTCGGTGATCGCGTCGCGTGGTACGGCACGCTCGAGAGCGAAGAAGGCGTCCCGATCACCTTCATGACCTCCAGCTTCGACAAGGGCTTGTTCGGCGCCGTCGACGAAGACCTGACCTACGCGAAGCTCGAAGGCTTGTTCCTCGAGGTCTACCGCCGCGAAGCGGAAGACGGCTGGCTCGAGACGCCGCTGCTCGTCGGTTCGCGACTCGAGAAGTCGTACCCGCGCATGGACGGCTTCGACGAAGACACCTACGACCAGCTCTTCGCCGCGATCCAAGACGACAACAACGACAACCACGCGGGGATCGACGACGTCACCTTCCTCGCGCAGTGGATGTTGATGGACCGCATCGATCAAGGCTGGGGCGAGACCATCGACTGGTCCGACCCGCGTGTCGCGCCGGTCATCAACAACGAGGTCTTCAACAAGTTGATGGAGAGCCCGGGTGAGCTGCGCGGCAAGCCGTTCGTGCTGGAACCCAGCAGGAACCTCGGATCCCGCACGCAATACGCCGGCGAGAACCCGGCGCGCATCGACACGGTGACGACGGGTTGGATCGGCAGCGTGCTGTGGACCAACAAGGGCTCGGTGATGAAGTACGTCATGCCGGGCGCCCATCCCGAGATCACCTCCGGAGGCCGCGATCAGCTGATTACGGCCCGAGGCTTCTTCTTGAAGCACTTCTCGTACGAACCCTCCGGTGTCGAGCGGCGCGTCGCGCCCTTGTTGGTGTTCGAGTCGATCGAAGTCTTCACGCCGGTCGAGAACACGAACGTCGCGACGATCTTCTACTTCGTCGGAGGCTTGACGATCTTGCTGTTGCTGCTGATCCCCTACTTGGTGATCCGCGACCGCAAGCAGTCGGAGAAGCTCCACGAAGAACTCGTCCGCCGCAAGCAAGAACGTCGCCGTCGCGCCGCCGGCGCGGGCGCGGCTGGAGCGTGAGTACCCGCACCGTCAGCGTCCGCACGGCTGCGGCTTACGAGCTCAAGCTGGGTCGCGGACTCGTACAGGAAGCGCTGAACGCAGCGCGCGAACGTTCGCGCATGGCCGTGCTCAGCGACGAGCGCGTCTGGGCGCTGCACGGTGACAAGCTCGGGCACGCTGAGGCGCCGGTCATCACCGTTCCGGCGGGCGAGACTTCGAAGAGCTTCGCGCAGCTCGAACGCGTGCTCGAGTCGCTCTCCGAAGCACGACTCGATCGATTATCCTGCCTCGTCGCCTTCGGCGGCGGCGTGGTCGGCGACCTCGGCGGACTCGCGGCGGCGCTGTACATGCGCGGCATCGAAGTCATGCAGTGCCCGACGACCTTGCTCGCGCAAGTCGACTCGTCTGTCGGCGGCAAGACCGCGGTCAACTTGCGCACGGGCAAGAACCTCGCCGGCATCTTCCACCAACCGGCCGGCGTCTGGATCGACGTCGACCTGCTCACCACGCTCGACGAACAAGACTACGCATCGGGCCTCGGCGAAGTCGTGAAGTCCGCGGTGCTGTCCGGCGAGACGGACTTCGCGCGGCTCGAACAGAACGCCGAAGCGCTGCTCGCGCGCGACCCCGACTTGCTGCTCGACGTGGTCGAAGCCTGCGTGCGACAGAAGGCGAGCGTCGTCGAGTCCGACGAACGCGAAGCCGGTCCGCGCCGCGCGCTGAACCTCGGGCACACGCTCGGTCACGCCATCGAACGCTCCGCCGGTTACGGCACCGTTCCGCACGGCGTCGCCGTCGCGGTCGGCATGCTGCACGCGTGCGTGCGCTCGGCTCACGAAGGCGTCTTGCAAGACCGCGAGTTGCCCACGCGCATCCGACGCTTGTGCGTGCGACTCGGTCTGCCGACCGGCATCGATGAACTGCGCACGCGCAGCGGCGCCGCGCTCAGCGAATCCGAACTCGCCGACGCGATGCAGTTCGACAAGAAGGGCGCCGTTTGGATCCTGCCCGTGCGCCTCGGCGAAGTCCGCGCGGTCACGCCCAAGGGCTGATGGCCGAGCCGTTCGGCGATCCGCTGCGCGCGGAAGACTCGGAGAGCGACAGCGTGGCCGAGCTGGTCGGCGGTTTTCCGCGGCACACGACGCGCGATCTCGTCGAGTCGCGCGAGGACCAGCTACGCATGCGGCTGCCGCTCGCCGGCCTGGCGCTGGCGGTCGGCGTCACGCTCTGCGCGCTCGGCCTGCCGACCGAACGCTTGATGGGTCCCGGGCCGGCTCTGATCGACCGACTCGCCGAAGGCGGCTGGTCGAGCTCGCGGGCGCTCTATCTGCCGCTCGCTCAGCTGGTCGATGCACTGCCCCGCGTCAGCCCCGAGCCGGCGGGCTTCCTGTTCGCAGCGCTCGGCCTCGGGGCGCTCGCCGCGCTGCTCTGGCGCCTGGGCGAGCGGCTCGAAGCGGCGCCACAAGCGCGCTGGATGACCGCCTTGCTGGTCCTCGGAACCCCGCTGGTCTGGACGGCCGGGACTTCGGCCGGACCGGAGGTTCTGGGTGCTTTGGGCTCCCTTTACGCCTTCTCCGCACTCGCTCTGCCCGGCCGCGCCCGCGGCCTCCGGGCCGGACTGGGCTGGGGCTTCGCGGCCGGCATGGCCCCGCTCTACCTGTGGTGCTTGCCCGCGGCGGCCTGGGGGCTGGCGCGCGGTCGCTCGGCGGGTCGCGACGGCTCCGGCGCGGCACGCAGCACAGGCTCGACAGGCCGAGCCGTCCTGCTCGGCGCGGGCTGGGCTCTCGGCTGGGCCCTCGCCTGGCTGGCGGTCACCGCAGCGGCCAAGCAGCTCTCCGGCACCGACCCGCGGGGCTGGCTGAGCCTCGCGCGCGATCTCGGGCGCGAGGCCCTCGCCGGCGGCGGCGGCCCGCAGGACGCGGACTGGCTGTGGATCGCGGTGCCGGCGTTCGGCGCGAGCCTGCTCGGACTGCTGGGCCTCGTCATCCGCGGCGCGGACGGCGAACGTGCCCCCGCCTGGATCTTCGCCTGGTGCCTCACCCCGGCGCTGGGGCTCGGGCTCAGCGGTCGCACCGACTGGGAACTCAGCGGGCTCTGGATGCTCGGGCCGCTCGCGCTCGGCGGGTACCGCTTGTTCGCCGCGAGGCCCCGCTGGAGCGGGCGCCTCGCGACGCTCACCCTCGCCGGCGTCATGCTCGCCTCCACCGGACTGAGCCGGGCCTGGCTGCGCGCGACCGACCCCGAAGCGGCCTGGCGCGCGTCGATCGAGCGCTCCGCCGGCCGCAGCGACATCCTGCTCACCACTTCGACCCTCCGCCAGCACCTCGTCGCGCGCCGCTACGGCCTGCGATCCTTCGAGATCCACCAGACCGCCCGCCTCTCCCGCGGCTACCGCGCGGAGGCCGTCGCCGAGCTCGTTTCACGGATCGAGCCCTCCGCCGCCGCCGGCTCGCGCATCCTGCTCGATCGCCCGCTCGGGGACGACGAACGCGAGCTGCTCGAGCTGGTCCGCGAGCTGGAACACCACTTCGAGATCGAGGTGCTACCCAGCGCTGACGGCGCCGGCTCGGCGCGGCTCGCGGCCCCCCAATAGCGCCCCGCCGCCCCCTTCTGCGCCAACCTCGCGGCGCCGTGCTGAAGACCCGCCGCTGCGGTCGACTTCGAGACCTATCCATGCTTGAATCGCCGAAATTCTAGGGGCTTCCCGCAAAGCTCCGGAACCCTCACGCGCGTCACAGCCCCCCTCACCTGAACTGAGCTCCGCATGCCCCGCCGCACCGACCTTGAGTCCATCCTCATCATCGGCAGCGGGCCGATCGTCATCGGCCAGGCTTGTGAGTTCGATTACTCAGGGACGCAAGCGTGCAAGGCGCTGCGCGAAGAAGGCTATCGAGTGATCTTGGTCAACTCGAACCCGGCCACGATCATGACCGATCCGGAGATGGCCGATGCGACGTACATCGAGCCGATCACCGTCGAAGCGGTCACCAAGATCATCGAGCGCGAACGCCCCGACGCGATCCTGCCGACGCTCGGCGGACAGACGGGACTGAACACCGGACTCGCGCTCTACGACCAAGGCGTGCTCGACGAGTTCGGAGTCGAGATGATCGGCGCCACTTCGGAGATGATCCGCAAGGCGGAAGACCGCGACTTGTTCCGCGCGGCCATGCAGCGCTGCGGGATCACTTGTGCTCGGTCCGGCGTGGCGCACTCGATGGAAGACGCGCGACGCGCACTCGCCGAGATCGGCTTGCCCTGCGTGATCCGTCCCGGCTTCACGATGGGCGGCTCCGGCGGCGGCATTGCCTACAACGTCGATGAGTTCGAAGACATCGTCGCTCGCGGACTCGCTCTCTCGCTGAACACCGAGGTGTTGGTCGAAGAGAGCCTCCTCGGCTGGAAAGAGTTCGAGATGGAGGTGATGCGCGACCAGAACGACAACGTCGTCATCATCTGCTCGATCGAGAACCTCGATCCGATGGGCGTGCACACCGGCGACTCGATCACCGTCGCCCCCGCGCAGACGCTGACCGACCGCGAGTACCAGAACCTGCGCAACGCGTCGATCGCGATCATGCGCGAGATCGGCATCGAGTGCGGAGGTTCGAACTGCCAGTTCGCGATCAACCCGAAAGACGGGCGCATGATCGTGATCGAGATGAACCCGCGCGTGTCGCGTTCGTCCGCTCTCGCGTCGAAGGCCACGGGTTTCCCGATCGCCAAGTTCGCGGCGAAGCTGGCAGTCGGCTACACGCTCGACGAGCTGCGCAACGACATCACGCGCGAGACGCCCGCCTGCTTCGAACCGACGATCGACTACTGCGTGGTCAAGATGCCGCGCTTCGCCTTCGAGAAGTTCGAGGGCGCCGACGCGACGCTCACGACGCAGATGAAGTCGGTCGGCGAGACGATGTCGATCGGCCGCACCTTCAAGGAATCGCTGCAGAAGGCGCTGCGCGGCTTGGAGACCGGTCGCCCGGGACTCGGGCTCGACCCGCGCAACCCCGCGGACATCATGCTGTCCGATCGCGAGAGCCTGACGCGCTGCCTGCGCGTTCCGAACGAGCTGCGCTTGATCGCGCTGCGCACGGCGTACCTCGCCGGCTGGTCCACCGCAGAGATCCACGAGGCCACCAAGATCGATCCGTGGTTCCTCGAGAACATCCGCGAGCTCGTCGACTTCGAGTCGGAGCTCGGCGGCGCACTGCTCGACGAACCGCTGCTGCGACGCGCGAAGGAACTCGGCTACACCGACGGACAGATCGCGCTCGCGACGGGCACCGAACGCGATGCGGTCGCCGCGCTGCGCAGCGACTTCGGCATCCACCCGACGTACAAGTTGGTCGACACCTGCGCGGCCGAGTTCGAAGCGGCAACGCCCTACTACTACTCCACTTGGGAAGCCGAGTGCGAGCTGCGCGACTCCGACACGAAGAAGATCATGATCCTCGGCGGCGGCCCGAACCGGATCGGCCAAGGCATCGAGTTCGACTACTGCTGTTGTCACGCGGCCTTCGCAGCGCAAGAGATCGGCTACGACGCCGTGATGGTCAACTCGAACCCCGAGACCGTCTCGACCGACTACGACACGTCGGACCAGCTGTTCTTCGAGCCGCTGACGCATGAAGACGTGATGAACATCGTGCGCAAGGTGAAGCCCACCGGGATCATCGTGCAGTTCGGCGGCCAGACGCCGCTGAACCTCGCGGCGGACCTGGAGAAGGCGGGCGCGCCCTTGATCGGCACCTCGGTCGCTTCGATCGACCGCGCGGAAGACCGCGAGCAGTTCACGGTGATGCTCGACAAGCTCGGACTGCGCCAGCCGGAGAACGGCATGGCCACGACTGTCGCGCAGGCTTTCGAAGTCGCGCGCCGCATCGGTTACCCGGTGCTCGTGCGCCCCAGCTATGTGCTCGGCGGCCGCGCGATGGAAATCGTCTACGACGACGACTCGCTCGATCGCTACATGTCGAACGCGGTACAGGCGTCGCCCGACAAGCCGATCCTGGTCGACAAGTTCCTCGAGGAAGCCATCGAAGTCGACGTTGACGCGATCTGCGACGGCAAGCGCGTCGTGATCGGCGCGGTGATGGAACACATCGAGGAAGCCGGCGTGCACTCGGGGGACTCGACCTGCGTGCTGCCGCCGCACACCCTCGGTCGTGAGTCGATCGAAGAGATCCACGCCGCGACGAAGGCCATGGCCCTCGAGCTCGGCGTCGTCGGTCTGATGAATGTTCAGTTCGCGGTGAAGGGCTACAAGCTCTATGTGATCGAAGTCAATCCGCGCGCGTCCCGCACCGTGCCCTTCGTCAGCAAGGCGATCGGCGTACCGCTCGCAAAGCTCGCCGCGAAGATCATGACGGGTATGACGCTCGACGAGTTGGGCTTCACCGAAGAAGTCGCGCCGCCCTACTTCTCCGTCAAGGTGCCGGTGTTCCCCTTCAACAAGTTCCAAGGCGTCGACCTCGTACTCTCGCCCGAGATGCGCTCGACCGGCGAGGTGATGGGCATCGACATGAACCTCGGCTTCGCGTTCGTCAAGGCGTACCAAGCCGCGGGGCTCAAGCTGCCCGCATCCGGCGGCCGCGTGTTCTTGTCCGTGCGCAACGCCGACAAGCGCCAGATCGTTCCCGACGCGCGCAACCTCGCTGCAATGGGATACGAGCTGCTTGCGACCGACGGCACCTTCCGCACGCTGCGCGCCAACGGCATCCCTGTCGAGCGCGTGAACAAGATGCACGAAGGTCGTCCGCACATCGTGGACATGATCAAGAACCGCGAGATCGACCTCGTGCTGAACACGCCGTACGGCAAACAACAGCGCGTCGACGACTCCGACATCCGCGCGGCGTCGGTCACGGCCGGTATCCCGTGCATCACGACGCTCGCGGGCATCTCCGCGATCGTCAGCGCGCTGTTCGCGCGCAAGGCCGGCGACTACCAAGTCGCGACCTTGCAAGAACACCACGCGCAGCTCGAGCCGCGGTAGACCCGCCCATTGCAGGCGACTTGCGTCGGCACTGTGCACACCGCAGAGGAGATCGTCGATGAGCACCTCGGAGTCTTCGCGTGCGGCAGAACTGCTGCACCTGCGCTCCGCTTCCGCGGCGAAAGGCGATCCGTTGGCGCCGCCGCTGGTGATGGCGTCGATGTATCACTTGCCCGGCGATCCTGCGGGGCACGCGCAGTACGGCCGCGCGGACAACGCGACCATCGAGGAACTCGAGCGCGCGTTGGGGCGATCACATCGACGCCGGCTTCGTGCGCCTTTCGGTCGGTTGCGCGCCGGACGAGGAAGTGTGGAGCGCGTTACGTTCCGCACTCGAGCGTAGGTCGCGCCCGAGCCGGACGCGAAAGCGCTCAGCTACTGCACGCGCAGCAAGTACGGCATCCGCGCCATCACGGGGCCTTGGCCCAGCAGCGCTGCGAGCTCGCGGCGCGCGCTGTCGATCTCCGCCGCGAAGGCGGAGGTCGAAGTCAGCGGGCGGTCGCGGTTCTCGCGCATGATGTCGCGCAGGATGGCGTCGAAGGGGTCCACGACCTCGGCTTGCGGGAAGCGCAGCTCAGCGTCGGCGTCGAGGTTCGCCCGATCCTTCGCGATGGCGATCGCGTCTTCCAGACTGCCGAGTTCGTCGACCAGACCCAGCTCGACCGCTTGCACGCCGGACCAGACGCGACCTTGCGCGATCTCGGCGACGCGTTCGCGATCCAGCTCGCGTCCGATCGAGACGCGTTCCAAGAAGCCGTCGTAGATCGAGTCGACGATGACTTGGATCGTGGCGAGTTCCTCGGGCGTCTTCGGGCGGTGGATCGCCATCGCGTCCGCGTGCTTCGCGGTCTTCACGACGTCGACCGAGAGGCCGAGCTTGTCGAGCAAGCCGCCGGCGTTCGGCAACATGCCGAAGACACCGATCGAGCCCGTGATCGTCGTCGGTTCGGCGACGATGTGATCGGCCTGGCACGCGATCCAGTAACCGCCCGAAGCGGCGAGCGAACCCATCGAGACGATCACCGGCTTCTTGCCGGAGAGCGCGACGACTTCGCGCAGGATCACTTCCGATGCGATCGCGCTGCCGCCCGGGCTGTTCACGCGCAGGACCACGGCTTCGAAGTCGTCGTTCTGCGCCGCCGCGCGCAAGACGCGCGCGAGCGTGTCCCCGCCGACCTCTTCGCGGCTCTCGCCGTCGACGATGGCGCCCTCGGCGTAGATCACCGCGACGGCGCCGCTCGGTCGGCCGCGCTGTTCGTTGGGGGTCACGTAGCTCTCGATCGTCACCGTCTGGAGCTCTTCGACGTCCAGCAGGTCTTCGAGCTCGCTGATCATCGCGGAGTGCGTCAACGCGCCGTCGGCCAAGCCCTGAGCGACCGCAGCATCACCGGTGATCAAGTTGCCCTCGTCCATCCAGGCGCGCAGCTGCGCCGCGTCGAACGCGCGCGAGCCGGCGACGCCGTCGACGAAGCCGGTCTCGATCGCAGAGAGCAGCAGCTCGGTCTGTTCGCGGTCCTCGGCCGAGCGCTCGTCGGCCAAGAACGGCTCGACGGCCGACTTGTAGCGTCCGACGCGCGTGACTTGGATCTCGACGCCCAGCTTGTCGAGCGCCGAGGCGAAGTACATGCGCGACGACGCGAAGCCGTTCAGCAACATGCCGCCCATCGGATCGACCCAGACGTGTTCCGCGGTGGACGCCAGGTAGTAGGTCGGTTCCTCGTAGATCGTCGCGACGGCGCAGAGCGGCTTGCCGCTCGAGCGGAAGTCGAGCAGTGCGGCTCGCAGTTCCGACAGCGCGGCCCAACCGGAGTGCATGCCGGTGGTCGCGACGTTGCCGCGCAACAAGACGCCCGACACATTGTCGTCCTTCGCGGCGCGACGGATCGCGTCGGTGATCTCCCACAAGCGCGCGGGGTGCACCGAGGGTCCGCCGTTGCCGAGCGGCAGGACTTCCATCGGGTTCAGCTGTCGAGGCGCATCCGCGACCGGCAGGTCGAGATCGACGACCAGCAGCGCGCCCTTCGGCGTCAGCGATCCCAGCGCACCGGCCCAACCGATCAGCGCCAGCAGCAGGAAGCCGCCGCAACCGAGGCCGGTGATCGTGGTCAAGAAGCCGCAGCCCGCGGCGAAGCTCATCTTGAGGAAGTCCTTCATGGCGCGACCACCATAGCGAGCGGCGCGCGGTTCGCACCCCCCAGCTAGAACTGAGGCCCCGCGACTCGTGCTGAGTCGCGGGGCCGCGTGTGTGATCGAAGCCGGAAGGCCTATTCGTTCTCTTCTTGGCGGGTCGTGGTCTCGATGCTGAAGGTCCAGGTGTCCTCGGGGATGTCGTGATCCTTGAGGCCCTTGCGGTTCGCGAGCTGCAGATCGATGTCCGTGATCTTGAGCCGGTTGCTGCCCGCTTCGAGCTGCCACATGAAGTACGCGATCTGGTCGCGCGTGAACTTCGCGTCCTTCTCGGTCGGCTTCAGCCGGAATTTCGAGTCTTCGATGCCGCGGTCGTAGTTGCTGTCCGACTCGGTCATCTCGATGAAGCCGAGGTTCGCGCCGGGCAGGTCTTTCTTGTCAGCGAAGTAGGAGCGCGGACTGGTCGTGCGCTTCAGACCTTCCGACTCCTGCAGGCTGATCAGCTTCGAGTACTGCTGCGACAGCAGCTGGATGCTCTCGACCGTCTCCGGCACCGAGTTGTTCAGCGAGTCTTGCAGGAAGGTCAGCTGATCGCGGTCGCGTCGGTTCACGAAGTACAAGCCGATCGAGCCGATCAACGCGACCAAGATGATCGCGCGCGCCAGGTTCATGTTCTTGAAGAAGCTCGCCATCAGAGCACCTCCGCCTTGCTCGGATCGATCGAGATCTTGAGCCCGCTGGTGCTGATGCCCTTGCCGTTGTCGAGCGGCGTCGTCGCGCGCTGATCGATGTTCGTGCACCAAGCCTGTGCCTGCACCTTGGCGAGCCAGTCCTCGTAGTCGCGGATCGCGGCCGTGTCGCTGTCGGCAAAGATGCTGAGGTCGAGGGTGACGTCCACCGAGCTCTCCTTGCCCTTGCGATCGTTCGAGGTCGAACGCAAGCGCCGGAACGACGGGCGCCAGCCCTCCGCTTCCATGTTGTCGGCGAGCGTGCCGAGCACCAGGCTCAGCCCGTGCAGTGCCGAAGGCGGCTGCGGAACGTCGGACACTTGGCCCAGTTCCTTCTGCAGGTCGTTGATGCCCTTCTTGAGCTGACCTTCGATGTACTTCAGCTGCGCGACGCGGTCGGGCATCTGTTCATCGTCGATGAACTTGCCGTCGACGCTGCCGCAGAAGTTGTTCACGTAGTTCACGAGGCCGTCCATCTTGCCGGCGCGCTGTTCCACGCCGTCCACGCGCACGACCTTGCCGTTGGCGTCGAGCTTGGGTTCCTGGGGGTTGACCAGGTTGCCCTTCTTGCCCTGCTTCGGATTGCCGAGCATGTAGTTGTTCGACGAGTCGCGCCAGCTGCCGATCGCGTCGTGCGTCTGCTTGATCTCCTTGCGCAGGAAGATCTGTTGCACGCCGAGGAAGGTCACCAGCAACAGGGCGACGACGGCGAGCGGCAACTCGAGTCGTTCCAGCGTTCCGGTGTACGCGAGCTCGTCACGGCGCAGCTTGGCGTGGATCGTTCCGCCGCCGAGGCGCGAGAGCGCAGCGCCGTACGCCACCGCTCCCGAGTTGTGGAACTGCGTCGCGCCGTCGTCGATCACGAAGCCGTCAAGCGACTCGATCGAGACGCCCATCACGTCCGTGCCGAGCATTCCCGGCAAGCGATAGCCGCAGACCAGGATCTTGTCGATCGTGTTCACCGTGCGCGCGCCGGAGACCGTGCGCGCCAGCTCGCGCGTGATGCGCGAGAGCACTTCGTCGAGCTGGTGGCCGGAGACCATCTGCGCCGGCGCCCACTGCGCGTCCGCAACCTCGGGTGCCTCGGCTTCTTCGCCTTCGATCAGTTCCTCCGTCGCCGGCGATTCCGGTTCGGGTTCCGAGGCGACGTCCGCGGTCACCGTCTCGGGCGCCAGCGCGCCGATGTGGATCGCGCGCAGCTCGCGGACCTTGCCGCCGTCGACGACGGCGACTGCGGTCGACGACTCGCCGATGTGCACCAAGAGTTGCGCGCTGTCCAAGGTCAGCAGACCGGCGGACTGCGCGGCGTTCACCATCGCGCTGGTCTCGAGCTCGAGTTCCATCGGTTCCGCACCGGCGCGCGTGCAGTCGTCGATGACTTGCGCGAGCAGGTTCTTCGGAACGGCGGTCACCAGCAAGCTGGACGAGTCGCTCGATTGATCGAGCACCATCCAGTCAACACTGACGTCCTCGATGTTGAACTGCGGCAGCTGACCCTCGACCTCGTACTTGAGGACCGACTCGATCTTCGAGGTGTCGGCGAGTGGCAAGGTCTGTCGACGGAACGCGGCGCCGCGCACGTCGAGCGCGACCCCGAGGTTGTCGAGGCCGGCACCCACGCGCTTGAAGACGGCCTTCAAGGCCGCGCGACGTTGCTTCGCGAATTCCGGGGTGTGCGGCGGCAGGTCGCCGCTGAAGCAATCGATCAGCTTCGGCTTCTTCGACGTGCCATCGAGCACCGTCATTTCGAAGCGTCGCGAGCCGAGTCTCAGTCCACAGGCGCGGGCCATTCAGAGGGTCTCCGATAGGATTCCAGTGTTCTCTTCGCCCAAGGCGTCGAAGAGCGGGCGTTTGTTGTCGGGCAAGACCCGGTCCCGGATCAAGGTTCGATAGCGGATTCCAAGCTCGCGCAGCTCTGGTTCCATGGCCGAAGCACTGCGAGCTTCGTGACGCTCGCGCACCGCGTCGAGATCCGCCTGGTAGTGATCCAGCACCGCCCGGAAGAGGCGGCGCTGTTCGTCGTTCAGGTCGAAGGAGGCTGAGAAGCGCGCCTCGTAGTCGGCGAAGGGACCCGGATCGCCGGAGGTCTCCGCGCCGCTGCGTCCCATGACGAAGCCTGCAGAGCCCCCCGCGAGGAAGCTCACCAAGGCCAAGATCAGGATCCACGGCCGCGGGTCGCTCACTTCCGACGCGCCTCGGATTCCGCGACAGCGTTGACGCGATCGAGTTCGCGCAGGACTTCTTCGAGCTGCTGAGGCGAGTCGGAGTCCGCGCGCAGTCGATCGCTCGAGGGCAGGTCGGAGCTGCGCAGGGTGACCGCGAGGATCAGCAGCACCGCGGCAGCGACCGAGGTCGCGGCGAGCACGAAGCGCAGGATCGGCGTCTCTTCGCGCACGGGCATCGGCGCAGCCGGTTCGCCGGTGTCGCCGTCGAACGCGCGTCGCGCAATGCGCGCCGCAAAGCCGTCGGGAACCACCACCGGTCCTTCGGCTTGGAACCACACCTTCAGCGACTTCTCGCCTTGGGCTTGATTGCGGCAGTCCTGGCAGGCCAAGAGGTGTTTGCGCAGCGGGGCCGCTTGGGCTTCGCTCAGCTCACCGTCGAGGTAGCTCGGAATCAGGGCTTGTTGTTGTTTGCAGGCTTCCATAGTCGGACTCCGTCGCTCAGGCTCCGCCGAACTCAGGGTAGAGGGAGAGGAGCTTCTGTTTGAACTTGGCGCGCGCGCGGAAGAGACGTGACTCGACCGTTCCGATCGAGATCCCGAGCTGGTCGGCGATCGCTTGGTAGCTGAGTTCTTCGAACTCGCGCAGCACGAGCGCGGTCCGGAAGATCTCCGGCAGCTCGCCCAACACGCGGTGCGTGATCTCGCTGACCTCTTGCGTGTGCAGTTCCGCATCGGGCGCCGGACACGAGACCGGGCGGGCTTCGCCGACCAGCTCGGGGTCAGGGGCGCTCTGCACCGGGGAACGTCCCCGCCGCTTCATCACGTCGAGCACCGTGTTGACCGCGATGCGATAGATCCAGGTGTAGAAAGAAGAGCGCCCGTCGAAGCTGTCGAGGCGCCGGAAGGCCTTCAAGAAGGCCTCCTGAACGATGTCCTCGGCGTCGACCGGATTGCGCGTGTAGTGACGTGCGAGGGAGAACAACCGGCTCTCGTAGCGCTCCACCAGGAGCTGGAACGACATCCGATTCCCGGCCAGGGTCTCCTGGACGAGTTGGCTGTCTTCCGCTTGTGCCGGCTCCATCATGGGGGTTCCCATCGCGGCGCCTCTGACGCCCCGCTGCGGGATCTATTCCCGCGGATCCCGCGCCACGAGCGGCCCATCGACGTCGTCCAGAGTGTGCCCCAGCTTGTCGCGCTTCGTGCGCAAGTAGTGCAGGTTGCTCTGGTTAGGACGGGAGCGCAGCGGGACCTGGTCGACCACTTCGAGCTCGTGGCCGTGCAGTCCGGCGATCTTCTTGGGGTTGTTCGTGAGCAGCTTCATGCGGCGCACGCCGAGGAAATGGAGGATCTGAGCCCCCAGGCCGTACTCGCGCAGATCGGCCGCGAAGCCGAGCGCCTGGTTCGCCTCGACGGTGTCCATTCCCTCGTCTTGCAGGCGGTAGGCCTTGAGCTTGTTCTCGAGCCCGATCCCGCGGCCCTCTTGGCGCATGTAGACCAGCACCGAGCGCTCTTGGGTGCCGAGGAACTCCAGCGCGCGGTCGAGCTGTTCGCCGCAGTCGCAGCGCATCGAGTGGAAGACGTCGCCGGTCAGGCATTCCGAGTGCACGCGCACGAAGACCGGTTCTTCGATCGGACCGCGCGGTCCGTCGGGTCCGGGGTCGTTCAGGCCCTTGGAGAGCGCGATGTGTTCCTTGCCGTCGATCTTCGAGCGGAAGAGGTGCACTTGGAAGGTGCCGTAGGGCGTCGGCAGCGGGACGCCTTCGTCGGCGGGTTCGACGAGGCGCTCGGCACGCCGGCGGTACTCGATGATGTCCTCGATCGTGCAGATCAGCAGGCCGTGTTCTTCGGCGAAGACCTCGAGATCGGGCATCCGGGCCATCGTGCCGTCCTCGTTCATGATCTCGCAGATCACGCCGGCTTCACGCGCGCCGCAGAGGCGCGCCAGATCGACGGTGCCTTCGGTCTGGCCGCCGCGGACGAGCACGCCGCCCTCGCGGGCGCGCAGCGGGAAGACGTGACCGGGACGCGCGAGGTCTTCGGCCTTCGACCGCGGATCGACCGCGGTCAAGATCGTGTGCGCGCGGTCCGCCGCGCTGATGCCCGTCGTCACTCCCTGCTTCGCCTCGATCGAGACGGTGAAGCCCGTCGTCATCGAGCTCGTGTTCTTCTCGACCTGCGGGTGCAGACCGAGCTGATCGCAGAGACCCGGCGCCATCGGCAAGCAGATCAGGCCGCGACCGAAGCGCGCCATGAAGTTGATCGCCTCGGGGGTCACGTGTTCGGCGAGCATCGCCAGGTCGCCTTCATTCTCGCGCGAGGGGTCGTCGACGAGGATGATCATGCGGCCGGCGCGCAGGGCGTCGAGCACTTCGGGAATCGCTGCGGTGGTCATGGTTGTACCTGGGGGGTGTTGGAGGGTTCTTCGCGGTGCCCTCCGAACCCTCCATAATACGGTGCACGCCGCTCGCTCACACCCCGGACCCCGTTGCCATGGCACGTCGACTGATCTTTCTGCTCGCTCTCGCCGGCGCTTGCCGGTCCGCTCCGCCCCCGAACGACTCGCAAGCGGCCGCGATCGCCCCGCTGGAAGCGCAGCCCGAGGACGCCGTGCTGCGCGAGATCGCCTCGATCGAGGCCTTCGGCGAGGACCCGCAGGGCCGCCTGCTGGACGAGCTCGCCGGTGGATCGACCGTTGAGCGCCGCCAGGCCGCAACCGCGCTCGGCCGCCTCTCCCCCGCCCGCTGCGCGCCGGGGACCCGTTCGGCGCTAACGGCGGCCCTCGCCGACCCCGAGCCGGAAGTGCGGGTCGCCGCCGCCTTCGCGCTGGGCCAGCGCCGGGAGCCCGGCGTCGACTCCGCGCTCGCGAAGGCCCTGGCCGACTCGGACCCGAACGTGCGCGCCGCTGCCGTGACCGCCGCAAGCCGCTGCGCACCGGGCGAGCTGCTCGAAGACCTGCTCTTCGCGATCGGCGACGAAGACACCCGCGTGCGTTCGGCCGCGCTGCTCGCACCGCACCGCTTCGACACGCAGCATCCGAGCGCGGCGCTCGTCGATGCGGCGCTGGTGAACTTCGCGCAACGGGCGCCGACCCACTTGCTCTCGAGCTGGGGTGCCGCCATCCACGACAACCGCGTCGATCGCCCTGAGCCCGCCGACATCAACGAGATCGAACTCGCCGTCTTCAGCCTCGCGCGACGCCGCTCCGAGCGCGGACGTGACATCTTCTTGCTCTGGGCTCAGCCCGAGGCGCCGGTCGACGTTCGCATCTTCGCGCTGCAAGGCCTCGGCACCTTGGATGCCGTCTCGCCTGAAGAACTTGGACAACAGCGAACCGCTGCGGCGGACTCCGAGTGGCGCGTTGCAGTCGAAGGCCTGCGCGGGATCGCGAAGCATCCGGTTCCCTCGAACCCCAGCGCGCTCGGCGCGACCGAACACACGTCCGAACACATTCGACTGATCACCGACGCGCTCGGGCACTCCTCCGCGCAAGTGCGCCGCGTGGCTGCGGAGAGCCTCGCCGCCTTCACCGCACAACGTGATCAAGTGCTTCCTGCACTCGAACGCGCCAGCGTCGACCCGTCCCCTTCCGTGCGCGCCGCCGTCATCGCAACGCGCGCGAAGCTGTGGGGCGACGACTTCGCCGCCGACCTCGAAATGCTCGCTTTCGACGCGGATCCGGTGGTTCGCGCCGGTGTGGCGGAAGCGGCGGGCGCTCTGCCGTCTGACCGTGCGATCCCGCTGCTGACTTCGCTGGCACGCGATCGTTACCCGCGCGTCGCCGGAACGGCGGTGCTCGAGTTCGGCAAGCACTTGGGCGGCGAAGGTCGCCGGCGCTTGCACATCATCTTGTCGGACGAAACCGAAGACGCCGGCATCCGGCTGATGGCCTTGGTCGCGCTCGCGGAGGAGCCGCGGCCCGAAGACGTTCCGCACCTCGAGTTCGCGTGGCGCACGAGTGAAGGCGAGATCGCACAAGAGATCCGGTCCGAAGTGCTGCACCGCGCCGCCGCGATCCCGGGGCCGAAGTCGTACGCGCTGCTCTGGCGCGGCGTCGAGTCGGACGAACCGTACATCGCCGAACTCGCGCGACGCTTGGTCACCGAGCGCGCGCCGGACACCGAGTTCCCGCCGCTCCTTCCGGTCCCCGGCACGCCGCCGGTCATGCCCGTCTTCGATCCGTCGCCGCCGCTCGTCGAACTGCACACCAGCCGCGGCTTGTTGCTCTTCGAGCTCGCGCCCGAAGGCGCGCCGCGCCACGTGCACAACTTCGTCGAGCTGGTCAAGAGCGGTCACTACGACGGACTCGACTGGCACCGCGTGGTGCCGGACTTCGTCGCGCAGGGCGGCGATCACCGCGGCGACGGCAACGGCTCGCGCACCTACGACGGACGTCCGCTGCGGCGCGAGTTCACCTCGCGACCGTTCCGCCGCGGGACGCTCGGCATGCCGCGCAACGAGAACCCCGACTCCGGCGGCAGCCAGATCTTCGTCTGCCACCGCGCCACGCCCCACTTGGACGGGAACTACACGGCCTTCGGCGAGCTGGTCCAGGGCTTCGAGGTGCTCGACGCGCTCGAGGTCGGCGACCGCATCCACTCGGCGCGCCTGCGCGGCTCCGGCGGTCGCTGAGCCGGAAGGTGCCGGTCGAGCCGCGGGGTCGGGCGGGCGGCTGCCGGTGGTGAAGGCTCTGGATAAGCCTCATCCACAGCTGTGGACAACCTGCACGGAAGACGCCCTAAGCCCTGAAAAAACAACTACTTGCTGAGAGTTCGGTGTCCGGTAGAGCTTGGGGACAAGCGGGGGACTCCACTCAGGAGGCCCGCGTGGCCGAAACAGCCCGGTGACGGTCGCTCCCCGGCGGCCGCGGAACCAGCTGGATCGATCTCTCCATGGACAAGCGACTCTTTCTGCTCATCGGTCTGAGCCTCATCGGCGGCATCGGCCTGACTCAGCTCCCGCGTCTGGACGCGCTGCCGCAACTGGCGTGGCCCGCGAAGGCGTCGGCCGACGCGCCCGCGATGGAAACCGGCGTCACACGCGTGATGCGGCAAGTCGCCGAGCTCGAGCGACGCCTCGATGACTCGCGCGCCGAGGTCGAACGACTGCGCAGGCGCCAGCAGCGCATGGCGGAACTCGGCGTGATGATCGAGGACCTCGAGTGCCGGCTCGCCGAGACGCACTCCCAGCTGGTGGACGACCAATACCGCGCGCTGACTGAAGCCTCGCTGCATCAGGACGTCGAAGCTCGACTCGACGATCGCATCGCCGAACTCAATGAAGGCATCGAGTCGCGCTGGACCGACTTGCAAGAAGCGGTCTTCGAGACGCAGTCGCTCGCCGAAGCCGCGAGCGGCACCGTCGACGCTTTCCGCGAACGCGAAGCGCCCGACCGCGAGCGCATGTGGGCCGAGCTGATGGGACCGACCGTGCAGCTCGCCGGCGAGAGCACCGTCGGTTCCGGCGTACTGTTGCGCTCGCGCGAGCTGGCTGACGGCTCGCATCAGACGCACCTCTTGACCGCCTGGCACGTCGTACGCGACATCCTCTCCGACGCCGACGGCCTCGAGCGACCGATCCCGGTCACGCTCTATTCACCGCACGGCGATCCGTCGCACGACACGGCGACGCTGCTCGAGTTCGATCCGACGCTCGACGTTGCCTTGCTCGTGATGAGCGGTACGGAAGCCTACTCCTACGGCGCCAAACTGCCGCTGGTCGACCGCCTTCAACAAGCCGGCGTCTTCGATCCGATCTACGCCGTCGGCTGCCCGCTCGGCAACGATCCGATCCCGACCTACGGCGAGGTCGCTGATACCGAACACCGCGTCGGTGAAGAAGCGTACTGGATGATCAGTGCGCCGACGTACATCGGCAACTCGGGCGGCGGCATCTTCGATGCGCAGACCCACGAACTGCTCGGCATCTTCTCGAAGATCTACACGCACGGAAACCTGCGTCCGACCGTCGTGCCGCACATGGGGCTCGTGACGCCGATGGACCGCATCTACACCTGGCTCGGCGAGGTCGGCTACGCCGAACTCGAACCGCGACAGAGCACCTCGCGTCCGTTGACCGCCTCGGCGGAGCGCTAACGCGAAGCGGGACAGACCGCCTCGGGTAAACCGTGGCCGGGGGGCAACACCTCCCGAGAAAGAGCGGCCGGTGGGGAGTCAAACTCCTCACCGGCCGCCTTCTTTGGAGCGCAGGTTCTCGCTCGAATGAACTCGGTCGTTGTCGGTCTAGAACGAGTAGCTCGCCCAGATCCAGCCCTTCTTCGTGTCGGGGGCTTGCGCGCCGACGGCGGCGTCGTCCGCGTTGTAGTCCGCGTACTTCACACCGACGTTGAGGTCCTTGTTGACCTTGTGCGTCCACAGCACGTCGAGCTCCTGGCCGTATTCCCCGTTGCCGCTGTCGGGCGAGAAGTCGTGGAAGATCAGCGCGAAGCCGCCGTCACCGTAGGACCAGCCGAGTTGACCGTAAGCGTCCCTCAAGCCGGCGTCCGGCGTAACGAGGAACATATCAGCCCAGCCGTTGAAGGAGTGCAGGGTGGCGAGCGGCGTCTGGAAGGAATCGCCCGTTCTGCCCGAGCCGCCCAGCACTTCGTAGCCGCCCTTCAGCGTCCAACCCGAACGATGATAGCCGAGTGAACCGAGCATGTAGTCAGCGTCGACGTTGTTCGGGTTGTCGCCGTAGTCCTTCTGCTTCGCGTACTCGGCTTCGTACGAGAGCGACCAGTTGTCGAAGGTCGGCTTACCGGACATGCGCACGCCGATCGAGCTGGTTGACGAGGTCGGCGTGTAGGTGTAATCGAGCAAGTAGCCGTAAGCGACGAGTTTGCCGTAGTCCTCGAAGTCGAAACTCGCGTTGATCAGGTGCGTGTCCATCCGCGCGTTGCCAATGGGTGAGTTGTCACTGAAGATGCGGTTGACGTTCTGCACGTACGAGTAGAAAAGGCCGAAGTCACTGTCGCCAGCGTACTCCGCCGAGAAGCCGTCGAAGGTCTGCTCGTTCTGACGCCAACCGACGTTGCCGACGAAGCGATCGTTGTCGAGTTTGATGCGCCGGCGCCCGACGCGCAGATCGGTGTCGGTGACACCGGTGTAGCCGAGGAACACTTGGTTCACATCGGTCGCCTCGGCGTCTGCAACGACGGGACGACTGGTGACGCCGTTCAAGGTCGAGTTGTACGAATCCGGATCGCCGAGAACGGAGAGGTTTCGAATTTCGAGCAGCCCACGGAAGTTCTTGTACTCGCCCGTTTCGTATCCGAACAAGGTCTGCAGCGTCGATGAGTACGCATCTTCAGCGAAGCCCTGCTGATCGACCGTCTCGAAACGGTAGCGCAGCTTGACCCACATGTTGCCGCCGGTCAGCGCGTCGCGGAACTCTCCCGCGGACCATTCCTCCTCTTGCATGGCATTGAGAGTGGCTGCGGCTTCGGTCGCGCCGTCGTTCGCGAGCGTAGGTAGAGCCAGGGGGCCGAGCGCGATGGCGCCGGCGAGACAGTGACGACTCGGAGCAAGCAGCTGACTGGCGAGTCCCGGTTGGGTGGAGTTCCGGTGCATGTCGATCCTGGGGAAGGGGTCCCACGGAGCCAGACTGCATCCGATGCAGCTCGTCCCAGACTGCGGGAAGAGGGCGAGGGGAACCCGATGGGTGTGTTGGAAGCGCTGCGACCATAAGGCTGCGAGTGATCTACGGGGACAGCGGCGGCATGGGAACACCGCCGGCACCATGAGCGCACTACGGCAATGAGCGTAGGCGGACAGCGACTGATGGGCATTGCGCAGCGAGCGGGTTCAGAGGCGGGGGAGCGCCGTTCGGCCGTGATCGGCTATCCTGCCTCCCCGGAAACCGACCATGCTGCGACCCCTCCAATACGCTGTCTGCCTGGCCCTTACCCTCGTTGCCTGCGGTCCGTCGGGTTACCCGCCCGCCACGCCCAAGGACTTCGGAGCCCTCGAGAAGCCCGTCAAGCGGCTGGTCGACCAGCGGCTCGCGGCGGTCGAAGCGGCACCGGCCGACGCTCGCGCGCACGCCTTGCTGGGCGCCGTTTATCAAGCCAACGGACTCTGGTTGCCCGCGGCGGAGAGCTTCGCTCAAGCGGCCGCGCTCGATCCGAACGAACCACTCTGGCCCTACTACGGCGCGCGCGCATTGCTGCTGCTGAGCCGCGCGTCCGAATCCCGCACGCTGATGCTCCGAGCGATCGAGGTCGACGACGGCTTCGCCCCCGCCCACTTCGTGCTCGGTTGGATGCAGCTCGACGAAGGCGACCTCGCCGGCGCTCGCGCGAGCTTCCAGCGCGCGCGCGACCTCGAACCGCGTCAACCTGATCCACTCATCGGCCTCGCCATGCTGGCGCTCGACGAAGGCGATGCTTCGCTCGCGCGCGAGTTCACGACCCAAGCGCTCGAGCTGCGGCCCGGTTACCGACCGGCGCGCTTCGTGCACGGCTCTGCGCTCGTCGCGCTGGGCGAGACCACGCGCGGCCGCTCCGAGATGGAAGCCGGCGCGGACTCCTTCGACTCGTTGACCGCCAACATGTCGACGTCGTTCAGCACCGAGATCCTGAACGCGCAAGTGAACCGCGCCGAAGTGCTGTCGCGCGCATCGCAACTCTCCAGCGACGGCAACACGGCGCGGGCTCTGGCACTGCTCGACCGGCTGACCATCGACTTTCCCAACGACGCGTTGATCCAAAACAACCGCGGGATGGTGCTGCAGAGCATCGGGCGCACCGACGAAGCCATCGACGCCCTCGAGACTGCCGCGCGCCTCGACCCTCGACTGTCGCGAACCTGGGGCAACCTCTCGCGGATCTACTTGAACGTCGACCGACTCGACGACGCACTGACCACTTCGACCAAAGCCGTCGAGCTGGACGCTCAGAACCACTCGGCGTGGTCGATCCTCGCCGTCGTGAAGCGCAAGCAAGGCGAGCTGAACGGTGCGCTGCAGGCGGCTCGTCGCGCCGTCACGCTCGCGCCCGACGTCGCCGAGTACCACTCCGCGCTCGGCAACGTCTTCGCCGCAGCCGGCCAACTGCAAGGCGCGCTCGGGCCGATGCAGCGCGCCGCAGAACTCGACCCGCGCGTCCCGCAGTACGAACTTGCGGTCGCCTCGGTGCTGATCGGCCTCGAGCGCTACGACGAAGCGCGACAAGCGCTCGACCGCGCGCGCGCCATCGATCCGCAAGTCACCGGCTTGCGACAGCTCGAAGACAAGCTCCACACCGCGTCCGGTCGCTGACCCCCATCACCATGAGATCCCTCTTCCCCCTCGCGCTCTGCGCGCTGTTCGCCGGCTGCAACGAAGGCACGCGCGAGCGCATCGACCTCGGCGTCGACGCCGAGACCGGCACCGGCAAACCCTGGTTCCGTGATGTCACCGCCGAGTCCGGCGTCGACTTCGTGCACCGCCGCGCGCGCGAACAACGGCTGTGGTTGCCCGAGATCATGTCCAGCGGCGTCGCACTGTTCGACGCCGACGGCGACGGCTTGCTCGACTTGTTCTGCGTGCAGGGCGGCGACTTGCTCGAGCCCAAACCCGAAGACACCAGCCGCTTCTACTTGAACCGCGGAGACGGACGCTTCGAGGACGCGACGACCGCGGCCGGCTTCACGCGCACCGACTACGGCATGGGTTGCGCGACGGGCGACTACGACGGCGACGGCGACCTCGACCTGTACGTCACGAACGTCGGACCGAACGCGCTCTACCGCAACGACGGCGACGGCAAGTTCACCGATGTAACTGCGGAAGCCGCTGTCGGACACGACGGTTGGGGAACCAGCACGACCTTCGTCGACTACGACGGAGACGGCGACCTCGACCTCTTCGCGGCGAACTACATCGTCTGGTCGCCCGAGTTGGTCGTGCCTTGCACGGCGAGTTACGGCAAGCCGGTGTACTGCAGCCCGAAAGCCTACGCGCCCGCGCCGGACGTGCTCTACCGCAACGACGGCAACGGCCGCTTCACCGATGTGACGGTCGCCGCGGGACTCAATGCGGCCTACGGTAACGGGCTCGGCGTCGCGTGGGGCGACTTCGACGACGACGGCGACACGGACCTCTACATCGCCAACGACGGCACGGCGAACCAACTATGGCGCAACGAGGGCGACGGCACCTTCGTCGACATCGCGATGGAGTCAGGTTGCGCGCTGAACCGCGACGGCAAAGCCGAAGCGGGCATGGGCGTCGCGGCGGTCGACCTCTCGGGCGACGGCAAGCTCGACCTCTTCATGACACACTTCGCCGAAGAATCCAACACACTGTACGAGAACCTCGGCGGCCGCTTCGCCGACCGCACGCACCGCTCCGGCATGTCGCGCGCTTCGCTCGAACACACCGGCTTCGGCATGGGCTTCGCCGACTTCGATCAAGACGGCCACCTCGACCTGTACGTCGCCAACGGTCGCGTCACGCGCCGCGACACGGGCGCCGACGACGAGTCGCAGTGGGCCGAACCCGATCAACTCTTCCGCGGCCTCGGCGGCTCGCGCTTCGAAGAAGTCATGCCCAAGTCGGGCCTCGCGAACGCCCCCAAACTCGTAACACGCGGCGCCGCCTTCGGTGATGTCGACAACGACGGTGACGTCGACGTCGTGCTGCTCGACAACCACTCGGGCGTGCGCATCCTCGCGAACGAAGCACCGGCGCAAGGCAACGCGATCAGCTTGCGGTTGGTCGGCACCACCGGCGGTGACGCGCTCGGCGCCACCGCAACGATCACCGCCGGCGACACATCCTGGACGCAACGCGCCATGACGGCCTTCAGCTACTGCAGCGCCAACGATCCGCGCGTGCACGTCGGACTGGGCGACGCCACACAAGTCGACCGCGTGGTCGTGCGCTGGCCGGACGGATCGTCCGAGTCGTACGGGCCGTTCGCCGCTGGTACGCGGCAGACGCTGACCGCGGGCGCGGGTCGATCGCTCGACTGATCAGCGAGAGCGCGGTCAGTGCATCCAGCGCACGCCGAGGAGCAGCGCGAACTGGTCGCGATCCTCTCCCGCGACCGCTGCATTGTCTGCAGTCTCTCCAACCAGCCCCAGGTATCGAACTCCGAGATAGGGCGCAAATTCGCGGCGCCATTCGTACCTGAGTCGAAGCTCGAGACTCGCCTCGTACAAGCCGGCCCCCAGAGCTTGCTCCGGAACATCTTGTGCCGCGAAGCGGAGTTCCGAACGCGGCTGCAGGACGGTTCGCTGCGTCACGCGAATGTCATACTCGCCTTCGAAGGTCGCCGTGAAGTCTCCCCGCTCGGTGATATACAACGTATTGTCCAGTTCGAACAAGCCCGGCGCGATGCCCTGAATGCCTAACGCGGCGGACCAAAGGTCCTCATGCTTGCCGCCGTCCCACGTGTCCGCGTACTGCAATCCGGCTTGCGCGTTCCAAAAGGGCGCGATCAAGCGCGAGTAGAGCACATCGAGTTCGACCGCACCGGACTGGAAGTCATCCACTGCGACTTCGCCATCGAGCTTCCACCACAGCCTGTCGAGGTCGTAACCGACCCAACCCTGCGCTTCCGTGCCGATCTCATCGGGGCCTCGGCTCTGCGCGCGGTATTCGAATTGCTCGAAGAACGTCCATACGTGTAATTCGTCATCAGGGATGACGCGCGGGAAGCCGGCGGGCGGCGGGCTCGCGGCTCGATCGAGGACTTGATCGAGGGTCATCCCCGGCGGAAGTGCAGGACCGTACTCAGGTGCCGATTGCGACGCTTTCGGCTCGTCCTGGGCGTGATCATGCGCGCCGGGCACCTGTTGCATGCCCTGATGCTCCTGGGCGGAGAGCGGGGCCACGAAGACTGCGAGAGCGACCGCCCTGCAACAATGCTCAGCTCGCGACATGGATCGGACCTCCTTCCAATGATCGCACGACGGCGATGGTTCGGAACATCCCCATGTCCATGTGGTACAGCAGATGGCAGTGGAAGGCCCATTGCCCCGGTGCGTCGACCGTGATGTCGACCGTCAGCAGTTCCGACGGCTGAACGCTGACCGTGTGCTTGCGCGGGTTGTCCGCGTAGTCACCTCCCGTGTAGAGATCCATCCACATGCCGTGCAGATGAATCGGGTGCGTCATCATCGTGTCGTTGAACATGTTGATGCGCAGCCGTTCGCTGTAGACGAAGCGGAACATCTCCGATTCGGACCACTTCTTGCCGTCGAACCCCCAGATGTACCTGCGCATGTTGCCCGTCAAGTGGAGATCCACCTCACGCGTCGGCGCGCGACGATCACGCGGGGTCTCCAAGCAGCGCAACTGGCCGTAAGTCAACACGCGCCAACCGTCTCCGCCGAGGCCACTGCCCGGATCGTCCAGTTGGCGGTAAGCCGATTGCGCCATGGTGATGCTGCCCGGACCGTGATGGTCCGGTCCGTGCACGATGCGGTCGGGCAGGCCTTGCGTCGGCAACGCGCCGCCTCGCGCAGTCGTACTGGCGGGGTCGGTGGACATGCCCGGCATCGAGTCCATTCCAGCCGCCCCGGCCGCTACCGACGCGCCCGTGTGCGAGCTGTGGTCGTCACCCTTCGTCGAAGCGCTCGAGTCCGCCATGCCGTCCATGCCGTCCATCGACGCACCGCCGTGCTCGGCTCCCATCACCATCCCCATGTCCATCATGGTCAGCATGGGGCGCTCCCGGCGTTCCGGAACTTCAGCTTGCACGGCGCGGTCGGTCGTCAGTGTTCCGCGCGTGTATCCGCTGCGGTCCATCGTCTCCGCGAACAGCGTGAACGCGCCGCCTTCGCTAGGCACCGTCACGATCACATCGAAGGTCTCTGCGACAGCGATGCGCAGCTCATCCGTCTCGGTCGGCTTCACGTTCTGGCCGTCCGCTTGCACGACCGTCATCGGCAGGCCGGCTATCCGGAAGTCGTAGTAGGTCATCGCCGAGGCATTCACGATGCGCAACCGTACTCGCTCACCCGGCTCGACGAGTGCCGTCCAGTTCTCGTACGGCGATTGACCGTTCATCAGGTAGGTGTAAGTCTCACTCGTCACGTCTGCGAGGTCCGTCGGGTCCATTCGCATCTTGCGCCAGCCCCAACGTTCGGCAAGCACTTCGCCGAACGACTTGCGCGTCGCCCGCATCTGATCGTCGTAATTCTCGAGAGTCGGTCGCTGGAAGTTGTAGTAGCCCTCCATCGTCTTCAACTTGTGAAGCACCTTGTGCGGATCCTCGAAGGTCCAGTCGGAAAGCACGACCGAGAACTCCCTGTCGTACTCGACCGGGTCGGATCCCGCCGGCTCGATGATCAGCTGGCCGTAGTGTCCCAGCTGTTCCTGAACGCCCGTGTGACTGTGGTACCAGTAGGTGCCGTTCTGACGGACGTCGTACCGGTACGTGAAGGTCTGGCCCGCCGCAATCCCCGGGAAGCTGATGCCCGGAACGCCATCCATGTCGTATGGCAAGAGCAGACCGTGCCAGTGGATCGACGTGGATTCCGACATGCGGTTGTGCACGCGGATCAACGCCTCCTTGCCTTCGCGCATGTGAATCACCGGACCAGGGACCGATCCGTTGATGCAGACTGCTCCACCGGGATAGCCGTCGATCGCCAGGGTACGTCGTTCGATGTAGAGGTCGATGCCCCCCGGCGCGGTCGCGTCCAGTTTCGAGAAAACCCCCGCACGCGGTAGCGGCTGCGAGAACCGTGGTCCGCCGGGCTTGAGCGACGACTTGAGAACTGAGCAACTCGAGAGAGCAGCCGCGGCCGACGTGCTCAAGAATGCGCGTCGATCCATGAGTCGGCGGCGTTGGGCTGTGAAGGGATCGGACATGAGCGAGATTCCTGTGTTGGTGTCGCAGCTCGGCAAGGCGGCTGTAGCCTAGCAAGTCGCCGACTACAAGGGGGGGGTGAGCGTGGGATGCCAGAACTGCGCGGCACCTGCCGCGCTGCCAACCGCTCCTCGATTGCCGAACAACTCGTATCGGACGACGCGCCGATCACGGCGCCGACGGCCGGCCTGCCGTCTTCCCAGGCCTAGGTGCCGGAGACTGAAACGGGCGGGATCAGCTGCGAGCTCGCCAACCCCATTTCGTCCTCTGCGAGGTCGATAGAGAGCGGGTCGGGTGCGCAACCATCTTCCGCTTGCGCGAGGAGCGCCCAGCCCGTGCCCTCACTGACTTTGAGGCGGAACTCCCCCGCGGAACCTGTCTGCGCCTGACGTATGACGGGCGATCGGACCGGCTCTCCGAACTCGTCGTCTCTTAGCGCGCCGCACGAGCCTCGGCGAACAGTTCCTATCGACGAGGCTCGAGCGCGAACAGAGCACGAGCGCCCTTGGCATCGGCCAAGGGCGCTCGTACGTCTGCCTCGCGCGCTGCTGCGAGTGTTTAGTGCCGGAAGTGTCGCTGGCCGGTGAAGACCATCGACGCACCGAGGCGATCGCAGGCCGCGATCACTTCATCGTCGCGCACCGATCCACCGGGCTGTAGGAGCGCGGTGACGCCGGCCTCGATCGCGGTCTCGACGCCGTCGGGGAAGGGGAAGAAGGCGTCGGAAGCGAGCACGCTGCCTTGCACTTCATCGCCGGCCTTGTGGACGGCCATGCGCACCGCGTCGACGCGCGACATCTGGCCGGCGCCGACGCCGAGCACGCGTCCGCCGTGCGCGAGGACGATCGCGTTCGACTTGACGTGCTTCGAGATCTTCTCGGCGAACAGCAGGTCGGCGACTTGCGCTTCGGTCGGCTTCTTCTGCGTCTTCGACTCGAGGTCGGCAGCCTTCGCGACGGAGAGATCGCGGCCTTGCAGCAGGAAGCCGCCGGTCAGCTTCTTCAGCTCGATGTCGCGCTCTTGGCGGACGTTCGTGCCGAACTTGCCGCAGGCGAGCAAGCGCACCGACTTGCCCCACTTGGGCTTCTTGGTGAGCAGCTCGAAGGCATCGTCGTCGAAGGACGGCGCGACGATCGCTTCGACGAATCGATTGCCTTCGACGAGGAAGGTCGCCGCGGCGAGGTTCACCGGGCGCGTGAACGCGAGCACCGAACCGAAGGCCGACAAGGGATCGCCGGCCCACGCGGCTTCGAGCGCCGCTTCGATCGTCTCGGCCGCCGCGGCGCCGCACGGGTTGTTGTGCTTGGTGACGGCGACGAAGGGTTCGTCGAACTCCTTCGCGAGCGCGTGCGCCGCGTCGAGGTCGATCAGGTTGTTGTAGCTGAGCGCCTTGCCGTTCAACACCTCGGCCGAGGCGACGCTGGGTTCGTCGAAGCCGCTGGTGCGGTAGAAGGCCGCGACTTGGTGCGGGTTCTCGCCGTAGCGCAGCTCGAGTTCCTTCGTGCCCGCGATCGCGAAGCTCGGCGGGAAGGCGGTCTCGGCGAGGTCGTCTTCGAGCTCGCGTTCGAACATCCAGCGCGAGATCGCAGCGTCGTAGCGCGCGGTCAACGCGAAGGCTTTCGACGCCAGCTCGCGGCGCAGCTCGTCCGACAACTCGCCCTCACGCTTCTGCATGTCGTCGAGCACGCGGCCGTAGTCGTCGGGTTCGGTGACGATGCCGACGAAGCGGTGGTTCTTCGCAGCCGAGCGCACCATCGACGGTCCGCCGATGTCGATCTGTTCGATCGCGTCCGCGCGCGAGACGCCGGGCTTGGCGACCGTCGACTCGAAGGGGTAGAGGTTCACGACGACGAGGTCGATGCCGCTGATGCCGTGCGCTTCCATCGCACCGGTGTGGCCCGCGTCGTCGCGCAGCGCGAGGATGCCGCCGTGCACCTTGGGGTGCAGCGTCTTGACGCGGCCGTCCATCATCTCGGGGAAGCCGGTGTACTCACTGACTTCTCTGACCGGCACACCGGCCTTCTCGAGCGCGGCATAGGTGCCGCCGGTGGACAGGATCTCGACGCCGAACTGCGACAAGGCCCGCGCGAAGTTCTCGATACCGGACTTGTCCGAGACGCTGATCAGCGCCCGCTTGATCTTGGATGTCATGGGGTTCTCCAGCCCACCCGGGCTCGAAGAAGGGGGTCTTGGGAACTCGGTCCCGGAGCATGAAACGAGCAGTGTAGCGAGCCGCTCCTCGCCCTCGCGCGGGTCTCGGCCGGGAAACGCGACATAGGTCTACAGGATCGCTCCGCCTCGGGCCGATCCCTGAGCCGAGGGTCCCTGGACGGGCTGGTCAGTCGACCGGCCCGGGGGCACTCGCGTACCGAGGAGTGACGTGACCCCCCGATCCAGAATCCTGTTCATCATGCTCGGCGGCCTGCTGGGGCTCGCCACCGTCGTCGGCAGCAGTCTGCGGCCCGACCGGCGTCCGAACCTGGTGCTGATCGTGGTCGATACGCTGCGCGCCGATGCGCTCTCGAAGTCGGCCGGCACCGCTGAGACGCCGGCCTTCGACGCGTTGCAAGCCGACGGCGTGGTGTTTCGCCAAGCCTTCGCGCACGCGCCGCTAACCGTGCCGAGTCACGCCGCGATCTTCTCGAGCCGCTTGCCGCACGAGAACGGTGTGCGCTCGAACGGACAGTTCGTCGGAACCGACTTGCCATTGCTCGCCGAACACCTCGCGGGAGAAGGTTATGCGACGGCCGCCGCCGTCAGCCTCGCCACGCTCTGGCCCAACGAGAAGCTGCGCGGACTCGACCGCGGGTTCGAGCACTTCGACACCGGCGAACGCATGGTCGCACGTTCCTTCGACGTGTTGCCCCGCATCCGCCAAGCGCTCGACGCTGCTCACCAGGACGAGCGCCCGTTCTTCCTGTTCGCCCACTTCTCCGATCCGCACGAGCCCTACTGCTCTTACGAAGGTCCCGAACGAACGGCGCAACTCAGCCTGGACGACACGGCGCTCGCCGAAGTTTCGACGTCGCGCGCCACCGACTGGCAGCGCTCGATCAGCTTCACCCCCGGCACGCATCACTTCCGCATCGCAGCCGGCGAAGAGTTCAAGCTGCGCCAGTTCGCGTTGAAAGACGCGCGCGGCGATCTGAGCTGGGAACTGACCGAAGGCGGCCTGCTCGAAGCCGGCCGTAGCGTCACGATTCGCATCACGAACCCGCGCGTCGTTCCGGTCACCGCGCAGCTGCGCGCGTGGGTCAACGATGTGCCGACGCTGAGCGAGATCCGCGCACGCTACGTTGCAGAAGTCGAAGCCGTCGACCGCGCCGTCGGCGAGCTGGTCGCCGAGTTGAAAGAGCGCGGGATCTACGACTCGAGCCTGATCGTCCTCACATCCGACCACGGCGAAGGCCTGGGCGAGCACGGCATCATCGGCCACGCCGTGCAGCTCTACGACGAAGTGCTGCGCGTGCCGCTCGTCATGAAGTTGCCTTACAGCGCACGCCCCGCGCACCTCGCGCGCGCCACGGGAACGCTCGTCCGTCACAAAGACCTCGCGCCGACCCTGCTGCGCGAGATGGACGTCTCACGCATCCCCGGCGCGACCGGCCGACCGATCGAAAACACTTCGCCGCGCATCCTGCTCGCCGAAGCGCACCCGCCCGAAGCGCCGCAGCCGATCCTCGCGATGCGCGACAACGAGTACAAGTTGATCTTCTTCGCTGACGACGATCGCTTCGAGCAGTTCTACCTGCCGACCGATCCGCTCGAGCTCGACAACGTCTTCCTGCACCAAGGCCACTTGCGCTCCACGTGGCAAATCGACTTGCGCCGCCTCGCGCGCGAAGGACACGAGGAACAGACCGAAGGGCTTAGCGAAGACGTTGCGAGCCGCATCAAGGCGTTGGGTTACTGAGTCTATACCGGTTCCCGAGCTACTCCCCGCAGTGGATCTCGAGCGCAACTCTAGTTCCCGCCCCAGCGGTAAAGGGGTACTCCCGAGACGTGTCTTGCCCGGTTCTCGAACTTCTAAGCAGGCCCGCAACAGGCGGCAAGCAGGAGGAAAGAAAGCGACCACCGCACCGCACGCCCCGACCCTCGTTCTTCTGCGCCGGCTCATCCAAACGAGTCCAACGCAGGGGAATCGGAAAGCCGGACTCTTGAACTTGCGCGACCAAACTCAGTGCGTGGCCCCAGTGATCTTGCGCGACCTGCGAGCAGTTGATCGTCACGAGGAGCCTGGCGGGCTCGGCTAGCCGTGGCCGGACCTCCGCATTCATGCCAGGCACCACATCCACGTCCAGGAACGGCTCTATCGGTACCAACTCGACGTCGTCCAGCGGAAAGAACAGCAAGCGGTAACGGCCAGGCAGGAACCGCTGGGGTACGCCGGTCAGGAGCTGAATCTCTCCGTCGCGCATGTGTGCTTGGATGTGACGTTCAAGGTCCGTCGCACGATAACTCGACTCTCGCCGGCCGTCGTGCATAGGGACGACGACTTCGACAGTCTGCGTGGATTGAAGTTCCAGGAGCCGGATCTCTCTGGTTCCGGATGCCATCGGTGCGATACTCAAGCTCCCTAGCAGCCCCGCCACGTCGGACGTGTGGAGGAGTTCGGCGGCCATTACCCTGAATCCAACGCCCGGTCGCACCAGCACGCTCGTTCCCTGACTGCCGGACTCCACTCTGTCCCAAAGACTCCAAGGTCCCTCGCCGTCCGTGCTGCCCCGGGTCCCGGCCTCCGTCTCCAAGGCAAGTTGAATCTCGTGCGGTTCGATCAAGCCGTGGTACTGGATCGCGAGCATTGCCGCCGGGATCGCGAACTCGAGCCCGTTGACGCTTCGCTTCAGATCCGTGCCCGGGACGCCAAGCGACCACGAGGTCGGGAAAAGCCTCAGCTCCGCACCGAGGGAATCCGGCAGTTGGATCACGCCCTCTGCGTCAGTCCGAACGCTAACCCAGCGATTGGTCGCCTCCGACTTCAGTACAAAATCCATCTCTTCGAGAAGAGGTCCGTCGACGAGTCGCACTAGAGCGCTCGAGCCCGCGCTCAGCATCTCGATCGTGATCGGGTCGAGGACCACGTATCGATGCGCGCTGCTCAAGGGCATAGGCAACTCAAACTCCGACGCAACCCCCCCGGGTACAACGAGTCTGACGGTTATAGGTAGATCGGAATCTAAGGCTCGCAGAATCACCTGCCCGCGCTCAAGGTTCTTTGACTCGACGATCAGGTCTGCGGCTGTCGTGCCGATTGGTCGAACAGAAAGATCGCGAGGCTCCAAGTGATGGTCCTCGCTGAATCGAATGGGGACCTCGAATCGAACCCAGCCCGACAGCGAGACGACTTCAGTCCGACCTTCCGCTCGCGGCCAGACGAACTCCTCGAGCGCGTCCTCGAAGTTACGGTGTTCGACACGCACCGATGCGCGGATGCCGGGATCACCGTTCGCAGACTCCGGCCCTCGAGGAGTAATGGCGATTTTCCCGTCGGAACCGGTGACACCCTGAAACTGCAGACTGCCTTCGCCTGCACTCCAAAAATCGAGGCGCACCGTCGCGTCCGCTACCGGCACGTGCCACTGATCCCCGATCAACAAGGTGTGGGACAAAGCGGACGCAACCGGCCCTCGAGAATTCGACGACGACCCATCCGACTCTCGAGCCATCACCTTCGCCGGTGTCGTCAAAGGAATCGACGACTCGTGCGGATGGCTGATTGAATGCTCACTTTGCGGGGAGGCCTCCCTCGGTACTCCGCACCTGACGATCCACATGCCGATCAGTGCCAGGCCCAAGAAACCGAGTAGAACTCTTCGATTCATCATGTCGGAATGCGGCGGTGGAGAGGCCGCCCCGGTAGAGCCGGAGGCGACCTCTCGAGCGGTCAGCTCAGCAGCGGATGGGAACTGTACTCGATGTTTCCCGTGTATTTCTTGCGCGGGTCGGGATCGCCGGGCCCGTTGTCCTCGACCTCGATGATCACGTCTGTGGCCTGACTGTCCTTGAGGCGACGAAGGACGCCCTCTTCTTCGTCGGTGAGCAATCCCGCCGCCACCCGCTCGTTGATCGCGTTGCCATCACTGTCCGTTCCTTCGAACTTGAACTTCTTGATGCCTCCATTGCTTTCGCTGATGCGCGTGATCTGTCCGGTCCACTTCTCAGTGCCGCTCACAATTGAGTGGCTGTGCTGGCAAGCACCTTCGACTGACAGGTGTGGTTGCGAGAGTGCGGGGCCGACGAAAAGCGCGAGCGGTGTGAATGCCGCGGCGGGAATGGCGAGCATGATCTTCATTTGTCAGTTCTCTCGGGTGTTGGGGCCGGGACCGAGTATTCAGTGCAGCCGCGATGAGGATGATTCCAATTGATCGAATGCGCTTGTCGCGCAACGAACAATCAATCTCCTGACACCTTGCCCCCCCTCACTGAGCTTGCAAGTCCGGATTCAGTAAATATTGTCAAGTGCGTCACTCCAAACCCTGAAAGGTGAAAGCGCGATGAGAACATGCGTGGGCAATCCCGTCCTCAGCACCCGCCCGAAGCGCCGCAGCCGATCCTCGCCATGCGCGACAACGAGTACAAGTTGATCTACTTCGCTGACGACGATCGCTTCGAGCAGTTCTACCTGCCGACCGATCCGCTCGAGCTCGACAACGTCTCCCTGCACCAAGGCCACTTGCGCTCCACCTGGCAAATCGACTTGCGCCGCCTCGCGACCGAAGGCCGCGAAGAAGCCGCGGACGCGCTGCACGAAGATGTGGCGAGTCGGATCCAAGCGCTCGGGTATTGAGCGCGCCGGCGACGGCTGTCGCGCGTCACTCGCGACGTTCTTCGCGGACAGGTAGCACCTCGGCGGGAGGGCCGTTCTGCGCGTCGACCCACTCGACGTCGAACGCGCCGCGATAGCCGAACAGCGGGCCGAAGGCGCGGTTCGTCACGCTGACTTCGATGCGAAAGCGTCCGCTGTCGTCATCGAACCACTCACAGACTTCCGCGACGCCCGAGAAGAGCAACGGGAAGCGGAAGGCGATCAAGCCTTCGTAGAAACGTTGGTCCGCAGAGCGCAAGCGCATGCCGCCGCGCTCGTCGACAGAGATGTCCAAGTCCACCGCGAGGTGCTGATGCGTCCCGAGGTAGTCGACGATCAAGTCGCGCGATTCGCTGTAGATCATGAAGGCGTCGAAGCCCCGCGCGCGCGTTGTCTCGAAAGTGCGCTGCCAAGTGACGGTCTCGCGCCCGAAGGAGTCGCGGTAAGCCCAGTTCTCGATCTTGAATGTCACCGCCGTTCCGCGCTCGGGGAACATGATGTTGCGCCACGAACCGAGGCAGAGGAACGGAACAGTCCACCACGGACCGCGCCAGACTGTTTCCATCGTTCCGCGACCTATCGCGGCGCGACCGGACGCGCTGCTCAGTGCGAAGCGTTCCTGTATGCGCGGATGCAGTCGAGCGAAGTCGTTACCCAGCGCGCGTTCGTAGATGGACGTCATGACTTAGGCGCCCTTCGCAGGCAGCGCCTCGCGCTCGGCAAGTCGTGCGAGGTGAGCAGGCCGATCACCGCGAGCGCGATCAGCTGCAAGTTGATCGACACCGGACCAAAGGCGGCTGACACGAAGCTCGGGGACGAGATCAGCACCCCGACCGTCGCGACCAACATGCCAAGGATCGTGAACACCCAAGGCCAACGACGCCTGGCGAAGCACAGCACGAGCAGACCGAACACGACCTCTGAGACGCCGGCCGCGAAGGTCAGCAGTCGAGCAGTCTCGATGGCGAAGCCGGCATCGAGCCACAACTTCAACTCGTCCGCGTGCGGCCCGAGCAGCTTCGGAACGACGCCGTGCCAGATCCAAACGAAGGCGACGCCGAGCGTCGCGATGGCATGCACCAACGCTCGACGCGCCGCCGCGGCAGGATCGACGCCCGACTCGATCCACAGGCGCAGGCGGTCGAAGCTCCACGCCGTCGCCCAGACCATCAGCGGTCGGAACACGAGTCGATCGACCGCGGTCCCGAGCGCGCCGCCGCGCGCGCGGTAGTCGTGTCCAGTCAGAAAGCGCGTGCCTTCGCCGAGCGACTCGTAGCGCCAGTACCCCGACCCTTCGCGGATCAACGATCGGCGATCTTCCGAGCCGAAGCGCAGCGCCGACGCGCGCGTGCCATCCGCCGCATTTTGCCCCAGCGTCTCGCCCCAGCCCGCAATCTCCAGACCGAAGCCAAGGCGTGTGGCGTAGCGGAGGCGTTGCGGAGCATAGCCGCCTTCGTGCGGCAAGTAGGTGATCGTGGAGAAGCGCAGATCCCAACGCTCGTGCAGCTCGGGAGTCTGCGTGTGACGCCAGACTTCCTCGAGCGGTGCGCGGATAAACGTTTCGATGTAGAGGCTCACCCGCGCGCTTCGCCGACGCTGAAGATCATTCCGTCGGGCCCGGAGTACTGCGCGAGCTTCGCGCCGAACTGTTCTTTGGGTTCGGAGACGCAGGGCACACCGTGCTCGAGCATGCGGTTGTGGAAGGCGGCGATGTCGGCGACTTCGAAGCCGAAGCGGGCGGTGCCTGCGGGGTTGCGGTCACCGGCTGACGCGGCGGCTGCCTGAGTCGAGTGCAGCGCGAGCGTCGCGCCGGTCGTCGCGAACTCGGTCCAGCCGGGCGACTCGAACTTCAATGGGAAGCCGATCACGTCGCGGTAGAAAGCGGTCGCTTGCGACATATCACTGACGAAGATCATGGCGTAGTGGATGTGCATCCCCGGATCGTAGCGTGAGGGACCAGGTACTCAGCCGGGGCCAGCTCCTCACGCTTCGTTCCGCGCCGAGGCATCGATCGGCTGCGCAGCGCGAGCTGTGAGGAGCTGGCCCCGGATCGCTACCTCACGAGTCGGTGCGCCAGGACTTCCAGCGTTGGTAAACCTTGGCGCGGGAGATGCCGAGGAGCTTGGCCGCGGCATTCTTGTCGCCGTCGCAGGCGTCGATGGCCGCTTCGATGGCTTGGCGCTCGATCTCTTCCATCGTGCCCTGCAAGACGGCGGCGCTCCCGGGCGTCGCGCGCGTGTCGCGGACGTCGCGCACGAGTTCGGTGTCGCTGATCTCGCCGATCGTCAGCGCGCAGAGCCGCGAGACTTCGTTCGCGAGCTCGCGCACGTTGCCGGGCCAAGTGCGGCGCGCGAGCACGGAGACGACTTCGGGAGTGATGCGGCGATCCGTGCCGCTGCGCGACGATTCGATGCGCAAGAAGTGTTCGACGAGCGCTGGGATGTCTTCGACGCGCGTGGACAGTGCCGGCATCTCGATGCGCATCGCGTCCAAGCGGTACATCAAGTCAGGGCGGAAGCGACCTTCGTCCGACTCGACTTGCAAGTCGCGGTTCGTCGCCGCGACGAGCCGGAAGTTCACGGCCCGCATGCGGTCACTGCCGATGCGCCGCACTTCGCCGGTCTCGAGCACGCGCAAGAGTTTCGCCTGCAAGCCGATCGGCAGCTCGCCGATCTCGTCGAGGAACAGCGTTCCGCCGTCCGCGCGCTCGAACAGACCCGCGCGCGATTTGTCCGCTCCGGTGAACGCGCCCTTTTCGGCTCCGAAGAGTTCCGATTCGATCAGGGACTCGGGCAACGCGGCGCAGTTCTCAGCGACGAAGGGCCCGTCCTTGCGCGGCCCCATCGAGTGCAACGCGCGCGCCGCCAATTCCTTACCGGTTCCGCTCTCGCCCGTGACGAGCGTCGGCAGCTCCGCGCGAGCGGCAAACTGCAGCAAGCGGTGCACTTCGCGCATCGGTCCGGAGTTGCCGACCAAACCCGATGCCGGTACGACTGCTTCGGCGTCGCGCAACGCGCGCCGAGCGGTCTCGAGCTCGCTCTCCCGCGTCGCCACGCGCTCACGCAACATGCCGTTCAAGCGCTGGATCTCTTCCAAGCGGCGCACTTGCCGAATCGCCAGCGCCGCTTGATCCGCCAACAAACCCAGCAAGCGTTCCGCGCGTGCGTCGAAGACCTCTTCTGCAACGCGGTGATCGAGGTACAGCACGCCGCGCAAGTCCGCGTCGGCTTGGAACGGCATGCAGAGAATCGAACGCAAGTTCAGCTCGACGACCGATCGCGCGCCTTCGAAGTTGGGGTCGTCCAACGCGTTCGAGCTGCGCACCGGCCGGCCCACGTCCAAGGCGCGTCGCAGGATCGATTTCGAGACCTCCATCTCGGGCTCTTCGATTGCACCGCAACGTGAGTTCAGCGCCGTGTCGAACGACAACTCGCCGTCTTCTTCGAGCACCAAGAAGCCGCGTTCGGCTCCGCTCATGCGCACCGCGCTGCGCACGATCTCGCGACACAGCTCGTCGAGCTTCTGTTGTTCCACCAAGCGGTGGTTGATCTCCAAGAGCGCTAGTACATCCATGTCGAGCAACTCCTCGGGCAGTCCGTGCAGGAGGACTTCCGCTTCCTCCGGGTATTCATCAGGTCCGTCCAGCAAGCGGCGCGCAAAGACCTCGCGCTCCGCTTCCGTCAAGCCGCTCGCCGCGCGTTCGAAGCAACGCTTCGCGACCTCCGCCGCTTCGCGTGACACGTCTTGCGCACGCGCGCGCAGGGCAACGGCACCCGCGAGTCGCGCAGCGCGGTCGTCGCGACCGGCGGTCTCCAGTTCCAACGCGAACTCGAGGGCAGCTTCCGCTTCGAGCGTCGCAGGCGGCGTTTGCAACCGAGCCAGCAACTGTGCGTCTTGCGCGAGGCGCGCCATGCGCCACTCCGTCTGTGTCACGTTGTGATCCGCGAGCCGCTCCAGGATCCACAACGCTTCTTCCGCGCCACCGTCCTTCGAGAGCTTCGCCGCGAGTGCGTGCGCGCGCTCCGCCCAATCGCGCGCCAACTCCTCGAGCTTCCACCAACGCGCATGCCGCGCCGAAGCGAGGAAGACTCGCGGGTCCGGCAGCGGGTCTTTCGCCGTCGGCGCTCGACCCGTTCCGATGCGCGCCTGCACCTCAGCGAGCGCAGCGCGCATCCACGCAGCGTCGAGCGACCGCCCCGCCTGCTCGAGCGCGTCCGCACTCGCCGTGAGTTCGTCGAGCGCAGCGCGCACGTGTCCGCGATCGGCGAGCAGGAGTCCGAGCGATCCGCGAGCCGCGAGTGCGCCAAGCGTCTCGCCCGATCGTTGAGCCGCCGCAACCGAACGACGCAGAATCCCTTCGGCTCGCTGGAGGTCCCCGAGTTCACGTAGAGCACCGCCGAGCACCTGTTCGACTCGCGCGCATCCCGTCGCGGACCCGATCGAAGCGTAGAGCTCCACCGACTCCTCCAAGTCCCGCGCGGCGAACGCCAGTCGTCCGGATCGTCGCTCGATGGTTCCGCGGTTCGAGAGTGCAGCGGCGAGCGTGTCTGTTCGGCCTTCGCGCTGAGCGGCTTCGATCTGCGCATCCAAGCGTCGTCGCGCCTCCTCCATCTTCCCCGATCGCGCGAAAGACATCGCCGCCAGTGTCTCGAGGTTCCACGCGTTGCGACGGTCCAACTCGCTGTCGGCCGCTCGCTCGAGCAGCGTCGAGAGCTCCGCGGTGTTGCCGCGCTCGTAGGCAAGTCGCGCGAAGTGATAGAGCGAGTCCCCGCCGTCGTCTTGATCCAGGGCCAGTGCTTGCTCGTAAGCCGCACGGGCCGCGTCGTGTTCGTAGCGGCGTGCCGCGAGCCTTCCGGCCGTTCGCAGAGCGAGTGCCTGATCTTGCGGGTGCGAGCTACTCATCAATCGATCCAGCACCGCTTGCGCATCGGGTTGTCGACCGAGGGCCGCCCACGCCACGGCTTCCTCGGCCTGGAGCGCAGCAGGCAACGAGTCTTGAAGACTTCCTCGGGCATCCGCAAGCAGAGACAGCACCCGCTGAGACCGTCCGTCCTCTGAGAGCCGGCGACACTCATCGCGCACCTCGAGCCAAGCCTTCGGATCGCGTCGGAGGCGTTCGACTGCCTCTGCCAAGCACCGAGCTTCGCGGTCCTCGAGCAGTCCTTCTCTTCCTGGAAGGGCCTCACTCGGGGCTTCGTAGCGCCAACCATGAGTACCGAACGTCAGCGCGCCGCGCCGTTGCAGACGTTGCAATTCTCGCTCGATTCCGTCGGCGCCGCCACCCGTCTGTATCAACCGCTCACCGAGTTCGCTGAGCTCTCCTGCTTCGAAGTCGAATGAGGATTCGAGCGCTGCAGAGACCTGTTCGGCAGTGAAGGCGGGTAGATCCCTCGGATGGGCGAAACCGGCTAGCGCACCTGATTCCCGGCCGCGTTCGACGAAGATGACCTGACCATCGTCGATCCGTAGAGCGTTGCCATCGAGGACCACGTCGACACAGTCGGGATCGGTTGTCACCAGTTCAGCGCGCAAGGCGGAAGCCAGTAGCGATCCATCCTCTCCCGGCGGAAGTCGCCACGCTCGCTTGCGCCCCGAGCACAACGCGCGCCGCACGAGCTCGACCCAATCGTCTCGGAGCAACAGTAGATCCCAGTGCAAGCGGATGGGCGGAAGGGTCGGCGCCGCAATAGCCGCGTGGGCCGCAAGATCTTTCGCCGCTTCGAGCGCATCTTTGGGCCGGCTGCTCGGATCGCGTGAGAGCAAGGACCCGACGAGCGCGCGCGACCACTCTGGGAGCTCGTCGAGCGGAATGCCGGACGCCGTCGCGTAGTCGGCTTGCGGGAACCGCGCGTAGAACTCCCTCGGGTTGGGGAATCGACCGGCGAGCATGCCGTGCAGCATGCTGCCGAGCGCAAAGAGATCAGCGCGCGCATCAGCCGGGGATCCGCCCAGGCACTCGGGCGCGATGCCGAGCAAGCTGCCCCCGCCGCTCGTCCCGGCTCGCGCTCCCCCGCCCAAGCCGAGGTCCGTCAGGATCGGTGTGCCGTCTCGCTGGACGATCACGTTCGCCGGCTTGAGGTCGCCGTGAACGCCGCCTCGTTGATGCAAGCCGGCAAGCGCGACGGCGACGCCGACGCAGACCGCTGCGATCTGATGGCTGTCGTGGTTCTTCGCCCAGCGATCGAGCGGTTCACCCGGAATCCAATCGCGCCACAGGCCCAGACGTCCGTCGGGCAAGCGACCGAAGTCGACCAAGCGCGCGATGCCTTCGCCTGCCGCGCGAGTGAGTGCATCGATCTCGCCGCGCCAGCGTTCAGCTGCGGCCGGATCGAGACAGCGCAGGACGGCGAGTCGGTCGCCGCGAGCCACGCGCCACACCGACTCGGCTGCGCCGCTCGAGAGGCATTCGAGCGCGAGCCAGCCGGCGGGGAGAGCGGGTCGAGGCGAGGTGTCCATCAGTCCGGATTCTAGACGCTGGGTCCAATAATTGGACAGGTGCTCGCCGGCGTTCGAACCGCGAGTCAGCCAGAAACCCGCGCCAGACGGGCGATCAGCGCTATTCTGATGGAAGGAGGGACCAGGCACGCGGGTTGATGTGCAGCCCCCGTGCCAAAGGACTCCACCATGAAACACCTGATCTCCAGCCTCCTCCTCACGCTGATCGCCACACCCGCCGCGGCGGCTCAGGATCTCGTCCAGCTGCTGCGGCCGTCCGGCGGCGGCGAATACGAGCTGATGGCCTGCGGGCTGCTCGATGGTCTTCCCGCGCCCGGCTACCCGATCGCGACCGGACTGACCCCGCTCGCCGCCGAGCTGAACGGACTGAGCGCACTCGATGAGCTCGGCGCCGCAGCCGGCAAGACCGAGAGCCTGCCGGGCGGCGGCAACATCCTGCGACTCCCGGGCGATGCCGGCAGCCTGATCTTGATGCGCCGCGACGGGGCTTCGACGCGATTCAGCTGGTGGCACATCCAAGCGGACGGGACTCCGAAGCTCCTGCTCGAGCAGACCGGTACGGGTCCACTCGGCACGACGAACCCCTTCTTGCCGCGCGCCGCCGTGACGCCGAATACGTCGCACGCGATGTTCGCGACGACGCTGGCCGCGGGGGGCAATCTGGAAGTCGCCTCGCTCCTGACCAATCTCCCGCCGCTGGACCGCACGGCGAACCTGCCGCCGCTCGACCTGCGTGGAGAATCCTTGTTGCTCGGACGCGATTTCGGAATCGCCACGCACGCGGGCGGGGCCTTGGTCGTGCCGCACGCCTTTCCGGGGCAAGCGACAGCCGTGCAATTCGCGAACGGAACGCCGGCACACATCTCAGGCAGCACGGTGTTCAGCCCGCGTGGAACTCGCGCTGCGCTGATCGCAGGTCCTACCTCGACGGATGGTCACCCTTGGGTCGTGACCGAAGCCGGCGTGGCGAGCTGCGCGAACGACACGCCGATGGTGATGGCCGGCGCGGGACACTTCCCCGAGGCGGTCAACGGTCCGTGGCTCGCGGTGTCGGACGACGGAACGCGTTGCGCGTGGCGCGCGACCGAAGGGATCAAGACCGAGTGCTACAGCGTGCGCCTCGACGTGGTCAGCCCGCAGGTCGAACACCTCACGTCGGACGCGAACTACCTGGACACGCTCGACCAGATCGGCGTGATCGGCTTCCTGAAGCCGAACTCGATCTTGATGGGCGTCGGCGAGACGCTGCCCGGCGGCGGCTTCGACCGCGTCGATCTGTTCGAGGTGAGTTTCGAAGCGAACGGGACGACCACGCAGCGCAACCTCACGGCGAGTTCGGGGCAAGCGCTGCCGCCCTTCACGCTGCCGCCGCAGATCGAGTCGATGCAGATCATGCGCAGCGCGGTGAGCGATCGTGTGCTGATCTACGACGACCACGGCAGCAACGGGCGATTCCTCGTCGTGCAAGCGGGCGTCAGCGGTCCGGTGATCGCGATGGACAACGTGCGCGAGCTCGACTGGGTGCGGCGCGTCGGAGACGAGTTGTGGTTCTCTGCCGAGCGCGATTTCGGCTCGAGTCGCCCCCGTCACATCTTCCGCACCGACGGCGGCTTCACCACGGCACCCACGATCTTGGTCGCCGGCGGTGAGAACTTGTTGTTCGAGTCACCCGTCGTCGGCTCCGGATGGATCGCGTTCCGACGCGAGCTGGAGATCGGCCCGGTGACGCTCGAGCGCGCCTTTGCAGGTGGCACGCACCAAGTCATCATCCCGTCTTCGATTCCGATCTTGGACGGGCCCGTGTTGTTGCCGGCGAATCACTTGGGAGTCATCGCGCTGAACGCGAACGGACCGCGCGGCATCGTGATCCGGCCCGACGCGTCCCGCGGTTGGTTGCTGCGCACGCCGGTGCCCGCGGGAACTTTCTTGCTCGGCAACTGAGCGCCGCACGATCCTTCGCGCGTCGATCGAGACGGGCGCATCCACTCGTTGGATGCGCCCGTCTTGCATTTGGACTGCCGGACGCTTCGTGAGAAGAGTGTTTCGCTGAAAGTGGCTCCAACGGCCTCTAGGGGCTGATTTGAGCAATTCCGAAGAGTTGGCACACGCCTTGGAAGAAGGGTCTCGTCAGCGCGGAACGGTCCGCACGACGCTCTCCTCGATCTCTCCTCTTCACGGACAAAGACATGACTCCCCGCACTCTCATCATCGGCGCTTGCGCCGGCATCCTCAGCACGACGACGGCCTTCGCTCAGTCCCCCCTCGACCCGGCGGTCTCGATTCCCGCGGCGCAACGCCCCGATGGCTTGGCCGCGATCGACTGGAACGGTGACGGCGCGATGGACTTCGTCGCGACGGTCGACAACCTCGATCGCGTGCTCTTCTACCAAGACGTCGCCGGCACTTGGACGCCCACGCAGAGCATCCTGCTCGGTGCCGGCGTCAGCGCTGGTTCGATCACCGCGGCCGACGTTGACGGCGACGGCGACGCGGACCTCGCTGTCGCGCTGAAGGATCAGAACAGCGTGCAGATCCTGCGCAACGATGGCGCGGGCGTCTTCACGTCTGTCGGTACCAACGCGGTCGGCTTCGAGCCGGTCCACGTGATCTCGGGCGACTTCAACGGCGACGGCATGGCCGACCTCGCGACGGCGAACCGTGACGGCAACAGCTGCTCGGTCTTGCTCGCAACGGGTGGCGGCAACTTTGCCGCGGCGACGACTCTCGCGGCGACCCTCGAGCCGCGCGCGGTTGCCGTCGGCGACTGGAACAGCGACGGCGCGACGGACTTGGCAGTCACCTGCCACGACTCGCGCGAAGTGCGCCTCTTCACCGGCAACGGCGCGGGCGGATTCGTCGCGGGCACAGTGCTCTCGGTCGGCGGACTCGTGCGCCCCGAAGGCGTGACCAGCGCGGATATCGATCAGGACGGGGACGCCGACTTGCTCGTCGCCACCTCCGGCACCGGCTTCAACTTCGTCACGACCTTCGTGAACACGGGCGGGGTGTTCGGCGCGCCGCTGAACAGCGCCACCGGCGGAGTGAATCCTTCCGACCTGGCTGCGGCGGACCTCGACGGCGACGGCATGGTCGACGTGGTCGTCACGAACCAAGACTCGAACGCGCTGGCGTTCATGAGCGGCAACGGCACCGGGATCTTCGCGGTGCAGCAGAACCACATCACCGGCCTGCGCCCCGGCACCGTGATCGCAGCGGACCTCGACGGTGACGGTGACCGCGACGTGCTGACCGCGAACCGCGACGGCAACGACCTCTCGCTGTTCATCAACCAGTCCGGTCCCGCCGGCGCCGTGACCTACTGCGAAGGCGGAGTGAACTCGGCCGGAACGCGTGCTTCTATCGAATCTACTGCGGGTCTCTCGGTCAGCAGCGGCTTGGTCGTCCTGCGCGTGCTCGACGCTGTGCCCTCGCAGCCCGGCCTGTTCTTCTACGGCTCCGGTCGCGACGCGACGCCTTTCGGGAACGGCACGCTGTGCGTCGCCGGACCGCACTACCGCCTGCGCCCCGCGCAGAACCTGAGCACCCTCGGCTCCGCGAGCCACCTGATCGACTTCGGTTCGGCACCCGCCGGTTCCGGCACGGGCATGATCACCGCCGGCTCGACCTGGAACTTCCAGTTCTGGTACCGCGACCCCGCGGGCGGCGCCTTCAACCTCTCGAACGGACTCGAGCTGACTTTCCAGCCCTAGCCCGGATTATTCATGAAGACGTGCTCCAGACACAGCAGATCGGCTCCTGTCGGTGCTTTGAGGGTTCTGGCGATGATGGCGACCCTGAACGGGTCGTCGAAGTAGCCAGGTTCCTCAAAGTGCCGTCAGGGGCCGAGAGGCCGGCGATGCCGGCCGGCTGCGCAGTCTGGGGTGCGTGTTCATGAATAATCCGGGCTGATATGGATGCAATCCGCAAGGACCTTCCAGTCCGAGCCCTGTGATTCGTTGTAAGTCATGCTTGGGTAGAGACGTGAGGCCGACGGTCGGCAGCGTGGCGCGACGGTGATCAAGCTG
>Ga0316209_1000189_pt1 | contig 125977 bp, 101 predicted proteins | sample 6monopyrite_MG_FD_204945 | JGI IMG/M metagenome (GOLD analysis project Ga0316209, IMG submission 204945) | Microbial mat bacterial communities from mineral coupon in-situ incubated in ocean water Damariscotta River, Maine, United States -... | ecosystem: Environmental > Aquatic > Marine >... | reverse complement strand
CCAGTGCATTGATTGTAATCGTGCGACTTTCACCAGCAGCCAGGGTACCCAGACTCCAGCTTGCTTCATCCATTGGATCACAATTCCCGGAACAACCAGCTGCATTGGGTTCTGCGTCCACACTCCAACGAAAAAACAGTTCTGCCGGAACAACCAATGAAACACCAACATCCTCCATCGGCGCAGCCGTCGCATTTGCTACCGTAATAGAATACAACAATCGCTCACCCGCAACCGCCGGGCCATTGACTGACACATCCGTTGATAACGGCATAATTGCAGTGAAATCCAGCGTCGATACCACCGGGTCGGCAATGCCATCATCGACGGTCACGCTAGCTGTGTAGTCACCCGCTGATGAATACGTGTGCGTCTGTGAGGTGTTATTGGCACAATCGGTGATAGTGTAATCAACAGTCCCATCGTTGTTGATGTCCAGCATACAAGTCAGCGTATCGTCATTTGCATCACTGACATCCCAACTGAAGGTCGTTGGGCTACCGACAATAACAGGGGCAGGTATGGCACTGAGGCCACTGTCAAACACCGGTGCCGTATTGGGAGCCACACTGACGGTAATGGAAACGGTTTGTTCATCCGCACCGCCATTACCGTCATCGACAGTCAGGCTGGCCGTGTAGTCGCCTGCTGACGAATACGTGTGCGTCTGCGAGGTGTTATTGGCACAATCGGTGATGGTGTAATCAGCACTCCCATCGTTGTTGATGTCCAGCATACAGGTCAGCGTATCGCCACCGTTTGCATCACTGACGCTCCAGTCAAAGGTCACCACGTCACCTGTTTTCGGTGTATCCGGAGTCGCGGTAAAGCTGTTGATTTCCGGCGAGATGTTGTCCGGGTCTGGCTCAGTCACTGTTACATTCACACTCTGCTGCACGGGTGCGTTGACACCATCTGTAACGGTCAGACGTATCTGGTAATCACCTGCCTGCGCATAAGTGTGTGCTTGCGAGGTTGTGTTGGCACAATCGGTAATCGTATATTCGTCTGAGCCATCACCATTGATGTCCAGGCCACAGGTCAGTGTATCGTTTTCAGTATCGGTAACAGCCCAGCTGAATGTGGTCGGTGTGCCTGTATTCACACTCGCCGGGGTTGCTTCCAGGGTGTTGATAACCGGTGCTGCGCTGACCATGATTGTGATGGTGTCTTCATTAAAAGCTCCATCACTGTCTGTGGCTTTTAGCGTAATGACATGATTGCCAGTGGAAAACGTGCTGGAAATGTTTGCCCCCGTCCCCAGTTGGCCACTGGTATTAGAGGACCATTCAAGACTGTCTCCGCCCAATGCGCCGTCTTCATTGTCTGTGCCGGTGCCTGTAAAGGAAACCGTGCTGTTTTCGGGATGAACGCTTCCATCCGCCGGACTGGTGATTTCGGCTATCGGATCTGAACCGTTTGAGTTGTCGTCATCAGGCTCACTTCCTCCCCCCCCGCCGCCGCCACATGCACCCAGCAATAACGAGAAAGAAATAACAACGCCCTGAACCCACTTTGCTGACAACATAACGCCCTCCCTCCAGTTTTTTGTTTTTTTGTAATAACTCAACCTAAACACAAAATCACACACGTATACGGGTTCTGCTTTCCAGCAGTCCAACTTCGAAATACAACATGGATTGGTACTTTGCTTGCCTCTTTCACATGGCCAGACAAGCATTAGCCATACGAATCATATTATTAATTTGTAAGATATAAGTTAAAAAATACTCTGTCAAGCGCATTCGTTATTTTTATTTCGCCACAGAAACATAGCGTGACAACAACAACCCTCTTATAATGTAAGACATTACCGTTCCTAAGCCACCAGACACGTTACATCCCGGATTCCGGTAATCCTCGTTTGTTGTGGTCGCAATAAATAGCATGCAGGGGAAAACGTCATAGAACAGTTACCCATAAAAAAACTCAGTCTGACCGAAGCAGTCATTGCGCATCTGTTGCGGGAAAGTACAGCACCGCTGTTTGGTCTGGAATTGGTTCGCCGCTCCTCCTCCGGTAAACTCAAACTCAAGAAGGGGACCATTTACGTTACGCTGGAACGCATGGAGAAAAAGGGTTTGGTGACTTCTGAACGAGAAACGTCGCCACCGTCACATGTGAAAGAGGGCGATTTTTATATCCCGCGAAGACTGTACGTGCTGACGCCACGGGGCTTACAGGCGCTGACGCTCCTGGAAGAAGCCGTTGCTCAGATCCCCGGTTTTTTGGTGAGATCCTGAAATGACAACACCCGGCGCGCAAGCAAACCCGGACTTCGAGAACCTGGACCGCAGTGTGCTCTTTGCCTCTGCCGGTGGTGTCATTTTCAACGGGCTGGAAGCCTCACTGCCCGGCATTGCGCTGACAATTATCGCCACACTGCTATATGGACTGGTACGCAACCGCATCGCTAATATGGATGCATTTGAATACATAGACACTCCGCCCACTCCTTTGGGCGCTGATATCCAATACTTTACGTTATGGTGCCAATGGCTGGCGAGTCGGCAATTACGCGACGGTCTGCTCGGTGACCTGGTTGACCCCGCCATCGGCAACACACCCGGGGCGGGGCGGCGATACATACGCGAAACACTTTTTCTGGCCACCTGGATTCGTGCCAAAGAAAAAATATTGTCCCTGCTGTGGCTTGACCGTTATCTCTGAATCATCCCGTACGGCCACCATCATTCTACCCTCCCCCCCGACTGATTTCCTTCGTTCTGATGCTCACTCATTGATATGAATACCAGGAAACCCGATTTTTTCCCCTATGTGCTGGTGGCACTGGTTGTGGCAACCCTGTTTTTCCTCCTGTTGCTGGATCGGCATTCACCCCTTTTTTCCACGCCTTCCGGCATGGCACCCTTTTTTTTCATCGTGCTCGCCATTGCGGCAACACTGGTTCGCTATGCAACGGCCTTGCCCTCACCAAAGCGGCAAGACACCGGCAGGCTTTGGTTACAATGGCATCGCTCGGGACCCATCGGCGGAGCATTGACGGGGCTCATTTTTCTGGGCACTTACTGGGCTTACGACTGGCCCGCACCAAATCGAAGCGAGATCAGCGAGCGACAGGTCAATGAAATATGCACACTCGATCAACCCGTTCCGGACGAACTGGTCATTTGGGAAACCCCTGACCCTGTGGAACTCATTCCGGGGTTCATGCTGACGGGCATGGCACTTGGGCTGGTGGTGGGGCTGTTGTTTCCACGGTGGCACACATTCATCCATCAACAAACACGCACAATTCCCACGCTGCGCTGGCTGGCCGCCCCTTATCCGTCAGGATTGGCATTTGGTCTGATTTTTGGCGCATTGATTGGTGCCTGGTTATGTCCGCTGATTTTTAGCATCAGCGACGGGCGTCCCTTTCTGCGAATATCAACTTCGGCCATATCCGTATTTCTCGCTGTCGGTTTTTATCTGCTTTTTGAAATCGCCCAGCACCGCCGTGCAATGACTCGCACAGCTTATGCGACATTAGCCGTCGTGCTGTTTGTCGGCGTATCGCTCAGCAGCCTGGTCTGGTTTTTCGATACCCAGCTGGGCATATCCAGCACGGCCTATTGTTATTTTTACACGACATGGAATACGGCGCTGAATGAACTACAACCCGGCTGGCTACCGGCAATCGCTGGCGCAGGTTATGGAGCCATATGCGGCGCCATTACCATGTCTGTCGCTTCGGGTTACCTGATTATTCGCGCAGCTGTTGAGCGTGAAGAAGATACTGCTGACTCATAATGGCACCATGCTCCAACAGCGCTGACGCTTTTTTGCTAAAGGCTTGAGATCGTTGCCATGAACAACAAATCAGTGGTGAGTTATCAAAAAATAACTTTAACTGTTAACGCCCCCACAAGGTTATTTTGACGGATACAAAGCGATACAGTGGCGGAGCGCCACTGTATCGCCCGAAAGGTTGATCTGTCAGCGCCCATGGTGGTGTACTAATTCTGTTTCAATTTCGCAAAGGCATCCGCCATGGCACTGTTGGTCTGTTTGCCATTACCTCTGTTCAAAGCCTGTTTTGGTGATTGATTGGATGGTCGCTGGTTTGCGGATTTTGCTTTCCCTGTTTTGGACCGGTCACGTTGCATATCCTGAGGCTTGTCTCGCGCATCATCGGTCAGCCGCATGCTGAGGCCGATACGTTTACGCGGCAGATCCACTTCCATCACTTTGACTTTAACCACCTGCCCCGCCTTTACAACTTCGCGCGGGTCTTTCACAAATTTATCCGCCAGTGCGGAGACATGGACCAGGCCATCCTGATGTACACCGATATCCACAAACGCGCCGAAGTTGGTGACGTTGGTCACCACGCCTTCCAGTATCATGCCTGATTCAAGATCAGACAATTTTTCAATGCCGTCTTTAAAGGTGGCGGTTTTGAATTCGGGACGTGGATCACGGCCAGGTTTTTCCAGTTCACCAAAAATGTCGCGCACGGTGGGCTCACCAAAATGTTCATCCACAAAATCATTGGCAGCCAATCCTTTCAAAAAAGATTTGTCGCCAATAATATCCGTGATTTTGCGTCCGCTTTGTTGAATGATTTTTTCCACCAGAGGATAGGCTTCAGGGTGTACAGATGAAGCATCCAACGGGTTGTTTCCGCCGCGAATACGCAAAAAACCTGCCGCTTGTTCAAAAGCTTTTGGCCCGAGGCGCGCTACTTTCAATAATTGTTTCCGGTTATCAAACGCGCCACTGGCTTCGCGGTGCAAAACAATATTGGTCGCCAGGGTTTCGGACAATCCGGCGACTCGCGCCAGTAACGGTGCAGAAGCGGTGTTGATTTCCACGCCGACGGCATTCACACAGTCTTCCACGACGGCTTCGAGTTTTTTTGCCAGTCGTGTCTGATTCACGTCATGCTGATACTGGCCGACACCGATGGCCTTGGGGTCGATTTTCACCAGTTCTGCCAACGGGTCTTGCAGGCGACGGGCAATGGATACTGCGCCACGATAGGTCACGTCCAGCTCTGGAAATTCCTTGGCCGCGAGTTCGGAGGCCGAGTATACCGAAGCTCCTGCTTCGCTCACCATCAAGCTGGTGAGGCGTAACGAGCTGTATTTTTTCATCAGCTCCTGCACCAGTTTGTCGGTCTCTCGCGAGGCGGTACCGTTGCCAATACTGACAAGATCGACGCTGTGTTTTTCCGCCAGTCTGCCCAGCACGGCCAGCGATTGATCCCATTGGTTTTTCGGCGCATGAGGAAATATCGTGGTGTACTCCAGCAGTTTGCCCGTGGCATCCACCACCACCACCTTGACGCCAGTGCGCAGCCCCGGGTCCAGTCCCATGGTGCAACGCTGTCCAGCAGGCGCGGCCAGCAACAGGTCGCGCATATTTTCGCCGAACACACGAATGGCTTCCTCTTCCGCCGATTCGCGCAGACGCAGATTGAGTTCGGATTCAATCTGCATGCTGATCTTGATACGCCAGGCCCAGCGGGCGCACTCTCCCAGCCATGAATCTGCCGCACGGGCTTCATCACGCAGCCCAAAATGCGCAGCCACCATGGATTCACAAATCCCCCGCTCCAGTGGTGATTCCAGATCATCCTGCCCTGGCACCACGATCTTCAGGCGCAACACGCTTTCACTGCGCCCTCGATATAAAGCCAGAGCCCGATGCGACGGCACTTTTTTCAACGCCTCGGAAAATTCAAAATAATCGGCAAATTTGCTGCCGTTTTGCTCCTCGCCTTTCACTACTTCTGAGGTCATCAGGCCATTTTCCCACACATAATCACGCAATTTGCCGACCAGATCCGCCTCTTCTGCAGCACGCTCCATGAAAATCTGCCGGGCACCATCGAGCACTGCGGCGGCATCGGCAAAGCCCGCTTCTTCGTTAAGGTGTTCGGCAGCCAGCACCTGTGGATCAATACCATGATCTGCCAGAATCGCATCCAGCAGCGGCTCAATACCGGCTTCCCGGGCAATCTGCGCCTTGGTGCGGCGCTTTTGTTTGTACGGTGCATACAGGTCTTCGAGACGGGTCTTGGTATCCGCACCCTTAATAGCCGCCGTAAGCGTTTCAGTCAGTTTGCCTTGTTCCTCGATACTCTTCAGCACGGCAACACGGCGATCTTCCAGCTCCCGTAAATACGTCAGCCGGTCTTCAAGGTTACGCAACTGGGTGTCGTCCAGCCCGCCGGTCACCTCTTTGCGATAACGGGAAATAAACGGCACCGTAGCCCCCTCATCCAGCAATTTAATGGCAGACTCAACCTGAATCAGGCGAACACCCAGTTCATCAGCAATACGTGACTCAATATTCATGAATACCTTGTAATATTTAGCAATGGAAAATCAGTTGAATTGTCAGCAGGGCAACAACAAAGGATGTACAGTGTACCAAACCCGCAACCGTGCAACAGTCTTGAAATTCAGTCCAGGACATGATGTATTCCGCCCCGTCAGCAACAGGTTGACACGCATTATTCAGTGGAGCATCACATTCATGCTGTTATGCGGCTTTTCACCCGCCTGGGCGACTGACCTGCATATCGCTGTTGCCACTAATTTCAACCGCACCGCCACAGCCCTTGTTCACCATTTTGAACAGCAAAGTGAATACACCGTGCGTCTGGTTTTCGGCTCCACCGGTAAACACTACGCACAAATCACGCATGGGGCACCCTTCGAGCTGTTTTTTGCCGCCGACGAACGCCGTCCCGCATTACTGGAAAAAAATGGCCTTGCCGTGCCCCGCACACGTTTTACCTATGCACAGGGACGACTGGTATTGTGGAGTCCCGATGTCAACCGGATCGACGCCAAAGGTGATGTGCTGGCCAACGATAATTTCCGCAAGCTCGCAATTGCCAATCCCAGGCTGGCACCCTATGGTTTCGCTGCTCGCGAAATTTTACAGGCACGCGGACTGTGGAAAAAATTACAACCTCGCCTGGTGCGCGGTGAAAATATTGGACAGGCTTATCAATTTGTCAGAACCGGCAATGCGCAACTGGCATTCATTGCTGCTGCACAAATTTTTACCGATGGTAATCTGCCCAGAACCGGCTCCCTGTGGGTTCCACCGCAATCGCTATATACGCCTGTTATCCAACAAGCCGTATTGATCAAAGACACACCAGCGGCACGGGCCTTTATCCGCTTTGTGAAAAGTGATACTGCACGCAATATTATTCGACAACATGGCTACAACACGCCTTGATGCTTGCAACCGGTAACGGCAAAAAATGGGAAGCGTTTCTGTACATTGCAGGATCAATTCTGTGAACAGGCAACTACTTAACCTTTACCCTAAAATCCGCCGTTGAAATGTGTTATTACACCCTCAAAGCGGTCGGCTGCGGATTTCAGGTTTAATGCATATTTTAATACAGTAGCTCTGAACAATTGACCTGTAACAGAAATATAGAGTAGCCTGCCTTTGATCGTACTGCTGTAAAAAGGAGAACAGCATGCATATTGCAACCGCCGACTCAACACTGGCGTCTTCCAAAGAAGCCGCCAGTCAACTTTGGGGTCAGCTGTCAGACCGTCTGGGCAATCCCCCTGACTGGATCGTTATTGCCCCATCCGTCAGTTACGATATTCCTCAGCTACAGCAAACATTAAACAGCCTCGGGGCCAAACGCTTCCATGGCAGTACATCCTGTCTCGGGGCAATGACCGAGCGCGGCGTGGTCAATACCGAAGGACGCGGTATTGCTGCCTTTGGTATCGCCGACCCTGACGGGGATTACGGTGTTGGTGAGATATCGCTGGACGCGACAGCATCACCGGAGGCAGCAGCTTGTCAGGCACTGGATGCTGCACTCAGTGACGCAAAACGGCCAGGTGAAGTACCCGACCTGATATGGATCAGCGCCCCTCCCGGTTGTGAAGAAAGAGTGATTGCCGGACTCGAGTCCTCACTTGGCGCAGGTGTACCTATTGTTGGCGGCAGCTCTGCTGACAACGATGTCAGCGGCCAATGGGCTCAGCTGACTCAGGCTGGCGTGCATCTTAATGCCGTCATAGTCTCGGCGCTGTTCCCCTCTACAGAACTCCATTTTGCGTTTCACAGTGGTTACGAGCCAACAGAAATAAAAGGTCGTGTGACCCGCGCTGATGGCCGTATTTTATATGAAATTGATGGACGCCCGGCGGCAGAAGTTTACAACGACTGGACCCGTGGTGTGCTTCAGGATGCGCTGACAACAGGTGAGCAAAACGTACTGCCTCTGACGACATTGTACCCGCTGGGCCGGGTAGTCGGCAGCGTCGCCGGTACGGCCTATCACCAACTGTCTCATCCAGACCGCATTACCCCGGAACGCGGCTTGAGCCTGTTCTCGGATGTTGAGGTGGGTGACGAGGTTTGGTTAATGCAAGGAACCCGACAGAGTCTGGTTGAACGGGCCGGGCGTGTGGCCCGTGCAGCGATGCAGGCTGGCAATATCACACCGGATAATATCGCTGGTGGCCTGGTCATTTATTGCGCGGGCTGTATGTTAACCGTCCAGGATCAAATGGATGACGTGGTCGGTCATCTTAATGATGCCCTGGACGGACACCCCTTTCTGGGCTCGTTTACCTTTGGCGAACAAGGCTGCTTTATCGGTGGTGAAAACCGCCATGGAAATCTGATGATTTCAGTCCTGTTATTAGGGGGGCGTTAACAATCATTTTGACCGTCAAAATAATTGCTAACGCCCCCTCAGGTAATGCCCCTGCGAGCACATGAAACAAATCAATGAAGAACTCCGGGAGAGTTTAGTCGAACTTCAGGTTCAGCTTGAACAGGAACGTACATGGCGCAAGGAAGGTGATCTACTGCTTGCGGGCGTTACCCGCCTGGCCGTCGCACGAGACACCGAAACTGTTTACACAGTGCTTGTCGATGTGCTTGGCCCATTGTTGCACTTTGATGTGGCCGCTTTGTTTTTGGCTGATGACAACGTGCTGGTATCAATGGCCGCAGAGGAGCACTCACTCGCCGGGGTCCGGCTGAGTATCGACTCTGCCTTACGGCGGGTATTGCTCGGCAAACCTGTCGCTGTTTTTGATACCTCAAAACAACCTGCCTGGGCAGCACAATCCGCCACCCTGCTTGACCGCGTTCGTTCAGCATTGCACATTCCCATTTTTGCCGGAGAAAGTGTTGCCGTACTGGTTTGCGTCCATGCAGAAAAAGGCTTTTTTGCTACCCGCCATACGCGTATCGCACAACGCATTATGCCCATGGTATCGGCTGCCCTGCTCTCTATTCAGGGCTTTCAGCTACGACTTGAAAGCGAACAGCAAAATCAGGCGGCAACCGCCGTTGCAGCGCACCGCGATCTTCTTGAGCGTGCGCTGGGCAGTGTGGGAGCGGGTGTCGGCTATGTGACATCGGCAGATCTGGCACCACTCGGGCGTACATTGCATGAGATTCTTACAGACTGGAAAACACCCAATGCCTGGTGGTTACACTACCGCAATCACTTGCGCCCCGGACATACCGTGCTCATCAGCGACACCAGCCCAACGGGTAACCGTTTCACACATGAAACCACATTGATGGAAACCACAGGTGATGATCAACTGTTACTGATTGCCGATGTCACCCGCTGGGTGCTTGCCGAACAGGCCTTGCAAGACATGAATACCGAATTGGTTGTTGCACGCGATACAGCACTGTCAGCCAATCGGGTCAAATCCAACTTCCTCGCCAACATGAGCCATGAACTGCGCACACCGTTAAATGCCATCATGGGTTATACCGATTTGCTGATTGAAGATGCACAAGCGCGCAAGGAAACAGAAACGCTCAGCTATCTTGAGCAGGTATTACAGGCTGCTACGCAACTCCTGTCCCTCATCGATAATGTGCTTGATTTATCCAGGGTCGAGGCTGAGCCCGTTAATGTACATATGGCCTGGGTTGACCTGGATAGTCTGCTGGAAGACATTCGCGTAATAATCACACCCGCCGTTGAGCAGCATGGCAACACCCTGCGAATCACTCGCAAAATATCGCAAAATAAAATCTGGGCTGAAAAAAAGCGTTTACAAAAAGTGCTCCTGAATCTCCTGTCAAATGCGGCCAAATTCACTACCGCTGGACTCATTGAAATTTATGTTGCTTTACGTCAGACAGATAATGGCCGGGAGCAATTCGCATTTGAGGTACGGGATACCGGAATTGGCATTCCAGCAGATCACCTGGAAAATATTTTTCAGCCTTTTTCCCAGGTGGATACCAGCAATACCCGGCGTTACGGAGGCACCGGCCTTGGCCTGACGATCAGCCGCAGTTATTGTGAATTAATGGGCGGCAACCTGATGGTCACTTCGACAGTCAGTGTCGGATCAACATTTACTGTATTGTTACCCGTGATCTATCCATCAAATGACGATGAGGAAATAAATATAAAAATTATGCAGGGTACTGAACATTAAAAACAAACACCTGATACATCCCGTACATCGTCGGCTCCCCACACACTCTCATGCGTAGACCCAACGAAAATACCGTATAAAAAAGGAGAAAAATATCATGTATACAACACTGGTCAACGTTAACGTCAAAACCGGGCACATCGATGATTTTATTGCAGCAACACAATTGAACCATGAAGCATCGGTACAGGAACCTGGAAACTTACGTTTTGACATACTGCAAATGACAGATACCCCGAACCGGTTTATCCTTTACGAAGCCTATCATAACGCCGATGCCGCAGCAGCACACAAAGAAACCGCACACTACCTGACATGGCGGGAAACGGTGGCCGACTGGATGGCATCACCGCGCGAGGGAGTGCATTACGTCGGATTATTCCCGGAATATTAGCCAATGGTACCAAGCGCATTTTCCACGGTTCGTCTGCCACGGATTATTTTTGGTGAAGACAGCCACAAACAACTGCCCTCCCTTGTGGCGGCCTATGGTCGTCAAACACTTCTGGTGACGGGTGCCACTTCTTTTTGCGCAACACCTTATTGGTCACAACTTCGGGATGCATTGGGAACAGCAGGATTGCAGTGGAATAATGTGGTCATCGATGGAGAACCATCACCACAACAAGTGGACCAAATTGTGGCACAATTTCACCAAACCGGGATTAACAGTGTTCTCGCCATCGGTGGCGGCAGTGTACTGGATGCGGCCAAGGCTATTGCCGGACTCCTGCCACATGGAAACTCAGTCATGGACCATCTCGAAGGTGTCGGACAAGGCCTGGATTATGAAGGCCCGGCCATACCCTTTATTGCAGTACCTACAACCGCAGGCACAGGCAGTGAAGCCACCATGAATGCGGTGCTCAGCGTGCGGGGACACGATGGTTTCAAAAAATCGTTTCGCCATCCTGATCTGGTGGCAGAGGTTGCCGTCGTCGATCCGCTGTTACTGGCCTCCTGCCCGCCCGCACTGATTGCCGCCAATGGTATGGATGCCTTTACTCAGTTACTGGAATCGTATTTATCGTGTCGCGCCAACCCACTGACAGATGCCCTGGCATGGAGCGGCCTGGAAGCGATGACTCAACATTTCTTTGCAGCCTGGGAAGGAGGCGACCACGAAACAGCCCGGCAAGGCCGCGCCGGTATCGCTTATGGCGCACTGATGTCCGGCATTACCCTGGCGCAGGCAGGTCTGGGCTCTGTGCATGGCCTGGCATCCCCCCTTGGCGCTTATTTTCCCATTCCTCACGGCGTTGTATGCGGCACATTAGTTGCCGCAGCCACTGAAGGCAATATCCGCAGCCTGCACCAACGTCAGCCGGACAACCCCGCACTTGAAAAATATGCGCGACTTGGTCGCCTGTTGAACCCTGACTCAAAATTAACGGATTCTCAGGCACAAGAAGCATTGATAACGACATTGCATGAATGGACCCAACGACTGAAGCTTCCCCGGCTGGGTCACTACGGTGTTCAGGCATCAGATGTGGATAGCATCGTTGCCGGTTGCCGCGGTGGCAGTATGCGCACCAACCCGATTGTGTTAACCGACAATGAGATACATGAAATTATTGAATCACGGCGCTGATCAAAACCCCTTACTACCAGAAACAATCTCTTCCAGGCGGCCATTTTTAAACGTTAAAATACGCATAAAACGGGTTGGGCCGAGGTTGTATGTCCACTCATCAATACGACGTTCCACCAAACGACGACTTCCCCCTGAAATACCGCTAAACACTTCTTCGATCCGGGAGTCTCTGAAAAACGGCTCACCACAGCGTTGTAACACCTCATATTGACTTAACCCGGTGCCCAATATATCGGTATCACAATGGGCAGGTAAACGACTGCCTTTGCGATAACCATGACTACCCGTGGAAATCGTCTTGAGTCTGCCATTTTCAAATACCAGGAAACGCAAAAATTTTTGGGGGCCAAAATTGTAAATCCACCGCTCACGCTCCATGGATATACGCCGTTCGTGTAATCCGGCAAAGTCTTCAATGAGCTTTTCGGTCCAGCGGTCACGCCAATCAGGCGTGCCACATCGAATCAATACTTCCGATTTAGTATCGTTTGTTGTTACTAAACGAGTGCCACATCTCATCGAATCTGCCACAGAAGACGAGGAGTACAAAACAGTCAGAACGAGTAATACAACAGCAAGCTGGCTGCTGTTTATCTGGCAACAGAGGAAAGCGGGTCTGAATAGTGTCATCACTTTTTTATCCAACTGATCAAAATACCTGTCATAAAGCTTGATGGTATATGCGCCCAACCATTGCTGGACATCATTTTTTGATAATACCGGGTACATCAAGCCAACCTGTTAATCCAATGATATTACAAAACCCTGGTCGGTTATTTTTTAACCTGTGCCTCTTCATAGGCATTGATCAAATACAGTGGACGCCCCTTGGTTTCATCAAACATGCGGCCAAGATATTCACCAATCACTCCCAATGCCATCAGTTGAATCCCGCCAAGAAACAATACTACGACCAACAGAGATGGATAACCCGGCACCGGGTTTCCATAGAACAGCGTTTGTAACACAATAAACATACCAAACAAAAAAGCACTGAATGCTGTTAACATCCCCAGATATGTCGCCGCTTTTAACGGCACCGTACTAAATGAGGTTATGCCTTCAATGGCAAAATTCCACAGCCCGATGTAATTCCATTTACTTTTCCCATCGTGTCGAGAATCCCGCTGGTACGGAATAGCCTTTTGCGGATAACCTATCCAGGCAAACAGACCTTTCATGAAACGATGCTGTTCACGTAAACCCGCCAAAGCATCCACTGCCCGGCGACTCAATAACCGAAAATCACCGGCATCCCGCGGAATGTCCACCCGGCTGAGTTTTTGCATAAGGCGATAAAATAAATGAGCCGTGGTTTTTTTAAAGGCTGTTTCTCCGGCGCGGGATGTTCGCTGCGCGTATACCACATCGTACCCTCCTCGCCAGTGTTCAATCATTTCCGGAATCAGTTCAGGCGGGTCTTGCAGGTCGGCATCAATCACCACCACCGCATCCCCGTGCGCGTGATCAAAGCCTGCGGTCATGGCAATTTCCTTACCAAAATTACGGCTAAGATCGACAATGGCAATACGCTCATCGTCTGCTTTCAAACGGCGTATTTCAGGCAGGCTGCCATCAACACTGCCATCATTCACGTAAATAATTTCACTCTGCGCCAACAGCTCATCCAGCACACAGACCAGACGCCGATGAAATTCCGGCAATACTGCTTCTTCGTTAAACACGGGCACCACAACAGAAAGCCGGAAATCAGCATCGGTGTTTTTTATTTCATCGGCCATCAGCTACTGTCCTGTTCGTTGAATACCCAGAATTTACTGAGCAAGAATGTCATCAGCGGCACGCATAACACAATCAGCAACAGGGCATAACCATACCAGTAGTGCGCAACATCGACTACCACATAGGTGATGCCCAGGTTCAACAGCAACCCCAGCAAAGCCACCGCGACAAACCGGGGCAACATGATGCGATGCGGCGCCGACGCGGAAAACGTCCAGTGATAATTCATACCGTAGGATACAAACAGAGCAAATACAAAAGCCGGGGTCGCCGCCAGCACCGGACGCAATGCAAACCATTCCACCAGGGAGACAAACACGCCCACATGAACAACTGTCGCCAGCCCCCCGCTTACCGCGAAACGCAACACAGGCCTCAGCATGTGAACATCAGCATCAACGCCGTTTCTTCGCCAGCACAACCAATGACACACCAAACGGCAGACCCATACGTAACAAATGTCGTTCACTGGCAAACACCCTTGCCAGCAGGGTGTTGACCGGCGCAGGCGGCAGACGTAATTCGGCGCCTGCATTTCCACCGGCCTCTCCACCCGGAAAGCAGCGGCGCAACAGCCGGACCGTCACCGCAATGGGAAATAACCAGGTGTTGCAATAACTCAACGTAACGATCTCGTAGCCCGTTGTTTCCAGCAATTGTCGCAAACCCTTGGCACGATAACGCCTCTGATGGTGATGCGCCACATCATGCGCCCCCCATAAAAAGGGAAATGCCGGTACAGTGATTAACAGCCGCCCTGCCGGTGCCAATAGCTTGTTAACGGCGTTCAGTGTGGCGCGATCATCGTCAATGTGCTCCAGTACATCCAACAGAGTCACACATTGAAAAACCCCGGTATCCAGCGGCAGCCCATCCGGTAGCCTGCCACGCACGACGGGAGCGAGTCCCCGGTCACTCGCCAGCTGCGCGGCATGCTCATCCAGCTCCGCACCCACCACTTGCCCAAATGCCGATAACATAGCGAGATTACCGCCGGTACCACAGCCAAGGTCGAGTATGCGTGCATCTTCCGGCAAACCGCTACTGCGCAATAACGATGCAACAATGGCACGCCGCCCCACGAACCACCAGTGACGGTCTTCCAGGTCACGCATCTGCTGGTAGAGTTCAGCCTCCACTTTTAGTTATTTTTCCTTCGTTCATCACGTACAAACACCATGCCTTTGGCATCGCGATAAACCAGCACCCACTCTGGTCGCGCACGCAAATAATCGAGCAATTTATACCGCTGTGGATCATAACGGCCATGATACGGCATGATCACCAGTTGAAAATTTTCATGCTCAAACCACTGTATACCCGGTGGTGTTGCCCATAAAATATTGGTGTAGGGCGGGAAGCGCTCTTCATCCAGCATGCGCCCGTCAATGTACGGCGTCACCTGCGGCGTCAACCGCCACAGCAAATAACCACCCCACTCCATGTTATTAAATGTCCGCCCGCGCAAATTACTTTCCCGTACAAAATCCGCCATTTCCACCGGGTAGAGTTCCTGGTAAAAACCACCGCGAAAAACCGTGCCACGCCACAAACCCACGATGAGCACCCCAACCAATGAAAGCAGCAACACCCCCTGACCGATGCGTACCGCACTCTGCTTCAACTCCGGCAGGTTTTTCAATGCATCCTGTACACCCCAGGCAATCCAGGGGGCTGACAAAAAAATAAAAAAAGCAAAATACCGGAACGATGACGCACTGATCGCCCCCAGAAAAACCGTACTCGCCAAATATCGCCACTGCCTGCGCTGAAACATCGACACCGCTGCCACCAGCGCCACAACATAAAAAACAATCACCCAGGCCTGCTGCCAGACATAACCCAGAGTATAAAGCTGGAATGCGCTGATATATTCCGAAGTCCGTGCCTGCAACACACTGCCTTCAAGGTCCAGTAAATATAAATAAGTTTGCAGGCCGTTAGGGGTCAGCAACGAAGCCAGCACCACGGCACCCATCGCCAATAACCATGGACGCTTTTCCTGCCACCCGGCCTTCACATCCAACAACCTGAGCAATGTCCATAACCCCAGCAGGGCCACGCCAAGCAATACACCACCATGACTGTTCGCCCACAACACCGTAATCACCGGCAAGGCAAACAACCAGCGCCGGTTTTTTTCCGCCATATCAATAACCACAAAAAACAGCGCAGCAAATAAAAATGACAGCAATTGCGGGCGCTCACCACCAAAGTTTCCGGCATTCAGGCCCACCAGGATCAACACCAGCCACAGCGCCAATGGCCCGGCACCCAACTGACGGCAACGCCACCAGACCAGCGCCACACAGGCCAGCAACACCAGCACCCGAAAAGCAACCACGGCATTCACACCACCGGCATCAAACACCGCAAAGAGCACCACCTGCCCCAGCCACTGGCCTTTGAGCACGGTATCATTACGCACGACATCCGTGGATGGAAACACGCCAAAAGGATCGGTATCAGGAATACCGTTTTGCAGAATGTCACGGCCACTGGCAATGTGCCACCAGAAATCGCTGTCCCACAGCGGCACGGCAAAATAACCGGCGCAGACCAGCAAAAACAGTAGCAGTGAGAAAATGTGCAGCAGGGAATCAGGATTATTCCTGTGCCTGGCGGGTTGGCATTGTTCAGTAATACTGATTACTCCATCAACGATCTGATTATCCACGACAGTCTGTTATTGTAACCCTATTCTTCATGAGATCAGCGGCTGTGACATTTAAACGGGCCATTATTGGCTTTCATCAGGACGAGCACGACGACTGGGTGGCAGACCTGGCCTGCGGCCACACTCAGCATGTACGGCACCAGCCACCCTGGCAGCTGCGCCCCTGGGTAATCAGTATCGAGGGACGGGCACGTCATTTGGGACAAACCCTGGTCTGTCGAAAATGCAGGGAAAACATACCGTCGCCCTGCTCAAATAGGGCAGTCCATCGAAACATAGAAAATGACTGAACATCTGCAACGGTACGCTGGTACCCAAGGCCGGAACTATTTCACTTTTCACAAACCTTGTTTTGCTGGACAATGACGGCTTTGCGCAGTTGGGATCATCCCGAACATTACAATTTTTACAATCGTCATAATAATGAATGACGATAACTGCCTCTCCGGAGAAAACTGATGATGAATAAAAAATATTTGCTTACCGGCCTTTTTATGGCCAGCCTCGGAACCTCATCTGTCGTCACAGCAGGCACTGATATCGTCACATCAAGTAGTGCTGGCACTAACGCTGGCAACGCCTATGCTGGTGTCAGCGTGGGAAACGCCTCGCCGGATGCAAGTGGCTATGACAATGCAATCGGGTGGAAAATTTTTGGCGGCTATGCACTCAATGAGATTCTGGCTGTAGAAGGCGGTTACACATCGTTTGGTGAAATGGATGGCCCGATGACATCATCCGTACAACCTGCCGGATTTGAAGTTGCAGCCGTGGGTAATTTCTCCATCAACAGCCAATTTTCCCTTTTTGGCAGGATTGGTTTGCTGGCCTGGGATTTCGAGGAGAATTTTTCTGGTGGAGGTTCAAACAGCACCACCGGCACAGATGTCTTTTTTGGCATTGGCGCTCAATATGAAATTTCAGGTAATCTGGCTGTACGCGGTAGCTGGGAAAGTTACACGGCGGAAAATCTCGATATCGACTTTTTGTCTGCCAGCGCGGTTTTTGGTTTCTAGCCCATACGCTGGGTCACAAGGCCGACGTGGTGGGCATAACCCACCACGTTCCGTCTTTCTTCCAATCTCTGCGATATTGAAAACCCGCACGCCCAGCCTGCCCGCCAACGCCCCTGCCTTAAAAAAAACCCTCCGCATTAAATCATGCACCGTTTCCCTGTAATATAAAGCCATTTCAAATCAGCCAGCCTGTTTTAACCACAATCTGTAGTGGGGCCACCAGTGGACATAAAAAATGAAAAAACCCGGATTCGTCACCCGCATACTGATGCTGAAGGTGAAAAAACCCGGATTCGTCACCCGCGTGCCGACGCTGAAGGTGAAAAAACCCGGATTCATCACCAGCATATCGACATGGAAAATGAAACGACCCATATTATTCAGCAGCATGAGCAACCGGTCACCCTATCGGACTCATCATACGCCAGCAAAACAGGCGATGGGAAACTGATCAATAACCGGTTTCGTCTCGAATACCTGCTGGGACAAGGTGGCATGGGTGTCGTTTATGCCGCACGGGATTTGCGCAAAGAAGAGCTGGGTGATGATGACTCACGTATTGCGATCAAGCTGCTGTCAGAAGAGGTTCGGCACCTGCCTAATGCATTGCGTATGTTGCAGCAGGAATGTAAAAAAGCCCAGGAGCTGGCTCACCCCAATGTGGTAACGGTTTATGACTTTGACCGGGACGGTGAAGTGGTTTACATGACCATGGAATTGCTCGCTGGAAAACCCCTGGACAAGTACATTATCGACAGGGGAATGACAGAGACCGGACAAAGCACACCTGCGGACTTCAGTGAGGCTTTTTCCATTATCACCGATATCGTACAGGGGCTGGCCTATGCCCATAAACGCGGCATTGTGCATTTTGACCTGAAGCCCGGTAATATTTTTATTACCGATGACGGTACGACAAAAATTCTGGATTTTGGCATTGCCCGCGCCATGCGAACATCCGGCAGAAAAATGGCAACCGATGATTCTGAGCTGGGTGGGATGATTGCATTGACACCACGTTATGCCAGCCTCGAAATGTTTCATGGCAAACAACCGGATCTCCGGGATGACATTTACGCACTGGCCATTATTGCTTATCAATTGCTGGCAGGAAAATACCCTTTCGGGGAATTGTCGGCGGAAGAGGTACAGCATCAAAATTTACAACCGGAACGAATCCCGGGTTTAACCGACCGGCAATGGAAAGGACTTTTGAGCGGCCTGGCCCTGAAAAGAGAAGACAGAACCCTCTCCGTCGAGGCATTTCTCGAAGCCCTGCTGCCCAAAAAAATAGACTACCGGTATTGGCTGGCTGTTGGCACGGCGGCAACGGCCATAATCGCCAGCCTTTTTTTCTGGTTACAGCCTCCGCAAATTGTCGCCCCCAGCCTGTTTGAAAACCCGCCGCCTGCGGCTGAACTGATTGGAGCAGACAAAACCCAGGTCGAACAACTGCTGGAAGTCGCTGAAGTACACCTGATGATAGGCCGACTGATTTCACCAAATGGTGCAAATGCCCTTGATGTTTATAATCAGGTGCTTAGCATACATCCCTATAATCGCCAGGCCATTAAGGGACTGGAAATATTATTGGACAGACTGGCTCAGTCAGCCGAGCTGGCGATAAACGAGGGTAAACGACGACGGGCTCAGGAACTGATTGACAGCGGCCTGAAAACCTATCCGAAACACAAGCAATTATTAGCACTGCAACAACAGCTTATCGAGGTACAACCATGAAACACTGCAACCAGAAGATACAGGGAAAAACAGCTCATGCGGGCATTTCCCTGAAGTTATTACAGCACGGGCTGCTGGCATTTGCCGTCACCCTCATGGCCGGTTGCGTCGCCGGATTGAACACATCCGATGATGCGGCACAAATAACGGAAAATGCCACAAAAACATCGCCGGACAAATTTTTACCCGTTGATTGCCTGCTGCCCCCGCAAGTACGAAAACTGGGCGCCCAAATGACATACATGGCTGCACGCAGACCCATAAAAACCACCGCGCAGGATTGTGAAATTCGCGGCGGTGAATATGTTGCGTATGACCGGGCAGACTATCGCACCGCATTGCAAACCTGGTTGGAACAGGCAAAACAAGGCGATGCCGAAGCACAGGCCTATGTGGGTGAAATCTACGAAAAGGGGCTGGGGTTACCCGCAGATTACAAAGCAGCCTTCACCTGGTATTCACGCGCGGCGGAGCAAAATAATTCGCGTGCGCAAATCAACCTGGGTTATCTGTATGAAAAAGGTCTGGGTGTTCCCCGGGATATGCTCAAGGCCTTGAACTGGTACCGGCGCGCATCCGGCATTGAGGATGACCACCTTGATTACTCCTCTAATATTGAAGTCAGGGCAACTACCCTGGCACAGGAAAAAACCGAGACGCTGCGACAGGAAGTACAACGACGGGAACAACAGGTACAAAATCTGACGGCTTCCGTTGCTGATATGCAAAAACAGTTACAGCAACGTGAAAACACGTTGCAGGATGCACAACAGCGGCTCGCGCAACTGAATAAAAACATGGCGCAGGACACTGAAAACGCGGCTCGCTTGAAAGAACTGAAAATTGCCTATGCGGCACAGAAAAAGCGTATCGCGCAAACCCAGGCCGCTGTCGCTGCCTTGCAGTCACAAATGCAGCGGGTGCAGACACAGGCAACACGACAAACCAATAACCTGACAGCACAGCGACAAATGCTGGCAATGCAGGATCAGGATATCGCTGGCCCCTCTATTGAGCTGTTTGATCCCTCCATCGTAATAACCCGTGGCAGCGGGCCGGTGGTACGGGTTTCACCGGATAACACCACACGCCCCATCAAGGGAAAAATTACAGCGCCTGCGGGACTGAAGCAGGCATCTGTGAACGGGCAGCCGCTATCCGTTAACGACGAAGGCATTTTTCAAACAAATATACCCGTGGGCAACAAAACACAAGTCGCCATACTGGCCACTGACAAGCAAAACCGGACAGCCCGTTTTTCCTTTATGATGGAGCCTGGCCGTCATGTCATCGCTCAGGGCAATCGCATATCCCGCATTGGCACGGCATCCAAAGGTGTTAATTTCGGACGCTATTTTGCACTGGTTATCGGCAACAATGACTACCCCCAATTCCCCACACTGGAAACCGCCATTAATGATGCCGAGCACGTCGCTGATGTACTGCAATCCGACTACGGTTTTAACACCAAACTCATTATTAATGCAGACAGATATGCCATTCTTTCGGCACTGAATGATTTGCGCGGGCAACTGACAGAAACCGACAACCTGCTGATTTATTATGCCGGTCACGGCGAACGTGATCCGGAAACCTTGCAGGGATACTGGCTGCCTGTGGATGCTGAACAGGAAAACACCGCCAACTGGATCGCGAATTCCACCATTTCGGATTTACTCAACACACTGAAAGCTAAACACGTTTTAGTGGTTGCCGACTCCTGTTATTCCGGTTCCATGACGCAAAGCTCAGTGGCACGTATTGATGCGCAACTGGATGACGAACACCTGAAAAAATGGCTGAAAGTCATGGCAAAAACGCCATCACGCACGGTATTGACATCCGGTGGCGTCAGCCCGGTGCTCGACAGTGGTGGTGGCGAACATTCTGTTTTTGCCAAAGCGTTTATTCAAGAATTGAAAAAAGGCACCAGTGTCATTGACGCATACAAAATCTATCTTGGCGTATCACAACAAGTTAAAACGGAAGCGGCATCCATCGGCTTTTTACAACGACCCACGTACGCACCTATTCGCCACACTGGCCACAACGGCGGAGAATTTCTCTTCGTGAAAGAAGGATAAAATGGGGTAATATTGCGTCGAACCTCAACCTGACTGTATTTATACTTTCGGCACGTTTAAGCAGAACCTGGTTTTTGTCAGATGATTATTCGGTGGCGTATTTCGGTCGTATTATTGTTGGCGCTATTGTCTTGCGCCTGCACCACACCGGCAATGCGCAATGATGCGTTTGCAACTGCCAGCGGCTTTGCACGTCAGATTGTACCCGGGGCTGATTTTTCGCACCTTGTTTATATTGCGGAAAACGGTGCAAAAAATCGCACCGAAACCCGTGAAGATAATGTGTGGCACATCTACATCGAAGGAGATGGCGTGCCCTGGGTTCGACGGCAGATTATCGCCGCCGATCCCACGCCATCAGAACCCCTCATGTTGCAACTAATGGCGCAGGACTCACACCCGGCCATTTATCTGGGACGACCTTGTTATTTCGGAATGGCCAGGGATTCGGCCTGCAATCCCTGGGTGTGGACGCATGGGCGTTATTCAGCACAGGTCGTTGAGAGTATGCGCACGGCACTGGCCTCTCTGGTCACCGCAAATGCTATTACCTCACTGGTGCTGATCGGCCATAGCGGTGGAGGAACCTTGGCTATGTTGCTTGCAGAACGGATGCCCGGGGTGCGGCTTGTGGTGACACTGGCCGGCAATCTGGACATAGACGCATGGACGGCCCGGCATGGCTATACAGCGCTGACGCATTCACTGAATCCAGCACATCGCCCGCCTTTGCCGCGCCATATCAGTCAACAGCATTATGTCGGAATGAACGATAAGAACGTGCCGCCGGAAATACTGAAAACGGCTGTCAAACAACAGAAAAATGCCCGGGTATTTGTGCTGGATGACCTGGAACACCAACAAGGCTGGAAGGATCACTGGACGAACATTCTGCAAACAATCAATTTTTCGGGGAGAAGTTATGAATAACTTTATGGGAATGTCTGCAATTACCGGAGCCCAAAGGTTCGGCAGGAAACCTCTACGGGTACGCCCATCGGGTATGTTTTCCCGGCTGTTTCTGTTCGTTATGGGGCTTTGTATAACAAGTACCTGCCTGGCAGAAGGAGATTACCTCCAGATAACCAATATCGTGCAATCCCCCGGCAATCCTGTCGCCCATGGGGATACCGTAAGTTATACGCTTACGATTCAGGGCACTAACACTGCTAATGCTGCTCTGGCCATTATACAGATCACTTCAACTGATGAGAGCCGCATTGTTGGACCATTCAGCTCAGCGACGCCGGTATGTTCAGTATCTAATCCTAATGATACCTTCTGCCCGACAATCCCCTCAAACCAGCCAACACAATATACGTTCACTTGGCAACCACCCGAGGGACAACACAATATTGCATTTACCGTGCTCTGTGAAAGTGGCTGCTCAGGAGAAGATAGACAATCCATTACAACGAATGTTGTCCAAGCCTCGACGGGGACCATTCAATTCAGCAGCAGCACCTATCAGGCCAGCGAACAGGACGGTCAGGCGGCAATCGCCGTGACCCGAACCGGTGGCAGCGCAGGCGCATTGTCTATTCGTGTATCCACAGGGGGGACGGGGGATACAGCGACAACGGAGGATTACTCATTCCCGCCATCGGAAGCCCCTGACATGCTTTTCTGGTCAGATGGTGACACAAGCACCAAAACCCTGAACCTCAACATTACAGCTGACTCACTGGTGGAGGGAGAGGAAACCCTGACTCTTCGACTGGACAATCTGACAGATGTTGCGGGAGCTTCCAGCATTCTGGGCACCCCCAGCCTGGCAACCTTGTTCATTCAGGACTCAACGGCTGCTCCATCTGCGGTGAATCAGCTCAAAACCACTTCCGGTAATTTACAGCGTGGTACACCGGGAACCACCTTGAACCCCTTTGTTATCACTGCGCTCGATGCAGCCGGAAATCCTGTTGAAGGCGTATCTGTTGACTGGGAAGTTCTGCCCGCCAGTGGAGGAACCCTGCCACAACGAACAACAACAACGGACGCCAGCGGTCAATCCCGCAACGCACTCTCCCTCAACACCTCAGAGCGTGTGGAGGTGAAAGCTACCGCGCGCGTGCCTGACCTGAACGGTGACAGCGTAATTGCCAGGAATTTGCACGATCCTGTTTCCGTGATTTTTGTAGTCAACGGTGGTATTGCCGATAGATCAGGACTCACCAAAAACCAGCAATCCGTGGCAAAGGCTCTGGATACCATGTGCATCGCCCTGGCAGAAATGGGAGAAGAACGAAGTGCTGAACAAAATGACATGCTGACAACCTGTGAACGTCTGGGGACTGATGATCTGACAGACGCTGCCGCAAATTTGGATCTGTTAGCCCACGAAGAAGTATCCACCCAGGGCAGAGTGATTCTCGAAACCGCCAAACTCCAGTCCGCTGGTATTCACAGACGACTTGGGGCTTTGCGTGGCGGCGTGCGCGGTGTCAATCTCTCGGGCCTGAATATCAGAATTGATGGACAAACCCTGCCTGAGTCCGTTGTCACTGCACTGTTTGGAGACAATGCACAGGGAGGCTCGGCAGGTGAACAACAAGGTATTGCCAGCCGCTGGGGCAGCTTTGTTAATGCGACTGTCATTGTTGGAGACAAAGATAAAACAAGTCAGGAGACGGGGTTCAACTTCCGCGCCAACGGAATCACCGCTGGTGCCGACTATCGCCTATCGGACAAACTGGTTGTGGGCGGTGCCCTGGGTTACAGCGGTAAAGATTCTGACTTCAAGGGAAATGCCGGTAACCTGGATATCAATAACTGGCATCTGACGGCCTATGGCAGCTACTACCGGTCAACATCGTTTTATCTGGATGGCCTGATCAGGCTGGGCAAAAACAATATCGACACCCGACGCCGTATCAACTTGCCGGGAGACCCCCTGCAAGAGGGTATTGGCGATACGACAGGCCAGGAATATGCCATTAGCCTGAGTGGCGGTTATGAATACAGCCAGAATGCACTGACTTTCGGCCCTTACGGACGACTGGGATACATCCGGACATCCATTAATGGTTACACTGAAACAGCATCAAATCCTGGCAACCCCGGAACCGGGTCAGTATTAACCATTGATAACCAGGATGTGGATTCCATAACCGCAGTACTGGGCAGTCAGGCCAGTTATGCAATCAGCGCCCGCAATGCCGTGTACCTGTTACAACTCAATGGCGAATGGGAACATGAATTCAGGGATAACTCACGCGCCATTGCCGCGCAATTTGCCTATGACCCAACCCGGACCAGTTTTAATATTGACTCGGATAGCCCGGACCGAAACTACTTTAATCTGGGCCTGGGTATAACGGCGGTTTTTGCCAACGGTCGATCAGGCTTCCTTCACTACGAAAGCCGATTGGGGCAGGACAATGTCCGCCAGTACTGGATCAATGGCGGCATCCGAATCGAGCTGTAACACCGGCTACGATTCCCGCTGTCCTGCGTGCATAGACGGGTAAATCTGCTATCATTGGCGGCCTTTTTCGCAGCCCTTTAATTTGATGGCACGGTTTGACATGACAGTTACGCGGAATACAGCATGAAGGTACTGATTATCGGCGGCGGCGGACGTGAGCACGCCCTGGCCTGGAAAGCGGCTCAGTCACCTGATGTAGAACGGGTTTTTGTCGCTCCCGGCAACGCAGGCACGGCACAGGAACCCAAACTGGAAAATGTCGCCATCCGCGTGGACGACATCGATGCCCTGCTGGCCTTTGCTCAGGACAACAGCATCGGCCTGACCATCGTCGGCCCCGAAGCACCGCTGGTCATCGGTTTGGTGGATGCCTTCACCGAAGTCGGCCTGCGCTGCTTCGGCCCCACCCGGCGCGCAGCACAACTGGAAGGCAGCAAAGCCTTCACCAAAGACTTTCTGGCACGACACCACATTCCCACTGGCCGCTACAGCAATTTCACCGACATCGATGAAGCACTGACATACGTACGCGAACAAGGTGTACCTATTGTCATCAAGGCCGACGGGCTGGCAGCAGGCAAAGGTGTCATCGTGGCCATGACGCTGGGCGAAGCCGAAAACGCCGTGCGCGATATGCTCGCTGGCAATGCCTTTGGCGAGGCCGGGCACAGAGTGGTTATTGAAGAATTTCTTGAAGGCGAAGAAGCCAGCTTCATCTGCATGGTGGACGGCACACACATCCTGCCGCTGGCCACCTCACAGGATCACAAGCGTGTGGGTGAAAACGACACCGGCCCCAATACCGGCGGCATGGGTGCCTACTCCCCTGCCCCGGTGGTCACCCCCGACGTGCATGCACGCATCATGTCCGAGGTTATCGAACCCACCGTGGCGGGCATGACTGCCGAAGGCAGTCCCTACACCGGCTTTCTGTATGCGGGACTGATGATCGATAACAGCGGCGCACCCAGCGTCATCGAATACAACTGCCGCTTCGGCGACCCCGAAACTCAGCCCATTTTAATGCGTCTGCGCTCGGATATTGTCGCACTGTGCAACGCAGCACTGGACAACCAGCTGAATCAGGTCACTGCCGAATGGGATCCACGTGCCGCACTGGGCGTGGTACTGGCCGCCGGAGGTTATCCTGCTGACTACGCAAAGGGTGATGTCATTTCCGGGCTGACCTCCATCGGCAATACGGGTGATACCACCCCGGACAGCAAAATATTCCACGCGGGTACCGCAGAAAAAAACGGCCACACGGTCACCGCTGGCGGTCGCGTATTGTGTGCCGTGAGTCTGGGCACTACCGTCAGCGCGGCACAAAAACGCGCCTATGCGCTGGCAAAACAAATTAGCTGGGATGGTATGTTTTACCGTAGCGACATCGGTTATCGCGCCATCGCCCGCGAAAAAAATTAACGCTGAAACATTTTTAAATCCAAACCACCAAGTAAACTGTTATGAATCACTGGCAACTTGCACGGACCGCCCGGGTGATCCATGGCGGTGGCATCATCGCTTATCCCACCGAGGCCGTATTCGGCCTCGGCTGTGACCCGCTGAATCCCGAAGCCGTACACAACCTGCTGGCGATCAAGCAGCGTCCCGTGGACAAGGGACTGATTCTTATTGCTGCTGATATCTCACAGCTCACTCCCTTTATTACCCCGCTGACCGCCGAAGCCAAAGCACAACTGGCCAAGACCTGGCCTGGCCCCCACACCTGGCTGTTACCTGCTCACGCCAACACTCCCCGCTGGATACGTGGTCAGCACAACACCATTGCTGTGCGAGTCACCGCCCACCCCATTGCTGCCGCATTATGCCGGACTGCCGGACACGCTCTGATTTCCACCAGCGCCAACCCCGCTGGCAAAGCACCCGCCATCAGCGCCCTGCGTGTCCGTCACTACTTCCCCACTGTGCTGGACAACATCCTGCACGGTGCCCTCGGCACCGAAACCGGCCCCACTCCCATCCGTGACCTGATGACCCAAAAACTGGTCCGTCCCGCCAGCGCATAAAAACAACCAAACGGCTATTTTATTAATGCCACTGACCCGTACCCAAATGGCAGTACCCTGTAATCTGCCCGTTTGCTGGAATAAATAGCACGAACCTGTGCTTTTTCACTGTCATCCTGAAATCCGCTGTTGAATGGTTGGCAGAGTGCGTTGAGTTTTGTGACTGACGAGGTGCAATGAGGAATAATAGAGTCATCATGAACAGTCACTGCGGGGCAATACTGCGGATTTCAGGATCATAAGAGGAATACACAACAACAATGGTGCTCATACCCCGTCCGGCCTACAATAAGCCCATTATCGGTACTGCTTGTTAAAGGAGTTCACACCATGTCCCATATTTTACCAGCACCGACTCTATTGCTATCAGGCGCTGTCTTGCTGGTTGTCAGCCTGACGGCTTGCGACTCCGGTACCCCGCCCGGCACTCCCGGCAATAATCTTCCGGCAATCCCCATTTCGCATGAAGCGACACTGGTGGCAAGTTGCAATAGTTGTCACGGTATCGATGGTGTGGGCAACAAACCCGACGTACCGTTTATTGCCGGCCAGCACGCCACATATCTCGAATCTGCCATGCGCGCCTACCTGATTGGTGACCGTCGGCATGAAATCATGCGTGCTGCGGTGTTTGATCTGGAAGTCAGCGAACGCCAACAGCTGGCCGAACATTTTTCCCGGCTGAATACCCCCTGGAAAAGTCAGACAGACAGACCTCTGCGCATCAGCAGAGCCGACAAAATACGCGATATCCGCGCAGGCCAGGCTTTGTCCCGCCCCTGTACCAGCTGCCACGGTGTAGATGGCAACAGTCGTAAAGAGGGCGTACCAAGTCTGGCGGGGCTGCAAGCCGAATATTTTATTCCTGCACTGGAAAGTTATTTGCAGGGCAAACGCCGGGGGGCGGCCATTATGAAAAATTTCAAGCTGAGTCTCAGCCAGCGCGATATCAAACAACTCGCTGCTTTTTTTGCCGTGCAAAAACGGCAACGTTCACCGCTGGGCAAACATCTCAAGGCCAACGATGCCAGCGATGCTCTCGCTCGCCGCTGCCTGGGCTGTCATGGCAGTGACGGCAACAGCACTCACCCGGCCATACCAAGTCTGACCGGTCAAAATGCCACCTACCTGATCACGGCCATGCAAAGATATCGGGATAAAAAACGACAGAACAAGATGATGGTGGATGCCGCGCAAGGGCTCAGTGATGAAGCTATTCGCCGTAATGCCATTTATTTTGCCACCCGTACTCCCGTTGCGCCGGCAAACCGGAATACTGTGCAAAATGGCACGATAAAATTCAGCCCGATGGCCGATGGCGAACAACTTGCTGTCTCCTGTAACGGCTGTCATGGCGACAATGGTAACAGCACCACACCGGGTACTCCGCGCCTCACCGGGCTGTCTGAAGACTATCTGCAAATCGCTATCACACACTACCGGGACAACAAACGACAGCACGCCGTAATGCAGCTGCTCACCCGTTATCTCAGTGATACCGACATCGAAAAACTGGCCTTGTATTACGCCAGTCAGACTCCAACCAACCTGACACCTGACACCGGGGCTGAAAAAACGGACAGCAATACCGGTCTGGCCAGCACCTGTGCAGGTTGTCATGGCGAAAATGGCAATAACCCAAAAGGGGATACACCCAGCCTGGCCGGACAGGACGCCGACTATATTGCAGCCGCCCTGCATGCCTATAAAAACAACACGCGCCAACATGACGATATGAAAAAGGCTGTTTTGGCTCTGGATAAAAAGGCCATGCGCACACTGGCTGATTATTACTCCCGCCTGCCCGCCCAAAAACCAACCGTGCATATTATGGAAGCACCGGAAATACTGGCGCAAAAATGTGACCGTTGCCACGGGAAAGAGGGTGGCGAGCCGGATGCTGATAAACCGCGCATTGCTGGCCAGCGTCAGGCTTATCTGATCAAGGCGTTACTCGCTTATCGAAACAAAGAGCGTCAGAATTCGATGATGTACAACATGGTGGCAGAACTCAGCCGCGTCGAGATTGAGGCCATTGCGGCCTATTACGCGGGCCAGTGAGCATCTCACCCAGAAGTTGCAGAAACACAAAATCGCAGGATGGGCAGGTCGTCTTTTGGATAGTGTTTCTGGTGTTGTTCAGCCTCCCTCTAAAGCCCGTCTCACGCACTTTATCCTAAGACTTTGAGAATACGGTATAATTACCCGCCTATTTCCGTTGCCAGCAAATAACGGCGACACAATTACTGATGAACAAATATCACTATGACGAACACAAACACACCGCTTGTCGGCATTATTATGGGCTCCACGTCTGACTGGGAAACGATGCGCCATACCGCTGAAAAACTTGAAGAATTTAACATCCCGCACGAAATTGAAGTGGTTTCCGCTCACCGTACGCCCGATAAACTCTTTCGTTATGCAAGCACCGCAATCGAGCGCGGCCTGGAAGTCATTATTGCAGGGGCCGGGGGAGCCGCACACCTGCCGGGCATGACAGCCGCCAAAACATCTTTGCCGGTGTTAGGGGTACCGGTGCAAAGCAAGATGCTCAGCGGACAGGACTCACTCCTTTCTATTGTGCAAATGCCTGCCGGCATCCCCGTAGCGACATTCGCTATCGGCACCGCAGGCGCTACCAATGCCGCGATCCTGGCTGCATCCATCCTCGCCAATAAATATCCTCAATATCGCAATGCAATAGAAACCTTCAGAAGCGCACAGACTCAACGGGTTTTAGCGCATCCAGACCCGAGAAAACTGAAAACATGATCATTGGTATTCTGGGCGGCGGACAACTGGCGCGAATGTTGGCACTGGCGGGACACCCTTTAGGTTTGCAATTTATCATGCTTGATCCCGGTGAGGACGCCTGCGCAGGTGTCGTCGCGGATCAAATTCAAGGCCGCTACAATGACATCGCTAAACTTGAGTTGCTCGCACAAAAAGCAGATGTTGTGACCTATGAATTTGAAAATATTCCCGCAGCCGCCGTTGAGTTTCTTGCCAAAAAAGTACCCGTCTACCCGCCTCTCCCCGCCTTGACCACGGCTCAAGATCGACTTTACGAAAAAAAACTTTTTCGTAAACTTGATATCTGTACACCTGCATTCATGCCCGTCAATAGTCTGGAAGAATTACGACATGCTCTAAAAGAAATTTCATACCCGGCCATACTCAAAACCCGCACCCAGGGTTACGATGGTAAAGGCCAGGCAATATTACGCCGTAATGCTGATTTAACAACGGCGTGGGAACACTTGAATGGCGTACCCGCTATTGTTGAGGATTTTATTCCTTTTGATCGTGAAATTTCCATTATTGCCGCACGTAACCACAGCGGTGAAACTAAATGTTATTCTGTTACAGAAAACATTCACCACGCCGGTATATTACGTTTTTCCAAAGCATTAAAAAATGACTCGGCACAACACCAGGCAGCCGATTATGTGAAACGACTGCTTAATCATCTCGATTATGTAGGCATCATCGCACTTGAGCTATTTCAAGTGGGAGACCAGCTTCTCGCCAATGAGTTTGCACCCCGCGTACATAACTCAGGCCACTGGACCCAGGATGGAGCGATCATTGATCAATTCGAAAACCATCTGCGCGCAATACTCGATTTACCTTTAGGCTCAACGGACAGTAGCGACTACGCCGCCATGATCAACATCATCAGTACCGTTCCATCACGCGAAAAAATTCTGCAACAAACGCATGCAAATTTACATTTATACGGCAAAGAAGAACGCTCAGGCAGAAAACTGGGGCATATTAATATCTGTACAAGCGATGAAGCAACCTTCAATAAAGAAATTGGCGCACTGCAAAATATTGTGAATGCCGGGTAGGTTAAACTCTCAGAGATTAAACATACTGGTGTCAAACTGATGGTTAGTTAGCGCCTTCTGCCTGTTCTCACTCAAAAAAATTATTTTTCCGCTGCCAAACGTCGTTTGGCAATGGCCACAATGCCCGTGTCTTCTACCGCCTGCCTGATCTCGTCAAAATCCAGCACAAAAGGACGATGTGTATTTTCGCTACCCAAACCACCAAACAAATTTTTAGCTTTGCTTAAGGCGCTACGACAGGCACGATGACTCGACGCCTCTTTGTTTTTCGGACACGCAAAAGAACCATCTTTTCTGCTGAACAGTAATGGCTCAGTGCCAAAATAAACCACTACATTAATACCATCCGTCCACAATACTTCACTGTCAGCAGGTACCTCTCGTGCATTACCCACTGGTTTTGCGAAGGCCTTGGCATCAAAAGAATCGTACATTACCCGCCAACGCCTGTTGGTCTTTTCAAGTAAATAGGCATAACCCGAACCCGCAACCCCTACGGTTTCTGTAATAGTGTAGGCTGGATTTGTTGTACTGGCAGTTACTGCAATGTGAATACCATTGGAATAATCCTGCAATCCAACGGATTGCGTAGCTTTACAGGCCGACAATAACAAAATGGCCAGCAAGACAAAATACACCGGTTTTTTAAATGCCGACGCTAACACAATCACCCTTCTCCTACCCTTAAACAAAAATTATTGCGCCGCAGCCTTCAGCGCCAGTCGGATCAATTCTTCACTGGCCAAACCATCACTTTCCAGCTGACTCACCATGCGGCTTGCCTCCTGTGGTTTGTAACCCAATGACACCAGTGCGCTAATGGCATCTTTCAGTGCATCGCTGGCAGGAACAGCACGGTTTGTCGAAATATCTGCTGTCAATGTCGAACCCTGCCAGTCTTTGAGACGATCTTTTAATTCCACCACCAGACGTTCGGCGGTCTTTTTGCCAACGCCCGGTAGCCGGGTGAGCAAAGCCGAGTCACCATCTTGTACACAGCCCGCAAATTCATCTGCCGACATGCCAGAGAGAATGGCCAGGGCCAGTTTGGGACCGACACCGGAAACCTTGATCAAGGTACGAAACAATAAACGATCCTGTTCACGCAAAAAACCGTATAGCACATGGGCATCTTCGCGCACGGCAAGATGTGTGTGCAGGGTGATTTCGTTACCGGTTTCGGGTAACTCATAAAATGTGGTCATGGGGGCGGAAATTTCGTAACCCACACCACCCACATCTAACAATAATTGGGGAGGCTGTTTTTCCAGCAGAATACCGTGCAATCGGCCAATCATATTTTTTCCATTTTTTACACAACAGGGTTATTTTTTGTCCAAATGCATTTTCAGCGATGTCGCTAATTGTTTTGCCACAAGCCGGGTATTGCCGTGACACAACGCGGCTGCCAGTGCATCAGCAGCATCAGCCTGCGGATTACCCGGCAAGTTAAGCAACACCCGCACCATGTGCTGCACCTGCTCTTTGGCGGCATTACCCTTGCCCACCACCGATTGCTTGATTTCAGCAGGGGTATATTCATGCACGGGCACATCACTGGTAATCACTGCGCAAATGGCCGCGCCACGCGCCTGTCCCAGTTTAAGCGCAGAGTCTGCATTACGATGCATAAACACTTTTTCAATGGACATTTCATCGGGCTGGTGAATGTGTACCAGCTCGGAAACCCCTTCAAAAATAACGCCAAGGCGCTCCGCCCAGGTCTCTCCTGTTACACGAATGCAGCCACTGGTCACGTAGTGTGCGCTGCGTCCATCGCTTTCAATGATACCGAAGCCAGTAAACCGTGAGCCGGGATCAATGCCGAGAATACGCATCATTATGAGGGAGAAAAGAGGCAGAAACCGGCTTTCATATCTATCCAGCCAGCTTCTGCATTACTTCATTCGAAAAATCAGCGTTGGTAAACACGCTTTGCACATCGTCGAGGTCTTCCAGCATATCAATGAGGCGCATCACCTTTTCCGCATCCTCCAGTTCCAGATCCACCGAGGTAGCGGCCTGCTGGGTGACCTCGGCATTATCAGGCTCATACCCGGCGGCGATCATGGCCTCTTTCACGGGTACCAGTTCTTCCCAGGGTGTCAATACGTCAATACTGCCATCGTCATTGGTCACAACATCATCAGCACCGGCTTCCAGCGCGGCTTCCATAATGGCGTCTTCATCTGCCCCTGTGGCATAACTGATCATGCCAATTTTGCTAAACAGATACGCCACGGAACCATCCGTGCCCAAATTGCCACCACTTTTGGTAAAGGCGTGCCGCACTTCAGAGACCGTGCGATTACGGTTATCGGTGAGACAATCCACCATCACCGCCACACCACTGGGGCCATAGCCTTCATAGCGGATTTCATCGTAATTTTCACCCTCACCGGCACCGGCCCCCCGTTTAATGGCATTTTCCACGGTATCCTTTTTCATATTGGCGCTCAGCGCCTTGGACACCGCATCACGCAGGCGTGGATTGCTGTCTGAATCCGGGCCGCCGGTACGGGCGGCAACCACTATTTCACGAATCAGTTTGGTGAAAATTTTACCGCGCTTGGCATCCTGAGCGGCCTTGCGGTGCTTAATATTGGCCCATTTACTGTGTCCTGCCATGATTACCCCGGTTTGCGTTGGTGAATGGCCGCCAGTTTATCATCATGGTTTTCTCTACGCACTCCGTAGAAACTGCCCTGCACCTCATCCATACAACCGGGGTACCGCAGCCAGTAATTTCTGCGTATACGCTTCTTGTGGAGAATGACAAATATCATCTGTCAAACCCTGTTCAACGATTTTCCCTTCGTTCATGACCACCATACGATCACTGACATATTCCACAACACCAATATCATGCGTAATAAAGAGCAATGACAGCTGTCGTTCAGCACGCAGATCCAGCAACATTTGCAGGATTTCCGATTGCACAGACACATCAAGGGCACTGGTCACTTCATCACACACAATAAATTTCGGATTAAGCACCAAGGCACGGGCAATGCCAATTCGCTGACGTTGCCCGCCGGAAAATTCATGGGGATAACGCCACAAATGAGCATCCGACAGCTGTACACGTATTAACATCTGTCGCGCCAGGTCAAGACGCTCTTCCTGACTTGAGCCAATACCATGTACGGCCATCGGTTCAGTCAGGGTTGTCGCAATATTCAACCGGGGATTCAATGATGACATGGGGTCTTGAAAAATCATTTGCATTTTCGTGCGAAACGGCTTCATTTCACGGCGTTTTAACGGCACAATATTCGTACCTGCAAAAAGAATCTCCCCGTCTGTGGGTTCAATTAAACGCAACAATGCTCGTCCCAGCGTTGTTTTACCACAACCGGACTCCCCCACCAGAGCAACAATTTCACCTTCACTGATGCTTAAATCAATATCATCTACCGCTTTTATATAACTTGCCGTCCGTGCCCACACGCCTTTTTTAACGGGAAAATGAACCTTTAAGCCTTTTGCGACAAGTACGGGCTTGTCCTCTACAATAGTGCGCGTATATTTACCGCCCTCCCCGGCCTCAGTACGCGCACGAATCATATTCTCAGGCAAGGCCGCCAGCAGCTCTTTGGTATAATCATGTTCAGGCTGTTGCAAAACCTGCTGCAAACTGCCTGCTTCGACAATCAGCCCATTACGCATCACAGCCACTTTGTGCGCCATTTTCGCAACGACACCAAAATCATGGGTAATAAACAAAATCCCCATACCTCTGCGTTCCTGAAGATCTTTCATCAAGCGTAGAATTTCTGCTTGCACGGTGACATCCAGCGCCGTTGTTGGTTCATCAGCAATCAACAGATCAGGCTCACAAGCCATTGCCATGGCAATCATCACCCGTTGACGCTGCCCACCGGACAGACGATGAGGATACTCATCAACACGTTGTTCCGGGTCTGGAATTTGTACTTGTGCCAAAGCATCAATAGCACGCTGTCGCGCACTATCGTCATCCAGTTCCGGCCAGTGTAACTGTAATGCCTCAATGATCTGATCGCCTATCGTGTAAACAGGGTTCAGTGATGTCATGGGCTCCTGGAAAATCATGGCAATGCGGGCACCGCGAATATCACGCTGGGGATGCTCAGCCAGATCCAGCATATTGACCTGTTCCTGCGTGCCATCGTTGTGTCGGTAATCAAACCAGATCTGACCATCCGGGTGCCGACAGATTTCTTTGGGAATAAGCTGAATGATTGAAAGCGCAGTAATCGATTTACCGCTGCCGGATTCCCCCACCAGACAGAACGTTTCGCCTTTCTCAATATTAAATGAAATACCATCAACAGCCCGAACCACTTCTGTGCCAGAATTTAAGTACGTTTTCAGGTTTTTAACGGTTAATAACATGATTCAGGACTTGCGTTTCAGGTGAGGGTCAATCGCATCGCGCATCGACTCACCGATCAGGTTATACGCAAATACCGTTAAAAATATCGCGCCTCCCGGAAAAGCAGCCATCCACCAGTTAAAGGTAGAAGACTGTACTGACTGGTTTAACATCTGTCCCCATGACGGATTATCCACCAGCCCCAATCCCAGAAAGCTTAACGTCGCCTCTGCAAGAATGGCCGAAGCGACACCAAAACTGGCTGCCACCAGAATGGGTGCCATGCCATTGGGCAGCATATGACGAAACAAAACAGAGCGTAGTGGCAAGCCACAAACAATGGCCGCTTGCACAAACTCCTGTTGCCGCAAACGCAGAAATTCAGCACGCACATACCGGGCATAACCCGGCCAGCCGGTTATGCCAATAATGATCATCATCACGTATAAACTGCGCTCAAAAAAAGCAACAAAAATCAACAATAAAAACAAGGTGGGTACCGCTTCAAATATCTCGACCAGACGCATGCCGATCATATCCACGATGCCGGAAAAATAACCCATCAAGCCGCCCAGAATAACACCAATAAACAGCGCAATCCCCGTCGCAATAAAACCAATGGCCAATGCAATACGTGAGGCATGTATCATTCGGCTCAACACATCTGCGCCATTTTCTTCCGTGCCCATAAGATGAATACGATGTTCATCACTTAAGGGGGCTTCCAGTCCGGTGTCGCCTTGTTCCCGAATATAATCTTTTGGTGAATAAGGAATGGGGGCACGAATAACCCAGTCATAATTTTCAGCCGCTTCGTTAACACGATACTGTTCGTAAACCGTCAGCTGAAGCGGGTTAACAAAAATAACACTCAATAATGCAATACCACCGCCAACAACCGCCAGAATTGCGATATTTTTTGTGAAGGATAAGTGAAGAAAATAAAGCACAACAACACAAACAAAAACACCCAGTGCCGTCACATCACCTGCTGTTAAAAAACGCAGTGCAGGACTGCTGATCTCACCATTAATACTGAGTAATAAAGGGTGCGAATTCGCCAAAAACGGGGCAAAAACTGCGGCAAAGGCAATAATCGCAATCCAGCCCAGACCCAGTTTTGCACCAACACGGGAAAACACATCGCGCATCACTTTTTTGGCATAACCGGCTTCAGCAGGCCGGATGTTTGGCACATCAACACTACTCATAACTCACTCTCGGGTCTGCAATGGCATAACAAATATCAGCAATCAGATAGCTTAACAAGGTTAACAAACCACTGATCAATGTAATCGATAAAACCAGCTCCCTGTCCCGGCCTTTCACCGCTTCAACAGCTAACTTACCCATGCCGTCGATACTGAAAATACTTTCAACAATCACCGAACCGCCCAGCAGGCTTGGCAACAAACTGGCAGAGACGGTAATCAGGGGTAGCAAACTGTTACGAAAAACGTGTCGCCATAATACATCCTTGTCACTGACACCTTTGGCTCTGGCGGTGCGCGCATAATCAGAGAGTAAATTCTCCAGCATGGCAGTGCGTGTTAATTTTGATAAAAAGGCAAAACCACCATAGGTTAAACAAATTACGGGCAGGACAAGATGCCATGCACGATCAAGTAAAAAACCCCGAATAAATGGCCCTTCCTGAAAATAAGCGGCGATAATAAAACCAATACCTAACCCGACAAGGCCCATAAAAAAGACTCGCAACACCGAATATTGCGCATAAGCCACAGCACCAAACAACGCTGCTGCGAGCGAAATCAGCATCAGGTAGGTTATCACTCCCTGCCCTTTTTCCGGCAGGGCGTCCGCCATAAAAAAACCGGCAAGCAAACCCACAACCGCAAAACAAGCCGCCCGTGTATAAGGTTTACTCCAGCGACTCATCCAGATAAAAAATGCCGTGGCAAACAAAACAGACAGCATCAGTATGAGAACATCCGATAACGATCCCCAGTGCGGCAAAAACACCATATCCAGCGCCACCCGGTCATTAAGCCCTGATGTAGGAAACCAGCGCCAATACTGATCACTCGCAAAAAAACCAATCAACAATACGCCCGTCAACATGGTTGGAATCGACCACAAGCCCAGCATCATGGCACTGGAGCCCACATCAAAAGCCTGCCCTCTTTGGGTTGCGGCACGGACACCAATAGCAACCGCAATGATGTAAATAATGGGTATGGAAATAATATTCAGCAGCGCGGTAATGGGTACTCTTTCAGCAATCAAATCAGTAACAGGTCGCCCATAGCGAAAGCTCATGCCCAGATAGGAGCCCTTAAACAGGGAAAAACCATCCAGCTCCCCTGCTTCATTAAACGTGAAACCCGCAGGGGAGACGTTATTTAACCATCGTAAATATTGAATATGCGCAGGAGAATCCAGGCCATAGAGTTTATTATAATAATCTTCCAGTGCCTTTTTGGCTTGCGGGTCCAGGTTCTGACCTTCAACCAGACTTTGCGTACTGATGCCCCCCGGCGCTGAAGCCATGACAATAAAAACGACCAATGTGATGCCCAGCAAAGTGGGAATCATCAACAAAAGCCGACGTACAATATAGGTAGACATCTGGGAGCCTGAATTTAATGGGAATATTTTTGTTGTGTTTTCGGTACATACCACTCAACCGGCACCGAAGCACTGTTTAAACCCATTTTGGTAATGGTGACATTTTTCATGCGTTTATCAATAAAGGCCATCGTTTTACGACGCATTAAAAAAGTATAGGGCTGATCCTGAAACAGAATATTTTCAGCCTGCTGCCATATCGGCATACGTTTTTCTTCATCGACGGTGACACGCGCCTGATCAATTAATTTATCCAGCTCCGGGTTTTGGTAATGGATAAAATTATCACCATTATTTTCCACCTGTTTACCATGAAACATCTGATAAATATCAGTTTCTATGCCGCTGGACCAACCCAGGGAAATCGCATCAAAATCCCGTTTGCCCAGCAAATCCAGCATTACTGACCATTCCGTCGGCTTGGGTTTCATCAGAATACCCGCACTCGCGTAAAGATCTTTTAAAAACAGAATAATGCGTTTTGTATCTTCATTTCCCTGAAAATAAACCAGTTCAAACTCAAAGGGTGTACCGGATTGATCTTCGATTATGCCGTCACCGTTCGTGTCCCGATAACCTGCTTCAGCCAGCAGTTGCTGTGCCTTTTTCAGATCAAATTTTCTGGGACTGAGTACCGGGTCATGTTGTTTGCTTCTTGGGTTAAAGGGACTGATCGCTATCTCACCATAACCCAGCATGATTTCATCGATAATGCGCTGTCTGTCGGTAAGATAAGTCATGGCCTGACGCACTCTTTTATCCGCAAAACGTGTGACTTTTCCTGACCGGTTCTGGTTCCAGCCAATATAACTGTAACCAGCAGAAGGACTCATATATTCAAAATGCCGGGTACGCTTGATCAGCTCATCGTCTTTCAACAGGTTTTGATATTCTCTGGGTCTCGCACTGTAAATATCGATTTCTCCATTACGAAAAGTCGTCAACCGGGCGCTGTCATTCTCAATAACTTTCCATAAAATCCGGTCAAAAGAGGGTTGTACTGTCCCCCAGTATCGAGGATTCCGGTCCACCTCAACCAGCCCCTGATCCGGGGTCCAGCCCTTGGGGTCAGCCAAACGATATGGCCCTGAGCCCAATAACAAGCCCTTTGACTGATTAAATTCTTCCGCTTTATCCAGATAGGGCTCATAAAAATGCTGGGCCAGTATCGACATACTGCCAGCCAAAGACAGTGCATTAAAATAGGGTTCCTTGTATTTGAACTCCACCGTAAACTTGTCTAAAGCAGTCACACTCGCAATTTTCTCAAAATAAGCCCGGCCACGCGGTGCCGCGATACGTTCGTCCATAATAAACCGATAGCTGAATGCCACGTCCTCGGCATTCAGCGGGGTACCATCTGAAAAGCTGACATCTTCACGTAAATGAAATGTAAACGTTAAACCATCCTCATGCATCTGCCAGTCTTTGGCAATCAAACCCACCCATTCCAAAGTATCCGGGTCACGCGTTAATAATGACTCCAGTACATAAGACTGAATATTGGCGGAATAAACATCCTGGGAAATCAGGGGAGTAATGGTTTTCAGCCCCGTGGCGATAGCTTGTACGTACCAGTCCCCTTCCTGATAGTCATCTTGCTGCGTTGCCAAAATGGCACGACGAAAAGCATCGGCGGGGGTTTTATCAGAGCCTGCCTTTATACCCGCATCTTGGGATGCAGAAGCAACAGCAATCCGGCCCTTACGCAGATCTTTTTCAATATTACGCAGCATCCCCTGTACCTGCCGAAGGTCTTTGGCCTGCTCGTCCATCAAACGCTGCATCTGGGCCATTTTGCTCCATTGCCGGTCTACCATGTACATAGACAGCAACATGATAACCATCAACACAACCAGAAATGAAAATAAGGAAAAATCCTTGACAGAAAAATGACGACCCATCGTATTCAGCTTACCCTGTTATTGAAATATGCAACTTAAATATGAATTAAGCGTATCCTTGAGCAGCGCCAAGCATAATGGGGATTTCCCGCAGGGACAAGGACTGCGCGCAGAGCAGGCACTGTGGGTATTAATCGCCTTGCAAGCCTGATACACCAGCAAGGCGACACGGTTTCGTACAATGGGAGAAAACGGGTGGTTACTTCTGCGGGATCACCGTCGGCGGATGAATGACCTCGTTGATCGCAGAATAGTCTGTATCTGCCAATCCCTTGGCCAGGGCAATGGCCACGGTATCGCGCACACCTTGCAGGCAAGTCGCAGTAAGACCATGCTCGTCCGCAGCATCAAGAAACAGATCCGTAACCTTCAGCAAGTGACGGGTGGGGAAATTGGGGTTTTCATAATCCCGCGCCAGCATACGCAGTAATTTTTTGTCAAATGTGGGCGCGTACAAAGCTGAGTCACGCAGCATATCCATGAACAGTTCAACGCGCACACCTTCCTTCTGGATGAGCCCAAGACTGAGACTGAAACTGGCAGTGAGTCCGGCAATAAGCTGATTAAAGGCCAGCTTCATGGCTGCGGCCTGTCCCACCGAACCCACATGTACCGGGTTTTCACCAAACACCGACAGTAGAGGTTGAAAGCGCTCAAACTGCACTGGTGTCGCACCGACCATTAACAACAAGCGACCTTTTTTCGCCTCAGGAATACTGCCCAGCACGGGTGCTTCCAGGTATTGTGCGCCGTGGGCAATGGCGGCATCTTCCAGTCCACGACTATGCGACGGAGCAATCGTCGCCATTTGCAAAATGGTTTTTCCCGCCAGCAGGCTGGCCCGCTCAGCAGGAAACAACACGTCCTGAATCGCTCGCTGGTCTGTCAGCCAGGTCACCAGCACCTCAGCGAACCGTATCGCCTGCGCAGGCGTTTCTGCGGCCAATGCACCTTTCGCCACTAACGGTTCCAGTTTCTCCGGGCTTCGGTTCCATACAACCACGTTGTAACCGGCATCCAGCAGGCGCTCAGTCAGTGGCGCACCCATAAGGCCCGTGCCAAATAAAGCAATTTTTGTCTGTTTATTCCAGGTCATAAGCGTCATTTAAGCATGTCTTTCTGTGGATAAACAACGACAGCAGTGCTGTGCAACAAGTCATACCCGCACAAAGCCCGGCACACGATTACTTCCCGGGTTTGAGCAAATCCTCCAAAATGCACGGTTTTTCGATACCATAACCCTGTGCATAATCCACTCCCAGCTCTTTCAGCAAAGCCAGTATTTCATCATTTTCGACAAATTCAGCAATAACTTTTTTACCCATAAAATGACCAATTTCACAAATGGATTTAACCACAGCATAGTCACTGGGATTATTCACCATATCTTTGACAAAGGCACCATCTATTTTCAGGTAATCCACCGGTAAATTTTTCAGATAAGCATAAGACGACATGCCCGTACCAAAATCATCCAGAGAAAATGAACAGCCCGTCGCTTTCACTTCCTCAATAAAGTCAACTGCATCAGAAATATTCGCCACACCCGTGGTCTCGGTGACCTCAAAACTGATTTTTGCCACTGGCACACCGGATTCGCGAATTTGCGTTAATAAAAAAGCCAGAAAACTTTCATCATTCAACGAGCGCCCCGAGAGGTTGATTGAAAACATATCAATACTCTCTGTCAAAGACTGATGATGTTCAGTAATCCAGCGAAAAGCATTTTTAATCACCCAGCGATCAACATCAGGCATGCGCTTATACCGCTCAGCGGCTTCGATAAATTCCGGTGTGGAAATATCGCCACCATTCAAATCCCACACACCCAGCAAAATTTCGCAATGATCTTTTATGCCGCTGCCAGCATCAATGGGTACAATACGCTGACAACGCAAATACAGGGTATCTTCATCCAGAATACGATCAATTTCCGCAGCCCACTTCATCGCTTTGCTGCGCCGCAATAATCCCGTATGACTCGCGCTGTAAAGCTGTATGCGATTGCCGCCCATTTCTTTGGCCACACCACAACTGGACTCGGCAGCCTGCAATAACTCGTTGGCTGCTTCACTACGCTGAGAAACAGGTACCAGCCCCATACTGAAACCAATCGACAAGCGTTTATTGTCCCATTGCAGGCGATAGTCCTGAATTAACTCCATCATTTCTTCCATAAAATCCAGCGCATCATCCAATGCGCAATTTTTCAGCAGCAAGCCAAACTCATCACTGCCAAGCCGTGCCAGCACCCAGCTCTTTTTGAGTTGCCCGGACAGTAAAACTGAGATTTCCTTCAGCAGTTTATCTCCACCTTCATATCCACAGGCACTGTTAATGACATTAAACTGATCCAGATCAATAAAACACACCGCGTGCCGTGATTTATTTTCTTTCGCTAAAGACAATACTTCGCCCAATCGTTTTTCAAATTCACGTCGACTGATTAACCCCGTCAATTGATCATGTGTTGATTGATGTAAAAGCTGTTGATGCAAATCCTGTAACATAGCATATTGCGCTCTGTCCACAGCGGGTTCATTAACACCATTCAATACCACAGCAGAACCTGCACGCAACCCCTTCGCCAGCTCAGCCAGATGCAGCACAAGATCTTTTGCACCCAGCACATTGGCAAAAACAATACGCTGCGTTTTATGTGCTTTCCACGCAATACGTAAACGTTTCGGCTCATCAGAATCAGCATTAAATACTACCCAATCCCCTTCCTGTAAACGGTCTGCACGCTTAATCCACATTGCCTGCTCTTCATCACTCACATCATTCCAGGCAACATTCGGCACCAATACATTTTTATCGCCTGCGCACAGCAAGGCCTCTTCTTCCTGCTGGAAAGTTTCAACCAGCTTTTGCAAATTGGTATTGTATGATTTGTCTTGCACTTTAAGCAGAAGATCAAGCTGATGCATTGCTCTCGCAAATACATCTGTGGAACCATCAAATTCTTCATTGACCAAACTTACAATCCAGTCCAATGCCTTTTTCACCGCAGGTTGATCTGCTTTTTCAGATTCGCCCACCAACATTTCCAGTTGTGCCACTTTATTGATAACCTGACGCACCAGGTGCGAGCGATTGGTAAATAAGGCATCATCATCAACGGCAATTTTTAATACGGGCAATTCCAGCTGTGCAATCCAGTTGCGAATTTTTTCCGACACCTGCAAGTCCGCCGACATCCAGTGAAAAATATTGCTGGCCACATCAATAATACGACTCTCGCGCACACCGATATGTTTATCATTACCTTTCGCACCTTTACCCAGCACTTTCATGACTTCTGATTTAAAGTCACGAATCTCATTTTTATCGGCAACGGTACTCAAAGCGGGCTCAACCAGAGCCAGCGCTGCTTGTACTTCATCACAGCTATAATTTCTGTCAATACCTTCACTGGAAGAATTCGCTTGCTTGTCAGGTTTTGTGAAAAATGTCTCGACCGATGTTTTTCCCGTCACAAGCTCAGTAGCGGTTTTATCACCCAATTGCTGGCTTAACTGTTGTTGCAGGGTTTTTAGTTCACCCACTAACTGATATAGATCCTGGCCGGAACGTACACCATCTTTTTCTGTTGATTCTGTTTGTAATTCTGGCTCCTGTTCATCCGTTTTATCCGATCCCGTTTCGGAAGCATTTTCTTCGTCTGCTTTTAGTTCTTTTTTTGCGCCCTGCGATGTCGGTGCCAAATACTGAATAACCGGCATCACATCATTATCGATAAAATACTGGTTTATTTTTTTGTATAAGTCATGCAAAGACTCCAGCAACACATTTCTGAACACCTTGTAACAGGCCAGATTAACCTTGTGACGCAAATCCAGTGGCTTCAATGCATCATGAAACAGGCGGGAAAACAATGCCGGACCGTAAGGGTTGTTAACTCGCTTGATTTCTGCTGAATATAACAAACTTAACCGTTTTTCCATTTCCGTCAGCGCTTCCTTGTTGCGTGACTCAACAAAATCCACCGTAGCCGTATCTGCCAGCCAGTCATCAAACACCTCATCATCCACAATGGACAAAGCATTCGCTGTTACCATACAGTCGTCACTGTCCACAAACTGGGGTACCGCTGGCGAATAACATGAAAGTTGCACTTCAAGCGATGCGAGAAAATCCTTGCCCAGCGTATCTTTCGCATTATTCAGTATCTTCAAAGCATCAAAATAGGCATTCTGCTCAGCAATATCGTGGGATGCTTTGGAAACTTCAATCAGGTAATCCACTACATCATCATGAAACCGGGCCACCAGACTATCAGCCGTATCATTGACCATCTGATTGCAATGCTCGATGATGTCACTCGTTTTTTTGCCATTAAACGTTTCGCTATTTAAAGATGCCGGGCAACCCCCGTTGTCACATTGCTCATCATTTTTTTTACACCAGGATTGGGCATAATCCAGAAAAATTTGTAATGCACACAGGTCAGGGTTTATAAAACGCAAGGCAAGTCCATCACCTTGTTTGCGCATCACTTGCGCGGAAAATGTCAAAAGATGGTTATTCTCACTACCCGGCACCGAGCACTCAATACTGACCTGGCTGTGAGTTTCCGGTGAGCACAGATGCGCCACCCGGGCATCCTCCGTGGTATGCCCAAACACCAGATACATGCCCCCGACACAAAAATCCCGTATCACACAGTCCCGCGCCACGGCTCCCGGGGAATTAATCCGCGCGCGCAAATTGACCGGATAGCGCTCGTAAGCACGTCGCTCCCTGCCATTAACCACCGGGTTCTCTGTCAAACTCGATCCTTCGTCATACGCTTGCGTATTTTTATGTTCGATTGGCTTCATTATTTATAAATACAACAAGTTATGAACTCTATTCACCCACATCACAAAGGTATGGGAAGCCTCCTTCCACTATCGGCAAGCAACCGGTAATCTTTGACCGCAGCCCCATCCCGCATTCTGGAAAGAATTTCCCTGCCGCTATCGCCAAATGTATTAGATCTTGCTAATATATGATGTGTAAAGCCAAACACCGACCGGAGTTTATGATGAGCATCGATAAAATTGTTTTCGCCTTTGCAGGCGTTGTCATCATCGCCAGCCTGGCACTGTCACAGTTACATTCCGTTAACTGGCTATGGCTGACCGCCTTTGTGGGCGCTAATATGCTCCAGGCTGCATTTACCGGGTTTTGTCCGCTGGCCTTCATCCTGAAAAAGACCGGTGTAAAACCAGGCCAGGCTTTTAATTAAACCCCCTGTTGTTAGCGCATAAAAAAAAACACCGCGCCTGTTTGCAGGGGCAGTGTTTTTTATTGGGTGGGGAGTATCACGCAAGAGATAACGCCAGGTACTACTGCACAAACCCTCTTCGGCTGTGAGTTTATTTGCGCACATCCTTGATACACATAGCCTTTCCATCATTCCTCATTTCCACATCAAATAACTCACTGGCTCTTATCAAGTCACCCAGTTTCTTGTAACCGTAATTGATGGATGAAAAAGAACTGTTGTTGGATATGTAGTGGCCGACTCTGCTCATGTCTGCCCAGCCATCGTCATCTGATGTTTGCTCAACAGCGGTTCTCAGCAACCTGACGAGTGAAGTATCTTTTCTGAGTTCCTTTTTACTTTTCTTTACGGGTTGTTGAGGGTTGTCGGTTTTCTCTTCTTCTGCTGACGCAAGATTCTCTGTGTAAATAAATGGCGAGCAGGCATCAACAAATGGTTTGGGTGTTTTCTTTTCCCCAAACCCATAAACAGGCAATCCACTTTCCAATATTCTCAATACAAGGGGGGTAAAATCACTGTCGCTTGTCATCAATGCAAATGCATCAACATTTTTGCTGTAAAGCAAATCCATCGCATCAATAATCATTGCGGCATCTGTCGCGTTTTTCCCTTTTGTGTATGCGAATTGTTGCATGGGTCTGATTGCGTAAGGATGCAGCCTGTCTATCCAGCCGGATAATGACGGGTTGTTCCAGTCTCCATGTGCATGACGAATATTCACCATGCCATATTTTGCGAGCTCTTCGAGAACACCTTCAATGGAGTTATGACTCACATTGTCACAATCAATAAGAAGTGCTATCCGTTTCCGCTCTGCCACTGAAAGTCCACCTGAAGTTATACTGATTCAAAGAAAGCCGGGTGAATTATGGAGACACATCCAGCATGCGATTCAGTGCCAGCAGGGCATGCCCTGCCTCGGCCTGCGGCACGGTAATCTGGTTTACTACCTTGCCCTCCAGTAAGTTTTCCAAAACCCATAACAGGCTCGACGGCCCGATGCGGTACATGGTGGAGCACATGCTCACGGTGCTGGACATGAAATGCACATTTTTACCTTCGTGTTTGAATTGCTCGTGCAGCCGGTTAACCAGATTCAGTTCAGTGCCCACCAGCCAGCGGGTACCGGGCTCGGCATCACGAATAGTATTGATGATATATTCGGTAGACCCCACATAATCCGACTTTTGACACACCTCGAAGGAGGACTCCGGGTGGGAAATCACCTTTGTTTCAGGATGTTTTTCTTTGAACTCGTCGATATATTCGGGTTTGAATAACTGATGTACCGAACAATATCCCTTCCACAAAATAATTTTGGCTTTTTTGATCTGTTCCGGGGTCAGTCCGCCTGACGGCAAGTCATAATCCCACACGACCATTTGATCTAACGGAATATCCATGCGGAAACCCGTGTTACGGCCCAGATGTTGATCCGGGAAAAACAATACTTTTTCACGTTGATCAAAAGCCCATTCCAGCACATGGGGTGCATTGGTGGAGGTGCAGACGATACCGCCGTGGCGACCGCAAAACGCCTTTAAGTCCGCTGCTGAATTGATGTAGGTCATCGGGGTAATTTGTTCGTCCGGTTCCAGTATCCCGGACAATTCGCGCCAGGCACGTTCCACATTGGCAAGGTTGGCCATGTCGGCCATGGAACAACCGGCTGCCAGATCGGGCAAAATGGCAGTCTGTTCGGGACGGGAGACGATGTCCGCCACTTCTGCCATAAAATGCACGCCACAGAAGACAATGTACTCAGCCTTGGAGTTCGCGGCACTGCGTGACAGTTTTAGCGAATCACCGCTGACATCGGCATGCCGAAAGGTTTCTTCACGCTGATAATGATGACCAAGAATGATCAGCCGATCACCCAGCGCGGCCTTGGCGGCAACAATACGTTCCTGGATTTCATCTTCACTCATGGTGGTGAAGTTTTGCATTTCTACTTTCAGCAATGTGGAATTTGCGGACATCTGACAATTTCTCGGTTACGTCGGTGAGACGATGGTATCACTTTATCCCAGATTCCGCAGTTGAACGGCCTGTAGAGTGCATTGAATTTTGTGGCTGGCAAGGCGCGATGAGGAATCATGGTCTGCTATTACGACGATTTCCCATTTGGTGGAACCGCTACGCTTGTTCCACCCTACCCAGATAGAGGGTGACTGTGAGACGTTCATCAATGACGAACAAGCGCTTGGCCGGACGGCGATGGGATTGGGTGGGCTTATTTCTGGTGAGCAGCGTCATATGCAATGAATGCAAAAACACTGACAACCACCAGTAAAACCAAGATAGACAATAATTCCATTACGGCAACTCTTTCAGGGTTGAAATCATGTATTCGATGCGTTTGTGTACAAAATACGCCGATACGGTAATGACACCTATACCAATAATAGCACCATATATCTTAAAGTCAGACTTGACTCCCGCATTAGAGAGCACCCAACCCACCAGACTGATGTCTGAAACAACCATGACCCCCAGCCAAAACTTAAGGTAAGCGATTGTTTCTTTTACAATATCGGTCTGGGACATACCCCATATTAGTCCGAAATGAGTATGTAAACCATTGTAACTGCACAATTATACTCCAGCAGACTCGCCCTGCTCATCAACATCGGCATTACTTTTGGGTTTACGCAATTTAATGCCTAACTCACGCAGCTGCGCATCACGCACATCAGAGGGTGCGTTGGTGAGCAGACAAGCCGCCGTCTGGGTTTTGGGGAAGGCCATCACTTCACGAATACTGGCCGCGCCGGTCATTAACATCACCAGCCGGTCCAGACCAAAAGCAATGCCACCATGGGGCGGGCAACCATATTTGAGCGCATCCAGCAGAAAACCAAATTTTTCCTGTGCTTCTTCATCAGAAATGCCCAATTGGCGGAACACTGTCGCCTGTACATCCGCACGATAAATGCGCTGGGAGCCACCGCCCACTTCGGTACCGTTGAGTACCATGTCGTAGGCACGAGACAGGCAATTGCCCGGATCAGATTCCAGCTTGTCGATATCATTTTCTTTCGGTGCAGTGAAAGGGTGATGCAATGCCGTCCAGCGCTTGCCATCGTGCTCAAACATGGGGAAGTCCACCACCCACAACGGTTTCCAGCCGTGCTCCACGAGACCACAGTCATGGCCCAGTTTGACACGCAAGGCACCTAACGCCTCGCTGACAATATTGGCCTTGTCTGCACCGAAGAACACCAGATCACCATCTTCCGCTCCGGTGCGCTGCATGATGCCATCGACGGTTTCATCCGGCAGGAATTTCAAAATCGGGGATTGCAGGCCATCACGACCTTTGGCCAGTTCGTTGACTTTTATATAAGCCAATCCTTTGGCACCGTAAATACCCACATATTTCGTGTAATCGTCGATTTCTTTACGGCTTAATTCATTGCCCTTGGGCAGTCGCAACGCAGTCACACGCCCATTCGGATCTTTGGCCGGACCGGCAAACACCTTGAAATCCACGTTTTGCATCAGATCAGCCACATCCACCAGCTCCAGTGGAATGCGCAAATCCGGTTTGTCGGAACCAAACCGCTGCATGGCTTCGGCATAAGGCATGCGCGGGAAGGGTTTGGGCAGTGGTGCTTCCAGCACATGCGCAAAAATATCGCGCATCATATCTTCCATCAGCGACATGAGTTCTTCCTCGTCCATAAATGAGGCTTCAATGTCCAATTGAGTAAACTCGGGCTGACGATCAGCGCGCAGGTCTTCGTCACGGAAGCAGCGCACGATTTGATAATAACGGTCCATACCGGACATCATCAGCAGTTGTTTAAATAATTGTGGCGACTGTGGCAAAGCAAAAAACTGGCCGGGATGGGTGCGGCTGGGCACTAAATAATCGCGTGCGCCTTCCGGAGTGGCGGCGGTCAGCATAGGGGTCTCAATTTCGAGAAAATCTTTTTTGTCCAGCGAGTTACGTAATGTGCGAGCAACTTCTGAACGCAGTTTGAGGCGACGAAACATGGTTGGACGACGTAAATCAATATAGCGATAACGCAAGCGATGCTCTTCGGAGACTTCGTCATCCTCGATGTCCAGCATAAACGGGGGCGTTTCGGCACGGTTGAAAATCTCCAGCTCTTTACCCAGCACTTCCACCATGCCGGTGGGCATGTCCGGGTTTTCCGTGCCTTCAGGACGTTTGCGGACACGGCCAACGACTTTCAGTACAAACTCGTTGCGCACGCTTTCAGCCAGCGCAAAAGCTTCCACGGTATCCGGGTCGAACACTACCTGGCTGATGCCCTCGCGATCACGCAGGTCGATGAAAATCACCCCGCCATGGTCGCGACGACGATGCACCCAGCCGCAAAGAGTGACGGTTTCATCGATATTGGATTCGTTAATCTGGCCGCAATAATGGCTGCGCATGGTGATTCTGTCCTGTCAGTGGTGACTTAATTTGAGAAAGGCGGGAATGGTACGGATTGGGCCACGTCCTTGCAACCCGGGCCTGTACTTGAGTCAGGGCGGGACGTCAGGCATTTGTCGCGGGAATCGCCTTCGTTTTCGCACCACCCGGGGCTTGCTTCCACTCCGGCACCATCACTCCAGCAGAAATGATCATCTTCAGGCCATCATCCACGCTCATGTCCAGTTCCACCACATCACTGCGCGGTACCATAATAAAAAAACCGGAAGTGGGATTTGGCGTGGTGGGAATAAATACATTGATCACCTCCTGCCCGGTTTTGCTCTGTGCCTCACCCTGGGTAGTGCTGGACTGAAAGGCCAGTGTCCATAACCCTTTGCGCGGATACTCCACCAGCAATACCTTGCGAAAAGACTGCCCGGAAGAAAACACGGTTTCCAGAATCTGTTTTACACTGGCATAAATCGTACGTACCAGCGGAATGCGGGCGAGGATATTCTCCCACACTTCCACCAGTTTGCGGCCAAACAGGTTGGCAACCACCACCCCTGTGCCCAGCACAATAATCACCGACAGCACCACACCCAAACCGGGCACATGAAAACCCAGCAGGGTGTCCGGCCGATAGGGCTCGGGCAGCCACAGCAACGTCTGGTCCATGATGCCTACCAGCAATTTGATAACCATCACAGTCACCCCCAGGGGCACCCATATCAACAGACCAGCGATAAGATAACGCTTCATTTATTTTATGGCTCTCAAAATAACAAGCGATTAATGGCAGCCACAACCACCGGAACCACACCCTCCCACAGGCTTGGGTTTGGATTGGGCTTTGGCGGTGCTGTCAGCAGATTTTCCGGCAGACTCATTTTTACTGACATTCTTTTTATTACCGCCTTTAAAGTCGGTTTCATACCAGCCGCCACCCTTAAGACGAAATGCTGCGGCCGAAACCAGCTTTTTCAATTCAGGCTTGTTGCAGACAGGACAATCCACCAGGGGATCATCACTCATTTTCTGAATGGCCTCCTGGCGATGACCACAGGCCTTGCATTCATATTCGTAAATTGGCATTTCTACCTCCTCAAACGGACCAACAAAAAACATCCACGTATTATACCCGTCCGCCGGACCTTATCGCTAATCTGCCCACAAATGCGGAATACTGATAAACTGCGCGCCGTCAGCGGATTACCCCATTAATTAACAAACAAAATCCAAGCGTATCAAGAACGAGCGATTCCATGTCCCCAAAAACCACCTTCAACGGCATCAAAATCACCACAGAAAACAAATGCGGTTTCTGTGACGGTGCCAAGTGTTGCACTTACATTACCGAGGAATTGGAGACACCACGCTCCATGCATGACTTTGACCACATGCTGTGGCAGATTTCTCACGAAAATATTCGTATTTACAAAGATGATGACGGCTGGTATCTGCTGGTGGAAAGTACCTGTCTGCATCTGCAAAAAGATGGCCGCTGCGGCATTTATGACGACCGCCCGCATGTTTGCCGACAGCACGATAACGATTACTGCGAATTCGATGCGCCAGCCGAAGATGGTTTCGACCTGTATTTTCGCGACTTTGATCAGCTCACAAAATATTGCAAAAAACGTTTCAAGGGCTGGGAAAAACGTTTTGCAAAATTTGAAAAAGAATACGAATAACCGGGTATTTTTTAACGCTCAACAGTGGGCGGTGGTTGATCGGCAGGCGGCATAATATCGACAAAACTGCGAATCGCGGCAAACTCTCCCACATCCTTGTCCGGTGCCTGACTGTCTGGCTGATGCACACACAATAAACTGCCCATACCATACTCCTGCGCCGAGCGCAGCACCGGTAAACTGTCATCCACCAGCAGGGTTGTTTCCCGCGCAAACAATTCCACAGTTTGCAGCTTGTTCCAAAAACCCGGATCTTCTTTCGGTACACCAATATCGTGGGCACAGATAATGGCATCCAGGTGTCCGGCCAGGCGGGTACGTTCCATTTTCAGCGTGAGGCTTTTCATATGTGCATTGGTGACCAGCACTACGCGACGGCCACTGGTACGCACCACATCAAGAAAAGTCACTACGTGGGGATGTACAGCGATGAGATGATCGACCTCCTCCTTGAGTGCCGCCACATCCATATCCAGTTTCGCGGACCAATAATCAAGACAGTACCAATCCATCGTACCCGCCACCGCACGATAGAGCCGAAACAACTCTGTCCGGGCCTCTTCCAGAGGCACCTCCCGTTCCTCTGCATAACGGCGCGGCATATGCTCCCGCCAAAAATGGTTATCAAAATGCAAATCCAGTAAGGTGCCGTCCATATCCAGCAGCACCGTGCGAATATCGTTCCATTGGATCAAAGCCGTTTCTTTCACCGCCTGCCGCTCCCGTTATCGCCAAATTCATCACAAAGTGTACCTGAATTTGGGGTTTGAGTACGCTACCCACCCATTTTGACCTAAACCCTGGCTACCAGATGCCGACGTTACAGTGGCAACCCTCCTTTCCCCGGACAAAAAACATCAAAACAGATCCATGTTATGCCAACAGAAAACGACAATATTTCAGCCATTCTGCAAAAACTGCCGGTATTCGCCGGGCTCACAGCGGATGAATACGGTCATATCCAGAAAATTTGCCAGCCTGCCCGTTTTGACGATGGTGAAACTTTGTTTGTGGAAGGCGACAGCAGCCCCTGTATGTACGTGTTGCTATCCGGCGACGTGCAATTGCGCACCCATAACCAGGGGCCGATTCACTCACTGAGCCCGGGGGATCTGTTTGGTGAGATCGGTTTCATCAGTCAGCAAAACCGCACAGCCACAGCCATCGCGCGCGCGCCTGCTGTATTGCTGCAAATCAACTACGATGTTTTTCAGAACCTGGTGTTGCACGAGCCACGCATCAGCTTCACCATCATGCGTAACATCATCATGAACCTCTCCAACCACATTACACGCATGAACAAAGGCGACGTGCTGGACTTTATTTCCACGGACAATGTTTAAATATAGTGTTTATCAGCGTGTTATTACCGCCTCTAAGCGGTCAACTGCGGAATTTGGGATTATTGTATTAATGGTTCATTTTGTGCCGCCGCTAACCGCTCATCCGCAGTTTGTGTCGTCACTGGCAAGCAGCTGGAAAGCACCAATTGTGGTGGTTCAAAAGAAAAAGTGAAATTACCGGCCTTGCGCAGTCCGCTAAGCCCCAGAATATGCCGTGTACGACCAGGAAACACAGCAGCTTCCACATCACGTAACTCGCAATCATCACCCAGGCGGATAACATCCAGACGATACACTGCAACCCGTTCACGCTGACCATTGGCAAGCACACCCGTAAGATCTTTAACGAAACTGGCCCGACCCTGCGCCTGTAATATAACCAGACTATGCTCATCAATCGTGTTGTAACTGGAGCCGGTATCCACCAGAAAATCGACCATACCAATCCCGGCAATCAGACCCTGTACATAGAAAGTTTTGGCACGCTTTTCCATCATGGGGACAACATGTCCTGGCGGCACAGCCAGAGCCGTGGGGGCTCCTCCTATACCGAACACCAATACCCCACAGAGTAATCGTTTTGTTAAATCCACCCGCCATACCTCGTTTTGTTGCATACCACCGCGAGCAGAAAGCGGTAGCCTTACTACAATCATAACGACTCAGCCGGCGTGATCCTGAAGGGATGGGTCCATTACCGAACCAGTGACAGTATTTTTGGCGTTGATATCGTAAAATTTCTCAATCGTTTGCTTTAGCCTCAATTCCGCCGTTGAACGGTCTTGCGTTGAACTTTGTGGCTGGCAAAAGACGCAACGTGTATACGTGTTATACAGGTCGCAGCGCCTCACTCAACAAGCGCGCCCAAAACAGCGCGCACCACATCGAGATCTTTTTTGGTATCCACCCCGGCGAGCGGTATTTCAACCGCCTCAGCAACATGGATACGCTGCCCGTGCCACAACGCACGCAATTGTTCGAGGGATTCCGTTTGCTCCAGTGAGCATGGTGACCACTGGCTGTACTCACGTAAAAAACCCGCACGATAGGCGTAAAGACCAATATGCCGAAAGTGCTCACCATGATCGGGCAAAATTTCCGCCGTATTGGCGAAGGCTTCCCGGTCCCAGGGAATACTGGCACGACTGAAATAAAGCGCCATACCTTGCTGGTCTTTCACCACTTTCACGACATGCGGATCAAAAAGTTCAGCCGTGGTGGTAATCCGGGTGCAGACAGTGGCCATGCTCGCTGCGCTACAAGCCGCAAGGTTTTCCGCCACCTGATGAATCACTGATGAGGGCATTAACGGTTCATCGCCTTGCAGGTTCACCACAATGTGCTCATCAGCAAATGTCAGTTTTTCCGCCACTTCCGCAATACGGTCAGTACCGGATTGATGTGCCACTGACGTTAAACAGGTTTCGGCACCAAATTGCTGTGCGGCCGCTTCAATTTGTGAGCTGTCCGTGGCAATAATCACCTGTGCTGCACCGCTTTCCAGCGCACGCTCGTAGACATGCTGAATCATCGGCTTGCCTGCAATATCCAACAGCGGTTTGCCCGGCAGGCGGGTTGCCGCATAACGTGCGGGAATGATGACACTGAACTTCATGCAATTTCCTCATCGGCAGCCAGCGCGCGCGCCTCTTCTTCGAGCATCACCGGAATATCGTCACGAATGGGATACGCCAGCCGGTCTGCCTTGCACACCAGTTCTTTTGCGTCTTTTAAATAAACCAGCGGCCCTTTGCAAAGGGGACACACCAAAATATCGAGCAGTTTTTTATCCATAGTGTTTACCTAACAGGTTTAATATCAATTAAGCGCCAACAGCACGCTATTTGTCAGTACCACTCAACATCATCCCCCTGCACCAAAATGCTTGCCCGGGGGCAAGACGAAGCTCCGGATTCCGGCTAAAAAAACAGGCGGAATGATGATGTTTTCAGTAACAAAAAGTGTTAATCAGCACTTAATTCACATTTTGATAATTATTAACCTAGCGTTTTATCAAACGCAGGATTAACGGAATAATACGTTCATCCAGTGTCGCGTCAACCGGGACACACCAATGTTGCTCCGTTGCAAATATCTGACATTTCACTGCATCTTTTTCCGTCATCAACACCGGCAGGTCATCGGCAAAAACAATATCCTCCGGCGCAAAGGGATGGTGATCGGGAAAGGCATGATCAATCACCGTCATACCCAGCCCTTCCAGCTGGCGAAAAAACCGCGCCGGATTGCCGATACCTGCGATGGCATGCACGGTTTGCCCGGCAAAACTATCCAGCATCACCCGCCGCTTTGGCAGTCTCATATTACGCACAGTGCCCGGAATCAAATCCATGCGGTATTCACGCACGCCCGGCATACCGTTGGTGACCACGGCATCCACCGAACGTAACCGGCCCAGGGGTTCACGTAGCGGCCCGGCAGGCAAACAATGCTGATTACCAAACCGGCGCACACCATCCACTACGGCAATTTCCATATCGCGCCCCAGTGCGTAATGCTGCAAGCCATCATCTGACACGATGATGTCACACTCCGTGTGCGCCAGCAGTGCCTCTGCCGCTTCAACACGATCAGGCCCGACGGCCATCGGGCAGGCGCAACGTTGAGACAGTAATACAGCTTCATCACCCACCATGCGCGGGTCACTGTCGGCGCGCACCTGCTGTGGCCAGTGCGTCGCCTGTCCACCATAGCCCCGACTCACAATGCCCGGGGTATAACCATTATGACGCAACATATCCACCAGCCAGGTCACCAGTGGCGTTTTACCTGTGCCACCCACAGAGATATTGCCCACAATAATCACCGGAATCGGCAGGTGATACACCTTCAGCACACCGGTACGATATAACAGCCGCCGGGTAACGGCGATAAGGCAAAATAACCAGGACACAGGCAACAACAATAAAGGAATAAAACCTTTGTTGTACCAATAATAATCCAGCCTTTTCACAATGCCTCGCCTGCTTAAAGAAATAACCGGTACATTCTAATGTCACACTCAGTGGAGCGGGTATGTTTTTTTGCCCGTACGATAATCCGCAAAGGCTTCCTGCAACCTGCGGGCATAAACAATAGCCACCCTGTCGGATGCCTAGTTTTCGTCAAACTGAAGCTGGTAAAGCGATGCGTAATCTTTACCCGCAGCTAACAGTTCTGCGTGCGTGCCAGACTCGACAATTTCCCCTTCGCGCATCACCAGAATTTTGTCCGCATTTTCAATGGTCGATAACCGGTGCGCAATCACCAGTGTTGTTCGATTTTTCATCAGAACACTCAGAGCATCCTGAATGTAACGCTCGGACTCTGTATCCAGTGCCGATGTCGCTTCATCCAGAATCAGTATAGGCGCATCTTTCAGCAGGGCGCGGGCAATGGCGATGCGTTGACGCTGACCGCCGGATAACAACACACCTTTGTCACCCACCTGGGTTTGATAACCTTCGGGCAGTTCAGTGATAAATTCATCGGCATGCGCGGCTCTGGCCGCAGCAATAATCTCTTCTTCAGAGTGACTGGCCAGTGCGCCATAGGCAATATTGTTAAACACCGTGTCGTCAAACAGGATGATATCCTGGCTCACCAGAGAAATGTGATTGCGCAAATCATCCAGTTTCAGTGCCTGTACCGGCACACCATCCAGCAGAATCTCTCCCTGACTAACGTCATAAAAACGTGGCAACAGGTTCACCAGCGTTGATTTGCCACTGCCGGAGCGTCCGACCATGGCCACAGTCTCTCCTGCGGCGGCGGAAAAACTGATGGATTTCAGCACATTACCCTTGGCCTGATCATAACTGAAGGTGACATCCCGAAATTCAACATCACCCTTTACCGGGGACAGTGTTTTTGTACCGGTATCTTTTTCCGCTTCTTCATCCAGCAACCCAAAAACACTTTGCGCGGCGGCGATACCCTGTTGCACTGTCGCCTGCACCATGGTTAAACGCTTCATGGGTGCCAGCAGTAACATGCTGGCGGCTAAAAAAGACATGAACGTGCCTACCGTCAATGCTTCCAACAGCGCTTCCGAGGTGGCGACGTACAAAATCACCGCCACCCCGCAGGCACCCAGAAACTGTGAAACCGGCACACTGATGGCGCGCGTTGCTGCCAGTTTCATATTTTGCCGACGGTTAAATTCATTGGCTTTGGCAAACTGTTTATCTTCACATGTTTCACCGCCAAATATTTTTACCACACGATGACCTTCAGTGATCTGTTGTGAAAGCTGTGTCACATTACCCATGGAAGCCTGAATACGCTGGCTAATGCGGCGAAAACGTTGGCTCACCGCAACCACCAAAAGAGTAATGGCCGGGCCTAACACCAAAAAGACAATCGCCAACTTCCAGCTGGTATAAAACATCAAAATCAGCAAACCGATAATCGTAAATGTATCACGCACTACGATGGTGACCGCTTTGGTGGCCGCCTGGGCAACACGCTCTACATCATAAATTAACTTTGAGGTTAATTGGCCGGAGGCATTGCGGTCGTAAAATGCAGTGGGCAGACGCATTAAACGGGTAAACATCTGCTTGCGCATGTCGCGGATAATATTACGCCCGACATGTTCCATGCCATAGGTGGCAACAAAACCCGCCAGCCCGCGAACAATAAAAATACCCATAAAGGCAAAGGGTAGCCAGCGAATAACCTCAGGATCTTTCTCCACGAAACTGCCGTCCAGCATGGGCTTTATGATCCAGGCCATTCCTGCTTCCGTGCTGGCAACCACGGCCATGCCGATAATCGCCAGAATAAAAACAGAGGAATACTGCCAGGCGTAACCCAGCAGGCGTTTGTAAACCTGAGTGGGAGACATGGGGTCAGTCCCGGACTTCACGCACAGTGAGCAAAAAAATCACTGCTCTTCGGGGGTGCGCGTTGTGGCGAAGTTCAGGTGGACGAAGCCGAGCCGGCTGGCGGCATCCATAACCGTTATCACTGACTGGTGTGGCGTTTTTGCATCGGCACTGAGGATAATTGGCGGATCTTTGCGATCCCCGGCCACTTCCTGCATGGCCTTCATCAGGGTAGTCAGTTTGGTGTTGATCACCCGTTTGTTATTGACATAATACGTGCCTTCGGCATCCACGGTCACCTGCATGACAAAATCGTCGGTCACTTTTTTGTCCGTCGAGGCCTGCGGCAGCATGATTTCAATTTCGGATTCACGCTCAAAGGTGGTGGACACCATAAAAAAGATCAGCAGCAAAAACACCACGTCGATGAGTGGCGTGATGTTAACGTCCAGTACTTCTTTTTGCTTGGGTGAAATATTCACAATTGTTAACGTATGGCTCAGGCTGCGGGGGATGCCGAGGCAGATACCGCCACATCAGATTCACGCTCACCGTGAATCACCTCCACCATTTTGATGGCCTCCTGTTCCATGTACACCACCAGACTGTCAATCAGTCCACGAAAATAACGATGCGCCATCAAGGCAGGGATTGCCACCGACAGGCCAGCGGCGGTGGTGATCAACGCCTCGGAAATACCACCGGCCAGCACCGCAGGATTTCCCACCCCCTGGGAAGTGATGACACTGAATACCTTTATCATACCGATGACCGTGCCCAGCAAACCCAGCAATGGTGTAATTGCCGCAATGGTTCCCAGGCTGTTCATATAACGCTCAAGCTCATGTACCACATGACGGCCTGTTTCCTCGATGCTTTCCTTCATCACCTCCCGGCTGTTATTCACATTGCTCAGGCCCGAAGCCAGTACCTGTCCCAGTGGCGAACTATTGCGCACCGTACTGATCTGTTCGCTGGAAAGCTGTCCCCCTTTGGATTGCAGGTGCCAGATTTGCGCCACCAGATGCTTGGGAATAATGCGCTTGCGCTGTAGCGACCACAGCCGCTCCCCGATAATGGCCAGAGCCACAATGGAACACAAAATGATGGGAACCATCAACCAGCCGCCGGATTTTACAATTTCAAACACGAATACTTGTCCTCTGGTATCAATTGCTGTCTTTCATTAATGGCAAAACGCGAAACGACTTTGCAAACAGGGCGCTACTTTAGCAGAGACCTTATTTTGCAGGAAGGTTTTGTCGGAAGGTTTCGCTGAAAGATACGAAGACTTTGTGTTCAATTGACTATTTATTTACCTGCCAATAGCGCGCAGCCTGCTGGCGATGGGTTGTCACCATATCCAGCAGAGCTTCACCGCCTAATTGCAGTTCGATGGCTCCGTGCTGTGCTGTATCAAACAAACGCACTTGCCGGTTCATATAACGCTGTACGATTTGCGCCTTGGGAAAACCATAACGGTTGCGATAACCCACCGGAAACAATGCCACCGTCGGCGACACTGCGTCCAAAAATACCGGTGTGGATGAGGTGCGACTGCCGTGATGCGGTGCTACCAGTACATCACTGGCCAGTTTGTTACCAAACACCCGCACCAGCTCACCTTCTGCTGCCCGTTCAATATCGCCAGTGAGCAACACGCTGTGCTTGCCCGCCTGCACCCGCAACACACAGGAGTCATTGTTTCCCTTGAGTCTCTTCACATCGGCCTGTTTGCCTGGGCCCAGCATCGTAAAAATCACCTCATCCCATTGCCAGCGCTGCCCGGTCTGACACCGTTCGGCTCCCTCAATACGCTGCGGTACACTGCTGAGTATCTGTCGTGCAGGTATAGTCTCACGCAATCCCGCCACACCGCCCATGTGATCATTATCACCGTGGCTCACTACCAGCATATCGATATACCGCCGCCCCTGCGCACGGAGGTACGGTGCGACCACCGCCGCTCCGGTGTTAAAACCGCTGGAAAATCGCGGCCCTGTGTCAAATACCAGTACATGATTTTGTGTTTGCACCACCGCTGCCAGTCCCTGCCCCACATCCAGCAGGGTAAAACGCGCCTGCCCCTGCGGAATAACTGCCGGAGATATAAACAACAATGGCAGCAATCCCACCAGCCCCACCCACCGCGCCGGTACACCCCGTGGTGCCAGTAACCAGATAACACCAATCATTGCCACTGGCATTGCCCACAGCGGTGGGGCCATCTGCTGCCATGCGGCCAGTTTCCAGTGTGCCAGCCCGTCCAGCCACCACCACAATACATCCAGGCTCCATGTGGACAGGCCCAACAGCCATCCGCCCACGGTGGCAGAAAACCCCAGACAAATACTGCCCAGCAATGTCAGTGGCACAGTGATCAGACTGACCCATGGCACTGCCAGCAGATTGGCCAGCGGTGCGATCACGGAAGCCTGCTGAAACAACAGTAACAAGGCTGGAAGCAGGCTCACTGTCACCAGCCACTGCACCCGTCCCCAGCGCCACCAGTACGAATTCATCGCCAATCGGCCAGACATGCCATACACAATCGTCGCCACCGCACCAAACGACAACCAGAAACCGGCAGCCATCACCGCCAGCGGATCAATCATCAATACCAGCAACAACGCCAGGGCCAGCAAATTTGAGGGACGGGTGTGACGCTGCACAATGATTGCCAGCATCACTACAGCCACCATGACCAGTGCCCGCTGCGTGGGCACGGAAAAACCGGCCAGCATGGCGTACACGGCAGCGGCCAGCAAAGCGGCCACAGCACCCGCTTTGGCCGCAGGCCAGTGGATTACCGCGCGGGCTGAGAAACGCCACAGTCCGTGTGTCAGAAAAAAAGCAAAACCGGCCACCAGCCCTACATGCAGCCCTGAAATGGCCACCAGATGGCTGGTACCTGTGCGAGCCAACACATTCCATTGTGGCAGGCTGATCTGCTGGCGATCACCAATGGCCAATGCCAGTACAATGCCGCGCAATGGATGGTCATCAAGGCTTGCCAGAATCCGGGTACGCAGTGTTTCCCGTAATTGATTCACCTGATAAGCGCTACCCGCCGGGGCCAGGCGATGATTAACAGGCACTGCGGTGCCCGTTTCCTGGCTTTTTTTCACATGACGCACATAACCATTGGCGCGAATGCCTTGCCGGAACAACCGGGCTTCGTAATCAAACCCTCCGGGATTGGAAAAACCATGCGGGCGTTTCAGGCGTACTTGCAGACGCCAGCGTTCTCCCACATGAATAGAGGGTGTTTTATGCGCCTTGCGGGGGTACCAGCTCAGCAACAGTTTGCCCGGTACCGCTTGCGCTTCGCCCTGCCAATACAGACTTTGCGGAACAAATTGAAAACGTAATCGCTGCTCCTGCGACTCCGGCAACGAGGCGATATAACCTTCCACCACCACATCCTGCCCTTCCAGTTCCATTGGCAATGCGCCAGCCAATAATTGGTGGGCAATCATGCTGGCCATGAAGAAACCCATGCCGGTGCCGATAAGTAAACTCATGAAAACCGGCCAGGGACGCCCCCGAAAAAACCAAACCAGCGCGGTCACAGTCAGCAGCAATGTAAACAGTAAGCCCAGCAGAAAACCTCTGCCTGGCAACGCCGCTAATGACTGCAAACCCGCAGTACCTATCAAAAATCCCAGCGCCATCCTGCGCATTTTTAACATCCCTGTGTTACATCTGGATTACCCTTATTTGTTGCCATGGGGACAACCCCTTTCCCACCGCCTGAAATTGTGGATAATGGCCCACCGTGTCGCCCAATAAAAACAAGTAACCCGCATGCCAAAACGATTTATCAAACGCTTCATGCCGGATCAACAAAAGATTCGTGACCATAAGCATTTGCAATTTCTTGGCGTCCTGCTGCACGACCCCAACATCTTCCACCTGAACCGGCGTTCGGTCTCCGGCGCATTCAGTGTCGGCCTGTTTATGGCCTTTGTGCCTATACCCCTGCAAATGATATTCGCCGCCATTGGGGCCATTGTATTGCGAGTGAACCTGCCCATTTCTGTGGCACTGGTATGGATCACCAACCCGCTGACCATCCCCCCCATCTATTATTTTACCTACAAAGTGGGTACCTGGATTTTGCAAACACCCGTGCGGGACGTCCAGTTTGAATTATCGACGCACTGGCTAATGGGGGAGCTGGGCCTGATTTGGCAGCCACTGTTGTTAGGCTGCCTTGTCACCAGTACCGTTCTTGCTCTGCTGGGCAATTTATCAATTCGCCTGTTTTGGCGCCTGTATGTCAACCAGAATTGGCGCAAACGCCGTCAGGACCGGGCAGAGAGAAAAAAGCGGAAAAAGGCAGAAAACAAAACCAGTTAAACGTGAATCAAGCGCTAAAAACAGGGTAATTTAAGCCCTTGATTCACATTTAACTGTTCAGCTTTCTTCAAACTCACCGTTCGTCAAACGCAATACCCGCGACATGCGTTGTGCCAGTTGCAGGTCATGCGTCACCAACACCAGACTGGTACCTAATTCATCATTAAGTTCTAACATCAGATCGTACACCTGTGCTGCGGTGTGCTGATCCAGATTACCCGTAGGCTCATCGGCCAGCACACACAGGGGTCTGGTAATCAGCGCTCGGGCAATGGCGGTACGTTGACGCTCGCCACCCGAAAGCTCCGCCGGTTTGTGTCGCAATCGTGCTGACAGCCCCACCTTGCCCAGCAGGGCAGCTGCCTGCTCACGAGCCTCCGCCGTTGATAAGCCACGAATCAACAATGGCATGGCCACATTTTCCAGCGCAGTGAACTCCGCCAGCAAATGGTGAAACTGGTAGACAAACCCCAGCATTTTATTGCGCAACCGACCCCGTGCCGCCTCATTAAGTGCATCCAGACGCTGGCCACCCACGCTGACTTCGCCGCGTGTCGGTTTATCCAGCCCGCCCAGCAAATGCAGCAGCGTGCTTTTACCCGAGCCCGATGCCCCTACAATCGCCACCCGTTCACCACGTTGAATATCCAGCTGGATATTGCGCAGCACTTCCACGGCCAATCCACCTTCATCGAAGGTTTTATTCAGCCCCTGGCACTGCAACACACTGTGTTGATCACTCATAACGCAATGCCTCCGCTGGTTGGGTACGCGAAGCTCGCCAGGCCGGATACAGCGTCGCCAACACACTCAGCGCAAAGGAAATGGCGGAGATTTTAAACACATCGTCCCAATGCAGCTCTGACGGAAACGTGTTGATGTAATACACGTCCCCCGGCATGAACTGGATACCCAGCACCCCTTCCAGCCAACCCACCACGACATCGAGGTTAAGCGACAATGTGACACCCGAAGCAACACCCAGCAGCACGCCGATGATACCGATCACCACACCCTGTATGATGAAAATCACCATAATCGAACCCGGGGTGCTACCTAAAGTACGCAGAATAGCAATATCAGCCTGCTTGTCCGTCACCACCATCACCAAGGTGGAAACAATATTAAACGCTGCCACCGCCACAATCAGCATCAGAATAATAAACATCATCATTTTTTCGATTTTTACTGCGCGAAACAAATTGGCGTGACGCATGGTCCAGTCAGAAATCCAGTAACCGCCCGGTAATGCATCCACCAGCTCATTACGCACAGGTACCGCTTCAAACATATCCGTCAGTTTCAGGCGTAACCCCGTCACACCCTCTCCCATACGAAACAAGCGGGACGCATCGTCGAGATGCACCAGCGCCAGGGCGCTATCGTATTCATGCATGCCTACTTCAAAAATACCCTTCACAGTAAAGCGTTTCAGGCGCGGCATAATACCAGCCGGGGTGTTGCTGGCCTGTGGCGTCACCACAGTGACCTTGTCACCAATGGAGGCGCTCAGTTTACGTGCCAGCCCCACACCCAGCACGATACTAAATTCTCCAGCACGCAAATCACCCAACTCGCCGGCAATCATCTTCTGCCACACATCTGATACCGCCGGATCACGATCCGGCAGCACACCGCGCAGCAGGCTGCCCTGCACCTGTGAGCCGAAACTGAGCATCACCTCTTTACGCACATAAGGCGCAAGCCCCACAACACGGGAGTCGTATTTCTCGATAGCCTCCCCCAGCATCTCCCAGTCCGTCAACGGCGCATTGTCCAGCCGGGAAATAGTAATGTGCGAGGCCATACCCAAAATACGTTCGCGCAGCTCCTTTTCAAAGCCATTCATCACTGACAGCACAGTGATCAACGCCATTACCCCCAGCACAATGCCCATCATGGATGTCAGGGAAATAAAAGAAATGAACTGGTTACGCCGTTTGGCGCGCAAATAACGCAGACCGATATAAAGTTCCAGGGGTTTAAACATGAGGTGCCAATGTGGTGACTGAATTTAGTGGTGACGGTAAATAATACAATGCGCCCAGACCGGGCATTGCCCGCGAGCGCCGATGTTAACACGCGACAATTGACAGAGGTACTTGTGCTGAAAAATCAGCGTTTATAAGGCTTTTATTGAACGCCGCTAAGGTGAAAGTGTGCGACCTATGTAGTACAGCGGCCGGTTTTGGCGAGCATTCAAGCAATTTTTGTGTCATACGCAAAACCAGGGGGTGGCGTATAGAATCATCGCGATCGACTGTTCCTCCGGCATATGACGATTTTAGTGGTTCTTCAATTACACAGATTTCGCCGTCGCTAAATTGTAGCCGACCCGAACAGGAGCGTTTGATTTATTGGCAGAATCACGAGCAGTGTGACTTAAAAGTATTTTGGAAAAACTTAAACTAAGGGTTTCCTGCGGTTCTCCCTGATCATTAATCTTGACACTATAGCCACGGATCAAGCAATCATCCAACGTATAGCTCATAAACTCTTTCAAGTCATCCAAACCGACATGAATAAATTTTATAGTTACTTTTTTCCAGCTAATCCTGCGACGGATTCTTTAAAAAGGCTGACAGTAGAACTGTCTACTGTCTTTTTTAAAGTGATTTGGCTGAGTGAAAGACAGGTCGCCTCTCGATTACTCATGTTGCCGGGCTCCATTGAAATGCCCCGCAGCACACCAAATGCCAATGATGATATTGCAATATGGTTTTTATAACCAGCGGCAGTAACATTGCCTTTAATATCCTCATATTCAACGTAAATGGCCGTCATGTATCTTCCTTATTGTTCCTTCCAGTCTGTGCTAGGAAAAACCTAAGCATCGGCCGCCTCCCATTCAGACTCATAACCGTTGCCTCTAAGATAGGATCTAATTGTTTGAAGTGTATACTCATTCCATGCTTCAAGATCCAGGTATCCAGCAGCATCTTTTCCTTGTTCAATGTCTTTTACTGACTGATCTACCATGAGCCAAAAGAACTTTGCAAGGTGTGCAGCTTCACTTGAATTTGATACCCCACCTTTATTGATAATATTTTCTGTTGTTGAATCTTTAAAAAGTTTGGCATAATGAAGCATTATTTCCTTCTCTTCCGGAAATCTATAATTGATCATAATGCTTTCCTCGCGTCGTTTATTACAGACATATTATCTGCAACCCATAACAGTTTTTTAGCTAACTTCTCCACAGGCATTTTTTCCGTTACCGTAAGAAAATAGTGTTGCCTATCTTTTTTGTCAGTCTCGAATTTAAGACCAGATGGAATATCTGCCTCACTTAAAAGCCAATAAACATTTACGGGTTTCCCTTTGCTATGCTTCGACTTCAGCTTAACTTGATCTTTTAAATGTTGCCAGTGTGCCGAAAACGACAAGCCCATCTGATTATGTTTTAACACATATTTTTTACACGGTGAAAATAAATAATCTTTTTCTCGCATACCGGCAGGCATTGTTTCTTGTGAATCATCCAGTCTAATATGGATACCTGTAACCATTGTTCCTTGTGAAGAATCCAAATATAACGTTGGGTGTTGGTGTTCTCCTGAAATTGTTGGACGAGCACAAAATTTATCCAGATTTTTTACATACTCCCGTAGATCAGCCAATGTTTGAAAATGTTCCATAAAATTTCTCTGAAATTTAAAAAGAAATGAAAACGCAACACCCAAACCTGCTGACAAAGTAAATATTACTTTATAATCAATTAGATAGGGGGGATTTTTAGCCAACCGATACTTTGCCACAAACGAAATAGCCGCACAGTGTAGCAATGCGCTAAACTGGGCTCAATACTTACCCTTGGAGCCTTGCCCCGGTATAAAATAAATCTGAAAGAAAGATGGACTTTTCCAATCGCACCAAGCTGTATACACTGCAAGACGATTTACGCCGTTTTGCACCATAAGCGAGGTTAACGATGCGCCAATACCCTTCGATACCCAGATACCCGTACTATTTCCGTCTGGCCACGCTGCTGCTCGTTCTGCTGGGCCTGAGTGCCTGCGCCACGACGCCCACTCCGGACGAAATGACAGACAACACCGCTGCAAGCGACACCGACACCCTCTTGCAAACGGTCGCACAAATACCTGATACTCCACAGAAGGACAACACTGGCACCACCGCCGAACCAATAGACATTGCACCTTCCGTAACAGAACCCGCCATGAGCGAACCCGAATCTGTCATGCAAGAGCCGGTCACCTCTCTCGCGGAAAGCGAGCCCGCTGCCATTGACATCTCCTGCAAAAGCTCGCCCTACAGCAAGTATGAAAAACAGTCACGCGCCAGCATTGCCAAAGGATTGAATGCCACCACCGCAGGCACTTACGGTGTCGGTTTTCGAAATCTCGACGAGCACAAAAAATGGAGCGAAACCCATAACGCACTGTTCAGCGCCGTTAATCAGGCCTGCACCACATTGAGCAAATGTGCAAAACAGCACCCGGAAGACAAAACAACACAATGCGCAAAAGAGGCCAAACAGTTTGACGAATGGCAAAACCTGGCAGCACGCTTCGCCGAAAAAGCAAAGCAAAGCGAAACCACGCAACCACCGAAAATCTGTTCTTTCACTGCAAACCTGGATGATGCTGCCAATTGCTTTCATGCCCTGGCCGACAACATCGATAACACCTGCACCACCAATGATTGCAAAAAAACCAGCAACTGCTGGCGAAGCGTCGGCTTTCTCGATGGCGTAATCAATCAGGCTGCTTCTGCCTGCGTATTTGTACGCACACCGCTAGCAGAATGCCATGGTTATGTAACGGCAACCCAGCGACGCAAAGACAAGTTTGAACGCTGCGTGCAAATGCAGAAAGGCCTCAACACACATATTATTCCCGCGTTATGAGGACCATGCGGATATTAACCCTGTAATTCACATTACAAATACACTTTGGCTTGTATAATACCTCCAGCTTGACCGGAAAAGTAAACTCGCCACTTCCAAATTTCATCAAAATACGAATGCGTTCGTCATCCACGCTTTCCAGTTGGCCCTGACGACGTTTTCCAATTGACGTTTCCACTTCGAGGCCGCAATAACACATTGCGAAACAGTATATTCAAGCATCTGCGGTATTACGTTGTTTCGTTTGTTGTCACTATGTTATTCCGCTCCGATTGACTACACTGCGAATGTAGAATATTGCAGCGTGGAGGATTTCGAAATGACGACAACACCGCTTTCAAGCGTCGTCGCGGCCCGTTACTGGCATCGGCTGGATGATGGCTGTCTGCAATGCGATCTTTGCCCGCGTTTTTGCGCGTTGCATGAAAACCAGCAAGGGTTGTGTTTTGTGCGTGCCCGACAGGGCAATGAAATGGTACTCACCACTTATGGTCGTTCCAGCGGCTTCTGTATCGATCCCATTGAAAAAAAACCCCTCAACCATTTTTTGCCGGGTACGCCAGTGCTGTCCTTTGGTACCGCCGGTTGCAATTTGGCCTGCAAGTATTGCCAGAATTGGGATATGAGTAAATCCCGTGAAATGGACACCCTGGCTGACAGTGCTGCACCGGAAACATTGGCGCATGCTGCCAAAGCATCAGGCTGTCGCAGTGTAGCCTATACCTATAATGATCCGGTTATTTTTCTTGAGTATGCTGTGGACGTGGCAAAAGAATGCCGTCAGCTGGGCATTAAAAACGTCGCCGTCACCGCAGGTTACATTTGCGAAGAGCCACGCAGCGAATTTTTCGAAAACATGGATGCGGCCAATGTGGATCTTAAGGCTTTCACGGATGATTTTTACTACAAGGTCACCGGCAGCCACTTGCAACCAGTGCTGGATACGCTGAAATATATTAAACATGAAACCAGTGTGTGGCTGGAAACCACGACATTATTAATTCCTGGCTACAATGATTCTGCGCAGGAAATTAACGACATGACTCAATGGGTGGTAAACGAGCTGGGGCCGGATGTGCCTATGCATTTTACTGCTTTTCACCCTGACTGGAAAATGCAGAACGTACCCTCAACACCATTTGCAACGCTGGTACAGGCGCGTGACATCGCCCTCAAAAATGGTGTGCGTTATGCCTATACCGGCAATGTGCATGATGCCAATGGTGAGAGCACATATTGTCATCAGTGTGGAACAGTGTTAATTGGCCGGGACTGGTATGTGCTGTCCCGCTGGCATCTCTCTGATGATGGCCACTGCAAGTCTTGTGGCGCTCAGTGTGCAGGTGTTTTTGATGGTCCGCCAGGGGACTGGGGAGCAAAACGGCAGCCGGTTCGGTTAAGCGACTTTGCGGTTTGAGTGAAATGCTGATGCGTCAATTATCCAGACGTTTCCGCATACGGGCATGGGCCGATGACTCCGGTGTTTTTGTAAAAGGGCAACAAAATTATTCAGCACTTAATTCATATTTAATCTGAATTCCGCAGTTGATAGCACGCCGCCTTTTGTGTCTGGCGGCATTGCGCATCGTCGCAATAGCGGACTATTACTCCTTATCGCGCCTTGCCAGTCACAAAATTCAACGCACTCGACAGGTCGCTCAACTGCGGATTTTGGGTTTAAAGAAATGACTTAAAGAGCCAAACAAAAGCCCTGCTACTGTTAAACATATCAGCAATTTGATAGCTAATGATAAAAAATACAGGATAAAACATTTCGGGCCTGGCTGCTGAGAAACGATGAGCTAATTGAGCAAGCTTCTCAAGAAAATGATTTGAGTTACACAGTAAAACAACGGCTATGCCAACAAATGCGCCGCCAATGATATCAGTGGGGTAATGCAGGCCCAAATATACCCGTGGAAAAGCTATGAATAGCGTTGTATATACAAGCGCAAATATCCCAGCTTTTTTAGATATATAGAACATCCCGGCAGATAAAGCATAAAATAATACTGCATGATCACTGGGAAATGAAGACCATCCTTCCAGGGCTGTTATTTGCATACTATAGGGAAGTGTGAAATCCAGACTCTCCTCATGTATGGGACGAAACCGGAATGGTAACAACATTGCCAAAGCTCTTGCCAAAACCATAGCAACAAAGCAACTAAACAATGTGGTAATCAAATGCACCTGAACGCCGGTTTGATTTTCATCAACCCTGAACCAGCCCCACCAAAGAATGGCAAGTAAAACACCACCTTTAACCAGGTGGTTTTCTGAAATAAACTTTATTGTAAAATCAACAGACCATGACTGTTGAGCAAACTGATTAAAAAATTCTATTATTATTAAATCAAAGAAATTCATTACAATCCCATCATTGCGATTAAAAAATACACTAACTTTTTATTAAATTTTTATTTACTGACTATTAATTCATAAATTTCATGATTAATATTATTGACATAGCTTTTCTCGGAAAACTTTTTTTCAATCATCTCTTCACCACTCAACCCCATATCCAAGCGTAGATTATTGGATGATGCAAGACGTTGCATATACCCTGTTAATTCATCTTTATTATTTTCTTTAAATAAAAACCCCGTTCGATTATGTATGATGGTTTCTTTTATTCCGGTTCCATTTGTACCTATGTTAGGCAGCCTGCAAGCTGATGCCTGCAATAACACCAAACCCAACCCTTCTTCATTTGAAGCCAATATATTGACATCAACAACGTGTAAAAAATATTCAGCCACACTATCGACATAACCTAAAAAAAATACCGAGTCCGTCAAACCCCTCTCTCTTACAATCGTTAAATATTTTTCTTTTTCCGGGCCTTCTCCAATAAATAAAAGCTTAACATCAGGGTTTGTTTTCTTAACATCTTCAAAAGCATCAATCACCAACCCAACGCCTTTATATTCCCCTACAAAACCAACCTGAGAAAATACGACATCATCAGGGGCTATACCCAATGCGGACCTGTATCGACATTCCCTCTTACTTTTTCTTGCATACATCTCAACATTATCAATACCAAGGTAAATAACCTTACCCTCCAGATTAGCTTTATATTTGGAATGACGTGCAGTGAATTGACTGGGGAAAAACACTTTATCTGCCAGTTTTACAAGCCAAATATAATAATATCTTTTGGGTGCAGGGTGATGAAACTGACAAATAAGGGGGATTTTTATTATCTTTTTAAGTGGAACAGATAATTGACAAGGCCTCCCGCCATTCGCATAAAGTAAATCTATTTTTGATTTTTTACAGAAATTTAACAGCCAACGAAAAGCCTGGATATACTGGAATAAAGGAAATGATACATAACTACCCTCAAGCATAAACTCAGGAAATTTACGTAAATGGCATTCAATATTAAGTGGCGTCAACTCAGCCATAAAAATATCACTATCACAAATTACAATCGGATAAAACATTTCTCTATCCAGACTCTTGAGTACAGTAATAAGCGTGAACTCTGTTCCCCTGATTTGGTCTCCACCGCTATGTAAAAACAAAATATTTTTCTTCATTTGTGCTTTGTCGCTATAAAAAATTCAATGAAACACCCTGTAAAAATCTGCGGGGAACTCAATCTGGATAAATTAAATACAAAAAACCCGGTGATATTTTTCGTGCCATACCGCCAATATTTAACCATAGTGCTCATTCTTCATTACACTTCACTTTCGAATCGGGTTAAATAATGACCAAAAAGTTAAGTATTGCGAAAAACCTTAACGCGGCCACATTCATGGAATGAAGCAAGCATAAAATAAAACCGGCATGCTATAGAAAATTTACAACAATATCTACTTATTAGTTAGCAACTCAAACTTAACCCGGTAAAAATAACAAGCACCGAAAAAATTCCTTCGCTTACAATTAAACACAGATAAATTTTGTGAAAACACATGCAGTAAAAATTTTGCAAAACCATTCGCATTCTGCAATTGCGCAAAGGGTTTGCCATCAATCCCAGACAATAACTTAATATAATACGTTGTTTTTATTGGTCTAAAAAAATTTCATCACCGACTGGCATGGTCTCTGCTCTATCCCCACAAACAATTAAACTATTTTTGGAGATGACAATGGATCTTGAATGTATGGACACACCGGGTGGTGATCTGGTCGTCAAGCTATGTGGTGAAATGGATGCCCTGGGTTGCACAAAGATACGCACCGAACTGGAACGGATAACTGATACCGAAAATATAAATGTCTCACTTGACTTAAGCCAGGTGAGCTTCCTCGACTCTTCCGGAATTGGTGCTATCGTTTTTCTGTATAAGCGTCTCAAAGCTCAGGGGCGTACACTGACTATTGTCGGCGCACAAGGTCAACCGCAGGAATTGATGAAATTACTGCGTATCGATAGCGCTATCCCAGTCAGAGTAATGCCCGTAAATGATCTATATGACACCACTTCTCTACAGAAAACACACTAATGCGCCCGTTAAGTATAAGTGTTATTTTTTCTATGGTGTTTGCTCTGAGCGGGTGTGTAACCTGGCCTGCTGGCGGTCATGGTGGAATGGCTGAACATTATCAGGACACATTAATTCCCGTTATTCCGGATCAGCCCCTAGGCCCGGAGCACGGTTTGCGATTCGATTTGGACCTGGCCCGGCAACACCTGGATATACTCATACTGGAAGGTGCGGAATTGTGTTTTCCTGCAACGGTGATACAAGCCCGGCAACGCCAGAATGATATCACCCGCGAACTTTACGGTAACCTTGACTTTGATGCGGCCAACAACCTGATTGTGCAACGTAAACTGTTGGCACGCCTGGAACGTCAGCTCGACTATGTAAAACAACAGAATGTTTGCATGTTACCTGTCACTGAAGGCCAGGAAAAACCGGGTGATATTGGCAAACGTATCCATGATTTGTTAAACGGTGATAATCAATTTTCTTCCCACTCCCCCGAACTCAATCCTAAATATGTTGGCCAACTGGCTGAGGCTGCTCAACTGTTGCGCAACCAGCCTGGCTACTATTTACGCATCACTGGATATCCTGATACTTTGGAAAAATCAACATATAACCGCAAACTTTCTTTGCAACGGGCTAAAAAAGTTAGACGTTATTTACAGGTTATGGGGCTTCCAGCTGAACGCATCCAGGTTGATGCGGTTGACTCAGATCATCCATTATCAGTTAATAATGACGATGATAATGATAAACAGGCATACACCAAACGGGCGACCCGGCATGTCAGTATTGAGCTGATAGAAGCTCCAGCCCTGATTCAAACAACCCGGAAATAAACATAATGCCCGCAAAAAAATCCTTATGGATAACCTTGTTATTACTCCTTTTACCGCTATTGGTCAATGCAGAGGAATACCGGGTACAGGTAAGCGACCTGATTCAGGTGTCGCTGCCAGGTGAAAACACCCTGGGCAAACCCATCGGCGTCAATCGGCAGGGAAAAATCCTGTTGCCCGAAGTAGGCCTTATACCTGTCGCGGGTATGACAGAGTCCGAAATGAAAGCAAAAGTCACTGACCACCTGAGCAAGGTATTTCGTGACCTAACTCATTTACAAGTTTATGTCTATAAAAAGCAATTATTGATCAATGTATCGGGATATGTAAATCAACCCGGCGAGTTTACATTGGCGGCCAATGGATCGGTACAAATGGCGCTTCACGCCGCCGATGGGTTGCGCACCGGAGCACAACTGGACCGTATACAATTGATTCGTAATGGTACAACCCGGGTGTTTAACTATAAGCAATATCTCGATAGCGGAGATCACAGCTCACTGCCTGAACTAAAGTCAATGGATACTCTTTTCATTCCCGCATCACCCATGACGGGAAATGTTGAAGTAGACTTTGACCCATCAAAAATAGCAGATGCAGGTGATGCGGCCGATAACCGTAATGCCGTCAAAATATTTGGGGAAGTAAACAGGCCCGGAAGCTTTTCTCACCGGAAGTCGATGAATATTGTTGATCTGCTCATGCGTGCCGGGGGGGTTACCCGCCATGCAGGTGTTGAACAAATCCGGGTAATCACTCAAGGTACACCGGTTTTGTTTGATTTGACACAATACCTCGATACAGGTGACGAAAACCTTTTACCCGTAATGATGCCGGGTGCCACTATTTTTGTCCCCCGGCAAGAGGACGAAATAAAGACCGGTGGAAATCGAGTCTATGTAATGGGTGCGGTCGCCCGACCCGGTGCATTTCAGGGTAAAGAAGGGGCCACTTTGATGGATGTTCTGGCTAATGCAGGCGGGCCAACACGTTTTGCTGAATCACAACAGATTCGCATCATAAAAACCAACGGTAATATCATTCCCTTTAATCTGATCGGTTATATGGAAGGTACAACACCCTCCCCTCTCCCTGAAATCACCCCGGGTGATGCTGTCTTTATCCCCGAAAAAAGAAGCGCCACTGACAAAAAATCACAATGGATACATCAAGCCTCGAAAAAATCCATTTATATCTTCGGTCAGGTCGGTTCACCCGGACGATATGCGTTTACCGACACCATGCATTTTCTGGATATTCTTTCCGCCGCCGATGGTCCTACCGGCAATGCCGATATTCACAATATCCGTATCAGCCATCGTAACGGCAAACATGCGCGGGTAAGTAAATTAAATCTGGCACTGTATTTTGAGACTGGTGATGAATATCTGTTACCGCCAGTAAAAACAGGTGACACTATCTATGTACCTGAGAAAAACCGCATCTGGCTGGATCAAAGCAAAGAAAGCACAATACGTGTACTCGGTGCCGTTAATAAACCCGGGCGTTATCGCTTCAACAACAGTATGACCTTGCTCGATTTACTCGCAGAAGCGGGCGGACCAAGTTCAAATGCCTATGTTAAAAAAATTACCGTGGTAAATCTCTCATGTTGTCGAGACCAGGCGCGCAGTTTCGATTTGGCAGAGTTCAGCCGTACTGCCTCTTTTACAGATTTACCCGTATTGCGTGTTGGTGACACCGTGTATGTCCCCAGTAAAGATGAAAGCACTCTGGAAAAAATGCGTGCCGGCTTAAATGATATATTTCAACTTACGGCTCTCTCTGCATTGCTGGGGTTTCTCTAATGCATATCCCATCACAACACATAGAAATCGAACGGATTTACACTCAAGTACTGGGAGAAGGAAAACGTTCTATCGCCATTAGTTCGGCAAACTCGGGAGAAGGCGTAAGCTCTATTGCACAGGCACTGGTACAACGCAATCTGTTGGCAGGTCATTCCACACTTTTGGTTGATCTTAATCTACACCATCCCTCCCTTAACAGTCTTCTCAAATTAGACGAGCTGGAACAAGAGCCTGATCTGCTTGATAAACCACAACTGGTTATTGCACAACACGCCATTGCATTAACCGGAGTCACTCCTCCAACCCAGCGCAGCCTTATAATGAAGCTGCGTAAGCCCGGTGTTCTCGAACAATGTATCGCTGAGTGGCAAAAAACATTTGACGCTATCATTTTTGATACCTCCCCCATCAACCGCACGAATGCCAACAATATTCCGCCAGAAAGAGTGGCTGCTGCCTGTGATGGCAGCTTACTGGTTGTGTTGGCAGGCAGCACCACCGAAGCAATGGTTTCCACGGCGGTAAATAAATTAAATGCCGCAGGCGCACAATTATTAGCTTGCATTTATAATGATCGTGATAACCCTTCCCTAAAAAGTGAATTATTACGCGAACTTCAGCGTTTAGAACCACGCTTCCGCAGTATCAGCCGTCGCCTCAAAAACTGGGTGCAACAAAATCATCTGCTGTCTATGGAAATCTGAAAAGGCTGCCACGAAACCATTAACGGGATAATCATGGATCGCCTATTATTTGAAACTCAAAAGCCGGTTACGCTTGAAGCAGTCCGTGAATTGCGCCATCTGCTTGAGCCGGTGGTACAGACTACTGTACCCGACCTTTCCATTCAACAGCGCATCCTGCTTTGCCTTTCTGAAGCAGTGACAAATCTGGTTTTACATGCCACCCCCACAGCCAGTCGGGTGACTATGTGCTTCGGGCTCAATAGCGACGGATGGTGGCTGGAAATCCTGGATGATGGTGCGCCATGGAACCCAGCTCAACATGAGCCAACCAATCCTTCAACGAATTTTGAATTAATCGAAAATGGTCGGGGTACTGCTCTGTTACACGCACAATGCGAACAAATAAAATATTATTCCGGCGATACTACCAAACCTAACCAATTACGGATGATCTGGAAAACACCAAAACAACACCTTCGTCCGACGGTGCTTATGGTGGAAGACGATGCGTCTTTACGCCGAATTTATGCAGCCTATCTTACCGAAGACTTCGAACTGCTTATGGCATCCAACGGTCATGAAGCACTGCAACAATTAAATACCCGTAAAATCGACCTTGTTTTGTCGGATATTAATATGCCGCAAATGAGCGGTTTTTCTTTACGAAAAAACCTGAAACAAACATCTGGCACAACCATAATGCCATTTATATTTTTAACTGCCTTTGATGATACCCATATGCAAAAAAAGGCAACAAGCCTGGGCATTGATGATTATCTTGTAAAGCCTGTTAATAAAGCACAACTGGTTCACACAATTAACCGCGTGCTGGGTCGTTCACAACAAATATATCGACACTTGACGGATCGAATCGATAAAAACATCACATCATCATTAGCGCCTAAATTACCGGAAAAATCACATGGTTGGCGTCTTTGTTTTGCCAATAGACACACAGGTATTGGTGGAGGAGATTTACTCTTGCATCGCAGCAGTGAAGAACAACTGGTACTTGTGTTGATTGATATCATGGGCCATGACGATTGTGCCAAGTTTTTTGCTTATGCTTATGGAGGGTATCTTCGTGGGTTAATGCACAGCAGTGAAACAGACATATCCCCCTCACAATTATTGGAAAAACTATCAGAAAGTGCGCTACAGGATGAACTCTTGTCACAAGTGACACTAACCAGCTGCGTGATCACCCTTTCTCCAGGAGGGAAAATAATGCTGGCCAGTGCCGGCCACCCGCCGCCACTCAGGATCAGTAAAAATGGCACAGAAGCAATACCCATTGGAGGCATACTGCCTGGCCTTTTACCTGCTACCACGTATCAAACAGAGTCCATACATCTTGCAAATGGAGAACGTGTTGCCCTTTATACCGATGGTCTGTTTGAGTCAGCCAAAGATGGCGATAGCAGAAAACAATTGGAAACCAGAATAACCACCGCATTAACAGATACTCTCAACAACCCCATTGAACAGTCTATACAAAAAACCATGGATGTATTTGATGAGCTTGCGGGAACACCCCCGAAAGATGATACATTGCTATTATTAATGGAGAAAATAAAACCTTGTACACTATGACATAAATCTGAAACATAAATTAAGTGACAAAATATTCAGCCGAATAAAATCAGAAAGTTACATTCAGCAGAACAGGCTCTGCCCCGAGCAGAAATCACAGAATCCAATACAACGATGTAAAAAACGCGGAATTCACAGCATTGGTGAATGCTTTATATCTTTTTCACGTTAAGATCATAACTCTTTGCACTCTCTGTATCTTCATGCCTTTGTGTTGGATTTCCATTATTCAGACTTTACAAGTACAGCACCTTCATACCCGGTCAGACTAATCGTATCAGTGGCAGCTTCAAGTGTCCCATCATAATTTACACGCTGATAATAACCCGGCAGTGTTAGCTTCTGTGTCATAGACATGAAATTCGGGTTGCCACCAAAAAAATCCGTGTGGTACAAAACAAGGCCATTAGTGTAATCACGCGCAATAATCATTTGTTGAGGGAAATTAACACCACCAATGGATTTTTTATCTTCTGATTGCCAGGCGTAGTAAATATTCGACGGCGTTACTGGAACAATACCTGTCTGATCAAACGTGGCGATATCCGGATGAGTTACCACTGACTGAGTACTATCACCGATCACCGTATAATCATCATCTGTTGTTTTTGCTGTATACAGCAAAGGCTGAATAGTTTGATCAGGCCATTCCTGGATATTTTGCGCGGGTTTTCCAATATCAACAGCTAACATTAAGGATGGTTGGTAAGCAATATTCTTTGGAACTCCCGATTTATAAAAGTTTCCTTCTTCAGTATTGCCAGACCCATAGTTATAACTGTTATTCCAGCTGGTATAAAAAGTTTTCTCGGGAATATTGACCAGATAGTACATAGCCAGTCCCGTTGAAATTCTCGATTCCCAGGCCGCTTTTGTATTTACTATGGGAATCGATCCGGTCCACCCGGCATGAGCAATAACCACCATTTTTTTATTCGCTTGCGCTAAAGCAAACGTATCCCACATTTTCGCTATACCAAAGTAACCATCAAGTCCCTGTCCAGGGCGAATATAGTCTTCACGCAAAAACGTATCAAATGCGTCAATGTATTGCATTCTGTTCTTTTGGCGTTCAAAAATATTTTCCGCTGAAGTGTTTGCTGCGACCCAGGGACTCCCGGACTTGGATTTTATTTCCCTTATAGTATCAAGAAAAGCATTCTGGTATTTTTCTTTAAAAACCGGGTCATCAATCATAATGCCATGCTCTATGGTTTTACCACCAATCCCGACAAGATTAACGCCATCAAGTTTGAAGACATCATCGTTATATGCACCTGCCAGAGAATCCTTAATCCATTCCTGGCTTATAACATTGGCTATGGCCGTTCTATAGGATGGGTTAAGAAAGTCAGGCCTTTGAAAATTTGAGGTTTTACCCCACATATTACCCAGTGGCGTGACTCTTGATTCATAACGAAACCGCGCGGAAGCTGTAACATTCACACGACTGTTAAATTCTGAATCATCGACATACCCATCATCATTCCTGTCGTTTTCTGAGTCCCATCCACGAATCAGTCGCTTTTGATTGGACTTGTTAATATAGGGCATAAAGTCCTTTATCATAATATCCTGAACAACGGGTTGATCATTAGCAGCTTCATCAATACGGCAAATTTTTACAAGATAAAACTTTTTACCTTCTTTAAGGTATTTATTGCCGAAAAATTGACCTGTTTTATTATCCGGGTCATATGTCGCTGCTTTCACCCAATCACTGGCAGGCCGCCAACTTATAACGCCCGAAACTTTCAACCCGTTAGTACCATCCATCATATCCGAATCACTGGTATTCCATTGATTCACTACACCGCTATCCGCATCAACTCCAGAAGGGTATTTCACAACCAACCGACCTGTCATCGCTGTCGATTTCAAAACAAATTCCACCTGGTCAAATTTCTCCGGCATATAAATAAAAACGCAACCACCCTTCTCTGATCCCTTGAAAGGCTGGATTTCATAAGGTGGAAATTTCCAGACGACAAATCCCGAATGATTTTCATCTGCGGTCCAGCCAGCAACCCATGGGCGACGATTTAGTGGTGTATATATTGAATGCTCAGGATATAGCCCCTGAACAATAGTATCTTCAGAGAAATGGAGAAAGTAATCCTCATAATTTTCATTAGCACGTTCAGCATATTCGCGTAGATTAAATCCGACGGAAGTCGGTGAAAAATCGATTTTCTGGGTATATATATAACCAAGACTGATAATTTTATCAGCTGCTGATTTATCATACGTTGAACCGAACACGATATCAGCATGATTTAATTCCCAATCGATCAATTGCTCCTTTGTTGATATCGAATATCCCATGGAGTCATAATTTTCGGCGTGATAACCAGGAATAACCCAGGCTGTTGCGGTAGATGGATATACTTCCTCAGAAATTTCAGAGTCGGTTACTGGGGGTGTTCTATTGACAGGATTTTCTGTACCGGAGTTCCCTCCACCTCCTCCACACGCGCCCAGTAACAGAGTGATAACGATCAACAATGGCGGATAATGAATAAAGTGAGAAAAAGTTAATAGAGCTATATTTTTTTGCATCGTAATTTCTCCGGTTTTATTATTTATGCAACAATAAACCTTTCGGAAATATTCTTTCAGAATAATTCCAGAAAATTATTGTCTTTCTGGCACAATGGAAATATAAAATAACAACAAAGAAAAATGATGCATCGTCGTCGCATGCTGGAACCTGACCAGTATAACGTTTTTAACATTGCAGTGTCATTTTACAATAATGAAAATATGCAAAGGTAACCCCCCCCGAAAAATAACACTGCTTAAAAAAAACAAATTTTCTCGTCAACCAGGGCCTGTTGACGTCCAAACGCATACAAAAACCTGCCGACTTTTTTGCAAAATGCAAAGCGAAATAAGATCCTGCCTGTATTAGCATCCCAATTTGATAATAAAACCTAGGCAATAGCCTTGGAAAACCCTGTAAATCATTGACATATGATACATATTCCAAAAAATAATTAATTGGCATGATAGTTGCTATTTATTTGTGCAGTTTGGGCTTCACCATAATTAGATACCCCTAAATAGAATCCCTTGATGCCTATCATCACTAATAAAAATACTCGTCACATTTACATGTGTGATAACACCTGCATGCTCACCTAAGGATTGACAAAAAATGTAAAAGCCTCCCTGTCTGTCATTCAGGTTTATCCTGCATTCCCCCTAAGGCACCTTTTTAGGTGTCCAGCATGATTACCTATATCTCACAATAAAATCAGCGTCGAAAAGTAATAAAATTATGAGGTAAGCATACGGAAAGACACCTTATCCAAAACATTTATGATTAAAAAAACAAGCGTTAAAAGAAAATAATTTGAGCACGAACCGGCTGAATTAAATCACGGCAAGGATGCAGAAGGCAGGATGATTTAATAGATAAAATAAAGTAGGTAATTTATAAAATGTATACTTTAAAGGCGGGTAGAAATTGAAACTCTACAAGCATAGGTATGTCCTATTAAGTGATATTTCAAAATCAATCTGTATACGGTGGCCGCTCTGGTTACAGCTAGCCGTGACAATGGCTATTTTTTTTCTTCTGATCAACCTGGTTGCTGCACCATTGGTCCGCTATGTCGTTAGCAATTTTGAATTCAAACAGGCGGAAGAACAAAGCTATAATTCCCTTGCGCTTTTCTCTGCGGCTATTATTGACGCGGTAATTACGGAAGATATACTTCTGATAAATACCATTGTGGAACGGTCTATGAAACACGTTCCCAATATCGTTACCCTATCAATTGAAAGTAAAAAGGGTAAATTACTTGGTAAAAAGTCACACGCATATACCATAGATAACAACAATATACGTGACTATCACTATGCTATTAAACTTGAGGGAAAACGGGTAGGAACTATTAATATAAGCTTGAATATGTCTCAAATCCAACAAAAAATAAATCGTCATATAGCCAAAATTCAATTGTTTATTTATATAATAATCATTATTTTAATCAGCCTGACAATTATACTCATTCACTATTTTACCGTTCGCCCAATATATCTCACAACTCGTTACTTGACTGCATTATCAGAACAAAAACAACTTCCTCCTCTAAAAAATAAATTTTTTTTCTGTTATGAACTACAGCTTCTCACAACATCAGTAAATAACCTTTTTTACAGGATACAACAACGTGAAAAGGAAATGTTACAAGCGCAAGATAAGCTACAAATTTCCCATGACAAAGCTCTCACCGCTAACCGGGAAAAATCAGATTTACTGGCGACCATGAGTCATGAAATCCGTATTCCCATGAATGCCGTGTTAGGTGTTCTTAGCCTGCTCAAAAACACCTCTCTGGATAATAAACAATTACAGCTGGTGCGCACTGGTTGTGATTCTGGTGAACTATTACTCACCATCATCAATGATATTCTCGACTTTTCCAAAATGGAAGCCGACAAACTGCAACTAAAGCGCACCAGTTTTAATCTACACCGTCTGATCACCAATAGCGTTGAATTACTAAGGTCTCAGGCGGACCAAAAAACACTGGCTCTCATTCTTTTTTTAGAAGCTGATCTCCCTTGCTATGCCAAGGGAGACCCGGATCGCCTGTGTCAAATTCTAATCAACCTGATCAATAATGCCATTAAATTTACCTCCGTCGGCAGAATCAGTATCAGAGCCTCCGCAACGTGTTTTGATAATGAGAGTTTTACCTTCCAGTGTTCGGTGCAGGACACCGGCATCGGTATTGCTAAAGACTTTCAAACGTCGCTGTTCGAAAAGTTTACGATGGACAATAAAAATTATACCAGAAACCATGAGGGTACGGGCCTGGGGCTCGCCATCTGTAAACACCTGGTCACTCTCATGCAAGGTGATATCAACTTTAACAGCGAACCTGGAAATGGCAGCACATTTACATTTAGCATTACGCTGGAAATGGCAAACAAACATGACAGTGAAAATAAGACGGCGCTGACTGAAGCTCAACAGTTACCGGACGCCAATACCCGGATTTTACTGGCTGAGGACAATTCGGCGAACCAGATGGTCATCAAAAATATCCTGGAATATGCGGATCTGCAAGTGGACATCGCGGCCAATGGTCGCGAAGCCATCGAGGCGGTACGCACCTTACCCTATGATATAGTGCTAATGGACGTTTCCATGCCGGATATGGACGGCATAAGTGCCACCCGTGAAATCCGCCAACTCCCCGGGCAAGCCGGAAATATTCCCATTGTCGCACTCACTGCCCACTCTCTGTCAGGAGACAGGGAACGCTTTATTCAGGCGGGCATGGATGACTACCTGACGAAACCCGTAGACCGCACCGCTGCCTTGCATTGTATCGCACGCTGGACAAAAGCGACTAAAACCAACGAATCACTGAATAACCATATGATAAGCCAATCCAGTACATTTTCTACCGATGGCGGAGGCGGACATGTCAGCTCACTGCTAGATACGAGTGTACTGCAACAACTGACATATGATACTTCACCTGAAATCATTCCCGAATTATTGACCTTATACATTAATGATGCCCGTAACCGGGTAAAACAAATAAAATCCGCAACGACAAAATCTGATTTCAAAACCCTGGGATTTGAAAGTCATGCCCTGAGTAGCAGTGCAATCACCCATGGCAATCCTGAGCTTTACAACCTTGCGCAAGAAATTGAACAACTTTGTCAGCAAGGCAATTATGAACAAGCGCTTACACAGGCTGCCGCGTTGCCAATACTTGCGAAGGAGTCCTTTTGCGCATTGGAAAAATACCTTTCTAAAATTGAAAAAGGTCAATAATCAAGCAGACCTTAATAGCAATACCCAACAGACAAACCGAAACTATAGGTTTTCAAGATCAAGGGCGCATGTATTCCTGAATAACCCTTATCATTGCTCGCCCCTCCTAAAACCTCGCCATTATTCGCAAAATGCAAGGCATATTGAGAAGCCCCCGGACTGCAACACTTCAATCCATAAGGAAAACAGACAAGCCAACCCGGGTTATCCTGAAAAATAATAGTAAAAACCACAGTGCCTCAACCTGTCTTTGATTTTCCCAACGACAACATGAATTGCGATCATTGCACCTGTAACCGCCATATTTCTCCTTGTTCCTGAACAAGCCAGAAGAAAACTGAACAGTTATTGTGCATTTTGCAGTCATGTTAAGTGATCACAGAAACTCATTGGCATGATCATTGCTGACATAATCCGGAAGCCTGTTCCAACTATTGACATGCATAATGAGATAGCCTCCATGTTCTTTATCGCGAATAAGAAAAAAGTGCTCATCGTCGATGATGACCCAAGCCTGCAACGGCTACTGCATGTTCGTTTGGAAGCATGCACAATACATTAACCAATATATTCGCAACAACAGGCAATGCCAGTAGCCGACTCCCTATACCGCTGACTATTGGAATTTTGCTCGTTTGTGTGATGCCGTTTGTGCTCACCCTGATGGGTATGGATTTTGGTACTCAGGGCATACCCGTTGACCATCTGTGGGCACTACAAGCGCCGCAACATGAAGTGATTGATGCTCAGTTCCGCGCATTGCCTGGCGCCTTTACTCATACCCTGCTGGAGTGGAGCGCATTCTGTGTGGCAACCTTCGTGGTATTTTTAGCCTTTAGTCATTACAGAATCACTCATGATGTTACGACTCCCATCATTGGCGTGACTTTCTTTATGGCAGGCTGCATGGATGCCTTTCATACTCTGGCAGCAGACCGCTTGCTCAATGCTGTGGCAGACAACCGCGACCTGATTCCCTTCACCTGGACCATCTCCCGTTTATTCAGTGCGCTCATTATGATCATTGGTGTCGGCATTGTGTTATTTCGCGGCCCGGAAACCCATAAGAAACCCCGTTTTGGTTTTGTCATTGGTATCAGTCTGTTTTTTGGAATAGCGGCCTATATTATTATTCACCTTTCAGCCACATCCGCTCATCTGCCACAAACAACTTACCCGGATGCTGTTTTAACACGGCCCTATGATGCTCTGCCGCTGGTACTCTTTGCCTTTGCCGGGCTGGTAATATTTCCCCGCCTGTACAAACGTCACCCAAGTCTATTCGCCTATTCGTTTATTATCAGTGCAGTACCGGAAGTAATCACCCAGCTGCATATGGCTTTTGGCTCTACAGCGTTGTTCGATAGTCATTTTAATATCGCTCACTTTCTGAAAATTGTTGCCTATACCGTTCCCCTCATTGGTTTGACCCTGGATTATATCCGCGCTCAACAGGCATTGCAGCTGGAAGTTGCAGAACGCATAAAAGCAGAGACCGCGTTAAAAATCATCGAGACCCGGCAACGTGCTATTCTGGAAACAGTGGCCGATGCAATTATCACTATCAACAAAAATGGCATCATTCAAACGTTCAATCCTGCTGCGGAAAAAATTTTCGGTTACCCGGCCACAGAGGCATTAGGAAAAAACCTATCCATGCTTCTGCCTGAACAAGAACAAAAAGATTATGTCACAAATTCTCAGTGGCACGCACTCCGCATTTTCAATCAGGATCGTGAACGACAGGGGCGACGTAAAGATGGTTCTCTATTGCCACTGGAACTCAATATCGCGCCAATAAAACTGGGAAAAGATCAAGAGTTTGTTGCCATCCTTCGTGATATCACAGAACGAAAAAAAAATGAAAGCACGTTACAAAAAGCAATGGAGGAAGCCGAAGCCGCCAGTCAGGCCAAATCCCTTTTTCTGGCCACCATGAGCCATGAAATTCGTACCCCCATGAATGCTGTATTGGGCATTCTTGGCCTGCTCAAGGAAAGCACTCTGAATAACCAGCAACGGCATTTAGTACACACCGGTCGTGAATCTGGCGAACTGCTGCTGACAATTATCAATGACATCCTCGATTTTTCCAAAATGGAGGCTGACAAACTGCAATTGGAACATACGTGTTTTGACCTTCATCGTTTACTGACCAACAGTATCGAGCTGCTCAAACTACAGGCGGAACATAAAGACCTTATCCTTGAACTCAACCTGGGAACAGCTTTACCACGTTATGCCAAGGGTGACCCAGACCGGCTACGCCAGATTCTGCTTAACCTGGGTAATAATGCGACCAAATTTACCCGCGATGGTCAAATCAACATCAAAGCTTCCGCCACCCCCGTCAGCAATACAACGTTCAGCCTCCACTGCATTGTACAAGACACCGGTATCGGTATTTCTCCGGAACATCAGGCGACCTTGTTCGAGGAATTCACTATGGCAGATCAAGGGCACACCAGAACCCATGAAGGAACAGGACTGGGGCTGGCCATTTGCAAACGATTGGTCTCACTTATGCAGGGCAGTATTAACATGAGCAGTGAAACGGGAAAGGGCAGCTGCTTTTTCTTTGATGTGATGCTCGAATTAGCAACAGAACAAGAATGTGGCAACGAACAGGTAATAACAAAACAACTGCAACTACCCGCAGCCAATACACGTATCCTGTTAGCGGAAGATAACCCCGCCAACCAGATGGTCATCAAAAATATTCTGGAATCCGCTAACTTGCGAGTCGATATTGTGGCCAACGGCCGGGAGGCTATTGAGGCCGTACGTCATCTACCCTATGACATCGTACTGATGGATATTTCCATGCCGGAAATGGATGGTCTAACAGCGACTCAGGAAATTCGCCAACTCCCCGGGAACATAAGCAAACTTCCTATTATCGCGCTTACCGCCCATTCACTGTCAGGTGACAAAGAACGCTTTCTTGCGGCAGGTATGGATGACTATCTGAGCAAACCCATAGACCGTGCCGCCATGTTACACTGTATCGCCTACTGTATTGGTAATACTAACGATAAAAAGCCTGAGCCAAGCCCAGTAATACCACAGACCAACACATCCCCTGTTAATACCGCAGATAACCCTATGGATCCGTTTGTAGATGAAAGTGTACTGCAACAGCTGACGCACGACACTGCCCCTGAGATTGTTCCTGGACTACTGATGTTTTATATCGAAGATGCCCGTAAGCGGGTGGAACAGATCCAGAATGCCATTCTGGAAAAAGACATTGAAACCCTGGAATTTGAAAGTCATACACTGGGCAGCAGCGCTGCCGCCCATAGCAATATAAAACTGTGCGCTATGGCACGAAAAATTGAGTGTCTTTGCCAGGAAGGTGCTTATCAACAAGCATTGTTGGAAGGTGCATCGTTATTATCCATTGCCAATGAGTCCTTCCGTCAACTGGCAGAACGTGCCAATAAAAAATTTGAAACAATCAACAAAAAAGAAGAAAACACATGAGCGATAAACCAAATGTACTTTTAGTCGAGGATGCAAAACCCCAGGCAATACTCTTTCAGCAATACCTGAAAAATGAAATGATTAACCTGACCCATGTGGCTACAGGAGAGGATGCCAAGACGATCATAGCCACAACCCCGCCGGACTTGATCCTGCTTGATCTTAAACTGCCCGACATGGAGGGACAGGAAATTCTGCGCTGGATAAAACAGGAAAAATTTTCTACATCCGTCATTATCATCACTGGCCACAGTTCAGTCGATGTCGCCGTGGATGTCATGCGCATTGGTGCAGAGGATTTTCTGGAAAAACCTGTTACGGCAAACAGATTGCAGACAACGGTCAGAAACCTATTGGAACGATCCCGTCTGCAACATTTAATTGATGATTACCAAAATACATTTGATCGTCAACGTTATCACGGCTTTATTGGCCATAGTCTACCTATGCAGGCGGTTTACCGTATTATTGATGCCTCTGCACCCAGCAAGGCTACCGTATTCATTACGGGTGAAAGTGGTACGGGTAAAGAAGTCTGTGCTGAAGCAATCCACGCACAAGGTACACGCGCCGAACACCCCTTTATTGCATTAAATTGTGCCGCCATTCCCCGTGACCTGATGGAAAGTGAAATTTTTGGACATATTAAAGGTGCCTTTACCGGCGCCTCTTCCGAACGTAAGGGCGCTGCTTTGCTCGCTGATGGCGGTACTTTATTTCTGGATGAAATTGGCGAAATGGATCTGGACCTGCAAACCAAATTATTACGCTTCATCCAAACGGGTAGTTTTCAAAAAGTGGGGGGCAGCAAACTGGAGAAAGTTGATGTGCGTTTTATTTGCGCCACCAATCGTGATCCACTGGAAGATATCGCTGCCGGACGTTTTAGAGAAGACCTCTACTACCGGTTACATGTCGTACCACTGCACCTGCCGCCTTTACGTGAACGTGGCGATGATATAATGGAAATTGCCCAGCATTTCCTTATTACTTATGCACAGGAAGAAGGCAAAGGATTCACAACATTTACCCCTGAGGTAGAAATTATCCTTCGTCGTTACAACTGGCCGGGCAATGTGCGTCAACTACAAAATGTTATCCGCAACATTGTCGTACTGCACGATGGGAAATCCGTTACTCTGGCGCATCTTCCAGCACCACTAAACACCTCACTCAACAATTTGGAGATTTCTCACCTGGCTCAACCATTACAACAAATGGAAAACACAGATAACCAAAGACACACATCCATAAGGCCATTAGCCAGTGTTGAACGTGATGTTATTGAGCGTGCCATTAAAATCTGTGATGGCAATATCCCAAAAGCTGCTGCCCTGCTTGAAGTGAGCCCTTCAACAATATACCGGAAAAAACAGAACTGGGACTCAGCCTGAATCTAAATTCCGCAGTTGACCGCTTCGAGGATGTATTGACATTTTGATCAATAGCTGGCTTGGTAGTTTTAGCGCATTCATTGCTTGAGTGAGTCGCTACGACCGGTGTAGCACGCTGCCTTTTGCATCTGGCTGCGTCGCGCATCGTCGCAATAACGGGCTATGACTCCTCATCGCACCTTGCCAGCCACAAAATTCAAGACACGCTACAGGCCGTTTAACTGCGGATTTCAGACTGAACGCTGGCTCTTCATAGTATCGACACCAGTAACTTCAGAATAATCAATAAACATTTTTAATCCCCGCGCCAATGGATACTCGGCCACCACACCCAAAGCCTGTTGTGCATACTCAGGATCACCAACTGAGACACGTATATCACCTTTGCGTGTTGCCTGATAAGTAACCGGTACTTGTGATGCCGTAATCGACATCACTATTTTTGCAAGTTGATTAATCGAGACAGTCTCACCAGTACAGACGTTAAACACGGAAGAAGTGCTATTTATATTTTTCATGGAAGCGCGTAAAAACTGCACAACATCCCCAACATAAATAAAATCGCGGGTCTGCTCTCCATCACCAAAAATAGTCAACGCCTGATGATTCATGACCCGGTCTACAAAGATCGAAATCACACCTGAATAAGATGAAGCGGGATTTTGACGGGGTCCATAAACATTAAAAAAACGCATACCTGTGGTGGGTACACCATGTACCAATGACGCAACTCGCGCATGCAACTCTGAGCCAAGTTTATCAGCCCCATAGGCTACCAGAGGACTGACTACTGAACTTTCTTTTAAGGGAATGTCAGCATTATCCCCATAAACTGCTGCCGATGAAGCATATACCACTGGTGTTCTTTTTTCTTTGGCCGCATTGAACACGTTAATCGTGCCGGTCAGATTTACCTGATGAGTACGAATCCATTCTTCATTCGACTCTTGTACCGAAGCAATAGCAGCAAGGTGAAAACACCCATCCATATCATGCATACAACGGCGAACCATGTCACTGTCAGCAACATCCCCCGTAATAATGTCACATTGCGGTGGAACGTTTTCCATTTTGCCCGTCGAAAAATCATCGAGAATACGTACCTGATGCCCACCTTCCAACAAACTTTCCGCCAAGTGTGAACCAATAAAGCCACAACCACCGGTAACTAAATACTTAGCCATCTTATGCACCCTCTTAAATTTTGATACCTGCCTATAGATAAGCAAGCTACATGCCAAACTACAAAACAAGCAGGTTTCAGGTTATTTTTCCGAACGCCTGAAGATTAGCGGCAGCACTCTGCGTTGCACTTTGTGCAAGTGGATATGGGTTCTTGCAATCTGCACTCTTTCATAATGTGCATTAATACCCATTTTGTTAAAGGCCGTTGGTGATCGTGTAGGTTCCAGCACACTATCAAAACCATTCTGGCAGTGTGATAAACACTTTATGCACATAAAACGGCATCAATATTGCAGCTGCATATCAAAATAAAAAATGAGATGTTTCATGAAAAGAAAAAACAAGTGCATCTGGATTTTGCTGGATAGCCGCAAACCAGGCGGTATCGAATCCCATGTATTGCAATTGGCTAAAGGATTACATAACCACAATAAAGATGTGACCGTAGTCTTTCTCACCCACTATGGCGATCATCCATTACGGGTTGATCTTCAACAACTGGGTATTGACACTATTTGTCTGGATGGGCGTATGACCACCTTGTGGAAAGAAATACGTAAAGCGCGGCCATTGGTTCTTCATACCCACGGCTATAAAGCGGGAATTTTGGGTCGTATCGTCGCCCTGCTTTGTAAAATTCCGACGACATCCACCTATCACGCGGGTGAAATCCCATCCGGCAGAATGAATATATATGACTGGCTGGACCGGAAAACCGCTTACCTTGCCGCCAGTGTTTTTGCCGTTAGTCCACAGATTGCACAACGTTTACCCGTCAATGCCAGGGTGGTTGATAATTTCGTTGATTGCCGTCATCTGACAATATCGAACGGACAGCAAATTGCTTTTGTGGGACGACTCAGTTCAGAGAAAGGACCCGATTATTTTTCAACGTTGGCCCGCCGGTTTCCAGAATGCCATTTCCATGTTTATGGCGATGGGCCGTTGGCGAAAGAACTGAAAATCTCTGCGTCCAAAAACCTCTATTTTCACGGCCAACAGCATGATATGGCATCAGTCTGGCCCAGAATCGGCCTTCTGGTTATGCCTTCACGTCACGAGGGTATGCCCATGGCAGCACTGGAAGCTATGGCTCAAGGTATTCCGGTACTGGCTTCGCGTGTCGGCGCACTTGATCAACTGGTCGATCCCAACGGCAACGGCTGGCTGATAACACCGGGAAACGATGATGAGCTGGCAGACCATTTACAATTATGGGTCAGCATGAACGAACAACAAAAACATCGATTCAAACACGCTGCCAGACAAACCGTTTTACAGCGTTTCTCGGCGGATATCGCCATACCACAACTCATTTCCAATTACGGGCAGATCGCAAGCGGATTGCAATCTGCGAAGCAAACCAGCAAAACATATCGCTGGAAATGATATTTCTCGTTATTTTTCCATGAAAATCAGTTGACAACCCGCATTGCAATTCTTGGCTCGTCTCTTGCTAGCCTCTTGATTGCAGAATATTGAGTCAGCCAGGATATCAGCATGCAATCACACCCTTTCAACCACCAGAGTAGCGTCATTACCTTCTTTAATCATCAGACCTTGCACGAAACAGGTTTTTCAATGTGGTCACATTATGTGCGCTAAACGCCACTTGCTGATTATCGATCCCATCGCCTTTACAGGTGGATCAAAAATTGCCACCGAAAATATTTTGCGTCTACTCGATAGCGAACAAATGCGCATCACCATTCTGACCGCAGATACTGACTCGTGGCATTGGCCACAACTAAGGCGCATACGCTTGTTTGAACCTCAATGGCTATCCCGGCAGGAACAAGGGATTCCTTACTTCCTGCGCCACCTGCTCATCGCACTTCAACTCATGCTGATACGTTTACGACTTGGTCGATTGGACATCACTATGGGTGCATCAGGCCCCGGAGTTGACCTGGCACTTTATTTGTTAAAACCGGTTCTGGGTTTTCGTCTTGTGCAATTAATACACGGCCCGGTTGCCTGCTCTCGCACTATTGCCCGCTGTCTACGCGCAGCGAATGAAGTCCATTATTTAAAAAGTGCAGGTGCTTCCCTGATTTCTGCACTACACACGCTCGCCCCTGCACCACATAAACTCACCACACCCCATTTTCAGGTCATGCAAAATGGTCTCCCCGATCATGCCTGGCCAAGCCGTTGCCAAAATGAGCGTCCTGTTATTTTTTGGGCCGCATCACTACTCAAATGGAAAGGGCTGGAAACACTGCTCGATGCTTTGAGACTCATTGAAAAAGAAACACGTCCCGACGCTCATATTTGTTACATACGCCCTCAAAAAAGCCCGCTGCCAATCAGTGATGCGCCAGTCACGATTGATGCCGTGTACTGGCACGAAAACCCCGCACACCTGGATGAAATACGCGCCACTGCCAATATTTTTGTTTCCACCAGTCATCATGAGCCCTTTGGCCTTTCCATACTGGAAGCAATGGCGGCCGGCCATTGTGTGCTGATACCCGCAGATGATGCCTATTGGGATCGCACCCTGGAAAATAACATCAACTGTATCAAATACAATCCGGGTGATGCGATGGACCTTGCCAGTAAACTGCGCTCGCTCAATTGTGACATGGACCGTGTCCGCCACCTGGGAAATGCTGCTGCCAGGACAGCTCGTCACTATCGGGCCGAAACCCGGTACGCCACAATAAAAAATGCCCTGCAAGGAAAAACAACCGCTCAGGGAAAAAGGCAAACCACCCCGGCGAATACGGAAAACATTCCATGATTAATCAGTTACGCCGGTTACCCGATGGATTAAAACAAGCCCTTCTTTACGGCACAAGCATTGCGCTGATGAAAGGAGTATCGCTGTTAATGCTGCCGTTCATTGCCTACCACCTGTCGCCGGAGGAATTTGGTCGGCTTGAGGTCATCAGCACCTTCGCCATTATCGGCAGCATCCTGGTGGGCATGGGCATGGAAAACACCCTGTTCCGATTTGCAGGCATGTCACGTAACGACAATGAGCGCCGACGACTGGCCGCAGAAATTTTTACCCTGACGTTGATTGTTGGTAGTACCGCCTGGCTCATTGGATGGTTTGCAGCAGAATTAATCGCAAGCTGGATACCAGGCAACCCCAGTGCCTACGAACTGCGACTGGTCATATCAATGCTGGCTCTGGAGGGGTGCATTTCCATTCCTCTGGGCTGGTTGCGTATGCGTAACCAGGCAACTCATTTCTTTTTTGCCACCGTCGGGCGTGCGCTGGCTCAGGCACTGCTTGTTATTATTTTATTAAACCTCGATAGAGGCGTGGAAGGTGTATTGGAAGCGGGCCTGATAGCCGCTGTAGTACAGGCACTGATACTCAGCTACCTGCACATTCGTGATACCGGATTCGGCCTCAGTCGCATAACGGGTGTTCGCACACTCATTTACAGCCTCCCCCTTGTGGGCAGTGGTTTGGCGGCCTTTGCACTGAATGGTCTGGACCGTTGGATTCTGGCAGACTATGCCACATTGACCGATGTAGCCCAACTCGCTGTCGCCGCCAAATTTGCATTAGCCGTGGTGCTGCTGCTACAACCCTTTGGCATGTGGTGGTCACCGCGCCGTTTCGAAGTTATCAATGAACCAGAGGGACACAAAAAAGCAGCGCATTTCATTTCACTGGGCATTGTGCTGGCCTTGATCATCACTGTGGCAGTCGGCCTTGGATCCCCGTTATTAATAAGCTGGTTACTGCCCGACAGCTATGCCGAAGCAGGTCAATATGCTATCGGACTGGTATTGGTTATGTTGCTCAAGGAACTGTCAGAGCTGATCAACCCGGGTTGTTTCATTGGCAAAACCACCGGAACCCAGTTACTCATCAATACCATTGCAGCCATCGTCGGTATTATCGGTATGTTCTGGTGGACACCTGATTATGCTGTATGGGGAATTATCTTTGCATTGCTATCAGCACAGGCACTGCGTATGCTGCTGTTTTTCATCGCCAGTCAATATTTTTTACCTCTGCCATACCCCACCCGCCCGTTGGTGACGATGATAATAATCAGTAGTGGCTGGTTGATACTGGGCTCCCAAGCCTCCACCACTGGACAACAACTACTGCTTATCGTATTCGCATTGACCACCCTGTCAGTCACTGCTGTTCTGCTAAAACTTATCCCGTTACCCAAAATAATGGCAAAAAAAGTATTTTCTTAATGGTTTTAAGCACCCAACACCGGTCCACTCAGGTGCTGCTGATACTCTCTTTATGTTTGTTGCTCGGCATCCTGTGGAAATTACTCCCGCATCCCGCCCTGGCTATTGCCATTGGTTTGTTTCCTATCGCCGTGTTATTCACACTTAATCAGCCTTTTCTTATCGTTCTGCTGTTTGTCACGTTCTCCTTTTTCCGCGTCCATGAGGTTTTTCCACAGCTCTATCATTTAAAGATTCCTCTGTTACTTTCCATAGCCTCACTGGGCGCATTAAGCTGGCATATTGGGCTGACACGTAAAATTGAAGTCTGGTGGAGCCCGGAATTAACCACTCTGTCTGTATTTTTTGGGCTGGTCATCATCGGCATCCCACTGGCCAGTAATATCCCTGTCGCCATAGAATACTTCAAAGGCATTTACTGGAAAATTATCGTAATAACCTTTGCCATTATTTGGCTCTCCCGTACCGCCCGGGACTTTTCCCTGGCCTCCAGACTCATCACATTCTTTGGCATGCTGGTGGGTCTCGTCGCCCTTCTCAACAAGATTAATGGCATCGGTCTGGTGGAAGGCACGCGGGTTACCATCGGTCGCGACATTGGCTCAGTATTGGGTGATCCAAATGACCTGGCACTGGTACTGCTGCTTCCCGTTGCCTTTGCCACCAGCCTGTTCATGACAGGCAGCATGGGGCGTTTCACCAAACTCTTCGGCTTATTCAGTGCATTGGTGTTGTTTTCCGCAGTCATTGCCACCCAGAGCCGCGGTGGTCTGCTCGGCATTATGGCAATATTCGGGGTTTACGGTTATCGCCGTATTCAATCCAAAGCACTGTTTTTCAGCCTTGCAGGAATAGCCGCCATTGCACTTTTTGTACTTGCCGATATCTCAGGCCGCGCCTCGGGGGGGGCCGCAGAAACCGGCATTGACGCCTCAGCCATGGGACGCCTGTATGCCTGGGAAGCCGCCTATGGTATGGCGCTGGACAACCCTTTTAGCGGTGTCGGAATCAATAATTTTTACGCTAACTATTTTTTCTACAGCCCCCATTGGGATGGACTGAATCATGCCGTACACAGCACCTGGTTTGGCGTATTGGCCGAAACCGGCTTTCTGGGGCTCATCGCTTTTATCACTGTCATCGTCATGCTGGTGAAAACATCTTTGCATTCTCTGCAGCGCATCGAACAAAATATCAACCAGGTTGACCCCGCTATACATGCCACAGCACAAGCGCTACTGGCAGGCCTGTTGGGCACAGTGGTTTCCGCCACGTTCCTGACCCAGGGATTTACCTGGCCAATCTATATTCTTGCCGCACTGGTGATAGCCGTTGCCCGATGGGTGAATTTACATCTCCCGCCAATACCGGTAACAACGCCACCTCCACATCATATTAATCACAACGGGTAAGGAAATATGCGTACCAGCAAACAACCGTACACACAACCATTATCAATTCTGATCATCGACGATTCCAGCAGTGAGCGTATACTGCTGGGAACCATATTGAGGAAACAGGGGCATGCCGTAACAGAAGCGGCCATTGGTCTTCAGGCGCTCACGCTCCTTTCTGATAAATCAAAAATATTTGACCTGATTTTTCTGGATGTGCGTATGCCAGGCATCGATGGCTATGAGACCGCACGCCGCATTCGTGCAATTGAAAAAGAGCAGTCTGAAGAATGGTGCCCAATTATTTTTCTCAGTGGACAAACCAATCCTGAAAACATCGCGAATGGTATTGCAGCAGGGGGTGATGATTATCTGGCAAAGCCTGTCAATTCCATCGTATTAAACTCCAAAATAGCTGCGATGCAACGCATTGCTGACATGCGGCAACAATTACTCCTATCAAACCAGCAGCTGGAAGTATTGGCGCATACAGACGAACTGACACAATTGCCAAATCGTCGCCACTTCCTGAGCATACTTGATTCGGAACTGGCCCGGGCACAGCGTCACAACACCCCGCTCTCCATTGCCTATATGGACCTGGATCATTTTAAAGACATCAACGACACATATGGCCATGAAGCGGGAGATGCAGTGTTATTATCCGTTGCCAGAGTGCTTTCCAAAAATTTACGCAGTGAAGACAGTATCGGTCGTATTGGTGATGAGGAATTTTGCATTTGTTTACCCGGTGCTGATACAGCCCATTCTTTGGAACCCTGTGAACGATACCGTTCACTCATTGCAAACCTGAAAATTCCCACGTCTTCTCAAACATTAACCGTAACAGCCAGTTTTGGACTGACCAGTATTCTTCCCGACTCAGATGATTCCACCCGCCTGCTGGCACGCGCAGACGAAGCGCTTTATCAAGCCAAACAGCATGGACGCAATTGCATCGAAGTCATTTAAGGAAGGTACATGAAATAATAGCCAATATAGAGTTAAGCCATTATTTGCAAAGCGCACAGCAGTTTGCAAATCATCCAGTATTGCAACCCTTCAATACTTCCAAACAATCAATAAGTCATTGTTTTTACTCAATGAGTAAAACTGGCCCGTTCCCTGCAATAGCCTCCCCGGATAAGTACAAGACACACCCGACATAGATAAAATTCCAAAGCAGATCCTGAATTTAGCATCGAGTCATGAATATGAGAAACATCAGCCTGAACAAAACCAAACAATGGCTGAAACATAGCGATACCCCTCTGGCAAAAATACTGTTCGCGCAAATCAAAACCATGCGCCGGTTAGAAATGCCAGCACCGCGACTTGCTGTTGCACCAGTGTATTTCATCTACTGCTTTCTGCGCACACTGGTCACAACACTGACCCGCATACTCTGGTGGACACCATTACTGAAAGGACGATGTGATCGTGTCGGTCGTAATTTAAACCTTTTTGGCGGCCTTCCCTTTATCAGTGGATTACTAAAAATCAGCATGGGTGACGATTGCCGGGTCTCAGGGCACACTACTTTCAGTGGCCGCACTTGCGCCCGGAAAACACCTGAATTGCGAATAGGCAACAACGTTGACATCGGTTACATGACCACCATTGCCGTCGGTCAGAAAGTAGAAATTGGTAACAATGTCCGCATCGCCGGTCATGCTTTTCTGGCAGGTTATCCCGGCCATCCACTGGATGCCAAAGCACGCGCCGCCGGACAACCTGAAACTGATGATCAGGTTGGTAATATCATTCTGGAAGAGGATGTCTGGCTTGCAACCAATGTCTCCGTACTGGCCGGTGTCCGTATAGGGCAGGGTACTATCGTAGCGACTGGCAGCGTGGTCACTCGCGACCTTCCTGCAATGGTGTTGGCAGCTGGAATACCCGCACGGGTTATCCGTCACCTGGATAACCCTGTTACCAGGAAAAGCCTGTAATAATATGAAACGCGACTTGATTGTTTTTGCTGAAGACTGGGGCGGCCTCCCCAGCAGCACTCAACACCTGATCAATCACCTGGCAAAACAACGCAAGATAATCTGGGTTAACTCAATCGGCCTTCGCCGCCCAAATTTTGGCTGGCAGGATATCAAACGTGCCCTGAATAAATTACGTGGAAAAAAATCAACCCCCGTTGACAACGGCACCACGGATAAAAGTACGAAAGCATTACCCAGTGAAAACTTCTACATTGTTTATCCACGTACACTACCTGCCCCGCGTAGTCGGCCAGGGCGTTGGTTAGCAACATGGTTACTCAGAAAACAAATCACACCCGTGATAAAAAAATCCAACCTGCAATCCCCCATACTTTGGATATCATTGCCAACCGCTGTCGATATTGCAGGAAAACTGGGGGAATCTGCACTGGTATATTACTGCGGCGATGACTTTTCTGCGCTGGCTGGCGTGGATCATGACACTGTTACCAAACGTGAAAAAACACTTGTTGAAAAAGCAAATCTGATTATTTCCGCAAGTGAAAAACTGCGTGAAAAGTTTCCACCGTCACGCTCTTTATTACTGGCTCATGGTGTTGATTATTCATTATTCACCAAGCCTGTCCCACGAGCAGCAGACTTACCCGATGATGGTCGTCCTGTTGCCGGTTTTTATGGCAGCATCTCCGCATGGCTGGACATTAAAATGCTGCAAGAGACCATAAACAAAATGCCCGGATGGCACTTTGTTTTTATTGGTAAACCCGTCATCGACATCAGCAGACTCACTGAGTTCTGTAATGTACACATGCTGGGAGAAAGAGCACATCATCAATTGCCATCTTACAGCCAGCACTGGACAGCCTCCCTGCTACCCTTCATCGACAATGCGCAGATTCGATCCTGTAATCCGCTTAAATTGAGTGAGTATTTAGCCGCAGGACGCCCCATTATAAGCACAGAATTTCCGGCAATAACCCCTTTTCGTGGACTGATACAAATTGCCAACAGCAGTGATGCCATGGTTGAAGCACTAAAATACAGCCAATATGTGAGTAACCTGCCAGGTTTCCCCAAAGCACTACGTAATGCCGTTTCTGAAAACAGTTGGGAGTCTCGCGCCCAAAAAACAAGCCAATGGCTGGAAACGCTGTGAACAGCGGAATGAATACACTCAGTTATCGCATTCTACATATATTAGAAAGTGGCTGGAGAAACCGTTACGTCATCATCATTCCCGTACTGACACTACCTGTTTTGGGGTTATTAATTGGTATCTTTACCCCTAAACACTATACCTCCCATACCAGTATGCTGGTGCAGGAAACCGCCAAAATGAATCCTTTTTTAGAGGATCTGTCCGTATCTGTGGTGATTAATGACCGAATAGATGCACTTAAAACGCTATTGCATAGTCGCCATATATTGGGAACGGTTGCTGAAGAGCAAGGGCTGATTAACGCAGAAACATCGGCAAAAGAACATGATCAAATCATTGCCGAAATATCAAATGCCTTAACTGTTCAAATGGTCGGCAAAGATTTAATACGCATCGACTACAAATCACACAACCCGGAAGGTATGAAAGAAATGCTGACAGCCGTTAGCAAACAATTTGTTGAACAATTACTGGCGCCAGAACTCTCGTCAATGAAGGATTCCAGTCATTTCCTGACCGAGCATCTCAAATATCGACAAGAGGCATTACAGCAAGCAGAAGCTGCACTCATTGCGTTTAAAAACCAGCATGCCACCGAGTTACCTGAATTACATCTCAGCAATATATCCCGCCTGACCCAACTGAAGCAGCGCCTGTCCGAACGCCAGGCTGAAATAGCAGGAGCTATTCAAAGCCTCGGAGGAATAGACCAGCAACTCTCAAAAACCAACCCGGTATTGGGGCGTATTGAAGAACAAATTATACGCATACGAGAAGAGTTATCAATCAATCGTACACGTTATACTGACCAACATAGCAGTATTCAAAATTCACTAATAACACTTAAACGTTTAGAAGAAGAGCGGCAATATATTCTCACACACACCGAACAGGCAACCGATATCGGACAGCTATGGTCCATTGCCAGCAGCGCACCCATTAATTCCAATACGAATAAACAACCACTACTGGTTTCTCAACTTGAAAACCTGCAACTCACCCGCAGTAAAGTTGATGGTTTGAGTGAAGAAATAAAAAGTTTGAAACAAATGGTCGAAAAACTGGAAGAACAAACTTCTGCATATGGGGAAAACTCAAGTGAATTTTCCAGACTGGAGCGTGACTTAACTATAAAACGTGATTTATATGACGATCTTCTATTACGTTATGAAAAAGCTCGCATTACAGGTTCTTTAGGTGTTTTCGAGCGAGACAAACGAGTCAAGGTCATAGATCGCCCCTTTACACCAACAACACCGACAAACCTTCCAGTATATCTATTTGTCATATCTGGTTTATTTGGCGGCATACTTTTGGGCTGTAGTTTTTCAGTCATTCTTGAGTTTATAGACACCTCATTACGTCGCCGTAACCGTCTGGAAGAACTGACGGGTGTCCCGGTACTAAGTCGTATACCCTTTCTCCCCAACCCCAGTATTTCAAAAACCAATTAATGCATGAATAGAAAAAAAATAATTTCTAACGACAAAATACACAATGAGGTATGACATGGATACGGTCGTTCAGGTTGTCCAGCACATGCGCCCTGGTGGAATAGAAACCATGGCGTTGGATCTTGTTAAATTTTGTGAGGAACATGAAAAAACATTAATTATCAGCCTGGAAGGCGATAAAGAATCGGCTATCCAACACTGGCCCAGGCTGAAACCTGTGTCAGACAAATTGATTTTTCTTAAAAAAAAACCCGGCTTAAATCCATCTCTGATTTATCAACTCAGTCGTCTGCTCAAGAACATGAAAGCCAATGTTGTACATACACATCACATTGGCCCATTACTTTATGCCGGAATAGCTTCACGCTTGTCCGGCGTAAAACATCTCATTCATACTGAACATGATGCCTGGCACTTAAATAACCCACAAAGATGCAAGCTGCAACGCTGGACCATTCGCTTAACCCGGCCACAGCTGGTTGCCGATGCAAACAGTGTTGCGATTAGCGTGAAAAAACAATTACGACTCAATAAAACAATCAACGTTATTCACAATGGCATAGACACTGAACGTTTTATTCCAGGAAACCAAAGCAATGCAAGACAGTATTTTGGATTGCCACAAAATGTCCAACTGGTTGGTTGCAGTGGTCGCCTGGAAAAAGTGAAAGGGCAAAAAAACCTGATTTTATCCTTATCTCAGTTACCTGATACGGTACACCTTGCACTAGCCGGGGAAGGCTCACTCGAAACGGAGTTACGCCAACTTGTTAAATCACTTAATCTTGACAATCGCGTCCATTTTCTTGGGCGTATTGATAAAATGCCCACTTTTTACCAAACGCTTGATATTTTCTGTTTGCCATCATTGAACGAAGGCTTACCTTTATCTCCCCTTGAAGCACAGTCCTGTGGAGTTACCACTGCGGTAACTGATGTGGGGGGATCTGCTGAAGCGCTCTGCCCTGACAGCGGCAGATTAATACCCGCAGATAATATTAACGCCATGTCATCAATCATACATAAAGCACTCAGGTATCCGAGTAAAACCGATCCCCGGTGTTTTGTGCAACAACACAGGGACGTACGTTTAATGGCCAGAAGTTACACCGCCATACGACAAAAAGGAGGTTAAAATGAACGAACTATTGATTATTATTTTCACATTAACCAGTGCTTTTCTGGTGATCTATCATCACCTGGGATACCCCTTGATTTTGCGCATGGCAAAAAGACTAAAGCCGAAACATTCAGTCATTGCACGCACTCGTCACTATACCCCCAATGATGATGATAGCGAACTGCCAACAATTACCATTATGATTCCAGCATACAATGAACAACAATGGATTGCCGATAAAATACGCAATCTTGCCGTACTTGACTACCCGGCAAAACGATTAAATATTATTATCGCCTGTGACGGGTGTAGCGATAATACAGAAAAAGTTGCCATACAGGTCTCCCAGGAGGCCGAATGTCAACACCTGCAAATTGAAATCCTGTCCTTCAAAAAAAACCGGGGTAAAGTCGCGGTAATTAATGAAGTTATGCAGAAAATAACCAGTGACCTGGTTGTACTGAGCGATGTCTCCGCACTGGTATCCGTTGATGCACTGCTCATTGCCGCCGAACATTTTAAAGACCCCACTATCGGCGTTTTAAACGGCCATTACCGTTTGCTTAACCCTGGTTCCACTGGCGAAGCTATCTATTGGCGCTATCAGAGTAATATCAAAGCCAGTGAAGCTGCACTGGGCTCAACACTGGGCGCACATGGTGCTTTCTACCTTTTCCGGCGCTCGCTATTTCAGCCCCTGGCACCTGATACCATCAATGACGATTTTATCCTCCCCATGAAAATTGTCGCTGCGGGTTATCGTGCCGACTATGATAATGCGATAAATGCCTTGGAACTGGAAAAAGCGAATAACAGCCAGGACCACCAACGTCGCTATCGTATTGCCGCTGGAAACTTTCAACAGCTCCTACGCCTGAAAAGGCTGTTATTACCCAGTTATGGCGGCATTGCATTTGCTTTCATCTCTGGTAAGGCACTGCGTGTTCTGATGCCTTTTCTGATGATATTCTCACTTATCGGTAGCCTGCTGCTATCAACGGACTACCTGCTGTTTGCATTTCTGGCCATCATTCAGGTATCCGCTTATCTGCTGGCAGGCTGGCATCTTTTATTTCGCCCCAAAACATCAAACAAATTACTCGAAGCTCTCGCCTATCTCGTTGGCGGGCATGCAGCAGGACTGGTAGGGACTCTTCGATACCTCCTCGGCCTTGAGCGCGGCCACTGGAAACGAGTAAAATCAAGTGTGTCACGCTAATTTTTTTATTAAAATACATTCGTACAATAACAATCACAAAGGCACTGAATAATGGCCACCGCTTTTCATATCGATCCCGTCACAGGCTGGACAAAACGTTTAACTGATGTATTACTGGCAAGCATCGGGCTATTATTAACCCTGCCACTTTTCCCATTTATTGCACTGGCAATCAAGCTGGACTCCCCCGGCCCTGTCTTTTTTAAGCAATTACGCATAGGAAAAGCATTACCCGACCGGGTGAAACTTTTCGAAATCATTAAATTCCGTACCATGGTGATTGATGCCGAGACGCAATCAGGCGCAACCTGGGCAAAAAAACAGGATCCAAGAATTACTAAAACGGGGCAGTTTATGCGCAAAACCCGCCTGGATGAACTGCCGCAGTTTTTTAATGTTATACGGGGCGAAATGTCAATAATTGGGCCAAGGCCCGAACGCCCTGGTTTTTATAAACAGCTTGAAAATGACATTCCCTTCTTTGCGGAAAGAACCTATGGCGTCACCCCCGGTATTACCGGCCTGGCACAGGTAAATCAGGGGTACGACACCTGCGTCGAGGATGTACGCGCCAAAGTCGGTTTTGATCACAGTTACGCACTTGCGCTCAGCAATCCCATTTCCTGGCTGAAAATGGACTCCCGTATCATTTTTCGTACTCTGGCGGTAATGCTGATGAGGCGAGGCCAATAATGCCGCCCGCGAAACAGGCAGGCAATCAAGCGAAGTGTTGTAAGCGCAAAGAAAAACAGCGCAACCTTTGCGTTTTTTATATCTTCGTACACACTTCGTTAAATACTCAGCAATAAACTACCCCGCAGCAAGCTATCTCGCTGACGCGAGACTTTTGCTACGCGAAAGCGGGGTATTACACGGCCAGATCAAACGCTTAGGTGCTCGAAAAAACCTGCCTCTGAATAATCACTGTTTCTTTATTCATAACGCAATGCATCAACCGGTTTCAAGCTGGCCGCCCGATATGCCGGGTAATAACCAGACAACATACCCACGATGATCGATACCAGCACGGCCAGAAATGCGGTTAACCACGAAACACCCAGATCATACCCGCTCAAATAACTGATCCCAAAACCTGCAAAAATTCCCAGCACCATACCCAGCACACCACCGATAACGCTGATCACTGCCGCTTCCAGTAGAAACTGCAATAAAATATCCCGGCGATATGCCCCCAATGCCTTGCGAATACCAATTTCACGCGTGCGCTCAACCACTGAAGTACTCATGATATTCATAATACCGATACCACCAACCAACAATGAGATCAGGGCTGCCAATAAACCAATAAATGAAATTTTTCGCAGTAAATCCTCTGCCGTGGAAATCCAGACATCCATGCTTTCTGCGACGTATTCATAGCGATAATGATGCCGACGCTTAAGCAGATCTGTTAATTCATTCAGCGCGTTACCCGTCACTGCCACACTGACAGCTTCTGCCTGCAAGGTGTGAATATCTTTAGAGCCCAACTGTTGCTGGTAGAGTGTATACGGAATTAATGCGCGCTGATTTATATCATAATCACTTTTACCCAGTTGCGATAAAATATCCCTGTTTTTGACTGCCAGAACACCAATCACCGTCAAGCGAATATCCCCCCAGCGTATCACTTTTCCAACAGGGTTCGTGTGTACACCAAATAATGCGTCCCGTATTTTAGTGCCAATGATAACAACCCGCTTGCGATGCTTAATGTCGTCCTGGCGAAAATTACGCCCCAGGTTGAATTTATCATTATTGATATCAACATAAGCGATACCGACACCTTCAAGATTGGCATTGGTAAAGTTGCCTTTTGAATGCAACGGCACCCGGTTTCTTTGATGATACACTACCGGTGTTACTTGTTTTACTGAGGCACAACATGACGGCATAAATTCCAGGTCATCATTATTAATACCACTGCCCTGCCGCACGTTACGGAAAGGGTTGTCATCTTTCCAGTTTCGATAAACCCATAACGTTTCCAGTCCGTAAGTATCCAGTTCCTGGTAAATATATTTTTTCATCCCCTGGCTAACCGTACCTACCACCATAACGGCACAAATACCAATAGTGATACCCATAATGCTGAGCACAGTGCGTAGCTTGTTTTCTTTGAGTGATGAAATAGCCTGCAACAAAACACCATGGAAAATGCTGGCATGCAGTGTCTTCATTTTTGTATGCACTCATTTTGATGATCAGCAACTTCACCATCACGCACACGAATAATACGTTGTGCAAATGCGGCAACTTCATCCTCATGAGTCACCATTACAATGGTTTTTCCACTGGCTTGTAATTGTTGAAAAAGGTGCATGATTTCATGGCTCGCCTGTGAGTCCAGCGCACCCGTTGGCTCATCGGCAATGATGATTTCAGGATTATTGACAATCGCACGCGCAATCGCCACCCTCTGCTGTTGGCCACCCGACAAGTGTGCGGGAATATGTGTCGCGCGATCAGCAAGACCAACAATGTTTAAGGCTGCAAGTGCGCGCTTTTGTCGCACAGCGGGCAACACACCGGCATAGACCATGGGCAGCTCAACGTTATATCTTGCATCAATGCGGGGAATCAGATTAAACGATTGAAAAACAAAGCCAAGCCAGTGATTACGAATCGCAGCAAGGTCATCCTCACTGGCCCCCTGAATAATTTTACTATCCAGTGTGTAGCTACCACTGTCGGCAGTATCAAGACAACCCAGAATATTCAACAGCGTAGATTTGCCAGAACCGGACGGCCCCATAATGGCAACGAACTCACCTTTTTTGATGTTAACGGAAACATTCCGCAATACCGGCACCAATAAACTTCCACGCCGGTAAGATTTGTGAATGTTGTGCAGCTGAATCATTTGATGTCGATTTGCACGCGCCATTCCGGCATCGTGGTTTTTGTCAGTCTATCTCGTACACAGTCAAAATCATTTTGATGATGTACGGGGATAGACCTTATCACCATTTTTTAACATTGTTCCCCTGAGTAAAATCACTGTTTCACCCTCATTCAGACCCTGTTTGACTTCCGCCATGGAAAAATCTTCAATGCCGGTTTCAATAATTCTCATATGGGCATGCTCACCTTCCAACACGGCTACCACCGTTTGCCCATTATGGCGGCTCAATGCGGCAAAAGGGATTTTGAGCGTATTGGGATTCCACACTGTGCGAATGTCAGCATTAACCTGTTGACCGTAGTGAAGCACAGGTGAATCACTGCCCAGGCTGATATACACTTTTATTGAATTTGCATTTTTCTGACTGCCCGCCTCTGCCCCCAGGCGCACAACCGACTCCTGCCACTCCAGCCCGGGAAAAGCATCACTGGACACCATCACTACTTGCCCGACGTTAACAGCCACACTGTCCGCAGCATCCACATGTGCTTCAATTTCGCGTTGAGAGTCGTCCACCAGGGTAAACAATGTTTCTGTCGGGTCCACCCATTGACCTATTTCAGCATGGCGGGCGGTAACCGTACCACCAAACGCAGCGGTAATTTTTTGGCTGTCAAGTTCCAGCGTTGCGCTACGCACTTCTTCCGCCGCAATGTCGGCCTTACTGCGTGCAGTCAGCAAATCAGCCTCCGCATCTTCAACCAAATGTCGTGCCACTGCGCCTTTTGCATGCGCTTTGCGCAATCGATCCAGTGTGCGCTCTGCCACTACAATATTTTCCTGCGCCGACGATAAACTGATTTTGACGCGGTTCAAACGACTGGTTAATTCACGGTCATCCATCTTGGCCAGCACTTGTCCCTGTTTAACGTCATCACCCTCTTTCACCCGTATTTCCACCAAACGCCCAGCTCTCGCCGCACTCACATTGACACGCTGCTTGCTTACCACACGTCCTGACACAGTGACAGATTGAAATATTTCACCGAATTCCACAGACACCGTATCAACCGGCTGGGCCGGTTTAAAATAAATATCCCAGGCCATCAGCGCCGCTGCCACCATAACAGCAACACTCAACATACCCAGCAACAAGCCTCGCACCCCTTTGGAACGCGCAAACAACCCCGTGCGCTCACTTTCCAGCAACGGATATTGTTCAATCTCGCTGAGAATATTGTCATCATCGGCTTGTTTGGCACTGCGAGTGCTTTGGTCTTTGTGCATCGCCGGTTTAACCGTGGGTACTTCTTTTGTCTTCTCTGGCTCACCGGCAATCACCGACTCCGGCTGAGCCATATCCGTCGCTTTATTGTCTGTGCTTGTAGCATCTGGTTTTTTTTCCATCGCCCGCAAAATTGATGAGTCTTTTGCTGCTTTTGTTGCAGAAAAAACAGGCTCAGTGGATTCAACAACAGGCGGCATGCTGTTTAACACCGGAATATCTGTTTTTTCGGCGGGTGGATTGGAAGAAGGGGAAGAAGCCAATTGCGGTGCGATGGGTAACTCCGGCTTACGCAAAGGGCGTTGCATGGCGTGTAATGTCACGACCTTGCCATCGTCCAGGCCGCGTTCCATTTTTTTCGGTTTGCTTTGCGAAGATGTTGTCTCGGACGGTCTGCCATCAAACAACAGACGCCGGATATGCGCATCCAGCTCATCCGCGTTCACCGGTTTTTTCATCACCTGATTGGCGCCCGCATCATACACATTCACCAACACCTCGGCATCCGTAGCACCCGTGATGACGATAATCGGCATAATGCTGATTTTTGGATGACCACTCTGTCGCAGAGTACGAATCAGGTCATCGCCGTCCATGCCGGTGGGAGATACTTTCAAGTCGGTGAGCAACAGGTCATAGTCTTCCTGCACCAGTGCCACAAAGGCAGGCTCAGCCGAGGAAAAATGGTCAACCTGATAACCAAGAGGCTGAAGCAACCGCCGTACCACATACGCCGACGTGCGACTATCGTCCACATAACACAGACGCGCGACTACTGGCACATTTTCGGAGCCCGGCGCACCGGTGCCCACTTCATCCCTGGAACCCTTCTTGCCCATATACTGCATACCCTGAAACGTTTACATGGAAGCCTGTCCGGCCCCTAAAACTGCAAAAAAATGACCCGCCTCGAATACTTTCAAGGCATCGGCTCATATCATCGGGTAAATTGTCTGTTTTATATGATAACGTGAGCCAGGCTGGGAGCACCCCCAACTGATGAGACTATATGTCTCAAGGGTGGCTATGTAAACTCGGGTTTTCATCGCATCCCAGCGAACTCGAAAATTCAACCGCCATCTACCCTATCAATCCAACCTATTTTATTGTATTCATTAAATGACTGAAGCGACTCCTCAACGTACCCTCCCCACCCTGGGACTTTTGTCCATTCTTGGCCTGGCAGTTCTCGTTATCCTGATCAAACAGAGCAATAACCCGCAAGAAGACTGGGTCGAAGGCTGGCAGGAACTCACCCCGTTCACACATCCACGGCGCGCTTTGGCAGCCGCTGCCACAAAGGATTATTTGTATGTGCTGGGGGGTGTCGATGCACAAAATCGATATGTACGCCCGGTGGAATACGCACGCATCCTCTCCGATGGCCGGTTGGGTCCCTGGAAGCAAACCAGTGCTTTATTGGAAGGGCGGTTCTACCTGGCAGCCGCCAGTCACGATGGATACCTGTATGCGCTGGGCGGTGGCGGCGGACAACTGGGCGATGACAACATACCGCTGGCCTCTGTGGAGCGGGCAAAAATCAATGCCGACGGCAGCCTGCAAGCCTGGCAACACCACAGCTACCTCACCACACCGCGCCGCGGTCTCACCGCCGCCATTATCAACAAGCGCCTCTACGCCATCGGCGGCTATAACGGACAATTTCTCAAATCCACAGAATTCATCGCACTGAATGCCAGGCAACAGCCTGCCCAATGGCAACTGGCCGCACAACAGGCACAGGTGGATCGCTACATCCATGCCAGCGCCACGCTGGGAAATCGAATGTATCTGTTGGGAGGTCATGTCGAAAAAGGCGGACCAGTGAGTTATGGCGATGTCGAATTCAGCACCGTTAACGCCACCGGCCAGCTGGCACCGTGGCGCATTGCACCCACGCACCTGCTCACCGCACGATTCATTGCATCAGCCTTTGCTTTCGACGACTATCTGTACATCGTGGGTGGACATGACGGTATCCGGCGGCTCTCCTCTGTAGAAATGACCCACGTAAGCGCTGACGACAAAATCACTGCGTGGACACAGCAACCAAACCTGAATCACCAGCGTAGCGCCACCGCCATAGCCATCAGCGGGCGTTACGCCTACGTTGCAGGCGGCATGGATGACCAGGGAGTATTACGCTCTGTAGAAATGGCCCAAATCGGCCCTCACGGAAAATTGGGATATATCGCGCAACCCGACACAGCACATTGAGCGGAGAATGGCTGATTTAAACGCCGAAACTTGAGCTTAATATAATTGCGCACCCCGGCTGAAACCAAACACATCCCTTTTTACTCCTGGCTACTGGCCAGGTCTGGGGGGAACCTCATAATCACCCACCCCATAGGTTTCAAGGTTGGTGCGTTTGAGTGAAATCGCTTCCTTGTCATTGCGTAATAACACGGAGAAATAGGTTTTTTTGTCTTCCCTGACCTCCATGCGCATTTCCAGTTTGATGGGCTGCCCCTGACCGCTGAGCTGCTGAAAGGCGGCAAAGATTTCGGCTTCGTTAAAGGTGAGTTCAAACAATAAGCGTCGGCCTTTGGGCCATTCCCAGACAAAGCGCATCTCTGTGGGGATGGGGCGCAGTGCGGCGGCATTCGCTGCGTCCAGCGGGTAATAGAGAAACTCGTTTTCGCCATTAAAATAACGTATGCGCTTAAACAGCTCCGGCGGCTCCAGTCCGGTAAACAGCGGTTGCCAGTCGTAGCGCTTGCGGTAGGTTTGCCACAGGCCCAGCGGTACGCCGTTTTGTTGCAGGGCTTGCAGGGCTTCGGGGGTGAGGGCTTGTTGAATAACAAATTGGATATATTCTCCGCGGGTTATATCCGGGTTATCTATGATTCGCTTCCAGTCAATATCGGCTTTTTCCGCCTGCCCGGAGAAGACTTCAATAGAGCCATCAATGCTGTCCAGCCAGACCGAGACAGTGCCGCCGGGGGCAATGCCCACCCTGATTTTGTGATAGGTAATCTGTCTTTTTACTTTGGGGCTGTAAAAACCCGCCTGAAAAAGCGTGAGTATCCTGTCGTAGGGCAGGTCAAACACGCCGTGGTAAAACTGGTTTTCGGTGTAGGAGAAAAAGGTAATCTCCAGTCGCTCGGGCAGGGGCTTTAAATCCGCTCCCACCACATGGGTGGAGACGCCCCGGCCCCAGCCGTAGTAGAGGGTTTTTTTGTCCGGCACGTAGAGCGAGCCGCCGCCGCGATAAAACAGATCGCCTTTGATGATTTGCATGGGGTAGTTTTTTGGGGCGCTTTCAGTCGCCAGCCAGTCAAATTTGGTGGTCATGGGGGTTGCTCCACAGGCAGTGAGTAGTGAAAGAAAAAAAAGGCCGGTTGGCCAGCGTAAGTGTTTAGCCATCGTGTTTAGGCCTTCGTGATTAGCCATCAAAGTACTTCCGTTTGCGCTGGCCGTTGTCGCCAAAGCGGGGTTTCATGCCGGTGTCGTATTGGGCGGAAAAATGCAGATAGTCATGGCGTAGTTGGCGTAGCCATTCTTCATTGTGTTGCCAGTCCGTTTCGGTTGAGCCGTTGCCGATGCGGGCAATATAGGCCTCGATGCGCTGCTGGATGGCACTGAGTGCCTCGGGGATATCTTCATCACGTTCAAGCTTGTCCTTCACATCAATCCCACTCTCCCGCGCAAAGCGCGTCATGATGTGCAGAGGAATACGGCTGTAGTGGTGGCGAATGCCGTTGCGGTTGGCCTCCAGATGCACTTCCGCCAGGCCGATTTTAGGCGGGATATGTTTCAGGCTAAGCTCGTTCGCTTTGTACCAGCCTGTGGCGATCAAGCGGTCGCGCTCGATGGTCACGTCTTCTGCGAGGAGTGCTTTGTAAATCACCATCGCTTCACTGGCCTCATCACGGTAGTCGCCGCCAATATCCGAATGCACGCCGGGCAGAAACAGTTCACGTCCCTTGCTGCCCGCGCTGGCAATGTCGGTGAGGGAGACGTTTTTTCGATGTTCTTCAGCGGCCACCAGATGCATTCTGAAACCAAATACATCCCCTTTTACTTTTGATGACTACTGACCGGGTCTGGAGGGAACTTCATAATCACCCACCCCATAGGTTTCAAGGTTGGTGCGTTTGAGTGAAATCGCTTCCTTGTCATTGCGTAATAACACGGAGAAATAGGTTTTTTTGTCTTCCCTGACCTCCATGCGCATTTCCAGTTTGATGGGCTGCCCCTGACCGCTGAGCTGCTGAAAGGCGGCAAAGATTTCGGCTTCGTTAAAGGTGAGTTCAAACAATAAGCGTCGGCCTTTGGGCCATTCCCAGACAAAGCGCATCTCTGTGGGGATGGGGCGCAGTGCGGCGGCATTCGCTGCGTCCAGCGGGTAATAGAGAAACTCGTTTTCGCCATTAAAATAACGTATGCGCTTAAACAGCTCCGGCGGCTCCAGTCCGGTAAACAGCGGTTGCCAGTCGTAGCGCTTGCGGTAGGTTTGCCACAGGCCCAGCGGTACGCCGTTTTGTTGCAGGGCTTGCAGGGCTTCGGGGGTGAGGGCTTGTTGAATAACAAATTGGATATATTCTCCGCGGGTTATATCCGGGTTATCTATGATTCGCTTCCAGTCAATATCGGCTTTTTCCGCCTGCCCGGAGAAGACTTCAATAGAGCCATCAATGCTGTCCAGCCAGACCGAGACAGTGCCGCCGGGGGCAATGCCCACCCTGATTTTGTGATAGGTAATCTGTCTTTTTACTTTGGGGCTGTAAAAACCCGCCTGAAAAAGCGTGAGTATCCTGTCGTAGGGCAGGTCAAACACGCCGTGGTAAAACTGGTTTTCGGTGTAGGAGAAAAAGGTAATCTCCAGTCGCTCGGGCAGGGGCTTTAAATCCGCTCCCACCACATGGGTGGAGACGCCCCGGCCCCAGCCGTAGTAGAGGGTTTTTTTGTCCGGCACGTAGAGCGAGCCGCCGCCGCGATAAAACAGATCGCCTTTGATGATTTGCATGGGGTAGTTTTTTGGGGCGCTTTCAGTCGCCAGCCAGTCAAATTTGGTGGTCATGGGGGTTGCTCCACAGGCAGTGAGTAGTGAAAGAAAAAAAAGGCCGGTTGGCCAGCGTAAGTGTTTAGCCATCGTGTTTAGGCCTTCGTGATTAGCCATCAAAGTACTTCCGTTTGCGCTGGCCGTTGTCGCCAAAGCGGGGTTTCATGCCGGTGTCGTATTGGGCGGAAAAATGCAGATAGTCATGGCGTAGTTGGCGTAGCCATTCTTCATTGTGTTGCCAGTCCGTTTCGGTTGAGCCGTTGCCGATGCGGGCAATATAGGCCTCGATGCGCTGCTGGATGGCACTGAGTGCCTCGGGGATATCTTCATCACGTTCAAGCTTGTCCTTCACATCAATCCCACTCTCCCGCGCAAAGCGCGTCATGATGTGCAGAGGAATACGGCTGTAGTGGTGGCGAATGCCGTTGCGGTTGGCCTCCAGATGCACTTCCGCCAGGCCGATTTTAGGCGGGATATGTTTCAGGCTAAGCTCGTTCGCTTTGTACCAGCCTGTGGCGATCAAGCGGTCGCGCTCGATGGTCACGTCTTCTGCGAGGAGTGCTTTGTAAATCACCATCGCTTCACTGGCCTCATCACGGTAGCCGCCGCCAATATCCGAATGCACGCCGGGCAGAAACAGTTCACGTCCCTTGCTGCCCGCGCTGGCAATGTCGGTGAGGGAGAAGTTTTTTCGGTGCTCTTCAGCGGCCACCAGATGCACTACCTGTTTGGCTTTTCGGATGGTATCCAGCTTCAGACTTTTGGTGTTGGGCAGGCTCAACAGCAGAGCGGCAGCCCCATAGGCAGCAACGGTGTCAAACAGCCCGGCAAAGTCGATTTCGATGTCTTTGACGGGTACCCCTTCTCTTTCCATGCCGGTGTATATAGCGTCATCCTCTTTCAGCGCTTCAAAAATATAGTTGCGCGCTCCGGCTGCGCCGCGACTGAAACCAAATACATCCAGAGTGAGTTTGTCGATAATGTTATCGTCTTCGACCTGCCCGGATATTTCCACGATTGAATTGGCAATACCTTTGAGCACCTTGGCCTCTATTCCTGTGGCACCGGTACCAATGGCATAGCCGCGCATTTTATCTCCCTGTGCGTCTTCGGTTCCCGGCCCTTCAATATAGATGGAAAACTTTTTGTCGTAATCCTGATCCTGACTTACTTCAATGTAACGCTCGATTTTTTCGACATTGGTGTGGTCGTTTTCGTAGCTGTTGTCCTCGGCTTTGTTTTCCTGATACATCGCTGTATTGGCGATGCGGTGTTCGGTGTTAATGCGGTTATTCCGGGTACCGTCAAAAAACACGCTGAGGCGAATCTTGACGTGTTCTTGCTCCCTCTCTTTTATGTCTTCAGGTTCAGGGGCTGCGGATGCTGAGGCTTCACCAAGTTCCATATTTTTTCTCGTCAGGTGTTTGTGAGGGGGTTAATGAGTTAACCGGGGTTACCCGGTTGTGCTATTTTTTCGACCCGCACGGCGGCGCGTGGGGCGCCATCGGCGGAACTATAGACCAGATGTGTGGCGGGGCCGGGTTGTTTTTTCAGCAGGTCGTATGCGGCCAGTCCAATAAGTACGGAGCCGGTGGCAGCACCCAGGTCGCCGTAACAGTCGGCGGGGTGGGCGACGGTAATCCTTTCTTGCAGGTGGGTTTCATTGCGCAACATGGCTACCGCGCATTCTTTTGCCCAGTAGTGTTCGCCGTTCATGCTGGTGTAGACGGTGTGGATATTGTTGCCGTGGTGATCCGCCAATGCACCTTTGAAGGCTTGATCCAGGCCGTCGCCACGATAGGGCTGGTCGCTGTTGTCATGCAGGTTCCCCGGTTCTTCGCTGATGCCGGGCGGGTGCAGGGCGACGATATGGTTGTTCTGGCTGAGCGCATAGTGCGGGTGACGGGTCAGCAGCAGAAAACCGGCGCCTTCGCCGGGGGCAAAGCCGTCGGTGGCTCCGGGAGCCAATAAGCGTTCGGTGGCGTCCAGTTCATCCAGGCGTGGATGATTCAGGTAGCAGTCACTGCCGCCGATCAGGACAAACTCATATTCCAGTTCATAAAGGTAACGCAATGCGATGTCCAGCCCCTGAATGCCTCCGGCTCGACCGGTGTGCGTACGGTAGACAAGCTCGGGCTGGAGTGGCAGTTCGCCGTATTCGATCAGGTTTTTGATCAGTAGCGGGTAATCGATGTGTTTTACGTTTGTTTGTGGTTCGGGCATCACCAGTACCAACGGAATGACCTTTGGGATGATCCCGTTGGCCTTGGCCGTTGCCAGGGCTTCCTTAATGGCAAGTAGCGACATTTTAATCGAACGGTCAGCGTGATCGCCATAATAATCGCCTTCGTGAATACCCTCCGGAAATAATGAAAACACCTCATCCGGGACGTTAGCCATCGTAATGAATTGACCTGCATGGTTGCTATACGCCGAGGCACGGTAACCACTATATTCCGCTGCGATGGCGATGGCGGTCATATCGGTGTCGGCACCTACCGAAGTAATCATGCCGATGCCCGCGATATAGGCTTTGTGTGTGTTGTTTATAGGGTCGCTCATGGGGTCAGTATCCCGGCGCGGGTGTTGGGCAGCGGTGCGTCGCTTTCACTTTACCAAGCCAGCACTTGCCGGACAATAAATCTTAGGGCACCATAAGGCTACCAGATCAGCAATAAGAAATCTGATCGAAATAAAAAGGGTAAAAAAAGGGGAACGACAATGATGGATTTTTTGACTTACATGGTCGCGGGTGTTGGCGCAGTGGCCGCCGTGCTGCTGGTATACCTCGTTATACAGATTTACAGCACCAACAGTCCTTACCGGTAACCTTCGTTCCGAAGGGATTCTGCCTGGATCCTGCAAAAGCTCGCCACTCAGCGCAAGCGCTTGCAGGGTCCGGGAGTCACTGTTTTTCTGTGTCAACAGAACGCATCGGCAACCAGATATTCACCGCTGCCCCCCCCAGCGCACTCCCCGTAATTTCCAGGGTGCCGCCGTACACCTGCACAATATCACGCACGATAGACAAGCCAATGCCATGGCCCGCGATATCATTGTCTGCACGGCGGCCACGCTGCATCACATATTGCACCATCTCCGGCGCTACCCCCACTCCGTCATCATCGACACGCAATAAAATATCCCACTGATCTTCTTTTGGCCCAGGTCGGCTCTGAGCCGTTACCCGCACCTGACGGTCACACCATTTGTATGCGTTATCCATCAGATTGCCCACGATCTCCAGCAAATCGCCCTCGTCACCATGAAATTCAACAGAGGCATCCACATCAAATATTGCATTCACCTTTTTGTCAGCATACACCTTGTTAAGCCCTGCAATCACTTTGCAAACAACTTTCCTGACCTTCACTGGCGCCGTTAATGCTGTCCAGCCAGATGTTGCTGCACGCTGTAGCTGATAACCGGTAATCTGATTCATATGCTCCACCTGCTCCTCTACAACCTGCGGCAACAGCGACTGTTCATTCTTACTTTCTGCCGCACTCTGCAATACCGCCAGGGGTGTTTTCAGGCTATGCGCCAAGTCACCTAACGTCCGCCGGTAACGGTCCAGGTGCTCCTGTTGCTGGGATAACAAGGTATTGATATTGCCAGTCAACCCTTGCAGCTCAGGAGGGTAGTCTCCCTGTAACCTTACCTGTCGTCCAGCCTCAATGGCCGCAAGCTCATCCGCCGCCTTTTTCAGTGGTGACAAGCCCCAACGCAAAATAGCGCCCTGCACTGCCAGCAACAGCAACGCCACCCCGCCTAATGAACCCCATAAACTACGGCGAAACCCGGCAACCCGGGCATTCAAACCTGCCATATCCTGGGCAATACTGAACGTGTAGGCAAGCTGTGGATCAGCAACGTCACTCCACACAACACCGTAACTCAGTAAATATAACTCCCGCCCCGAAGGTTGAATAACTTTTTTGCCCAAACGCTTCGTTCGTGGCAGTCCGTGCGCAAAAGGAAGCTCCATGCCCTCCATGGATTCAGAGCGCCACAGCCAGTTCTTATTATTACTGGTTACCTGAGCATACAAACCGGAATCCGGATTGGAAAACCGCCGGTCAGGCACCGACAAAGGCATTGTCAAACGACCGCTTTCATCCAGCCCGGCAACAGCGATCAACGCATAAACAGAACCCAGCAATTGCTCTTCCAGTGCCTGTTCAACACTACTGCGATAATTTTGGTCCAAAGTAACCCCGGCCAAACCAAAAAAGCTGGAAAGAATGGCACTGGCGGCAATTAATACACGGAGGTTAAGAGATAACACAGCGGAAACCCATCAGTATATTGGCCAGAATCGTTTTTCCAGTATGGAAAAGTTAACGCCGGGTGCAATCATCCCACACGTCGTATCAGCTATGACGAAACAGAGCTGGTTCCAGCTGATGCCGGTGCAGCAGTTTATAAAAGTCGGTACGGTTACGTTGTGCCAAACGCGCTGCCTGACAAACGTTACCCCGGGTCATTTGCATTATCTGCACAAGATAATCACGTTCAAACTGGCTTTGCGCCTCACCCAAAGGCAAGACTTCTTTGGTTTTACCTCGCAGGGCTTTTTGCACAAGGCTGGCAGAAACCAGTGGCGAAGTTGTCAGCACGGCAACCTGCTCAACAACATTGAGCAATTGACGGATATTGCCCGGCCAGGGCGCAGCCATCAGCAATTCCATCGCCTCACGGGAGAAAGACCGGGCGACGCAACTGGAGGAACGCTGTTGCAGTTGAGACAAAAAGTGGTTGGCGAGCAGTGGAATATCTTCGCAACGGTCAGCCAGTGCCGGGAGTTCCAGCATAACGACATTAAGACGATAATAAAGGTCTTCGCGGAAAGTGCGTGTCTCCGTGGCCGCTTCAAGATCGGTATGCGTCGCAGAGATAATTCTGACATCCACCGGGATCGGCTGCGTCATACCCACCGGTCGCACTTCCCCTTCCTGTAACACACGCAACAGTTTGGCTTGAAATTCCAGCGGCATGTCACCGATTTCATCCAGAAACAGCGTACCGCCATTGGCTGTTTCAAACAGACCGGTGTGATTCCGGTCAGCGCCGGTAAATGCCCCTTTACGATGGCCAAAAAGCTCTGATTCCAGCAATGCTTCAGGAATGGCGGCGCAATTGATGGCCACAAAGGGTTTTTCGGCACGCGGACCCGCAGCGTGAATGGCTTGCGCCAGGAGTTCTTTACCTGTGCCGCTTTCGCTCTGGATCAGAATACTGACATCTGCCTGAGCTACCCGCCAGGCTTGTTTAAGCAGTTCATCCATCACCGGGCTGGCAGTAATAATGCCACGTCGCCAGGTTTGATCATCACTGATAACTTCGTCGCCCTGCGGCTGGCCACTGTGTCGCTGGGCAGCACTGATATTATCCAGCAACTGTTTGCTGTCGAAGGGTTTGGTCAGGTAGCTGAACACGCCCTTGCGAGTGGCGGCAACGGCATCAGGAATGCTGCCATGAGCGGTAAGAATAATCACTGGCAACGAAGGATAGCGGGCATGAACTTCATCGAACAAAGCCATACCGTCCATGCCTTCCATGCGCAAATCCGTAATGATCAGGTGCGGTTGGCAGATGGGCATTTTGCCCAATGCCTGACGACCACTGCTGGCTGTTTCGACCACATAACCGGCAGCCGTAAGACGTATCGACAACAACCTCAAAAGGCTGGCATCGTCATCAATCAAGAGTATTTTGGTTGGGCTCATCGACTTTTTACTGGCCATTGGGAATTACGACTGACTGTTCTTTTTCATTGATATCCTGCTCGATGGATTTTAGCTGTTCAAGTTGTGATTTCAGCGCCTTCGTAGCGGCATGCTCCCGCTTAAGTTTTTGTGCCAGTTCTTGCGAGACAGCCTGTTCCAGCGCAAGGTTTTTTTCCTGACTGAGCAGCTTTTCCTGTAATTGCTGACGCCCTTTAATGTTATCTGCCAGTATTAACGCCAGCCCTCGGTCAGGATGTTCCGCATGGTTGGCATTATGCAGAAAATCCTGCAACAACTGACCCGCCTCAGCATCATCCTGAAAGGCAGTACCGGGCTTACCAAGCAGTATCACCAGACGCAGCTGGTCACATGGATTGTCATTCTGTGCCTGGTTTGAGCGTAATGCCTGAAGCATTTCCCTTCCTGCCTCAGGCGATAACGCCGAGGCTGCCGTGTAGAAACTGGTGACACCCGCACAAGCTTCACCGTGCCTGGCCTGCGTGACTATTTGCCACTGGGCGCAGGCCGTTAATGTCAGCACGGCTATTATTCCCATCCCCTGATGCATCATCATTGAGTACACATATCTCCTGTCTGTTTTTATTCTGCGTTAAGCAATGGCAGAGTGACACGTAAATGTGCCCCGGTCTGGCTGTCCCGCGCTTCTATATTGCCACGGTGCAGACGAGCATAGCGCTGAGCAATGGCCAATCCCAACCCTGTTCCTTTAACATGACCCTTGGCCAGTTGCTGCCCCTGAAAAAAAGGCTCGAAAATCTGACCCCGTTCTTCACTGCTGATACCCGGCCCCCCGTCTATGACATCGATACGGACCTCATCGTTCTCCATCCAGGCATTTAACTGAACCTTGCCACCATCGGGCGAATATTTGATGGCGTTAGACAGCAGGTTATCTAACAAGGTACGAATTTGATCATGTTCACCGCACAGGCTAACCACTTGCAAGTCAGTCTGCACGGTAATTTTTCGGGCACGCATGGCAAGGCGATGTTTATCGATGATTTCCGGCAGCAGGATATCAAGTATAATGGTTTCCTGTTGTTGCGGTTTTTCCTGCGCCAGGGCAGCGTTGAAGTTCAGCAAAGCCTCAACCTGTGCCTGTAGTTGAAGACCGCTCTCCCGCAGAATGCTCGCGACTTCTGTCTGTTCCGGATTTAACGTACCCACAACTTCATCGCACAACAGCTCCGTGCCCTCCCGAATGGCCGTCAGTGGTGTTTTCAATTCGTGCGAGACATGGTGCAGAAATGTTTGCTTTTGCTCATCCAGTTCGGACAATCTTTTGCGCAACCAGTCAAGGTGTTCGCTGAGATCACGCACATCCTGCGGCCCCCTCACTCTTACCGGCGTCGAAAACTCACCCGCGCCAAGGCGATGGATAGCAGCGCCGAGGCGCCGTAGCGGACGACTGATCAGCACACTGAAAACAACCGCCAGAATTAACGCCAACGGAATCAAACCCAGTGCCTGCAACAATAGCAAGCCCTGCATCTGCTCCATTTGCCGGGTAATCACATCGCTCCGCCGGGCAACCATCTGTGTCACTTCAAAAGGAATCGGACGCACCAACCGGGTCAGGTTATGCTGCTCTGCCAGCCTGGGCGGTTCATCCTGCACCTGCGGCTGAGGAGTACCGGCCACCTCACGAAGTTTGTCATACAGAGCCTGTTCTTGTTCACGCAACTGCCCGAGCCGCTCCAACAGACTCTCACCCGATGGCAGGCTTTCCAACAGGGCAACGGCCTTGCCAAGCTGGCCGCGCTGGTCTTCATAACGCTGCAATACGGCAGGATCACGCAAAACAAGGTACTGACCGGTACTGCGTTCCATATTCAGTACCTGAGCCATGATGGTGCGACTGGCTTCAACAGCCTGGGCGGAATCACTCACTGCAAGCTGCATTTGCGCCGACAGGCGGTCAATCTGCACAAAAGTATTCACCAAAGCCACAGAAAGAGGCAGGGTAGCCAGCAGAAAACCGATTAATGCCAGTTGAAAAATCGAGGTTGGCAACGTCAAGCGCACAATTCAACACCTCCAAAACCAAGGCATGCCTGTGGATACCGGAGGGTTGATATTAAGCAGACAGGCATAACAGACATAACTGTTTTAACAAAATTTGCGCCGAATATTTTTTGGCCTTCGAAGCATTATAAAGATGAACATAATAAGCGATGTGGCCGTAGCAGTAACGCGGAAGGAGGGAAAATAGACAAGAAAAAAGGTCACACCAAAAAAAGGGTGACCCCAAAAATCCCATCCCTGGAATTTTTGGGGTCGAAAGCACAGTTTTACAGGATGTGCCTCCTGAGCCGCCGATTGCATGTGCGTACAACCGACCTTGACGGTGCTTCCTGCACCGCACGAGAACCTCTATTTCCAAGGAACCCTGAATAAAACACTGACTCGCATTCCGGGCCTTCAACCCATTGATTTTTCGCTGCTGAACACTGCAATAACGAATTATTGCCTGCGATCAACCTCTCAAACCAGTGGAATCTGACATCCTGTCTGCTACGTCCGCGCTCATTCCAAAGCCCCTTGATAGAGGGGAGGAGGGGTAGAGGTTCTCGAATTCACGTATTTTTCGTACTTACTTCTCTCCCGCCTTGGGTACAGCAACTTCAAAGCGAGCAAATTCTGCTTCATCCAGTTTTCCATCTGTATTGCTATCGTAGGTATCCCACAGGTCAGTCAAAGCGGGAACTGAAGCTGCTTCGGCCTTGCTGATGGCGCCGTCTTGATCGGTGTCAACCTGATCGAATGTTTCACCAGCATAAACGGCACTGGATACGACGATAGCGAATGTGGCAAACAATAATTCCTTGCGCATAAGATAATCCTCTGTTGTGGTAAATAATCAATCTGTCGTAACAAGTACGCCGACACCAAGGTAGCTAGCAAACGTCGTGCCAGTTTTATTATCTTAATATCATTCAACAAGTTATCGATAATCTACCCTATCAGAGCGAGCACCAATGAAAGCAAGTGTCTCCCTGGAGAGACAGGGAATCAGAAAAAAAGGGAAAGACCGTGAAATACAGCCAACTGAGCCTGTCGCAAAATAGCGACAACTCATGCATTCGGGCGTGCAACTTGCGCCACACGCTGCACAAAAGACAGGTAACGCAGACTCAGCCACCCCATTCCAACACCAAGCCCCATGCCGATAAGCGCACCCACCAGTATCTGGCTCGGGTAATGCACGCCCAGATAAACACGCGACAACGCAATCAATATCGCCAGCAGGCCAAAACTGACCGTCCAGCCCCGCCAGCGCAGCACATAACTGCTAAAAGTGGCAAACAGGAAAAAATTCAGTGCATGATTGGACGGCATGCCATTGAGGTTGCGGCTACAGTTGATGGAAAACAGAGTATCAACCTGCCGCACCACATCACCCAGCTCGGCACAGGGGCGTGGCTGCCCGACAAGATATTTTAACAATGCACCCAACTGGTCACCCAGCGAAATACACACGATGGTCAACAGCCAGAACTTGAAACCGTCTTTGCCAAAACGCCAACTCAAAAAAACCATAACCGACAGCAACAACGGCGTGGAAAAAAACAGGGTTTGTGAAATCCAGGCAAAAAAGAGATCAAACCCGGCACTGGAAAGCGTCTGGTTCAGTAATAACAACAGATATTCGTCCAAAATGTCTTGCCCCTGAGAATGTGCGCACCGAATGTGGTGAGGGCTGACATTCTCCCACAGGCAGAGAGTGGCGAGAAATCATTTGGATTGCTACCTGTAAAATCCAACCCAGAGGCGCGAAGGCGCAGAGAACGCAAAGATTGTCTTTGGGCTCACCACCAACCTGGCAGCAAGCAGAAATTCGATTTAACTCAGAATTGATCGATAAATTATTGTCCCGTTTTGACCGTGTATCGTGAAAATTGAAGAATAGTGTTTTCTGTCATCCGGCACTGATGGTGACATCGATATCATTGAAATGATATGGGGCAAAATCAAGTATCACTGGCTCCTTTCAAGTCAATGGTGGAACCGCTGCGCTTGTTCCACCCTACGGTTGGGGTGGTATTGGGTAGGGTGGAACAAGCGTAGCGGTTCCACCTTGTGTCAGTGGAAAAATCATAAATACAAAAAAACCAGCAAAAGCAAAAAAACAAGACATCCAATACGCCGATTCTTTCAAACAAACAACTTTATCGAAAATTGAGAGAGTGTTAACGCCACACTGACGAAGGTCAGTGTCCGGTGGGTTTTAGGGTGACTTCCTTCATACAAAAATGACAGTTATTATTCGAGCGATCCTCAATGGCAGTGACCTTTGCACTGGGTGGTTAAAAACACCCAAACATCGCTGAATTCAAGGGCTACGCTGAGCTTCCAGCGCCTGCTGGGTCGCCGGATGCTGAAACAGACTCGCCTTGATGTCGAGAATATCCACCAGACCCAACGGTTCCACCTTGCCGTCTTTGTAAATACCCTGAAGCTTCATCACCAGGCGATCATCGGTTTTGCGATACATCACACCGTCCAGCGCATACGCCTTGCCATTACCATCAACATCCACATTAAAACTCAACTTGAGACGGCGGAATTCAGTGAGCGCCATGATGTCTGCGGTCATCTCCGCAAACTGGACACGCACGGAACCTTCAGAAAGATCCAACAAGGTACATGGATGTGTTTCACCCTCACGAATACTCAGACTCGCAGGCAGCTCCGTTTGCAAACGGTAGTGTTGACGTTGATCCGTCATTTTCAACGAACCAGGCAGCACATCCAGCACCACCACCTCATGCCCGGCATAAATACCGTCGGTGAGTGGCAGCACTTTGTCTACTTCGGTATCCAGCTGACTCAGCGTGCCACCGGAAGAACAGGCCAACAGGGTTATCGAGTTATGACGCCGAAAAGGGCCACGCGGACCCAGCTCGGCCCGTCGTCCATAATCCCGTTTATTTTCATCTTCCTGATTAAAGGGAATCAACAGACTGAAACGTTCAACTTCGGGTATCAGGCTTTCCTGGCCATCGACCACAAGCCGCAATACATCACGCTCACCCTCCTGCTGGCAGCCAATATCGACGGGTGAAAAAACAAACTGGCCATTGACGCTATAACCCAGCACAAGGGTTTCCAACGCACCTTCTTTTTGAAACTCGGGGTAATAACGCATTTTTTCACCCAGAGGAAAATAACGAAACAGCTCCGTCAGTTTTGCGATGGACAAAGGCTCTGTCATCGCTCTGGCATTGCCACGCGATTCCGTTTTGGTGCCACTGCCTGATGCGCCGCCAAAAACTTTTTTCAGAAAACTCATAGTGCGTTATTTGCCTTTCCTTACGCTTTCAGAAAAACAGCTTAAGCCTGTATAACCAGAGACAACCGTAGGGTGGGCACTGCCCACCAGCACAACCCAAACGAAGCCAAACGGTGGGCAGTGCCCACCCTGCATCAGCACATTCAACTTCTGCCCATCAAACGCAATAACGGCAACGCATCCGCATTCTTTACCCCACAGCCACCCGTGCATTGCGGAACATGCGCAGCCACGGCCCCTCTTCGCCCCACTCTTCCGGTGACCAGGAATGTTGCACTGCACGGAATACCCGTTCCGGGTGTGGCATCATAATGGAGAACCGGCCATCCATCGTGGTCAGTCCGGTAATACCCTGCGGAGAACCGTTCGGGTTGGCGGGATAACGCTCCGTCGGCTGGCCGTGATTATCCACATAACGCAAAGTAGCCAGACTGGAATCCAGCACAGACTGCACCCCATTGGCACCCTTGGAAAACACAGCACGGCCTTCACCATGCGCCACCGCAATGGGCATGCGTGAACCGGTCATATCAGCCATAAACAGCGATGGCGATGGCAATACTTCCACCAGCGACAGACGGCCTTCAAACTGCTCTGATGCATTACGTTCAAAGTGTGGCCACAGGTCGGCACCCGGAATCAACTCATGCAGGTTGGACATCATCTGGCAACCGTTACACACACCGAGCCCAAAGCTGTCATCGCGCTGGAAAAAAGCCGCGAACTCATCCCGTGCCCGACTGTTAAACAGCACTGACTTCGCCCAGCCTTCACCAGCACCCAGCACGTCACCGTAAGAAAAACCGCCACAAGCCACCATACCCTTGAAATCAACCAGCGAAATACGCCCGGCAATAATGTCACTCATGTGAACATCAATGGCATCAAAACCGGCACGGTCAAAAGCCGCCGCCATTTCAATCTGACCATTAACGCCCTGCTCCCGCAAAATGGCCATGCGTGGACGCACACCTGTATGAATAAATGGCGCGGCCACATTGTCTTCACTATCAAAGCTCAGTGAAACATTCAGTCCCGGGTCTGCGACATCCAGCCGGGTTTCCATTTCCTGTTGAGCGCAATCAGGATTGTCGCGCAGCGATTGCATGTGCAGCGTCGTTTCAGACCAGGCGCGACGGAATGCCATGCGGTCTTCACCCAGCACTTCTTTACCGTCAACATTAAAACGGATGCGGTTATCATCCGTGGGTACACCGATCACAAAACTGTGTTTACCCAGACCATGCTCCCGCAGGCAAGCCAGCACGTCATCGGTGTCGGTATGGTTCACCTGAATCACCGCACCCAGCTCTTCGTTAAACAATGCTGCAATGACATCATCACCCTTGTCCGAAACCAGTGCGTCCAACTGGATATTGACACCCACTCCTCCGGCAAACGCCATTTCGCACACACAGGCCAGCAGACCACCATCGGAACGATCATGGTAGGCCCGCAACAGCCCCTGCCGGTTCAGCGCCTGTATTGCCGTGAAAAAAGACTTCAGTGCGCCTGCATCATCCACATCCGGTGCATGATGTCCCAGTTGCTTATAAACCTGTGCCAGTGCAGAACCCCCCAAGCGGTTTTCACCCTTGCCCAGATCAATGAGAATCAGGTCGCCATCACCTTGCAGCTGCGGCGTCAATGTTTCACGCACATCCAGCACCGGCGCGAAAGCAGTAATAATTAACGACAGCGGCGAAGTCACAGATTTTTCCCTGCCCTCTTCATTCCAGACCGTTTTCATGGACATGGAATCCTTGCCCACCGGAATGGCGATACCCAGCTCGGGACACAGTTCCATGCCCACCGCTTTCACCGCATCAAACAAACCGGCATCTTCACCGGGATGTCCCGCGGGAGACATCCAGTTGGCCGACAATTTCAGCTCACTGAGCTGGTTGATACGCGCAGCAGCAATATTGGTGATGGCCTCGCTCACAGCCATGCGTGCCGAAGCGGCATGATGTAACAGTGCAATGGGGGTGCGTTCCCCCATAGCCATGGCTTCACCGGCATAGCCAGTAAAATCCGTACTGGTCACCGCCACGTCCGCCACTGGCACCTGCCAGGGGCCCACCATCTGGTCACGGGTCACCATGCCCGTCACCGTACGGTCACCAATAGTAATGAGAAATGTTTTGTCCGCCACCGAAGGCAAACGTAACACGCGCATGGCGGCATCCATCAAATCGATATCCGCTGTTTCAAGTTCCGGTTTGTGAAAGGTATGATGATGCACATCGCGCAGCATTTTGGGCGGTTTACCCAGCAACACCTCCATGGACATATCAATGGGCGTGTTATCAAAGTGACCGTCGCCTAACAGCAACTGTTCTTCTTCGGTGGCTTCGCCGATCACTGCAAAGGGGCAGCGTTCGCGCTCACACAACACTTCAAACTCTGCCAACCGTTCCAGCGTCACGGCAACCACATAACGTTCCTGGGATTCATTGCACCAGATTTCTTTCGGTGACATGCCCGGATCATCACTGGGAATCGTACGCAACTCAAAACGTGCGCCACGACCACAATCATGCACGATTTCCGGCATGGCATTGGACAGCCCGCCCGCCCCCACATCATGAATGGAAACAATGGGATTGTTATCACCCATGGCCACGCAACAATCAATAACCTCCTGCGCACGGCGTTCCATTTCCGGGTTACCGCGCTGTACCGAGGCAAAATCCAGATCCTCGTGACTGTCGCCCGTGGCCATGCTGGACGCCGCACCACCACCAAGGCCGATGAGCATCGCCGGACCACCCAGCACAATCAGCTGCGCCCCTGGCGGAATCACCTCTTTCTCCACATGCCCGGCACGAATATTTCCCAACCCGCCCGCCAGCATAATGGGCTTGTGATAACCACGCACTTCTTTGCCATCGGCACCGCCTGCTGACGGCACCTTCTCCTCGAAAGTGCGAAAATAACCACAGATATTAGGACGACCAAATTCGTTATTAAACGCCGCCGCGCCAATGGGACCGTCCAGCATGATATCCAGTGCCGAAACAATGCGCCCCGGTCGGCCATAATCCGTTTCCCAGGGTTGTGGCGCATCGGGCAGATTCAGGTTGGATACAGAAAACCCGCACAACCCGGCCTTGGGTTTGGAACCCCGCCCGGTGGCCCCCTCATCGCGAATTTCCCCCCCGGAACCCGTGGCCGCACCGGGAAAGGGTGAAATGGCCGTGGGGTGATTATGCGTCTCCACCTTCATCAGAATATGCACATCTTCATCGTGATACGCATAATGACCGTTTTCCGGATTCGGGAAAAACCGCTGACCGGCACTGCCACTCATCACCGCCGCGTTATCCTTGTATGCCGACAGCGTACCTTCGGGGTGAGCTTTGTGGGTATTACGAATCATTCCGAACAAGGAATTTTCCTGCGGCTGGCCGTCGATAATCCAGTCCGCATTAAAAATCTTGTGACGGCAATGCTCGGAATTGGCCTGGGCAAACATCATTAACTCCACATCCGTGGGATTACGGCCCAACGCACTGAAATTATCCACCAGATAGTCAATTTCATCATCCGCCAGCGCCAGCCCCTGCTCGACATTGGCACGGGCCAGCGCATCACGCCCGCCACCAAGAATATCCACCGTCGTCATGGGCGCGGGCTCGGCCTGCATAAACAAGGCATCGGCATCATCCAGACTATCCATCACCTGCTCCACCATGCGGTCATGAATCAGCGGTTTGAGCAGCGACAATTGATGATCGCTTAACACCGCACCATCGGTTCCGGAAAAATAATACGCCGTGCCACGCTCAATGCGACGAATGGCACCCAGCCCGCAATTGTGCGCGATATCTGTCGCCTTGGACGACCACGGAGAAATAGTACCCGGACGCGGCACCACCAGCAGCAATGCCCCCGCAAGCTGCCCCCCGTTCACCGCATCAGCCCTGCTGCCGTAGTGCAATAACCGCTCAAGTACCGCCCGTTTTTCAGTGTCGAGCGTCGTGTGGACATCCACAAAATGCTCAAAAACCGTGATTATTTGAGTGACTTCCGGCACCCGCGCCTGCGCGGCAAGCAATAGTTTTTGTAAGCGAAATCCGGAGAGTGCGGCACCACCGCGAAGCTGAAACATAGGTCTTCCTGTCTGTGTTGCCGGGCCCGTTGTAGGCCAAAAATTGTGAGCAAAAAAAGAAAGGCGCAATGATACTGTATTTTGATCGTTTGTGTGGCTAGGATCGAATGGCAGATTTTAAGCACAAAAGCCGCGTTCGCCTCAATCGTCGGATCCGGCACCCGACAGGCGCATCGCGATCTGCGGCTCAAAGGTGTCAGCCCGGTCGCGTGGTGTGTTCAACTCGAACTCACCGGCGAGGCTCTTTACGGTTTTGCCGGTACTGCCGTTGCGGCGGTTGGGTGTCGTATCCGAGGCCAAGTGCTCATCCAGTTCGGCCTTCATGGCCGCCTCGGTGAGTTGTTTGATCAATGGTGTGAGTATGCCGTCCTGACCACTCAGATCCTTGCCTTCACGCAAGGATTTGATCGCACCTTCCATGTCAAATGTAATGCTGTCCTTCATGTATCATTCCTCCTGTTACCAGTTTAAAGAAATGACAAAGAATTCTGAACACTACCTTTTCACCCGTTGATCATGAGCGACTTCAAGACCTATTTCAGGCTCATTTTATACTGGAAACAGCTTCCTTCCCTTCAGGTTCATTTCATATTGGAAAAATTTCCGTGTTGCTTGAAAAACACCGCTCCTTGCAGCTCACAATGTCTTTTTCCTGTATAACACCCCGATACAGATAACGCCCCAGATAAATCAGCGCATCTTCGCCGTTGCCCACAGACCGGCAATCCACCACCCATTTGTCCGGGTGCTGTTTGGGTAAGGTAAACCCCTCCTGCGTGATCGCTTCTAATACCTTTATTCACATGAATGTGATGTATGCAGGTTTTGCAGGAGCAAAAACCTGCGGCCCGAAAAACCTCAGCCAATGCCGTATGGCTAAAAAGATAAGGCGTATTTTTCCCGCTTTTTTTGGTTCTCCAGAGACGACGAGCCTTATTGAAGGTGCCGTTAATAAGTGCTATAAATAGGTCTGTTGTTAATTCTTGTCGAGGCCTAATCCTATGCAAATCAAGTTTTCAGAAGACGTAATTCCCCTTTCTGACCTCAAAGTTAACCCTGGAAAGGTCGTAAATCGAGCTAAAGATACCCATCGGCCCATTCTTCTCACTAGTCGTGGCCGTGGTATTGCTGTGGTACAAGGTCTTGATGAATATGAAAAAAATGAGGAAGAAAGAGAGTTTATGAGGGCTATAGCTCAGGGGTTAATGGATATCAGAGAAGGAAATGAGCTAGAGCTGGGAGAGGTGAAAAAAAAGCTGGGTATCGAATAAGTGAAAATTTTCATTACCAACTCAGCTATCGGTGATTTTGAGAGTATTAAAGAATATTATGAGGAAAAGGGTATTCCTCATGTAGGCAGACAATTCGTATCATCAATTATTGATCACATTTATACATTGCGTGATAACCCCGATATTGGAAGAATGGTTTCAGAGTTTGGTGAACCTAAAATCAGGGAGCTTATCCATTCACCATTTCGTGTTGTTTATCTGAGGGAACAAAGGTCAATTCATGTGGTTAGAATATGGCGCAGTGAAAGAAAACTTATCTTGCCAGAGACCGAAACATAACGAATTAGGTTAGATCGTGCGAGCCACGATCTAACCTAATTCGTTATGTGCAGTTGGTGGTTAGTAGTGATATCTAAGTTGAGCAATATGAATGGACTCAGAATCAACTTTGTAAATGATTCTGTGTTCATCATTTATCCGCCTGGACCAGTAACCGGATAAGGCATGCTTAAGTGGCTCTGGTTTA
>Ga0316209_1000188_pt1 | contig 126252 bp, 121 predicted proteins | sample 6monopyrite_MG_FD_204945 | JGI IMG/M metagenome (GOLD analysis project Ga0316209, IMG submission 204945) | Microbial mat bacterial communities from mineral coupon in-situ incubated in ocean water Damariscotta River, Maine, United States -... | ecosystem: Environmental > Aquatic > Marine >... | reverse complement strand
TGGCCGCCATCCAGCCACAGATCCGACCCGACCGCGCCCGCCTGATCGACCAGCGGGCCGGAGGTCAGCCGCTGCATCCGGGCGGGCCAGGTGGCATCGGTCATGGCGGCGGTGCAGGCGGGTTCCTCCATGCCAAGCGCGCGCAGCGCGGCCAAAGCGGTGCCCGCGTTTTGCACCTGATGCACACCGATGAGCGCGGGGCTCGGCAGATCCAGCAGCCCGGTTTCATCCTGAAACACCAGCCGCCCGCGTTCTTCCCAGACATGCCAGTGCTGGCCATGGGCAATGAGCGGCACGCCGAGCCGGGCGGCGCGGGCCTCGATCACCTCCATGGCGGTATCGGATTGCGGGCCGACCACGCAGGGCACGCCGCGTTTCAGGATGCCCGCCTTTTCGAACGCGATCTCCTGCAAGGTGTCGCCGAGATATTGCTGATGGTCGATATCGATCGGTGTGATCACAGTCAGGCGCGGATCATCGACCACGTTGGTGGCATCGAGCCTTCCGCCTAAACCAGTCTCCAGCAAGGTAAAATCCGCCTCGACGCGGGAAAAGGCCAGAAGCGCGGCGCAGGTCGTGATCTCGAAATAGGTGATCGCGTCGGGGCCGTTGGCGGCAAGGCATTCATCCAGCATCGCGCTGAGCAGATCCTCGTCGATCAGATCGCCGGCCAGCCGGATGCGTTCATGAAACCGGGCCAGATGCGGCGAGGTATAGACATGGGTGCGGCACCCCGCCCCCTCCAGCCCGGCCCGGATCATGGCGAGCGTCGAGCCCTTGCCATTGGTTCCGGCGGCATGGATCACCGGCGGCAGCGCGCGTTCGGGATGATCGAGCGCCGCCAAGAGCCGCTCCATCCGGTCCAGCGTCAGGTCGATGATCTTGGGGTGAAGCGCCATCATCCGGTCAAGGAGGATGTCGGACCTGGTGTCGCTCACGATTTCTCAGCGGCCTCTTGGGACGGCGTGTCCGCCGTTTCCTCATCGGCGGGTGCCTCGGCCTCGGGGGCGGGCAGGTCGCCTTTTACCGGCGGCGGCTGATGCGTCAGCATGCGCAGGATCGCCACCAACTCGTCCTTGAGATCCTTGCGATGCGTCACCCGGTCGAGCATGCCGTGATCGAGCAGGTATTCCGAGCGCTGGAAGCCTTCGGGCAGGGTTTCGCGAATGGTCTGTTCGATGACGCGCGGACCGGCAAAGCAGATCAGGGCGTTGGGCTCGGCGATCTGGACATCGCCCAGCATGGCATAAGAGGCGGTGACGCCGCCGGTGGTGGGATGGGTCAGCACCACGATATAGGGCAGGCCGGCCTCGCGCAGCATCTGCACGGCAACCGTGGTGCGCGGCATCTGCATCAGGGACAGGATGCCTTCCTGCATGCGGGCCCCGCCGGCGGCGGAAAACAGGACCAGCGGCAGCTTGCGTTCCACGGCGCGTTCGGCGGCGGCGATGATGGCATTGCCGACATACATGCCCATCGAGCCGCCCATGAAGCTGAAATCCTGCGCGGCGGCCACGATCCGGGTGCGGCCGACCTCGCCTTCGGCCACCAGCATCGCCTCGAACTCATTGGCCGATTTCTGCGCCGCCTTCATCCGGTCGGGATATTTCTTCTGGTCGCGGAAATGCAGCGGGTCGGGCACCGGCACGGGCACCTGCACTTCGGCATAGGTTCCCAGATCAAACAGCGCGTCAAACCGCTGGCGCGGCGACAACGCCATGTGGTGATCGCAATTGGTGCAGACGTTCAGGTTTTCGCTGAGTTCCCGATGGAACAGCATGGTTCCGCATTCACCGCATTTCGACCACAGGTTTTCCGGCACCTCGCGGCGCGAAAACAGCGAGTTGATCCGGGGGCGGACGTAGTTGGTAATCCAGTTCATGACCTGCCTGCAGCTTCGGTTCCGGTTTCGCCCAGATAGGCCGGGCAGAGGGGAAATGCAATTGAAGGGTGGTTCTAGGCGTTCCTGCGCGCAAGGGCAAACCGGATCGCGGCGTAGATCACGAGCGTGACCGCGATATCGCGCAGGATCAGGGGTTGCAGGGTCTCGACCGCCTCCGCGCCGAAGGGCGTGACGTAAAGCGCCAGGCCGGAAAGGTTGCCATTCAGAGCGACCACCAGCACCGCCACCACGTTATTGGCAAAGTGAAACCCCCATGCCGCCCCGATGGACCCGGTGCGCGCGGTCAGATCGGCGGCGCAGAGGCCAAACACCGTCGCGGCCCCGGCCACCATCCAGGAAACGCCCGGCGGCGCACCAGGGTCAAAATGCGCGGCCCCGAAGATCAGCGAGGGCAGCAGCAGCCAAATCAAAGGCGAGGTGAACCGGGCAGCCAACTGTTGCTGAAGATAGCCGCGAAACAGCAGTTCCTCGGCCCCGGACTGGGCCACGAGGGTAACCAGAGCCAGCGGCAGAAAAGACAGCCAGAGCGAGAGACCGAGACCGGCCCGCAACGCATAGCCGGTGGGGACCAGAAAGCTGGCCGCAAGAATGGCCAGCGCGGTTGCCGCGGCGATGGCAAAATGCCGGATCACCCGGCGTTTGCGGCCAAAGAGGGTTGCGGGGCTGCGCGCGTGCAGAAGCCGCACGGCCAGCATCGCGCCAAGGCCAAGGCCCGGAATTGCCGCCAGAATCAGCAAAACCGATGTCGGTGTATTGGCCGTGGCCAGGCGGGCCATCCATTGCTGGCCGCCGCCCGTGCCCGACACCAGATAGATGGCGGCGACCAGCGCCATAAACCACGCCACAAAGACCACCGCGACCAGCACGAGACCAAAAAGCAACCGCCACAGGCCGGGCCGCGCCCGCGCCGGGGCGACGAATGCGTCATGCGCTTTGTAGGTCATCACTGGGGCCTGCCTGCTTTTTTTCCGAACCCTACCCTGCATCCCGCTTTGCGGCAATCGCGCTTGTGCCCTTTGGGTCCGCGCTCTATTCCTCGTTTCAGCCAAGAATTTCTGATGAGGAGTGCCAGGATGCTCAAGGGCCGCATGGACAAGTCGAACCTTCCCAGCCGTCACACCACCGAAGGGCCCGCGCGCGCGCCGCACCGGTCGTATTTCTACGCGATGGGGTTGAGCGAAGAAGAAGTGCATCAGCCCTTTGTCGGTGTCGCCACCTGCTGGAACGAGGCCGCGCCCTGCAACATCGCGCTGGGCCGCCAGGCGCAATCGGTGAAGCTGGGCGTCAAACATGCCAATGGCACGCCGCGCGAATTTACCACCATCACCGTGACCGACGGCATCGCCATGGGGCATGAGGGTATGCGGTCGAGCCTGGCCAGCCGCGACGCGATCACCGATACGGTCGAACTGACGATGCGCGGCCATTGCTATGACGCGCTGGTGGGGCTTGCCGGCTGCGACAAATCCCTGCCGGGGATGATGATGGCGATGGTGCGGCTGAACGTGCCCTCTGTGTTCATCTATGGCGGCTCGATCCTGCCGGGCCGGTTTCAGGGCCGCGACGTGACCGTGCAGGACGTGTTCGAGGCCGTGGGCCGGTATCAGGCCGGGCAGAACTCGGATGAGGAACTGACGGCGCTGGAAAAGGTCGCCTGCCCCTCGGCCGGGGCCTGCGGCGGGCAGTTTACCGCCAACACCATGGCTTGCGTCTCCGAAGCCATCGGCCTTGCGTTGATGAATTCCTCGGGCGCGCCCGCGCCTTACGAAAGCCGCGATGCCTATGGCACGGCCTCGGGCGAGGCGGTGATGAACCTCTTGGAGAAAAACATCCGCGCCCGCGATATCGTGACCCGGAAATCGCTGGAGAACGCGGCCCGGATCGTGGCCTGCACCGGTGGGTCGACCAATGCCGGGCTGCACCTGCCCGCCATCGCGCATGAGGCGGGGATCGATTTCAACCTCGATGATGTCTGCGAGATCTTCCGCGACACGCCCTATTTCGTCGATCTGAAACCGGGCGGGCAATATGTGGCCAAGGATCTTTATGAGGCAGGCGGCGTGCCGGTGGTGATGAAGGAGCTGCGCAAGGCCGGGCTGATGCACGAGGATTGCATGACCGCATCGGGCCGCGAAATGGGAGACGAGCTGGACCGGATCGAGGCCGAGGCCGATGGCAAGGTTATTTTTCCTGTCGAGACGCCGATCACCAAAACCGGCGGCGTTGTTGGCCTGAAGGGCAATCTTGCCCCCGACGGGGCCATCGTGAAGGTCGCGGGTATGAGCGATGAGGAGCAGGTCTTTACCGGCCCCGCGCGCGTTTTCGAATGCGAGGAGGAAGCGTTCGAGGCGGTCAAGGCGCGGACCTATAAGGAGGGCGAAGTGCTGGTCATCCGCAACGAGGGCCCGGCGGGCGGGCCCGGTATGCGCGAAATGTTGTCGACCACGTCGGCCCTGTCCGGTCAGGGCATGGGCAAGAAAGTCGCGCTGATCACCGATGGCCGGTTTTCCGGGGCCACGCGCGGGTTTTGCGTCGGCCATGTCGGGCCAGAGGCGGCGCATTGCGGCCCCATCGCGCTGCTGCAGGATGGCGATGTGATCACCATCAATGCCAGAACCGGCGAATTGTCGGTCGCGCTGAGCGATGCGGATCTGGCGGCGCGCAAGGCGGCGTGGGCAGGCCCGAAAGAGACCATCTATGCCTCGGGCGCGCTGTGGAAATACGCGCAGCTTGTCGGCTCGGCCCGGTATGGCGCGGTGACTCACCCCGGGGCCAAAGAGGAACGCCATGTCTACATGGACCTCTAAGGCCAACGCGGCGGCGCTGTTTTTGACGGCGCTGCTGACGGCTTGTGGTGGCGTCGGGCCATTGCGGCCCCAGGGCCCGCCGCCGATGCGTCAGATCGCGGTGACCAGCGACGAGGTCATCGTCACCGGGCCGCGCGGGTTCTGCGTTGATCCGACCTCGACCGAGGAGCGGGCCGATACGGCCTTTGTGCTGTTGGGCAATTGCGCCGTGATATCGGATCGGCGGGGCGAGGCGCAGCCGCAGGTGCAGGCGGTCCTGACGGCCTCGGTATCGGAGGCCGGTTTGGGACAGTCTTTGCGCGAGTCGATCCCCGAGCTTGACCGGTTTTTCCGATCCCAGGAGGGGCGTCAGTTGCTCAGCCGCGGGGGCGATCCCGGCAGTGTCGAAATCATCGACAGTTTCTTTCAGGGCGATGTCTATTACCTGCATGCACGCGACACCAGCGCGGGCGAGATCGACGATGTATCCGAAGTCTATTGGCGATCCTATCTCGATGTCGGACCGCGCATTGCCACGCTGACCGTTCTGGAAACCGAGGCAGAAACGGACGGTTCTGAACACGGCCTGGCCGCCTTGCAGAGCTTTACGAATGCCATGATCGCGGCCAATGCCGAGCGCGATCCGGCACCGGTTTCGGCGGTGCGGCCCGTGGCCCCGGCTGCGCAACCTGCCGCCGCGCCGCCATCAGCCGATGGAACGCTCTGGAATGTTGGATTGTTTCGAAGGATAATGAGCCGGTAACAGGATCGGGATGCAACCCGGCAAGGCCACCATCACAAGCACGAAAGCACAGGGGCATGAGCGGGTTTCTTGAAAGGCGGATATTGCGCAGATCGGTTCAGACATGGGCCGATCTGGCGGAACGCGCGCCGAAAATACCGGCCGAGGAACTGATGGCGTTGAACAGCACGGCGCAAAGGTTGCGCCGGCGTCTGGACAAGCTGTCGGTGGCAACCGAGACGGCGCTGATGGCCGACCCGCAGCGCGGCATCCGGCACCCCGATCAATGCGACTGGGCCTGGCGTCCCGATCCCTGGTGTGCGCCAGGCGATCGGCGCGGCACCGTCGGCGCGCCGTCGCCATGCAGCTTGTCCGAGCACGTCACCTTGTTTCATGATTGCGCCGAATCCGAGATCTGCCTGCGCCAGTTTCGCAATGACCTGCCGGGTGCGGCGGCGGGCTATGCCAACCAGGTCGATGTCTACCGATTTGACGGGTCGTTCCTGTCGCTGGTGCTGACATTGCCCGATGGCGCGCTACGGCGGATCTCGCGCAATCATTTCTTTTCCCTGCGCACCGAAATGGCCCGCGAAAATCCGATCGAGGTTTATGCTAGGCTGAATGTACAGCACGGACCCAACACCGAACAGATCGTGCGCCAGTTGGAATTTGGACAGCAGCACGGTGTGGCAGAGTTCGACCTGGCCTATTCGAACATCAATGAAAAACGGGTGGAGAAGATCTGGATCGATCTGATTTTTGACAATCCCGGTATGAATCAGATCACATTGCACGATCTGACCCTGACCCGCGCGCCACGCGCCGATCTGTAAAGAGAGCCTCAAGATGGCAGAGATCACCCTAACCAAGACCCGCCTGACATCCGGCCGCTACGAGGGTGTACTGGCCTGTTCCGGCACCCCGCCGGTGATCGAGGCGGTGCATCTGGACCGCGTGTTGGGCCATGTCGAGCTGAGCGAGATGGAAAGCCATCCGGGCCATCACCTGGCGGGGTTCGATATTCCGGCGGCGGCCATTTCGGACGGGGTTCAGATCATCACGCTGCGAAGTGCGACCGATGGTAAGGCGCTGGATCGGATCACCATTTTGGCCGGCGAGCCGCTGGAGCAGGATTTCCGCGGCGAAATGGTGCTGTTGCGCGAAGAGCTTGAGCTTTTGAAACGCGCCTTCCGGCGCCATTGCGTCGAAACCGGCGCGGATTGACCGGAAATTTTGCACTGACGCCGCGTAGGGCGTGACAGCCGCACCCGCCCGCGCCATCTTGGTTGGTGGAGGATCACCAGCCATGACACACGCCACATATCCGCATCTTCTGGCCCCGCTCGATCTGGGCTTTACCACGCTGAAAAACCGCGTGCTGATGGGCTCGATGCATACCGGGCTGGAGGAGACCAGGGATTGGCCGCGCGTGGCCGCGTTTTATGCCGAGCGTGCGCGTGGCGGGGCGGCGTTGATCGTGACGGGCGGCATGGCCCCCAATCGCGAGGGCGGTGTGTTTCCCGGCGCGGCGGGGCTGTTTGACGATCAGGACATCGCCAACCATCGTGTGATCACCGATGCGGTCCATGCCGGGGGCGGCAAGATCGCGATGCAGATCCTGCATGCCGGACGCTATGCCTATGGGCCGGAATGTGTTTCGGCCTCGCCCGTCAAATCGCCGATCTCGCCCTTTGCTCCGAAAGAGCTGGACGAGGCGGGTATCGAAAAGCAGATCGCCGATATCGTGACTGCCGCCGTGCGGGCGCAGGAGGCGGGCTATGACGGGGTCGAGGTGATGGGGTCCGAGGGCTATTTCCTCAACCAGTTCCTTGTCACCCACACCAATAAACGCACCGACCGCTGGGGCGGGTCGTATGAGAACCGGATGCGCCTGCCGCTGGAGGTTGTGAAACGGGTGCGCGATGCGGTGGGCCCCGAATTCATCCTGATCTATCGCCTCAGCATGATCGACCTCATCCCCGACGGATCGACCTTCGACGAGGTGGTGCAACTGGCGAAAGCGGTTGAGAAGGCCGGGGCCACGATCATCAATACCGGCATTGGCTGGCACGAGGCGCGCATTCCGACCATCGCCACATCCGTGCCGCGCAAGGCCTTTGCCTGGGTCACGAAAAAGCTGATGGGGCAGGTGGGCATTCCGGTGATCACCTCGAACCGGATCAATATGCCGGATGTGGCCGAGGATGTTCTGGCGGAAGGCTGCGCCGATATGGTTTCGATGGCGCGGCCGTTTCTGGCCGATGCCGATTTCGTCAACAAAGCCGCGCAGGGCCGGGCCGATGAGATCGCGCCCTGCATCGCCTGTAACCAGGCCTGTCTGGATCACACGTTCAGCGGCAAGCTGACGTCTTGTCTGGTCAATCCGCGTGCCTGCCACGAGACCGAGCTTCGCTACGAGCCGGCGGCAGTTCCGAAATCCATCGGTATTGTCGGCGCGGGCGCGGCGGGGCTGATGACGGCCATCATCGCGGCGGAACGCGGCCACAAGGTCACGCTCTTTGACAAGGCCGCCCGCGTCGGCGGGCAGCTGAACATGGCGCGCGAGATCCCCGGCAAGGAGGAGTTTCACGGGCTGGTCGAGTGGTTCGCCAATATGGTCGAAAAATCGGCCGTCGATCTGCGGTTGGGGGTCGAGGCCGGGCCGGAGGATCTGGCGGGGTTTGACGAGGTTGTCATCGCCACCGGCATCACCCCGCGCGACCCCGGCATTCCCGGTCAGGACGGGCCGAATGTTCTGTCCTATATCGACGTTCTTTTGCACAAGGCACCGGTGGGCGACAGGGTCGCGGTGATCGGGGCCGGCGGCATCGGGTTCGATGTGGCCGAATATCTGGTCCATTCCGGCCACAGCCCGACCGAGGATCTGGCGCTGTGGAAGCGCGAATGGGGGGTGAGCGACCCCGAGCAGGATCGCGGTGGCGTCGCGCCCGAAGGCCCGCGCCCTGAGGCCCCGGCAAGGCAGGTGACGCTGTTGCAGCGCAAGCCCGAAAAGCCGGGCAAGCGGTTGGGCAAGACCACCGGCTGGATCCATCGCGCGGCGTTGAAAATGAAAGAGGTGCAGATGATGGCGGGGGTGAATTACGAGCGCATCGATGCCGGTGGCCTGCATGTCAGCTTTGGCGAGGCGCGCGAACGGCCCACGCTGATCGCGGTCGATACGATCGTGATGTGCGCCGGGCAAGTGCCGAACCGGACCCTCGCCGACCGGTTGGAGACCGCAGGGATCGCGGCGCATATCATTGGTGGTGCGGATGTCGCGGCCGAGCTTGATGCCAAGCGTGCCATCAACCAGGGCGCGCGGCTGGCGGCGGAGCTCTGACTCTGCCGGACCGTTTCCAATCTCGGCGGGGTGCATGCGTTAACACGTTACTAATTATCAATCAGTGTGGCATCAATTGATGCAAATCGCACTGATTGTCGCGCCTGTCGCCACAATCCTTGGTGCTGCGCCATTAACGATCCTCTGTATTACCCGCGTTTGGCCCGTCGCGCTCCGCAATCGCGCCGCATTTGGAAACGATGCTTGCCGTCAGAGAATATATTGATTGCAGGTGAACCAATGGACCGTCTTACGGAAATGGAAGCCTTCGCCACGGTCGTGGACCAGGGGGGATTCACGGACGCGGCCAGGAAAATGGGCATTTCCAAATCGGCCGTGTCCAAGCACGTATCGAGCCTGGAAACACGGCTCGGGGCCCGGCTGTTGAATCGAACCACCCGCCGCGTCAGCCCGACCGAGATCGGGTTGGCCTATTACGACCGCGCCCGCCGCGTGCTGAATGATGCAGGTGAGGCCGACGCGCTGGTCACGGCCATGCAATCGGCCCCGTCGGGCATGTTGCGGGTTTCCGTGGCCACCGATTTCGGGGTCAATCACCTCTCGCCCATCCTGGGCGGTTTCCTGCATGAATATCCCGATATCACCGTCAACATGGTGCTGAACAACCGCTATGTGGAACTGATCAGCGAAGGCTTTGACATGGCCATCCGCGTCGGCGAGCTGGAGGACAGTTCGCTGCGCGCCCGCAAGCTGACCGAGACCACCAAGCGGATGATCGCGAGCCCCGACTATTTCAAGAAATTCGGCAGGCCGCTGAAAATCGACGACCTGAACGACCACAAGCTGCTGCATTACTCCAACCAGGCGGCGGGTAATGTCTGGAAGATCACCGCGCCCTCGGGCGAGAAACGTCAGGTCCGCACCGCCGGGTCGTTGACCGTGAATGACGGGCAATCGCTGCTCAATGCCGCCGTCGGCGGGCTTGGCATCGCTTATCTTCCGTCCTTCCTCTATGCCGATTACCTGCGCGAAGGCCTGCTGGAGGATGCTATCCCCGATCTGCCGGTTGAGACGCAGGGCATCTATGCCGTCTATCCGCCGGGCCGATACACGCAGCCCAAAGTGCGCGCCTTTATCGATTTCCTGGTCGACAAGTTCCGCGAAAAGGGGCCTGACGAGTGGTGAGTTTCCAGAAAATCTAACAGTTCATGCCACCCCGCGTTTGTCCGACCCGGGGCACCTTTGGGCGCTGATCGTGATCATCGCATCACGACCGGCGCTCTTTTTCTGTGCCGCATCACCGTTACTGGACCGAGGTGATCACAACCTCGACGCGGCGGTTCTGCTGGCGTCCCTCATCGCTGGCATTGTCAGCGCGCGGTGCCAGATACCCGACCCCTTCGGCAGCCATCTGGCCGGGCTCGACCGCCAACCGGTCGATCAGATAATCGCGTACGGCACCCGCCCGCGCCCGGCTCAGTGCGATGTTGCCCTCAAGCGACCCTTCGGCATCGGTATGGCCCACCAAAACAACGCGGATCTCGGGATGCTCGGCCAGATACGCGGCCAGCGACACCAGCGACGGGTAATCGCGGTCCGAGAGCGTCGCCGACCCGGTCGCAAATTGCAGATCGGCAAGCGTGGCGGTGCCAAGCAGATCCAGATTCTCATGCAGATCGGCGACCTGATCGCCATCGGGCGACCGGGTGGAGACGGCGACATCGACCGGGGCCATGTCGGCGGGGCTGATGCGCACCATATGCACGAAACCCCGGCTGCCGCCGCGTGACGTGACAAGGGCGATGTAATCGGTCCCTTCCTCCATCTCGGCGCGGGCCACGAGATAAGAGAAATCCCCCAGATCGACATGCATGACCGGTTCGGGCGTGACGTCCATCGCAAAGCGGAAATCGAACCCGCCGCAGAGCGTGGCATCACAGGCAAAAACGGCCTCGTATCCCGCGCTTTCAAGTTGTCCGCGCAGGGATGCCATCAATTGCGTGGCGTTGCCGCTGTAATCGGCCACCTGCCAGACGGATCGCGACAGCGCGCCCTCGACCACCAGCATTTCGGCACCCGAGCCCAGCCAGGGCGAGACCGGCAGGCTGTAGCTTGTGGCGCTCTCAGATTCCGACAGCGCCAGCGTGGCCGCATCGGGCAATTCCAGCTCAAGCGCTGCGGCGGGCAGGGCCAGCGCAAACAGCGATATGAGCGCCGCCCTGATCACCGGTTCTGGCCGTGGTAATCCGCGTTCGGGCGCATATCGACCGCCGAGGCCATCCGGTTGGTCATGTTGAAGAACGAGGCGACGGCGGCGATGTCCCAGATATCGCGGTCGGAAAACCCGACATCGCGCAGGGTTTGCCGGTCGGGTTCTTCGATGCGGCAGCTGGCTTCGGTCATCTGCACCGCGAAATCCAGCATGGCGCGGTGGCGGGCATCCAGCGGGGCGACGCGGTAATTCATCACCAGCGCCTCACCCAGGGCGGGGTCGCCGGACAGTTGCCGGACCGCCTGACCATGCGCCACCAGGCAATAAAAGCAGCGATTGACCGAGGAGACCGCGACCGCGATCATCTCGCGTTCCAGTTTGCTCAGCGCGCTGTCGCCCAGCATCAGATCGTTATACATCCCGGTAAAGGCATTGAGCTTGGCCTCATCAAACGCATAAGCCGCCAGCACGTTGGGAATGAGGCCCAGTTTTTCGGCGCAGATGTCGAAAAACTTCTCCGTGCGCTCGGGCAGAGGCTCCATCGGCGGCAGATCCAGCGCGGTGGCGTTCGGGTCGGGTTTCATAGCGGCTCAGCCTCTTTTTATCCTGTAGAAATAGTGCCCCAGGGCGGCCATTCCCAGTGACTTATACAGGTTTTGCGCCGGTTGATTGGTTTTGACAACTAAAACGGCAAGATCTTGCGCACCGTGGCGTGCCGCCCAATTGGCCGCCCCTTGCATCATCACGCGGGCGATGCCCTGCCTGCGCGCCTCTGGCACCACTTCCAGCGCGTGCAGCATGGCGATGGACCCGTGGCAGGCGATAAAGGCGGTAGCCACCGGATGATCGTTGTGACGGCCCAAAAGCGCGGTTTTCGGTCCCCCGGCGCGGTCCATCACCGCCAGACGCGCGGGGCCGATGCCGCCGCCGGCCCAGATCTCGGCCTGCACCGCCAGCGGCGGCCAGGAGGGCAGGGTATCGAGCGGGCCCAGATCGGCGGTCAGCGCGGAAACCGGGCCTGCCAGCAGATCGACGGGATCGATAATGTCATAGCCGCGTGCAGCCAGGTCCGCATCCAGATCCGCCTGATGCGGGCGCAGTTGGAACAGCGGCTCCTGTCCCAGTTCGGCAGCGGCGCGCTCAACTTCGGCAATATCATCGCGGGTCCAGCCGGCATCGACGCTGATCGACGAGACACGCTTGCCGCCGCCCCGGCCCTCGCGCAGCAGACAGGGGCCATGCCTGTGATAGGCGGCGGCGGGCCAGGTGGCTTCGACCGCGTCGAAAAGGGCGTCCTCGGTCAGGGTCATTGCCGGACGTGAAACAGGCGCGCAAGCGTTGTTATCACGCCATCCACGGCGGCCCCATCGGTGCTGCGCACCACGATGTTCGATCCGAACACGCCGTTGCGGGTGAACGGGTAGGATCCGATCGAGACGTCGGGATGGGCGGCCGCCACGTCGGCCAGCGGCCCGGCGATATCGCCTTCGCCGCGCAGCACGCGCAGGCTCTGGCTCAGGATCTGCGCGCCACCGGTGAGCGTCGGGATCACGCTGGCCACCATGGCTTCGAACACCGCAGGCACGCCCGCCATCACATGCACGTTCTGCAACGTGAAGCCCGGTGCAATCGAGACCGGGTTGTCGATCAGCGCCGCGCCTTCGGGGATCCGGGCCATGCGCAGGCGGGCGGTGTTCAGCTCCATCCCCGCGCTGTCGTAATGGGCCTGCATCAGCGCCCGTGCATCGTCGCGCACATCCAGTGCCACATCGAAGGCCACGGCAATGGCATCGGCGGTGATGTCATCATGGGTCGGGCCGATGCCGCCCGAGGTGAAAACATGGTCATAGGCGGCGCTGAGGGCGCGCACCGCGCCCGCGATAACCTCGATTCTGTCGGGCACCAGCCGCGCCTCGGCCAGGTCGATCCCGTGCGATGTCAGCTCGCGCGCCAGATGGTGGGTATTGGTGTCGTGGGTGCGCCCTGAAAGGATCTCATCCCCGATGACCAGCATTGCAGCGGTTGGATTTGCCATATGCGTGCCCCTCTGTCTCGCGGGGTCCAGCCTATCGCGGCGCGCGGCGCAGGACCAGATGCCAACATGGCGCGGATTTCCATCACTGGAATCCCGCGCCAGCTTGGCCTATTTAATCCCTGACACCCGAGGTGGAGAGACCCATTGGACGATTTCAAAGGCCGGCTGACGCGCGACGGCATCCGCATTCACAACCCCGAGGATTTCGCCGGAATGCGCGCCGCCGGGGCGCTGGCGGCCCGGATCCTCGACGACATCATTCCCCATGTCGTGCCCGGGGCCACGACCGCCGCCATTGATGCCACGATCGAGGCGATGGTGAACGAGGCCGGGGCTAAATCGGCCACCATCGGCTACAAGGGCTATCAGCATGCCAGCTGCATCAGTGTGAACCATGTCGTTTGCCACGGCATCCCCGGCAGCAAGGTGCTGAAGGAGGGCGATATCCTGAATATCGACGTGACCGTGATCGTGGATGGCTGGTTTGGCGATACATCGCGGATGTTTGTCGCCGGGCGGATGCCGCGCAAGGCGGAGCGGCTGGTGCAGGTCACGCATGACGCGCTGTTCAAGGGGATCGAGACGGTCAGGCCCGGCAAGACCTTTGGCGATATCGGCTATGCCATTCAAAGTTTCGTCGAGGGGTGCCGCATGTCGGTGGTCCGCGATTTCTGCGGTCACGGGCTGGGCCAGGTGTTTCACGCGCCGCCCAATGTGCTGCATTACGGGCGTCCCGGCACTGGCCCGGTGCTGGAGGAGGGCATGTTCTTTACCATCGAGCCGATGGTCAATCTGGGCCGCGCCGAAACCAAGGTTCTGGCCGATGACTGGACCGCGGTGACCCGCGACAAGAGCCTGAGCGCGCAGTTCGAGCATTCCATCGGCGTCACGGCGGATGGCTATGAGATCTTTACCCTGTCGCCCGGTGGCAGGTTCCACCCGACCTATACCGCGTGATTTGACCTCAGGGCGCGCCCGGCCCTAGGGTGGGGCCGAATTTGGCAGGAGATTTATTGTGACGTTCAAGACATTTCTGACCGCAGGCGCGATGCTTGCCGGCATGGCCGGCGCGGCGCTGGCGCAAAGCGCGTCGGCGCAGATCGAGTTCAACCTTTTTGAGTTCGAGGGCCTCTATGTAGAGCGCGAATTCAATTTCGACGAGAGCTATACCGAAGAGTTCGGCATCGATGTGCCGGTGCCGTTTTCGGTATCGGTGCCGGATCGTGATGGCGTGGTGTTGATTGCCGATGGCCAGCCAGATGGCGGGGCCTTCGTCAAGTTCACCTTTGCCACAGAGGCCGAGCCGCGTCAGTTTCTGGAAAACATCCAGGTGGTGACCGCGATCGTTTCTCTGGCCGAAACCGCCCAGGACCCCACTCTGACCCGCGTCCAGATCGCCGCGCGCGCCTTGCAGGAACAGATTTTTCCGCAGGCCGTGGCAGGGTTTGACGATGCGCAGATCCTGGCCATCGAACAGATCGATTTCGGCGATGTCACCGGCGTGCATCTGGTGGGCACCTATACCGACCCGGCGATTGGCCCGATGCTGGTGCGGCTGACGATGATGCTGCATCCCGACCGGCCCGAGGGCTATGTCACCATATCCAATATCAACCTGTCGCTGGTGCCGGTGAATGACGGCGAGACGCTGGCTGCGTCGCTGACCGGGCGGGTGCTCAATTCGTGGGTCTATCCCTAACCCATCGTTAACCACTCTTGCGGCATGGTTGCGGGCATGACCCGTTCCCTTGACCGATTCTGCGAAGCGCCTCTGCCCGGGTTTGATCTGGGCGAAATTCCGGTGGCGACACCCGCCCGCGCGCGGCCCCGATCCGACCCTGGTGCCGATCTGGCCGAGGATCACCGCAAGAACCATCGCCTGCGTCTGCGGCAGCGGTTTACCGAAGGCGGCGCGCCGGCGGTTCCGGATTATGAATTGCTGGAGATGATCCTTTTCCGCGCCATCCGCCGGGGCGATACCAAACCGCTGGCCAAGCGGCTGCTCAAGGCGTTCGGCGATCTCAACCATGTCGTCGCCGCCCCACCCGCCCGGCTGAAGGATGTGCAGGGCGTCGGCGATGCCGTGGTGTTCGAGCTGAAACTGATGGAGGCTGTGGGCCACCGCATGGCCCGCGCGCGGATCATCAAGAAACCGGTTCTATCCTCCTGGAACAGCCTGCTGGAATATTGCCAGACGGCGATGGCGCATCAGGATATCGAACAGTTCCGGGTGCTGTATCTGGACCGCAAGAATGTGCTGATCGCCGATGAGGAACAGCAGCGCGGCACGGTCGATCATGTGCCTGTCTATCCGCGTGAGGTCGTGAAACGCGCGCTGGAGCTGAACGCAAGCGCATTGATCCTGGTTCACAATCACCCCTCGGGCGACCCGACCCCGTCCGAGGCCGATATCACCATGACCTATGCCATCCGCGACGCCGCCGAAGTATTGGGCATCGAGATCCACGATCATCTGATCATCGGCAAGGCCTCGGAACTCAGCTTTCGCAGCGAGGGGTATCTGTAGCTATACCCAATCCGTTCCGGCAACCCCGCCGGCGGGCGTGTCCTGGCTCAGGATGTTGATCCAGCGCCCGCCTTCGGCCCTCCAGATCGACGTGACATACATCCGCGACGTCTCATCCCGTCCCAAACCGACATAATCGGCGCAATAGACGATGGCGGCGTGTTCCGGGCCAAGCGGGATAATACGCAGATCCGACAAACTGTATTGCCGGACAGAAGGACCGGCGGCCAGTTGCGCGACATGGTCGGCTTTGCCGGAAAACCCGTCCGGATAAACGCCAAGAAAATCCTCGGCCAGAGCGGCGCTGTCTGCCGCGCTGTCGCCAGTGACAAGCGCATCCCAGACGCGGGTTTCGCAGGCCAGAAGCGTGTCGCGCAACCTGTCATTCATCCGGTCGATCCCTATCGCAGCCAGACCTCGACCCGCCGGTTCACGGCGCGACCGGCGGCGGTATCGTCGCAGGCCATCGGCAGCGCCTCGCCAAAGGCCTCGACACGCAGGCGCAGGCGGTTCAGATCGCCGCCCGACGCGGCGTTTATGATGGCCAGCCGGACCGCCTCGGCCCGGCCCCGCGCCAGCCGAAGATTGGCATCGGCCCGGCCCTGACCATCGGAAAACCCGACAAAGACCAGCTCGCGCCCGTCATAGGCCCCGCGCTCGATGGCCCGCGCCAGCCGTGCCACCGCGTTCAGCGATTGGGCGTCCAGTTCGGTGGTGTCGTCGCCGAACCGAAAAGTAGCAGACAGCCGCCGCGCCCCCGACATGGCGGCGACCATCGCCTGCAAATCATCCAGATCGACCTCATCGCCTGCCGCCATCACCGCATTGGCCAGCCGCTCGCCCTGCGCCCCCAACGGCTGCGCGGTGATCGCCTGATTGACGAACCCGAGCCTGCGGATCACGCGGTCGGCCTCCTGACTGTCGAAAAACGCAAGGAATTCACGGCCGAGCTGTGGCATCCGGCGCACTGGAAGATACAGAAACATCGGTGCCGTCAGTGGGTAATCCTCGGCCTTCAGGCTGTCGGGTGTGGCCCGTTGCAGGTATCCGCAGGCTCCGCGCAGCGACAGCATCCGGGCGTTGCCGATCTCGGAATAGCTGCCGATCCCGATGGCAAACGGATCCTGCGCCACCGCGTCGGCCAGGCCGGCGGGCCCGCTGTGGCGGATGATACCCGTCCCCGGCACCAGATCGAACGGGGCCAGAACCCGGGCCGCAACATCCTGTGCATGGCCGGTGGCACCATCCATCAGATGCAGGGCGATCGGCGCATCCGGGCCGCCCAGATCCTGCCAATTGGTGATGTCGCCGGCAAAGAGGCGCGCCAGATCCTCAAGCGACAGCGCGTCAATCGGGTTGCCCGGGGCCACCAGCGGCACCAGCGCATCCAGCCCCAGAACGCGGCTGCGCGCCACCATCGACAATTCGCCCTGATCGGCGGCGCGCGCGGCGGCGGCCTCGACCGGGTCGGGCTGTCGCGTGGCCAGCGCAATATCGGCCTCGCGGCCCAACAATGCTGCAAGCCCCGCATCGGTGCTGCTGCCGGTCACGTAAAACCGCGCGGCCACGCCGCCATCGGCACGGATCAGGGAAAAGACCGAGCGGCGGGCATCCAGAACCTGACGGCGCAGGGTATAATCCCGGCTGGCGGCAAAGCGTTCGATCAGGGCCGGGAAAAGCTGTTCGGTGATCGCGACCGCCCCGGCAAACCGGATCTCGGCCACGAAATTTTCCAGATCAGGACAGCCGGGGCCGCGGCAGGTGACGCCCTCGGCGTTGATGGTCAGCGGGCCATAGATGGTCTCGACCCGGTAAAATTCGCCATCAAAGCCGATCAGGGATCCATCCAGTTCGACGCTGCCATCAAGGCTGCGCAGGGAAATATCCTGCGCAGCGGCACCAAGGCCGGAGATCAGAAACAAAAGGGCGGCCATGACAGCCGCCCTTGCATGAATGTGCATGGATTGCGCGCGCCGGTTTGGTCTCAGTTGGCGGCGACTCTCAGGTCCTGCAGCAGATTTTGCAACAGCAGATATTCACCGATTGCGTCGCAATCCGGCACGGTAAAGGTCAGCTCGATCACCGCGACATTGCCATCGGTATCGGTTTCCAGTGTGCGGGCCAACGTGTCCTGACCGCAATTGGCCTGCGTGACCTCGGCCTCGATGGCCAGCCGCACGGTGCCTTCGGTATCAAGTGTGTCGCGCGGAAAGGTGTAGATTTCGGCCAGCATCGGGTTTTCGACGGCGATGCTGCCCAGATAGGTCATAAAACCGCCTTCGCCATTCTCGGCCCGCGCGACGAAACCGGGGTTTTCGCGCCAGATATGGCCGGGCTCGCCATAGGTGGCTCCAAATTCCATCGCGTGCAGTTCAAGCGCGCGGTCCTGCTGCCACTGCACGCCGACGCGGGTATAATTGGCGATATCGGGCAGACCAGTCAGCGCCGAGGCGGTCGCGCCATCGGGCATGCGGACGGTAAAAAAGGCCGGGCTTTCAAAGGCCGGGATATCCATCGTCAGGATGCCCATCGCGTCGGTTTGCCCGGTCAGGTTCAGGCCCGAATGTTCCACCACGACGCGCGCGTTCGGCTGGCACGGGTCCATGACATCAAGCGCCACCATCGCGGCGGGCAGGGCTTCGGTTGTGACCGTCAGCCCGCAGGGCAGGCCAAACGGGCTGAGCGGTTCATCGGTCATCACGGTTTGTGCGGGATTGGCCTGCGCCAGACGTTGGGGAAGCGCTACGCCGGGGTTGGCAAGAGGCCGCATCCCGGGCGCGTCAGATGGCAGGACCAGGGCGGTTTCGGTTGCTGGCGTCGCGGCATCGGCAGCCGGCATGGCCGTGGCAATGCGGGGCGCTTCCGCCTCTGATGCGGATTGTACCGATGTGATCGCAGGGGCGGCCACGGATTGAGGTGCCGCATTTTCACGCGGAGCGGCACCATTGGCCTGCATATAAAGCGCCGCGGCTCCGACGACGCCAAGCCCGAGGCTCAAGCCGATTGCTGTTTTTCGGGTCAATACCATGTCTGTCTCCGGAGTCTTCGCTGCCCGAAACAATCACCGCCAATTGGGGCAATAATGCGGAGCTCTAGAGGTAATCCGGGGGAAATGCCCGCACTGTGGCGCAGCGCGGGCAGAGCTGGTTCAGGTCAGGCGCCCGTGGCAATGCTTGAATTTCTTGCCGGATCCACAGGGGCAGGGATCGTTGCGGCCGGGATTGCCCCAGGTCGCCGGATCCGCTTCATCGAAACCCGGTGCCTGCGCCTCGGGCCTGGGCGCGGGGTTGGCGGCAGCGTCGGCGGCGGCCTGGACTGCGGCCTGACGTTCCTGCATCTGGCGGATCATCTCGGCCTGTTGCTCGGGCGAGAGCGGCTGGATCCGGCTCAGCTTCTCGGTTACATCGGCGCGCAGACCGTCCAGCATACCCTCGAAGAGCTGAAAGCTCTCGGTCTTGTATTCATTGAGCGGATCGCGCTGCGCATAGCCGCGAAAGCCCACGACCGAGCGCAGATGCTCCAGCGTTACCAGATGCTCGCGCCATTTCGCGTCGATGGTCTGCAGCAGAAGCTGCTTTTCGATCTGGCGCATGTTGTCGGGGCCGAAATCCACCGCCTTCTTGGCCATGAACTCATCGGCGGCCTTGACGATGCGCTCGCGGATATCGTCATCATCGACACCCTCTTCGTCGGACCAGTCACCGATCGGCAGGTCCAGCGCCAGCGCCTGTTTGACCGCCTCGGCCAGACCGTCTGTATCCCATTGATCGGCGTAGGATTTCGGCGGCATGAATTGTTCGATCATGTCATCGACGACCTGGTGGCGCATATCCTGCGCGACATCGTTGATATCCTCGGCGGCCATGATCTCCAGCCGCTGGCCGAAGATCGCCTTGCGCTGGTCGTTCATCACATCGTCGAATTTCAGCAGCTGTTTGCGGATATCGAAATTGCGCCCCTCGACCTTGGCCTGGGCGCGTTCCAGCGATTTGTTGACCCAGGGATGCACGATGGCCTCGCCTTCCTCCATGCCGAGGGTCGACAGCATCTTGTCCAGCCGCTCCGAGCCGAAAATGCGCATCAGGTCATCTTCGAGGCTGAGGAAGAAGCTGGATCTGCCGGGGTCGCCCTGACGGCCCGAGCGGCCGCGCAGCTGGTTGTCGATGCGGCGGCTTTCGTGGCGTTCGGTGGCCAGAACATAGAGCCCGCCAGCGGCTTTTACCGCCTCTTCATCGGCGGCGTGGCCTTCTTCGATCCGGGCGCGGATCTCATCGGGGTTGGCGTCGGGGTCGGCGGCGATGGCCTCCATGATCTTGAACTCGACATTGCCGCCCAGTTTGATGTCGGTGCCGCGGCCCGCCATGTTGGTGGCGATGGTTACCGCCCCCAATTTGCCGGCATCGGCGACGATCTGCGCCTCCTGCTCATGCTGGCGCGCATTCAGCACGTTATGTTTGAGCTTGGCCTCGGTCAGCAGGCGGCTGAGCATCTCGGATTTCTCGATCGAGGTGGTGCCGACCAGAACCGGCTGCCCCTTTTCATGGGCCTCGCGAATCTCCTCGACGATGGCGGCGTATTTCTCCGCCCCGGTGCGATAGACGCGGTCATCCTCATCTTCGCGGGCGATGGGCTGGTTGGTCGGGATCTCGACCACACCGAGATTGTAGATCGAGGCAAATTCCTCGGCCTCGGTGGCGGCGGTGCCGGTCATGCCCGACAGCGTGTCATAAAGGCGGAAATAGTTCTGGAAGGTCACGCTGGCCAGTGTCACGTTCTCCGGCTGGATCTTGGCACCTTCCTTGGCCTCGATGGCCTGATGCAGCCCGTCCGACAGGCGCCGGCCCGCCATCATCCGGCCGGTGAACTCGTCGATCAGCACAACTTCGCCGTCGCGCACGATGTAATCCTTGTCGCGGGTGAAAACCTTGTGCGCGCGCAGGGCATTGGTGGCGTGGTGCACGATGGTGGTCGATTCGGGGTCATAGAGGCTTTGGCCTTCGGGCAGGATGCCGACCTCCAGCAGTTTTTGCTCCATGAATTCATTGCCCTCGTCGGTGAAGGTCACCGCGCGGGTTTTTTCGTCATGGGTGTAATGGTCATCCTGCACATGCGGGATAACCTCGTTCATCGCGATATAGAGATCCGAGCGGTCATCGGCGGGGCCCGAAATAATGAGCGGCGTGCGCGCTTCGTCGATCAGGATGCTGTCCACCTCATCGACAATCGCGAAATTATGGCCGCGCTGCGCCATCTCCTTGAGCGAGGCGCGCATATTGTCGCGCAGATAGTCAAAGCCAAGCTCATTGTTGGTGGCGTAGGTGATATCGGCGGCATAGGCATCGCGTTTTTCACCGTCGGGCTGGCGCGGATAGACGACGCCCGTCGAGAGGCCCAGAGCGGTATAGACCTTGCCCATCCATTCGGCGTCACGCTTGGCCAGATAGTCGTTCACCGTCACCACATGCACGCCCTTGCCCGATAGCGCGTTCAGATAGGCGGGGAAGGTGGCAACAAGGGTCTTGCCCTCGCCGGTTTTCATCTCGGCGATATTGCCCTGATGCATGAAGATCCCGCCCAATAGCTGCACGTCAAAGGCGCGCAGGCCCAGGGCGCGGTGCGCGGCCTCGCGGCAATTGGCAAAGGCTTCGGGCAGGAGATCGTCCAGCGCTTCACCGTTTTGGGCACGCAGGCGCAGGTCGGCGGTTTTGGCGACAATTTCGGTATCGGTGAGTTTCTCGAACTCAGGCGCCAGCGCGTTGATCTGATCGACGATCGGACGGGCGGCTTTGACTTTGCGGTCATTGGGGGTGCCAAAGACCTTTTTCGCGAGTGTTCCAAACCCAAGCATCTTTTTTTATCGCCTTCCGCAAATTCGCGCCCGGAGACGGGCACCTGGCATCAATCCTGTTGGCATCGGGTTGTTCGGCCGCTTGCAGCGGTCTAAAACGACCCCAAGTAAGGCCCAGCCCAAAGCAAAACCCGTCAGGGACATAAGCGGCTGCCGGAAATGTGTCAACGCGGCCAAAGGTGATGCCCTGGCCCATCCAACATAGGACTTCCCTCGAATGACCAAAAATTTTCTTGCCGGGGTGGCGCTTGCCACGCTCATGATCATGCCCGCCGCCGCCCAGGAGGTCGACACCGTTCTGGCGACCGTCAATGGCAATGAGATCACGCTGGGCCATGTCATCGTGGCGCGGTCGCAACTGCCCGAGCAATATCAGGCGTTGCCCGACGAGGTGCTGCTGGAGGGGATTCTGGAGCAGCTGGTGCAGCAGGCCGTGGTGGCCAGCAGCACCGAGGCCGATATCACCACCGCGATGCAGCTTGCCCTCGACAATGAGCGCCGCGCGCTGTTGGCCGCGATGGCGCTGGATGTGGTTGGCAATGCCGATGTTCCGGAAGCGGACGTGCAGGCCGAATACGAGGCGCAATACGGTGCCGCCGAGCCGGCGATGGAATATAACGCGTCGCATATTCTGGTCGAGACCGAGGACGAGGCGCTGGCCTTGATCGACGAGCTCGAAGGCGGGGCCGATTTTGCCGAACTGGCACAGGAAAGCTCGATCGGGCCGTCGGGCCCCAATGGCGGGCAGCTTGGCTGGTTTTCGGCCGGTATGATGGTGCCGGATTTCGAGGCAGCGGTGTTCGCGCTGGAAGCGGGCGACATTTCCGGGCCGGTCCTGACCCAGTTCGGCTGGCATGTCATCATGTTGAACGAAACCCGCCTGCAAGCGGCCCCCGATCTTGAGGATGTGCGCGCCGACGTGACCGAGGCCGTGCGTGTGGCCCGTGTCGATGCCTATATCGCGGAACTGACCGAAACCGCCGCCATCGACCGCCCCGACCTGGGTCTCGACGCGGCGATGATCCGGCGCACCGACCTGCTGGACAACTGAGTTCAAGCGCTCCGGGGGGCAGAGATGGCACATCCGCAGGATGCAGTGACGGCTGAGAATGCGCGTCTGCGAAGGCGCGTCAAAAAGCTGAAGAAAAAGCTGAAAGCGGCGCGTGCGACGCCCCCCGCGCAGAAACCGGGGCCCGCGGTATCGCCGCTGGCCCCGAAATCGGGGTTCCCCGCCATTCCCGCCATCGCGGGGCTGCGCCTGTCTGCGGTCTCGGCGGGGGTGAAATACCGGGGCCGTGACGATGTCATGCTGGCCGAACTGGCCCCGGGATCGGTGATCGCGGGGGTGTTTACCCGGTCCTCGACCCGGTCGGCCCCGGTGCTGGATTGCGAGGCCAAGCTGGCCGCGTTGCCGCCGGTGCCTGACGCGGGGCTGGCGATCATCGTCAATGCGGGCAATTCCAACGCCTTTACCGGCCATGCCGGGCAGGCGACCGTCGATGACATCACCGGCGCGCTGGCGGAGCTGATGGGCCTGCCTGCGCCCCATGTCTTTTCGGCCTCGACCGGTGTGATCGGAGAGCCTCTGCCGCCGCAAAAGATCACCGATGCGATGGTGGACCTGCGTGATGGCCTTGCGCCCGAGAGATGGGTCGATGCGGCCCGCGCCATCATGACCACCGATACATTCGCCAAAGGGGCCTGGGCCGAGGTCGATCTGGAGGGCCATCCGGTGCGCATCGGGGGCTTCGCCAAGGGCTCGGGCATGATCGCGCCCGATATGGCGACGATGCTGGCTTACGTCTTCACCGACGCCGCCATCGCGCAGCCGGTGTTGCAGGACATGCTGGCCAATGGTGTCAAAACCAGCTTCAACGCGGTGACGGTCGATAGCGATACCTCGACCTCGGACAGCGTCATGGTGGGGGCCACGGGGCGCGCCGGAAACGCGCCGATCACCTCAGAAGACAGCGAAGCCGGCCGCGCCTTTGCCGCCGCGCTGCAAAGCGTTCTGAAAGATCTGGCGCTGCAGATCGTGCGCGACGGCGAAGGGGCCACGAAACTGGTCGAGGTGCGGGTTACCGGGGCCGAAACCGGGGCCGATGCAGACAAGGTTGCGCGCGCCATCGCCAATTCGCCCTTGGTGAAAACCGCCATCGCGGGAGAAGATCCAAATTGGGGCCGCGTTGTCATGGCCGTCGGAAAATCGGGTGCGGCGGCGGATCGCGACCGGCTGAACATCCGGTTTGGCGATATCCTGGTGGCCGAAAAGGGATGGGTGGCAGAGAGCTATACCGAGGAGGCCGGGGCGGCCTATATGCGCAACGCCGAGATCGTTATCGCGGTTGATATGGGGCTTGGCGCGGGTCAGGCAACGGTTTGGACCTGTGACCTGACGCATCAATACATCACCATCAACGCGGATTACCGGTCGTGAAAACCGTGCTTGTGTCTGCGGTCGCGCTGATCGACCCCGATGGCCGGGTGTTGCTGGCCGAACGCCCTGCGGGCAAATCCATGGCGGGCCTGTGGGAATTTCCCGGCGGCAAGGTCGAGCCCGGCGAAACGCCAGAGGCCGCGCTGATCCGTGAGTTGCACGAGGAACTGGGCATCGACACCTGGCAGAGCTGTCTCGCTCCGCTGACATTCGCCAGCCATAGCTATGACGATTTCCACCTGCTGATGCCGCTGTTCGCCTGTCGGAAATGGCAGGGCATCGTCACCGCGCAGGAGGGCCAGCGCCTGACATGGGTGCAGCCAAACCGGTTGCGGGATTATCCGATGCCGCCCGCCGACCTGCCGCTGATCCCGATCTTGCGCGATTGGTTGTGATGGTTTCCGGAGAACGTCCGGCATAACCGTTTTGTTGGACATTTCCGGAAGAACAGGGCAAAAGGTTGGCAAGCGACAGAATTCGGGGGACTTCTAGATGCTTAAGACCATCCTTTTGGGCTCATGCGTGTCGGTTCAGGGCACATTCGTGCGAACGCTGGACAACGGCCATGTGGTTGTGCGCGTTGGGGAAAAGCTGTTTCAGGGGCGGCTCGTCGCGGCCTAGACCGTGCCGCCTAAACCCATCCAGCCAGATTTTCGTCAATCACCTGCGCCAGCGCGGCGATATGGGCGTCATCGTCGTTGAGGCAGGGGATATAGGTAAATTCCTCACCGCCCGCTTCGATAAAGGCGTCGCGGATCTCCTCGTTGATCTCTTCCAGCGTTTCGATGCAATCGGCGGAAAACGCGGGCGCGATGATCGCGATGCGTTTCTTGCCGGCCTTTGCCAGCCGCGCCACTTCTTCGACGGTATAGGGCTTGAGCCATTCCTCGGGGCCGAATTTTGACTGGAAAGTCGTGACGATCCGGTCCGCGTCCCAGCCCAGGCTCTCACGCAGCAGCCGCGTCACTTTCTGACACTGGCAATGATACGGATCGCCCTGCATCAGGTAGCGTTCCGGCATGCCGTGATAGGAGGCGACCAGCAGATCAGGGGCCGTGGCCATATCGGAATAGGCGCGGGTGACGGAGCCTGCCAGCGCGTCGATATAGGCCGGATGGTCGTAATAGGCGGGCAGGGTGCGTGTGGCGGGTTGCCAGGTCTCCTCCATCAGCGCGCGAAAGAACTGATCGTTGGCGGTGGCCGTGGTGGCACCGGCATATTGCGGGTAGAGCGGGGCAAACAGGATGCGGTCGCATCCGGCCTCGACCATCCTGGCCACCTTGGATTTGGTCGAGGGGTTGCCATAGCGCATGCAGAAATCGACCATCACACGGTCGCCGTGACGGGCCTGCATTTCGGCGGCGAGTTTTTCCGTCTGATCGCGGGTGATCGTCATCAGGGGGCTTTCGCCACGCTCATGGTTCCAGATGGATTTATAGGCGGCACCCGAGGTAAAGGGCCGCTTGCTCAGGATGATCAGCTGCAACAGCGGCTGCCATTTCCATTTCGGGTAGTCGATAACCCGTTGATCAGACAGGAATTCATTGAGATAGCGCCGCATTGGCCAATAGCTGTAATCATCCGGTGTGCCCAGATTGGCCAACAGAACTCCGATCTTGCCAAATCGGACGGGCGGATGATCGGCCGGGGCGTGGGGCAGCGTTTCGGTCATTCAGTCATCTTTCGTTGTCGCGGGCAGGGCGCGGGCGGTTTCGTCGAATTCCGTGGTGTCGAGCGCCTCTGCCAGCCGCGCGGCGGCTGATCCCGGGCGCAGCGGTTTCTGCTGGCTGTCATGCGGGGCCCAGGCGGTCAGAAAGATCATCTCGAACGTGGCGGTGATGCGGCCATCCGGGCCGGCATGGTCGCGGGCATAGATCTGGGCCGCTTGCGGAAAGAGAGCGCGCGGCGGTGTGGCCTTGTGCCGTGTGGCCAGCGCGTTTGTCTCTCCCATGTCGCGCAGATCGCGGATCAGGTGAAACAGGCTCTCATAGGTCACCCGGCGCGGCAGCCGATCGGCCACCGGCAAAGACAGCCCGGCACGCGACAAGAGCCCGCCCAGGTCACGGATCTCAGCCATCGGGGCCACGCGCGGCGACAGCCCGCCCATCACCTGCGTCTCCGCCTCGGCCAGAGAATGGCGCAGCTCCTGCAGGGTCTCACCGCCGAGAAGTGCGACCATCAACAACCCGTCAGGCCGCAGCGCCCGGCGGCATTGCACCAGCTGACCCACCGGATCCTCGGCCCAGTGCAGCCCCATGGCGTGGATCACCAGATCATGCGCCGCAGGGGCCAGGTCCAGCACTGGCCGATCCTCGATAATCCTGGCCCCGGGCAGAAAATCGCACCAGTATTGGGGAAAAGGCGTCACCAATGCCGGTGTCGTAAACGATCTGTTAACGTCGAGCAGTCTTTCCTGAAGTTCAAGGCGCGCCTCGTCATGCAGAAACCCCGCCCGGTCCAGCCGCGCGCGGGCACGGGCATGGGCACGGGCTGTCTGGTCCACCAAAGCGGGCCGGTCGGCAGGGGGGCGGGTGTCTTGTTGCATCGGGATGCAACCTAGGGATCTGGAATGAAAATGCAAACGGCTGTTCACGCGGTTTTTCCGCCCGAATGCATCAGTTGCGGTGCTGGCGTCGATACCGATTTCGGGCTCTGCGGCACCTGTTGGGCCGACACGCCTTTTATCACCGGGGCGGCCTGCGACAGCTGCGGCACGCCCTTGCCCGGTGCCACGCCCGAGCAGGGGCTGCGCTGCGATGAGTGTATGGTCACGGCCCGGCCCTGGGACAAGGGACGCGCCGTGCTGGTCTATGCCGATAATGGCCGCAAGCTGGTGCTGGCGCTGAAACATGGCGACCGGGCTGAGGTCGCGCGTGCTGCCGGGGCCTGGATGGTGCGCGTGGCCGCCCCCTTGATCACCGCAGACACGATCATCGTGCCTGTTCCGCTGCATTGGTGGCGGCTGTTCCGGCGCCGGTTCAATCAATCGGCCTTGCTGGCGCAGGCGTTGGCCAATCAGACGCAAGGCTCGCTTGCGCCCGATGCATTGCGCCGGGTCCGCGCGACCGGCTCGCAGGATGGGTTGGGGCAGGAAGGCCGGTTTAACAACCTGCGCGGTGCCATCCAGCCGCATCCCAAACGGGGCTATATCCTGGCCGGGCGCGATGTCCTGCTGGTCGATGATGTGATGACCTCGGGGGCCACGTTGGCGGCCGCGACCCAGGCCGCCTTTGATGCCGGTGCCAACAACGTTCACGTGATTGCACTGGCGCGCGTGGCCCGGGATGCTTAATTGAGGCTCGGAACAGGACATCCGGGATTTGGACAAATGAATATTGTAGAGATTTATACCTCGCCGCTTTGCGGATATTGCCACGCCGCCAAACGATTGCTGACCGACAAGGGCGTCAGCTTTGCCGAATATGATGTCGCGCGCGCACCGGAGCGACGTCAGGAAATGTTGAGCCGGTCCAGTGGCCGCAGCACCGTGCCGCAGATTTTCGTGGGCGAAACCCATCTGGGCGGCTATGACGATATGGCCGCGCTTGATCGGGCCGGTAAACTCGACCCGCTGCTGCAAGGCTGACATGCGCGCCGCAATCTTACAGATGACCTCGTCGGATATGCCCGATGAGAACCTCGAAACCGTCCTTTCTGCATTGGCCGAGGCCAAGGCGGGCGGGGCCGATATTCTGCTGACGCCCGAGGTGACGAATTGCCTGTCGGTCAGCCGCAGCCATCAGCAATCGGTGTTGCATCTGCAAGGCGATGATCCGAGCCTTGCCGCCCTCTGCCGGGGCGCGCGTGATCAGGGCATGTGGCTTTTGATCGGGTCGCTGGCGCTGAAAACAGGCGATGCGGATGGACGCTTTGCCAACCGGTCGTTTCTGATTTCGAACACCGGCGAGATTGCCGGCTGGTATGACAAGATCCATATGTTTGATGTCGATGTGACCCCGGACGAGACCTATCGCGAATCGGATGGCTACCGCCCCGGTGACCGGGCGGTGGTGGTCAAAACCCCGCTCGGAAGCTTCGGTCTGACCATCTGCTATGATATGCGGTTTGCCTATCTCTACCGCGATCTGGCACAGGCGGGGGCCGAGATCATCACCGTGCCGGCCGCCTTTTCGCCGGTTACGGGTGCGGCGCATTGGGAAAGCTTGCTGCGCACACGGGCCATCGAAACCGGCTGTTTCATCATTGCGCCCGCGCAAACCGGCAGCCATCGGGCCAGCAAGGGGAAATCGCGCCAGACCCATGGTCACAGCCTGGTTGTAGCACCCTGGGGCGAGGTCTTGCTGGATGCGGGCACCGCGCCGGGGCTGCATGTCGTCGACATAGATCTGGCCGAAGTGGCACAGGCGCGACGGCGTGTCCCTTCCCTTTGCCACGATCGGCCCTATGGTCTGGTGCAATGAATACTCCCGAAGATCCGCTGGCGATCGCTCTCTTTTCCGAAATGTTCATGGCCGATCAACTGGCCCGCGCCCGGCTGACCAAGGCCCTGCCCAAGGGTATGGAGCTGAGCCATTTTTCGGTTCTGAACCATCTGGCGCGCAGTTCCGATGAACGCAGCCCGGCGCAATTGGCGCGGGTGTTTCACGTCACCCGCGGCGCCATGACCAACACGCTGGCCAAGCTGGAGCTTGCCGGACATATCCATATCCGCCCGGATTGGGACGATGCGCGGCGCAAATTCGTGGCCATCAGCCCGTCGGGGCGGTCCGCGCGCGACGCGGCCCTGCATTCCATCGCGCCGATCCTGTCACGGGTGGTGCGCGAAATCGGTGCTGATCGCGCCAGATCGGCGTTGCCGGTGATCCGTGAATTGCGCCGCGAGCTTGAGGCGGTGGAAGCCGATTAGCGTTTCACGCTTGCGGTGACGTAGTTCACGCTCAGATCCCGGTCCGAGATCGACCAGCGCCAGGAGATCGGGTTAAAGACAAACCCCTTGCGATCAACCGGATCGAGCCCTGCGTTTTCGATCAGGGCAAAGAGCTCATCGGGGGTGATGAATTTCTGCCAGTCATGCGTGCCTTTTGGCAGCCAGCGCATCACGTATTCCGCACCGATAATGGCCATGGCAAAGCTTTTCGGATTGCGGTTGAGGGTTGAGGCGATCATCAGCCCGCCGGGTTTCAGAAGCGCGCGGCAGGCAGTGAGGAAAGCCAGCGGGTCGGCGACATGTTCAACCACCTCCATGTTCAGAACGACATCGAACTGTTCGCCCGCCGCCGCCAGGGCCTCGGCCGTGGTGTGGCGATAGTCGATCTTGAGCCCGGATTGTTCGGCATGGACGCGCGCGACCGGAATATTGCCTTCGGCCGCATCCGCGCCCACCACGGTCGCGCCAAGCCGGGCCATCGGTTCCGACAGCAACCCGCCGCCACAGCCGATGTCGAGAATGCGCAGGCCCTTGAACGGCAGCGGCCCGCGCAGATCGCGCCCGTATTCGGCGGCGATCTGGGCCGTGATGTAATCCAGCCGCACCGGGTTCATCATATGCAAAGGCGCAAATTTGCCCGTCGGATCCCACCAATCGGCGGCCATCGCCTCAAACTTGGCAACCTCGGTTTCATCGACAGTATTGATTGCGCTGTTCATGGACATTCCCCCGGCGTCTTGGCACTGTGATGGGCAAGGGCCGCCCGTCGCAAGGCTCTATATAGGTTTTTAATGGACAAGTTCTCAGGCCAAAAGCGCGCAGGTGCCTATCTCTTTCCGCCGATCGAGCCCTTCGATCAGCGCATGCTGGATGTCGGCGACGGTCATCAGCTCTATGTCGAGCAATGCGGCAACCCCGAGGGCGCGCCGGTGGTTGTTCTGCATGGCGGTCCGGGCGGCGGCTGCAGCCCGGCGATGCGGCGCTATTTTGACCCTGAGGTATGGCGGGTGATTCTGTTTGATCAACGCGGCTGCGGCCGGTCGCGGCCCCATGCCGCCATTCAGAATAATACGACCTGGCATCTTGTGGCCGATATCGAGCATATCCGCGATGCGCTGGCGATTGACCGGTGGGCGGTTTTCGGCGGCTCCTGGGGGGCGACGCTGGCATTGACCTATGCTCAGACCCATCCCGATGCCGCGGCCTTTTTGGCGCTGCGCGGCGTCTTTTTGTCCATGCAGCGTGAATTGGACTGGTTTTATGGCGGCGGGGCCGGATCATTCTGGCCCGAGCAATGGGCCCGCTTCAAAAGCCTCGTGCCAGAGGCCGAGCATGACGACCTGATCGGGGCCTATAACCGGCGGCTGTTTTCCGGCGATCTGATGCAGGAGACCCGGTTTGCCCGATCCTGGGCGGCCTGGGAAAACGCGCTGGCCTCGGTCGAGAGCGATGGTGTGGCCGGAGAGGCGCCGCATGAATACGCCCGCGCTTTTGCCCGGCTGGAAAATCACTATTTCAGCAATAAGGGGTTCCTTGCAGAAGGCCAGATCCTGCGCGATCTGCCGCGCATCGCCCATATTCCGGGCGTCATCGTGCAGGGCCGCTACGACATGATCTGCCCGCCGCGGTCGGCCTTTGATCTGTCGCAGGGTTGGCAGTCGGGGCGCTTGCATATCGTGCGCGCGGCGGGCCACGCCCTGTCGGAACCCGGGATCAGCTTTGAACTGGTCCGCGTGATGAGAGATGTCGGGCGCGAGCGGCATCGATATGGGATTTGAGGCGTCATCGCGCAGGCATGACATGACGCGCGCGGTTTCGGGGCCGCCGGGAACGCGCCGGCCCCCCGGGGCGATGCTGTAGGTTAAACCGCCACAGCCGCCGACAATACCGGCCGTAAGGGCCCGGGACAATCGCGGCAAGAGACCTCAGATCAGGCCGAATTCCGTTAGAACACGGGCGTAGATGCCGCGTTTGAAGGGCACGATGGCCTGCAACACCGCTGGCGCGGCCATCCAGCGCCAGGCCGAAAACTCCCGGTCTCTGAACTCCAGGTCGATGGCATCCTCGGCCGCTTCCAGCCGCATCAGGTACCATTTCTGCTCCTGTCCGCGATATTTGCCGTTCCAGCGCTGACCGGCGATCCCGGCAGGGAAATCATAGGGAAGCCAGTTTTTCGTTTCCGACAGCACGGTGACATGCCCCGGCCCGATCCCGGTCTCCTCCAGCAATTCGCGCAGCGCGGCCGCGCGGCTGTCTTCGCCTTTGTCGATCCCGCCTTGCGGCATTTGCCAGGCCGGGGTGGTCATATCGGCGCGCTGGCCGACGAAAACCTGATCGGCGTGGTTGATCAGAACCACGCCGACACAAGGGCGATAGGGCCGCCTGTCCATCTTACTGCGGGCGCAGCGCGTTCAGCCCGTGCAGGATGTCGATGGCATAGGCCAGCTGGTAATCCTGCGCACGCAGTTCGGCGGCGGCCTCTGCGGCGGCCTGCTCTTGCTCCAGTTGGTTGCGTTCATCCTCGGTCAGGGTCGAATTCGCGATCGAGCCGCGCAGCGATGCCTCGGTGCGCGGCGGGCGGCCGTTGCCCTCGATCTCTCCGACCTCGCGCTGTTCGACCAGGATGTCGGGGGCCACGCCGAGCGCCTGAATGGACCGGCCCGAGGGCGTGTAATAGAGCGACGTCGTCAGCCGCATCGCGCCATCGCCCTGGACCGGCATCAGCGATTGGACCGACCCCTTGCCAAAACTGTTGGTACCCACGATCACCGCGCGGCGGTGGTCCTGCAGCGCCCCGGCGACGATCTCAGACGCGGAAGCCGACCCGCCATTGATCAGAACCACCATCGGCAGGCCGTCGATCAGGTCGCCAGGGGTGGCATTGTAGCGTTGGCCATCCGCCGGGTCGCGGCCACGGGTCGATACGATCTCGCCCTGTTCCAGGAACGCATCCGAGACCCGGATGGCCTGGGTCAGCAGACCGCCGGGATTGTTGCGCAGGTCAAGAACGACGCCATCAAGGTTTTCAATGCCGCCGACCTCGTCGATCATTTCCGATATCCCGTCGCGCAGATTGGCATAGGTCTGCTCGCTAAAGCTGGCGACGCGCAGCACGGCGGTGCTGCCCTCCAGCCGATAGCGCACGGCGGTCAGCCGGATCACATCGCGCACGATGGTGATGTCAAAGGGTTCATCCTCGCCTTCGCGCACCACGGTAATCACGATCTCCGATCCGATTTCACCGCGCATCATTTCGACAGCATCGCTCAGCGTCAGGCCCAGCAGCGACACGCCGTCGACCTGGGTGATGAAGTCGCCCGCCTCGACGCCGGCCTCGGCGGCGGGTGTGCCATCCATCGGCGTGATGACTTTGACAAAGCCCTCTTCCTGCGTGACCTCGATGCCAAGCCCGCCAAATTCGCCCCGGGTCTGCACCTGCATGCCCTCATAGTCGCGCGGTGGCAGATACGAGGAATGCGGATCCAGCGAGGTCAGCATACCGTTGATGGCGGCCTCGATCAGCGCAGCCTCATCGACATCTTCGACATAATAGTTGCGGATACGCTCAAACACATCGCCAAACAGGTCCAGCTGTTCGTAGACCGTGGTGTTGCGCGCGTTTTCCTGTGCGATCAGGGGGCCTGCCACCTGCGTGGTCAGCAAAACCCCCGCCGCGATGCCGCCGACGGCCGCCATGACAAATTTCTTCATTCTTCTCATCCTCACTGATCTGCGGATATGAACCACGGGGCCGGGTCCACGGGCTCTGCGGCCACTCTTAGTTCCATATAAAGCGTTTCTGACAACTCGCCACCAGCCGCTTGCAGGTTTTCTGTGATCAAATCTTCGCGGTTGGGCGCATCCCCGCCCATCAGGCCCACCGGGGTCCCGACCGATAAAAGGTCGCCACTGCGCACGTAAAGGTCCCCCATGCCGGCCAGAATCAACATGTAGTCACCCTGCGGCTCAAGAATAGTCACATTGCCGTAATCCAGCAGCGGACCGGCATAGCGCACCGTGGCGGCCCAGGGCGCGGTTACCAGCGCGCGCGCCTCGGTGGCGAGGATCAGGCCGGGGCGGGCGATACCGGCGGCATCGGATGCGCCGAACCCACGCAACAAGCGGCCGCGCACCGGATAGGGCAGATTGCCCATGGCCTGTGCGAAGTCGGGCATATCGGGCATCGGTGTGCCGACCAATTCAACCGCGCGCATGGCGATGGCGAAACTGTCTAGCGTTTCGGCATTCCCCAAGAGATCCTGCAAGGCCTCGGCATCCTGGCCGAACGGTGGCGGCAGGGTGCGGCGCTCGGCCATCGACTGACTTAACGCGACGCGGGCCCTTTGCACTCCCGACAGGCCTTCGGCCAGTTGCGCCTCGGCTTCGCGTTGCAGGGTCCGCAGCAGCGCCAGTTCCTGCAACTGATCGCGCAGCGCCATGGCTTCGGCGGCGACCGCAGGCGTCACATCGGACAGGATCATGCCCGAGCGCGCGGTACCCACTGGCCCCGACGGATGAATCAGCAACAAGGGTGCCGGTGCGCGCTGCATCGATTGCAGCACGCCCAGCAGGCGGCCCAGGCGCTCCTGTTCGGCCTCGAACACGATCTCGATCGATTGTTCGCGAATGGCCGCGCGCCGCATGCCTTCGCGCAATGCGGCCAGGCCTTCCTCATAGGCCAAAATGGTCTCGGACAGCGCATCGACCCGGTCGCGCGCGCCATCGGCCTCGGCCATGCCAAGCGCGGCCCGTTCCAGCATCGCCGCCGCGCGCTGCGCCGTCAGCGCCGGGTCCGCCTGGGCGCGAACGGGACCCGAGATCAGATGCCCCACCACCAGGGCGAGGACCGCAGGGAGGAGCAGCCGCATCATCCCAAAAGACTCTCGCCGGTCATTTCATCCGGCTTGGGCAGTTTCATCAACTGCAAAAGCGTCGGGGCCAGATCGGCCAGCCGCCCATCCCGCAGCACCGCGTCTTGCGGCCCGCCAAACAGGATCACCGGCACCGGGTTCAGCGTATGCGCGGTATGCGGCCCGCCGGTAACCGGATCGATCATCATGTCGCAATTGCCGTGATCGGCGGTCACGATCATCGCACCGCCCGCTGCCTCCAGCGCCGCCATGACCTGCCCCAGCCCGTCATCGACCGCCTCGCAGGCCTTCATCGCGGCGGCAATGTCACCGGTATGGCCCACCATATCGGGATTGGCGTAATTCACCACGATCAGGTCATAGCCCTTGCCGATGGCCTCGACGAATTTCGCGGTCACCTCGGGGGCCGACATTTCGGGCTGCAAATCATAAGTCGCCACCTTGGGCGATTTCGGCATGTAGCGATCCTCGCCCGGTACCGGGTCTTCCTTGCCGCCATTGAGGAAAAACGTGACGTGCGGATACTTTTCGGTCTCGGCCAGATGAAACTGCGTCAGACCCCGCGACGACACCCAATCGGCCAGCGTGTTGACGATATCCTGCTTGGGAAAGATCACGTCCATAAAGGTGTTGTGATGATCGGAATAGCCCACCATGCCACAGATCGCCGCCCATTCGGGCCGCGCGGCAACGTCGAATTCGGCAAAATCGGGATCGGCCAGGGCAGCCAGGATCTCACGCGCGCGATCAGCCCGGAAATTGAGGAAAAGCAGGCCGTCGCCATCCTTGGGGGCCAGATATCCGGCCAGCCGCGTCGCCTTGATGAACTCGTCGCCCTCATCGCGCGCATAGGCATTTTTCAGCGCCTCCTCGGCAGTTTCTGCCTCCTCGGCCTGTCCGGCACCGGTCAGGATCAGATCGGCGGCCTGCCGCACCCGTTCCCACCGGGTGTCACGATCCATCGCATAGTATCGCCCGACCACGGACCCGATCTGCGCAGCTTCCGGCAGGCGCGCCGCAAAGGCAGGCAGCGTTTCCAGGGCCGAGCGCGGGGCCACGTCGCGGCCATCGGTAATGGCATGGATCTGCACCGGAATGCCCGCCGCCGTCAGCACCCGCGCAGTTTCGATCATGTGGTTTTCATGGCTATGCACGCCACCGGGCGATACCAGCCCGGACAGGTGCGCAACGCCGCCGCTGTCCTTCATCCTGGCAACAAAATCCAGCAGCGCCGGGCGGGTGTCGAAACGACCCTCTTCGATCGCCAGATCAATCTGCCCAAGATCCATCGCCACCACCCGGCCCGCGCCGATATTGGTGTGGCCGACCTCGGAATTGCCCATCTGCCCGGTTGGAAGGCCTGCATCGGGCCCATGCGTGACCAGCGTCGCATTGGGGCAGGCCGCCATCAGCCGGTCAAAATTAGGGGTATCGGCCAGATATGGAGCATTGCCCGGCCCGCCCTCGGCCAGTCCCCACCCATCGAGGATACATAAAACGACGGGTCTGGGTGCGGTCATTGCGGCGGCCCTTTTGAATGCAGTCCATGGCGTTCTAGGCGGCGGTATCGGGCGAGGCAAGGCAGGCGGCGGATTTCGGCGGCGGAAAGCGGCTTTGACGCCGCTTAAAACGCGAATTCGACTTCGCGCTCAAAGGGCCTTCGAAGGCCCCTTGAACGTCACACCCGATGATAGGGGCCGCCGGCCAATATCGAGGCCGCCCGGTAAAGCTGCTCGGCCAGCATCACCCGCACCAGCATATGCGGCCAGACCATTGCGCCAAAAGACAACACCATGTCGGCCTCGGATACCAAGCCCGGGTCGATCCCGCCCGCGCCGCCGATGACAAAGGCCAGATCGCCCCGCCCCTGGTCGCGCCGGGCCGCCAGCATCCCGGCGAAATCGGGCGAGGACATCACCCGCCCGCGTTCATCCAGCGCGCAGATCACGGCCCCCTCGGGCAACGCCTTGCGCAACAGCGCCGCCTCGCCCCGCTTGCCGCCGCCCTTCTTGTCCTCAACCTCGACCACGCGCGCCGGGCCGAGGCCAAGCGCCCGCCCGCTGCGGTCAAACCGGGTCAGATAATCGGTGACAAGATCGCTCTCGGGGCCAGCCCTGAGGCGACCCACAACGCAAAGATGGACCCGCATGATAAGACCTCAGGCCTGGCCTGCAGGCAGCCACATCTTTTCAAGCTGATAGAACTCGCGCACTTCGGGGCGGAAGATATGGACAATCACGTCGCCCGCATCGATCAGCACCCAATCGCCGGTTTCCTTGCCTTCGACACGGGAAATCAGCCCGAAAACCTGCTTCAAACGGTCCACGAGCTTCTCCGACATTGCCGAAACCTGACGTGTCGAACGGCCCGAGGCAATGACCATGTAATCGGCCATTTCCGTCTTGCCGCGCAGGTCGATCTCAACGACCTCTTCCGCCTTTTCATCGGTAAGGGAGTCTATCACCTGTTCCAGCAGCGTTTCGCTGGTCAGGGTCTGGTTTTGGCGCATCACATCCGCGCCCGGTGCGACCGGTATGCTGGCCGCTTGAACTGGTCCAGTCAGGACATCGTCCTCCTTGGTGACACGCCGAAATATGTCCCCGACGCAGGGATAGTAAAAAGATAGCATCGGTGGCGGATCGCTTCAACACCGGCCCTTGATCAAGCCTGCCCAACCAGTGGCGCGATTGCATCAATCCCGCGCATCGCCCGTCAGCGCCCGTCCGGTGATCATTGGCCCCCTACGCGGCGATGCGCACCGATCTGGCGTGCTGAAATCCCATATATTGTGGATAACCCGGCAGATTACCGCCATATGCGGGGCAGACCCGTTGACTCCGAGCGGCCGCTTCCCAATCATCTGAACGACGGAATCAACAATAACAGGGCAGCGCGTGCGGTTTTCACGTCTCAGGCTGAACGGCTTCAAAAGCTTTGTCGATCCCACCGACCTGATCATTGCCGATGGTCTGACGGGGGTTGTCGGGCCCAATGGCTGTGGCAAGTCGAACCTGCTTGAGGCGCTCAGATGGGTGATGGGCGAAAACCGCCCCACCGCGATGCGCGGATCGGGGATGGAGGATGTGATCTTTGCCGGGGCCTCGTCGCGCCCGGCGCGCAATTTTGCCGAGGTCGCCCTCACCATCGACAATTCCGAGCGACTGGCCCCGGCCAGCTTTAACGAATCCGATACGCTGGACGTGATCCGCCGCATCACCCGCGATGCGGGCTCTGCGTTCAAGACCAACGGCCGCGACGCGCGGGCGCGCGATGTACAGATGCTGTTTGCCGATGCTTCGACCGGCGCGCATTCGCCAGCGCTTGTCCGGCAGGGGCAGATATCCGAACTGATCAATTCCAAACCCAAGGCGCGGCGTCGAATTCTGGAGGAGGCCGCAGGCATTTCCGGCCTCTACCAGCGGCGCCATGAGGCCGAGCTGAAGCTGAAAGGGGCCGAAACCAACCTGGCGCGGATCGACGATGTGCTGGACCAGCTGGCCGGGCAATTGGCACAGCTTGCGCGGCAGGCCAAACAGGCGGCCCGCTACCGCGAGATCGGCGGCGAGTTGCGCCAGGCCGAGGGGGTGTTGCTCTATCGGCGCTGGAAGGAGGCCGATGAGGCGCGCGTCGAGGCCGAAGCCGCCCTGCGCGAGGCCCTGACCGCCGCCGCCGCTGCCGAGACCGAGGCCCGAACCGCAACCAAGTCGCGCGAAAATGCCGAAACCGCCGTGCCGCCCCTGCGCGAGGAGCAAGCCGTTTCCGCCGCGCTTTTGCACCGTGTCACCGTTGAACGCGACACGCTCAGCGCCGAGGAAACCCGTGCCCGCAAGGCCATCGAAACCCTGACCGCCCGCATTGCGCAGCTGACCCGCGATCTGACGCGTGAAACCGGGCTCAACGCCGATGCAGGCACGACGATTGCCACGCTGGAGGCCGAGGCCAGGACGCTGGAGGCTGCCAGCGAAGGCCATGACGCGGCCCTGATCGCGGCGGCCGAGGCGGTGTCGGGCGCGACCATCACCCTGACCGAGGAAGAGACTGCCCATGCCCGCCTGACGGAGGATGCCGCCCGTCTGGCTGCGCGTCATCAATCGGCCACGCGTGCGGTCGATGACCTGACCCGCGCCGCAGATCGTCATGCGGGCGAGGCCGAGAAGGCATTGGCCGAGGCCGATGCCGCCGAGGCGCGGCTGGCGACATTGGCGGGTGATCACGCCACCGCCGAGACGGCACTGCAATCGGCCACCGATCTGGCCGCGCGGGCCGAGGAAACCCTGGCAGAAACGGAATCCGTGCGGGCCAGTGCCCAGGCCCGGGAAGGCGAGGCCCGTACCGCCCGCGCCGAAGCCGAGGGGGAGTTCAACACGCTCGATGCCGAGGTTCGGGCGCTTACCAAATTGCTGGAACGCGAGGCCGGGCAGGGCAACCAGCTGCTCGACCGGGTGCGCGTGGCACCGGGCTACGAGGCAGCGGTCGGTGCCGCGCTGGCCGATGATCTGAAAGCCCCGGAAACTGACGAGCCCGGGGCGACCGGCTGGACCACGCTGGCACAATATGACACGCCCGCGCCCTTGCCCGCGGGCATCCCGGCGCTGGCGGATTATGTCGATGCTCCGCCCGCGCTGGCCCGTCGGTTGCGGCAGGTCGGCGTGATCCAGAATGGTGACGGTCCGGGCCTGCAACCGGCGCTTTTGCCCGGTCAGCGTCTGGTCAACCGCGCCGGCGATCTTTTCCGGTGGGATGGCTACGCGCTGGCCGCAACCGATGGATCCTCGACTGCCGCGCGCCGCTTGCAGCAGGCCAATCAGCTGAATCAGCTCTCGGCTGAGCTGGAGCGCACCGAGCTGGCCGCGGATCGCGCCCGCACCACCCATTCCGCCAACGCCGCGCGTCTGGCGGAGCTGACCGAGGCCGACAAACAGGCCCGCGCCGCCCGCCGCGCCGCCGATCAGCAGATGGCAGAGGCCAGCCGCGCCTTTTCCCGCGCCGAGGCCGATCGCAACATCCTGGCCGGTCGCCTGGAAACTCTGCGCGCCGCCGCCGCCCGTCACGGCGATGATGCTGAAACCGCCCGCACAAATCTGGAGGATGCCGCCCGTTCCAGGGCCGATCTGGACGATCTCGACGATGCCAGGGCCCGTGTTGAGGCTGCGAAAGCCACGGTCGAGGCTGCCCGATCTGCCCTTGTCACGGCGCGTGCCGCGCATGAGCAGCGAAAGCGCGAGGGGGAGGCCCGCGCCAAACGCCTCGCCCAGATCCAGACTGAACGCGCGACCTGGGACAAGCGCCTTGAAACCGCCGGCACCCGCATTCACGAGCTTGAGACACGAAAGGCCGAAACCGAGGCCGAGCTTGACCGCGCCAGCACGGTCCCGTCTGAGATTACCGCCCGTAAATCTCAGCTACAGGGGGCCATCGACACCGCCGAGGGTCGCCGCAAGGCCGCCGCCGACGCGCTGGCGCTGGGCGAGACCACCCTGCGCGCGGCTGTGAATGACGAACGCGACGCCGAAAAGCGGGCCTCGCTGGCGCGTGAGTTTCGCGCCCGGGCTGAGGCCCGGCGCGATGGCACGACAGAGGTGCTGCAAGCGGCTGCTGACCGGATCTCCGAGGAACAGGACACCACGCCCGAGGCGCTGCTGGCCACGCTTGCCGCAGATCCGGAAAAGATGCCGCCCGCCGAGAGGATCGAGGCAGACGTGATGCGCCTGCGCCGCCAACGCGACGCGCTCGGGGCGGTCAACCTTCGCGCCGAGGAAGACGCGCGCGAGGTCAGCGAAGAGCATGACACGCTGAAATCCGAGAAAGAGGATCTTGAAGAAGCCATTCGCAAGTTGCGCGGCGGCATCGCCAGCCTGAACCGCGAAGGCCGCGAGCGGCTCTTGGCCGCCTTCGACGAGGTGAACCGCAGTTTCGGCATGCTCTTTGCGCATCTCTTTGGCGGCGGCGAGGCCCGGCTGGTGCTGGTCGAAAGCGACGATCCGCTGGAGGCCGGACTGGAGATCATGTGCCAGCCGCCGGGCAAGAAGCTCTCGACACTCAGCCTGTTGTCGGGTGGCGAGCAGACGCTGACCGCGCTGGCGCTGATCTTTGCGGTGTTTCTCGCCAACCCGGCCCCGATCTGCGTGCTCGATGAGGTCGACGCGCCGCTGGATGACGCCAATGTCACGCGGTTCTGCGATCTGCTCGATGAAATGACCCGGCAGACCGATACGCGGTTTCTCATCATCACCCACCATGCCGTGACGATGAGCCGGATGGATCGCCTCTTTGGGGTCACCATGGCCGAACAGGGGGTCAGCCAATTGGTTTCGGTCGATTTGAAAAAAGCCGAGGCGATGGTTGCCTAAGCCTGCCCGTGCGGGCCATGACCATTTCGAAGCAGCGCGCCATTGCGTGCCGCCGCCTGGCATCGGATGAGTGAACGTGGAAGCGGCCCGCCCCGGGGCATGGGTTGGGGCGGGTGGCGATCTTTCAGGTGCCGGCCTTCTGCTCCAGACGTGTCACGCCCAGAACGTCCAGCACCCTGGCCTCGATATGCTCGGCATTCATCGCGGCCACGCCATACATATCCGCCGGGCTGGCCTGGTCGATAAACACATCCGGCAACACCATCGACCGGAACTTCAGCCCGCCATCGAACACGGCATTTTCCGCCAGCAGGTGCGCCACATGCGACCCGAACCCGCCCACGGCCCCCTCCTCGATGGTGATCAGCGCCTCATGCTCCGCCGCCAGCCGCAGGATCATCTCCTCATCCAGCGGTTTGGCGAACCGCGCGTCCACGATGGTCGGCGCTATCCCCTTCAGCGCCAGCGCCTCGGCGGCCTTGCGGACCTCCGACAGCCGGGTGCCGAAAGACAACAGCGCCACCCGGTTGCCCTCAGTGATCATCCGGGCGCGGCCGATCTCCAGCGGCACACCCGCGTCGGGCATATCGACGCCGACGCCCTCGCCGCGCGGATAGCGAAAGGCAATGGGCCCGGCGTCATGTGCGGCCGCCGTTGCCACCATATGCACCAGCTCCGCCTCGTCGGCCGCCGCCATCACCACGAAACCGGGCAGGTTGGCCAAAAACGCCACGTCGAAAGATCCCGCATGCGTGGCCCCATCGGCCCCCACCAGCCCGGCCCGGTCAATCGCGAAGCGCACCGGCAGGCGCTGGATCGCCACGTCATGGACCACCTGATCGTAGCCGCGTTGCAGGAAGGTCGAATAGATCGCGCAGAAGGGCTTCATCCCGCCCGCGGCCAGCCCCGCGCAAAAGGTCACCGCGTGCTGTTCGGCAATGCCTACGTCGAAACACCGGCGCGCAAACCGCTCTGCAAAGAGATCCAGCCCGGTGCCATCGGGCATCGCCGCCGTCACCGCGACGATCTTGTCATCGGCCTCGGCCTCGCGGATCAGGGCCTGCGCAAAGGTTTTGGTATAGGAGGGCGCGTTCGAGGGGGCCTTGCGCTGATCGCCGGTCACGACATCAAAGGGCGCGCGGGCATGGCCGCGATCATCGTGGCCCTCGGCATGGGCATATCCCTTGCCCTTTTTCGTGATGGCATGGATCAGGATCGGCCCGTCGGCGCGCGCCTTCACCGTGCGCAGAACCGACATCAGCTGCTCCATGTCATGGCCGTCGATCGGCCCGACATAGGAAAACCCCAGCTCCTCGAACAGCGTTCCGCCAACGGTCGCCGCCTTCAAAAGCTCCTTGGCCCGCCGCGCGCCTTCCTGAAAGGGCGGCGGCAGCAGCGATACTGCCCCCTTGGCGGCGGCTTTCAGCTCCTGAAACGGTGCCCCTGCGTAAAGCCGCGACAGATAGGCCGACATCGCGCCGGTCGGCGGCGCGATGCTCATCTCATTGTCGTTCAGGATCACGATCAGCCGCTTGCCCAGATGGCCGGCATTGTTCATCGCCTCATAGGCCATACCGCCCGACAGCGCGCCATCGCCGATGACTGCAATCGCATCGCCCGCCCCGGTTTCCGGCACGCCGCCCAGATCGCGCGCCACGGCAAACCCCAAAGCCGCCGAAATACTGGTCGAGCTATGGGCCGCGCCAAACGGGTCATAGGGCGATTCCGAACGCTTGGTGAAGCCCGAAATCCCATCCTTCTTGCGCAGCGTCCCCATCTGGTGGCGCCGCCCGGTCAGGATCTTGTGGGGATAGCATTGGTGGCTCACATCCCAGACCAGCTTGTCACGCGGCGTGTCAAAGACGGCGTGGATCGCCACGGTCAGCTCCACCACGCCCAGCCCCGCGCCCAGATGGCCGCCGGTGCGGCTGACAGTGGCGATGGTTTCGGCGCGCAGATCGCGGGCGACGCGGGTCAGGTCGGCATCCGACAACCCGCGCAGATCGGCGGGCGACGTGATCCGGTCCAGATATGGCGTCTCGGGGCGATCGCTCAAGGCATCCTCCAATACGGGCGTGGCGTCATGTATCGCGTGCGATAACGTAGCGCGCCAGCTCCTTCAAGGTGCGGGCCCGCGTGCCAAACGGCTCCAGCGCGGCCTCGGCCTCGGCCACCAGCGCGCCCGCGCGGGTCCGGGCCGCATCCAGCCCCAGCAGAGACACGAAGGTCGCCTTGCCTGCCTCGGCATCTTTCTGCAGCCGCTTGCCTGCCTTTTCCGCGTCGCCCTCGACATCCAGAATGTCGTCGGCGATCTGAAATGCAAGGCCAATCGCGCGAGCATAGCGCCGCAAGGGTTCGGGATCGGTTCCGCCCAATATCGCCCCCGCCTCGGCCGGCCAGATCATCAGCGCGCCGGTCTTGTTGCCCTGCAACGCGGTGATCTGGTCCAATGACAGGGGGCTTTCGGCGGTTTCGGCGGCAATATCCTGCGACTGGCCCAGAACCATGCCCTCGGCCCCTGAAGCCCGCGCCAGCATGCGCATCAGAGCCACCCGCGCCTCGGCCCCGCCGGTGACCGGATCGGATAGCAATTCAAAGGCGAAACTCTGCAACGCATCACCCACCAGAACGGCGGTGGCCTCATCCCATTCGCGATGCACCGTCGGCTGGCCCCGGCGCAGATCGTCATCGTCCATGCAGGGCAGATCGTCATGCACCAGGCTGTAGGCATGGATACACTCCACCGCCGCCGCCGCCTGCATCGCCGCCGCGCGGGGCACATCAAACAGAGCCGCGGATTCCAGCGCCAGAAACCCGCGCAATCGTTTACCGCCGGCGCTGGCATAAACCATGCCCTGCACGACCCGATCCGCGCCCAACGCGCCAATCCGGTCGGCCAGAAACCCGCCAATCGCGCCCTGCGCCTCTGTCAGTTTCGCCTGAAACAAATGCTCAGAGCCCCTCGACCGGCTTGGCCCCGTTCGGTTGCCCGTCGGCATCCAGCGTGATCTGCGCGACCTTTTCCTCGGCCTCTTTCAGCTTGGCCTCGCAGCGCGCCTTCAGCGCCGCGCCGCGCTCATAGAGGCTGATCGAGTCCTCCAGCGCCACATCGCCCCGGTCCAGCGCCGTGACCACGGATTCCAGTTCCCGGATGGCCTCTTCAAAGCTCATCTCTTCGATCTTCTTCTGCTCGCTCATCCGCTTCGCTCCGTCAAAACCTTCACATGGGCCGCAACCGATGCCGCCAGGGCGTCCAGATCATAGCCGCCCTCCAAAGTCGAGACCAGCCGCCCGCCGCAATGCGCATCGGCAATATCGCACAGGGCCTGCGTCAGCCAGGTATAGTCGCCCTCATGCCAGTTGAGTTCGGCCAGCGGATCGGCCGTGTGGGCATCGAACCCGGCCGAGATCAGCAAAAGCTCGGGCGCGAATTCATCGAGACGGGGCAGCACGACACGCTCATAGGTTTCGCGCATCTCGACGCCGCCGCTGCCCGGCACCAGCGGCACGTTCAAGACATTGCCATGCGCGCCGGTCTCGGACGGGTAGCCGGTGCCGGGCCAGAGCGGCATCTGCTGCGAGGTGACCGTCAATACGCGCGGCTCGTCCCACAGAAGCGCCTGCGTGCCATTGCCGTGATGCACGTCGAAATCGACGATCGCGACACGGCTCAGCCCGTAGCGGTCCAGTGCGTAGCGCGCGCCAAGCGCCACATTGCCGAAAATGCAGAACCCCATCGGCAGCGCCGCCTCGGCATGGTGGCCGGGCGGGCGGATGGCGGCAAAGGCATTGCGCGCCTGCCCCGACATCACCAGATCGATACCCATTTGCACCGCGCCAACAGCGCGCATGAGGGCAGGCCAGGATGTGGGACAAAGCGCGGTTTCACCGTCGGTCTCGGCATCCAGAATGGTAAAGCCACTGGCCGGAATGCTGGATTTTATCCGTGCCACGTATTCGGCGTCATGCAGCGCGGTGATGCTGGCCTCCTCGGCCAGCGGTGCCTCGACCTTGACCAGCGCAAGGTGTGCCACCGCACGCAGGGCAAACCCAAGCCGCGCGGCCTGATCGTCGACATGTTCGGGCGTGACATGCGCGATACAATCGGGATGGGTGATCAGCGCGGTGGTCATGCGCCCATCAGTTCCAGCACATGCGCCGCGCTCGCCTCGGCCAGCGCCTCAAGGTCATAGCCGCCCTCCAGCGACGATACGATGCGCCCGCCGCAGAGCTGATCGGCCGCCTTGCACAACTCCCGCGTGATCCAGGCGAAATCTTCCGTTTCCCACATCAGGTTGGCCAGCGGGTCGGCGCGATGCGCGTCGAAGCCTGCCGAGATCAGGATCAGCTGGGGCGCGAAATCCGCCAGCCGGGGCAGGATGCGGGCCGTGAACAGATCGCGGATCGCGTCTCCGCCCGACCCGGGGGCCAGCGGCAGGTTGAGGATGTTGCCCGTGGCCCCGCGTTCGCTGGTGGCCCCCGATCCGGGGTAGAGCGGCATCTGGTGGGTCGAGATGAAAAGCGCGCGACCCTCATCCCACAACAGATCCTGCGTGCCATTGCCGTGATGCACGTCGAAATCGACCACGGCGACGCGGTCCAGCCCGTGCCGTTCCAGCGCATGGCGCGCGGCAATCGCCACATTGCCGAACAGGCAAAACCCCATGGCGCGGGTCTTTTCGGCGTGATGGCCCGGGGGTCTTGTGGCCACGAACGCGTTTTTCGCCTCTCCCGCCAGCACCGCATCGACCGCCGCCAGACAGCCACCCGCGCCGCGCAATGCCGCCTCAAGCGTGCCGGGCGACATCGAGGTATCGGCATCCAGCGCGATCATCCCGGCCTCGGGGGCCGCCGCGCGAATTGTGTCGATATAGGCCTGCGGATGCGCCAAGAGCAGATCGGCCTCATCGGCCATCGGGCTTTCGCGCCGGTCCAGCGCGTCGAAATCCGGCCCCGCCAGCGCGGCATTGATCGCCTCCAGCCGGGCAACCTGTTCCGGGTGGCCCGGTGGCATCTGATGGGCCAGACCCGCCGCATTGGTCATCAATATCGTCATCGGTTTCAATCCGGGGCCAGCATATAGCCCGCCCCGCGCACGGTTTGCAGGTAGCGGGGTTGTTTCGGGTCGGCCTCGATCTTGCGCCTGAGCCGGGTGATCTGGACATCGACGGCGCGTTCCTGGCTCTGCGCCGGGCCGCCACCCTTGTCCCGGCCCAGATCTTCGACCAGCTGCGCCCGGCTGACCGGTTCATTCGGGCAGGCCGAAAAGATCCGCATCAGCGCGGCCTCAGTTGCCGTCAGGCGCACCGGGTTGGCCCCATGCCACATCTCGCCGCGATCCAGGTCGTATCGGATGGCCCCCAGATGCAGCACTTTGGGCGTGCCTTGCGGCTCTGCGGCCATGGGCATCCGGCGCAGGATGGCATTGATCCTGAGCAGCAATTCCTTGGGTTCGAACGGTTTCGCCAGGTAATCATCGGCCCCCGCCTCGAGCCCGCTGATGCGGTCGCTGGCCTCGCCACGCGCGGTGAGCAGCAAAATGGGCGTGGCGATCTCGTCGCGCAACGCGCGGGTCAGGCTGATGCCATCCTCGCCGGGCATCATCACATCCAGAACAATGAGGTCAAATTCCAACCCCTCGACCAACCGCCGCGCATGCGCGGCGTCGCGCGCGGCCGAGGTCAGAAACCCGTTGCGGACCAGGAATTTCTGCAACAGGCTGCGGATGCGCTCATCGTCATCGACGATCAGCAGATGGGCCGTAGGATCGTTCATGGCTCACCCCCTGTCGTGGCCAGATATTGCCGCCGCAATTCAGGGTCCATCATCGCCTCCAGCACGGTACGAAACCCGGCCACCGCCTCAGGGCCAGCGGCACGAAAGGCGGCCCGCATCCGGTGGCGTTGGGCGTTTGAGAGCGCGCGCTCCAGATCGGTGCCCTCGCCGGTCAGGTAGAGATGCCGCTCGCGTTTGTCGCGCGTGCCCACCCGGCTTTCCACCAGGCCATCGTCGACCAGCGTGCGCAGCACCCGGTTCAGCGACTGTTTCGTCACGCCCAGTATCGCCAGCAGGTTATTCACCGTGGTCCCCGGACTGCGGTTGATGAAATGAATCGCCCGGTGATGGGCGCGGCCATAGGCCTGGCCTTGCAGGATCTTGTCCGGGTCAGCGGTAAAGCCGCGATAGGCAAAGAACATCGCCTCGATGCCGCGCCTGAGCTGTTCATCGGTCAGAAACAGCAGGCTCTCGCCGCTGAACGCCGTGTTTGCCGCGCCTCTCTCAGACATGTTTCCGCCCCTCACTGCCGCTCCCCTGAAATCACAGTTTATGTCAGCCTTGTTGACTTTCCAAGAATCAATTGGTAGCGAATGGCGGGTTTGGCGAAATATTATGTCCGGTGTGGCCCTATTCCGCGCAACAAACCGAAAACAGACAGCGATCTCCTGCCGAAGGGAAAAAAGAGATGAGCGCAGCATATGACGACCGCGACGGCTCCATCTGGATGGATGGCCACCTGATCCCCTGGCGCGATGCCAATGTGCATATCCTGACCCACGCGATGCATTATGCCTCTTCGGTGTTCGAGGGTGAGCGCGCCTATAACGGCAAGATCTTCCGCTCCGAGGACCATTCCCGCCGCCTGCGACGCTCTGCCGAGCTGATTGATTTCCAGATCCCCTGGACCGTCGAAGAGATCGAGCAGGCGAAATACGACGTGCTCAAGGCCAATGGCTGGACCGACGCCTATGTGCGCGCCGTCGCCTGGCGCGGGGCGGGTGAGGATATGGGTGTCGCCTCGGCCCGCAATCCGGTGCGCTTGGCGGTGGCGGCCTGGGAATGGGGGGCCTATTACGGTGACGCAAAGATGAAGGGGGCCAAGCTCGACATCTCGCAATGGAAACGCCCAAGCCCCGAAACCATCCCCTGCCACGCCAAGGCGGCGGGGCTTTACATGATCTGCACCATGTCCAAACACGCCGCCGAGGCCAAGGGCTGTTCGGATGCGATGATGTTCGACTATCGCGGTTATGTGGCCGAGGCGACGGGGGCCAATATCTTTTTCGTTCGGGACGGCGAAGTGCACACCCCCAAAGCCGATTGCTTTTTGAACGGGCTGACCCGGCAGACCGTAATCGGCATGCTCAAGGACCGTCAGGTCAAAGTCGTCGAGCGCCATATCGAACCGGGCGAACTGGAAGGGTTCCAGCAATGCTGGCTGACGGGCACCGCGGCCGAGGTCACGCCGGTGGGTCAGATCGGCGACTATAATTTTGAAGTCGGTGCCCTGGCCCGTGAAATCTCGGAAGGCTACGAGAAACTGGTGCGTCTCTAGCGGGTTCCGGGAGGCGCGGAGCGAGCCGTTGCAGGCAGTGTGACCGAGACCGCCGTTTTGCGCGATGCGACGGCGGTTTCGACCTGCCGGGGCGGTTTCGAGGGCCTTGCGCCCGACCCGTCTCGGGGCCGCCAGACCGGGCGCTGACTCTGAGACACCCCCCTCCCCTCACAGCTCCATGGCGAAACAGGCAAAGCCTTCGGGGCTGTATCCGGCCGGCGACAGGCCCAGGCGCGCGACGTCGGCATCCTGCATCCGTGCGCCGCGCCCGGTTTCGACCATCACCGATGTGCCGGACAGATCAGCGAAATGCCAGGTTGCAAGCGGCTCGGGCGTGATCGGCACATGGGCCGCGATATGCGAAACCAGAAGATCCTGCACCGATTGATGCGTGTCCATCACCAGCTCGCAACGTGGCGGGGCGTCGAAATGGCCACCGCCCGCGGCGCGGTAGCTGTTGGTGGCGACCAGAAACCGATCAGCCGGGTCAACGGGGCGGCCCTGATAACTCAGGTCCCGAATCCGTCCCGGCGTTTCAAACCTGTCCTCGCCGCCGGGGGAAAAGCGGGCGGGCCGGGTCGGATCGATGACATAGTTCAGCCCGGTCATAACGTCGAAATTGTAGCTGGCGAAGCGATGGTCAATGAGGCGTTGGCCGCTGCTGCCGGGCGTGATCTGGTGAAAGGCGCAGGCGCTGCGTTCCAGCCATGCCGCGATATCGGCACCGGTGGCCGACAGAATCTGCAGCCGGTTCGGGTAGATATAGAGATCGGCGATATTGCGGATGGAGAGCGGCCCGGCGGCGATGTCGGTGTAGTTTCGCGCGCCACCACGCCCACCCGCCTTGAACGGTGCGGCAGCCGACAAAAGCGGCAGGTCCGCCAACGGGTGTCCGGCCAGAGCTTGGTCCGCCGCCGCACGCTGCGCCTCGGCGATCAGGGCGATGGCGGCGATGTTGGACACTTGGGCGAAATAGCTGGTTAGCGGGCGGGTGCTTTCGCCGATATGACGACGGATATAGCCAAGCGTCGCCACATGGTCGGTGGCCGTTACGCGCGAAATCCGGTCGCTGGCTGGCACCGGGTCGCCCGTTTCACCCATCACCGGCAATGTCCGGGCAGCGGAGTCTTCCACCTGCCACCCGCTATCAGAGGCGCGCAGGGTGAGAGTGATTTGCCCCAGATGCGAGCCGTAGGAGCCGGGTTGTACGACCGGGACAGCGGCAGGCATGGCCGCGTTCCCCACCGCGCCCGTTGGCGGGACAACCTCGTGAGAATGGCCCGCGACGATGGCGTCCAGCCCGGCGCGCTCGGCCAGCGGATAGATGGCATTTTCCAGATCCGGGTGGTCATCATGCACACCCAGCCCGGAATGACACAGCCCGATGACGATATCGGCCCCCTGCTGGCGCAGATCGCGCGCAGAACGGGTCGCGGTTTCGACAATGGGCCCGGTGGTCAGCGCACCGGCCAGTATCTGCTTGTCCCAGGTCGCGATCTGCGGTGGCACCAGGCCGACGACACCGATCGAAAGCCGGTGCCACGCGCCGGCCGTGTCGTGCAGGTTTCGCTGCAGTATCACGGTTGGCGGCAGAAACACGCTGCCATCGCTGCGGCTGACATTGGCCAGCACGACTGGAAACGCCGCCGCCTCAAGCGATCTGGTCAGAAACTCCAGCCCATAGTTGAAATCGTGGTTGCCAAGTGTTGCCGCATCATACCCAAGCACGTTCATCGCGGCGATCATCGGATGCGGGCGGCCATCTGCCAGGCGCTCTTTTGCGGCATAGTCGCCAAGCGGCGTGCCTTGCAGCGTGTCCCCATTATCAAACAGCAGGCAGTTGGGCACCGTCGCGCGGATGCGATCGACCAGCGTGGCAATACAGGCCAGCCCGGCCCCATCGACGCGCTGATCTAGGTAATAGTTGTAAGGTTGGATGCTGGCATGCAGATCCGTCGTCGCCAGGACCGTCAACTGCACGACGGCACCTTCGTTAACTTTTGCAAGTTTATCTTCTTGCTTTTTCATATTTTTTTATGCCCATCGGATAGAGAATGCCCTTAGAGCAAGCCCGCTGTTAAAAGGCCAGCGTCAGAATCGCCATAGCATTCCGGTTTGCGCCGGTGTGCCACTTCTGCGACATTCCCGCCGAAGAAACCCGACAAAACGGGCTGGCGCAAATGGGCACGGGGCGGCGATGAAACTGGCAGAGACGGTCACCTTTGGCGGCGGCGGGTTGGACCGCGCGGATGCGCTGCGCGGCAATGCGGCGCTGCTGGAGGAAGCGTTGAAGGGTGGCCATCCTGCGGTCCTGCCGGTGTGGCGTGGAAAACCGTTGATGAATGCGCAATCGCAGGGCCCGGCGCTGCATCTGGTGCCCGGCGATCATCCCATCCTGGCAACGGCACCCAAAAGCCGTCTGTTTCTTGGCCGTGATGACGGTCGATTGCGTTTTGCAGCCGATATTTCGGCCTGGGAGCCGGAGGATCTGGACGCTGCCGCATTGGACAGTTTCGCCGATGATAGCAGGCAGATCCACCCGGCTGCCCCGGATGCGGTGTTTCGCGAATTGCGGCTGGCGATGGCTGCGCTGTCGCCGCGCGATGCGGAAATGGCGGCCACGGCCAAGGCAATGCTCAGTTGGCATAGGTCGCACCGGTTCTGTGCCCGCTGCGGTGCCGAAAGCCTGTTCGAGCATGGCGGTTGGCACCGGCGCTGTCGGGCCTGCAGCGCGATGCATTTCCCGCGCACCGACCCGGTGGTGATCATGCTGGTCACGCATGGCAACGATCTGCTGATCGGCCGGTCGCCCGGCTGGCCCGAAGGCATGTATTCGCTGTTGGCCGGATTCGTGGAGCCCGGCGAGACGCTGGAGGCGGCCGTGCGCCGCGAAGTGTTCGAGGAAACGGCGGTGCATGTCGGGCGGGTTGATTACCTCGCCAGCCAGCCCTGGCCCTATCCGTCATCGCTTATGTTTGGCTGCATCGGCGAGGCGGCCAGCCGCGACATCACGCTGGATCCGGTTGAACTGGAGGACGCGTTTTGGATCAGCCGTGAGGATCTGGCGTTGGCTCTGGCCGGGCATCACCCACGCCTGTTGCCGGCGCGCAAGGGAGCCATTGCGCGGTTTTTGATGGAAAACTGGCTTGCGGATCGGCTGGATTGACGGGAGAGTCACGCATTACCGCCAGAGACAACATAGCAAGGCCCTGGGATGAAATTTGAAACAACAGAAGATATTGATGCGCCGCAGGATTTCACCTTCGCGCGTTTCACGGATTATATCCGTTACGAGAAAATGGCCCACAGCTATGGCGCGGATCTGCGCCGGGTCGGCGGGTTTGCCGAGGTCAGCGAAGGGGCCACATGGCGCGGGTCGATCCCCATCAAGGGCCGCACCCGTGGGGTGGAGGCCGCGGTCACCGAATACACCCCCTCCGACTATGCCCGGGTCGATACCACCGTGGGGGGCATGAACGTGGTGTTCGAAATGCGGTTCGAGCCGCTGGCCGATGAAAAGACCAGGCTGATCGCGGTGGCGGAATTGCAGGCCAGGACCCTGGCGGCGCGTCTGGTCATCCAATCGGCGAAACTGGCGCGCAAGCGGGTGCAGGCCAGGATCACGTCAAAGATCGTGGCGCTGGCCAATGAGTATGAGGATGCCTGGCGGCGCGAGCGGGGGTGAAGGGCGTGTGGTCGGGCCTTTGACCTGGCGGCTTTGGGCGATTGGCCATCCGGGCAGATTTGCAGTCTTTTATGCGAACCCCGTTTCTGCATCGCATCACTTATTTGGGCTGGCCAAATTTCGGACCGGGTCGCGGTAGTCGTCTTCGTCGTGCATCTGCCAGTACATATCCATGATACGCTGTGAGATCCGGCCGACACCTCCCGATCCAATGGGCTGCTCGTCTATTCTGGACACGGGCATGACGCCTCCGGCAGTTGATGTCACAAAGACTTCATCCGCCTGCTTCAAATCCTCGATGGCGACCGGTTGAGCCCGACACTGCATGCCCATTCGGGCGCAAATATCAAAGATGGTCTGACGGGTAATTCCCAGCAAGACACCCAGGCCGGGCGTCGTAACGATGCCGTTCCTGACCGCAAATATGTTGAATCCCGGCCCTTCGGAAACGTGGCCATCGGCATCGATCAGGACCGCGGTGTCGGCTCCACGTTCATAGGCTGCGTAGAGCGCTTTCACCATATCCAGCCAATGGTAGTTCTTGACGGTCGGGTCGACCGAGGCCGGCGGAATGCGCAGAATATCGGTCACAGCCATGTGCAGGCCAGATTCCATCTGCTCCTTGTTGGCCACGGATCCGAACGGAATGGCAAAGGCAATGAAGCGGTTCTCCGCGTCTCTTGGGTCTCTGCTGAAATCCGGCGATGTTCCCCTCGTGCAGATGAATTCCACGTAGGCGTTTTCAAGCCCGGACAGGGCCACGCAATTGTGCAGGATCTCTGACATTTCGGCCTTGCCGTAGGGGATGGACATATGCAGGGCCGCCATCCCACGAGTGAAGCGATCCAGATGGTCGCTCAATCTGAAAAACGCGCCTTTCCAGACATGGACCACATCATAGGTCGCGTCGGAATGAAGAAACCCATAGTCAAGGACCGAAAGCTTCGCCTCCCGCATCGGCAGGTACTGCCCGTCCATATAGGCAATGCCGGGCGGGTAGGAGCGATGATCAATGTGACGAGCGGACAATTTGTGCATGATCTGTCTTTCTGCGGCTGGCATCGGCGCGTGCACTTGAAAGTGCCGCCGTTTATCAAGCGTCTCGCCTGATGGTGCGTACATTCCCGATCAGGGCAATCCAGAATCGACGACACGAGTGCACAAAAACGCCCGGCACGCTTGATGACACTGACAGACTGAATTGGCCCCGGGTTCACCGACCCGAGCCCCGGCCCTCTAGCCGCGCGCCCGATCCGCCGGATATGTCCCCAGGATATGCAGCTCTGACGTGAAATAGCGCAGCTCCTCCAGCGCCAGTTGCACCATCGGATCCTCCGGGTGGCCCTCGATATCGGCGTAGAACTGCGTCGCGTTGAAACTGCCGCCGACCATGTAGCTTTCCAGCTTGGTCATGTTGACGCCGTTCGTGGCAAACCCGCCCATCGCCTTGTAAAGAGCGGCGGGGATGTTGCGGACGTTGAAGACAAAGGTCGTCATCATATGCGCGTCGCGGCGGCTGAGATCGGGCTGGCGGGCCATGATCAGGAACCGCGTCGTGTTATGCGCGTGATCCTCGATATGGCGGGCCAGCAGGTTGAGGCCATAGATCTCGGCGGCCAGATCGGAGGCCAGCGCGCCGACATCGCGCAAGCCCTCGGCCGCGATCTGGCTGGCGGCCCCGGCGCTGTCGGGGGCCCCTTCGCCCTTGATGCCATAGCGGTCCAGATAATCGCGCGCCTGCGGGATCAGCACCGGATGGGCGCGGACGGTCCTGATATCCTCCACTTTCACGCCGGGCAGCGCCATCAGGCTGATATGGACCCGCACAAAGGCCTCATCGACGATATGCAGGCCGGATTCGGGCAGCAGCCGGTGAATATCTGCCACCCGGCCATAGGTGGTGTTCTCGACCGGCAGCATGGCAAGGTCGGCCTTGCCCGATTTGACCGCCTCGATCACCTCATCGAAGGAATGGCACGGCAGCGCCTCCATATCGGGGCGGGCGTCATGGCAGGCCTGATGCGAATAGGCACCCGGTTCCCCCTGAAAAGCGATACGTGCGGCCATCTGTCGGACTTTCTTGCAAAAGGGCGTTCTGTCGCGCTGACTACACCTTGCCAGGCGATGGCGAAAGCCGGTAGATACTTTCCTAATGTGATATTCGGACGGGACACCCCATGTTTAATACGATGACCCTTACAAAGGCCGTTGGTTCCATCTGCGCTGCTTTGCTGGTGCTTTTGCTTGGCGGCATGGCTGCAAGAAGCCTCTACAACGTGGGCGGCGGTGAAGAGGAAGGCCAGGTGGCCGGGTATGAGATTCTGGTCGAGGAAGACGAAGAAGCAGAAGAGGTCGCGGTGGTTGAGGAAGTGCCCTTTGCCGAATATCTTGCCGCGGCCGACCCCGGCGATGGGCAAGCGCTTTTTCGTTCCTGCGCAAGCTGCCATGCGGTTGATCCAGGCTTGAACCGCACCGGCCCGTCGCTGTTCGGCGTTGTCGGCCGCGATATCGGGTCTGCCGAAGGGTTTGGCTATTCCGACACGCTGGCCAGCCTGGAAGGCGACTGGACGCCCGAGGCGCTGAACGGATTTCTCGAAAACCCGCGCGGCTATGCGCCGGGCACCACGATGTCCTTCAACGGGTTCCGCGATGCCGAGGATCGGGCGGCGATGATTGCCTACCTGGATTCGCTGGATGACTGACCGGCAGGGAACATGATTTGCAAAAGGCCGCCGGTTCGGGCGGCCTTTTTTTGTATCCGTCCCCCTGATCACGAATTCTCAACTTGAACGCAGGCGGCACTGGTCCTTAGTTTAAGACGACCCATACCAAAAAGCACAGATCCCAGCCACGCCCGGAGATGTTTATGACCCGCACCAAAGCCGCCCTGCGCCCCATCCTTACCCTGCCGCTGATCGCGGCGCTTGCGCTGGCCGCGCCGGCCTGGGCGGCGGCGGACGAGGATCTGATCGTGGCGCATGGCATCTCGACCTTTGGCGATCTGCGCTATGGCCCCGATTTCGAATATCTCGACTATGTGAACCCCGATGCGCCACGCGGCGGCGAGCTGTCCTTTGCCTGGTCGTCGGGCGGGTTCGATTCGATCCATCCCTATACCCGCAACGGGCGCGCCGCGGTCCTGGCCAGCATCTTTTTCGAATCGATGCTGGAGGGCACCTATGATGAGATCGGGTCGTCCTATTGCCTGCTCTGCGAGACCATGACCTATCCCGAGGATCGCTCCTATGTGATTTTCACCATCCGCGAGGGGGCCCGGTTTTCCGACGGCACGCCGGTGACCGCCGATGATGCGCTCTTTAGCTACGAGATTTTGCGCGACGAGGGGCTGCCGTCGTTCCGCGCCAATATCGGGGAGACGATTGCCGGGGCCGAGGTGCTGGACGCGCGCCGTGTCCGGTTCGATTTCAACCCCGAAGCCGCGTTGCGCGGGCGCATCGAATCGGCAGGCGGTCTGCCGGTATTCTCACGCGCCAGCAACGAGGCCTCGGGCCTGGATTTCGCCGAGTCGCGGCTGGTGCCGCTGACCGGATCGGGGCCCTATGTGCTCGATACGATCGAGCCCAACCAACAGGTGATCTATCGCCGCAATCCCGATTGGTGGGGGGCGGATCTGCCGATCAATGTGGGGCGTTACAATTACGAGACCATCCGCATCGAATATTACGGTGACGGCAATGCCGCCTTCGAAGGGCTGGCTGCGGGCAATTACACGTTCCGGCAGGAAAACAGTTCTCTGCAATGGGCCACGGCCTATGAGTTCGAAAAGGTCGAAAACGGCACCATCGTGCGGGATCTTGTTCCGAACGGCAATATCTCTCCGGGGCAGAGCTTTGTCATCAACCTGCGCCGACCGCAGTTTCAGGATGCCCGCGTGCGCGAGGCGATCGGTCTGATGTTCAATTTCAACTGGACCAACGCGACCCTGTTTTACGGGCTCTATTCGCCGATCTATTCGTTCTGGGAAAATGTCGATTACCTGGAGGCCACCGGCCTGCCCGAAGGCGCGGAGCTGGCGCTGCTGGAGCCTTTGCGCGATCAACTGGTGCCGGAGGTTTTTACCGAGGAGCCGTTTGCCCTGCCCGCATCGAACCCCGACCGGGCGTTTGACCGGCGCAATGCGCGCCGTGCGCTGGCGCTGATGGAAGAGGCCGGGTGGGTGCCGGGCGATGACGGGTTGCTGCGCAATGCCGACGGCCAGGCTCTGGAGCTTGAATTTCTGAACTCCAACCCGCTTTTTGACCGGATCATCAACCCTTATGTCGAAAACCTGCGCAATGTCGGGGTGGATGCACGGCTGACCCGCGTCGACAGCGCCCAGATGACCGAACGCGAACGCAGTTTCGATTTCGACATGATCACCGATCAGTATCCGATGAGCGAAGAGCCGGGTTCGGGATTGCGCCAGTATTTCAGTTCGGTTCAGGGCGAGGGATCGCTCTTTAACCCGGCGGGCGTGTCCAACCCCGCGATTGACGTGCTGGTCGAGGCGGTGGTGGCCGCCGAAACCCAGGCGGATCTGAACATCGCCGTTCGCGCGCTGGACCGGGTGCTCAGGTGGGAACGGTTCCGGGTGCCGCAATGGACCAATTCCAGCTATTGGTTCGCCTATTACGACATGTATCGCCAGCCGGAGGAATTGCCGCCCTATAATTCCGGGTTTCTGGACCTCTGGTGGATCGACCCCGATGCCGAGGCCGCGTTGCGCGCCGATGGGGCGTTCTGATCCCCGATGGGTGCCTATATTCTCAGACGGCTTTTGCTGATTGTTCCGACCCTGCTTGGGATTCTGATCATAAATTTCGCACTGGTGCAGTTCGTGCCCGGCGGGCCCATCGACCAGATCCTGGCCGAGCTGGAGGGCGAGGGCGATGTCTTTGCCGGGATCTCGGGCGGGGGAGCCGAGGCCGGAGCGCAGGAGTTGGGCGGCGGCGATACCTATCTGGGCGCGCGCGGCCTGCCCGAGGGCTTCATCGAACAGCTTGAGGTCGAGTTCTATTTCTCGCGCATCGTGTGCGATGACGGGTTCACCGGTGAACCCGATCTGGGGGCCGAGGAATGCCGCGCCGAGCCGGTCCCGGCCATTCAGCGGTTTTTCCTGATGATGTGGGATTACGCGCGGTTCGATTTCGGGGAAAGCTATTTCCGGTCGATCTCGGTTGTCGATCTGGTGATCGAAAAGATGCCGGTTTCGATCACGCTGGGCCTGTGGTCGACGCTGGCGGCCTATCTCATCTCGATCCCGCTGGGCATTCGCAAGGCGGTGCGCGACGGGTCACGGTTCGATACCTGGACCAGCGGGTTGATCATCGTGGGCTATGCGATCCCCGGTTTTCTCTTTGCGATCATGCTGCTGGTGCTGCTGGCGGGCGGGCGATTCTGGCAGGTCTTTCCGCTCAGGGGGCTGACTTCGGAGGGGTTCGAGGACATGACCACGCTGCAACAGATCGGCGATTATTTCTGGCACATCACCCTGCCGGTCGTGGCCTCGACCATCTCGGCCTTTGCGACGCTGACGCTCCTGACCAAGAACAGTTTTCTCGACGAGATCAAGAAGCATTACGTGGTGACGGCGCGGGCCAAGGGGCTGAGCGAGCGCAGCGTGCTCTATGGTCATGTCTTTCGCAACGCGATGCTGATCGTGGTGGCGGGGTTTCCCGGCCTCTTCATCGCGGTGTTTTTCGGCGGCAGCGTCATCATCGAGACGATCTTTTCGCTCGATGGGTTGGGGCGCATGGGCTATGAGGCGGCGGTTGCGCGCGACTATCCGGTTATCTTCGGCACGCTTTTCGTGTTCGGTCTGATCGGGCTGGTGATCAACCTGCTGTCGGATCTGGTCTATGTCCTGATCGATCCGCGTATCGATTTCGAATCGCGGAGGGTTTGAGCCATGGCACTTGTTCCCCTCTCGGCGCTGAACCAACGCAGGCTGCGCAATTTCCGCGCCAACCGGCGGGCGGTCTGGTCGTTGATGATCTTCAGCGTCCTGTTTTTCCTGTCGCTCTTTGCCGAGCTTCTGGCCAATGACCGGCCGCTTCTGATCAGCTATCGCGGCGAATTTTTCGTGCCCATCGTGCAATTCTATCCTGAAACCGCCTTTGGCGGCGATTTCAGGACCGAGGCGGTGTACCGCGATGTCGAAGTGCAATGTCTGATCATCTCGGGCGGGATGGACGATTGCTGGGACGATCCCGAAACGGTGATCGCCGCGGCGCAAAGCGGCAGCCTGGCCGAGAGCGTGGAGGATTTCCGGCGCGGCTGGATCCTGTGGCCGCCGGTGCGCTATTCCTACAGTACAGTGGTCGATATCGGCGGCGCGGCCCCGTCGGCCCCGAATGCCGACAATTGGCTGGGCACCGACGATACCGCGCGCGATGTTCTGGCGCGGGTGATCTATGGCTTTCGCCTGAGCATTGTCTTTGCGCTCATTGTGACGGTGGCGACCTCTATCGTGGGCATCGCGGCCGGTGCGGTGCAGGGCTATTTCGGCGGCCTGATCGACCTGCTGTTCCAGCGCTTCATCGAGATCTGGGGCGGCATCCCGCAGCTCTATATCATCATCATCATCGCGGCGATCTTCCGGATGAATTTCTGGCTTCTTGTTGCGTTGATGACGCTTTTTGGCTGGATGTCGCTGGTTGGTGTGGTGCGGGCCGAGTTCCTGCGCGCCCGCAATTTCGAATATGTCCGCGCCGCCAAGGCGCTGGGCGTCAGCGACCGGGTGATCATGTTCCGCCATGTGTTGCCCAATGCGATGGTGGCCACGCTGACCATGCTGCCCTTCATCGTGACCGGCACGATTGCCAGCCTTGCCTCGCTCGATTTCCTCGGGTTCGGCTTGCCCTCTTCGGCCCCATCTTTGGGGGAGCTGACGCTACAGGCGAAACGCAATTTGCAGGCCCCTTGGCTGGGCTTCACCGCGTTTTTCACCTTCGCCATCATGCTGTCGCTCCTGGTGTTCATCTTTGAAGGGGTGCGCGATGCGTTCGATCCCAGAAAGACCTTTCAATGAGCTTGCTTGAGGTCCGGGACCTGACGGTTGCCTTTACCCAGGACGGGGCCACGTCCGAGGCCGTCAAACGGGTGAGCTTTGCCATCGACAAGGGCGAGACGCTGGCCCTGGTGGGGGAAAGCGGATCGGGCAAATCGGTGACGGCGCTGTCGACCGTGTCGCTCTTGCCGGCCAGTGCGGCGGTCACCGGATCGGTGCGCTATGCCGGGGCCGAGATGATCGGGGCCCCCGAGGCCGAACTGCGCCGGGTACGCGGCAACGATATCAGCTTTATCTTTCAGGAGCCGATGACGTCGCTCAATCCGCTGCACACGCTGGAGCAGCAATTGGGTGAAAGTCTGGCGTTGCATCAGGGGCTGCGCGGCGATGCGGCGCGGCGGCGGATTCTGGAGCTGATGGCCAAGACCGGCATCCGCGACCCGGAAAGCCGGCTGGGGGCCTATCCGCACCAACTGTCGGGCGGGCAACGCCAGCGGGTGATGATCGCCATGGCGCTGGCCAATCAACCCGATCTGCTGGTGGCGGATGAGCCGACCACGGCGCTGGATGTGACGATTCAGGCGCAGATTCTGGAGCTGCTGGCCGAGTTGCAGAAATCCGAAGGTATGAGCCTGTTGTTCATCACCCATGACCTGGGCATCGTGCGGCGGTTTGCCGACAAGGTCTGCGTGATGAAGGATGGCGAGATTGTCGAGGCTGGCCGCACCGAAGAGATTTTCGCCAACCCCACCCACCCCTATACGCAGATGTTGCTGGCGGCCGAGCCTGCGGGTGCGCCGGACCCGGTGCCCGATTTTGCCGAGAAGATCGTTGAGACCCAGAACCTGAAGGTCTGGTTTCCGATTCAGGCGGGGTTGCTGCGCCGGACGGTGGGGCATGTGAAGGCTGTGAATGACGCCACGATTTCGGTGCGCGAGGGCGAAACCCTTGGCGTCGTCGGCGAAAGCGGCTCGGGCAAGACGACGCTGGCGCTGGCGATCATGCGGCTTTTGTCCTCCGAAGGGAGGATCAGCTTTGTCGGAAATGATATTCAGACCTGGCAAGCGCGGCAGATCCGGCCCCTGCGCAAGGATATGCAGATTGTTTTTCAGGATCCCTATGGCTCGCTCAGCCCGCGCATGACGATCGAGCAGATCGTGGCCGAGGGGCTGGGTGTGCACGAGGTGGCGGGCGGGCATGACCGGGGCAGGATGGTGGCCGATATCTTGACCGAAGTGGGGCTGGATCCGGCCATGATGCACCGCTATCCGCATGAGTTTTCCGGTGGCCAGCGGCAGCGCATCGCGATTGCCCGCGCGATGATTTTGCAGCCGCGGCTGGTGGTGCTTGATGAGCCGACTTCGGCGCTGGACATGACCGTGCAGGTGCAGATCGTAGAGCTGTTGCGCGAGCTGCAGCGCAAGCACAAGCTGGCCTATCTGTTTATCAGCCATGACCTGAAAGTGGTGCGCGCGCTGAGCCATAAGGTGATGGTGATGAAAGAGGGCGATGTTGTCGAGGCGGGCAGCAATGCCGAGATCTTTGGTAATCCGCGGACGGAGTATACCCGCGCCCTGATGGCGGCGGCGTTTGATCTGCATGCGACGCAATAGCGATTGCGCTGCCCCTTTTGGGCATCGCCCGGGGCGGCTGACGACGCTCGGGCCCCCTGTCGGGAGCCTTCGCGCCGCCAGATTGCCATGGGTTTGCGGTGAGGCCGCGATTCTGGGGATCCGGCCTGGTGCCGCGTTTCAGGCCGTCTGCATGAGTATTTTTGCAAAGAAGAAGCGGTGGAGCGTCGGCCGTTAGATGGCTGAACTGTGCCCGTCAGCCTGCATTTCATAAGCATCAAAAGCGCGCGCGATGAGGCGGGCAAGAGGGCGGCCCGGCGGCAGGATCTCGAACCCGGTCGCATCGTGGTGGACCATGCCGGGGAACCCTTTGGCAGCATCCTGGTAAATCGCGTCGAGCGTGGCCCGGTCCGCGAGGCCTGTGTCGAGAATTTCGGCCGATGCGATATGAAAATCGCACATCAGGGCTTCGATCAGGCGCGCGCGCAAGCGGTCATCGCCTTTGAAGACATGGCCGCGCCCGGTGGCCAGTTGGCCGGCGCGGATGGATTTCTGGTAGGCGGCGGTGCCGGCGGCGTTTTGCGCGAACCCTTGCGGGAAGCGCGATATCGAGGAGGCCCCGAGGCCGATCAGGACATCGCAGGTATCGTCAGTATAGCCCTGGAAATTGCGTCTGAGGTGCCCGGTGCGGGCGGCCTGGGCCAGGCTGTCGGTGGGGCGCGCGAAATGGTCGATGCCGATCGCCTGGTAACTGTCCCATTTAAAGAGGCGCTCGGCGGTTTCGAAGAGTTCAAGGCGCTCTTCGGGTGTTGGCAGCGCATCGGTCGGGATAAGTTGCTGGCGCTTGGCCATCCAGGGAACATGCGCGTAGCCATAAAGCGCCACCCGGTCGGGTGAGAGCGATAGCAGCTTTTGCACGCTTTCGGTAATGCGTGTGCGGCTTTGGTTGGGCAAGCCAAAGAGAATATCAGCATTGAGCGACTGAATGCCCCGGGCCCGCAGGCCGTCGACCGCGTCACGGGTGATCTCGTAGCTTTGCAGGCGGCCGATGATTTCCTGAATTGCGGGCTCGAAATCCTGAACCCCGATCGAGGCCCGGTTCATGCCAGCGGCGGCCAGCGCGTCGAGCCGTGGCTCGTCGATCTCATTGGGGTCGATTTCGACCGAGAATTCGGCGGCCTCGGCGCGTGGAAAATGCTGCCAGACAGTGGCGGCCAGATCGGTGATGGCCGAAGGCCCAAGCAATGTCGGCGTGCCGCCGCCCCAATGCATGCGCGCCACCTCGACCCCGTCTGGCAACAGGCTTGCGACCAGGGCGATCTCCTGTTTCAGGGTCTCGATATAGGCCAGAACCGGTTCATCAGAGTTGACGCCCTGCGTGCGGCAAGCGCAGAACCAACACAATCTGCGGCAGAAGGGCACATGTAAATAGAGCGAGACCCGCGTGCCGGCGGGAATCGTCGTGATCCAGTTGCTAAACCCCTGTGGTTGCACGTCGTTCGAAAACTTGGTGGCCGGCGGGTAGCTGGTATATCGCGGCACTTTGGCATCAAAAAGCCCCATGCTGCGAAGTTGCGCAAGGTTTTCCATTCGGGTAGCATTAGATCGCGCCCAATTGATTGTATTTGATCAAGATCAATTGTCCTCCGATCTCCTGACGTGGTGAAATTCGAATGCCCAACCGCTCGCTGGCACTCCCGCAAATCGACTGTGCCGATTGCCCGATCCGGCATCGCGCCGTCTGTGCCCGCTGTGACGCGGATGAGCTGGAGCAGCTGGATGCGATCAAGTATTACAGGCGTTATGAGGCGGGGCAGACCATTGTCTGGGCTGCCGATAAGATGGATTTCGTGGCATCGGTTATCGAAGGCGTGGCCTCTTTGACGCAGACCATGGAAGACGGTCGCCGCCAGATGGTGGGCCTGTTGTTGCCCAGCGATTTCCTGGGGCGTCCGAATCGGGAAACCGTGAGCTATGATGTGACCGCGGCGACCGATGTGACCTTGTGCTGTTTCCGGCGCGTGCCGTTTCAGGATCTGATCCAGTCCAACCCGCATGTCAGTCAGCGTTTGCTGGAGATGACATTGGATGAGCTGGATGCGGCGCGTGAGTGGATGTTGCTCTTGGGGCGCAAGACGGCGCGCGAAAAGATATCGAGCTTTCTGTCGATCATTGCCCGGCGCGATGCCAGTCTGAAAAATCTGCCGAAGAGGGCGGAGGTGACGTTTGATCTGCCGCTGACGCGTGAGGCGATGGCCGATTATCTTGGGCTGACGCTGGAAACGGTGAGCCGGCAGATGTCGGCGCTAAAGCGTGACGGGGTGATTTCCCTGAAGGGCAAGCGCCATATCGTCGTGCCGGATTTTGACCGGCTGATGGACGAAACCGGTGACGATGCCGATGGCGGTTTGCCGGGCTGAGTCTCAAAGACCTGTCGAAATGTCAGATGCTTGCCCAGTCAGTGAAAACCTGACGGGTGCTTTGTTTGACCGTCGGCCGGGTCGCCTGAACGCGGCGGTCGGCAGGGCGCTGAATCTCGGCCTGAACCGGGAGCGGTCGGGGGGTGTGATGGGCGGTGCAGAACATCGGGGCGGTCCTTTGGGTCTGATATCTGACTCTTGTGACTCATGATAGTGTGCAAATGACACTTATGCAATGATAACTTGAGAAACGACTAATTCGAACGATGCGGCCAGGTACAGCCTGCCGCAGAAACCTGCCGAAAGATTGACGGTTTTGGGGTAATTGACGTGTTTGGGTGCCGCCGTCGGGTCACGAAAATGCCTTGGCCTGTGCGGCAAGGCAAGGGCGCAAGAGGGCGTTACCCCTTGCGCCCATTGCTTCGCTCCCGCAGTGCAGGCCCCGCGGGAGCGTGTTGCGGCGGATCTTCAGTTTCCTGCGTGAACGCGGTCACTGACCGGATCGCGGCCTCAGGTGGCAAGCTGAAGTCATGGATCAGCTAAACGCGATACGCCCTAATGCGCCATCAGAACCGGGACGCTGGCCTGTTCCAGAAGGTTGCGGGTGGCCCCGCCAAGGATTGCCTCGCGGAACCGCGAATGGCCATAGGCCCCCATCACCAGCAAATCGGCGTTCTGATCCTGGACATGGCGCGCGATCACGTCTGAAACGCGCGGCAGGGTGCGGGCGATGATAGAGACCTCGACCTTGGCCCCGTGCCGGGTCAGCATCTTGGAGATCTCGACGCCAGGATCGGAGGCATTTGCATCATGGCGCTGTGGGTCGATGATCAGGATATTGACCAGATCCGCGGTCAATAGCAGCGGCATGGCGCGGCGAACGGCAGTCAGAGCCTCGGCGCTCTCGTTCCAGGCCAGGACAACACGGGCCGGGGCCTGCGATGGCGCGTCGATCCCGGGCAGAACCAGAACCGGGGCCTGCCCCTGGAACATCGCGGCCTCGACGACCGCCGGGGCGTCGGCTGTGCGGTTGGGTCCGTAAGGTTTGGGCAGCATCACCAGATCAGCGAACCGGGCCCGGCGCGCCACCAGACCGGCGACCATCGCGGTCTGGGCGACCAGCGCCTCGACGCCCCAGGCGATCTCGGTCTTGGCCAGACGGTCGCGCACGGCCTGTTCAATCTGGGTCGCCTCGTCGCGCGCATGTTGCAGCGTTTCATCGTGGATGATCGCGGTCGCCCCGGCGAAATAATAGCCGGTCTGCGTCCGATCGACGCCCAGGCAGAGCACATCCAGATGCGCGCCCTCGGCTCGGGCGAATGGCAGCGCGGCCTCTAAAACCGCCGCCACATCGTCCACGTCGGTCAGAATGGTCAGAATGCTTTTATAGGCCATCTTCGCGGTCCCTTTCCTTTGCGTTGGCCTTGCCTATCGCGATGCCCGCGCAACCGCATTGACCTGCATCAAAACTTAGATGCCCGGAACTTGACATGGATCAATGCCCCGAAGGCCGGGATGCGCGATTGACAGACCATATGAAACAGCGCTGGACGGCAATTTGAGCCTGAACCGGCGCATGACGAAGGGACGATCTATGCTTGATTATTTAAAGCTGTTGATCCTCGCGCTCATTGTGATCCTGGCGGCCATTGCGGCCAATTATGCACGCGATGTGGGCTATATGATCCATGCCATCATCGTGCTGATCACCGCGGCGGGGCTGTTTCTCTGGCAATTGCGGCGCACCGATGAACCGGTGCCGGCCGCCGTGCTGGAAACGCAATATATGGACGGGCCGATCCGGGCTGGGGCCATTTTGACGGTATTCTGGGGTGTGGTCGGGTTTCTGGTTGGCACATGGATCGCCTTTTTGCTGGCCTTCCCCGAGCTCAATTTTGAATGGGCGCAGGGTTATCTGAATTTCGGACGGCTGCGGCCGCTGCACACATCGGCGGTCATCTTTGCCTTTGGCGGCACAGCGCTGATCACGGCGTCGTTCTATATCGTGCAGCGCACGACGGCGGCGCGGCTCTGGGGTGGCGGGCTGGCATGGTTCGTTTTCTGGGGTTACCAGTTTTTTATCATCCTGGCCGCGACCGGATATCTGATGGGCATCACCCAGGGCCTCGAATACGCCGAGCCCGAATGGTATGTCGATATCTGGCTGACCATCGTCTGGGTGGCCTTCCTCGCGGTTTTCCTCGGCACGCTGCTGAAGCGCAAGGAGCCGCATATTTATGTTGCGAACTGGTTCCTGCTGTCCTTCATCGTCACCGTGGCGATGCTGCATGTCGTCAACAACCTGTCGGTTCCGGTGTCGATCTTTGGGTCGCGCTCGGTTCAGGTCATGGCCGGTGTCCAAAGCGCCATGACGCAGTGGTGGTATGGCCATAACGCGGTCGGCTTTTTCCTGACGGCGGGTTTTCTGGGCATGATGTACTACTTCATCCCGAAACAGGCCGAACGCCCGGTTTACAGCTATAAGCTCAGCATCATCCACTTCTGGGCGCTGATCTTCCTTTATATCTGGGCTGGTCCGCACCACCTGCACTATACCGCGCTGCCGGATTGGGCCTCGACCCTTGGCATGGTGTTCTCGGTCGTGCTCTGGATGCCGTCCTGGGGTGGCATGATCAACGGCCTGATGACACTCAGCGGGGCCTGGGACAAGCTGCGCACCGATCCGGTGTTGCGGATGATGGTGACCTCGGTGGCCTTCTACGGCATGTCCACCTTCGAGGGGCCGATGATGTCGATCCGCGCGGTGAATTCGCTGTCGCATTACACGGACTGGACCATCGGCCATGTGCATTCCGGTGCCCTGGGCTGGAACGGTATGATCACCTTCGGGATGCTCTACTACCTGTTCCCGAAACTGTGGCACCGCGAGCGGCTCTATTCGCTGCGTCTGGTCAGCTGGCACTACTGGCTGGCGACGATCGGCATCGTTCTCTACGCGGCGTCGATGTGGGTGACCGGTATCATGGAGGGGCTGATGTGGCGCGAGGTGGATGCGCAGGGTTTCCTCGTGAACTCCTTCGCCGACACCGTGGCCGCCAAGTTCCCGATGTATGTGGTGCGTGGTCTGGGTGGTGTGATGTTCTTGGCCGGCGGTTTGGTCATGGCCTACAACCTCTGGATGACCGCGCGCCAAGGCACCTCTGCGGCAGCAGACGCGCCCGCCATGGCACCAGCAGAATAAGGAGGGTCTGAAAAATGGCATTTCTTGACAAACACAAGAAGATCGAGACCAACGCGACCCTTCTGCTGGCGCTCAGCTTTGCGGTTGTGACCATCGGCGGGGTCGTGGAAATCGCACCGCTTTTCTACCTCGAGAACACGATCGAGGAAGTGGAGGGCATGCGCCCCTATTCGCCGCTCGAACTGCAGGGCCGCGAAGTCTATATCCGCGAAGGGTGCTATGTCTGCCACAGCCAGATGATCCGCCCGATCCGGGACGAGGTCGAACGCTATGGCCCCTACAGTCTTGCGGCGGAATCGATGTATGACCATCCGTTCCAGTGGGGATCGAAACGCACCGGGCCGGATCTGGCCCGGGTTGGCGGGCGCTATTCCGATGAGTGGCAGGTCGATCACCTGACCGACCCGCAATCGGTGGTGCCGGAATCGGTGATGCCGCCCTACGGGTTCCTGTCGGATAATGAGCTGGACCCGACCTATATCGCCGACCTGATGGAAACCCACCGCATTGTCGGCGTGCCCTATACTGACGAGATGATCGAACAGGCTGCCTATGATTTTGTGCAGCAGGCCACGGATTTCGGCGATGACGCTGTGGTCGAACGCTATCCGGGCGCGCAGCAGCGTGACTTCGATGGCAATCCCGAGGTGACCGAGATGGATGCGTTGGTCGCCTATCTTCAGATGTTGGGCACGTTGGTCGATTTCTCGACCTTCACGCCTGACGAAAGCCGGTAAGGAGGGCATTGAGATGGGAGATACCTATACCATCATGCGGGTCTTTGCAGGTAGCTGGGGACTGCTGTTCATGTTCACGGTTTTCGTCCTGGTGATCGTGTTTGTTTTCAGGCCCGGCAGCGGCCGGATTTACAAGGATACGGCCAACATCCCGTTCCGCCATGACGACAAACCGGCCCCTTCGATGCAGACCGGGGCCGACAGTGCCCAGGATATGGAGGCGCGGCAATGACCGAAGAGAACAAACCCGAAGAGCAACACCCCGAAGAGCAGATCCTGCAGGAGGGCGACCCCAATACCACGGGCCATGTCTGGGACGGGATCAAGGAGTTCGACAACCCGATGCCGCGCTGGTGGCTGTGGACCTTCTACCTGACCATCGCCTGGGGGATAGGTTACACCATTCTCTATCCCGCCTGGCCGCTGGTCAACGGGGCCACCGAAGGGTTGCTGGGCTGGTCCACGCGCGGCGAGGTTGCCGCCGAGATCGCCGAATTCGATGAGATGAATGCCCCGCTGCGCGCGCAGATCGAAGAGGTGGAGCTGGCGGCGCTGAACGCCAGTGACAATCCCGACCTCTACAATTACGCGATCCAGGGCGGGGCGGCGATATTCGCAAACTCCTGCTCGCAATGCCATGGGCGCGGTGCCGACGGTGCGGTCGGGTATCCCAACCTTCTGGATGATGACTGGCTCTGGGGCGGTTCGATCGACGAGATTTACACCACGATCAGCCACGGTATCCGCAACGATGACGATCTCGACAGCCGCTATTCCGAGATGACGCCTTTCGGCGATGTCCTGTCGGAGGAAGAGATCACCAGTGTGGTTCAATATGTCCTTGAGATCTCTGCTCAGGAGGCCGACGCCACGTTGGCCGCGGCGGGCGAGGAGGTTTTCCTGAGCAGCTGTTCGGCCTGCCATGGCGTGACCGGTGCCGGCGAGCGGTTCCTTGGCGCGCCGAACCTGACCGATGCGATCTGGCTCTATGGCGGGTCCGAGGCCGTCATCGAGGCCTCGGTGCGCGACGGCCGTTTCGGTGTGATGCCGCCATTCTCAGAGGCGGCATCGGATGCCGGGCGCCTGACCGAGGCCGAGCTGCGTTCGGTCGCGGTTTACGTCCACTCGTTGGGCGGCGGGGAGTAATCCCCGATACGAGATCCGGTGACCCCTCCCGGTCACCGGCTAAGATGCCGGTTCTGGTCCTGTTCGCGCGTTTCCTACAGAACCGGCATCTTCTTTCCCCTTCCGACGGTTGAATATGCCCCGAGACCGGGTGCATCCTTGGGTCAGCCCATCTGCCCGCCCTTGTTTGCCCGCAACCGGACGCGGGCCTTGTCGCTGAGCGACACCCAGACGGCCAGGGCAATCAGACCGCCGCAATAAAGCGCGCCGATCAGCAGCACCACCTCGCCCGGGATCGGTCCGATATCGGCGCGGTCGATAACCTCGCGCAGGCTTTCGGCCTGTGTCGGATGGATCAGCAATTTGCCGACATAGGCGCTGGCCTGGATCAGCAGGATCCAGACATAGTTGCGCCGCACCCGCCGCGCCAGAGAGGTGACAAACCCGACATGGTATTGCGGGCGCAGATAATCCTCGGCCAGCACCGATTGCCAATCCTCCTCGGTATGCAGATCGCCGCCATCGCGCAGCATCGGGGCGTAGAAATGCGTCTCGAGCCAGCGGCTGCGCGCGCGCCAGACGTTGAAATAGCGGTACCGCCGGGCCTCTAGCGCCAGAAACAGCAGCATCAGGATACCGACCAGTAACAACGGCAGCGGTGATGCGCCGGGCGATGCAAACGAGATCGACAGCGCCACCCCAAGCGTCACCACGGCCCAGTTCGTGGTCGTGTCCAGCCGGGTGCGCCAGATCGTGCTGCGGTAGACCTCGCCGCGATAAAGATGCGCCAGGGCACCGATTTCGGCGGCGGTAAATTCCTGCTCGGCTTCCGGATGGCGTTTTTCCATGGTCTGGGCACCCCGCGGTTGCGGCACGCCGACGCGGCCGTTGCAACAGCATGGCACAGCGGACGGGATCAGGCAAAGACGCGCTGCGGCCCGAAAGCCATCCGCGCCGGACAAAACATATCTCGCAAATAGACCTTTTGACGCTGACGCGCCCTGCGCCCGGTTTGACTTGATCTGCGTCAAGGATTCAATACAGCAGCGGGCCTAGAAGGCCTTATGGCCATCGCCATCCTGAAGGAGCAATTACGCCCCATGAATTCCAGCGAGCCGCCGAAAAGCCTTTACGCCGCCCAAGAGCCCATGTTTCCCAAGCGGGTGAAGGGCGCTTTTCGTAATTTCAAATGGATCATCATGATCGTGACGCTGGGGATCTACTACCTGACCCCCTGGATCCGGTGGGATCGTGGCCCGTCCCTGCCCGATCAGGCGGTGCTGCTTGACCTGGCTGACCGGCGGTTCTTTTTCTTCTGGATCGAGATCTGGCCGCATGAATTCTATTTCGTGGCCGGCCTGCTGATTATGGCGGGGCTGGGTCTGTTTCTGTTTACCTCGGCTCTGGGCCGGGTCTGGTGCGGCTATGCCTGTCCGCAGACGGTCTGGGCGGATCTGTTTTTTACGGTGGAACGCTGGATCGAGGGGGACAGGAACGCGCGGCTGCGCCTGTGGAGGGCGAAATGGGACGCGCGAAAGATCCGTCTCAGGGTCACGAAGTGGATTGTCTGGCTCTTGATCGCGGTGGCGACCGGCGGGGCCTGGGTGTTCTATTTCACCGATGCGCCGACGCTGGCCGTCGATCTGGTCACCCTGAGCGCCCACCCCGTTGCCTATACCACCATCGCCATCCTGACGGCGACGACCTTTGTTTTTGGCGGTTTCCTGCGCGATCAGGTCTGCGTCTATATGTGCCCCTGGCCCCGCATTCAGGGGGCCATGATGGACGAGGATACCATTACCGTCGCCTATCGCGAATGGCGGGGCGAGCCGCGGGGCAAGCATCGCAAGGCCGCGGGGGCCGAAAATCTGGGCGACTGCATCGATTGCATGGCTTGCGTCAATGTCTGCCCGATGGGGATCGACATCCGCGACGGCCAGCAGATGGAATGTATCACCTGCGCGCTGTGCATCGATGCCTGCGACGACATGATGGCCAAGATCGGCAAGCCGCGCGGGTTGATCGATTACATGGCCCTGACCGATGAGGCAAACGAGCGCGCCGGCAACACCAAGATTTCGATCTGGAAACATATCCTGCGGCCGCGCACCGTCATCTATACGGCGCTGTGGTCGGCCATTGGTGTGGCCCTCGTGGTCTTGTTGTTCATCCGCTCACCGATTGATGTGTCCGTGTCGCCGATCCGCAACCCGACCTATGTGACGCTCAGCGATGGCACGATCCGCAACACTTATGATCTGCGCGTGATGAACATGCAGAACGAGGCCCGCGATTTCGAGATTAGCGTCGCCTCGGATGCCGCGCTATCGGTCGCTCTGGAGGGTGCCGAGGGCCAGAGCGTCACCGTGCCTGCCGACAGCACGCGGCTTGTGCGGGTCTATGTGCTGAGCGCCCCGGACGATCCCGCAACCAGAGCCGACCGCACGGATTTCCGGTTCTGGGTCGAGGATGAATTGAGCGGTATACGAACTTATCAGGATACGATCTTTAACGGACGGGAACGCTAGGCATGTCAGAGAATGAAACACCGCCGCGGGGCCGCGAGCTGACCGGTCGCAAGATGCTGCTGATCTTCGTCGCGTTTTTCGGCGTGGTCATCGGGGTCAACCTCATTATGGCATATCAGGCGGTAAGCACGTTTCCGGGGCTGGAGGTCTCGTCCTCCTATGCTGACAGCCAGGATTTCAACATCCGGCGCGATGCGCAGGAGGCACTGGGCTGGACCGCGTCGGTTTCGGTCGATGTCGACGCCGGCATCCTGACGCTTGGCTTTGTCGATCGTGACGGCGCGCTGGTCGTTCCGGCCGAATTTCAGGCCCTGCTGACGCGGCCCACCAATCAGACCGAAGACCAGGTCCTGGACCTGACCCCCGGCACGGTTTCTTACACCGCGCCGGTTGATATTTCGCCCGGACGCTGGCGGTTGCGGCTGACCGCCATCGCAGAGGACGGCACAGATTACCGTCGGAACGTCACCTTTACCCTGCCGAATTGAGCCCGACCTTGACTGCGACCGTCGATCATCCTGGCCCAGATGCCCCGGCCGACGGGCGGTTGATGCTGTCGCTGCCGACGATTCACTGCGCGGGCTGCATGTCGCGGGTCGAGCGGGCGCTGGAGGCGGCACCGGGGGTCCGCTCGGCGCGAGTGAACCTGACGCTGAAACGCGCGGCGGTCGAGGCCGATGACAAGGTTACCGCCGAGGATTTGGTTCAGGTGCTTGAGCAGGCGGGCTATGAGGCGCATGAGCTGGATCCCGGTGTTCTGACGGTGACCGATGCCGATACCGGCGCGCGCGATCTTTTGATGCGGCTGGCCGTCGCGGGCTTTGCCATGATGAACGTGATGCTGCTCTCGGTGGCTGTCTGGTCCGGGGCGGAGGGCGCGACCCGTGACTTGATGCACTGGATTTCGGCGGCGATCGTGCTGCCGGCCATCGTGTTCACCGGCAAACCCTTTTACGTGAACGCCTGGAGCGCGCTCAGGGCCGGGCACCTCAACATGGATGTGCCGATCTCGCTGGCCATCATCCTGGCGGTGGGCACCTCGCTTTATGAAACCATGCTGTCGGGCGAATACGCCTATTTCGACGCGGCGATTTCGCTGACCTTTTTCCTGCTGGCGGGCCGCTATCTGGACTATCGCACCCGCGCCACGGCCCGATCCGCGGCGCAGGAACTGGCCGCATTGGAGGTGCCGCGCGCGGTGCGCCTGCGCGATGGGGCAGAGGAAACTGTCAGCGTTTCCGACCTGGCCCCGGGCGATGTGGTGCTGGTGCGCCCGGGCGGGCGCATCCCCGTGGACGGGCAGGTGGTGCTGGGCAAATCCGAGATCGACCGCGCGCTGATGACCGGCGAAAGCCTGCCTGCCTTTGCGGGCCCCGGCAGCGCGGTATCGGCAGGCGAAGTGAACCTTACCGGGCCTTTGCAGGTTGAAGTCACGGCAGCGGGCAAGGATACCTCGCTGCACCGGATCGCCGATCTGGTTGCCATCGCCGAAAGCGGGCGCAGCCGCTATACCTCGCTGGCCGATCAGGCGGCCAAGCTTTACGCGCCGGGGGTTCATATCCTGGCGGCGGTGGCGGCGGTGGGCTGGTATCTCTACACCTGGGATCTGCGGGTTGCGCTGAATATCGCGGCGGCAGTGCTGATCATCACCTGCCCCTGCGCGCTTGGCCTGGCGGTGCCGGCGGTGACGACAGCGGCTTCGGGGCGGCTTTACCGCAAGGGCATGCTGATCAAGGACAGCACCGCGATGGAGCGTCTGGCCGAGGTTGATACGGTGGTTTTCGACAAGACCGGCACGCTGACACTTGGCGCGCCGCAGCCTGTCGGGCTGGATCTTTTATCAAAGGATGAAGCACAAGTGGCGCTTGGGTTGGCGCAGGGGTCATCGCACCCCCTGGCGCAGGCATTGGTTGCGGAGTTGACCGGCTCCGCCGCGCCGCTGACCGACCTGCGCGAGGTGCCGGGCTATGGCGTCGAGGCCCGATGGAACGGCCGCCCCGTGCGCCTTGGCCGCGCGGCCTGGGTGGGGGCCGGTGCCCTGGATGTCACGGCGACTTTCCTGCAGATCGGCGATGACGAACCGGTTGCGCTGACCTTTACCGACAGCCTGCGCCCCGGCGCGACCGAGGCCTTGCGCGGGTTGAAAGCCAATGGGCTGCGGGTGCTGCTGATCTCGGGCGATACCGGCGGCGCGGTGCGCCGGTTCGCCGATGAGATCGGGGTTGATGAGGTAATGGCCGAAGCGCTGCCCGAGGAGAAGGCCGCCCGGATAACGGAATTGTCGGATGCCGGGGCAAAGGTGTTGATGGTGGGCGACGGGTTGAACGACACGGCGGCGCTTGCGGCGGCGCATGTTTCGATCTCACCGGCATCGGCGCTGGATGCGGCGCGGGTGGCGTCCGATATGGTGTTGCTGGGGCAGGATCTGTCCCCGATCGCCGAAGCGTTCGACGTGGCCGTCAAGGCGCGCGCCCGGATCCGCGAGAATTTCACAATTGCCACGGTCTATAACGTGGTGGCCGTGCCGATCGCGATTGCCGGGTTTGCCACGCCGCTGGCGGCGGCCTTGGCGATGTCGGCCAGTTCCATTACCGTGTCGCTGAACGCGCTGCGGCTGAAATAGGCCGGGAAAGGCATCCCGACATGAACGTGCTTGTTATCTTGATTCCGGTTTCGCTGTTTTTGGGCGGGCTTGGCCTGGTGGCGTTTTTCTGGATGCTGCGCAGAGGTCAGTTCGACGATCCCGATGGCGATGCCAACCGGATCCTGCGCGACGATTACGACGATAAACCGAAAACCTGATTACGGCCCGTAGGTGGTGCAGGTCACGTTGCGCGACAGAAGCCGCGCACAGGCGCGTTCGGCGGCTTCCTGGCTCATGCCCGCAAATTGCGCCTCATATCCGCCGGGGCGGTTCACAACATTTCGCAGCGCCTCGCCAAACGTGTTGATCTCGGTGAGCGCGGTCTGCAGCAAAAGCCGTTCGGCGGCATTGCGGCTGGGGTGGCGGCCAAGCGAAACCCCATAGAGCCGGGTGCCGGTCGAGGAGGCGCGGGTTACGATTTCCTGGGCCGGGGGCGCGGGATCTGGGTTGATGACAGCCAGTTCGATTTCGGCTGAATCCAGCGCAATGATTTCGGGGCGCGGCAGGGGGGTCATCGATGCGGCCACATCAAGTGGGGCGATCGTGTCGGACGGAACCGTGTCGGTCAGGGCCGCAACGATGGCGATCGCCTCTTCGGTCGCGGTTGATGCATTCCCGTCGACGGTTTCGGCGAGTTCGACAGGCGGCGCATCGGGGCCCGGGTCCGGGATTGCCTGTGCGACCTCCTCGGCCGGCGGCCGGGTCAGGACCGTCTCAACGGCCTCCTCGACCGCAGCCAGAAGCGCGACCGACATTTCGGGGGCGTCAGCCCGGTTTTGGGGGCGGAGCGACGGCCTCAGGCTGCTGGCGACGGCCCCCATCACCGGTGCGGGTGCGCGATCGGGTTCATGATTTTCGTAAACTGGCAAGGCCGGCCTGCGGATTGTGGCCCGGCTTGGTGCCCGGGCAAATCCCATATCCAGAAGCTCCATGATCCGCGCGTTGCGGGTCGCTGTCGACCGGCCACCGAAGACCGTCGCGATGATGCGTTCCTGGCCGCGTTCGGCGGAGGCCACCAGGTTATAGCCCGCCGCGCGGGTATAGCCGGTCTTGATGCCGTCGGCACCGCGATAGGCATCCAGAAACCGGCGGTTGGTATTGCGCACGGTGGCAATGCCAGCATCGGCCGAGCGCCGGGAGAAGAGGTTGTAATATTGCGGATAGTCGAAAAACAGCCGCCGGCCCAAGGTGGTCATATCGCGGGCGGTGCTGAGATGGCCGCGCTCGGTCAATCCGTTGGCATTGCGAAACGAGGTGCGCGTCATGCCGAGTGCTTCGGCGGTGCGGTTCATGCGGCGGGCAAAGGCGGCCTCGGAGCCCGAGATGGCTTCGGCGATGGCGGTTGCGGCATCGTTGGCTGATCGCACGGCGGCGGCGCGGATGAGATACCGAAAGCGAATGGTCGATCCTGCCTGAAGGCCCAGTCGCGAGGGCGGCTCATTGGCGGCGTTGCGGGAGATCCTGACCGGCGTATCCAGCGAGATTTCACCCAGGCGAATGGCCTCGAACGCGATATAGAGCGTCATCATCTTGGTCAGCGATGCCGGGTGCAGGCGGGCATCGGCGTTGCGGGCATGCAGGATCTCGCCGGTGCGCGCATCCATCACCACCGCCGCATAGGGCGCGGCGCGGGCCGCATCGGGCACGGTCACGATTGCGCCAAATAGCGCAATAACCCCGATAAGGGTTGGGAGGAGCCGTCTTCGAATCACGAAATTGCTCTGTCTGCCTCTGATGCCGTCTGTTGCGGCTTTGGGGGAATCCTATGCGAATTGTTTTCGCGAATCCATCACAATCGCGCGTGTAATGTGACAATTCCAAGGCATTAGCCGGCAGCGTCCAGATCTCGGGCTGGCGAGGGCGCGGTGTGCTAGATTTGCGCATTGCCGTCTGGACGCCGCGCGCGCCGTCCTGCACATTCCCGCCGACAGGTGAAGGAGAGTTCCGAAATGACGGATCAGTTTGAGGACCGGAAGGCCCGCGCCGCGGCCTGGTTTCGCGAATTGCGCGATCAGATCGTGACGGCTTTTGAGACGTTGGAGGACAGTCAGGAAAGCGCCGATAGCGCCGGCCGGTTCGAGGTGACCGAAACCGAGCGCGCATCGGGTGATGGCAGCGACGCGGGCGGTGGATTGATGAGCGTGATGCGCGGCGGCCGGGTGTTTGAAAAGGTCGGCGTCAACGTCTCGACCGTTTACGGGGCTTTGGGCGAGGCCGCGCAAAAGGCGATGGCCGCGCGCGGCGTGCCGGGAATGGAGGAGGATCCGCGGTTCTGGGCCTCGGGCATTTCGCTGGTGGCGCATATGCAGAACCCGCATTGCCCGGCGGTCCATATGAACACGCGGATGTTCTGGACGCCGCATGCCTGGTGGTTCGGCGGTGGCTCGGATCTGAATCCTTGCATCGAATACGACGAGGATACCGGCCATTTTCACGCGACGCAGAAACAGTTTCTGGAGCCGCATGGGAAGGGTCTGTATCCCGAATTGAAGGCCTGGGCGGATAGGTATTTCTACATCCCGCACCGGGGCCGGGCGCGCGGTGTGGGCGGGATCTTCATGGATGATCGCAATACCGGCGATTGGGAGGCCGATTTTGCCCTGACGCAGGATATAGGCCGGGCGTTTTTGCCAGCGTTCCTGCCGGTGACTGAGCGCCGCAGAACCACCGAATGGAGCGACGCGGACAAGGACAGGCAGCTCATTCATCGCGGGCTCTATGCAGAATATAATCTTGTCTATGACCGGGGCACGAAATTCGGGCTGGCAACCGGGCATGACGCGAATGCGGTGCTGATGAGTCTGCCGCCTCTGGCCAAATGGGTATGAGCGTGCAGAAAACCGCCATCGTTACCGGCGCCGCGCGGGGCATTGGCTTGGCCACGACACGGGCCTTTTTGGCGGAGGGGCGGCGCGTGGCGATGATCGACCGGGACGGCCCGGCGCTGGCCGCCGCCGCGGCAGAGCTGGAGGGTGTGCTGCCGGTGCTGTGCGATGTGTCGCTGCCCGATCAGGTGGAGGCGATGGTGGCGGAGGTCGCGGAGGATATGGGCCGTGTCGATGCGCTGGTCAATAACGCGGGCGTGGCCGATTTCGGGCCCATAGACGAGACCGATTTCGCCCGCTGGCGCAGCGTGATGGCGACAAATCTGGACGGGGTGTTTCTGGTCAGCCAGGCCTGCGCCGCCCTGTTGCGGGCGGCGCGGGGGGCAGTGGTGAATATCGCCTCTATTTCGGGGCTGAGGGCATCCACCCTGCGCGTGGCCTATGGAACATCCAAGGCGGGCGTTATCCATCTGACGCAGCAGCAGGCGGCGGAATGGGGCGAATGGGGCGTGCGGGCCAATTGCGTCTGCCCCGGCCCTGTCGCCACCAAGCTGGCCATGGCGGTTCACACGCAGGACATCATCGATGCCTATCACGATGCGATCCCGCTCAATCGCTATGGGAGCGAAGACGAGATTGCCGGGCTGATTGCGTTTTTATGCTCAGAGGGGGCGAGCTATATCACGGGTCAGGTGATTGCGGCCGATGGCGGGTTTCAGTCGACCGGAGTTGGATTGCCGGCGCTGCGGGATTGAGGGGGCTCGCCGCGCGTGGCGCGGCGACCGGGTGGGGGCGCTGCCCCCACACCCCCGAGGTATTTTTGCCAAGATGAAGGGGTGATCAGGCGGATCGGATCGCGTCGAGCATCACGTGTACGTTTTCCGGGTCGGCATCGGGCGTGATGCCATGGCCAAGGTTGAAGATGTGGGGGCCGTTTTCGAACGCCGCTACGATGCGTTTGGTCTCATCGATCAGGGGCTGGCCGCCGGTGACCATGAGTTTGGGATCCAGATTGCCCTGAACGCAGCCATCGGGTTGCAGGGTGCGGGCCGCCCAGGCGGCATCGACGCTGGTGTCGATGGCGAGGCAATCGGCCCCAACAGCTCTGGCGAAACCCCGGTAGGCCTCACCCGCTTCGCGGGGGAAGGCGATGACCGGCAGGCCAGGGTGGCGGGATTTGAGCGCGGTGACGATGCGTTTGATGGGCTGTAGGGAGTAACGCTCGAAAGCGTCGCCGGTCAGGCTACCGGCCCAGGAATCGAAGAGCTTGATCACCTCGGCACCGGCCTGCACCTGCATTGAAAGATATTCGATTGTCGCGAGTGTGATGAGGTCGATCAGCGCGTCGAACGTGGCGGGGTCGCCCTGACGCAAGGCGTGCGCCGGGGCCTGATCGGGCGTTCCGCGCCCGGCGATCATATAGGTCGCGACCGTCCAGGGAGCCCCGGCAAAGCCGATGAGCGTGGTTTCCTTTGGCAACTCGCGCGTCAGAATGCGGACGGTTTCATAGATCGGGGCCAGGTGGTCGTGGATATCGTCGGGGCCTTTGAACCGGGTCATGTCGGCGGATCCGGAAATCGTTGAGAGGCGCGGGCCCTCGCCGGTGACGAACCACAGATCAGCCCCGAGCGCCTGCGGGATGAGCAGGATGTCGGCAAAGAGGATCGAGGCATCGAAGCCATAGCGGCGGATCGGTTGCAGGGTGACCTCGGCGGCGAGATCGGGGGTGTAGCACAGCGACAGGAAATCGCCCGCCTTTTCCCGCGTGGCGCGGTATTCGGGCAGGTAGCGCCCGGCCTGACGCATCATCCAGACGGGCGGTGTGGGCAGGGTTTCACCAGCGAGGGCGCGCAGCAGGGTTTTGGTCATGGGGTGGCGTCCTTTTGCCGTGGTTTGCGCCGGTGTTTCGCGGCGGCGGGGCCATGTCAAGCGGGGCTGTCCGGCTTTGGGCGGTTGCGAGGCGCGTTCCGCGTGGCCGGACCGGGCGGGGGGTCCACCCCCGCACCCACGGAGTATTTTCACAAAGAAGAAGGTGCAAGGGGTTCAGCTCGGCTCTTGGGTGGATTAGGAAGCCGTGTATGAGATTTGCTATGCCCACACCCGCAGTGCCATTGAAGATTGGAACCCGTGGATCGCCGCTGGCGCTGGCTCAGGCGCATGAGACCCGGGCCCGTCTGGGTGCAGCCTTTGATCTGCCGCCGGAGGCATTCGAGATCGTTGTGATTCGGACGACCGGCGACAATCGGGCGATGATCGAGGCGGACCGGCCTCTGAAGGAGATCGGTGGCAAGGGGCTGTTTACCAAGGAGATCGAGGAAGCGTTGCTGGCAGGTCGCATCGATATTGCGGTGCATTCGATGAAGGATATGCCGGTGGCGCAGCCGGATGGCCTGTTGCTGGACACCTATCTGCCGCGTGAGGATGTGCGGGACGGGTTCGTGTCGCTGGCCCATGACCGGCTGCAGGATTTGCCCGAGGGCGCGCGGGTCGGATCATCGTCGCTGAGGCGGCGGGCGCAGTTGATGGCGCGGCGGCCAGATCTGGAACTGGTGGAGTTTCGGGGCAATGTGCAGACCCGGATGGCAAAGCTGGAGGCCGGCGTGGTCGAGGCCACGTTTCTGGCGATGGCAGGGCTCAGGCGCCTGGGGATGGCGGCGATCGCCCGGACGCCACTGGAGCCGGACGCGATGCTGCCCGCCGTGGCGCAGGGGGCCATCGGGATCGAGAGGCGCATGGATGACAGCCGCGCCGCCGACATGCTGGCCGCGATTCACGACCGGGAAACCGGGCTGCGGCTGGCGGCTGAACGCGCCTTTCTGGCGGGGCTTGACGGATCCTGCCAGACGCCGATTGCGGGGCTGGCCGAACTGGAGGGCGGCACCCTGCGGTTAAGGGGCGAGATCCTGCGCCCGGACGGGTCCGAGGTGATCACCGATGACGTGAGCGTGCCGGTGGCGGACGGCGCGGCGGCGGGGCGGGACATGGCGCGGCGAATGCGGCAGCGGGCGGGCGATGAATTCTTTGATTGGTGGGGCCGCTGAGCGCCGCGCAATGTGCAAATTTCCGGTTGACGGGGGCCATGCGCTGTCTTAGCAGAAGCCTCGCTCAGTGGCGGTGTAGCTCAGTTGGTTAGAGCAGCGGAATCATAATCCGCGTGTCCGGGGTTCAAGTCCCTGCACCGCCACCAAAAATCCCCGGTGATAGATCCTGCTGTCGAAAGATGCTGAACGGGGTGCCCTTCACATGAGAGAGGCCGGTCATTGCTCGGCCGGCAAATAAGGCCTGCCGGAGGCGCGCGCGCCCTGGGATGTCCTGCTGCGCATGATGTCGAGATATCACGCCGCGTTATGTCGCATCTCTCTGCCCTGCGCTTGTGTGAAACAAGGGTGTCAGTATCGGAGCTGCGGTGAGATATCGGCATCGGGCCGCCGCCACATGGCACCCAGATTGCTGCACAAAAAAACTTTTCAATTTTTTGAAAAAAACTGTAATCGATCGTTCCGGCGCGCGTCCGTGTCATTAGACGGAAGAACGGCCGACGCTTACACAGGGATCAAAGATGATCAGCAGACTGGCATGGCCCTTTGGGCCAATGCGCCCGACGAGGCACGGATTGAGCGCGCTAATGCTGCTGCTTGCGGGCGCGGCCTATGGGCAAAGTGAAAGCGATTACGCGATCGTCGATGGCGTGGCCGTGTATTCCGCAATCCTACCCGCCGAAATGCTGCGCGGCTTTCCACCCGGGTCCGACGAGGCGGAAATGCATGGCGGAGTTCCCGACGGTCGGCATGTCCATCATCTTCAGATCGCCCTGTTCGATGCCGGCACCTATGCGCGCATCACCGAGGCCACTGTCACGGCAACCCTCGCTCAGCCCGGCCTTGCGGCCACCCGATTGGAGCTTGAACCGTTCCTGATCGGCGATGCGCTGACATATGGCGGCTATTTCGAGTTCGAGCGGACCGGTCTCTACGAGATCGGGATCCGCGCGGTACTGCCCGGCGGTGATGGCCCCGTCGAAACGATCTTTGAGTTTCAACATCGGTAACAGTCAAAAAAGCGCGCCGATCACGGCACGAAAAGGAGCATCCAACATGGCAAGACAAACCACTTATCTCGCGGCCTCAACGGCGATCTTTGCCGGGTTGCTGGTCGCCGCCTGGGTCACGCATGGCACAGGCGTCGTCCGCGACGATCCAGAGCGCAACATCGTTATCCCGGATGAATTGACCAGCACGCTTCAGGTCCGGGCCGCCTATGATGGCGAGCGGATCTGGTTCCGCTACCGCTGGCCGGTCGAACGCCCGGCAATATTTAATGACGTTCTGGTCTATCAGGACGGCGAATGGGTCGCGCGAGGGGGTGAGGCTTTGGGCCCCAACCCCGAGTACCTGACCGAGGACCGGGTCGCGATGATGATCGATGACGGGTCGGTGCCGCTGTTTTCACGCTATGGCGGTTACATCACGATCGGCGACGGGCTGACCACCTTTACCGGCGTCCCCGAAACCGATGAGGAGCGCACCAAATACCTGCCCTCGACCCGCACCGACCCCAATGAGTTCGAAGCGATCAGACCGGAAAGCGATCTCGAAATGCTGCGCGCTGCGGGGCAGTTCCTTGATCTGTGGCAGTGGCGGTCCAGCCGGTCCAATCCCATCGGGCTGGGCGATGACGGGTTTGTTGCCGATGAACGCGGCGGCGATGCGGGAACTGGTCCCTATACCACCAATTTCGACCGCGAGACCGGACAGCCGCTTTACATGTTCAATCCTGCCGTCGCCGGCAGCCCGGCCTTGGCACTGGATGCGGTGATCGCCGGTGATGTCGGGTTCGACGATACCTATTACCTCAGCGCCGAAACCGCTGTGCCGTTTGACCCGACGCTGGATTGGCAAAACGGCGACACCATTCCGCGGCGCTTTTTGCGACCGACCGACGGGTCACGCGGCGACGTGACCCAACCCTCGGCGGCGCGCTGGGATGACGGGTTTTGGGACGTGACGCTGGTCCGCGACATGGATACCGGCAATGCGCTGGACGACAAGATTTTCCGCGATGGAGGCAATTACGATCTGGCCTTCGCGGTGTTCCGCAATTCGTCAACGATGCGCTGGCACTACGTGACGTTGCCGATTTCGCTGGGTCTGGAACAATCCGCCCAGCTGGTCGCCGAACGCATCGAGCCGGGCAGCGAACCCGACTGGACACAGCCCTGGACCGAACTGACCACATTTTACCCCGGTCAGGTCACCTGGGGCCGGCTGACGGACCCCCGGCTGCACCCCGGTGCCGAAGGTATCGAGGCCCGCATTCCCGCGGCCGTTCGCCACAGCGAAGAGCAACTGGCGCTCTACGGCGTGCAGATGGAGTTCGCCGAAGAGATCCGGACCCAGTGGATCTGGACGCTGATTGCCAGCCTCGGCCTGATCGTGGGCCTTGGTATCAACATCAACCTCCTGATGCGCCGCCGGGAGGAACAGCAATGATCGGTCAGCAAAGAAATCCGCGCCTCGTCACCAATGCCGAAAGGGAAGGCAGTATGAAAAGAACCGAATGGAGAGCGCGTGCCCGCCGGGTCGCAATTGGAGCAACAGCCATCACGCTGGTGGCCGGCACGGCCCTGGCCCAGGGCAATGGCGGTGCCGTGGCAGCCGAAGGTGAGGTCGGTTGGACTCTCAGCTCCGTCTATCACATCCTCGCCGCGCATTTTCCGGTCGGCCTGTGGGTGACGGCCTATCTGTTCATCCTGATCCGCAGCTTTTCGGATTCGGAATTTGCCGTGCGCGTCCAAAGGGCGATCTGGCCCGTGGTCGCGCTGGGCACGCTTGCGGGCTTCGTGACCTATGGCCTGGGCCTGACGATCTATCCATGGTCGGCGATCACCGAATCTCCGCTGGGGCGCAACCACATCCTGCTGGCGACCTGGACGCTGAGCTACTGGACCGTGATGAGCGTGCTCGGCTATCGGTTCCGCAGGCACCTGTTCGATGGCGCACAGCGCTGGATCACCCTGGCGCTGGCGACGATCGGGATGCTGGTCATCACGATTACCGGCACCCTGGGCGGCTCGCTCACCGGCACGCCGTCGCTGGTGACAAAAAGCCTCAACTGGATCGGCTGGAACGTCTACATGACCTTTTACCTTCCGACCTGGATGCTGCTGGTCTTTGCGGCCGGGGCGGTTTTGCTGGTCGTGATCGGGATCGTGGGGCACCGCGCGCAAGCGGGTCCCAAATAGGGAGAGTGCCGCGCGCCGCGGTCCGGCGCGAACGCTATGACGGAGGAGGAGACCATGAATGACCTTCCCATTACCCCGCCCGGATCCACGGGCGGGCTGGATCCGGAGGCCCCGCGCGATGCGGGCCGCCGCGATCTGATCTACTATGCCACCGCCGGTACCGGCGCGGTCGCGTTGGGGGCTGCCACCTGGCCGTTGATAAATTCGCTGAACCCCGCAGCCGACATCCAGAGCCAGGCTATAGTCGAGATCGACCTCGCCGGTGTCGAGGTCGGCCAGCGGATCACCGTCAGCTGGCAGGGGCGCCCGATCTTTATCTGGCGGCGTCCGGCCGCGACCATTGCCCAAGCGCGGGCGACACCGCTCGATGATCTGATCGACCCGGTGGATTATGCCGACGAAAACCCCAATAACGGCGGCGACATGCCAGCGCTGGATGAGAACCGCACCGCGGACGCCGCCGGCGAATGGCTGGTTGTGATCGGCATCTGCACCCATCTGGGCTGTGTGCCACAGGGTCAGGACGGTGCCACCGTCGGCAACTGGGGGGGCTGGTTCTGCTCGTGCCACGGGTCGCATTACGACATGTCGGGCCGTGTCCGCAGGGGACCGGCCCCGCGCAATCTCGATATTCCGCCCTATGCTCTTGGCGACGACCTGCTGCTGCGCATCGGGTGAAAATGAGGCCGACCCTCGCGGACAATCGCCCGCGCATTTTTTTTCGAATGGATCTGTAATGTCGTTCGAGGACGAACGTCTTTCTATCGTCGTGCCGCGCCGTCGGGCACCGGAAAGACCACAAAGAGGGCCGTCATGAGCGCCAGATTACAGATTTCCGCCAGCGTTGGCCCGGCCGGAGTTTCCGATGCCGAAGGCCGCGGAACGGGCCGCAGCGCTCGCGCATGTCCGGCGGTCGGAGATGGAATTGCCGAAATGTCCCTCGGGCCGGTCGCGGGCCCGGCCCGGGCCGCACACACATATTCACGAACACCCGGAGACAGATAAGATGCGATCAGATCCAAGCAGGAAAACGTCCGAACAAAAAACGGAAGAGACGGCCGCGCCGCCAAACCGGCGAAACATTCTCGGGTTTGGCCTGGTGGTCGCGGGCGCGCTTGGCGCATCGGGCTACTTCCTGTGGCCGGCACTACGTCAGAACATGCGCGAAGTCCCGGACGGAGCCTTGTCCGTGACCATTTCCATGAGCGGTTTCGCCCCGAACACGCTTGTCGCGCGGGCCGGGCAGAGAATTGATCTGCAACTGGTTAACCCGGATAACGCGCTGCATACCGATGGTGGCGGCTGGCATCAGTTCGCGATCGATGAGCTTGAGCTTGACGTGCTCGTCGCTCCTCTGAGCGAGGAGCGCGTCAGCTTCACAGTAGATACCCCGGGGATTTATGATTTCTACTGCGGCGTCTGCTGCGGTGGCCAGGCCAATCCCTATATGCACGGTCGGCTGACCGTGGAGGCGTGACGATGATTGCACGAAAACCAATTCTAGTTTTCACGGTCATCGCGATGATAGCGGCCCTCGCCATTGGTCTTGCGGCTGGCTGGCTTCAAAGCCCGGCCAGCCTGATGAGTGGCGTTTCAGGAACCTTGGCCATGCCGGAGGTCACTCTACCGGTGATCGTCCTGGCCGGGATCGTGGACGGGATCAACCCCTGCTCCTTCACCCTTCTGCTGCTGTTTATCACGGCGCTTCTGGCAACGGTCGGCGGTGCCGGCAAAGACGGCGTCGCCTTGGCCAGGCGTCGGATGCTCCTGAACGGCGGCACATTCATTTTTGCCATCTTTTTGGCGTATCTTCTGTTCGGAACCGGATTGATGCGGGTCTCTTCCGCCTTGGCGCAGAATCATCTGGGCGCGCGTCTGGGCGCGCTTTTGTCTATCCTTCTGGGCCTCTGGATGCTCAAGGATTATTTCCTGCCGGGGGTTGGTCCGAAACTGGCGGCCCCACGCTGGGTTGCGGGCCGCGCGCGCGGCGTTGATGGTGCGGCCTCGGCGGTGACCATGTTCGGCCTGGGCGCGTTAATCAGCCTGTGCACGGTGCCGTGTTCGGGGGCTGTCTATATTGCTATCGTCAGCCTGCTGGCGTTGCAGGCGGATTTTGCCGTCAGTTACGGCTACTTGCTGATCTACAATGTGATGTTCATCCTGCCGCTTGTGGCGATCCTGCTTATGGCGTCGTCCCGCTCGGGTCTGAATCGGATGGCGCGCTGGAATCTGCATCACCGCGACGGCGTCAAGCTCGCCCTCGGAGGTGGGGTGGTCGCGCTGGGCCTGGCGATTCTGGCCACGGCCTGAGGGCGTGGCGGGCTGCTGCAGGGATCTGCCCTGTGGCCGGCTCCTCTGCGGGCCGCCCAATGGCAGCACATCCAGAAATCTCCGAACCATACGGCACCCGAGAGGCGTTAACTCCCGGGTGCCGGTCGCCCGATACAGATCGAGATCGCGCACCCTCAGCTTCTTCTTTGTGTAAATACTCCCGCCGGAGGCATCCGCCCTCTATACTGGATCGCGCCGTCATGCGGTGCTTCTCAACCTCGTGGCGAACCAGGCTGAGAAGGGCTCCCGCGGAGCCCGCCGAAGCCCCCCTCTAGCGCCACAGATGCGCGTATCCGGCGAACCAGCCCTGAAACTTGGCCAGCGCCCTCAACCGGATGGCCGGGCGCGGGATCGTGTCTTGGGCCAGCCGGTCTATCGCCACCTCGACCGGGCAGGCGGTGCCCGTTACCGGGTCGAAATAGCGCGGATAGGCAATCAGGACGGCATGAACCAGCGCGGCCAGCGCGGGCTTTGCATCCCGGCGGGCGGGCATCGGGCCCAGATCGCGCGTCAGGCCCCACCCGGCATAAAATGGCGCGCCAAGGCAGGTAACCGAAACGCCGCGCAACAGCGCCTCGAAGCCCAGCAGAGAGGTCATCGTCACGACGTGATCGGCCCGTGAAATCAACGCAACAGGATCGGCGTGATCGGCGACCAGATCGGCCAGGGCTTCCAGATCGTCCCGGTCGACCCTGCCCTCGCGCAGACCCGCCTCCACATCCGGATGCGGCTTGTAGATCAGAAAACCCTCAGGAAAGAGCGCGCGGGCCTTTCGCAACAGGCCCAGATTGCTGCGGATCTCGCCCGCGCCAAGCGTGATTGAGGCATCGTCCTCGACCTGGCCGGGGACCAGCACGACTTCGCGGCCTTGCGGCAACGCGAGCGCGTAAGCTGCCCCCACGTTATATTTGCTGAGCCCGGATTTGATCAGCGACTCCACCAGTGCCTCGGCCCGTCGCAGGCGGGGCGCGGGCAGGCCAGCGGCATCCGTGATCAGCGCCTCCAGCCGGCTGGGCCGCGTCGGATCATAATAAATACCCAGATCGTCGGTTACCAGGCTGAGCGGCGGGGTCAGATCGGCCCCCAGCCCGCGCGAGCGCAGAAACCCGTCCTCGACGCGCAGGAGCGGCAGATCGCCGAGCCCCGCGCGCAAGGCGGCGGTTTCCTGGCCGGCCCAGACCATCACGGGGCGGCGCGCGGCGCGGACCGCCTCGGGGCTTTTGGCGAAACGCAGGGCCGGGCCGGAGCCCCCGAATATCTTCTGCAACGGTGCCCGTTTCCAGGCCCGCATCCCCAACGCGACATGGCCATGGCGATCTTCACGCCAGGCCCGCGCGCGCGCCTCCAGCGCGCCCAGAACATCCTCGAACCGGCCCAGCCGGTCGCGATAGGGATCATACCAGATCGGATATTCCAGCATCGCGGCCGCAAAAAGCTGCGCCCGCGTCAGGGTGCGTGTGCGCCGGGCGACCGGGTTCCGGTCATCACTCAGGCCCCAGCCGGCATAGAAGGGCTGGCCGAATACCTGTGGCTTGTGGCCTGCGAAAATGGCCTCGAATCCCAGTTGCGACGAGACCGTGTAGACCGCCACCGCGCCTTCCATCAGCCTCCAGGGCGAGATCGGGTCGGTGCAGAGCGTGATGGTTGCGTCGCAATCCGCGTCACTATAGTGGCCCGACCGGTGGCCGCCCTGCGTTTCGGGATGGGTCTTGATCACGATCCGGGCACCGGGGTTTTCCTGCCGGGCATAGACCAGCATCTCGCGGAATGTGGCGTCATTGGCCCCGCCCAACCGGATCGAGGCATCGCCCCGGGTCTGGTCGATCACAAGAACATAACCGGGTGCGGGCGGCGCGATGGCGGGATCAACGGCGGAGTATTTGGTCAGATGCGCATCCCGCATCCGGGCGATGCCGTCGCGGGCGCGATCCAGCAGCGCTGTGTCATCCAGCGGATGCCTGGCCAACATATGCTCCAGATCGCTGGGTTGGCGGCCGTCGAACCAGGCCCCGCGCCGGTCGACAGTGAGGCCGAGCGGCGGCTCGCCATCGCGGCCGGGATGCAGCGAGCGCAGAAAGGCATCCTCGACCCGCACGATATGCGCACCGGTGGCTTTTGCCGCCCGCTCGCCCCGCGCGGCATAGGGGCTGTGGCCCCAGACCAGGATGTCATCGCCCGGCCCCGGCTTGCCAAGCCGCAGATCATGGCCCGCCAGCTTCAGGATGCGGCGCACTCGGGTGTTGGTCAGAAATCCGCCGTTGAAATAGAACGCCCGCCGGGGGGTGTCCCCGGCGGGCAATTGTGGCGTGTCGCCCTGCATCGGCTGCCCTAGCCGCCAGCAGGTGCCAGGCTGCTGATCGCGCCGGCGGTGCCAAGCGTGCCGGTCAGCGCGCTGATCACCTGGTTCCACTGCGCGAAGGGTGCCAGCGTGACATAGAGCGTATCCTCGTCGCGGATCACGAAATCGCGGGCCTCGAACATGCCGGTGGGCGCGGTCAGGTCCAGCACATAGATGAACCGCTGCGTACCGACGATATCGTTGCGGCCCAGAACGGCGCGGGCGATGGCCTCGGGTTCGTTCCTGAGGATAAAGACCCCTGTGGGATCGGCCAGGCTGGGACTGAGGCCGCCAACGGTCGCAATCGCCTCGATCGCGGAAATGGTCTGGGTGTCGAACGGCACCCGCGTCTGGGCGTTGGTGGCCCCAAGCGCGGTAAAGGTGCGCTGATCTTCCTCGACCAGGATCCGGTCACCGGCGCGCAGGGCGATATCCAGATCGGGGTTGGAATAGAGATCCTGGAACCAGATGGTGCCCGAATGATCGCCACGCACAACCGTGATTTGGGCGATCTCGGGCTCGATCATCACACCGCCCGCCCTTGCGAGCATCGCCGAAAGGGTGCGCGTGGGCCGTTCGATGGCAAAGACGCCCTGGCTGCCGACGGCACCAACCACCGAAACGGTCGCGCCGTCACCGGCGACACGGCGTACGATGATCTGCGGATCGGGGGTCTGTTCGTCCAGATTGCGAGTGATGATCTGGCGCAACCCGTCTGGTGTGTTGCCCGCCGCGCGCACGCGTCCGGCATAGGGAATAAAGATAAAGCCCGAGCCATCGACCTGCACCTCATCAAGCACGGTGCTCGGCGCACCGGTCGCGCCAAGCAGCGGATCGGTTACATTTTCCCAGATGGAAAGCGACAGCGTATCGCCGGGCCGGATCACATCCGAGCCGAGCGAGCCCGCATTGATAAACTCTTCGGAAAAGCCCAGCACTTCGACCACGGACGTGTTGCGCAGAACGCGGTCATTGACGGTGACGACAAAGGCGTCGCCCTGCCGTTGTACGGACCCCCGGAAGAGTTCACTACGATTGGGGCCGGATCGCGGCAGCAGGCCACATTGGGCCACCAGCGACACAACCACCAAGAGGGCGACGAACCGCACCCTTTGGGAAACCAGCGATTTCACGGATTTCGGCTCCTTATTGCCTGTACTGCCTCGTTTATTTTTTTGCGACTTTAGCGAATTTTTTTCGCCAAGGCCAGTTTTTGTTACGTGACCACCCGCAGGTGTTGCCGCGGTGCCGGTCGCCCGGCATCCAGCGCCTCGTAGGGGTCTTCGGGCGACAGCATCATATCGACCACCTGGCGCAGCAATTGCCGCCGCCCGCGTGCCGAATAGAAGCTGCCGGTGATTTGCGAGGTTTCCAGCAGATAGTGCCGATAATCGCGATAGGCGCGGCTGTCGGGGCGGGTCGGCGTCTGAAAAAATTCATCAAGGTTCTGGGTCGAGACAAACTCGGGCTTCAGGTAGACGGCGGTGCCGAAAGCCTTGAGCGGCAGGCCGCGCCAGAGGGCCTGTTGCGCGGCGGTGGAATTGACGGTGACGGCGCTGCGCGCATCATCCAAAAGGCGCGCCAGTTTGCCGCCGCGCACGTAATGGACGCGGCCCCCCACGCCCTGTTCGTTGGCGATTTTGGCGATGACCCGGCGCAGCGGCACGCGGCCATCCTCCAGCGGGTGCGCCTTGAGCACAAGATGATGATGCTGCGGCGCGCCAGCGGCAAACCCTTCAATCAGCATCTTCAGAAAATCGGTCATGCTGTCGAAGGGCCCGTGCTGGCGAAAGCTGGCATCATGTTCCAACTGCAACAGCGCCAGGTGATAGGGAAAGCCGCCGGTTTTGATCCGCCAGGTCGCTGCCATGCGCAGGATCGAATACGTGGGCATCAATGCCATGCGGCGCAAGTATAGGCGCAATTCGCGCGCCACCGTGATGTTCCGATGCGGTCGAAAATTGCGATATCGCCGGTTCAGGAACATCACGAACCAATGATAGAGCGCGCCGTAGAAAATATGCTGGCGCATGTCGCCCCACCGCGCCGGTGCGTCGGGCAAATCCAGATCCAAACCTTTGAGCGCGCGGCGCATCTGCGCCACCTTGGTGGTCATCAGGCGCGAATGGCCATTGGCCCCGCCGCGTTCATAGGTCACCCAATAGGGGCGCAGATAGCCTTCTTCGAACACATGCACTCGTACGCCCCGGTCACGGGCGATCGCAACGGCATGGGCATGGATCGGCCTGGTATCGCCATAGAGCACGATATCGGTGACTTTTTTTTCAGCCAGCAGTGCGGAAAACCGGGCGGGCCAGTCCTCGACCGTGCCGCGATAGGCGACATAGCTGGGCCGGTGATGCCAGAACGCGCTGTCGCCCTGATTGAAGCCCACGCGCCAGACCTCGGCACCCGCGGCGCGCAACATCTTGCCCAAACGATGGAAAAAAGGCCCGTGCGGGCCCTGCAAGAACAGGAAGGAGCGGTTTTGGGCGGCCGTGATCGGCACAGGTGGCCTCGTCGTCATGAAGGATGTGGTAGCGGGTCGCGGTCGATATTGCACGGCCCAATGTCACCATGAGGGCTGGTTTTGGCCGGGAATGTGGCGTGCGCGGGGCTTGCCCGCGCCAGTGCGGGTCGCTAGGTCAGGGATGACAGCAGGGGGTATCTATGTTCACGGGCATCATCACCGATATCGGCCGGATCGACCGGCTTGAGGCGCGCGGCGATCTGCGGGCGCGGATCACCACGGGCTATGACACATCCACGATCGAGATCGGGGCCTCGATCGCCTGCGACGGCGTCTGCCTGACCGCGGTGGCACTGGGGCCGGATTGGTTCGATGTGGATATTTCCGCCGAGACCGTGTCGAAAACCAATATCGGCGCGGAGGGCTGGCACGATGGCAAGCGGCTCAACCTGGAACGCGCCTTGCGGGTGGGCGATGAATTGGGCGGTCACATCGTGTCGGGCCATGTCGATGGCGTGGCCGAGGTGATCGCGATGCAGGATGAGGGCGACAGCACCCGGATCACCTTCCGCGCCCCCGACACGTTGGCCCGGTTCATCGCGCCGAAAGGCTCGGTTGCGCTGAATGGCACCTCGCTGACCGTGAACGAGGTCGATGGCCGCGATTTCGGCGTGAACATCATCCCGCATACGCAGGAAGTGACCACCTGGGGCGCGGTGGCCCTAGGCGACAGGATCAACCTCGAGATCGACACCCTGGCCCGCTATGTGGCGCGATTGCGGGATTGGGGCGGGTAATCTGCGGCAATTTTGGGCAGAGCGGTCCCCGGCCCGGTTGTCGGCGGGCGTCGCGCTGGCTCTGGGTGGCATCCCGCATTACGCTGCCTTCCATGCACGGTATCGGACATAATAACGGACCCACCCTGGAGCCGGGATTTGGCTTTCGCAAACATGCCTGGGGCAGGGCCCGTAAATCGCTGCTGAAAACCTTGCCGGTGGAAATCTTGCGCGTTCGCGTGGCGCGGGCAAAACGGCTCGGCATCGATTACACGACCTATGCCTCGATCCGGGCGACCACGGGCCACGATGTGGTGACCTTTCTCTTCTCAAGCAATGCGCTGGAACTCGTCAGGCACCGCCGCGCGATCCCCCACAGTCACGCGGCCCGCCTGCACGCGCTGACCGCCGCCGCAACCCGCATCGCGGCCATCCACGCTCCGGGCGATCCCGCCGCGTTGCTGGCGGAAAACCCCGACCTTCTCGATGCCACGACCCGCGCGCCCGGTTTCACCGAAAGCTGGTCGGCCATGCGGGATCGCATCCGCGCGGCGCTGCAAACCCACGGTCTGCCGCCCGATGGCACCGTTCTGATCCCCGCAACGGCGGTGGAACGCGAATGGTGCGCCGCCGGAAAACTGGCGGGCATCATCCCCGCCGACAGGTTCTTTGCTCCTTTCCCTTCATCTTGGTGAAAATACCTCGGGGGTTCGGGGGCTGGCCCCCGCAGGTCGGATTGCGCAGCAATTCGAAACCCTGTCCATCTCACCCCCAGATATCGCCAAGCGTGAACCCTTCGGGAAAGGGATCACCAGGATCGAGCAGATGCTGGGAGACGCCGTAAATCCAGCCCTGCCCCGACAGCGTCGGAATGATCGCGGGGGTTTCGCCCACGGTTGTCACCGCCTCGATTCGGCCGGTAAAAGTCGTCCCCAACGGGCCCTCATTGACGTAATCCTGCCCCGGCGCCAGCAATCCGCGCGCATGCAGACAGGCCAGCTTGGCGCAGGTTCCTGTGCCACAGGGCGACCGGTCGAGCGCGCCCGAGGCTGCCCCGGGGCGCGCATCGGGCCCGGCGCTCGATACGGTCACGGTGCTCTTCCCATGCGCGTCCGGGCGGCTGGCGGGCGCGGTGAGTTGCGCAATCGTTGGGCCCGTAATCGCCGGGTTCTCCGGATGAACCACGGGCAGCTCTCTGGCCGCCGCCATCCGCAGCGCCTCGGATATTCGCACCGTTTCGGCCCCGGTCTCGGGCCGCAGCTCCAACCCGAACCGGGCCGCTTCGGCGATCACGAAAAACATGCCGCCCCAGGCAATATCGACCGGCACTGTGCCAAACCCCGGCACCGTGATCTCGGCATCCAGATGCAGCGCAAAGGCCGGGACATTGTGCAAGGTGACGCGCGTGACCTTGCCACCGGCGCAATCGGCGCGCACCCGGATCAGACCGGCGGGGGCTTCCAGCGTCAGTTCGGTCACCGGCTCGACCATCGGCAGGATGCCGGTTTCCAGCAGCACGGTCGCTACGCAGATCGCGTTCGAGCCTGACATCGGCGGGTATTCCGATTGCTCCATGATCACGAAACCCGCATCGGCCTCGGGGTGGCAGGGCTCGACCAGCGCATTGCAGCACAAAACCGGGTTGCCGCGCGGCTCGCGCAGCATCAGCTTGCGGATATGGTCGCCCTCACGCGCCAGCCATTGCATCTTTTCAAACACCGATGCGCCCGGAATAGGGGGCAGCCCGCCGGTGATGACGCGGCCGGGCTCACCTTCGGCATGGGCCTCGACCGCCGTGATCATTCGGGACATGCGCATGCCGGGCCTCGCCTTCATTGTGCATTCCTGCAAAGGCTAGGGTGCGCAAATAGGTCGTGTCCAGCCCATGTTTCGCCGGGCCGGGCACTGGCGCAGCCCGGTCGCCTGCTGTATCTCCGGACCGAGTTCAGGCAGAAGTGAGACAGAGATGAGTTTCGAGACCCCCGGCCCGGTCGAGACCGACCTGCGCGCCGCCATCTCTCCGATTGAGGAGATCATCGAGGCCGCGCGCCGTGGCCAGATGTTCATCCTGGTCGATCACGAGGATCGTGAAAACGAGGGCGATCTGGTGATCCCGGCTGGCTTTGCCACGCCCGAAGCGATCAATTTCATGGCCACCCACGGGCGCGGGCTGATTTGCCTGACCCTGCCTGCCGAGCGGATCGAGGAACTGGGGCTGCCGATGATGGCGATGCATAATTCCTCGCGCCACGAAACCGCGTTCACAGTCTCGATCGAGGCCCGCGAGGGCGTCACCACCGGCATCTCGGCGGCCGACCGGGCGCTGACCGTGGCCACCGCGATCAACCCGCAGGCCGGTGCCGCCGATATCGCCACGCCGGGGCATGTGTTTCCGCTGCGCGCCCGGCGCGGCGGCGTGCTGGTGCGCGCGGGTCATACCGAGGCCGGCTGTGACGTGGCGCGGCTGGCGGGGCATTATCCGTCCTCGGTGATCTGCGAGATCATGCGAGAGGATGGCACCATGGCGCGGCTGCCCGATCTGGTGGGATATGCCAAAACCCATGGGCTCAAGATCGGTACCATCTCGGATCTCATCGCCTATCGCTCGCGCAATGACAATCTGGTGGTCGAAACCGCGCGCGAGGCCGTGACGTCGGAGTTTGGCGGGGCCTGGGATATGCGGATCTTTACCGATCAGACCCATGGCGTGGAACATGTGGTGATGATCAAGGGCGACATCACCACGCCCGAGCCGGTATTGGTGCGCACGCATGCGCTGCATGAAGCCTCGGATCTCTTGGGGCTGGGGCCGAAACCGGCGCATGAATTGCAGGCCGCGATGGAGAAGGTGGCCGAAGAGGGCCGGGGGGCGGTCTGCCTCTTTCGCCAGCCGCGTCCCAGCCTTTACGCTCGTGACGATGACGGCCCGCGCACCATCAAGGATACCGGCCTGGGGGCGCAGATCCTGTCGAAACTGGGGGTCGAGGAACTGATCCTGCTGACCGATGCGCCCGAGACAAAATATCTGGGGCTTGATGCCTTTGGCCTCTCTATCGTCGGCACCCGCCCGATTACAAAGGAAAGCTGATCCATGGCCGGAACCGAAACCCATTACACGCTGCCGCTGCCCGCGTTCGACAAACCGGTGAAGCTGCTGATTGTCGTGGCCCCCTATTACAAGGATATCGCCGATAACCTGGTGGCGGGTGCCGTGGCCACGCTGGAGGCCGCGGGCGCGGCCCATGAGATCGTCGAGATGCCCGGCGCGCTGGAGGTGCCGACCGCGATTTCCATCGCGCACCGACAGGCCAATTTCGACGGGTTCGTGGCCTTGGGCTGCGTGATCCGGGGCGAAACCACGCATTACGATACGGTTTGCAATGACAGCAGCCGCGCCCTGCAACTGATGGGGCTGGATGGGGCCGCAATCGGCAACGGCATCCTGACGGTCGAGACCCGCGCACAGGCCGAGGTGCGGGCCGATCCCGCCGATCAGAACAAGGGCGGCGGTGCGGCGGCGGCGGCGTTGCACCTGATTGCGTTGACGCGGACGATGGGGCGGCCTAAAGGCGGCATCGGATTCAAGCCGCGCGGCGAAGAGATACTGATCGCGGGCGATGCACAAGGACCAGAGACCGCATGAACACCGCACGCCCCAAAGGCCCCAGTCGGGACGAGAAGCGCCAGATGAAATCGGCGGCGCGGCTCTATGCCGTGCAGGCGCTGTTTCAGATGGAGGCCTCGGGCCAGACCGTCGAAAAGGTGCGGGTGGAGTTCGAGACCTACCGCTTTGGCGAAGAGGTGGCCGGTGAAGAACTGGCCGAGGGCGATGTCGACCTGTTTCGCAAATTGCTGGATGATGCCGTCAACTGGCAGGCTCCGATCGACCAGATGACCGACCGGGCGCTGGTGGCAAAATGGCCGATCGCGCGGATCGACCCGACGATCCGGGCGCTGTTTCGCGTGGCGGGGGCCGAGCTGACACAATCGGAGACGCCGCCCAAGGTGGTGATCAACGAATATGTCGATGTTGCGCGCGCATTTTTCCCCGAGGGCCGCGAGCCGAAATTCGTCAACGCGGTTCTGGATCACATGGCGCGCGAGGCAAAGCCCGAGGCGTTCTGAGCTACTGCTGGCTGCCGGGATCTCGCGGCAACAGTGGCCAGGGGATTTCGCCGCCGCGCAAAACGCCCTCGTTGGATGCTGTAATATCGGAGCGTTCAAGCGTTTGGACCGTTACCGGATGCCGGCCTAGCGCGTCATGAACGAACACCTCTGACGTCGTCCCGGGATCGCCTACGAACCGAACCGTTTCGACGAATTCCAATATGGCCCTCTCGCAATAATCCTGCGCGAAAAACACCATACTCCATTCGGGCGGAAATATCCGCTCGGGGCGCTGTTCAAGCTGCGCTATGTAATTTCGGCATGGCAGGACTCCTGTTGCCGTCAGCACAATCAGATTGCTACGATTTTCCGCAATAAGCGGCACATTTTGCCCGCCCCAGATACTCTGTATACTTTTCCATAAATTGCACCCACTTGAATTGACGAGTGGGACTCACAATAGCACGAATGCGCCGCCCTGACCCTAACCCGTCGCGCAATATGACCGCAGCCACAGCCCTAAGATTGGGGCCGCCTTTCAGCGCCCCTCAACCGCGAAAAATCGCGTGTTCTTCTTGAGCCAGACAATCGAGAGCTGCGCGATGATGGCAAAGGCAAAGACCGCGTGCCAGCCATAGGCCTGAATCAGCGGTTCGCCTTCGACATATTCCGACCCGAGCTCCAACAGATAGAGCAGCGTAATGGCCCCCAGCCAGGTCGGATGTTCGCGCCGCACCACGGTGCGCCATTTGAAGGGCAGGGCCGGTCGCTGCCATTTGCGGAAATTGGGAAAGAATGCGGGGGTTTTCGCGGCCCAATCGGTGTAGCTCGGCCCGAATGCGCCGATAAGGAATCGCTCCTCGGTGGCGATGATGCGTTCAAAATAAATGACGAGGACCAGTGCCATAGCGATCCCCAGCTCCACGGTTTGCGGGTAAAGCGCAACGCCGACATAGGTGATTGCATTGCCCAGATAAAGCGGGTTGCGAACAACAGAATAGAGCCCTGTGGTATTCAGCGAATTTGCCACCTGGCCCCGCGTATTGCGCCCAGATGTACCCGCGGGAACATGCCCGACCGTGTAGGCGCGAATCAGCAGGCCGCCGACGATCATCGTCAGGCTGAAGGCCTCATAAGCACCGCCGAAAAACTCGCCCAGGCTGACCTCGATCATCTCGCCGCGCCAGGTGGCGTAGGCCACAAGCGGCAGAAAGCCGCCCAGAACAAAACTGCGCCAGCGAAACAGAGTGGCCCCGCTCCGGGCGAGATGGTCGTTGATCAACATGTTTTTGTTATCCCCTTAAGCGTTTCGGGGAAGCTATCTTGACCTCGGAGAGCCGGGAAGATGCCTTGTTTGGCATTGGCAGCTTTCAGCCTATCGGCGTCGTTTAGTATTGGCAGCTTTCAGCCTATCGGCCTGGTTCTGAGCGTGCCGGGATGAATTCAGGCCGCGCGGGGTAACAAATTTTTCCTTCAAAAATTTGCTACCCGAAGAATTTTCCTGCAAAATTCTTCTATCCCGCGCTGCTGGGCATGACAGAGGCGGTCCCAACGCCGTGCTGAGATATGCCGGCCACCGGAATTCGAGCGGCGGGGCGTAGCCGCAAAGCCAGGCCTGCCAATTGCGGCCACCCATGCCGCTGCCGGTGCGTTGCCGAAACTCGGTCTGTCCGGCCTCAAGCACGCCAGTATCGCCCAAGCGATCCCGCGCTGTCATTGCATCCGCCTGCGCCGCCACCTCTGTCATCGGGCCGGCATGGGGGGCGGAGGTCGAGGCGGGGCGGCTGGCGCGGTTCCGCCGCCGGACAATTGCCGGGGATGTCTTTATATTCCGCGTAGCCGCCGATGGTCGAACCGCAGCCATTGGCCCATGTTGCGCAAAAGGCGGTGGGTATTCCGGCGGATCCTTCCTCGACCTCGAAGCCCTCGCGGCGCGGCAGATTGACGTAGAAGGCGGCCGAGCGATGTTCCTGCCGGGCGGCTTCGCTATAATTCCAGATCGTTCGGGCCCAGTCCGAGATTGCATTCATCCGCCGGGCCATACATGCGCGATATCCTTTGCCTCGTTCATTGTCGCGGCTTTCCTTTGTGGCGAGGCTAGCCAGTCGGCCGGTGCGGGCCACGCGAAATTTGGGGTTGCGGCGTTATCACCGCTTGGCATCCGCCATGCCGCTGCTAGGGTGATTGACACCGTCAAGGAGCCCCTGCCATGCCTGCACATATCCGTCTGATCCTGAAACATGCCGCCATCGGATTTGGCATTTCGGCCGGGTTTACCGCGATGATCCTCGTCTTCAATGTTGGCAATCTGTGGCATCTGGTGACCAACACCGAAGAAGGGCCGATTGCGGTGATCATGCTTGTGGTCTTTGGCACTATCACCTTCGGCTCGGTCCAGATCGGCTATGCGATTATGACGATGGCCGATGCCGATGATGACGCAAAGGGCGGCAAACGCGACGCATTGCCGGTTGCCGATGCCGCGCCGGTGCCCGTGCGCATCGGGCCGCAAGGGCCGGGTGGCAATACGTAAAGCGGCGGGGCCACCACAAACGTGGGGGTGTCGAATTCCCGGGGACCTGTAAATACAGGTGGGTGCCAGGTAAACGGACCAGGGTCCGCACAGAGCCAGCTCCCTTGGAATTGCTTAAGGCCACTGGAATATTGCCCCAACACGGGAAGGGCAGACCCCGCCTGCGACCTGACATAGGGCGCGCCGGGGTCCGGGGCAAGGGGCGTCAGGCGATGGCGGCTGACCGTTCGGGGCTGGCGGGCAGGCCGTTCAGATGATTGCAGAGGCTCTTTTCAAAGTAGTGCTGCCACCCGGCCACGCAAACATTGTGGCAGGCGATCGCGGGCGTAAGCCCGCGATGCGTCAGCGTGATGGCCGTGCCGGTGCCTTCCGGGCGCAGCTCCCAGATCAGCCGCGTGCCCTGCCATTCGGTGGCGTCAGGCACGCCTTCGATGATCATGTTCGCCTCAGAGCAGGTCCAGACGAGCCTTCCGGGCGCGGCCCGCGTATCGGTGTCAAACCGCACATGGCTGTTGTTGAAGCGAATGGTAAAGCCGGTTTCGTCGCGCTCCACCCGCGTGCTCCACCATATGGCAAGGTCATCATGGATGGCGCGGGCGGCGCTGGCGGGATCGGCGGCGACCGAAATGGTTGCGGAATAATCCATGGCTCATTCCCCGTGCAGCGAGGCGCGCATGCGGCCCATATGATCGTCCCAGCCCTTGTCCAGAGCGAGCGTCAGGCCAAACGCCTCCGCGCCGTCCGGCAGGCCGCTATGCTCCAGCGACAGACGGGTGCCGCCGGCCACTTCGTCCAATTGCCATTTCACGGTGCTGGTCGCGCCTTGCATGGGGGCAATGGAGAAACTCATTTCCAACTGCTCATGCGGGCGCGCCACGATCACCTCTCCCCACATCAGCTTGTCGCCGCTGGTGGTGCCATACATCGCATATTCTTCGCCCTCCGCCAGCGCCTTGGGCGGTTTGTGAAACCAGATCGCCAGTTTCTCGGGATCGGTCAGATAGGCCCAGACATTCTCGCGGCTGGCGCGCAGATAGATGGATTTTGTCAGCGTGGTCATGGATGATCCTTTTCAATTGCGGATTTCAATGCGTCGAGGCGTGTGTCCCAGAAACGGTCAAAGAAGCGGAGCCAGTCGATGACCGGTGCAAAACCCGCCGGGTCCAGCCGATTGATCCGCTCGCGTCCACGAGGCTCGACCGTGATCAGCCCGCCATCCGACAACGCCGTCAGGTGCTTCTTCACCGCCGCGCGGGTCATGTCGAAGTTTTCGGACACCTCGGCGATGGTCATGTCCCGGTCCGACAGCAGCCGCAGGATGTTGCGGCGGGTCGGGTCGGCCAGGGCGCGAAAAACGGATTGGTCAATTTGGGTCATGAGGCGATTCTGTTGTGATACCATTTGGCTTCATATCTATGCGATACCTTTGGGTATCATGTCAACCCTCCCACCGCCTTGCCTTTTGTTCACGAATTGTTCATGTTTGCGCCATGACCGATCCCGCCCCCCTCCTGATGCCCGGCCAACTGCTCGCGCGCGGCGTCTGCCGCCATTTGCGCCAGCATGATTTCGCCACGCTTGAGGAATTCGTGCCGCAACGGGGCCTGCGCGTCGATGTGATGGGCCTGGGGCCAAACGGCGAGATCTGGGTGATCGAATGCAAAAGCAGCCGCGCCGATTTCAATGCGGATGCAAAATGGCAGGGCTACCTGGAATGGTCGGACCGCTATTTCTGGGCTGTGGACGCGGCGTTCCCGACCGATCTTCTGCCCGAAGGCACCGGCCTTATCATCGCCGATGCCTATGATGCCGAGATCCTGCGCATGGGGCCGGAAACCAAACTTGCCGCGGCCCGGCGCAAGGTGCTGACGCGGAAATTCGCCCGCAAGGCCGCAGAGCGCCTGCAAGCCTATCGCGACCCAAAGACCGGAACAACTTGACTAAAATTGCGCTTCATCTTGGCAAAAATACCTCGGGGAGCGCGAGGGGCAGCGCCTCTCGCTCCCTGACCTCGCGTCTCGCTCAGCGCTTTGCCGCCTTGCGGATCGTCTCGGCCGCGACGCGCAATTCCTCGGCGATCTCAAGCGCCTCCTCGGGATCGAAATCCAGCGGCAGATCCACACCCTCGGCTTCGATATAGATCCGCACCATCCCCATCGAGGTCGGCCCGATCTGCAGATTCGCGCCCGTGTCGCTCTCGCTGTTGATGCTCATGATACCCTCCGGCTGAACTGGGATAGCCTGCAGGTACCCTTCCCGCCGGAATGACTCAAGCAGATATGGACGCAGGCCTCGGTTGCACCCGTCCCGCGCGCCCGGTCAATGCCGTGCCACCCGATGAGGAATGGCACCGATATGACCCCACAGAAGGCTTGCAATCCGATGCGTGCTTGGGTATCCCCCGCGCCAGTGCCGCCTTAGCTCAGTTGGTTAGAGCGCTGGATTGTGGATCCAGAGGTCTCCCGTTCAAGCCGGGAAGGCGGTACCACCCCACCAGATCCCGATCAGGCCGCCGCCTCGCGCCCCGTCAATGCGCCTTTGCCGTAGTTGCGGCCGAACTCGGTGGCCATGAAATCGGCCAGCGCCACCTCTTCCTGTCGCACGAAACCGGTATCGCGCAATTGGCCCCGGCGCATCAGATCCATCACCCCGCAGACGCCCGAGGCGGTGGTGATCTGAATCGCGCTCCAGGTCTTGCCGCCGATCTCCTGCGCCACCGATTTGTTGATGAAGCTCTTCTCGCGATATTCGCCGTCGATCCAACCTGTTGCCGTACAAAACACCAAAACCACATCCTGATCGGTGCGCGGCAGCGCGGTCTCGAACACATCGCGCAGCAGGTCGCGGCGGCGTGCCAACCCCAGATCATTGAGCAGCAGCTTGATGATATCGCGGTGTCCGGGATAGCGGATGGTGCGATAGGACACGCGGCGCGCATGTCCGGCAAGCGTTTCGGTCAGGGTGCCCAACCCGCCGGAGGTGTTGAAACACTCGTAATCGGTGCCATCGACGCTGATAACGTCCAGATCTTCCAGCGGGGCCGCCTTGGCGGGATGTCCGTCCTCGATCACGTCGCAAGGGTTGCAATATTCGTTGATCAGCCCGTCGGTGGACCAGGTCAGGTTATATTTCAACGCATTGGTCGGATAGAGCGGCAGCGCGCCGACGCGCAGCGCCAGGGTATCGAGCCTGTCGAAGGTGGCGGCAAGGCTGGCCCCCGCGATGCCCACGAACCCGGGGGCCAGACCGCATTGCGGCATGAAGGCCGTTTCGGCATCTTTCGCCAACTCGCGCACCGCGCCCGTGGCGGCGACATCCTCGGTCAGGTCGAAATAATGCGCCCCGGCGGTCTTGGCCGCGGCCGCGATGGCGGGGGTCAGGAAAAACGGCGCGGCACTGACCACCGCGTCGAAGCCTGCCAAGGCTCGCGCCAGCGCCGCTTCGTCGCTCGCATCAACCTGCTGCACGTTATACCCCGCCTTCTGCGCCCTGGTCAGATTGGCCAGATCGGCATCGGCCAGGGTCACGGAATAATTCGGCGAACGGTGCAGGAATTCGGCAATCATGCGGCCGATCTTGCCCGCGCCGACGATACAGACGGTCCAGTTGCGCATGGGTGCTCTCCTCAACGCATTGCATTGCGCGAGTCTGACGGATGGTCCTCGCTTGCGTCCTCCGCCGAAATGGCGGATCGCATCCGGTTTCTGGCATTTTGGCGGGTCAGTCCGGTTCTTTGCCCGACAGGCCGCGCATTTGCCGCGCGATCCGCTCCTCGGTATCGGCTTGCCGCCTGTCAAACTTGCGGCCAAAGACCACGGATGTGTTGGTGCGCAGCACGCCCGGTATTTCGCCGACCTCATCCACCAATATGTCCAGATCCTCGATGCGCGGGGCCTCGGCGGATAGAAAGAGATCGTATTCACCGTTGATCGAGAAGCAGACCTGAATTTCAGGATAAGAGGAGAGCCGTTGCAGGATCTTGCGGGTGTCTTGCTGACGAATTTCCAGAAGCATCAGAATTTGCACGGTTTCTTCACCCGGCATGCGGCTCAGAACAACGGAATACCCTGAAATGGTGCCGTCCTTTTCCATCCGCGCAATGCGTTCATGCACGGTCGACCGGGCCACCTCCAGCCGCTTTGCGATGGTCGAGGTGGTGGCGCGCGCATTGCGCTGCAATTCACGGATGATGCGTCGGTCCAGCGCGTCTCGCATGCAATCTGTCGCCTTTCATGGTAATTTGCCGGATTTCGCCGCCCAAATGCCGATTTGTCAAGCGCTGTGCATCGGTGGGCCCCGGCCAGCGGGCGGGGTCTGGACAAGGCGCGGGCAACGCGCAACATGGGGGCCGAGGGCAAAGAAAACAGGACCGGACGGCGATGGATCGGGCGGAAATTGTTCACCAAAACCTGCTGCGCGCGCTGTCGGCACGCGCCTTTGCGCCGGGCCGCGCACCGGTGCCGCCCTTGCAGGGCGTTCAGGCCGTGTCCCTGTTTCGCGCGCAATGCCTCAGCCGCGCGCTGGACCGCGAAAGCCGGGCCATGCAAAAGGCGGGGCAGGGGTTCTATACCATCGGGTCGTCGGGCCATGAGGGCATGGCCGCCGTGGCCGCGGCCCTGCGCCCCACTGACCCGGCTTTTCTGCATTACCGTGACGGTGCCTTTCAGATCGCGAGAGCGGGGCAATTGCCCGGCATCAACATCACCTGGGACATGCTGGCCAGTTTCGCCTGTTCCACCGATGATCCGATCTCGGGCGGGCGGCACAAGGTTCTGGGCTCGCGCCCCTTGATGATCCCGCCGCAGACCTCGACCATTGCCAGCCACCTGCCCAAGGCGGTTGGGGCGGCCTATGCCATCGGCCTTGCGCGCCGCCACCCGCCCGAGCATCGGCAATACGCCCCCGATTCTATCGCGGTCTGTTCATTTGGCGACGCCTCAGCCAATCACTCCACCGCGCAGGGCGCGATCAACGCGGCGGGCTGGACCTCGGTGCAATCGGTGCCGCTGCCGATCCTTCTCGTCTGCGAGGATAACGGCATCGGGATTTCGACGAAAACGCCTGCGGGCTGGATCGAAAATTCGATGCGCCACCGCCCCGGCATCCGCTATTTCAAGGCCGACGGGCTGGACATATTCGACACGTTTCGCGCGGCAGGAGCGGCCGCCGATTATGTCCGCCGCCACCGCAAACCCGCTTTCCTGCACCTGCGCACCGTGCGGCTCTATGGCCATGCCGGGGCCGATGTGGCGACCAGCTATCTGCCGCGCGAAGAGGTGGAGCGCGATGAGGCCAATGACCCGCTTTTGCATTCGGCGCGGCTATTGGCGGAGGAGGGGGCGCTTGCCCCCGAGGACGCGCTCGCGATCTATCTCGAGACCTGCGATCGGGTGGCCCGTGTCGCCGCCGAAATTGTCACCCGCCCGCGCCTGCAAACCGCAAGCGACGTAATGGCCACAATTATTCCGCCGAAACGCACCTGCGCCCCTACGAACGGCCCCGCGCCCGAGGTGCGCGCGGCGGTTTTCGGCAGCGATATGAAGGCGATGGACGCTCCGCTGCCGATGGGCAAATGCCTGAACATGGCGCTGACCGATCTGATGCTGGAACATAACGAGATAACGCTGATGGGCGAGGATATCGGGACCAAGGGCGGGGTTTACGGCGTCACGCAACGCCTGCAATCGCGGTTTGGCCGCGACCGGGTGATCGACACGCTGCTGGATGAGCAGAGCATTCTGGGCCTGGCCATCGGCCTGGCCGGTAACGGGTTCGTCCCGATGCCCGAGATCCAGTTTCTGGCCTATCTGCACAATGCCGAGGATCAATTGCGCGGCGAGGCCGCCACACTGCCCTTCTTCAGCCGGGGCCAGTTTACCAACCCGATGGTGATCCGCGTCGCCGGGCTTGGCTATCAAAAGGGTTTTGGCGGGCATTTCCACAATGACAACTCGCTGGCCGTGCTGCGTGATATTCCCGGCCTGATCATCGCCTGCCCGTCAACCGGGGCCGACGCGGCGGCGATGCTGCGTGAATGCGTGCGGCTGGCGCGCGAGGAAAACCGCGTGGTGGTGTTCGTGGAACCCATCGCGCTCTACCCGATGCGCGATTTGCACGGGCCGGGCGATGGCGGCTGGATGACACCCTATCCCGTGCCCGACCGGCGCATCGGCATGGGCGAGATCGGCCAGCACGGGCAGGGCACCGATCTGGCCATTGTGACCTATGGCAACGGGCATTACCTGTCCCGCCAGGCCCAGGCCGATCTGGCAGCGGCGGGGATTGCGGCGCGCGTGATCGACATCCGCTGGTTGGCTCCGTTGCCGGTCGAGGCGATATTACGGGCGGTCGATGGCTGTGCGCATGTTCTGATCGTTGATGAATGCCGGTTCACCGGCGGCCAGGCCGAGGCGCTGATGGGCCATTTCCATGAGGCGGGCCTGCCCCGTTTTGCCCGCGTCACGGCCGAGGACAGTTTTATCGCAACCGGCCCCGCCTATGGCGCGACCCTGCCGTCGAAAGCGGGCATCATCGCGGCGGCCAAGGCGCTGGTCGGGGGCGCGGCATGACCCGGCGCGCGGTCCTGATCCTGCCCGGGCGCGGCACCTATAACAAGGCCGAGCTGGGCTATCTGGTGCGGCATCACGGGGCCCGCGCGGATCTGATCGCCGGGTTTGACGCGGCGCGCGCAGAGGCAGGGCAGGAGCCGGTTTCGGCGCTGGATGCGGCCTCGAAATTCAACCTGTCGAAATACACGCGCGGCGATGTGGCCTCGGCCCTGATCGCGGCCTGCGCTCTGGCCGATGTGGCGGCATTGGCCAAGGGTATCGAGGTGGTCGCCGTGACCGGCAACTCGATGGGCTGGTATCTGGCGCTGGCCGCCGGTGGCGCGGTTGCAATGCCGGACGGGTTTCGCATCGTCAACACGATGGGCCGCCTGATGCAGGAGCACATGATCGGCGGGCAACTGGTCTATCCCTGGATCGGTGGTGATTGGCGGGCCGATGCCACGCGTAAGGCGGCATTGCTCGAGACGGTCGGGCGGATCGATGCCGCGCCCGGTCAGGTTCTGCGCTTGTCGATCGATCTGGGTGGTATGCTGGTCCTGGCCGGTGACGATGCGGGCTTGGCCGCGTTCGAAAGGGCCGTGCCGCAGATCGACGGACGGTTTCCGATGCGGCTGCCGGGGCATGCCGCGTTTCACACCGCTTTGCAGGACCCGGTGGCGGCCCTTGGCCGCTCTGCGTTGGATGAGGTGGCATTCGGTCAGCCAAAGGTGCCAATGATCGACGGGCGCGGCGCTATTTGGTGGCCGGGGGCGACCGATGCGGGTGCGCTACGGGCCTATACGCTTGGCCATCAGGTGACCGAACCTTATGACTTCACCGCCGCGATCCGCATGGCGGCGCGCGAATTTGCCCCCGACCTCTTTGTTGTAACAGGCCCCGGTGGCACGCTTGGCGGCGCGGTGGCGCAATCTTTGGTGGCCTGTGGCTGGCACGGGATGGCCTCGAAGGCGGATTTCGAGCGATTGCAGGCCGAAACGCCGCTATTGATTGCCATGGGTCGTGCCGATCAGCGGGGGGCCGCCACCTGAAGCCGAAACCTTCGGTTTTATAAGCGAAAACGTGATCAGCCGGGCCCCCGCTGGGCCCGCCCGGCATTGCGCGATACGCCGATATGTTGCAGCATTCGGGTGCAGACTGGCCTATGCACGGTGCAAATTTTTGGCAGCCGTGTGCGTGCCCCGATGATATATTTGGAGTTGGATTTGCCTGAAATGACTTTGCCTTGTGCAGGACCTGTATTTGCCCTCGCCCTGTCGCTTGCCCTGCCGGCGCTGGCAACGGGAATCGACCCCCCAAACGAGGAGGTGTTGGCCGAACAGATGGCGGCGTTTCAGGCCGATCCGCCGGGGTCGATCTTTGCCATGCAGCCCTATCGCGCCGAAGAGACGGTTGCGGGTGAAGACGGCCTGCAGGTGCAGCTGATTTCGATGAACCCCAATATCAACAGCTGGTTCGTTCTGAGGGTTCAGGAGGCCGGCACGCGGCCTGCCTTTTATCATCTGGAAAATGCCGCCCCCGAAATCTGGCAATTCGGGTTGGGCGGCGATGGCGACAGCCCCTATCTGGTGATCGAAGGCGACGACGTGTCGGAGGAATGCGTGCCCTGGCTTGGCGGCACCTCCGAACTGGACGCCGCCGCCGGTACCGGTCTGCCCTATGCCGCGATCTGTGACGGGCGGATCTATCTGCGCAACCGCGTGTCGGGATCGCGCAGCAGCCGCGAGGCGATTGCCGATTTCCTGCGCGAAAATATCATCTTCGGCGATTCCATCGTGAACCTGATCAAGGGCACATTTTATGTGGATGCCTTTATGCAGGATAGCGAGGAGATCGAAGAGGCCGATGCCGGCGCGGTCGTGGCGGCCCTTGGGCAGGCCGACCTGTCACGATTTCCGGTCATGCGCGCCTCGCCGGGGTTCGATCTGATCGGGGCCGAGGGCGGCATGGAGGCCGGCAGCTGGTATGCGGTCGAGGATGCGCCGGGGATCTATTCCTCGGTGATGCAGCCCGGCATGATCAGCCAGCAGATCCTCAATCGCCGGGGTGAGGCCAACTGGCTGGATGAGGTCGAGCGCAACGCCGATGTCTATCTGGTGGCCTTCGACATGGAAAACTTCGAGATCGGGTACGAGCTTGGCACCGATCACCCCGCGATGGGATGGTCGCCGCGGCCCAACAGGACCGGGGCCGATTGGTCGATCCCCGGCCCCGACGGGTTTGACAGCCCCGCGCCGCTGGTGATGAACGGGATGATGAGCCCGGCCTATCTGGACCGGGTGGCTGCGACCTTCACCGGCGGTTTCAAACGCGAACACGGGGCGTTTCGCTATGGCGACCTGGCCGGATATAATAACGGCCACCATTACGGGTTTCTGGTCAATGGCACGCTGCTCAGCCGTCTCTGGCCGGGCTTGTCGACCATGTACGTGCTGGATGACGGCACTTTCGGCATGGCGACCTGGACCGAGGAAATGAACGCGCTGCTGCCCAATCTGCGCTTTGCGCGGCAAAACGGGGTGGCGCTGATCAACCCGGATCCGGACACCGGTGAGGGCGTGCCGGGCGAACGGGTGACGCAATGGGGGGCGGGCAACTGGTCGGGATCGGCCGAGGCGCAGTTGCGCACGCTGCGCGCCGGTTCCTGCCTGCGCGAGGCCGGGGGGCGGCAATTCCTGATCTATGCCTATTTTTCGACCGCCACGCCATCGGGCATGGCGCGAACTTTTCAGGCATATGGCTGCGATTATGCTATGCTGCTGGATATGAACAGCCAGGAGCTGACCTATATGGCGCTCTATCCGCAGATCGAGGATGATGACTGGATCGAGGCCCAACACCTTGTGCCCGGAATGGCCGTCGTCGATCAAAGCACCCGCAACGGCCCGATCCCGCGCTTTGTGGGCTACGCCGATAGTCGCGATTTCTTTTACCTTCTGCGCCGCGAGTAACCATCAATCAAGGAGCCAATTCCCATGCGATATCTTGCCTTTGTGTTTGTGACCCTTCTGAGCGGCGTCATGGGCGCCGGGGCGGGAGCGCAGTCGCTCGATGAACGGAACGAGGCGATGTTTCGCCAGATGCAGCAGGTGCGCGGTGTCACGAATGCCGAGATCGCGCGCATCCGCGAGATCTTTGCCGGATCCTCCTATATCGGGCAGGGCAACCCGGCGGTCACGCGCTATCCGATGACGCCGGATGAGGCGGCGGAGCGGATTGGCGGCAGTGTCGCGACGGTGCAGCGGGGCTATCTCAATGCCCGGTTCGAGCGGATCTGCGGTGAGCCTTACATGGTGCCGCTCTATGACCCCGCGACCGAGCGGCCCGAAGACGCGACCGTCTGCGTCGACATGTTCGAATATCCCAATGTGCCGCTGGCCTATCCGGTGGTCTGGGTGCGCGCCCGCGAGGCGGCGCTGCTCTGCGCGGCCGAGGGCGGGCGCATCGGCGATGCGCATGAATGGGAGGGCGCGGCAGCGGGCGCGTTGCTGGAGCCCGATTACCGGTTCGATCTGGGCAGTCAGGCGGCGATGCGGGCCTGGCACAATCAGAACTGGGCCTGGCAGAGCAACCTCTATTCCATCGGTGAATGGCAGGCGGGCATCTGCGCCACCGGCAGCCGCAAGACAGCCGGTTGCAATGGCGGCGATTTTAACGGCTGCGGGTCGAACACCTATCCGGCGGGGTCGTTTCCGCAATGCCGCAGCCCTCTGGGCGTTTATGATATCGACGGCAATGCCGCCGAGCATATGAACCTGCCGCTGAACGAGAGCCAGATGGCCAGCCTCGGCTCGACCACGTTGGGCGTGACCGAGATGAAAGGCAGCTGGTTCATCTGGGACACGATACGCGCGCATCCCAACTGGGCGCGCTGGCGGGCCCCGTTCTGGCATGGCAGCCGGGTGATGGACCCCGCAAGCCACCGCAATTACCACCTCGGTTTTCGCTGTTTCCGCGATATCGACTGATCGCGCGGGCGGAGGACGCAAAAGCCCCGCCCGGGGTGGTATCCGGGCGGGGCTCTGGTTGGTTCGGGTCGACTGGAGGGCTCTAGCGCGAGGCCAGCTGGATCGCCGGACGTCCGATGGGGCCGTCGGTGTTGAGCAGGCTGGCATAGGTGCCATCCATCAACAGATCCTCCAGGTCGAAAGCCTCGCCATTCACGAATGCGGTGCGGCTGACCAATCGAATGCCGTGGCTGTAATCGGCATAGGACGCCGCGTGAACGGTCGAAAGCGGCTGGATCGGGCGCCCGCCCGGGCGCTGCCAGCCATAGATCGCGACGCGGCCGGGCACGCGCGCCAGACGGTTGGTCAGCACGACATCTTTCTTTTGGCCCGCAACCAGCATGCCCAAGCGGCCACCCGCATTGAGGCGCTGGCGTTCGACCGTCGCGTTATGGCGCAGAAAGTAATCGGTCGAGGACATTTGCGCGCCGGGCGTCATCGGTGAGGGCGTCAGGCGCAGATCGGCCTGGGCATAGATCGCATCGACCATGCGCGTGGTCGGCAGCATCATATTGAATTCGTCGGCGATCTGACCGGCGGCAGCCAGGCCAAGCGGCACGCGGACGAAATCGGCGTCGCTGCCGACGGACAGGTAATCGGGGGTCACGCAGATGGTGATCTGGGCGCTGCGGCCATTGGGCAGCACGCCGGTAAAGCTGACCGGTGCCAGGTCGCGCATGAAGGCGGGAACATTGCCGCGCAGAACCTCACCAGCGACCACCGCGTCGCGCGACGTGCCTGAGGCCGAGGCCAACGTCGAGATAAACGCGGCCCCGCCCGCTGCGTTGCGGGGCCGGCGCGGAATTTCGCGGGCCAGGCGGCGGGTGCAGGCATTGGCGTTGCGATCAAAAGCGGGCGCGAGAGCAGCCGACGGCGCGGTCGCGGAAGGGGCGGGTAGCGTCGCCAGGGTGAGTTCGGCACCCGCAGGATCGGCGGCCGGTTCGGGCGCGTGAACAGAGGCCACCTGATGGACCGCCTCCTCAACGCTGGCCGGCCGGGCGGTTGGGCGCAGGCTGGCGATCACAACAGTACCCGGGGCGGTGGGCCCGGCTTCCGGGGTTCCGGCCAGCGCGGTGACGGGACGTAGCGACGGGCGCAACGCGGTGACATCCGACGGGTCACCAGGCGTGCGCAGCGATGCGGCCAGCGCGCCGATATCTGCCGGGCGCGGCACGGCGACGACAGGCGGCGGGCCCATCACGATCACCGGGGCCGGTTCCGGATCGGACAGGCGCGGCGTCACGATCTCATAACTTGCATCGGGCCGCATCTGCGGCAGCGAGGTCGGCATCAGCCGGACCGGCGCATCAAACCCTGATGCGGGCGCGCGCGGACCCGCATCGCGGATCAGCAGGTTACCAAGGCTCGCTTCGACCATATTGACCGGCACGGGCATCTCACCGAGATTGACCGGCACGGGCATCTCATCGAGCGGCGCAAGCTGCGCGATAGGCGCGATCCGCGTGATCACCAGCACGAGTATGGCCGCCGATAGCAATGCAGAAGCCGCCAGCACAGCCAGGACGGCTGATGGCGATTCCATAACTTCGGTATAACTGCTCTGATCCCGCTGCCCGAGCGGGGTGTATAATCTGTCCCTCATGTCACCGGAGATACGCCCCTCAAATTAAGGACACAAGAAGGCGAGCCGGGCGTAACCGAAAACGCGGGTTTTCCGGCGGGAAATCGCCGCTTTTGGCGATCGGGGTGCGGAAATCCGCGAACCGTCAGATGCTGGTTTTTTTGAAAATGGCCTCTGGGATGGCGCGAATGATCGCCATGACCAGCCACCAGATGCGCCGCACATAGATCACGTTGCGCGATTTTTTAACCGCTTTAACAATGGCTTCTCCGACTTCTGCGGGCTCTGCCGTCAAGGCGCCGGGCGTGTCCATGCCCGCCGTCATGGCCGTATTTACGAAACCGGGCAGCGCCGTGACGACATGCACGCCCTGACCCGCCAACCGGTTGCGCAGCCCTGACAGAAAGGCGGTGAATCCGGCCTTGGCGGCCCCGTAGACATAATTCGAGGCGCGCCCGCGGTCGCCGGCGACCGAACTGATTCCCACGATGGTGCCCGATCCGCGCGTCGCAAACCGGTTGGCGAGCACGCCCAGCATCAGGGCGGGGCCTTCGAAATTGCTGCGCAGGACGGTGCGCGCGGCCCCGACATCATCCTCGTTTTCGGTCTGATCGCCCATGACGCCAATGGCACAGACCGCGATCTGCGGAAGGGCGGGCAGGGCATCGACGAAGGTGTCATGGCCATCAGTGTCCAGCGCATCGAATTCATGCAGCGTGACGTCTATTCCGAACCGGGTTTGCAGATCCGCCTGATCGGCGGCCAGGGTCTCGGCGTTGCGCGCGGCCATCTGGATCGGGTGGCCAGCCGCCGCAAAGGCGCGGGCGGTGGCGCGCGCGATGTCGGATCGCGCACCAAGGATAAGGACGGGGCCGGTCATAGCGTCAGCCTTTCGGATTGAGCGGAGGAAAATGCAGTATCCAGCCCGTTCGCGCGTCGCCAAGCGGCGAACTCGGCTGCGCGGGGGTCGGATCTGGCGAAGGTTTCAGCAGGCAGGCGGCTATCCTTGGCCAGATAGAACCGGCCCTGATGGTCGAGCGTAATGGCATCAAGGCGGGGCATCAGATCGATGGCGCGCCGGGTGCGCGGGAAATCCAGCGCCAGTGTATAGCCCTCCATCGGAAAGGAGAACGGGCTGGTCTGCGGGCCGAACCGTTTCAGGACCGACAGGAACGAGGCCTGGCCAGAATTGGAGATCGCTTCCAGCAGCGCATGCAGGCCGGCCTCGGCGCTCTGTCTTGGCAGCACGCATTGAAACTGCATGAAGCCGCGCCGGCCATAGAGGCGGTTCCATTTTGCGATGGCATCGAGCGGGTAGAAAAACTCATCCCAATCGACAATCGAGAATCCGGGTTTGCGGGCACCCATCCAGTAATAAAGCGCGTTGAAGGCGCGCACCGTCAGCGGATTCAGGGCGAAGCCCGGCAGGTTGAAGGGAAAGGTATGTTTGGTCTTGGCCGGCACATCGAGGGGGCGGTGACGATGTTGCGGCTGCACCTCATCGGGGCGGGCAAAGTCGCCGATCATCAGCAACGACCGGCCCAGATGCGCGCCCTTTGCGGCGCAATCGATCCAGGCCACGGAATAGGTGGTGTCCATCGTGTCCTCGAACGCGCGCATGGCGGCGGCGAGGTTTTCGGCGGGGATCATCTGTTGCCGGATCCAGCCCGATTGCACCGGCTTGAGCCGGATGGCACAGCGCAGGATGATCCCGGTCAGCCCCATGCCGCCGACGGTCCAGCCAAAGAGGTCGGGATTTTCATCGCGCGCGGCGCGGGTGACCCTCCCGTCACGGCCCATCACGTCGATCCAGTTGACGCACGCGCCGAAACTGCCGTCGATATGGTGGCTCTTGCCATGCACATCGGCCGCGATGGCCCCGCCAAGCGTGATCAGCCGGGTACCCGGCGTCACCATCGGAAACCAGCCGCGCGGAAGGAAGGCGTGGATTACATCCGTGAGCATCACCCCGGCCTCGGCCTCCAGCACACCGGTTTGCGGGTCAAAGGCGATCATCCGGTCGAAATTGCGCATGTCGATGGTGTTGCGCGGGCTGATCGCGCTGTCGCCATAGGAGCGTCCGTTGCCGCGCGCGATGGCATGGCCGCGCGCGACAAGGGCGGCCAGTTCGGCCTGCGATCGCGGCACCGAAACGGCGCAGTCCAGCTTCGGGAAATTGCCCCAGCCCGTCATCTCCATCATACGCCCTCCACCTTGGGGGCGGTATCGGCAAAGACAAAGCGTCGGTCGAGAAGGTATTTCGTCACATAGCCCACGGACAGGCCCAAAACGGCCCCCGCCTCGCGCATCAGATCGCTGCCCCAGATCAGCCAGAAAGCCGTTTCGCTGCCCCAGAATATCGCCGTGGTAACGAGGCCCATCGCGGTATAGAGCGCGAATTTGGTGCCATGCGCCCGGACCCCGGTGCTGGTGTCGAAAAAGATCCAGCGTTTGTCGAGGATGTATTTCACCACCAGCCCCGCCAGCGTGCCCGCGGCCACCGCGCCGGCATAGATCGCCGCGCCCTCGCCCCAGGCCAGCACCACGCGTTGCAGGCCCAGATTGGCAATCGTGGCGATCACCGCAAATCCGGCATAGCGCAAGGCAAGCGTGGCCGGGCTCATAGCAGGATGGCCCCCGCGCCAAGGGCCGCGATCAGGCCGAATACCACAAGGCTGGCGCGGTCGGTGACGGCATAGACCAAAGGATCGTCATCCATGCCGCCGCGATGCGTGGTCAGCACCACCCGGCTGATCCAGTAGAGCAGCAGGACATTGACCCCCCACAGAAGCGATGGCGTGCTGTATTTGGCCTGTATCTCGGGTGTGTTCAGGTAAAGCGCCATCACCAGCACGGATACATAGCCCGAGGTCAGCGCCATCTGCATCGTCAGGGGCAGATCGTCGACCGAATAGCCGCGCCCCGCCGCGGCCGAAAGGCCGCGGTCCTTGAGGTGGACCAGTTCGGCCTGCCGTTTAACGGCGGCCAGCGAAAAGAAGAAAAAGAGCGAAAAGGCCAGCAGCCAGATCGACAGCTCGATCCCGGTCGCCACGCCGCCCGCAATGATGCGCAAGGTATAGAGCCCCGCCAAGACACAGATATCGATGATGGCTTTGCGCTTGAGGAAAAGCGAATAGGCCATCGTCATGAAGAAATAGACCGCGATGACAGCGGCGAAACCCCATCCCAACAAGGCCGATACCAATAGACCTGCCGCCAATAGAGCGGGCACCAGGGCGGTCCCGACGGGGACCGGCAACAGCCCCGAGGCCAACGGGCGAAACCTTTTGCGGTCATGGGCGCGGTCGGGCCCCAGATCGAGCAGATCGTTCAGCAGATACCCGGCCGAGGCGACAAGGCCAAAGGCGACAAAGGCCATCAGCCCCTGCACCAGCGCCGCAAAGGTGAAGGATTGATTGGCCAGGATCGGCACGAAAACCAGGAGGTTCTTCAGCCATTGATGCGGACGCATCGCCTTGATCACCGGCCGGATCAGGGCTTCGGGTGCGGACAGGTGGGTCACGTCGGCGTTGATTTCGGCCACTTCGGCCCTGAATTTCGGTGACGCCCCGACGGTGATCGCGGCGCTGGCCCCGGCCCAGCAGGGCAGATCGGCGCGGGCATCGCCCATATAGACAAAGCCGCCCGGGCCATAGCGGTCGGTCAGCAGGGCGGCCTTGGCCTCGCCCTTGAGGTTGCAACCCGGCGTGGTGCCCTGAACGTCATCGAACAGGCCCAGATGGGCGGCCACGGCTTCGGCCAGCTGATGATCGGAGGCGGTGATCAACGCGGTGCGCCCGCCGGCTTCGCGCCAGGCTTTGACCTGACTGATGACCTGCGCGTCATAGGGCAGCGACGCGACATCGACGGGGCCAAGGTCGGCCAGTGCCCGCTTCAGCGCGGGCTTGCCCGCCGCCAGACCCTGCGCCGCGACAAAGGGTGTGCGCCAGCTATGGGCCATTGCACACCACAGGCATTCATAGAGCATATCGCCACGGATCAGGGTGCCGTCGAGATCGACCGCCAAAACCCTGTCTGCCGTGCTGATATCGCGCATCATCCTGCCCACAGAACCCGTTCACGTCATGCCGAAGGGCGCACCCCGTTCGTCCGGCTAATTCTCTTTCTTATCAATCTGCGCCCAAAAGCTGGCACAGGGCTGTGACATAAGCCAGCCGAAACTGTGGTTTTCTCGGGATGGGACGGTCGACAGGGCGGGGGGCTTTGGCTAGGCTCGGTCGCGTTATTTTCATAATCAACTGGTTCGATATGCCATGAAACCTCTGTTTTCCTACGCGGCCTATTTCAGCCTTATCCTGGGCATGGCGCTGGTACCGTTTTCCGCAGATGCGCAATCGGAGGATGCCCTGGCGCGATGTCTGACGCTGGCAGGCCCCCCCGATGCCGGTGTGCCCGTGACCTCTGCGGCACAGGAGGCGGCGATTGCGGCGGCCCGCGCCGCGACGCCGTTTTGCGCCGAAGCGGTCGAGGCCGGCGCGCAGGATGCGGGCGCGCTGTTCCATCTGGGGGTGGGCCTGCAATTGTTGGGTGATCATGAGGCCGCGATGGCCCGGTTCGAGGCCGCCTCGGCCGCCGGGCTGGGGGCTGCCGATACCAAACTGGGCGATTACAGCCTCTTTGGCATCGGCCCGGCGCGCACCGATCTGGACGCGGCGGTGGCGCATTACCGGCGCGGCATCGAACGTGGCGATCTGGCGGCGATGACGACACTTGGCTTTCTTTACCGGCTTGGCCGGGGCGTGCCGCGCGACAGCGGCGAGATGATCCGCCTGATGACCGATGCGGCCGAGGGCGGTTATCATTTTGCGCAGTTGCGGCTTGGTCAGACCTATTTGACCGGCGATGGCATTCCGGGTGGTGCCGATGCTGACCTGAACATTCCCGACAGCGCAACGGCGGCGCGTTATTTAAGCATGGCCGCCGAACAGGGCAGCATTGTCGCCGCGCTGGAGCTGGCCGGCATCTATTCCGAGGCCGACGGCCCCGGCACCGGCGATGCCGAATTGCAGCTGCGCTGGACGCAAATCGCCGCCGATGCCGGCCTGGCCGAGGCGCTCGGCGCTTTGGGGTTCCTCTTTGAACGCGGCCGCGGGGTCGAGGCAGACCCGGATCGCGCCGCGATGCTGTATGTCCAGGCGCTGGAAACCGGCGAGGTCGATCTGGACGATTTGCGCGGCGAGGTGGGCGGCGCGGTGCCGCCCTGGGATCGCGCCACCGCGATGGCATTTCAGGAGATCCTGCAGGAACGCGGGCTTTATCGCGGCGCGATCGACGGCGTTATCGGGCGCGGATCGCGCGCGGGCGCGGCGGCGCTGGCCAACTAGACCGGTTTCACGAAAACCCGCCGCACGGGGTTGCGTGCGGCGGGGCAGCGATGCGCCAGAACCCGCGATGGCGCGCACGGGCGGCCTTTTCCGGGTATCGGCAATGTTGATTATTTGAACGCGTTTCCGGGGCGCAGGCCAAACCACCGAAAGGCCATCGCCGCCGGGCAGAACCCGGTAAACGCGCTCTGGATCAGGTTCAGGCCCACGAAAGCCGTCAACAGGAGCCAGTAGGGGCTATACAGTTGGGCCAGCGTCAGGCTGACAAGGATAATGGTTCCGGCAAATACCATTACGGCACGGTCAATTGTCATCGGTCGGGTCCTTTGGGGTTGAGGTGTTGGAATTGGGGTCGCAGTAGAGCCGATAGAGCAGCGCCATTACCTCGCGCACCTTCGGATCGGTCAGCGAATAATAGATGGTCTGGGCCTCGCGGCGGATCTCGACCAGGTTTTCCTTGCGCAGTTTGGCCAGGTGCTGGGACAGGGCCGATTGCCCGAGCCCGACGGCGCGCTGCAAATCGCCGACATTGCATTCGCCCTTGTGCAATTCGCACAGGATCAACAGCCGGTGCGAATTGGCCAGGACCTTCATCAGGCCGGCAACGTCGATGGAATGGGATCTGAGATCTTCTATATTCATGGTTTCTAAATTAGTGATAACTAATATAATGTCAAGAGCCCGAGTTCCCGCCGCTCCGGCAGGGCGGCCGCAGCCTGCCCGGCCCGCCTGCCGCCTTTCGGGCGCAAGATCGGATGTTCAGTCGATCTGAACCGTCTGACGCAGCGCGCCATCCGCTCGGTCGAATATCAGGATCTGATCGGTCTCGGTCACTACGCCATACCAATCGGGGCCGAAGGTGACGGCGCGTGCGACCTGACCCTCGGGCAGGGTGACCGTATCGGGCAGCGCCACCGGCGCTGCGTCCGGGAAGCGGGTGACAAATGTCACCACGACCGTTATCAGCCCGACAATCATTGTCACCGTCAGAACGGTCACGAGGATACGCAGGACCCGCAGGTTCAGCGGATCCGGATCGGGATTGTCTGCCGCTTGAGGTTCGTTCATGCCAGGCCCTTTGCCAACTATCATACCGGTCCGTATCGGTTCGGATCCGGACAAGCGTCTAGATAAGGCACTGGCCCGCGATGTGCCAGAGGATGCGAGCCTCAGCCGGTCGCGTCTGGCGCGCCTGATCGCAGGCGGGGCGGTTGCGGTCAATGGCACGGTGGTGACCGATCCGCGCGCAAAGCTGGCCGAGGGCGACCTGGTGGAGATCACGGTCGAGGAAGCCTCGGAGGTGGATACGCTGCCCGAGGATATCCCGCTGGTGATCCTGCATGAGGATGCCGATCTGATCGTGATCGACAAACCCGTCGGCATGGTAGTCCACCCCGCGCCGGGCACGCCGTCGGGCACGCTGGTCAACGCGCTGTTGCATCATTTCGGCGGCAACCTCTCAGGCGTGGGCGGCGAAAAGCGGCCCGGCATCGTGCACCGGATCGATAAGGACACCTCGGGCCTGCTGGTGGTGGCGAAATCGGATGCCGCGCATCACGGGCTGGCCGCGCAGTTCGAGGCCCATAGTGTCGACCGGCATTATCTGGCGATCTGTCACGGTGTCCCCGATGCCTCGGATCCCCGGTTGCGCGGCGTGCCGGGGGTCAGTTTCGAGACCGGCGGTATTCTCAAGCTGACCACCGGGCTGGCGCGGCACAGGACCGACCGGCAGCGCCAGGCGGTGCTGTTTCAGGGCGGGCGGCACGCGGTGACGCGGGCGCGGGTCGAGGAGGGGTTCGGTGCCGTCGCGCTGATCAATTGCTGGCTGGAGACCGGGCGCACGCATCAAATCCGGGTGCATATGGCTCATGCCGGTCACGCGCTGGTGGGCGATCAGACCTATGGCGGGCGGCGGAAAGTGTCGGCCAAGGCGGTGGGCGCGGCGCTGGCCGAAGATCTGAACAGCTTTCCCCGCCAGGCGCTGCATGCTGCAAGTCTTGGGTTCGTTCATCCCGTCAGCGGCGAAACGCTTGCCTTTTCAGCCCCCTTGCCCGCCGACATGGCCGGGCTGTTGCAGCGATTGCGCGAAACGGCCAGTTGAATTGTGCGCAATTGCACGTGATTGCGGTGAAACATGGATTGTGGTGCGCGCCTATTTGCTCGTATGACCGGACAGGAAACGTAGGCGACGCTCTTGAATATGGGCGTTCGCGCTCCCACCTTAGCTTGAAGTTAATCGGATTTACATCCGAACAGTCGAACAGGGGATCCATGACATGAGCAGTTATGCCAATCTTCCGGCCCCGTCGCCGGAACAGGGCTTGAACCGGTATCTTCAGGAAATTCGCAAATTTCCGATGCTGGAGCCGGAGCAGGAATACATGCTGGCCAAGCGGTGGGTGGATCATGAGGATACCGATGCCGCGCATCAGATGGTGACCAGCCACCTGCGCCTGGCGGCCAAGATCGCCATGGGCTATCGCGGTTATGGCCTGCCGCAGGCCGAGGTGATTTCCGAGGCCAATGTCGGGCTGATGCAGGCGGTCAAGAAATTCGACCCCGAAAAGGGCTTCCGGCTTGCCACCTATGCGATGTGGTGGATCCGCGCCTCGATCCAGGAATATGTCCTGCGGTCGTGGTCGATGGTGAAACTGGGCACGACGAGCGCGCAGAAAAAGCTCTTCTTCAACCTGCGCAAGGCCAAGGCCCGGATCGGCGCGTTGGAAGAGGGCGATATGCGCCCCGAAAACGTGGCCCGCATCGCAAATGATCTCGGCGTGACCGAAACCGAAGTGATCTCGATGAACCGGCGCCTGTCGGGCGGCGATGCCTCGCTCAATGCGATGGTCGGGTCTGAGGATGGCGGCACCACGCAATGGCAGGACTGGCTCGAGGATGAGGATGCCAACACCGCCGAGGAATATGCCGACAAGGATGAGTTCGACCACCGCATGGCGTTGATGACGCAAGCGATGGAGGTCCTGAACGATCGTGAGCGCGATATCCTGACGCAACGCAGGCTGAAGGATCAGCCGGTGACGCTGGAGGATCTGAGCGGCGTCTATGACGTCAGCCGCGAACGCATTCGCCAGATCGAGGTGCGCGCCTTTGAAAAGCTGCAAAAGAAGATGCGCGATCTGGCGCGTGAGCAGGGCGTGATGGCCCCGGCCTGAGCCACGCCAGGGCAGAAATCAACGGGCCGGCCCTTGATCGGCCCGTTCTGAACACTCCTCGCTGGCCACCATGGCGGCCCTGGACGTTTTCCTGACGCAAACGGCACGGCGCGCCAGGGCCGCCCGATCCTAGATCGCGGCGATTTCACCCAATATGGCGCGCGCCGCTGCGGACGGGTCGCCTGCCTGTACAACCGGGCGGGCCACCACGATGTGATCCGCCCCATCCGCAATCGCTTGCGCCGGTGTGGCCACCCGCTTCTGATCGCCCAGAGCGGCCCCGGCCGGGCGCACGCCGGGGGTGACGATCAGGCGGCCCGTGGCCTCGGGCAGGGCGCGGATTCGGGCGGCTTCCTGCGGCGAGGCGATGACGCCATCGGCCCCGGCCTCAAACGCCAGCCCGGCGCGTTCGACCACCAGATCGGCGATCTCGCCCTGCTTGATCAGGCAGCCATCCAGATCGGCGCGGTCGAGCGAGGTCAGGATGGTCACGCCGAGGATTTTCAGCCCGGATCCGGCGGCCCCCTCCTTGGCGGCGCGGATCACGTGCGGGTCGCCATGCACGGTCAGAAAATCCAGATCGAACTGGGCCAGCCCGCGCACCGCCGTCTCGACCGTGGCGCTGATGTCAAAGAGCTTCATGTCCAGAAAGATGCGCTTGCCATGCTCCTGTTTCAGCTCATTGGCCAGCGCGAGGCCGCCGCCGGTCAACATGCCAAGCCCGATCTTGTAGAACCCCACGGCGTCGCCGATCCGGTTCGCAAGCTCCAGCCCCGCCATGGCATTGGGCACATCGAGCCCCACGATCAACCGGTCATCGCTCATGATCTTTCCCTTTCGCATCTGCGCGCCCGTGACTAAGCGCCAAATCGCGCCAAGTCCATGCGCCAAAAGGGACGGCCCGGATCTGCGGGAGGGACAAACCGCGAGATCCGGGCCGGGAAACAGGCGGACCGGAGGGGCAGGGGTCCGCCCGGGGGAAATTGGGGTGGCGCGGCCCTGAACGGGGAGGGGAGAGGGCTCAATTAAGAGCCGCGCCTGGGGGGAAACTCTATCTCTTGGTGCGCAGGGCCGCGTGGTTCAGGCCGGCGCTGATTTTCGGGAAAGGGGCATCCTGCGGCCCATGCCAGGCGCAGGTGATGGCGCGTTGGCGGGCTCCGTCATGCAGGATCGCCTCGGCACGGAAGCAGGCGCTTTTGGCGTCATAGGCGACATGGGTGAGGGCGATACGCATCTTGTCCGGCTCCTTTGTCTTGGCGGTGTCTTGCATCTTCATGTTGGTATGTCGTGCGGGCGCGCCAATAGGTTTCAAAAAACCGTGAAAAAAGTTCAGCCGGGCGTATGGGCCGGTGCCATCGCACAAATCCGGGCGGGCAATCTTGCGCAGACGGGCCCCTCACCCCATCTGTAAATCAAGGCTTGCGATAGGCCCCGTGCTGCGAATGCGGGCGGGCGATGCGGCAGGCGCTTGTAAGAAGGAGAGACACCCATGAACTTGGAGAAGTTCACCGACCGCGCACGCGGTTTTCTTCAGGCCGCGCAGACCATTGCGCAGCGTGAAGACCACCAGAAACTGGTTCCCGAACATCTTTTGAAGGCTCTGCTGGACGACGATCAGGGCATGGCCGCAAATCTGATCGCCCGTGCCGGTGGCGATGCGGCCCGTGTGCTGGAATCGGTTGATCTGGCGCTTGGCAAGCTGCCGAAAGTGACCGGCGACAGCGGCCAGCTTTACATGGATGGCCAGACCGCCAAGGTCATGGGCGAGGCCGAAAAGCTGGCCGAAAAGGCCGGCGACAGCTTTGTTGCCGTCGAACGCATCCTGACCGCGCTGGCGATGGTCAAGTCCAAGGCGCGCGAGGCGTTGGAGGCGGGCGGCGTCAATGCGCAGGCGCTCAATGCCGCGATCAACGATATCCGCAAGGGCCGCACCGCCGACAGTGCCAGTGCCGAGGACAGTTATGAGGCGCTCAAGAAATATGCCCGCGACCTGACCGAAGCGGCGCGCGAGGGCAAGATCGACCCGATTATCGGGCGCGACGAGGAAATCCGGCGCGCCATGCAGGTGCTGAGCCGCCGGACCAAGAACAATCCGGTGCTGATCGGTGAGGCGGGTGTGGGCAAGACCGCGATTGCCGAAGGGCTGGCGATGCGCATCGTCGATGGCGATGTGCCCGAATCCCTGCGCAACAAGACGCTGATGTCGCTGGATATGGGCGCGCTGATTGCCGGCGCGAAATATCGCGGCGAGTTCGAGGAACGCCTGAAGGCGGTGCTGAACGAGATCGGCGCGGCGGCGGGCGAGATTATCCTTTTCATCGACGAGATGCACACGCTGGTTGGGGCCGGGAAATCGGATGGCGCAATGGATGCGGCCAACCTGATCAAACCGGCGCTGGCACGCGGCGAATTGCACTGCGTCGGGGCCACCACGCTGGATGAATACCGCAAATACGTGGAGAAGGACGCGGCCCTCGCCCGCCGGTTCCAGCCGCTTCTGGTCGAGGAACCCACGGTTGAGGACACGATCAGCATCCTGCGCGGCATCAAGGAGAAATACGAGCTGCACCACGGGGTGCGGATCTCGGATGGTGCGCTGGTGGCGGCGGCGCAGCTTTCGCAGCGCTACATCACCGACCGGTTTCTGCCCGACAAGGCCATCGACCTGATGGATGAGGCCGCCAGCCGGTTGCGGATGGAGGTCGACAGCAAGCCCGAGGAACTGGACGCGCTGGACCGCGATATCCTGCAAAAGCAGATCGAGGCGGAGGCGTTGAAGAAGGAAGACGACGCCGCATCGCATGACCGGCTGGAGAAGCTGGAAAAGGAGCTGTCGGAGTTGCAGCAGCGGTCATCGGAGATGACCGCCGCCTGGCAGGCCGAGCGTGACAAGCTGGAAAGCGCGCGCGGGTTGAAGGAGCAGCTGGATCAGGCCCGAGCCGAGTTGGATCAGGCCAAGCGCGCGGGCGATCTGGGCAAGGCGGGTGAGCTGTCTTATGGCGTCATTCCGGGGCTGGAGAAACAGCTCGCGGAAGCGGAATCGCAGGACTCGGATGTGATGGTCGAAGAGGCCGTGCGCCCCGAACAGATCGCCTCGGTTGTCGAGCGCTGGACCGGCATCCCGATGTCCAAGATGCTGGAAGGAGAGCGCGAGAAACTGCTGCGCATGGAAGAGGAGATCGGCAAGCGGGTGATCGGTCAGCGCACCGCCGTGACGGCCGTGTCGAATGCCGTGCGCCGGGCGCGCGCCGGGCTGAACGACGAAAACCGTCCACTGGGCTCGTTCCTGATGCTGGGGCCCACCGGCGTCGGCAAGACCGAGCTGACCAAGGCGCTGGCCGCTTACCTCTTTGACGATGAGCACGCGATGGTCCGCGTCGATATGAGCGAGTTCATGGAAAAACACGCCGTGGCTCGTCTGATCGGGGCACCTCCCGGCTATGTCGGCTATGACGAGGGCGGCGTGTTGACCGAGGCGGTGCGGCGCAGGCCCTATCAGGTGGTGCTGTTCGACGAGGTCGAAAAGGCGCATCCGGATGTGTTCAACGTGCTGTTGCAGGTGCTCGATGATGGTGTGCTGACCGATGGTCAGGGTCGCACCGTCGATTTCAAGCAGACGCTGATCGTGCTGACCTCGAACCTGGGGGCGCAGGCCTTGAGCCAGTTGCCCGACGGGGCCGATGCCAGCGACGCGCGGCGCGATGTGATGGATGCGGTGCGGGCCCATTTCCGGCCTGAATTCCTGAACCGTCTGGATGAGACCATCATCTTCGATCGCCTCAGCCGCGCCGATATGGATGGCATTGTCGAGATCCAGCTGGGCCTGTTGCGCAAACGTCTGGCCGATCGCAAGATCGAGCTCGATCTGGATGCGGGCGCGATGCAATGGCTGGCCGATGAGGGCTATGACCCGGTCTTTGGCGCAAGGCCGCTGAAGCGGGTCATCCAGCGTGCGTTGCAGAACCAGTTGGCCGAGATGATCCTGGCTGGTGAAATCAAGGATGGCAGCATCGTGCAGGTCAGCGCCGGGGCCGACGGGCTGATCGTGGGCGACCGCGTCAGCAGCTCGGACCGCCGCCCGCCCGATGAGGCCGTGGTGCACTGAAATGAAAACGGGCAGGTCCGGGGCCGGGCCTGCCCGTTTTTCATGATCGGGCCGCGATGTGGTAGGTTCGGGTTTTTGCCAGGAGGCCCGCGCCATGCCCCCCTTTGAAGCCCCCGCCTTTTCCTATGACTATGACGCGCCCAGCCAGATCGCGGCGCTGCGCACCTGGCGCGACACCCAACCGGGCCGCGCGATCCCTGCGAAAGGGGCGGGGCATTTGTTGCTGGGCAGCTGGAATATCGCCAATCTGGGCGATGCGTCGCAGATCCGCGCCGATCGCGATATTCAGGTCATCGCCGAAATGCTGTCCTGGTTCGATCTGATCGCGGTGCAGGAGGTCAAGGAGGATCTGAGCGACCTGACCCGCGTGATGGCGGCCCTGCCGGGCAGCTATGATGCCGTGTTTTCGGATGAGGCGGGCAATAGCGAGCGCATGGTCTTTGTCTATGACAGCGCCCGAGTGCGCCGCCTGCAACTGGCCGGGGAAGTGGCGATACCGCCCGCCTCGCACCGCTATATAAAGATCGACGGCTCGGACCAGAAATTCCGCGGCTTCGACCGCAACCCCTATGCGGTCGCCTTCGAGCGCGAGGGCTTCGTGATCACGGTGGCCAATGCGCATCTCTATTTCGGCTCGGGCAGCAAGCAATCGGTCAACCGGCGCGCGCTGGAGACCTATGCGCTGGGCCGTTGGGCCGATCTGCGCTGGAAAAGCGGCAATGCCTATTCCGACAATGTGGTGGTGATCGGGGATCTGAACATGCCAAAGGCAGAGATCGGCGATACGGTCTATGATGCGCTGACCAAACGCGGCCTGCGCATTCCGCCGCACCAGTCGCGCATCGGCACCACGATCACCGAAGGCAAGCATTACGACCAGCTTGCCTTTTTTCCCGGCGATGCCGGGGCGGCCTATGTCGCCGACGGCGTGTTCGATTTCGATGGCGCGGTGTTCGCCGATCTGTGGCAGACGCGCGGGGCGGGTGATTTTGCCGCCTTCACGCGCTACCACATCTCGGATCATCGCCCGATCTGGGCGCAGTTTCGCACCGGGTAGATCGCCCGCGTGCGGCTTGCCGATTGCATGCAGGTTCCGGTGCGGGCAAATTCGTGGCTGAGATTTCAGCGAGGATTTGACCGATGATGAACCTATTGCTCGACTATCTGGCGCAGGCCTTTCTGCTGGTTCTCGGCCTCGTGGTTCTGGCGGTCATCGTTCTGGGCATTCTCGACCGGGTTCAGACCGGTGACGCGATCCGGCGCAATTATCCGGTGATCGGGCGGTTCCGGCATATCTTTTCCGCGCTGGGCGAATTCTTCCGGCAGTATTTCTTTGCCATGGACCGTGAGGAGCTGCCCTTTAACCGGGCACAGCGGCACTGGGTCGGGCATGCCGCCGATGGCGGATCAAACACGCTGGCCTTCGGCTCCACCCGCAGCCTCGCCGTTGCCGGCACGCCGATTTTCGTGAATGCGGCCTTTCCGCCGCTCGATGATCAATACGCCGCGACCCAAGCGATGCAGATCGGTCCCTATGCGCGGCATCCCTATATGGCCCCCTCCTTCTTCAATATCTCGGGCATGAGCTTTGGCGCGATTTCGAAACCGGCGGTGCAGGCATTGAGCCGGGGGGCAAAGGCGGCGGGGATCTGGATGAATACCGGCGAGGGGGCGCTGTCGCCGCATCACCTTGAGGGTGGCTGTGACATCGTTTTCCAGATCGGCACCGCCAAATACGGGGTGCGAGATGCGGCGGGCGGTCTGGATGACGCCAAGCTGCGCGCGGTCGCGGCCCATGACGCGGTGCGCATGTTCGAGCTGAAGCTGGCGCAGGGTGCCAAACCCGGCAAGGGCGGTATTCTGCCCGGCGAAAAGATCACCGCCGAGATTGCCGCGATCCGGGGCATCGAGGCAGGTCACGACAGCCTGTCGCCCAACCGGCACCCCGAGATCGCCGATTTCGGCGATCTTCTGGACATGATCGGCCATATCCGCGAGGTCACCGGCAAGCCCGTGGGGATCAAGACCGTGGCCGGCGGGGCCGAGCCATTCGAGGCGCTCTTTGCCCTGATCAACGCGCGCGGGGCAGAATGCGCCCCCGATTTCATCACGCTGGATGGCGGCGAGGGCGGCACCGGGGCCTCGCCCATGCCGTTGATGGATCTGGTCGGCATGTCGATCCGCGAAAGCCTGCTGATGGTGTCGGACCTGCGCGACCGGGCCGGATTGAAGGATCGGATCCGGCTGGTGGCCTCGGGCAAGCTGGTCAATCCCGGCGACGTGGCCTGGGCGCTGGCGGCGGGGGCCGATTTTGTTACATCGGCGCGCGGTTTCATGTTTGCCCTGGGCTGTATCCAGGCGCTGAAATGTAACAAAAACACCTGCCCGACCGGCATCACCACCCATGACGCGCGGCTGCAAAAAGGCCTGGTGGTGGCGCGCAAGGAACGTCGCGTCGCCCGTTATGCCACGGAAATTATCAAGGAAGTTGAGACAATTGCGCATTCCGTGGGCGTGGCCGAGCCGCGCCTGTTGCGGCGGCGCCATGTGCGTCTGGTGCAGCCCGATGGCACCAGCAGGCCGATGCACGAAACGCACCCGCGTGGTCACGAAAACCCAACAATGCCGTGAGGAAACGAGCTTTGCCTTTGTCCGGCCCCATCTTTTTGGCAGGTTGCCGACAACGCAAAAGGAGACACCTGCATGGCCTATCGCTATCGCTCGCCACTGACTTATGCCGACGTGACGCCCAAGCACATCTATATGAACCGCCGTCAGCTGATGGCCGGCAGCTCGGCCCTGTTGGGGGCGGGTCTGATCGGGGGGCATGCACGGGCGCAAGGCGCGCTGGAGCCCAACAGCTTCGAGGACATCACCAATTACAACAATTTCTACGAGTTCGGCACCGGCAAGACCGACCCGGCCGCAAACGCCGATCGCCTGACCACCGATCCGTGGAGCATCGAGATCGACGGGCTGGTCGATAATCCCGGCACCTATTCACTGGCGGAGCTTCTGGAGGGCATGACGATCGAGGAACGCATCTATCGGCTACGCTGTGTCGAGGCCTGGTCGATGGTGGTGCCGTGGAACGGGTTCGAACTGGCCGATCTTCTGACCCGTGTGGGCGTGCAGGACGGCGCGCAATATGTGGCATTCGAAACGCTGGTGCGCCCCGAGGAAATGCCGGGCCAGCGCCGCAACATCCTGGATTGGCCCTATCGCGAGGGGCTGCGGCTGGATGAGGCGATGCATCCGCTGACGATTTTGGCGACGGGGCTCTATGGTGAGGCGCTGCCCAATCAGAACGGCGCTCCCCTGCGGTTGGTGGTGCCGTGGAAATACGGGTTCAAATCGATCAAGTCGATCGTACGGATCAGCCTGGTGGCGGATGAGCCCGAGGCCACGTGGAACATGCAGAACCCGCGTGAATACGGATTCTATTCAAACGTGAACCCGAATGTGGATCACCCGCGTTGGAGCCAGGCGACCGAACGGCGCGTTGGCGGCGGTCTTTTCTCCGGGCGCGACGAGACGCTGATGTTCAACGGCTACGAAGATGAAGTGGCCAGCATGTATGACGGCATGGATCTGTCGGTGTATTATTGATGGCCGCGCGGGGGCGGCGTTTTCCCGACGCCCCCGCCAGCCAGGTCGCGTGTATTGTATTAATGAAACGGGCCGCCGCCCTGTCGGGGCGGCAGGTGCCACTTTTGCGGATGACCAAGATGATTGACTGGATAAACCAGACCTCGCGCAAACTGCCGGAGTGGCCGCTCTATTTCATAGGGTTTGTCCCTGCGGCCTGGCTGCTGTGGCTGGGCGTCAATGGCGGCCTGGGGGTGGAGCCCATCCGGACGCTGGAGCAAACTCTGGGCCGGATCGCGCTGCAGTTTCTGTTTGCCTCGCTGATGGTGACACCGCTGCGCCGCTTTGCCGGGCTCAACCTGCTGAAATTCCGCCGCCCGCTGGGCTTGCTGGGCTTTGGCTATGTCTGCCTGCATCTGGCGACCTGGCTGGCGCTGGATATGGTGTTCCTGTGGGGGCAGATCGTCGAGGACCTCACCGAGCGCCCCTTCATCATCATCGGCATGACGGTATTTCTGCTTCTGCTGCCGCTGGCGCTGACCTCGACCAGGAAATGGATCCGCCGTCTTGGCCCGCGCTGGCAAACCCTGCACCGGCTGATCTATCTGGCGGTGCCTCTGGCCGGCATCCACTTCCTGATGCAGGAGCGGGTCTGGACCGTGCAACTGATCGTCTACCTGACGCTGGCATTCGGTCTGGTCGGCATCCGGCTGATTTGGATGAGACGCCGGACCGCGCGGTGATTCATGCCGCCGCGGGCTGAATCGGCCCGATTCCAGGCGCAAATCACCAAGTGATGGGGATAACCCTGTGGATAACCCAAGATATTGATATCCGAAGCGAATCCGAGTCGCCGCGCCGCAGAGATTTCCGCGGTGCAAACGCAGAAAGATCAGAAAAGTTAATCGGCCAAGTCACTGAAAATAAACAACAAACAACCTTTATTGGAAAAAAATGCGACTTTCTGAAAAAAAGCGCTTGCGGGTCTCAGCGCCTCGGCCTAAACACCCCTCACCGGCGGCGCAGAGATGCTCCAACGGGGCGCCAGACGGGCCACACGGCAACGAGACGCAAGACAAAAAACTGAGATAGATGAGGCGGGCCGCGCTAGATAGAAATAGCGCAGTCGGTTGATTTTGTCTCTCGCTCTTTGAAATTGATAGTATCTGAAGAGATATGTGGGCGGTTTGGTTCATTCGATGGATCAACCTTCTGTATATCAACGCTGGTAGGGCTTCGGCCCGATGACCAGTGTCAGCTTCACTGTTTGGACGGCTTTCGGTTTCTGATGAAACCCGAAGCACAACAAACAGAAAAACTGTTCGATGATGTTTCCTAGCAGGAACATTGTTGGACGATGTGCAGAGGTTCGAACGTCAAGGATAAGCTGGCAACAGCTTTTCAACTTGAGAGTTTGATCCTGGCTCAGAACGAACGCTGGCGGCAGGCCTAACACATGCAAGTCGAGCGCTCTTCTTCGGAAGGGAGCGGCGGACGGGTTAGTAACGCGTGGGAATATGCCCTTCTCTACGGAATAGCCTCGGGAAACTGAGAGTAATACCGTATACGCCCTTTGGGGGAAAGATTTATCGGAGAAGGATTAGCCCGCGTTGGATTAGGTAGTTGGTGGGGTAATGGCCTACCAAGCCTACGATCCATAGCTGGTTTGAGAGGATGATCAGCAACACTGGGACTGAGACACGGCCCAGACTCCTACGGGAGGCAGCAGTGGGGAATCTTAGACAATGGGCGCAAGCCTGATCTAGCCATGCCGCGTGAGTGATGAAGGCCCTAGGGTCGTAAAGCTCTTTCGCCAGAGATGATAATGACAGTATCTGGTAAAGAAACCCCGGCTAACTCCGTGCCAGCAGCCGCGGTAATACGGAGGGGGTTAGCGTTGTTCGGAATTACTGGGCGTAAAGCGCGCGTAGGCGGACTATTAAGTGAGGGGTGAAATCCCAGGGCTCAACCCTGGAACTGCCTTTCATACTGGTAGTCTTGAGTTCGAGAGAGGTGAGTGGAATTCCGAGTGTAGAGGTGAAATTCGTAGATATTCGGAGGAACACCAGTGGCGAAGGCGGCTCACTGGCTCGATACTGACGCTGAGGTGC